>TARA_R110002074_G_scaffold216724_1_pt1 | contig 229615 bp, 207 predicted proteins | sample TARA_R110002074 | Tara Oceans TARA_R110002074 (sample SAMEA4397215) | marine metagenome | biome: Polar Biome; feature: [MIX] marine epipelagic wind mixed layer (ENVO:01000061); material: water (ENVO:00002006), including particulate matter (ENVO:01000060) such as... | depth...
ATGAGATATGTTTACATCTACATTTAAATCGGTAATGATAAAGTCATCGGTCACATCTATCGTACTAGTTACCACCGTTGGAGCAGCTCCAAAGGGTAATCCTGGACTCGCACTGGCGGTGTCGGTTACAGCTGCAGGTTCCCCAATACAAGAAATGACAGGGGCAATAGTATCTTCAACGGTTACTTCTGCCTCACAAGTAGAGGTATTCCCATGGATATCGGTCACCACTACCGTAAAGGTGTTAGGACCTACATTAGCACAGGTTAAATCGATGCTTGGTACTGTTGGCGGTGCCAACGAAGCAAACGTAATACAGTAGTTATTTAAAATACCACTATCTCCACCAAAAACATCTTGAATGTTTAAAGTCCAGTTTCCGTTAACAGGTTCTCCTGCAAAGAACGTATTCATGGGGCCACCTTCTGGCTGGAAGGTTCCTGTAAATGGTGCAGCTCCCGTAGTAATACTTGGGAAACCATCCATAAACACCGTATTGGTATAGTTATCTCCACTACCACCATTTCCACTCGATAAGTCTAAGATAAGACCGTTGGGAGAGGTTAAAGATATATTTAAGTCACCATCAAAGGTGTGGTTTAAATCTAAATCCACGCTGGCAATTTCATAGTCAACACCTACAGTTCCTACGGTAGTTACTACGGCTGGCGAAGGATCCATAGGTCCTGAAGTTCCAGTAGCTGGAATAGGAAGTCCATTAGGTCCACATTCAGTAATATCACCAGCATTTGGATCTTCAAATGCTATCGATGCTATACCACAGTTATCAGTTGCACTTGCTACTACTTCTCCTGGAGTAAGGTTATAATCTCCGTTAGCGTCCAACGCTACTGTAATGTCCTGACATGCAATAACAGGAGCTTCGTTATCTGTTACTATAATATCAAAATCGCAAGTGGCGGTGTTTCCATCACTATCGGTAACCGATAAAGTAACCGTAGTGGTTCCAACGTTAAAGAAACTTCCACTAGGGGGTGTAGCAATAATATCTCCAGAGATGTTACCATCTTCAGGGTCTATTGCCAAACCAGCAAAATTCACAACGGCACCACACGCTCCTAATTCATTATTTGCCATGATGGTTCCAGGACAAACAATCATAGGTGGGTTGCCAACTACTAAAATGGGGTCGAAGGTAATACAGAAACTATTTAACGTTCCAGAATCCCCACCTAAATCATCATTAATTTCCAACCTCCAGTTTCCAGTCATACTTTGACCAGCAAACACAGTGTTTAAATCTGCACCAGGGCCGGCACCCGCTGCCACAGGGAAGGTATTTCCACCACCTTCGGCGCGGTAATTTGCCAATGGAGCACCCGTTGTCCATGTGGTAATGTTGTTGGTAGAGGCATCTGTAAACACCAAACTAGCAGCAGTATCAAGACCCGTAGACCCACCGTTGTCTGTACATAGCGCCAAACGAGTTCCCGCAGGCGATACAAGTACTATTTCTAAATCGGCAGCAAACGAATGAACACTGTTAATGGTTACATTGTTAATAGTAAAATCGGTTCCTATTATCCCTACATCGGCTACAGGAGCTAAAGAAGGATTCATAAGTCCAGAAGTACCAGCAGCAGGAATAGCTAACGGTGCGTTACCACAAACGGTAGAAGGACCGGTAGCACGAATAGTCATCGCAAAGTTATTAGGGATGGCAAAGTTTCGAGTACAACCGTTATTAGCAGTAGCACTTCCGCAACGAGTTGCAAATCCATTTCCAACTTCTCCCACGGGCATACCTCCTACAACAGGAGTTTCACCTAGTCTCCAAAACACATCGGTACGGCTCGCTGTAAGCATAACAGTAACCGTGTTGTCTGCCTCGGTAGTAAGGTCTACCGGAACAGGATAGGTTAAGGTACGTTGGTAAATAGTCCCTAAAGTTCCAGGAGTAGTAATGTTTTGCGTATAGGTAGAACCAGGTACCAATACCCCTACACCAGAACCACATGCACCGGTTGCCCCACTGGTAGGACAACCTGTATAAATACGAACGGTTAAATCGTAGCTTGCAGTAGAAGTTAAGTTAAATAAGTCTACTGTTATACTATTAATAAGTCGCTCGGTTCCTGCTAACAAAATGGCATCCCCCATAGAATGGTTAGGCCCCCCTGCAACAGAGGTAATTTCAGCCCCAGAATTAGAGGCATGTGTAGTGTTATAAATAACAGCATTCAAGGCCCTGTTTTGTCCAGGATCTTGAAAGGAAGATGCATCTACACCACGTGCCGTGGCATAACCATCTTTTTGTGCATTAACTTGCCAAAAGAAGCTTGTAACAAGAAACACAAAAAACAAAAAAGTAGTTTTTTTCATAGAGTTAATTAGGTTAAAAATTGCACTCAAATGTAGCTGAAAAAACAATCCGTAGATAAAAAGCAAATAACTATTTTTAGTATGATTAAAAGGCTTGTAAATACTGCTATTTCAGTAGTTTATAGGGATTAAAAATGGCTTTTGCTCCCCTTCTATTTCCCTCTTTTTTTGAAAAAATAATCTAGCAATAGGGTGCTTTTATCTTTTGCTATAAACCTTCCTATATACAGTACTGGGTATTGGGTGTTGGGTGTTGGGTTCTAGGTAGTGAGTGTTGTTTTTTGTTTTGACCCGAGTCCACCCGAAGGAGACCCGAAGGAGACCCGAAGGAGACCCGAAGGAGACCCGAAGGAGCTCCCTATTAAAATTTTTGATTTTTGACCCTTATTTTGAGTTTTGTAGGGGTTATTTTATTCCTAAAAAATGGTGTGAATTTATACTTTTTGGAATCTGTGCTAGGGTGCGTAAATGTTAAAATTTTGAGACCCTATTACTACGTAATAGCCTGGGATGCAGAAAAATAATTTGTAAGAAAAAACTTGCAAGTTTAAAATTTTTGTTTTTAGTTTGGGTATCCGTTTGCGATTTCTGCGCGGTTAACTCCCCTACTTTTTATTGTTTTGATATCACCTTGGAAGGGTGCACACTTCCAGACTGATATATTTAATCTTTTGTGTAATTGGGTTTATGGCTACTTGCCATAGTAGCCTTTGCCCTAAATCTTTAACATTATGGCAAGAAACAAATCTTTTATTAAACTGGAAGGTACCCTAGACGGGTTGACCTTTTATGAGAAAGACGGAGAGAACTTCGTTAAGACCAAAAGTGCGGTGAGTAAAAACCGCATAATGAACGATGCGAACTACGAACGCACTCGTGAGAACATGCAAGAATTTGGCGGAGCTGCTAAAGCTGGTAAGGCTTTTAGAGAGGCCTTTGGTGGTATGGTGAAGCTTATGGGCGACACCTACCTATCTGCTAGAATTAGTGGCCTGATGAAGCGCATTAACCGAAATGGAAGCGGAACTCGTGGAGAGCGAAGCATAGACATTACGACTAACAGCGCTTTGTTAAAGGGGTTTGAGTTTAATCCTGAAACGCCATTTGGTTCGCAATTTACCGCACCTTTTGATGCTCCTACCCTTGATGCAAATCGTGATGTGGCCACGTGGGTAGTGCCTGATTTTGATGCGGATGCCTATGTGACTGCTCCTGAGGGTGCGACTCATTTTAAATTGGTCCTTGCCTATGGATTGGTGAGCAATTATGAATGGGAAGCTGCCCTTGAGAGTTATGAGCCTGTTACGGAGGAAGGTAACGGTAAGGGTGGTGTTGCTTATAGTTCTGAAATTCCTATTTCTGGGCTTGTAGGTAGTGATACGACGCTTACTGTGGATATGGGTATAGGTGCTGCCTTGCCTGCTACGATTGCTAGTATTGCTAGTATAGGGATTATCTTCTTTCAGGAAGTTGATGGGCAGCTTTATATGCTTGCTAGTGGCAACGGAATGAAGGTTGCGCTTGCGGAGTAGTGAGTGGTGAGTAGTGAGTAGTGAGTCGTGAATTGTGGGTGGTGAATCGTGAAGCGTGAAGCGATATTTTGATAAACTACTTGCTATTGATTAAACACCTACTCTATTATTTAACCCCTTCTGGTTACTGGGGAGTGCCGGGAGGGGATTCTTTGTGGTTAAAGGAAAGACAAGAGGCAAGAGTCAAGACACAAGACACAAGACTGTAAGACGTAAGACGTAGGGTGTACAAAGGAATTAGAATATTGGGTTAAGGGATTGTTGGATTGGGAGAAATTGTTATCTTTAAATCGACATACTCCCCACAACTTTTACTAATATTATTTAATTATCCTATACTCATTCTATGGCTATATTAAATCAATTCCAGATGTATTCTCAAGCGGAGAATACCATTACCAATAATGTTTTATTGATGCTTTCTAACCTATATAGTATTAATCCAAGATACTATGAAGAGTTTATGATTGGAATTATTGATGATTCTGAAAGCTATGAAGTTATTCCACAATTTAGACAACAAAGAGGGAATTTGGGTAATGGCATTATTGATGGACACATAAAGGTAAATGCTTCTAGAATTATTATAGAAACAAAAATACACGGTCTTGAAGGTTTGGATAAGCTTTTAAAATATACTGATTCCTTTCATAAAAATGAATATTGTTTATTGTTGCATTTAAGTACTGCTAAATACACTAATAAAGATATTTTAACTTTTCAAAATCGATTAAAGGAGAAGCATCCAGAATACAGTATCCTTTTCCAGTCTATTACTTATGAAGAATTAGTTGCGCAATTAGGTGCTATTACTGAAAGTTATCATTATGAAGACTTATTACAGAAACTGAATGAAGACTTTAAGGATTATTGTGTAAAAAGCAATTTAATGCCTAGTAGTAAAGATATTCTTAGAGCCATGGCCTGTGGCCAATCTTTTGATCTTAATATAAAATATCAATTTTATTTTGATTTGGCTTCTAGAGGTTATAGTCCCTTTAATTATTTAGGTATTTATAAATGGAAGGCAGTACGCTATATTGGGCGTGTTGAAAACATGATAGAAGCCAATTATGAGGTTGGTGGAACCTTAGATGTAATAGACTCGACACATGAAGTTACAGAGGCGCAAAAAGTACGTTTGAAAGCTGCTATTGATGAATCGGTTGCAGGAGGATGGGATTTGGAATATGGGCACCGATTCTTTTTGCTTAAAGACTTTCATGAAACCTATTTTGAGAAAAAGAGTCCTGGGGGCATATTCAGAGTACGTTATTTTGATTTGGAAGATTATTTTAATCCAGTACCAAAAACAATGGAGGAAATAGCCACTTCTTTACGAAAAGTTTCATGGGAATAGTCTCGAATAATATTTATCATTCTCACTCCTTTTTTTACCTTTAAACCCAAATAGAGACCAAGAAATTATTTATGGACGGAACAAGTCTAACACCAGAACAGGAAAAACTAAACGCTTTAAAAAAAGTGTTACCTGAGGTATTTGCCGAAGGCAAAGTAGATTGGGAAAAACTAAAAGCTACGCTTGGAGAAGATATTAACTTCTCTAATGAACGCTACGTGCTGAATTGGGCAGGAAAAGGCGAAGCCTTTAAAGTGTTACAAGCCCCAACCACCAAAACACTTATACCAGCCAAAGACGAAAGTGTAAACTTTGACGATACCGAACATATTTTTATTGAGGGTGAAAACTTGGAAGTATTAAAAGTGCTTCAAAAAAGCTACTTCGGTAAGGTAAAAATGATTTACATAGACCCACCTTACAACACAGGAAACGACTCTTTTATTTACCCAGACAAGTTTTCTGAAACCAAAGACGAATACGAAAAGCGGGTTGGCGATAAAGACGAAGAAGGCTATATGACCAAAGATGGAATGTTCAAAAAGAACAGTAAAGAAAACGGACAATACCATAGCAATTGGCTTAATATGATGATGCCTCGTCTCTATTTGGCCAAAAATCTACTTAAACAAGATGGTGTAATTTTCATATCCATTGACGATAACGAAGTACACAACCTTCGGCTTATGATGAATGAGATTTTCGGGGAGGAGAATTTTATAGCAAATTTGATTTGGGAAAAACGATACGGCAGAAGCAATGATGCTAAGTTAATGTCAACGGTTACTGAACATTTGTTGTTATTCCGAAAAAATGAATCTCTTAGCACTCTGAGAGAAGCAAGAACTGAAAAATCAAATAAAGATTATTCTAATCCTGATAATGACCCAAGAGGTGAATGGACAAGTGTTTCCTTTGTTAGTCAAAGAACAAGAGATGAAAGACCTAATTTAGGGTATTCGATTACCAATCCACATACAGGAAAATCTTTCACTCACCCAACAAATTCGTGGAAGTACAACGAAACTAAATTTCTCGATATGCTCGCTGATAATAGGTTTTATTGGGGAAAAAACAATGACCAAGATTTCCCACGTATAAAAAGATTTCTATCTGAATTACCTGATGGAATGGTGCCGGTTAACTTATGGAAGCATTCTGATACAGGCACTACTGATGAAGGAACAAAGGAAGTAGTAGAACTTATCGGTAAGAATATTTTCACATTTCCCAAACCTATTAGACTAATTCAGAGAATGATTCAAATGACCACTTCTGATGGTGATATAGTTCTCGATTTTTTTGCAGGTTCGGGCTCTATGGCACACGCAATTATGGATTTGAATAAAAACTCATTGTCTAAACGTAAACATATCTGTATTCAACTACCTGAGTTATGTGAGGAAAAAGGTGAGGCATTTAAGAAAGGTTATAAAACTATAGCTGATGTCTCAAAGAAACGTATAAGAAAGGCAACCGAAAAAATAAAAAAGGAAATACAAACAGAAATCAGTGTTATACAAGAAGAGATAAAAAATCTTCAAGGTGAACTTCCCACAGAAGAAACAAAAGCTGAAATAGAAAGTCTGAAAACCAAAATTGATAAACTAAAAAATCAAGATTTAGGATTCAAAGTCCTAAAACTTTCAGACAGCAACTTTAAGCAATGGCAACAAATTACAGGTAAAGACCTGCCTGATCGGCAGGCAGGCAAAAAAGCTTTAGAGGAGCAAATGAAATTGTTTGTTGACCCAGTTGCCAAAAACGCCACCACCGAAAATATGGTTTATGAACTATTGCTAAAAAGCGGTAAAGATTTAAACAGCACCATTGAAGCCAAAGACGGTTTTTATGCAATCAATGAAACCGAACTTGTATTGATTTTGGAAAAAGCCAATCAAGAAATCATTGATGCAGTTATTGCCAACAAGCCACAAAAAGTAATTGCTTTAGACAAGTTGTTTAAAGGTAATGACCAACTAAAAACCAATGCTTCTTTGCAAATGAAAGATGCAGGTATAGAGTTTAAAACGATATAGGTATGAATAAAGTGTCAATTTATGAAGGAATTATCATTGGTGCGGTAGGTGGTGCCTTTGCAGGAATTTTTATATGGTTTATGGGATTGATTTGGGGGAAAATAATTGATGGATGTGATAGACGGAAAGTTCGGATTTGGCTTGAAAAGAATACTGCTTTAAAAGCACCAGCTGAAAACTTTATGCGTTCTACACGGGCCATTGCTAGTCATAATAATTTTACAGAAGATAGAGTGAGTTATCTGTGTAGTTCTTCTACAAAAATAACGTTAAGCACTGCGGATAGTAATAAAGATAGAGAAATGTGGTTTATTACTAAAAGGGCTAAGCAGATATGAAATTAGCATTTGATTCTAATCTACAATATCAACAAGACGCCATAAAGTCTGTAATTGACTTGTTTGAAGGTCAACCTTTAGAAGATTCCGTCTTGGAATTTAACTTAAAGGAAGAAAGTACATTGGATTTAATTAATGGCGTAGGCAACAACTTGATTCTATCTGAAGAGCAAGTTTTAAAAAACTTGCAATTTGTTCAAGAAAAAAATGAGATTGAGCAAAGCAATGATTTGGACGGAATGCATTTTTCTGTCGAAATGGAAACAGGTACAGGTAAAACCTATGTGTATTTGCGTAGCATTTATGAACTAAACAAAGCTTACGGATTCAAAAAGTATGTTATTGTTGTTCCATCTGTTGCTATTAGAGAAGGGGTTTTAAAAAACTTGGAAATTACCCACGAGCATTTTCAAAATCTTTATGATAACATTCCAATTAATTTTCAGGTTTATGACAGCTCTAAGGTTTCTTCACTAAGAGGTTTTGCAACCAATAATAACATAGAGGTTATGGTTATTAACATTGATTCTTTTGCAAAAGATCAAAATATCATTAACCAACCCCATTATAGGGCAAATGGAAGAAAACCCATTGAGTTTATACAGTCTGTAAATCCAATAGTTATTGTTGACGAGCCACAGAATATGGAAACAGAGAAGCGGGTTATGGCTATTGAGAATCTTAATGGACTTTGCACCCTTCGTTATTCAGCAACCCATAGAAACCAATACAACCTTATCTACAGTTTAAATCCTGTAAAGGCCTACGATTTAGGCTTGGTAAAACAAATTGAGGTTGATTCTATTGTAGAAGAGAATGCGTTTAATGATGCGTATGTTCAAGTAGATTCTATTACTGCTTCTAAAACAAAAGTCACCGCCAAGGTTTCAATAAACGTAAATGATAAAGGAGGCGTAAAAAAGAAATCCGTTTCCGTTAAAGTTGGGGACGATTTATACAAACTATCTAACGAGCGTGAAATATATTCAGATGGTTATATCATTGAGGAAATAGATGCAACCAACAATTGCATTTCCATTTCAAACGGGAATCTTTTATACAAAGGCGACAGTCAAGGCGGATTGAATGACGAAGTTATGAAATTTCAAATCCGTAAAACGATTGAAGAACATTTGAAAAAGGAAAAACGCTTAAACAAATTAGGAATAAAGGTGCTTTCTCTTTTCTTTATTGACATGGTTGCCAATTATCGTTATTACGATTCAACAGGAACTCCCAATAAAGGAAAATTTGCTATGTGGTTTGAAGAGCTCTATAAAGAATACATTTCAAAACCTGCGTTTAAGGAGTTAGATAGGTTTTCGGTTGAAGAAACACATAACGGTTATTTTTCTCAAGATAAGAAAGGTAAGTTTAAAGATACTTCTGGGGAGACTAAGGCGGATGATGACACCTACAGCTTGATAATGAAAGACAAAGAAAAATTACTGAATATTAATAACTCCCTTCGTTTTATATTTTCTCATTCTGCGCTTCGAGAAGGTTGGGATAACCCTAATGTTTTTCAAATTTGTACACTTAACGAAACCAAGTCAGATGTAAAAAAGCGACAAGAAATAGGCAGGGGCTTACGCTTAGCAGTTGACCAAACTGGACAAAGAACGTATGATCAAAACATAAACCGATTAACAGTTATTGCCAATGAATCTTATGATGATTTTGCAAAGACTTTACAAAAAGAAATTGAAGACGAATGTGGAGTTGAGTTTAAAGGCAGAATTAAAAATAAGCGAGCGCGAACAGCAATTAAATACCGTAAAGGCTTTGTAGTCGACCCAAAATTCTTGGAGATTTGGGAGAACCTGAAGAAGAAAACGACTTATCGAGTTGACTATAAAACAGACGAATTAATCTTATTAGCTTCAAAAGCAGTTAAAGATTTACCAGCAATTAAGGCTCCTTCAATTCGTTCAACTAAAGTCAATATTAATATGACTGTCGAAGGGATTGAAACAATGTACGCAGGAGATAAAGTAGAATCATACGAAAACTATTTCTGGAAAATTCCAGACGTTTTGGGATATATACAAAGTAAAACCGAATTGACTCGTTCAACTATTTCAGAGATTTTGAATAAGTCAGATAGAATAGGAGATATACTAATTAATCCACAATTGTTTTTGGACTTAACGACACAAGCCATAAAACGGACTTTGTACGACCTAATGATTGACGGAATCAAATATCAAAAAATTGGCGGAGCAGAATACGAAATGGCTTTGTTTGAAGCTCAGGAATTAGAAGTTTATCTAAATGACTTTTCATTTAAAGTTACGGATACTTCTAAAACAATTTACGATGAGTTTGTGCCTTTAGATTCAGGAGTTGAAACCAAATTTGCACAGGAATGTGAATCAAGCGAACAAATTAAGTTTTATTTCAAACTTCCTAATTGGTTTAAAATCCCTACACCAATTGGAAACTATAATCCTGATTGGGCTTTGGTATTTGAAGATGATAAGAAAATATATTTTGTTGCAGAAACAAAGGACACAGGAACGCCAGAGGTAGATTTAGCAAAGCTTAGCAGAGACGAGCAATTGAAAATTAAATGCGGGAAAGCACATTATAATGAGTTTGAAAATTTAAAGTATGATGTTGTAACTAAAGTTGGGCAGTTAATTAATTAATAGCTTTAATGCATTGACCTAGAATTCACTGCTTCTTGCGTAGACTATGTATTTACATCGCCAAATTTTGAATTGTTTTTGACTGCCACTGGCTTTAGTGCAGGCTATTACGTAATGACTAGCAGTGACGTGAGATTAACTACGTTGAATCTTCGATTTGCCTCGCTACGCTCGCAATGACAAGGAGTGATAAGGGATTGCCACGCTACGCTCGCAATGACAAGTAATAGTCCTACGTCTTACCATCCACCCATCCCCCATCCTATTTTTACTATTTTTGCAGCCTATGGAATTAAGCAAACGAATAGCTGATAAAAAAGTAGGGCTGGTCCTATCGGGTGGCGGTGTAAAAGGCGTGGCGCATATAGGCGTAATAGAAGCCCTGTTGCAACGCGACATACAACCCAGTGTGGTATCGGGTGTAAGTGCGGGCGCTATTGTAGGTGCCTTATACGCCAATAACATTCCTACCCAGGAGATGGTTGCCTTTTTTAAACAAACACCCCTATTTAAATACAACCATATTACCATTAACAAACCTGGGCTTTTCGACACCGAGAAATACGCTATTTTCTTTGAAACCTACTTCCCCAAAAATACCTTCGAGGCACTACAAAAACCCTTGTACGTGGTGGCTACCAACCTCCTATTGGGAACCGCTACCTTTTTCCATACGGGTACTTTGGTGCGAGCCGTATTGGCTTCGGCAGCTTTACCACCGGTGTTCAGTCCTGTCATCATAGATGGCACCCCCCATGCCGATGGGGGCATTATGAATAACTTCCCCATAGAACCGTTGCAAGACACTTGCGATTATATTATAGGCTCCTACACCACCGCTATGAAGGAAGTAACCCCTGCTATGGTAAAGAACTCCCTCCAATTAACCCAGCGTACTAATACCCTGATGCTGCACGCCAATGCCATGCAAAAGCTACACCTTCCTAATATGCTGTTTACGCCTAAGAATTTAGACAGTATTTGGGTGCTGGATAAAAAGGGCATTGAAAAGGCTTATACCCTAGGGTACGATTATGCCAATGCCTTCCTAGACGACTTAACCGCTCAGGAACCGGGTGTGTTGTGACGTGAGATTAACTACGTTGAATCTTCGATTTGCCACGCTGCGCTCGTAATGACAGGGAGTGACGTGAGATTGCCTCGCTACGCTCGCAATGACAAGTAATAGTCCTACGTCTTACCGTCCTCAGATTCGACTTCGGGACCCGTTACCCGAACATTCCATAAGAACAAGTACTGTTTGAGTTCGACAAAGTCGAACGAGTTGTGCGCGTTCCGAATGGAGGGTTTAACGGGTGAAAAAGAATCGGAAGACTAGACTTTTTTGTTTCTTTTTTGGGCAATGCAAAAAAGAAAGGAAACCCCTTTTGGTTCGTTGATGCCTGCCCTGAGCTTAGTCGAAGGGTTAGACGAGTAAAGAAATCGAAGATTCACGAAATCAATAAAATATGTAAGCTGAGTAAAATGAACAATTACAAGGGTGTTATTATAATGGATTCCGTGTCGTTGCACGGAATGACAAGGGGTACAGTATTGTGGGATTCTGTGTCGTTGCACGGAATGACAAGGAGTGACGTGAAATTAACTGCGTTGAATCTCCGATTTGCCTCACTACGCTCGTAATGACAGGTAATAGTCTTACGTCTTGCAGTCCTATGTCTTGATTCCAGAATCTCATTACTCCACCAACAACGCCTTCCGAAGCACTGTTACTGGATGCAATGCCTTCCGCCCAGTCCCATCCTTAATCTGATGGCGGCAACTGGTACCATTGGCAACAATAACCACGTCTTCTGCGGCCTTCCGAATAGCAGGCAATAGCTTGAGTTCCCCTATTTGCATACTCACTGTATAATGTTCCTGCTCATAGCCAAAGCTTCCCGCCATGCCGCAACAACCCGAGGGGATCAAGGTGGGTTTATAGTTGAGCGGTAGGTTTAAGATATCGAAGGTGACCTTTTGGGTGCTTAAGGCCTTTTGGTGGCAGTGTACGTGTACTTTAAGCGTTAAGGGGGCTTGCGTAAAGTGTTGGGGGCCTATTCTACCTGCTTGAGCTTCAGCAGCAAGGAACTCCTCTATCAACATGGTATGCTTGGCAATATGGTTGGCCGCCTCCACATCACTGGCAAGGCGCACATACTCATCCCGAAAGCCTAGAATAGCCGAGGGTTCTATCCCTACTAGTGGGGTGTCTTTTGATACTTGGTGCTGTAGATGGGCAATATTGGCATCGATGGTTTGTTTGGCTTCCTTTAAAAAGCCTTTACTTAATAGCGCTCTGGCACTATCCAAACTGGTGATTAAGCCTACATCGTAGCCCAATCCTGAGAGTAATTGGTAGGCATCTTTGGCAAGGTCTGCCTCTAGGTAGTTACTAAACTCATCTACCAATAGCACTACACTTCTGTTTTGTTTAACTCCTTGATAATGTTTGTGTTCAAATCCTTTATCGAAAGTTTTAATTGAAAGTAAAGGCAGCGATCGTTGTTGGGCAATCCCGCTGTATTTCTTTATAATACTGCTGCTTATTGGGTTCCTAAAAAGGAAGTTAGCGAGTCTTGGATATTTGGAAGCCTGTTGGGTGTACAAGCTACTCTTTCCTAACAACCTGGTGGCACGTGAAGGCTTTTTGCGTAGGTGTTGCTGAAATAACACCTCCATCTTGGCGGTGGCCATATCCACATTACTTGGGCACTCCGAAGCACAGGCCTTACAGCCCACACACAAATCGAAGGCCTCCTGAACGGTGGGAGCAGTATAATCGATAGCACTCGGTTCCTGACTTAGTAATTCCCGTAAGACGTTGGCTCGCCCACGGGTGGTGTCCTTTTCGTTTCGGGTGGCGTGATAGCTAGGGCACAGCATTCCGCTACTTTGTTCGGTTTTACGGCAGTCCCCGCTCCCATTGCACTTTTCGGCAAGGCGCAGGAGTCCGCCGGAATCGGAGAAGTTTAAAAGGGTGCTAGGTGCTGGGTGCTGGGTATTAGGATGAGTACGCAGGCTTTCATCCATAGGCCAGGCATCGGTAATCTTGCCAGGGTTAAAGATGTTTTGGGGGTCAAAGGTGTGCTTGATGTGCTGTAGCAAGGCAAAGTTGGCTTCGCCTATCTGTCCTTTTAGGAATTCGGCACGTACAATCCCATCGCCATGCTCTCCTGAGAAGGAACCTTGGTATTGCTTTACCAGTGCTGCTACGGCAGTGGTGATTTCCCTAAATAGGGCAACGTCTACTTTTTTCTTCAGATTTAATATAGGGCGAAGATGTAACTCTCCCGCGCCGGCATGGGCATAATATACTGCCTCTTGTCCAAAGTCCTTCATTAGGGCGCTAAATTCCTTGATATAGGCGGGTAAGTCTTCTAAGGCAACGGCCGTATCTTCTATACACGCCACCGCCTTACGGTCTCCTACCATATTCCCTAACAATCCGAGTCCTGCCTTGCGAAGCTCCAGTGCCATAGTGATTTCCTCGCCACGTAATACGGTTTGAGTATCGCTTAAGCCACTTTGAGTTAGGCTTTGTTGTAGGGTTTGTATTTGTGTTTCCAAGCCATCTGGGGTGGTATCCCGTAATTCTAGCAGTAACACCGCCTTAGGTGCTCCTTGGATAAAGAATCGGTACGGGAGATAGGTCTTATTGTTCTTGGTGCAGCCTAGGATGACATCGTCCATCAACTCACAGGTATAGAGGTTGTGCCTCATAGCAACCACCACATCATTCATACAGGCATCTAAGGTGCTGTATTGGGTGGCTATCATGGCCGTATGCGCTGGTGGAAGGTCGTCTAGTTGTAGGGTGATTTCTGTAGTAAAGGCAAGCGTACCTTCGCTTCCGCAAAGGAGTTTACACATATTGAAAGGCTGATTACTCTCTGTAGTAAATGCTTCACTGTCTAGCAAGGCATCGACCGCATAGCCTGTATTGCGACGGTGAATGCTTGGTTTAGGAAACTCTTTTCGTATTTCTTGCTGGATGTTTTCTTCTGAAAGTTTGCCGTACAACTCCTTGTAGAGCTTTCCTTCTAGTGTGGGGAGTTTCAGTTTTTCTTGTAGGGCTTCTGAAGTGATTTCCGAAAAGGTAACCACTTCCCCATTAGATAAGACCGTTTCTAGCGACAGCACCTTATCTCGCGTCACGCCATACTGGATGGAGGTGGTTCCGCTACTGTTATTACCCACCATCCCGCCTATCATACACCTATTGCTGGTGGAAGTGTTAGGCCCGAAGAAGAGTCCGTAGGGCTCTAGATAAGCGTTCAATTCATCCCGAATAACGCCCGGTTGCACGGTAACGGTTTTCTTTTGGGTATCAACCGAAAGGATTTGGGTAAAGTATTTGGAAACATCCACCACAATCCCCTCGCCTACACATTGACCGGCCAGCGAAGTGCCTGCCGTTCTAGGAATAAGAGAGGTATTGTTTTCTGAAGCAAACCGAATGAGCTGTTGGATGCCTTCCTTGTTCTTCGGAAAGGCTACTGCCAAAGGCAACTTTCGATACACCGAAGCATCTGTGGCATAGAGCTGTTTGTAAAGGGTGTCGTAATAAAGCTCTCCCTGAAAGCTACTAGCAAAGGCCTCTAATTGTGTATTCATCATGGTCTTTGTAAAAGTAAAAAAGAGTTTTAACTTCTTTAACAAAACTTTGGATAAAACACCGTTTATCTTAGTACAACATTAACTAAAAGTGAATACATGTCGTTGTATTTTTGAATAAACTATAAAACAAACTATTTATGAAACGAATCATTTTTACAGTAATAGCTATGGTAGCCATTACATTTGCGGCCCAGTCACAAACGATATCAAAAAACGCCATTGGACTACGTCTAGGCGATAGCGATGGATTTGGTACCGAAGTAAGTTACCAGCGAGCTGTAGGCGATAACAATCGTTTGGAGTTCGATTTAGGATGGCGTTCTAACAAGCATTTTGATGCCTATCGTATTACCGGTCTATACCAATGGGTTTGGAATATAGATGGTGGTTTTAACTGGTATGCAGGTCTTGGTGGAGGTTTAGCTCAAGTTAACTTTGATGATGATTTTGGGGATTTTGACGACGACACCGAAACTTATTTGTATGGCGCAGGAGATATTGGTATAGAATACAATTTTGATATTCCGTTGCTTATCTCTTTAGACTTTAGACCTGAGTTTGGCTTTGGTCAATTTAACGACGATTTAGATTTAGATATCGCATTAGGTCTGCGCTATCAATTTTAACAAACCTATGTAATTATACAAAACCCTGCTTGACGGCAGGGTTTTTTTATTTTAAAAAACGGGTAAACACCCCTTTTAAAATAGATATTATTGTTGCAACTTTATGGTTTTCAACAATATACTATTATGGAAACCCATTACATCGACCTCCATTGCCATCCTTCCCTTAAACCCTACAGCAAGAGTTTTAAATACGACCCTCCAAAACAAAATTCCAGAGATGCGGGAAGAAAGAATTCTATCTGGTTGTACAGTCCGCCTAACTTTTTGGAAAAGTTTATTAACCGAATGGCGACACTCACCAAGTTTACTCAAACCGATATGACAGCTTTGGCTAAAGCAAAAACGGAAATTGTAGTGGTAAGCCTTTATCCTTTTGAAAAACACTTTCTAAGCAAACGGGTTTGGGGATGGAAAGGATTAACCGATGCCTTGGTGAATCTTGCTGCAGGCGTAAGCCAGAAACGCATTGACCATGTGATACGTCATTCAAACTATTATCAAGATTTACTGGATGAGTACGATTATTATCTTCAGTTACACAATCAAGTACAGAAGATTGATGATATTGTGTACACCTATCGTGTGGTAAAAAGCTTTGCCGAAATAGAACAGAATCTCGCAATAAATACCGAATCTAAAAAGATCATAAATGTTGTTCTTTCTATTGAAGGCGGCCACGCGCTAAATACGGGACTTAAAATGGATGTAAATACAGCGAATCCTCAGGAGGTCATGAACAATGTAACTAAATTGAAACAATGGCAACATCCTCCTTTGTTTATAACATTAGCGCATCATTTCTATAACGAACTGGCAGGACATGCTCGAAGCATCAGCATAGGAGCACTGAGGGACAATCAAAATCGTGGTATTGACACAGCCATCACCCCTCTAGGTCTTCAAGTAATTGATGCTCTTTTAGATAAAAGTCAGGGACCTATAATATTAATCGATGTCAAGCACCTAAGTTTGGCGTCGCGAAAGGCATATTATCAATTGTTAGATACTACTTACGCTAATGAAGACATCCCTGTAATTGTGAGCCATGGAGGAGTGACAGCGCATCGGTCTATCAACAGCCCCAATGTAACCGATTATCCAGAAAAAACGGAATGGTTCAACAATATTGATATTAACTTTTACGATGATGAACTTATTCGTATTGCCAGGACAAATGGAGTGTTTGGTATTCAGCTAGACGAACGAAGGATTGGCAGTAAGAAAGCCATTTCTAAATCGAAGCAATGGATTCCAAATACTCGGAAATTATATCGAAAAAAGGCTTGGCTTGTATGGCAACAGGTTTCTTATATTGCTGAAGTATTAAATGCCGAAGGGCTCTTTTGCTGGGGTATACAAAGTATAGGAAGTGATTTTGATGGTATTGTGGATCCTATTAATGGTTTATGGACAGCAGAAAATATGCGTGACTTAGGGGAAGAACTACTGAATCATGCACGAACCTATATGAAGGAACACACAAATACCCTTTTACCTTTCAATAGAATCGCTGCCGAAACCATCGTAGAGGCGGTCCTTCGGGAAAATGCTTTTGAATTTATTAAGCGAAATTTTTAGGATACCGAAGCTACAGACAAGGCCTTTTCGTAAACGGCTTCGTATAAAGGAACTATATTTTCGGTTTGAAACTTGGTTGCCGATTCTCTAGCCCTCATTTTGAATTGGTTTAGCGTATCTTCATCTTTTAGAATGGCTAAGGCATGGGCTGCCATACCCTCTACGTCTCCTATTTCATTTAAATAACCGCTTATACCATGTTCATTTACTTCAGGCAAACCACCTGTATTAGTGGACACCACAGGAACACCACTAGCCATAGCTTCTAGAGCGGATAACCCGAAGCTTTCTTTTTCGGAAGGCAATAAAAATAAGTCGGTAAAGCAAAGGATTTTATTCACCTCGTCACTGTTTCCCAAAAAGAGTACTTTATCTGCAATCCCTAATTTGTGACAAAGTGCTTCAGCACCCTCCTTTTCGGGTCCTTCCCCTACCATTATGAGTTTCGAAGGAATGGATTCTTGTATTTTGTAAAATACGGCAATCACATCCATTATACGCTTCACCGGCCGAAGATTGCTTACATGGGTGATAATACGTTCGTTCTCTTGTGCCATCATGCCGCGTTGGCAATCGGTAAACGTATTGTTATGCTTTTCCATATCGATGAAGTTGGGCACCACATCAATCTCTCTTTGTACGTCGAAAAGCCGCAAGGTATCGTTCTTTAAACTTTCAGAAACGGAAGTCACTGCATCACTTTTATTAATACTAAACGTCACAGCTGGTTTATAGAAGGGATGGTTTCCTACTAGTGTAATATCGGTTCCGTGAAGGGTGGTAACCATTGGGATTTTAATACCAACTTCTTCCAGCATCTTCTTTGCCATATAGCCTGCATACGCATGCGGAATGGCATAATGTACATGCAGGAGGTCTAGTTCATGTTCTCGTACCACATTCACCAATTTACTGGATAACGCTAGCTCATACGGTTGGTATTGAAATAATGGGTATTGGGGTACCATGACCTCATGAAAATGAATATGATGCGACAATAGTTCTAATCGAACAGGTTGTTTGTATGTAATGAAATGTACTTCGTAGCCTTTTTCGGCTAAAGCAATTCCTAATTCTGTCGCTACTACTCCACTACCTCCAAAGGTAGGATAACAAACCATTCCTATTTTCATATTAGTATCTATTTGTCGTCAATGGCTTGGTAAATTGCCTCTTGAATTCGGCTACGCAAGTCACTGCTAATTAGCATTCTATTTTCGGCAGAGGGATAGGTTCTATTTGACAGAAATACATATACAATTTCTTGTTCTGGGTCTGCCCAAGTAAAGGTACCTGTAAAGCCACTATGTCCAAAACTGGTTAAGGAAACACAACCGCAGGTAGGACCACTCTCTCCTAGCTGGGGTTTGTCGAATCCTACGCCCCTCCTTACATTATTTTCACAAAAATAACAGGTGTTAAACGCATCGATGGTTTCGGGTTTAATATAACGCTTGCCACCGTAAAATCCTTTCCAAAGGTACATTTGCATTATTTTAGCAACGTCGTTGGCATTTCCAAAGAGCCCAGCATGACCGCTCACTCCACCAAGCATAGCTGCTCCTTGATCATGTACATAGCCATGTACTTTTTGCATTCTAAATATATTATCTTCTTCGGTAGGAACAATATCTCCTAAGGAGAATTTTTCGGATGGTAGATATGTGGTATAATTGGCCCCTAATTGTTCATAAAAATCTCTTTGTACTAAGTCCTCAAGTTGACCCCCGAAGAATTCTTCCAAATATTTTTTCAGAATATAGTAAGGTAAATCGCTGTATTTATAGCCTTTTTTACTCCTAAGGTCACTGTTTTTAATCCTCGCAAAAATAGTATCTGTATAGTCTTTCCGCATATACATATCGTTAGCTACCTTAACCGTAAAATCTCCATCTTTCGTCCTAGAATAGTACTCCAAGGATGGTCCTCCCGTAATTGTGTCCAAGGTTTTGGTATAAAATGGAATCCAGGCCTGTAAACGAGCGTAATGCGAGAGCATATACTTAAGGGTAATGTCCTTTTTATTGGAGTTTTTATACTCGGGAAGCATTTCAGAAAGCTTAGTATCCATGGAGATAAGGTTGCGGTCATACAACTCCATCACCATAGGAAGAGCTGCCAAAATCTTGGTCATAGAAGCGAGATCATAAACATCATCATCCTCCACCTTGTATAGCTTTTCTTGTGTGTGATACCCAAAGTTTTTGCTATAGACAATCTTACCCTTTCTAGCTACTAAAACTTGTGCGCCAGGATACATACCAGCCCAATATCCATGCTGTGCTAAGGTGTCTATTTTCTTTAGCTTAGTGCTATTTAGTCCTACACTTTCAGGCGTCCCATATTGAAGCCTTTTAAGGGATTGTGTTTTAACAGAGGTGTTGACAGGAAATTCTTCCCCTAAAGACACGGGCAGTATTCCTTTTCCTTCTCTGGCACCAAAAATAAGCTGCGCGGACAATTGTTGGGCAACGTCACTGTTTTGATAGGAAACGATAATTCCTTCAAAATTGGCAGTGGTTTTAACATCTAACAAAGCATACGGACGTGTAAATATGTCCAGAATTACTTTATTGGTTCGAGCAATTTCGTACATCCAAACCAATTCTTTATCATCTATCTTGTACGGTTTCCAAGGGTGATCATTGGATTTATGAAATCCCATGATTACATAGTCATACTTATCTAACTTATCTATATAACTATCTAAATTATTTGCTTTTACCCAATCTACCTTAGTGTATTTATTTAAATATTTTAGGAAGGAGTCACCAGATTCATCTCCAAAGTTCACATAGGCTATTTTTGTTTTTTGAAGTTTATTAATGGGTAAGATATTCTTCTTGTTTTTAATCACCGTAATAGCACTTTCCATAGCTTTCTCATATAACATATCATCCTCTGGCGTGTGTAAATCTTCTATAAGGTTCTCTATCGCAATGGGCTTATATTTATGTAGGCCTGCTTTGTATTTTGCCATTAATATTTTCTTTACTGAATGCTGTAAACGTTCTTCAGTAATGGTTCCTTCGGCATAGGCCTTCATTAAAAGCAGTTGAGATTTTGGAACATCTTCCGAAATTAACAACACATCATTTCCTGCTAAAAAGGCTGCTAGATCTATTTCACCGGGTTCTTTGAAGTTTGCTGCTCCTTTCATATTAAGGGCATCGGTAAAAATAAGTCCATTGAAACCTAGTTCCTTTGTTAGTAAATCGGTAACAATATCTTTTGAAATGGAGGATGGATAGCCACTTTCTGAAATTAATTCAGGAATATTTAAATGGGCAATCATCACACTGCTTAGTCCTTTTTCTATAAGAAATTTATAAGGATAGAGCTCTAATGAATCCATTCTTGCCTTGGTAAAAGGTAATGTTGGCAAGGACTTGTGGGAGTCGGTATCGGTATCACCATGACCTGGAAAGTGCTTGGCATTTGCCATCACCCCGGCACTTTGCATTCCTTCCATAAAGGCCAATGCCTTTTGGGTAACATTTTCACGGTCTTCCCCAAAGGAACGATTTCCAATAATGGGATTGTTAGGGTTGGTGTTGATATCCACAACGGGCGCAAAGTTAAAATGTACTCCCAATCGTTTACAGTGGTCTCCTATACGCTTTCCTACCTGTCTAACTATATTATTGTCCTTAATGGCTCCTAGTGTCATGTTCCAAGGATAGGCAAACGTAGAATCCAACCTCATGGCAAGTCCCCATTCTGCATCCATTCCAATTAATAAAGGGGTTGTGGCAAGTTCTTGAAATTCATTATTTAGCCTTGCTTGACGAATAGGACCTCCCTTAGAGAAAATGATCCCCCCTATTTTATTTTCTGAAATGAGTGCTTTTACTTTATTGGTCTTTTCTATAGGATCACTTGAAAATACATCCACCATAAACAGCTGTCCAACCTTCTCTTGAAGAGACATACTAGCATATACGCTATCTACCCATTTTTGCTGTTTTTCTTTATTTTTTTCAACCAAAAGGGGTTGGCTTTGCTGCGCAAAGATGATGGTTGAAAACAATACCAAGAATGAGGTTATAAAATGACGATTCATAAAAATGTAGATAACAAAAACTATGCTAAAAAACGACTATGCCAACTATCTTTTGCAGGAACTTCCCAATGCTCTAAATATTCTGCTTTTGTATTTACTAAATTATTGAAAACGATGGTATTTTTTGAAACGGAACGATTCTTAGCCATTTGTTTAAAATCTAATAATGGCTTGTAGGCTATATACTCTCCGTGATAAAATGTAACATTCATTTTATCAAGCAAATCTACTTCTAATTGCTTTTCCAGAGACTGAATAAAGTGAACAGAAGCATCAATACTACATCCCGATGCGGACGCATTTTCTTGATTAAGACCAATGACGATAAATCGATTGTATTTAATTTCAAATCCAGCTTCTAAATCGGCTCCGTGAGCCGTCCAAGCTTCTAAAAAGGTAGCGGTTTGTTGATGTATAAAATCGACTTCTTCATCGGATAGCTTTCTATTAGCTTGATATATCCAAATACGAGAGTCGTCTGGTAAGTTTTCAAAATTTGTGAGCATAATTATAAATCGGCGGCATTGGCAATCATTTCGGCTATATCCATCACTTGTATGGACGCTTCTTTTTCTTTGGCTTTTACACCATCTGTCATCATGGTATTACAAAAAGGGCATCCCGCAGCAATAATAGAGGGTTGTGTTTCAATAGCCTCTTCGGTACGTTCTACGTTAATGTCTTTGTCACCTTTTTCGGGTTCTTTAAACATTTGTGCGCCGCCCGCTCCGCAACAGAGTCCGCGGGTTTTGCAACGCTTCATTTCTACTAGCTCTACCTCTAATTTTTGAAGTAATTCACGCGGCGCTTCGTATTCATTATTTGCACGTCCCAGATAACAAGGATCGTGAAATGTAATTCGTTTTCCTTTAAACTTTCCACCTTCCACTTTTAGCCTACCCTCATTCATTAGGCTTTTTAAAAATTGGGTATGGTGCATGACTTCATAGTTTCCACCTAAGTCAGGATATTCATTTTTAAGCGTATTGAAACAATGCGGACACGTGGTTACTATTTTTTTTATTTCATAACCATCCAGCACTTGAATGTTCATCATCGCCTGCATCTGGAATAAAAACTCATTTCCCGCACGCTTGGCTGGATCACCCGTGCAACTTTCTTCTGTTCCTAACACAGCAAAGTCTACCCCAGCGTTGTTTAATAATTTTGCAAAGGCTTTGGTTATTTTCTTTGCCCGATCATCAAAACTACCAGCGCAACCTACCCAAAATAACACTTCGGGTTGTTTGTCTTGCGCCATATATTCGGCCATGGTTGGGACTTTAAGTGCTTCATTCATGACTTAATCTTTAAAAACCTGAATAGTAACTTCTTTATCTACCAAATCGGTAAACTTTCCTTTGTAACGAGTCGCTTTCACTAAGTGATTATCAATCCAATGATAGTTCCCACCGCGTGGTTTTCCCATAAGTAGTGAATGGTACTTGAAACCGTGCTTCGCTAGATAGGTTTCGGTAACTTCTCTATGATTTTCGGTACGGGAAGTAAAAAAACAAATAATATGTCCTTCGTCATACCACTTATTCAATGTTGCTAAGGCATCTGGATACACTTCGGCAGTTGCCATACGTTCGGGTTCTTCGTTTGGGATATCATCACAAATAGTTCCGTCTATATCGATTAGGTAATTTTTAATTCCTTTGGGCAATACTGGACTTACGTGTTCTCCAGCTTCTACTTTGTCGTGTAATAATTTTTCAACTTCGTCTTTGTTCATCTTCGTTTTTTCAATGTTTATTTAAGATTCATTTATCCAATTTGCTCTGTCCATTTGATTGAATGGCCAAGGTGCTGCATTGTTTTCTATATTAGTCATCGTAATATTTAATTCGTTGGGAGCTGCCGACTGTTCCATGACTAAATACTGTCTCATCGACATAATAATCGACAACGGGTCAATACTCACTGGGCAAGCTTCTACGCAAGCATTACAAGTTGTACAAGCCCATAATTCTTCTCTGGAAATAAAATCGTCTAGCAATTGTTTTCCATCTGGCTGAAACTCCCCATTCTTATCTACGTTTTTACCCACCTCTTCCAAACGATCACGAGTGTCCATCATAATCTTACGAGGAGATAACTTTTTCCCTGTTTGGTTGGCTGGACACTCACTAGTACAACGACCACATTCGGTACAGGTATAGGCATTAAGTAATTGCGTAGTAGTTAAATCCATGACATCGCTTGCGCCAAACTTGGCTGGGGTTTCCGCTCCTTCTGGGGGTGCTGCATAGGGGTCTGCAGTAGGATCCATCATGAGCTTTACTTCGTTGGTCACAGACTCTAAATTGGCAAATTTACCTTTTGGTGTTACCCTTCCGAAGTATACATTAGGGAATGCCAAAATGATGTGTAAATGCTTACTGAAGTACAAATAGTTTAAGAAAATCAATATCCCCAAAATATGCAGCCACCAAGCCGCTCGTTCTATAATGTGAAGCGTGCTTTCAGGAGTACCACTCATCCATCCTGCAATATGTTTTGAAATAATGTTCCCATTATTCATTTCCTGAAAATGCACATCGGTAGCATTCATAATTAGGAAAAGGGTCATCAATACCATTTCAAAATACAGAATAAAGTTTCCATCATTCTTTGGCCAGCCTTTCATTTCGGGGTTCCAAAATCGCTTCAGTCTAATTATATTTCGACGTACCCAAAACACGATGACCGAAACGAATACGAGTACTGCTAATATTTCGAACGAAGCAATTAAAAATCCGTAGAAACCTCCTAAAGAGGAGAAAATGCGGTGTGTACCAAAAATTCCATCAATAATAATTTCCAGCACTTCAATATTGATGATGATAAACCCAAGATAGACAATTAAATGCAGCAATCCAGGGATAGGTCGCACCACCATTTTGGATTGTCCAAGGGCAATTCTTATAACATTATTCCATCGTTGCCCTTTGTTGTCTGAAGCATCTACAGCCTGCCCTAGTTTAATGTTTCGGATAATTTTTCGAATATTTTTTGTGAAATATCCAATCCCAAATATCAAGATTACTAAAAAGAGTATGTTAGGAATATATTGCATTATTTTTCTGGGTCTTTAGGCGGGTCGTACTCTTTTCCTTTTTTTCCGAATAATGAAAAATGTACATAACGCTTAGGGTTCAACTTCATATCTTGAAGAAGTTGCTCTAGTTGTTTCGAAGCCCCTTCTAAATTATCATACAATTTTTCGTCTTTTAATAATTTACCTACACTTCCTTCGCCGCTTTCAATTTGAGACGCAATAGCGTTAAACTTACTTATGGTATTTTCTAGGTCTTTCATCATTTTCCCTGTTTCAATTTGCGCTAATGAATCAGAAAAACGAGCAAAATTTTCGGTGGTTTTATCGAGGTTGGTAAAGGTATTGCTCAACTTATCTTTATTGGTAGCTAATAGGGAATTCATATTGGAGGCAGCCCCATTAAAAGACGTCATGGTTGAATTTAATTTTGCAATACTCTCTCTCAAGTTTGCTTTTGTTGTATCATCCAGGACTTGGTCGAGGCCTGTTAAAACTGAGTCTAGGTTTTTTAATGTAGACAAGAGGCTTTTTTCAATAGGATCAAATTTCTCCAGGATTCCGTCCACCATTCCAGCATCTACCTGACCTTTCAATGTATCGTTAGGTTGCGCCAATTCATTTGAAGTATAGTCTGGAATGATTCCTAAATTATTTCCTCCAATAAAACTGCTACTGTATATTTTTACCAAACTCGTTTTAGAAAAACGAAAGTCTTTTTCTATTATAAACTCCACAATTACCTCACCTCCTTTGTTTGAGGCCAAGTAAATATCTTTTACTTTCCCCACCTTCATTCCGTTGACGGTTACAGGTGCTGCGGGAGCTAACCCCCCTACATTTTTATACTTTACAAAATAAACTTTGGGTTTATTAAATAATTCTGTTCCCTTCAAAAAATTATATCCCAAAATGAAGAGTAAGATGGATACAATTGCAAAAATTCCTGTTTTTACTTCTCTTGAGAGCTTCAAATGATTGATTTTTTTATGAATGACAAATTTAGAAATAATTATGCTAAGCTTGGGTTAAATTTTAAACTTTGGCAAATATGATTATTGATCTTCTTTTTTAAGAATTTTGGACAATTTTTCCTTCTTCCCATTTTTAAAAGCTACGATAAAACTAGATGGATACCCTTTCTCCTGGGCATAGGTTTTCATAAGCTGAATCTTATTGTAATCGAATGTTTCACCATAGTAATATTTATACAACCCATCTTCTTTGTTTCTACTCACTTCTTCCAAGCCTTTAAAATTGTATGGTTTGGTATCAATCTTTTTACTACTAGCCGCAAGTTGTACTTTAAAAGTAACACCTTCATATATATTTTCTACTGTGGTATTAATAGCTTCGGTTATTTCTTCTTGGGTAATTACTGGATTTTGCGCATCGTTTGTGGCGAGGGCAATATTTTTACGATAGGTAATAATTCCGTTAGCAATTTCTTGCGCCATTTCTTTTCGTCCTTTTTTGGAATTGACATAAGAGCCTTCTGTATTATGTGTTAAAAAACCCAATTCAATGAGCACACTGGGCATATAAGAACTGTGTAGCACCCAAAAAGGTCCGGACTTTACACTTCTATCCTTTCTATTTAGTTTATTCACAAAATTATTTTGGATGAGTCCGGCTAGCATAATACTTTGATCAAGGTATTCTTCCTGCATGAGGGATAAGCCAATTAAAGATTCTGGAGAATTAGGATTAAATCCTGCATACTTTTCTTCGTAATTGTCTTCTAGAAAAATTACTTCGTTTTCTTTTTTGGCGGTTTCAAGGTTTTTTCCGGACTTATCTACCCCCATTACAAAAGTTTCGGCGCCATTGGCCTGTGTGTGATGTGAGTTGCAATGAATGGAAACAAATACATCGGCATCTGCTCTATTGGCTATTGGACCACGCTCGTATAACTCAATAAACACATCCGTTTTTCTTGTATAGATAACTTTAAATCCTGGCTCCTTTTCTAATAAAGCGCCCACCTGTAACACCACATCCAAAACAATGTCTTTTTCTACATACCCATTCCCCTTATTGCCGGGGTCTTTTCCTCCATGACCAGCATCTAAAACAACGATAAAGGGTTTTTGAGGTGGATTATTGTTAACTTTAAAAGAATAAATGATAAAGATTCCTAAAAAAAGTAAGAATGTATATAATAGTTTCGTTTTCATGTGTTTAATAACGGTAGGTTGCTATTGATATTTTTAAAAATTTACTATTTGAAAAACAAGCCAAAAAATATATGTAATTTTGGGGTTCAAAAACTAAGCCAATTTATGAAATAGACAGCTTGTTCCTTGTCGTTTTGAAGGGAACTTATTAAAAAAGTTGTTTACAAAAAAATAGCCTGAAAGCATTGCAAAATAAGCACTTCATTTTTTACACGACCTTACTTCTCCTGCTTTTTTGCAGTACATCATTGTATTCGCAAGACCCTGTAGATAAAGGTTCGGTTGTAATTCCTGCCAAAGAAGATACGCTTTCTATTACCCCAAAAGATACTCTTACCATCAACCCGATTACTTATAATGAAGTTGTCACGGATACAGTAAAAGTAGATTCTATTGCACCTAAGGATGAAATTTTAAAGGATATTGTTGATTATTATGGCGAAGATTATGTGTACATGGACAAAAAATCTAGTAAGGTGTATATGTACAATAAGGCTTTTATTACGTACCAAACCTACCGAATAGATGCTGGACTCATCATTTTGGATTACAATAAAAACGAAGTTACTGCTAAAGGAATTGACAGTGCTGGAGTGTATAGCCAAAAACCCATCTTTGTGGAAGGGTCTAATAAAGTAGAACCCGATTCTATCCGATTTAATTTTACTACAAAAAAAGCAATTGTATATAATTCTAGGACATTTCAGAATGAAATGAATGTCCTTTCAGAAATTACCAAAAAAGAGAATGACTCCGTATATTTTCTTAGGAATGTAAAGTTTACCACTTCTGAAGATATTGAAAACCCTGAATATTATTTTTACACGCGAAAAGCCAAATTTGTCCCCCAAAAGAAAGTAGTGACTGGACTTACCAATATGTATATAGCAGACGTACCTACTCCTATTGGATTGCCTTTTGCCTTTTTCCCTCTTTCTGAAACTAGATCCTCTGGTTTCCTTTTGCCCAATATTGGAGAAAATAATAATCGAGGATTTTTTCTTCAAAATGGAGGCTATTATTTTGCCCTTAATGATTATGTAGATTTAACTGTACTTGGCGATTATTATACAAACGGTAGTTATGGATTTCGACTCGACAGTGATTATGCCCTTCGCTATAAGTTTAGAGGGAATGTAAGCTTTCGGTATGAAAACTTGATTAATAGCGAACGTGGGTTCCCAGATTTTACACAAAGTTCGCTTTATAATATTCGATGGAGTCATAATCAAGATGCAAAAGTAAATCCTAGTTCTCGATTTAGTGCTTCCGTTAACTTAGGTAGTAGTCGGTATCTTCAGCAATCGATTAATCAAACTAATAATGCGAGTCAGCTAGTAAACACATTAAGCTCCTCTATATCATACTCAAAAAGTTTTGAAACAGAGCCGCAGATTCAGTTTACAGTAGCAGGAACGCACAGCCAGAATACGCAAACGGAAGCCATCAATATGTCTCTTCCCAATTTCAACGGAAGTGTTTCCCGTATCTTTCCCTTTGCTCCCAAAAATGGAGTAAAAAAAGGAGCTTTTCAGAATATAAATATGCAATACAATGTTGTTGCTGAAAATAGAATTTCTACAACCGATTCTTTATTTTTCAAAAAGGAAATGTTTGAAGGGGCGCAAATAGGCGCAAGACATACCATTCCTATTAGCACTAATTTTAAAGTTCTAAAATATTTAAGTCTTTCATTAAGTACAAACTACCAAGAAACTTGGGTAGGAAAAACCATTAGCCGCAGCTATGACGAAACGGCAAATGACGGGGCTGGTGAAGTTGTACAAGATACTATTTCGGGTTTTGATAGTTATCGCACCTATGGTTTTTCAACTGGTGTTGGAACTACCATTTATGGTACTTTTAATTTTGGAAAAGATAAAAAAATACAAGCTATTAGACACGTGATGCGGCCCTCCATTGGATACAGTATTAGTCCTGGATTTCAACAATATTATGACGAATACACCATTGTGTCTGCAGACCCTGAAGTAAATGATCAGGTAGTGGAGTATTCACGTTTTGAAAACACGCTCTACGGTGCGCCAGGGAAGTTGTATTCTAGTAGTATGAGCTTTGCCCTTAGTAATACTTTGGAAGCTAAAATTAGAGATAAAGACACTTCCGCTGTTGAACCTAAAAAACTTATTCTTTTGAACAATTTAAACTTTTCGACAGGCTATAATTTTTCTGCAGATTCTCTTAAATGGAGCAACGTACAAGTTACAGGTAGCATACCCATTGTGAAAAAGCTAGACTTTAATTTTAATGGATCGCTAGATCCTTATGCCTTGGACAACGATAACAACCGTATTAATACATTTAATATTGAAAACGGCGGAAGTTTATTCCGCTTGGTTAATGGAAATATTAGTTTTAACTATTCATTCTCCAGTAAAGATTTTGAAAAAGCAGAAGATGAAGATTTTGATAGTGATACTTTTCGTAACGGTGGTCGCCCAGATGATTTATTTGGAGATCCTACTGAATTTAATGATTTAAGCCCTGTTCCTGTTGATAAAAAAAATAAGGATAAGACGACCGAAAAATCTTGGTATCAATACGATATCCCCTGGGATTTACGCCTAGCGTATACCCTAACCTATTCAAATAGTCAACGACAAAATGAAATATCCTCTCAATCCCTTATGATGAGCTCTAGCGTATCGTTATCACCCAAATGGAGTGTACGTGTTTCTTCTGGTTATGATTTTAAAAATAAAGGAGTTACTCTTACCCAACTTGGCTTTGTAAGGGATTTGGATAGTTGGACGATGCGATTTAACTGGACACCTATTGGAGCTTATAATACCTCATGGAATTTCTTTATTGGAATTAAAGGAAGCATCCTAAAAGATATTAAATACGACAAACGAAGAGAAGCAGATAGAAATTTATAAAACGATATATATGAAAAAAATAATCCATACACCCAATGCTCCTGCCCCTATTGGCCCGTATAGCCAAGCAGTTCTAAAAGGAAATATGCTTTTTACTTCTGGGCAAATTGCTATTAATCCAAGAACCGGTTCTTTGGTCATGGAAAGTATCGAAAATGAGACAAAACAAGTAATGGAAAATTTAAAAGCTGTATTGGGAAAAGCAGGGATGGATTTTTCTCATGTACTTAAAACATCTATTTTTTTAAGTGATATGAAAAACTTTGGAAAAGTAAATGAGGTCTATGCTACATATTTTGATGAAGCCACTGCACCCGCTCGAGAAACGGTAGAAGTAGCTAATTTACCAAAATATGTTAATGTTGAAATCTCAATGATAGCTTCCCTCTAAGGAATTTCTTGTTCATCTTTTTTGGTGGCAGCTGGTGAAAATCCTTCTGGGAAGGATTCATCATCTGGAATTACGGGAAGTTCATTTTCAGATTCAAGCGTCAATTTTTTATTGAAGAGTCGTTGCATCAATTCTTTAAAAGTATCGAAATCCACCGAATACGAAACTCCGGCTCCTTGTTCAAAAATCTGGTCTTCTCCAATAAATTGTAAGTCGGCTTGACGGTTAAAGAAATTGATTCGCATGCTCCCATCATCATTTACCAGCCATTGCACTTCAATATCCCCTGCTACAGAAGATTCATTAGCACCCCCTACTGGCACAGCCACTTTTCCGTTAATTAAAACTCTTTCTGAAAGTTTAGTAGACAACTGCACCCCTACTTGGTACTCTAATTGTTCATTTAAAGAAGTTTGTCTAGTCGCAATTGTAGGTAACACTTTAAATTTTGAATCCTCTCCTGCAAAAATATCGGCCACAAGTTTATTTACTCTTTCAGTTAATGTTCCCGCAATTGCATTTTGTCCAGCGGCGGCATCACTTTGGAAAGAACCAGTTGCGGCTAAAAATATAGCTTGGGTTTGGCGCTGTTCTTTATCTCTAATTTTATCCTCCAATTCGTCTCTAACTGTTGAAGAAACTCCAGGAAAGCTCAACTGAAAATCTAAATCGGGTTGCATAATTTCACCTGTAAGGTTTAGAAGCACTTCTACATCTACCGTACTATTTAAAGTGGTATTCTCCAGCAACGCTGAAGGATTTACATCTTCAACTTTATACTTTGCCGTTAAGTCCAGCCTAGCTTTGGTAGGTTCCCCATCCCAAGTTATATTCCCTCCAGGCACAACATCAATTGTTTTATCTACCAATCCCGCATATCTAAAGTCGTACTTTCCGTCTATAATTAAGAAATCCCCCCACATTTTAAATTTCCCAAGCGTATTGATTTCCAAAAGTAAAATCCCGGCTCCTCTCCCTCGTAAGGCCGAATTATTTACTTGATCTACGAGTACTTCTACTTCTGCATTTTCATTTATATCCAATTCAAAATTGAGAGAAAGTCCCTTTATTTCTTCAGTTACGTAAGTTTCACCAGCAATCCTCGCTTTCTTTTCTTCGGGAGATATAAACCGAATAAAAGAATCATCTCCTATGCTAGCTGCATCGCTTATAGGAATTTTAAATTTAGTTCCTGCCTCCGTAGTTGCCACTACATCAATCACTAATTCATCTACCGGACCAGTTATTTTTGAAGTCCCACTAATAAAGGCAGTTCCGTAGTACAATGCATCTTCATCTTTTGGAGTGTCTAAAACTAGCAATCGTATGGTTTCTAAATCAAAATCTAAAGCCCAATTAGAGAAATTTGAATGGAAAACGTTTCCTTCAAAAGTACCCACTGTACCATATTTTGTATCGGTTAAGAATGTTGGGCTAATTCTAAATTTATCCTTGGTGAGGAAAATGGAGGTATCATCTTCTAGATTAAAATCGACATTTAAATAGGGAATTTTTAATCCTGTTTCAAATAAGTCGATACGTCCCGTAATATCTGGAGATTTATAATTTCCTTTCACTTTTGCATTTCCAGATGCCATTCCTCTAAGATTCGAAATAACTTCCCCACCAAAAGGACTAAAGGCTTTTAAATTGAAATCTGTTAGAGATACATTTAAGTCAATAACAGACTGCTCTTCCCCAACATCAAGACTCCCCACCGCCTTGAATGAGCTTACATTATCATTAATGAGACTAGAATTAATAGTATATCTAGTAAGGTCTGTATTTCCTTTTATTTTTAACTCTAAATCTCCAAAATCAACGTTGTTTAAATTAACATCTTCAATGACAATTTCTGAATTTGGGTAAAAGGAGCCTCCTCTTTGTAGAAAATCTAATCGTCCATTAATACGCCCTTTCAAATTAAGACTATCTACTTCGGGTACTATTTTACCCAAGTCAACATCTTTAAACTGAAGCTTAACATCTGTGATTGTCGAATCTTTTTTATAGCCTGCTAATTGTATTAATTCATTGTTATGGCGAAGCGTTAGTGAGTCTAACTTTATATCCCTAAAATTATCATCAAAAGTAATTTTGTTAAGGTTATTGTTTTCCTTATTTAAAAACCAATCGTTTCCTTTATAATTTATTTTTGAACGTTTTATCCCTACAACAGAGTTTCCGTCTGCGTTTATAGTATGATACAAGGAAAGGTTAAAAAGATCATCTTGGTTTTTGCCTCCCGCAAATTGAGATTGAATGTAAAGCGTATCATTTAAGGTTTTATTGATAACATTAACCTCTGTAAAATTGTAGGAACCCGTATAAATTGAATCTACAGAAATGTAGGCATTAAACAGAGGGTTATCGTTATCTAATTTCACATTTACCTTCCCTAAATAATTTTCATAAAGAAGTAATTCTGGAGATTTAAAATCCAGTTTAAACTTGGATTCATCTGAAAAAACCGAACCTTTTATTCGCGTATTTTCACCAAGCTGAAGCTCTGGAACAAAAACATCCACAATTTTATTATACACCTCAAACTCATAATTAATATACTGGTCTGGAGTTACTTGTAAAGGAATGTAGTTTGTATAAATACTTCCTATGGAATTTCTAAATAAATAGGGAATGTCTTCCAATAAAAAACGTCCACGTATTCTACCATTAATAATATCGGGAGAGTTTACTTCAATGGTGCGCTCATCATCCTGAAATGTGGAGGTTATATTAAAATCATCGAAGAAAAAATCTTTATCTTGTGTTTGGTAAAATGTTTCTGAAAATTGTATAGTTCCAACCGCATCATTTATGGTTGTCCCATCCATATCCATAATAATCTTTCCAGCAAAAACTGAAACACTATCTCTCGTAAATAATCGCAATTTGTTGAGTTCTGCATATTCTATATTCGCTTCAAAGTCGTATTGATTAAATGCTTTTGAAACATCAATTAGCCCATCAAAATCCATTTTAAGGTTTGGGTCGTTTATGGAAAGTTTACCGTTAAATTTTGGATTTTTTAAGTTTCCTTCAACCGTGATGTTTTTATAAATATAGTTTTCAAAATCAAAACTACTTATGGTCCCTTGGACCAAAGTACTTACCGTTTCGGGAGTAAAACCTCTTCCATTAAAAGTGAGATTAGCATTCATCTTCCCAATGGATGTTGTTCCGGCTAATTTCCCTAAATTGAAGTTAGTTAACTTCGCATTTCCTTTATAATAGGCATTTTTGAAATCGGTAATATTTCCCAATTCCAAATTAACATCTGCTAAACCAACAGCCGTGGTAACCAAACCCTTGGTTTTTATTTCGTCCCCGATAATTTCACTATCCCCGCGTAAAGAAAAGTTTCCAAATTGTTTTAATTCCACAGGTAAGTCCTTTCCAATAATGTTTGGTAATATCCGTCTTAAGTCAAAGTAATTGGTTGTTATGTAGTGGTCTTTTCCTTTTACAATATATATTTCTTCATTAAAAAGGTTTTGAAATAGAAAATCTCCTTTAAATTGAGAATTGCCATAGCGTAAATCTGAATTATCAAATCTAAAGTCATTCAAAAACCCTAAAAAATCACCATTAATATTAATATCAAGGTTTTCACCAAACTCTGGGTAAATCTTGTTTAAGTCATTTGTAGAAATAATGGTCTCCTTAAAGGTAAATTCTAACAGAACTTTATTTACAAAGTCTGCCATGCCTTCTTCAAAAGTTAATTTCCCATTCCCAATAATTTTTGAGTTGCCTGTCTCAAGAACTAAATCTTCCAAGAACATTTCCGTTTCTGAATATATAAACTCTAAGGAAGAATGTTTCACTTCTATCCCACGACCCTCTATAAAGGAGAGGGAATTAATATCTGCTTCTATTACTGGGCCATAAATATCAAAATCGTAAGCATCTAAGTTCAAGTTTTTAAGGTCAACAGCAACGGGCACTTCGGCATTTTCATCGCTCACTCTTACGTGAGAATTAATAAGGGTTAAATGTGTGGCTAGTAACTGAAATGGCTTTACTTCGGTAGTATCACCCGTATTAAATTTATCGGCAAAAATAGAAAGGTTGTCGTTATCCTCGTCTTTGTAAGTTTTTACGAATAAATTGGCGTTTTCAAGTTCTAAAAAACCAAAATCGAGGTTACCATCAATTAATTTTTTAATACTTAATAAATTAGTTTGAAGAATCTCTGTATAAATTAATGTATCTTGATGGTGGTCTCTAATAAAAACATTCCTAATGTCTATTTCCCCTTTCCAATTGAGGCCAAGGCGTTCAATATTAATATCTGTGCCATAGGTTTCGTTTAGTTCATCGGTTACCTTTTTCCCTATTTTAGTCTGAACCGCTGGAATAGATAAAATGATTACCAGCAGTACTAGCAATAATATTAGTATCACAGTGATACGTTTAATTATTTTGAGAAGTTTTTTGATAACCCTTTAATGTTTTAATTTTACACCCAACAAATGTGCCTAAAATATAAATGAATAAAAATACATACATCCTCGGCATTGAATCCTCATGCGACGACACTGCAGCTGCTGTTATCCATAACGGCGTGGTACTTTCTAATGTTGTTGCTGGACAAAAAATACATGAAGAATACGGGGGTGTTGTCCCAGAGTTGGCTTCACGTGCACATCAACAAAATATAGTCCCTGTAGTTCATCAAGCATTACGCAAAGCAAATATCGATAAAAAACAGCTAAGTGCCATAGCTTTTACCCAAGGACCTGGATTAATGGGTTCTTTACTTGTAGGCACCTCGTTTTCAAAGTCCTTGGCGATGGGTTTAGGGATTCCTTTAATAGCCGTAAACCATATGCAAGCCCATATTTTGGCGCATTTTATTAAAGCCGAAGGACAAACCGCACCCACATTCCCATTTATTGCTTTAACGATTAGCGGTGGTCATACACAAATTGTAAAAGTGACAGATTATTTTGAGATGGAGATTTTAGGCGAAACCATTGATGATGCCGTGGGCGAAGCTTTTGATAAATCGGCAAAGATATTAGGTCTTCCCTATCCTGGTGGTCCTTTAATCGATAAATATGCACAAAGTGGAAATCCACTTGCATATCCCTTTACAAAACCTAAAGTGGGTGATTTAGAATTCAGTTTTAGCGGATTAAAAACCGCGGTGTTATATTTTGTAGAACGTGAAACTAACAAGAATCCAAATTTCGTTTCAGAAAACTTAGAAGATATTTGTGCCAGCATACAGTTCACCATTGTAGACTACCTAATGGACAAGATTAAAAATGCTGTGGCGATTACTAGCATCAATCAAGTTGCTATTGGTGGCGGTGTTTCTGCCAACAGTGGTATTCGGAATGCGCTAAAAGCAACTGAAAAAGAACTAGGTTGGAAAACCTATATCCCGCGATTTGAATATTGTACAGACAATGCGGCAATGATATCCATGGTGGGTGAATTGAAATATAAAACCCAGCAATTTTCTTCCAATAATTTAGTGGCTAAAGCCCGAATGAAATTATAATATGTCAAACACCGAAGAAATACTGAAAAGAATCCGAGTAGCTTTAAAGCCATGGGAAAAAGATATTGTCGAAAAGCGTATGTTTGGCGGTACATGTTTTCTATATAAGGGAAAAATGTGTGTAGGCGAAACAAAAGAAAGACTTATGGTGCGTGTTCCTTCAGAAAAAATGAAAGAAGCATTGAGCACTGAATTTGTTGGACCCATGAATTTTACGGGAAAGCCTATGAAGGAATTTATTTTTGTTACAGAAAAAGGATTTCATACAGAAGAGAAGCTACAACATTGGATAGAAATAGGTGTGGCTCATGCTAAAAGGAAAAGCGAACAATAATGAATCTATTCTACCAAGGTAATCTTTCCGAAACTTCTCAGAATATCATTTTTGATAAAGAGGAAAGCCGCCATATTTTTAAAGCTTTACGTCATAAAGTTGGAGATACCTTGTATATAACAAATGGGCTTGGAATGTTATTTACAGCCGAATTGGTAGAGGTTTCACAAAAACAATGTCTTGCTGTAACTACAATAGCAGAAAAGAAAGCTCCACTACCCTATTATTTGCACATGGCGGTTGCGCCTACTAAAAACAACGATCGTTTTGAATGGTTTTTAGAAAAAGCTACGGAGATTGGAATATCAGAAATTACTCCTATTCTATGCGACCGAAGCGAAAGAAAAGTCATTAAAGTGGACCGCTTCGAAAAAATTATCGAAAGCGCGATGAAACAATCACTCAAAATGTACAAACCGAAGCTTAATGAATTGACTTCCTTTTCTGATTTTATAAAGCTTCAAAGCAATTTTAATGGAATAAAATGTATTGCTCATTGCGAAGATTCGGAAAAGGAATTGTTAAAAAATTTAGTTCAGCCAACATCAAACAACATCATTCTTATTGGTCCGGAAGGAGATTTTTCCTACAAGGAAATTGAATTAGCGCAAAAAAATGACTTTATCCCTATAAGTCTTGGAGAAAGTCGATTACGCACCGAAACAGCCGCAATATCTGCTTGTCACACAGTTTATTGCAACAATTTATAGTCTCTTTTAAATTATAAAAGTGTTTTTTATCGATAAAATTTGCTATTTAATCGATATTTTATATATTGCACTCACCAAATCGAACCTAATTTATACTTAACCTACTTAAGTTGCTATGAATGCACTAAAGAGAAGTCCCCGTAAAAGTACGCCGTCCCAAAGCGTGCCATATCAAGAGGTTACTTTAAAGTTTCTCTCTCCAATGCAAAGGGAAAAGTCAAACAAAATCACTAAAGATTGGAAACTATTCACCTATTCCCTTTTTGGTGAAATGATTGATAATATTTAATATTTTTCTACTTCTGGCCATCACAAATTTGTTATTTTTGGAACATGCGATGGTTACTATTTATTTCTTTTATATTCTCGATAAATTTTTCTCAAGCTCAAGAGCTTGCCATTTTAAGGTATGGTGGCGGTGGAGATTGGTATAGTAATCCTACAGCACTTCCCAATTTAATTAAGTTTTGTAACCAACAAATCAATACCTCTCTACAGGAAAAACCTCAAACGGTATCCCTTTTGGATGTGGAACTCTTTAACTATCCCCTTATCCATATGACCGGACATGGAAACGTGTTCTTTACCAATGAGGAAGTAGAAAACCTTCGAGATTATCTATTAAGCGGTGGGTTTCTTCATATTGACGACAACTATGGTATGGATCAGTACGTGCGAAAAGAACTTGCTAAACTTTTTCCAAACGAAGAATTAAAAGAACTTCCAGGAGATCATCCAATTTTTAATCAGAAATTTAAATTTCCTCAAGGATTACCAAAAATTCATGAGCATGATAATGGCAGACCACAGGCCTTTGGAATCACTATAGACGGCAGGCTAGTACTGTTATATACCTTTGAAAGTGATTTAGGAGATGGATGGGAGAACCCAGAAGTACATAACGATCCTGCCGAAGTTAGACTTAAAGCCCTACAAATGGGTGCTAACATTATTCAATACGCTTTTGAAAATTAGATAATCTGGTATGAATATAGCATTATTGCGACCAGAAGTACAGCAATTCATTAAAGAGTTTGAAGGAGACGTTTCCCAACTAGCTTTTAAAGGTTCTCCGTGGGAAGAAATTCCTTTAAAAGAACTTATTCAGCAGATTGAAAGTTATACCAAATGTAAAGATAAACTCCCTACTTGGTATAACTGCCATAATATAATTTACCCGCCAAAGCTCCATATAGAGCAGACTTCTTCAGAGATTACAGCACTATATAAAGCTTCAATAGTTAAAGGGAAAGGATTGGCCGATATCACAGGCGGATTTGGTGTTGATAGCTATTTTTTTTCTGAAAAATTTACAACGGTACATCATTTTGAAGAAAACGACTATTTATCTGAAATCGCAGCACATAACTTTAAACAATTAGAAAAGACTAATGTTTCCTTTTTTGCAACAGATGGGATTGAAGGAATTCGAAATCAAAAATACGATGTTATTTATGCAGATCCATCACGCAGACACGCCTCCAAAGGGAAAGTATTTTTTTTAAGTGATTGTGAGCCCAATCTTGTGGATCATCAGGAATTTTTATTAGAACTGTGTGAAATCTTATTGGTAAAAACATCACCTATGCTAGATATTTCGATGGGTTTGAATGAACTGAAAAATGTTTCCGAAATACACATCATCGCGGTCAATAACGAAGTGAAAGAACTACTTTGGATTCTTTCCAAATCAATTTCAGAAGAAATATTGATTAAAACCATCAACTTCAGTAAAACCGAAAAAGAGGAATTTCAATTTTATTTTGATTCTGAAAACAGGGAACATTATGAAACTCCCCTAACCTATCTTTATGAACCAAATGCTGCTATAATGAAGGCTGGAGGCTTTTCTAAAATATGTGATGCCTTCCCTGTTTATAAACTTGCGCAACACAGCCATTTATTTACAAGTGATGCCCTTATTGATTTTCCAGGACGAGTTTTCAAGATTACTTCGGTGATTCCGTACCAAAAATCAGAAATGAAAAACTTTGCAAAATCAAAAGCAAATGTAAGTACCCGTAACTTTCCAGAAACAGTGGCGCAGATAAAGAAAAAATGGAATATAAACGATGGCGGAAATAAATATCTTTTTTTTACGACACTTCAAAATGGTGATAAAGTAGTTTTAGATACAGAGAAACTGTAGAAAAGTGAAAATTTCCTTAAACTTTTAAAGTGCATTTTTTCATCCTAAATATTTCCTATATATTAAAAATATGAAGGAAATAGTATTAAAATATTGGTTTTGCTGGGTATTTATTTTAGTTTCATGTGTTCCTCCTGGCAATTTAAATCCATTAATAAGTTTGCCAAACGATTTAAAAGAAGTTTCCGCAGCAGAGGTTCTTGATGGAAATGATACTGTATGGATGATAGAAGATCAAGGGAATGCCGCTAAAGTTTATGGTATTGACCTTACACAACAACATCTTTTAAAAATCATTACTGTAGAAAATGCGAAAAATAAAGACTGGGAAGATTTAACAAGTGATGCAGAAGGGAATCTTTATATAGGTGATTTTGGTAATAATTCAAACAAAAGAAAAGAAGGTACCATTTACAAGCTTACCAATATTACAAATGCTGAAAGCAAAATAAATGCGGAAGTGATAACCTACTCGGTTCCAAATAATGTGGAAAATGAAGATTTTGAAAGCTTTTTTCTTTACAATGGGTACTTCTACATCTTTAGCAAAGATGATAAAAAAGGAACGGTTATAAAAGTACCAAACGTTATTGGAAAAACCGAAGCTACAATTGTTTCAGAATTTAATTTAAAAGGAAAAGATGATGCCATTACTTCTGCAGATATATCTGCTGATGGAACGGAAGTAATTTTATTAAATCATGAAAAACTATGGAAGTTATCTAATTTTAAGGGAGATGATTTCTTTTCAGGTACAATTGAAAAACTTTCTTTTAATCATAACACTCAAAAAGAAGGACTCTGCTATCTAGATAGGAGTACGGTTATTATAACAGATGAACGAAACGGCTCTGAAGGAGGTAATGTTTATTCCTTTAGTATTAACCATTAAATCAACTCTCAAAATCAATAGTATATAAATAATAGATTCTACTACCATTATTACAACTATTTCAATTTTTTTAAAGTTTTAGAAAACAACGAATGCACTTTACAAATGAAGAAATTAAAAAGCCTTAGATTTCTCTAAGGCTTTGATTTTACTAGTGATCGCGACAGGATTCGAACCTGTGACCGTCTGCTTAGAAGACCCAAACTTCATCTTATCAATTTTTATCAATATCTTTCATAAGCCTTTATTTACAATACTTTGGCTCGATTATTGAATACTAATTTTATCAGTAATTATCATTGTTTTTTTGTGCAAATCAATTTTTTTGTGCAAATTTTGTGCAAATTTACAATGTGAAAAAAATCAGAATAAATGGAATACAGCCTAACATTATTTTTAGATAAGCGTCGAGCTATTAAGACCACGAAAGATGTTTTTCCAGTTAAAATTAGAGTTTACGCGACAAATATAAAGAAAGCAAAACTCTATGCTACTAATGTAAATTTAAAAGAGGTAGATTTCAATCAAATAGTGGATTCTAGGATTAGTATTCGGGGTAAAAAGTTAGAAACTAGAAATTATTTACAAGAATTACTCCAACGAGCTGAAGGCTCTGCAAAAAGCCTAACGGTTTTTACCTTTTCGCAGTTTGAAAAAAAGCTATTCAGAAGTAAGAAAGCCTCCACCCTAGTATCCTATCATTACCAGACAAAAATACAAAACCTATATAATAATGGACAAGTAGGCTCTGCAAGCAACTATGAGTTAAGCTTAAAGGCCATTGGTATGTTCCTACTAAATAAAACCCAATTTCCATCACAAAAGGATAAAATTGAGCAGATTAAAAATGCTACCAAAAACCTCAATTTCTATGACATTGACAAAAGATGGTTGCAAAAATTTGAAAACTTCATGGTCAAGGACCATAATAAATCCTATACTACTGTCTCAATTTATTTAAGGTGTTTAAGAACAATTTTCAATGATGCCATTTCTGAAAATGACATCAAAAGAGATTTATACCCATTTGGTAGGGGAAAATACCAAATACCTTCCTCGCAGAAAACACGTAAAACTTTAACTAAGGAGCAATTAAATTTATTATTTAATGGAGTGCCTGAAGACAGTGATCAACTGCGGGCAAAGGATTTTTGGTTTCTAAGCTATTCTTTAAATGGAATGAACATGAAAGATTTAATATTGTTAAAATGGGAAAATGTTCACGATGACAGGATTACCTACTTCAGAAAAAAAACAATTACGACAAAAAAGACCAATTTAAAAGAGATAACAGTATTTTTAAATGACTTCTCAAAATCTATTTTAGATAAATATGGGGATAAAACCAAGTCTATTAATGACTACGTGTTTAATATTTTAAATCCTCATGATTCAGCTATTGAGGAGGATAAAAAGGTAAAAAATTTTATTAGTCATATTAATCATTTCTTTGATAAATATGCGAGAAGTTTGGGCTTTGATTTTAAAATATCAACGTATTGGGCCAGACATTCGTTCGCTACAATATCAATTCAAAAAGGAGCTTCTATGGAGTTTATAAGTGAGGCATTAAATCACAGCAACCTAAATGTCACAAAACAATATTTTTCTGGCTTCGAAGAGGAAGCAAAAAAGGAGTTTGCTAACGCTTTAATGAATTTTGAATAATGGATAACTATAAAATTTATTTAGATACAAAAAATACAATAATCAGTAAAATTGAGAAAGAGATAAAAGACAGTCTAATTGTTTTCCAAAATGAAGAAAGAACATTCAGTTATTGTTTAGAAGTTATTCTAAGCAAACTATTGAAAAGAATAAGCTTATTGGAAACTCCATTACGGAATGAGTATAGTGCAGCGTTTGATATATTTAAAAAACATGAAGAACTTTATCAAAATAATTCAGTTGAAAAAGTATTAAATAAAGAAGCCTTCCAAAAATTTGAAGAAATTATAATTCCAGAAAAAATTAGCTATAATGAATTTATTATTCTTTTATCCGAATTTATGACCTTATTGGCAATTTATGATAAAATTCGGATTAACAGAGATGCTTTCAGAGAGGTTTACACGAAAAACGAGATAAATAAATTCTCCCTAAATAATTTTCTATTAGCCGAAAAGGTTAAAACCCATCAAAGCAAAAACCAGAACGAAGAGCCTAAACAAGAGGAAATAATCCCAAACAAAAAAAATAGAACAATACTAAGACAAAAAATTGAAGCTCAAATTAATAGTTTTACTGAAGAAGAAAAACTCCTATTATTACACTATACATTAGTTGCGGTACCAGATAAAATTAATAGTGAAAAAAATTGGAACTATAAATATACTATCCCCTATTCAGAGTTTGTGAAAATAATGTGTATTTGTAATATTAAAGATTACGAAAATATATTCTTAATAAACAAGGTTAGTGATACTGCTGTTTATAGGAAAATTGTTGATGGAGTAAGTCAATTGGACAAAAACGGTAAAAAACTAAAGAGGATCGAAAAAATCAATAATTTAATACTCAAACTAAAAAATAATAAAGAGTTGGGCTTAAATAGAACCATTGATTTTCTAGAAAACATTAATATACGCTAAAAAATTCATCCACTAAGAATATAGTTTTTATCAATAAATGTCCAATTTGTTTTTATAAAATTCTGATTTTTATTTAGTTACCATTCCACCCTTATACCACTCTCCTACCACTCCCTACCAACTATTGATAAGAGTTGATAGATATTCGTGGTATGGAAAAATTATTTCTCATTTCGCAATCAGATTTAGATAGTCTTTTAGAAAAGGCTTATCAAAAATTTTCTGTCGAAAATAAATCATCTACAGCAACTCAATCTGAGGATGAATTTCCTATTGGAATAAAAGAAGCTTCTAAAATTTTAGATAAAGCACCACAAACACTATATGGGTTAGTCAATAGAAGAAAAATTCCATTCCACAAAAAAGGAAGAAAATTATATTTTTTTAAATCTGAAATATTACAGTGGATAAGGAATAGCAGTGATACAATATCAGTAGAAAAGAAAGTTGATGATTTTCTAATAAAATCTAGAAAAAACAAATAAAGGATATTAACATGAAAAACAATTCAAATAAGGTTGGATATGTAAAATTACCCAGATGGATTATGGATTGGCAATGGTATGATGACGTGAATGCTTATAAGCTTATTACCCACCTGCTTTTAAAAGCAAATTTCGAAACGAAGGAATGGCAAGGACAAAAAATTATGCCAGGCCAATTAATCACCTCATTCGAAAAACTAAGCATTTATAGCGGTTTAAGCATTAGCAAAGTAAGAACAGCCATCAAAAAGCTTGAATCTACAGGAGAAATAAAGGTTGAACCAACCAATAAGTTTACCAAAATAACGCTAGCTGCCTATTTTTTTACTCACAATCAAAATCAACAAAGAATAAAGAAAGAATCGACATCAATTAGCAATCAAATAGCAACAACTAAAGAACTATATAAAAATAATATATCATTAAAAGAATTAAAAGAGAGTCTAAGCGCTCTAACAAATTATCCAGATAAGATAAAAAGTAATTTTTTAGACTATTGGACTGAAAAAAATCAAGCTAATGGCCTTATGAGATTTCAAGAAGAAAAATTCTGGGAAACCGCAAAGAGAATGAAGAAATGGGCCGAAAATGAAAAATCGCAAACAAATGCAAATGAATCATTACTATTAAATAAAAATAGACCTTAAATGGAAACACAAAAAAGTATATGCTTAGAAGAAGAATTTTTAAAGCAATTTAAAAAAGATACTAACAAGGATTTTATTATAAACAATGAGACTACTCCTAGATTGTATATCCTAACAGACTATTTCGCCCAATCAGATGTTTTTTTTGAGTCTCCATTGCTTATTAAATCAAACAATACTCCATCATTTGAAAAGGGATTATTAATAATTGGAGATTTTGGCACTGGAAAAACAGTCATGCTAAATACAATGATTAAAGTTTTAAATAGAATTAAAATGAATAAAATTAAGTCCTACAATGCACAAAAAGTTGTCCATGAGTATGAGTCGCTTGTAAATGGCTCACATAAAAAGGATTTTTATGAGTCTTTTAGTTATGGACAAATCTTATTTGATGATATTCTAACAGAAGACATTGCCAATAATTATGGGACAAAAAATGTGTTTAAAGAACTTTTGGAAGTAAGGTATGAAAACAATGCTAAAACATTTATTACTTGTAATTTTGACCCAAATAACTTAAAGGATATTCAGAAAGCGTTAGACCAATTTCTATTAAGGTATGGAGGAAGAGTCTATGACCGACTATTTGAAATGTTTAACATTATTGAATTTAAAGGTAATAGCTTGAGAAAATGATTGTTATAATACTACAAGTACTATTATTTTATTACGAAATGGAATACGCACCCCTGCAACGCCCCACAAACCCCTTAGTAGCTCAATCGCAACACCTCGCAATACCCCCATTATACTATCCACTAAATAATAATCACCTTTTGTAAACCCTTTTAAAAAGGTTTCATAACCCTACCTACCCTTTCCTCTCAAGCAACGCCCCATAAACCCCTTAGTGGCACCCTTACGTACCCCTTGCTACCCTACAACACCCCACCACCGTACGTTGCAACATTCCCATTATAAACTCTAAATCACTTATAAAACCCTAAAAATATGGGGTACCCACCCCTTGTAGCCTTACAAATTCAAACCCTTTAATAAAACCCCATCAAGCCCATAGTTGCTGCCCTGCAACACCCCACCACCACACATTGTAACATATCCATTTTATGCTCCAATTCACTTGTAAAACCCTATAAAATAAAGGGTACCCACCCCTTAGACCCTTGGACTTTGAACCCAATTATTACAATTCGTGACAAACCCCTTGGTTGGGCCCCCTACCATGCAACACCCCACATCCATATTTAAAGTTGTATCTCGTAAACCCATTAGAAACCCTTTAATAAAGGGATTGAACCCCTTACACCCCTGCAAGCTTATGCAACTACCCAAGTAAAGACATTTACAAACCCTTTAAAAACTCGCTTAATTAATTTTTTCAAATCGTATATATTCTTTTTTTCTCTAAATTTGAGGTAAATATAACTCCCTTTACTCCCCAGTTAGTTTTAAAATTAAAATGTCTATTTTTTATTTATGAGTTTATTTCAAAAGTCTGTACTCAATAGTTACTTAGCGCAACAGGATGCCACCAAGGTTGAAAAAGCTTATAAAAAATACCGCACCTATTTTCAGAATAGTACCATTCAAGAAAATATAAGGAAGGGTAACGAAGAACAATTTCAAGCCACTTTTCTTATTGAGCTTTTTGTAAAGGTTTTTGGATACACCATTAACCCAAACCCTGATTTTAATCTCACTACCGAATACAAAAATCAAACAGGGGCTGGAAAGGCAGATGGGGCTATCTTAAATAAGGGTAATGCTATTGGAGTTATAGAGTTAAAGGGGACTAATACCAAAGACCTTGAAAGTATTCGGAAACAAGCTTTTGATTATAAAGCCAACCAGAAGTATTGTGTATATGTAATTACTTCAAACTTTGAGAAACTTCGGTTTTATATTAACGATGCTACCGAGTTTTTAGAGTTCAATCTTTTTGAATTATCTCTACAGGAATTTCAGTTATTGTATTTATGCCTAGAAAAGGATAACATCCTTAACAATCTTCCCTTAACTATTAAAGAAGCTTCCTTGGTTGAGGAAGAAAAAATCACCAAACAGTTTTATAACGATTATTCGGTATTTAAAAGGGAACTTTATAGGGATTTGGTAAAACGCAATGCAAAACGTATAAAACAAAATGCTAGTACTACAGGTGAAGAAGCCCTTAAAGTGCTTGAAAAAAACGTAAAGCTTTCGCTCTTTAAGAAATCGCAGAAACTCATCGATCGTTTTCTCTTTATCTTTTTTGCTGAAGACCGAGATTTACTCCCCCCTAACTCCACCCTTCAAATTTTAGAAAAGTGGAAAGCCGATGTGGACTTTGGAGATGAACGCCCTTTGTACAATCTTTTTAAACAATATTTTCATTTTTTGGATACAGGGCGAAAAGGTTCTACCTCTCGTGCCGAAATCTATGCTTACAATGGGGGTTTGTTTCAACCCGATACGGTTTTGGACGAATTAGAAATTGATGATGAATTACTCTACAAACACACTAAAAAATTAGCCAATTACGACTTTAGCAGTCAAGTAGATGTCAACATCTTGGGGCATATTTTCGAAAATTCTTTAAATGAAATTGAAAGCGTTAATGCCGAGATTGAAGGAGGCGATTTCGATAAACAAAAAAGTAAACGTAAAAAAGACGGGGTTTTCTACACCCCAAAATACATTACCAAATACATTGTAGAAAATACAGTTGGCACCTTATGCCAAGAAAAAAAGGAGGCTTTAGGCTTTAAAGAAGAAGAATATTTTAAAGGGCGTAAAAACCGAAAAACAAACACTTTAGAGCATTTAATTACAATCCTAGATACTTACAGAGATTGGTTATTGCAACTAACCATTTGCGACCCTGCCTGTGGCTCTGGAGCATTTTTAAACCAAGCCCTAGACTTTTTAATAAATGAACACCGCTATATCGATGAGCTAAAAGCCAAATTACTAGGGGGACGATTGGTATTGAGTGATATTGAAAACACCATCCTTGAAAACAATATTTATGGGGTCGATCTTAACGAGGAAAGTGTTGAAATTGCGAAGCTCTCCCTTTGGTTACGCACCGCACAGCCTCGTAGAAAGTTAAATGATTTAAGCAGTAACATTAAATGTGGCAATAGTTTAATAGATAGCAAGGCCGTTGCAGGAGATAAAGCCTTTAACTGGCAGGAAGCGTTCCCTAAAGTCTTTGCAAATGGGGGCTTTGATGTGGTGATTGGGAATCCACCTTATGTGAGGCACGAAATGATTAAAGAATTTAAGTCTGCTTTTGAAAAAAGATTTAAAACTTTTCAAGGCACTGCCGATTTATACGTTTATTTTATAGAATTGGGGGTTAATATTTTAAAGCCAAAAGGAATTTTAGGATTTATAAACCCTAATAAATTTATTAAAGCTTCTTACGGTAAAAATTTAAAAGAATTTTTAAGTGAATTACAATTACTTCAGTTAATAGACTTTGGTGAATTAAATGTGTTTCAAGATGCTGTAACTTCCCCTTTAATTTTATTAGTTAATAAATCAAAACCAATTCAGAATACAAAATTTCTTCAGATTAACACTCTAAAGGATTTGAATTTAGAAATAAGTATTCTAAATGATTCTATAGAGTTAAATCCAAAAGTTTTTAATGAAGAAAAGTGGAATTTAATTTCAGAAAAAGAACTTTCTATTATTAAAAAAGTATCTGAAAATCATAAATCGATAGCTGAATTAGATTTTTTAGATATAAAACGTGGGTTATTAACTGGTTTGAATGATGCATTTATTATTGATGACGAAACAAAAGAAAGCATCAAGGAGAGAGACCCTAAATCTATTGAATTAATTAAAAAATTTATAGATGGAGATGATGTTAGGAAATACCAAATAAGAACCAAAAATAAGCACCTCATTTGTATTCCTAATGGTTATACCGATGACCAAGAGGAATTTATGTCAGAAGAAGATGCTTTTCAATGGCTAATGAATAATTACCCAGGCATTGCAAATTATTTGAAAGAGTTTGAATTTAAAGCAAAGAACCGAAGCGACAAGGGAAGATATTGGTGGGAATTACGAGCTTGTGATTATTATGATTTAATTGAAAGTAAAAAGATTATTTATCCAGAAATTGCAATGAGTTCTCGTTTTGCTTTTGACGACAATAACATTTACATTAATAAAACAATTTTTTTAATAAATAGTTCAAGTTATGGTCTATTGGGTTTGCTTAATTCTAAATTAATTTGGTACTATTTAATCAATACTTGTGCATCATTGGGTGATCCAAAAAATGGAGGAAGGTTAAATATGCAACGGATATATTTGGAAACAATTGGAATACCAAATGAAATCTTGAATAATGAATCAAAGCTATCTGAAATTACAAAAGTACTAAACGGATTATATCAAAATTACAATAATATACTAGATAAGTATAGGGTTTATATTCAGTCTTCAATGGTTATTTCAAAACTGTCAAAAAAACTCGAAAACTGGTACGAATTGGAGTTTGGAGAGTTTATTAAGGAACTTAACAAAGCTATTAAAGCAACTAATAGACAAATGGCAAAAGATACTGCTGCGGGTATTAATATAGATAATGTAGCCCTCCCTCCCCTTACCAAAAAAGACGAGTTTGAGTGGCTAGAGCTATTTGAGGAAAACAAGAAAAAAGCCCAAGAGTTACTACAGCAAATTGCCCAAACAGAAAAAGAAATAGACCTAATGGTCTATGCCTTGTATGGGCTAGCCCCAGAGGAAATTGAAATTGTTGAAAATAGTTAGAAATGGGGAAAAAAAAAGACAGTATTAATAAAGCAAAATTTAGTGAAGCTCAATTAAAGGGATGGGAGGATTATAGGTCTTCGATTTACGAACAACAAACTAAAAGCCATGACTCATTTGAAAAGGCTATGACATTTATTACTTCTGGAGCCTTAGGATTGACTCTGGCATTTCATGATAAAATTGTACCTGTAGAAAATATTCAATACGTAATTTTTATAGCCGTTGGTTGGACTTTTTTATCTGCAACATTATTTGTTAATCTTGTTAGTCATTATAAATCAAGCAAATCACTTAATAAATGTGCTGATGAAATTGATAAAGTAATCTCCTATAAGATTACCTTTGAAGAATATAATTTAAGACTTGAAAAAAGAAATAAAGTAATAGACCTTCTTAATAAAATAACCATATGGCTTTTAGCTATTGGTTTAATATCTGTAATAACATATGTAATAATAAATATTAATAATGGCTAAGAAGCAAACATCAAAACCACAAGTCAAACCTATAAACAGGCAACAACCAAAGACTTTAACAGATAATCAAAAAGGACAAACGATACCACGTCCCACATCCCAATTAAATATTAACCCAAAAAAGAAATAGACATGGCAGATGGAAAGAAAAAATCGGAATTAAAAAGATCAAAGGAAACATTCGGAAATACGGTTAAAAGACCCTCTACTAATTTAAAACCTGATTCAAAAACTAACAAAAAAAAATAATTATGTCGGACAAATCAAAATCAAAAAGTACAAATCTAAATATTGGAAAAAATACTAAATGGGACATTCCAAATGTAGATCCTAAAGCAGGAAGTACAATTCGAAAACCACCTATTAGTTTAGACCCAAATAAGCAAAAGTAAAACTACCCAATCACACTACTCAACTCAAACATGGGCATATACATAGCAATGAGTATGACCCCTACAATAGCACCTACAAATAAAATTAATAACAAGTTAAAAACAGAAGTAATCATCTGTCCTTTGTATTTAAGTTCTGTACTATATTGATCGTATAATTTTTGAAAAATATACTCTGTTTGGTTGGTCTCTTCTGCTAAACGCAATAAGGCAATCATTTTTTTGTCATAGATAGGGTATTTTGAGAAGCTCTCATGTAATTTCTCACCTTGAACCAAATCCAGCTCTATATCCCCTAAAGTACTCACCAAAGGATAAAAACGAATCATATCTTTTGCTAGTCCTATTCCCGTGACTACAGGGATTTTTGCTTGGGTTAAAAGAGCCATTGCTTGAGTAAATTGAATGAGGTAGATTCTCTTTAGGTAATTTCCTAATATGGGAATCTTTAATTGTAATTTCCCAGATACACGATAATACCATTGGGTCTTAGATAGCCATCGATATCCAACAATTATTAATATAAATACCAACAATAAATACCAGCCACTTACCGATACTAAATGAGAAAGTTTTACAATCTGATTGGTAATCCAAGGTAATGCTACATTGTTTTGTTTAAAAATATCAACAAACATTGGGACCACAAAACGGAGCATAAAGAAAACTATCACTAAGGCTAGAAGTAAGACAATAATGGGATACGACAGTGAAGAGATTATTTGTCGCTTTAATTCATTCTTTCGGTTAAAATAAGCACGGAGGTCTTCTGTAATTCTTGGTAATTGACCTGTTTGCTCCCCAATACGTATGGCTTGTTGTTCGTATTGTGTAAAATACTTTTCCTCTTTCAAGGCTTCACTAAGGGAGTTCCCTGTGACGATATTTGCGGAAATCCTTTCTATTAAACCTTTATCCTTCTGCTTTTTCTGCATCTCAGAGATAATCTGCAATGCTGTTTTTAAATTAATCCCAGAGTTTAATAAAACACTCAACTCTCCATAAAAATCCTCCTTGGACCGATTGGAAAATCCATTTCCAAAAAGTTGAATCTCTTTATGAAGGATACTTTTTTTTTCTTTTGTGTCTTCTTTGCCTAACTCTTTGTGGCTAGTATCAAATTTAATTCCCATCTGTTTCCATTATAGTTTTGGCATCTCCTTGCGAAACTATAAATAAATATAAGGTGTCCCTCGGTTGCTCAATCCCAATTTTAATAGCATCAATTGTGCCTTCATTTATTTTCTTTCCTTTAATAAACAAAGTCTTTACTAAACCCCCTTTGTAAAGAGTATCACTATTTCTTACTAAAAAATCCTGTGAAAAAATATAAGTAACAGAATCTAAGGGAGTTTTAAGGGTTAATTCTTCCCTTGTTTCGAAATATTTCTTTTCAGAATACCTATTAAAATCAACTGTTAACTGTTGTTCCAATAAATCTATTGTTGTATTTCGGGAATAATTGTCTTCTATTGAATGTAGATTCTTTGTAAATAGAGAGAGTACCATAAAAGTAAGCCCCACCACTATTGTTGTGATGGCCATAGCCACCAAAATTTCGGCTAAAGTAAAGGCTTTAATTTTTTTAGTCTTGAACATCTAAATGTTTGATTTCTAAAGTTCCCTTAGGTTTATAAATACACTCCAAGATGAGTTTCTGGTCTCTTTTTTCAATTACGATATCCCACTGGGAGGTTTCTTCATAAAAAGGCAATTCCAAAGAATTATTCTTTGCCAAATAGCTAAGCTCTTTAACCCTATTTAAAAAGGATCCATCATTGCTTTTAACTACCGACTGAAAAATATTATTGAGACTTAGACTCGCTAGAGTAAATACCACCAGAATAATTGCCGTTGCAACTATAGTTTCCACTAGGGTGGCAGCCTTTACTTTTTTTAATAAAGCCATAACCCCACTCCTTTCTTTTTATTTTCCAATGGAAGTCCACAAAACTCTTTTGGCAATTTGTTAGCTAGTACTTTTCCATCATAAATATGGTTGATGTACCTTGAACCAAATCCACTATAAATAAATCTTTCGGTAAAAACAGTCCCCTCAACAACTCCTGAAAGTTGGGTATTTCCTTCACAATAAATATGTCCAGTTACCCTGGCCTTGTTTTGAATATCTATGGATATGTTTACCCGATTTTGACTTACGCTTTCACAGATGTAAAGAATGTTTCCAAATAATTCACTTTCCTGAGAAAGAATTATAGGCTCCTCCCCTTCCAAAACATTGTTTTCAAACTCTTGTTTATTCTCTAAAAGGATCACCGAAGAGGGGTATTGCATTGTTACATTTTCTTCCAACTTGATTTGCTTAGTTGCCAAAAGATGAGTAGTGCCTGTAAACCCTTTTTGGATAGTAACCTTTGGGGCAATAAGCACTACATCTTTCAAATTTGCAAAAGGTGCCACAATGATTTCAGTATCGCTTTTGATAATTATATTCCCAATATAGGTTTCACTCAATGTTAAAGATTCCTTTTCATAAATCAATTGGGTAGCATTTAAAAAAGAGTTTTCGTTTTCTTTTGCAACCCCAACAAGTATATATTCTTCAAAAGGAAAATTTTTAATAATTGATTCTGTTTGTTGAAGCCATTGAGAGTCTAACTTTGGCAAATCTCCACTACTAAGTTTAATCTCCCCTTGTAATAGTTCAGGTCCATTATAATAATGCCCTGCAATGATGCCTGCTTTTAAACCCCTATCCGAAACATACGCATCTCCTACAATCTCTGTATCTCCTACTAACACTAAGGGGAGCTGTTTTTCTCCCATCCACAGGGCCGTTGGAACTTTATCGGGCATAGAACCCGTAAGCCCAATTTTAGTAAAGGGTTTAGATTGATAGGTTGTCCTACTTTCAATTTTCAAAAACCCACCCCAACCCTCTTTGTTAATTTGGGTAATAAAGGCTTCATTTTTTAATTCAACAGAATCCATCAATCTATTGTTTGGATCAAGAGAATAGATAATACCATCATTTGAAACTTCAACGGATTCTAGCAAAAATTCAGATTGCTTTCCAAAAAACCAATGGGTATGGGTAAGTGTCAAAAAAGAAGCCAGCAATATGGCAATAATGACAGAAACTAGCATCACAAACTGAAGGGCAGAGGCTTTTATCTTTTGCAACCCCTTCATCCTATTCAATTTTATTAAATTCCTGGATCTTACCCTCAAAACGCAGGGTAACTTTTTCTTGACTTCCTCTTACTAAGGCCAGTCCTTCTAACTTTTCTCCTTGAGAAAACAGTTGTTGTGTACCATTTATACTGAGGATAAATATCTTTTTTTTGGAGTTTCCATCTGATACCATTCCCAAATACTGAATACTTGGCCAAATAACATCTTTGTTTTTGAAACTATTTGGACCGTTTGAAACATTTATTTTTCTGTTAGAATTGGCAGTTCCTAAAAAGGGATCTCTCTCTAACGGGATAAGTTCAAAATGTTCTTTTTCTTGTATGGTAGGAGGATTAAAAGTCCCTGAAAGCAATTGTTGTTTCGGAATTTCTGCATCCGGGTTACAGGCATCAAAAAGACGAAAAAAAAAGAGTCCCCAAATACCTATTACCACAGGAAGAATAAATTTTACATTTTTATTACTCTTTAGATTACTCATTAACAATAAAACTAAAGGTGTTACTTGCGTTTCCTTCATTTCCCGCCTCGTCAAACCCTTTTACAAACCAATAATAGGTATCGTTTGTAAGAGTTGCATTATACGGGGACGTTGCTTCTTCCTTTACAACCAAATCGGTCAAGTTAATGTCTCGATACACATAAATACTATCAAATTCCACACTGCCTTCCAAAAAATCTCTGATCCATTCAAATGAAACATCGCCAGAAGAGAGTTCCTCTTCATCAGTAGGCGCAGTTAGCTGTGGGCTGTTAGGGGCCGTGATATCTACTAGGATAGATCTTGAGAAATAAAATGTATTTTCTATTCCATTTTCCGCCCTAACTTGCCATTGTGATTCTCCTTCAGAGAACGTAATGTCCAAAGAAGTTTCACTAGTGGCTAATTCTTGGGTGACACTTCCATTTTCTACAACCTGAACTCTATATAAGGTTGCTCCATCAATGGGTTGCCACTCAAGTGTTTGTAATGCAATATTGGTGATTATATTATCTTCTGGAGTATTTAGAATAACCGTGTTATCTGAAAAATTTTCTACGGGAACGACCTTAAATGATGCTGTTGTATAGGGTGTGTGATAACCACTATTCTTGGCTCTTACACGCCATTGGTACTCCCCTACATTGAGCTGTAGCTGTGCTACCGTCACGGAATCTTCTGTATTGAGTAATAGCTGAGCAGTTGTATCGAAATTAGGGCTTGCCACCTGTATTTCGTAGGTTTTAGCATCTGCCACTGGTTCCCAATCAAAAAAAACTTCGTTAGAGGAAACCTCCGCATTGTTTAAGGGTGCCAAAAGGATCACACTTTTATCACTAATGTCGGGTTCAATAAGCAAGCCTCCATCTTCACAGGCCAAAAGGAATATTGTTAAAACAAAAAGTAGGTATTTTAAAATTTTCATTACCAGTTAAATTCGGTTTTTCGTTTGGCTCTTTTATAGGTCTTGTAAGTTTCTTGACTACAGTTAGCACCTACCGGTATAATATCCATAAGCTGTACTTTAAAGCCCTTTTTAGTACCCCAACAAAACTCCATTGGGGTGATGGCTATAATTTTGCCTTCTGAAAATTCTATCGTGTTTTGAACCTTATTGTTTTCTCTAACTTCAATGGATAAGGTTTTTTGTTGGTTTTGAACTAAATACAGCTCTTGAGATTCTAACAACTCTTTTTGTAATTCTTCATCAAATTCTATGGATACTTTGGTCACTAATCTTACCCTAGGATTACTACGCAAATAGCCAATTAATTCTTTGTTTTGGTTGATCTGGTCTAAGAGTGCATACGCATCTAATACTTCAAGGGTTATATACTCTCTTATAATAAGTGAAGTATCATTTTTTTTGAAAATATCTCGTGGGGTTTCTGATACTGTTTCAATTTTTAAACGCACTGGCATTGAGAGGTCAACTACCGACTTTTCCTGTGTAATTTCTTGAGCTATATAGTTCTCAAAAATACCCAAAGCACCTAATGTAGGATAGGATTTTTTGATTTCTTTTTTGTATTGAATTGCTTGACAGGAAGCAAATAACACCCCTATTAAAACAACCCAAAGGACAATTCTTTTCTTCATCGATTAAAAATAAGGGAAGTGTAGAAAATGACAAAGCTTTCGCGCTAAAACTTCAGTATTTTTGAAGCTTTTATAATCTATGGATACTATATTAAAAAGAGATTGATAATAATCATCAAGAATCCATTTTTGCATCCTAAAGAAATTGGCAATGGAAATCGATTAGCAAATTAAATGACTGATAATTCCTTTTTACAACACAATGCCTCCACAAATGAGTCTTGGTGGAAATACTCCCTTTGAAACATATAATGGATTATCTATTAACCTTTCAAGGTATACTCTTAGCTTCAATGAACAAAAAGAGCTTAGAATCAAACAAAACAAGAGAAATCCTTGTAAAGTATGTTACTAAACACATACTTCTAATAAAAAGCTAAAAAATGAAGTTAATTTATAACTTCGCTTTTTAAATCAAATTCAAATTTTTAAATACCACTTTCCAACTGTCTTACTTCCAGTAGAATCCCTTATAAGGACTACGTTTTCGTAAAATGACCTTAGAGATAGCAGTGGAATACTAAATTTATTAGCTTAAATTGGGAAAGATAATAAATTAATATCCTCTCTTTTTTTTGAAAAATTTAAAAAACTAACCTTAATGATTACATATTTATCTAAATTTAACTAATCTTCCACTAATTTTTTTGTTATTATTATTTAAATGGGAAATCCAAATAGATTACTTGAGAATATAAACAAAGTTTATCCATGGGTTAAATGTAAATTAGATTCTAATGTAGATGCAGATATCAATTTTGACCCAAATAATCAACCCGTTTTTAAAGATTGGCTTGGTAATTTGCGGGTTTTTTATGCTATAGATTTTGGAGACCACGTTTCAATAATCTTTGAAAATGATGTGCCAGAGTACTACAGTATAGATGAAATACATAAAATTGCTATTTCTAATTTAGAAAGGGATATTGAATTTAAACTTGGTAAATTAAATTTTGAAGGTGGTTATGGAATTTTAGCAGGGGGTGATTATGAAGCGTCATCCATAATGATAAAAAAAATTTGGAATCAAATTGGAAACGAACTTCAGGAAGACTTAATTGTTGGAATACCAGCGAAGGATTTAGTTTTTTTTGCTAAAGCTTCTGACTTGAATGCGATATTTGAAATTGTAAATTCCATAAAAGAAATATTTAAATCAAATGAAAATTTTTTAAGTAAATCACTTTTTATTTATAAACATAAATCAAAAAAATGGAGTCTTTACAAAGAATTAAACAATTAATTATATGAATCGTTTGTATAATTATTAATAAGATATTCTTTTATTTTTATAAAATCGCTCTTATAAGGTTCTTCAGCATTTTTCATTTCTTCTTCATAAATCTTAACAAGGTTTATAAAGTTTTCATTGCTATTAATCTTAGCGGCCAAGATTGCAATGCAAGATCTTAATGGGTAAATATAATTGTGAACAGAAATTTCTTTAGGGTTTTCGTTTAATAATCTGTCAACACTTTGAATTGAGCTAAACTTATTAAAATATACCAAAATAAAATCCTCTAGATAATTACTGATTAATTTTGTTAATATTGATACATCTTCAGCATTTTCAATAAGCCATTTTGGCAATGGTTTTTTCTCAAATTTATCTTTGTCTTCATTTTTTTGGTATTCTACAATATCTAATACATTATTCCCTAACGTCATATAGGGTCTATCTTTGTCTCCTACAATACGCCTATATAAATCTTCAATTTTTGTTATTTTAATTTTAATAAATGACTTTATTGTTATCTGATTATTTTTCTTGTAAATAAAAAAATCGAAGATTTGTATAGAGTCCTTGGAAACTCTTTTAAATGCTGATTCCTTTTTATTAATTTGAAAACCATATTTTGAAAAAACTGGAATTAGTGAATCTAGTAAATTATTCTTTAGCAGGGAAGCTTCAGTTTTCATTCTTTTTTCTTTAATAAATCTGTTCTAATGTTTGTAATTCTTGTTTGAGTATTTTCTTTACTAATAGATTTTCCCTTCAAATATTCTGCATTTTTACCTGTTAATGTAACTGGCTTTCCATCTATAAAAAATTTCTTTTGACCAGAACTAAGTTTTCCATCTCCATTTTTTGAAACTTTAGTTTCATTAACTAATTCCACTTTTGTAGTTTTTGGATCAGCAACGATATCATCAAACCTAACTCTTGTTCCATCATCAAAATTACCAGTAACTTGATTAAGAACATCTTTGTCAGGAAATTCAGCTTCAATTTTTCCAGTTGTCAACTTTTCACCTAGTTCTCCGACTTTTTTATTTTCAGCTATATTAGAGATTGATAATAAATCATCTCCATTTTTAGATATCGATTTAGTTAAGTCAGATAAATCCTTGGGATTTGGAACTCCAGTTGCGTCTAATGCTAATTCAGTACTTAAACCTAAAGTAGATGAAGAAGTTCCTGCCGTTAATGCAACCAATAAGAATCCTGCTTGGGTATTTTTTGCACTTTGGTAAGCTGGTCCATCTGAAGCATTCCCTGTAGGAGCCATGCCAGTTTCTGGAGAAAGCAGCATAGCACCAAATAAAACAACTAAGCAAATTGGACAATTTCCATCAGGATCTGTAAAGAAAACAGGATTATTCCATCCATAAGCATATGGAGATTTATCTATTTGGTTTGGATGATCTGCTAAGTTGTCTATATTACTCCAACGACCTAGATCTGGCATGTAATTCCTTGCCCCGAAATCATAAGTATTTAACCCTAACTCTTGAGAAAGCTCCTTCCCCCCAAATTTCCACTGCTGAGCAAGACTATTACCCCCTTGGATATTGTAGTTGTAACCCTTTTGTTTGAGCCCAAAAGGATAGTAGTTACTTTCTTCAATAATTTCTGTAGCGGGGTCAATAGAGCCATTACCATCACTATCGGAGTAGGAGAGTCGAACATTCCCTAAGTGATCTTTATATTGAAAAACATAAGCATAACGGCTAATGGTTGTTTGCCCAGTGTCGTCATCAAAGCCTAAAACGGGACCTCCTCCACCGGGAGGATTTTCTTCAGGAAGAGGAATCACATATCCCTCTGGATGGTTAAAAAACTCAAGTAACATACCACCAGAACCATCATTATAAATGAAATTTCCGGCATACTCTGTTGTTTTATCTCCACTTCCGTTATTAAACACTTTTTTAAGCTTTACCCCTGTTGCATCGTAAATATACGAAATGGTTCCATTTCCGTTACCATTAGTACTGGTAATAGCCAAAGTTTCTGGAAGGTTTAAATGATTGTAAGTAATAGCGGTAATCCCCTTGTTTTTATCCACCGTCATATTTCCGTTACTGTCATAAACATAATCAGGGTTCTGGGTAGTCCCAGCATTCCCATCATAAAAACCTAGGTTTGCTGAATTTATATCACTTACGTTTATTAATTGGTTTCCTTGATACTCATAGGCAAGGTCATCCCAAATAGTAATAGGCCCAGTGGGGGTTTCTTTCCCATTACGTGATAAAAAAGAAACATTTCCGTTTTTATCGTAGTCCACACCAAAAAGATCATAGGTATTGCCAATGGCCAAATTGGTCATATCACTACCCTGTATACTAAGGGCTTGTTTAATACGATTAAGTTGGTCATAACCATAGGTATATCCCCTTACACTTGTATCGGTATTTTCAGTTCTCCAAAAAGTTTGTGATATATTTCCATTATAAAGGGGTTCTACTCCCGTTACAGGATGTACTCGGTTATAGCTAATACGAAAGTGAAACAAATCATCAGATTGGTCGGTATCTAAAGTTTTAGTATTGGCAGTCCCGATATCATTAATATCTGTTAACCAACCCCGCACATTATATTTATAATTAACAGCCTGTAAGCGCTTGTTCAAGTTCGGTCCAAATAGCTCTGCGGAATCAACGCTCCCAGCACTGCCAGAGAAAGATACTTTTCCTGTAAGGATTTTTTCGGCATCCAACTGGATGTTAGTAATCGTTTTTACCACATCATTATTATGATAGAAAAGCACATTATAAACCTCAGGATTGGAAGTTACCAACACTCGTTCTATTCTAAATAAATCTCCTGTTGCATATTGCCTGTTAGGGACTTGAATAGCCGTGGTTCCATTTTCAATGGTAAAGACATTTCTATTCTGGTCGAGTTGAAACCCGTAGCTATAAAAATTATTAGGTTGGTTGCCAGCATCCCCAAAGACAAGTCCAAGGCGTACCATTTTGTCTTGTTGACTTACAAAGACATCAATCCCCCCTTCATAAAGACTAGGAATCACCCCCCGGGTTTTTGCGCGAGCGGTCCATCCTGGACCATTAGAGGCCTTCGTTATTTTTCCATAGCTATCCACGGAGACATCCACAAGGTCCGTATAGCCATCTACATAAGTCACCCCACCCACTTTTTTAATCCCCAGTTGCCCTAAGACATCATAGCTATTAGAAGCAATGGTCTGTACTTCTTCCTGTCCTATCTTCTGCTTGTGGGTCTTGAGCCTACCCACGTGATCGTAGGTAAAATAATCGGAATAGGAAATGTTATCAAAACCTGTACGACTATGCTCTGTGTTGGTTTGAAGGACCTTTCTCGTAAAATCAAGTTGGGTAAAGGTAAGATCGGTGGTACCCAGATAGTCGTTTTGGCTCATTCCAAAAACGGCACGCCCCTTCCCATCATAAACGGTCTGTGACCATATCCAAGAAACAGCAGTATCATCAAGTACTCTAACCCTTGAAACGGTAGGGAGTCCTTTTGGGGTAGTTAAGGTGGTGGCACCAAAAACGGTATTTGGTTGCCCCATCCCATCATCATCCACATAGCTGTCATAATAGTTAACAGTAAGGACTTTTAATATTTTATTAGCACCAGGGTAAGCCGCATTGGTATAATACACTTGGGTATCCCCTATGGTGGTAGGTGTGGTGGTTCTGCTCTCACTTACCTGTGGTGGGATAAGTAACAGGGGATCATTTTGGATACTAGTACGGGTTTGTCCCGCTGGAGGAGTATAAATTCCTGTATAAACTACTCTGCCAAGCGCATCGTACTTAGTAAAGAGCCATTTATTATTATCATTTCTTAGGTTGATATCCTGTGTAAGCACAGGACGGTCCAGCACATCATACACAATATACTCCCAGTCTTTCCCTGGAATTTTCTTTTCAATGAGCCTGTTGCGATGATCGTATTTGTACTGATAGCCATAATCATCAAGAATTTCTTGTGAATTACTAACCAAATTACCATTGATATCTACTATTTGTTCAGATGCTTCAGGGGAAAGTACAAAAGTAAGGTTTCCAAAATCATCATAGATATAATAAGTGTCGTGGAAGTTATCACTGGAAGGACCCTTAGCTGGATCAAACACATTGATTCTTTTTAGCAGTACCTGCCCACGAGTATTCTTATATTCAAAACTTCTACCAAAAATACCATCTCCACTATCCCAATTTTCATCTCTGGTGTGTGTTGTATAAAGTGTTGTTGCAGGCCAGTAGGTATTGCTATTAAGGATGAGATAAGGGGCATCGGTATTTCCGCTGTTGAATCCCACTTTAAAATGAAATACAGAATTACCTCCATTGGTGGTGTAGTCATACTTAATGGTATGGTCAGTATCAGAAGTAGGATTAACCTTCCATGCATTTCCAGGAGCCCCTTGCTCTAAGACTCTGCCAAGTGGAGATGCCTCAAAACGCTGCTCGCTAAAGGTGTTAAGTGGCGATGTACCATAGATATCATCAGGGTATGCATTGGCATAGTAATTTTCCTGTAAAGAAATTGGTCCAGTTTCGAAAGAGCCATTGTTCCCTGAGTTTGCAGGGAAGGGAAGGTATTGTTTTGCTTGCCTTCCTAGGGGGTCATAGACCATAGGAGTAATAATATCAGATCCATTTCCTCCTCCTCTTACAGCATTACTTTGACTGGGTCTACCCAATCCGTCGTAATAAGTAATGGATTCGATCTTATCGATATCCGGAATACCTCCAGAATTTACCTCAGTCTCTGTGTACGGGTTTTGAAACACCGTAGTGTGTAAATAGTTTTGGTTCTGCGAGGGAGTTGTCTGGGCGATTAACCCCAATGAGCAAAAGAAGAATATATATAGAATGTTTTTCATTTTCGATAGTATTTTATTATTGACTTCCACCACAAGTTCCTGATATTGGGCTTCCACCATTATCCCATTGAGTTGATAATATAGAACCATTGGAGTGTTCTATTATTAGATAAATTGTAAGTGGAAAATTCCCTGGAGCTTGATTAAGACAGTTCGAACAATCATAGGTAAGGTAATAACTACCTTGTTCGTCATTAAAAGGGAAGAAAACTTGTTCAATTTGCACATAATCTATATAGCAAAGAGGATCTTCAAAACTCCAATAATAGCTAAATCCATCTGGGTGACCCCCACTTGCGTTTGCAATAAACTCTAAAAACTTATTACCTCCTGAGGCATGTTTTACAAGCTGAATATTTGCTGAAAGAATACAAGGAGTTGCATCGCCATAAAACAACCCTTGAGCACCGTTGTTAGAGGAGGCCTCACATTTTACTTGTATTTCATCGAGCATCAGTCCACAATTGTAATACACTTTAAACCTACCATCGGGCAGGATAGACTCATTGCCCTGACCAGGGTCATTGGCGGTAAGAAGTGTCCAGTTGTATGTATTTGTTGCATCACCCCCTTGTAGGTTGTCAATTTTAAAAATTACATAATACCCTCCACCATCATTACTTTGTTCATGAACGATAATATTCCCTAAGATAATACAGCTATCGGGGATAATTAATTCCGAAACTTTTTCGGAAGCGTACTCTTCATCACCATCACTAACCAAACAACTCACCTCAAGAGGTTCACCCTCAAGATTTTCACAGTCATAAAATATTCTAACGGTGGAGTTGTCATTATTATTGATCGGATTAATCCCATTTTCAGTACTCCAAGAAAATTCAAAGGTATTAATGGAAGAAGGAGTAACACCAGTGGTGATTACCTCAAAATCAACATAAGGACTCCCTTGATCTATTCCTTGTCCTATTTCAATTATTTCGGCACCACTTATTGCTATTTTAGAACGTAAATGATAGTCGTTTTTACTCACTACTTTATCATTCTTGTCCAACACAAATTTTAATCTATTGTCTGAGTCATAAACATACCGTAGGCAATTCCCACTAGGATCGGTAATGGTACTCACCCCAACCCCTGGTATATAGGTGTAGGTAGTAACTAATGAATGGGCAGTATTGGTGTGATTTCTTAACTGATCTAAGAGGGATAATAAGTTAACTTCATCAGTTTCTCCTTCAATGGAACTAATGAGTGGGACTTGAGAATAGTCAATATTTTCAATTTTTGCCACAGGATATTTATGGTCATACCCCCAGATATAACAGGTGGGCTCTCCATCTTCCATAAAAACTTCGACTGGGTTACCACTAGCGTCATATTTGTTATAGATAATTCGATCCTCCAGATTAGAACCCGTGCCTCCTTTTTCAAACTGAAGCTTTCTAGGAAGTGAATAGGTGTCCTGTCCAGAACCATAAATATGGTAATCGGTTCGCTGGGTACTTAGCAGATTGGTATTCCCACCATCCACTTTTAAAGTTTTAGTGATAATGGGGATGTAGAGTTTATTATCGTTTATTAACTTAGTTTCTGCTGAGGTTGGATTTGTTATATCTAAAGGATAGGTATATTCTATTCGCTGAGAGGTTCCATCGGTATTGGTAGTGGTTGTAGCTTCCAGAAACAATCCATTTTGACTATACTCATGTGTCGTAGTGGTCTCTACCATCCCATTGGTGAAATATTCCTTGGTTACAGAAGAAACAAGGTTCATTCTATAAGCTTTTATTGGGATTTTTATTAATTCTAAAGAAGCCCATCCTGAAACTGGAAAACAAAACTCATTAGCATATTCCCCATTACAATAATTGCTAGCCATTTGAAAAATCCCCGTGCCTCCAACGCCCCCGTTTGGGCAACTGTTACAAGTAAAACCACCACAGACACCTCCCCCGTCAGTTTTGATAATCAAACGGTTACTGTTATCAATGTAGGTTTTAACAAACGAATACTGTTTTGATGGATTATTCCATAACACTAGGGCATCTGAAGAATATAGGTTGGGAGGGGAAGAGTCGTATGTCTGAATTTCCTCCAATTGCAGAGTGCCCTGGTTATTTTTAATGGTTTTCCCAGATGGTTTTCCCAGTTTAGTGTTAGAGTCATATTGTTTCAAATAAGGGGAAGTATCGTAAGAGTCCCAAGGATCTTCTCCATAGGTGTTGAAAGAATATTCAACATAACCATCATTTTGACCATTGTCATAGAGATATTCCCTTACCTTTTGGTAACCAATGTAAGCCCCCCCATCGGTATTTGGAGCCATAACAAATCGTTGAAGGGGGCTTCCACTTGTAAAAGGATCTGTATTACAAGGATTTGCCTGAGTAGAAATAACTTCATCAAAAACTGGAACATAATTTTCTTTGAAACCAAAATACTCATACTGTTTTTGTATAGCCAGGATACCATTATCGGTATAACTTTTAAGTTCTTTGATACGGAGTCCAGGGAAGTGATCACTGCCGTTGTTATGATTTTCATAAACAAACTCTGTCGCTCCCCCAGTTGGGTACACTATTTTTTCCAGCACTCCAACCTTTGAGGCCTGTGGGGAAACTTTTCTGTTATTTCCAGGTAAATCGATATGATTGGGCTTTACAAATTTCAAAAAAGGTGTTGGGCTGTCCTGTCCATTAAAGAATCCCATTTTATCAAAGGCATAACTATTTTTCCTATGAGGTACATTTTCAGGTGAATTATAGTGAAAGGAATAATAATTTTCAGGATTAGAAGAACTTAGAGAAACCTTATCTAGCTTAAGCCTTTTGGCGTAATGATCTGATGAATTTTCATCACCAAAATAGGATTGCTCAAAGGAAATTTCTTTAAGCGGTTGTGCCCCTGATTGCGCTTCATCTTCATAGACTTTAAGCCCGGTAATCTTTTTTCCAGTACCATTATAGTGAACATCATCCCGATCACCGAACTGAAAAGTAATCACTTTCTTCCCGTTATGGTATATGGCTTCAATAAACTGCTGCGTGTAATAAGATTTAACAGAGGAAATTTTATTATTCTGAGGATATGAACCCGATCCTTCAAATTCAACTTCTCCGGTGATGTTTGTCTTGAAGGGATGGGTAATAGTCTGGTTGATGATTTCAAAATAATCTGGGCCGTCAAATTCAGAATGGTTTGTATATTCTATATGGTAAACATCTTTCCCGTTATTAGAAATGATTTTAGAAAGTAGCCATGAACTTATGTATTGAATATCTAAAGGGTTACTATCCTGGGTATCTCTATCACTATATCTTCTAACCTTTTCAACAGGATGACTAGTAGCAGTATTATATGGGCAAGAAGTACAATTCAAATCTTGTCCAAAAATATAAATAGTCCCATTAGCATCAATAATTTTCCAAGTATTATCCGCGATTTGTTCAGCTTTTAGATTGGGATCGTTAAGTGGAATAGGCTCATAATCAGCTATATCCATCCACAGGGTCTCGTTGAGTCCCATCCCATTTATCGAAAAATAGTCCTGTTCGATATCCTTTTTACCTTTTTGGACATCCATTAAGAATCCGAAATAGTCTTCTACATTACTTACTGAATTGGCAAAACTTCCACCACCTAGAGCTGCCGTGGCATCAAGTTCTCCAGAATTGACTGTTGAAATATTTAAATAATTAAGTACATCATTACGAGTATTAGCATTGGCGAGTGACTCATACCCTTGTACCCCTCCAGTAATCTCATCAGGAAGCCCTCTAGTCTGCCGGGAAATCCTAGCCCCAACATTAAGGTTCCAGCCGAGTCCCACATTCGTTGCAATTTGACGTACTTTGACTTCGGATGCATCGTAAGTTAGAGAGATAGGAAAATCCATTTCCTTGCCTTTAATGGTATAAAGGGGCACTGAAATATTAGGAGCCCCTGTAAAAAGATTGGTGCCAATATCCCCATATTTGGTAAATGCCTCTGCCTCTGGTGAATTAGGAGTTTGGACTATTTTAGAGAATTGATCAGAATAGGATGATTCCTGTGAAAGGGAAACCGCCGTAACCAAATACAGCAAATAAAGAAGTTTCTTCATCAATATGGTATTTATAAAATTGTTAAAAATGTAAGATGCTTTTAATGAAAACAAAATAGTATTCTTGCTATGTAATTTTTTGCGGGGAGAAAAACAAAATTAGAATAATTTTTTAAAAAATAATATACTAGAGTGGTACAATTTTTATTAAAAGTAATAAATGGCAGTATTAAGGCATAAAATACGCTCAAACAAAAATAGATGGTATGTGATAAGTGCGCCATTTGCGCCTCAACAAAAAAAACTTCAACGAGTCGTTGGAGTTACAAATAAAAAACTAATTTTATGCCCAAAGCAATGATATGAGATTAAAGAAATTAAACGCTTTTACCCTTATGGAAGTTCTTATTGCCATTGGCATAATAGGAGTTTTAATGCTTATTGCCTTGCCTAATTTAATGCCCCTAATTACTAAAGCCAAGAGTCTTGAGGCAAAAATACAATTGAAGTTTATTGCCAACTTACAAACCCAATATCGTTTTATTAATTCTAAATATTCGTCGGAGTTCAATGAAATAGATTATGAAGCTCCAAAAACAGTGAACGAAGGTGGAACGGCCAACTATAACTATTTTCTTATGGAAGCCTCCATAACTACTTTTAAAGCCAGAGCAGAGGCTGTGGTAGATTTTGATGGAGATGGCGTATTTAATGTTTGGGAAATTGACCAAGAAGGCACCCCAAAAGAAATAATAAAAGATTGATGTCCATTTTAATTAATGCTTTAATAATAGGTTCGCTATCCATTATCGCATTTCAAGACTTTAAAGAACGTAAAGTTTGGTTTTTTTTATTCCCTCTTTTTGGGATACTAGGAGGCTTATTGTTTTATCGTTCCTCTCATCTTTCTTTTTTTTGGATTTCCATAGCCTTGAATTTAATTATTGTCATGGTTATTATTTTTATGAATTATTTGATTTCAAAATTTCTGTTTAAAAAAGATTTTTTTAAAGAAGCTATAGGACTTGGGGATCTGCTATTCTTTGTTTGTTTTACATGTTGTTTTCCTACCATGACCTTTGTGTATTTATTCGTATTTTCAATCCTCTTTACTTTAATTCTGTTTTGGACATTGAATAAAATGAGGAAGTCTGAATATTCCACCGTACCCTTAGCTGGCTCTATGGGTCTGTTTTTAATAGCCATTTATGTATCCCATTGGGCAGGGATTTATCAATCCATTTATTTGTTATAATGAAGGCATTTGAAATACCCACATCGCTTAAACAACTGATTTCTCCCAATCAGGCATTTCACTATAGGATTGTTCCTGTAGAGAAAAATAAAGACGTTGTAGTATTGAAGACAGATACCCTTGATATAAATGCTCTCTCCCAAGAGCTCTCCATAGTTTTAAATTTTCCTATTACTCTTATATCAGAAACAACGGAACGGTTAGGCAACTACCTAACCTATAATTATAGGCAAGCAACCGAGCATACCAAAGAAATATCTAAGACCCAATTTCTTGAGCAATTGTTACAAACTGCAAAAGATTTTAATAGTAGTGATATTCATCTAGAGCCCTACGAAAAGCAAGCAAGGGTGCGCTTTCGTTTAGATGGAAAATTAAAGGAACAATATACCATTCCATTAATAGAGTATCCACAACTGGTCAATAAAATTAAAATTGAGGCTGGACTAGATATTTCACAAAAAAGACTATCGCAAGATGGCCGAATTACTGTGAAAAGTGAATCTGATGATTTTGATATTCGGGTTTCCACGATGCCCACTTTATATGGAGAAAAAGTTGTTTTACGTATCCTAAAAAGAAATGCAGATACTGTTAAGCTCAAGGAACTGGGATTTAATGAGCGTGAACTAAAACTATACCTTGAAGGGGTTCGTAAACCTAATGGAATTGTTCTTATTTCTGGTCCCACAGGGTCAGGAAAAACAACCACTCTTTACGGAACTTTAAAACTATTAAACAAGGAAGAAACCAATATCGTCACTATCGAAGACCCAATTGAGTATACTCTGGATGGCATTAATCAAGTACAATTAAAAGAGGATATCGGGTTTGATTTTCCTACCGCCCTTAGGACCTTTTTACGTCAGGACCCTGATATTATTATGGTAGGTGAAATTCGAGATGATAAAACCGCCAATATGGCCATTAAAGCTGCTCTTACGGGACATTTAGTGTTATCTACTATACACACCAATTCCGCCTGGGCGACCATTTCAAGACTTATCGACATGGGGGTTCCCCCCTATCTACTGGCAAGTACATTAAATGTAAGTGTCGCACAACGGTTGGTTCGAAAACTTTGCAACCATTGCAAAAAAGAGGAAATGACTTCTGAAGATTTATTCCCAGAAAATTTTTCAGAAAGAAAAGAAATAAAAACTCATTGGAGACCCGTAGGATGCCACAAGTGTTATTTTACAGGATATGACGGTAGAAAAGCTATTTATGAAATCATCCCTATTGATTCAAGTTTAGAGACTTCCATCAAACACAATGAATTGCAAATAGATGATTATCTTGCAACCCACAAATTAAATACTTTAAAATCAAACGCCATCCTTTTGGTCCAACTTGGGGAGACCTCTATAGATGAAGTATATTCCCTTTTAGCAAACTAAAAATAGCCATGAAGAAAAGCTTATTATTTTTAATTTTGTTCCTTTTACTAACCGTCTATAGTAAAGCACAGGATGTTTCTTCACGAATTAATACTATTAAAAATCAACTGGAAATTCTAAAGATTGAAACTCCGGGTCTTGAACAAACCCTTGATATTAATATTACCCAAACTACCCTTTCTAACTTTTTACTGGCTATTGCCAAAGTTCATCAGTTGAATATTAATGTTTCACCAGAGTTAAATAGTATTAGTATTGTCAATAATTTTTCTAAAGTAACTGTAGAAGATATCCTTATTTTTTTAGTTAAAGAATATGATCTGGAAATTGATTTTACTGGAAATATTCTTTCAATTAAAAAATATATTGCCCCAATTGAACAGCCCAAAGAAAAAAACATTGGAGTGATGTATTCTGTTTCTAGTGGGAATCTCTCTCTCGATCTTAAAAATGATAAATTGGATGTTGTTTTTCGAAAATTGATGGATGAAACAGGAAAGAACCTACTCTATACACCGGAAATTGAAAATAATCCCCTCTCCATTTATCTTAAAGAAGTGCCTTTGGAATTGGCTTTGCAAAAACTAGCCCAATCCAATAATCTATTGCTGCATAAAACAGAAGACGGTTTTTACACGTTTGAATCTGCCTTTGAAGCCCCAGTAGCTAATGAAAGCAATAGTGGTAATACCAATCGTCCTGCAAAAAGAAGGCAAAGTAATTTTTATTATCGTGTGTTAGACACTATCAATAAACGCATTGAAGTCGACTTGCAAAATACTCCCATTGCCGATGTCATTTATACACTTTCCGAGGATTTAAAACTTGATATTTTTACGGCTTCTCCGTTAGATAACATAGGAACTACTACAGTTAAAGCACAAGACATTTCATTTGATTTATTATTGAATAAAATATTTGAAAGTGGCGCAAATTTGTCCTCCAAAAATAACAGTAATGGCGGGAGCTCAGAAACTACTAAATTCACCTACAAGAAGTCTGGTAACGTCTATTATTTTGGAACAGAAGATCAGCTTTCCTTAAAGCAGGTGGAACTGGTTACTATGATGTATCGTTCTGTAAAACTATTAGATGATCCCTCTGGAATTGGTCAACGTAGGGCAGGTCGCAATAATTTTAATTCTAACGGTTTTACTAATTTCCAGAATACTATTGGACAGAACAACGCACAAAACTATCGTTTTAATGAAACAGGTAGTTCCAAAAATGAAAACAAAGGCAAATCTATAGAAGAAATTATACCTGAAGACATTAAGCATGGCCTAGATATTAAATTAGACACCGAATTAAATAGCTTTGTGGTGAGTGGTCCAGCAATAAAGGTTGAACGATTTAAAAATTTTATCAAGTTTATTGATAAACCTGTTCCTGTAATATTAATAGAGGTAATGATAATTGAAGTAAACCGAAGTGCCATTACCGAAACAGGAATCTCCTTTGGCATTGGGGATAAGCCCGTAACTACCCAAGGAGAATTTTTCCCTTCTGGAAATGTAACTATTGGTGCCGGAGATGTCAATAAAATAATTGGTAACTTTAATGGTTTTGGAGCTTTAAATTTAGGTAAAGTGGTTCCTAATTTCTATTTAGACATTAAGGCCATGGAATCCGCTGGGACTCTAAAAATTAAATCAACACCAAAGCTCACCACCATTAATGGTCACAAGGCCTACCTTTCCAGTGGTGAGACCACTTATTATGCGGTAACAAGTCAAAGCTTTTATGGGTCCCAAATCCCACAAACTTCTGAAATAAAAAATTACGTCCCTATCGATGCAGAGCTTTCTTTAGAAATACTACCCATCGTTTCTGGTAATGGACAAGTTACTTTGGATATACAGGTACTACAATCAGCTTTTAATGGGGAACGTATAGAAGATGATGCTCCTCCAGGGATTACCAGTAGGGAGTTTTCCTCTATTGTGCGAATGGAAGATGAGGATGTAGTAATTCTAGGTGGTATAGAGTCCATAAGAAAAGAGGACTCTGGCTCAGGGGTTCCTTTTTTGGCTAGAATCCCTATCATCAAATGGTTTTTTAGTCAGAAAAGACGTGAATCCACTAAAAGAGACCTTAATATCATTATTAAACCCACTATTATTGAGTAATGTTTACTTCTCTTGCTTCTTATTTAAAATATGGAAACACATTCTCTGGGATTGAGGTGACGACCATTGAAGCAAAAACCAATTACTTTGGAGTTACGGCTCAAAAAAAGAAAGGTGAATTTGAAAATATTACTTTCTGTCAAGGAGATTCATTCTCTAAAATAGCTAAAGCCAAAGAATCTATTTCACACGCTTTCTTAGTTATAAATACGGATAAAGTTCTTATTAAGGAAATTGGACTTGAAAAAGATACTCCAAAAGCATTATCCACTGCTTTTCCTGGACTTTCTACCGATGATTTTTATTTTGAAATCATACACTCCTTTGAAAAGTCTTATGTAGCTGTTTGCCGAAAAGAGGAAGTTGAACTAATTTTAAAAGAAGCGGCCAAAGAAAAAATTTCAATAATAGGATTTTCTTTAGGGTTTAGTAAGATTCAAGGGCTATTAAGTATACTTAATGGAAATGAGATTGTGCTAACCCGTCAAACACTCCAGATTGATCAAGAAAACATTGTTTCTTATTCTAATGAATCTAAAATTAATAAGGAGTATTTAATAGATGGTATTAAAGTCCCTTCTAATTACCTATTGGCATTGGCATCCCTTTTTGGGTACATTTCCCAAACTTCCACATTTTCAAATACCGCTACTAAAAATAAATTTCTTGAAAAAGGGTATTCAGAACGCAATACTTTCAGAAAAACACTAGGTGTTGGTTTAGGATTTCTTCTTATAGTTTTTCTAGTAAATATGTTTTATTATACAAGTTATCGAAAGCAATACCAACAACTGGAAGAAGAAACTCAATTAGCCTCCGTTCAAAAAGAAACCTTATTAAAGAAAACCAAAGAAGTTGAAAAAAAAGAACAGGTTATTTATAATATATTAAATACTGGAAATTCGAAAAGTTCTTATTTTATAAATAGAATCGTAACGTCTATCCCACATTCCATAGTTTTTTCAGAAATCACCTACCAACCATTAGCAAAAAGTATTCGCCCCGACAAACCCATTGAATATGTTATCAAACATCTTTTAATTAAAGGAGAAAGTAGGGATAAGGACGCGTTTTCTCGTTGGATAGAGCATTTGGAAAAACAAGATTGGGTTGCAAATGTTACGGTTTCTAATTATGGTGTAGAGAATCCTTCCATTGACAATTTTGAATTAATTCTAACCCTAAATAATGGCGCAAAAAAATAAAAACATATTGTTATTATTTGGACTCATACTCCTATTTGTAATTGGATACCAAATGGCTATTTCAAAAACCATTGCTCTAAAGTCTTCCATAAATACGATGAAAGAGAATAATTTGAATGTATCTGATTTGGCCCGATTATCATCGAATCTATCCCAAAGAGAAAAATTTGCAGACTCTCTTCTAAAAACAAAAAACATCAAGAATACCTCCATTCAGAATAGTCTCCTTGAATTTTTAAACAAGGAGTCCTTAGAGAAAGGGTTTTCTATTGAAGCATTTTTAGAGCCCCATATTTCCTTTTACAATGAAGTAAAAATTACCTCCTATCAATTTAAAATAAAAGGCAATTTCAATGACTTGGAAAAAGTCCTTTACAAGTTAGAACAAGAATATAATCTTGGGCAAATTTCACATGCTAGCTTTAAAAAGAAAAGAAATTTTAGAAAAGGAAAGGATTTTTTGGAATGCACGGTGATTGTTGAGAGTTTTATAAGTGAGTAATAAGTGCATTTTTTTTGTGCAAATTTTGTGCAAATTTTGTGCAAATGAAAAAATTAAAAAGCCTTAGATTTCTCTAAGGCTTTAATTTTACTAGTGATCGCGACAGGATTCGAACCTGCGACCTCCTGCTCCCAAAGCAGGCGCGATGACCGGGCTACGCTACACCCCGTGAAATAACATTGCTGTATCTTCACAAATTATTGTTGCGGAGAGACAGGGATTCGAACCCTGGCAACGGTTTCCCGTTGACAGATTAGCAATCTGCTCCATTACCACTCTGGCACCTCTCCAAATCAATGAACCCACATATTTTCAATGCGGTTGCAAATGTAAATTTATCTATTCAATAACCCAAAAAAAAAGAAACGTTTTTTATATTTTTTTTTCCGCTCATTTTATTCGGGATATTCTACTCTTAAATGATAGCTGTTTTTAAGTTTTTTCTTTAAAACTTTCTTAATAATTTCAATCTCTTTAAAAGTAATATTAGCGTTAATAAATTGTCCATTTTCCATTTGGCTATTGACAATGTTTTCTACAAAAGAATCAATTTTTGAGGCCGTAGGGTCTTTCAAGCTCTTACTTGCCGCCTCCACACTATCTGCCATCATCAATATGGCCGTTTCTTTTGAAAAAGGCTTAGGCCCGGGATATTGAAAATCTTCCTTCTTTACTTCTCCGTTTATTTCTTCTTCTTTTTTGTAGAAATAAAACACCAAACTAGTTCCATGATGGGTCCTTATAAAATCAACAATTCTATCTGGGAGATTATTCTTTCTTGCAATTTCTATTCCTTTTATAACGTGATCTATAATGATTTTGGCACTTTCCTTAGGTGATAACTCATTCAGGGGGTTTATCTGATTTAATTGATTTTCGGTAAAATTGGATGGATTCACCATTTTACCAATATCGTGATACAGTGCTCCTACTCTTGCTAGCATTGAATTTGCTCCAATTTCATTGGCTGCAGCCTCGGCTAAATTTGCAACATTCAACGAATGGTGAAAAGTACCTGGCGCTCTGTTTGAAAGTTCTTTTAACAAGGCAGAATTTGTATTGCTTAGTTCCAGCAATGATACTTCAGAAACCAATCCGAAGATTTTTTCATAAATATATATAAGTGGAAATGCAAAAAGTGTTACCAACCCACAAATAATGAAATAGACAAAATTTTCGAGTTCAATTTGGGCAATGTTACCTTCTTGAATAATGAAAAATGCAAAATAACCAAGGATGTAGATAAAAGTGATTTGCCCTACAGAGATAAATAAATTGGCACGCTTGTACAATTCTGAAACGGTTAAAATAGTAACAATACCTGCAATGATTTGAAGAAACATAAACTCAAAGCTATTAGGTACAATAAAGCCTAAAAGCATTATGGTGAGAACGTGCACAAACAGTCCTAATCTTGCATCAAAAAAGCTCTTTAAAATGATAGGTAAAATACACAATGGAATAATATAAACATAGGTAGCATCGTACTTTACAACTAAAGTGGTGACAAATACCATCACTATAATATTGAAGAAAATAAAACTTACCTTAGTATCATTTGCATAAATTTCACGGCGATATTTTCTAAGAAATAAGAATAGCATAATAAACACCAAGGACACGAGCATTGAGTAGCCAAAAACTAGCCAATAATAATTATTTTGACTCCAAACCTGCGATTGAAATTGATCCTTTAAAGAATTTAATATCAGGTATTTTTCACCTTCAACCACTTCTCCTTTTGCAATAATTCGAGTCCCTTTTTCTACAATTCCTTTATTTGGATTAATTTGATTGATCGCATTTTCAATAGCAGATTCTGTACGTTGAGGATTGTACGAAATATTGGGTTGTGCTACTGTAGTAATAAGTCTTTGTAATAACGGAATGACATCCTTTCTATCTTTTGCTTTTGTAGTTACCAATGGAACCAAATCATCTTTTTTGAAAAACTGAGAAAACACCACTTCACTAACTTCGTTTCCAACTTTCAAATACACTATTCTATCCTCCGAAAATGAGTACTCATTTTCAACAAGCCCTTTAGTATATACTTCATTTAAAATAGAATTTCCTAGTTGCGCTACACGGTTTTTAGAAGTTTGATACAAACTGTCAACATATTCAACATCAAGATTTGTCTTAAAAGACTCTAAAGCTATTGCTGGAATTTTGGAATTGGCATCAAAATAAGGAATAACAGAAGAACGAATAGCTTCCTTTTCACTTTCAAGTGTCTCTTTATCTTTCTTTATGGTAAAATTGAACGGAGAAAGTAAATTTTCGTATTGCCAGGGTTTTCCTTTCTGAAAATTATATTTAAACTGCCCCCCTTTCGGCAAAAGATAAATTACCAAAAGTGTAGTAACTAGGTACAAAAAAACCTTATAAATAAGTGATTGATTTCGGGTTAAGAAAAAGACAAGGTTTTTCATATAAAAAATTACGAAAAGTAAAGGTATGAATAAGCTTTCATTTATCCCAAGCCCTAATCTATTAACAAGGATATTTCATTTTTAATCCGTAATTTTGCAACTCATTAATTCTATTTAATTAAAATTATTATGTCCAAAAAAGTTGTTATCGTATCCTCTGCCCGAACCCCCATTGGTAGCTTTATGGGAAGCCTTTCTTCTTTAACTGCAGCACAATTAGGAAGTGTTGCAATAAAAGGAGCATTGGAGAAGATAAAACTTGACCCTTCTTTAGTTTCTGAAGTATTTATGGGTAATGTGGTTCAAGCAGGAGTTGGACAAGCGCCTGCACGACAAGCAGCCCTTGGAGCTGGAATTCCAGATTCTGTTCCTTGTACTACTGTAAACAAAGTATGTGCCTCTGGTATGAAAGCGGTTATGCAAGCTGCCCAGGCGGTTGCTTTGGGCGATGCCGAAGTGGTAGTTGCTGGTGGAATGGAAAGCATGAGTAATATTCCCCATTATGTACACTTGCGAACAGGCACCAAATTTGGCCCAACCACGATGATTGATGGTATGCAAAAAGATGGATTGGTAGACGCCTACGATCATAATGCAATGGGTGTATGCGCCGATGCATGTGCTACTGAATATCATTTTTCTCGCGAAGATCAAGATGCGTTCGCAATACAGTCATACAAACGTTCAGCAAAGGCTTGGGAAGAAGGAAAATTCGCAAATGAAGTTGTCCCAGTAGCCGTTCCACAGCGTAAAGGAGATCCTGTTATCGTTTCAGAGGATGAAGAATTTAAAAATGTATTTATTGAAAAAATACCCGCGCTACGACCTGCATTTACAAAAGATGGCACTGTAACCGCAGCAAATGCTTCAACCATAAACGATGGGGCTGGCGCTATGATTTTGATGAGTGAGGAAAAGGCAAAAGAGTTAGGGTTACAACCTTTGGCATATATTAAAAGTTATGCCGATGCCGCTCAAGAGCCAAAATGGTTTACTACAGCTCCTGCTAAAGCCCTTCCAAAAGCATTGGCAAAAGCCAACATTACTCTTGATGATGTTGATTATTTTGAGTTCAACGAAGCTTTTTCTGTTGTTGGCCTAGCCAATATGAAATTATTAGGACTAAATGATTTTAACGTAAATGTTAATGGTGGAGCTGTTTCATTAGGCCACCCATTAGGCTGTAGTGGTGTTAGAATTCTAATTACGCTCTTAAGTGTTTTAGAACAAAACAAAGCAAAAATTGGTGCAGCAGCAATATGTAATGGCGGAGGTGGTGCTTCGGCAATGGTAATTGAAAGAATTTAAAAATTTCTAGCCCTTCTGAATGAAATTTGGCATTTGTCCTCTTAGTATTATTCCGTTACGATTAGAATCTTCCGACAAAAGTGAATTGGTTAGTCAAGTGCTTTATGGTGAGATTTTTAAAGTATTGGATGTTCAAAAAAAGTGGAGTAAGATTAGATTGAATTTTGATAAATATGAAGGGTGGATAGATAACAAACAATACCAATTCATTTCGAAAGAAGATTATGAAACGCTAAATGAGGTTTCTCCAAGATATTCTTCAGATTTAGTAGACTTTGTTGCCACCAAAGAAAAGCAATTGCTTACTACTCCCATTGGAAGCAGTATCCAAAACGCACCCTTTCTAGAGCATACGTTTGATGGTAGATTTATTTCAGAACAACAACCTAAATCCTATTTAACAGAAACTGCAATATTATTTTTAAACAGTCCCTATTTATGGGGTGGTAAAACCCCTTTTGGAATTGATTGTAGTGGTTTTACCCAAATGGTATATAAAATAAATGGATATAGCTTACTTCGAGATGCAAGTCAACAGGCCACACAAGGTGAAGCCCTTAGTTTTATTGAAGAAAGTGAACCAGGAGATTTGGCTTTTTTCGATAATAACGAAGGGGATATCATTCACGTTGGAATTATTATGAAAGATAACTACGTTATTCATTCTCACGGAAAAGTTAGAATTGATAGGCTCGATCATAGCGGTATTTATAATGTTGATGAGAAAAAATATTCTCACAAACTTCGTGTCATTAAAAAGATTATATAAAAAAAGGCTTCAAAATTTGAAGCCTTTTTTATTGAGTTATGTGATATTAATTTCCTTCCATTTCAGCAAGCTTTGCTTTTGCTGCTTTGTATTTATCATCCATACCTAACTGACTGTATAGATTCATTAAAGTTCTAAATACTTCCAAATTATCTGGTGATGATTTTACCGCTGCTTCTAAATAAGGTAGAGCCTCTTGATACATTTTTTTACGCTGCTCTTTGAGCTCATCATATTTTAAATTATCTGCTCTAGAGGTTCCTAAGCCATTCATTTCTTCAACAAGCTTACCTTCATTTTGAAGAATTAATGCTGCCATATTTATTTGAGCATAAGAATAATCTGGCTTCAGCTCAAGGGCTTTTAAATAATACTCTCTAGCTTTATCTAATTGGCCAATGGATGCAGAGCTAACCCCTAAGTTATAATATAATTCTGGATTGTTAGGATCTGTTTTAATGACCTCCGCCATTATGTTATTATACTTTTGCATGTCACCCATTTTATAAGCTAGATCCGCTTCAGAACGCATTAAGTTTGTATCATTAGGATTGGCTTCTCGAGCTTTTTTCATGATCGCTAAAGCCTTTTCATTTTCTCCTTTATTCATATAAATTAAGGTCACCTTTTGAAGAATATCTCCTTCCACAGAACTTGTCTTGCTTTCAGTTGGATTTGTAAAATCTGCAAATTTTACCATATTATCTCTTTCTTCCTTACTGCCAAAAATTACTGGCTTTCCAGTTTTAGGATCGGTTGCAGAGTATTCCATATGAACATTCGTAAACCCTTTAGCCAACAACTCTTCGTAGTAATTTAAAGCGGTATCGAAGTCACTTCCGTTTACAGAGTTTCCGGCGGCATAATATAGATAAGAAGTGTCTTTTGGACTCACTAAATATGCTAGTTGTAATTTTTCAGAAGCCGTTAAATAGCTTTTCTTGTTTTGATCTTCAATGGCACTATTCACAAGAGCTACTCTTAAGTTATCCATCCCTAATGAAAGTCTATCGCTCATATCACCACCTCCATTAAGTTCAGTTGCCTTTTTAAATGCTTCACCAGCTTCCTTCATTTTAGCAAAATTTGCTGTACCCGCCATGGCTAAGGTAGCCTCACCTAAAATAGTATAATACTGCGCCTTTAAATCATTATCTGCGGCTCCAAGCATAGGTTCTGCTTCACCTAAATAAGTAAGAGCTTCGGAGTATTTTAAGGAAGAAACAGCTTTATCTGCTTTTTTTATTTCCTTTTTTTGGGCAAAAGTTATTGCAGAGACCAACATTAGCCCTGCCAAGATTAATTGTTTTTTCATTATTAAGAAATTTAATTTATTCGTTGTTTTCGGTTTGTTCATCGGTAGTATCAATAGATGTGCCATTTTCAATATCTAAGGTTTCATCCTCAATGGCATCGTCATCATCATCTTGCATTACCTTGGCCACAGCTGCGATAGAATCATCTCCTTTGACTTTTATTAAACGCACCCCTTGAGTAGCACGTCCCATAACTCGTAAATCTTCCACTTCCATTCTAATTGCGATTCCAGATTTATTGATAATCATTAAATCATCGGTATCTGTTACACTTTTAATAGCTACTAAATTACCTGTTTTTTCGGTAATGGAAATAGTTTTTACACCTTTTCCACCGCGATTTGTAATTCTATATACTGCTTCACCATCCTCTGGGTCATCAATATAGGTACGCTTTCCATAACCATTTTCTGAAACTACCAACACCGTTTCCTCCTGAGGATTTTCAATAGTAACCATTCCAATAACTTCATCTTTATCATGGGCTAGTGTAATTCCACGAACTCCTGAGGCATTTCTACCCATAGGTCTTGTTTTAGCCTCTTCAAAACGAATGGCTTTTCCTGAACGCAGTGCCAACATTACTTGGCTGTCACCGGTAGTTAGTTTTGCTTCCAAAAGTTCATCATCCTCACGAATGGTAATGGCATTAATTCCATTGGTTCGAGGCCTAGAATATTGCTCAAGTGGTGTTTTCTTTACTTGTCCTTTCTTAGTCGCCATAATTACATAATGGCTATTAATATAATCTTCATCTTTAAGATCCTGGGTACATATAAAGGCTTTTACTTTATCGTCTTGCTCAATATTGATGAGGTTTTGTATTGCTCTTCCTTTTGAAGTTTTACTTCCTTCAGGGATTTCAAATACACGCATCCAGAAACATTTTCCTTTTTGGGTAAAGAACAACATGTATTGGTGGTTTGTCCCCACAAATAGATGTTCTAGGAAATCTTCATTTCGTGTTGCTGAAGCCTTTTGTCCAACCCCTCCTCTATTTTGTGTTTTATATTCGGTAAGAGAAGTACGTTTAATATAACCCGCGTGTGAAATAGTTATCACTACTTTTTCATCTGCAATTAAATCTGTAATACTTACATCACCACCAGCATATTCGATTACTGAACGCCGCTCATCACCAAATTTTTCCTTTATTTCGGCAAGTTCTTCTTTTATAATTTCCATTCTACGCTCTTTTTTGGCAAGAATGTCTTTATAATCTTCAATAGTTTTCATTAATTCTTCATACTCACTACGAAGCTTATCCTGCTCTAGGCCAGTTAATTGGCGTAAACGCATTTCTACTATTGCCTTTGCTTGTATTTCTGAAAGTTCAAAAGCATTTATCAATGCCTCTCTAGCTTCATCGGCATTAGCAGAAGCACGAATCAATCTAATTACTTCGTCTATATTATCTGAAGCAATGATTAACCCTTCAAGAATATGGGCTCTTTCTTCAGCCTTACGGAGTAAATATTCTGTTCTTCTTGTGACAACTTCATGACGATGCTCTACAAAATAGTGAATCAATTGTTTTAGATTCAACATTTGTGGACGTCCGTTTACAAGAGCAATATTATTAACACTAAAACTAGACTGAAGCGCTGTATACTTATACAGCATATTAAGAACAATATTAGGAATTGCGTCTCTCTTTAATATATACACAATGCGCATTCCGTTTCTATCGGACTCATCGCGTATATTCGATATCCCTTCAATTTTTTTATCGTTAACTAAATCGGCAGTTTTCTTAATCATATCTGCCTTATTCACCTGATAAGGAATTTCTGTAACAATAATGGCTTCTCTCCCATCCACTTCCTCAAATCCTGCTTTACCACGTAAAACAACTCTTCCACGACCTGTATGAAAAGCTTCTCGAACCCCTTCGTAACCATAAATGACACCACCTGTTGGAAAGTCTGGTGCTTTCACATGTTGCATTAACCCATCAATATCAATATCATTATCATCTATGTAAGCAATAGTTCCGTCTATAACTTCCGAAAGGTTGTGAGGAGGCATATTGGTTGCCATCCCTACTGCAATCCCTGATGCACCATTAATTAGTAACCCAGGAACTTTTGTAGGTAAAACCGTAGGTTCCTGCAACGTATCATCGAAATTGAGTTGGTGGTCTACCGTCTCTTTATCGATATCGGCAAGCATTTCTTCCGAAATCTTTTGCATTCGTGCCTCGGTATAACGCATGGCCGCAGGGCTATCACCATCAATAGATCCAAAGTTCCCCTGTCCATCGACCAACATATAACGCAAACTCCATTCTTGGGCCATACGCACCATGGCATCATACACCGAGGTATCTCCATGCGGGTGGTATTTACCCAAAACTTCTCCTACAATTCTTGCGGATTTTTTATGTGCGGTATTTGCCCTAACTCCTAATTCATGCATGCCAAAGAGCACTCTTCGGTGAACGGGTTTCATACCGTCTCTAACATCTGGAAGAGCACGTGACACAATGACCGACATCGAATAATCGATGTACGCCGATTTCATTTCATCTTCTATATTAATCGGGATTAATTTTTCGCCTTCAGCCATAAGTATTTAACTATATTTTTAGAGGATTAAACTAAGTGAGCAATATACAGCATTTTGTAGGTTTAATAAGGTCTTTTGAAGGGTAAAATTCACATTTTTATTAACAAATTTTGGCTTGCAAACCGTTAATAACTATCGTACTTTAGCCTTTGATATTTACGCAATTTTGTTTCCTTTTACTTATGCTTTATCAATAAGGCACAAATTTTGCCGTTATCATACTTTATTTTTAATAAATTTATACCGAAGGACCCCAGTTTATGGATGATAATTTTTCGCCAAGAGTAAAAGACGTGATTGCTTATAGCAAGGAAGAAGCCTTGCGTTTAGGTCATGATTTTATTGGCACAGAACACTTAATGCTTGGACTATTAAGAGACGGTAATGGAAAAGCGGTGACTATATTAAATGCACTTGATGTGGATTTAAATCATTTACGCAGAAAAGTAGAAATTCTTAGTCCAGCAAACCCAAATGCAGCCAATACTGCAAATGATAAAAAAAATTTACACCTAACACGACAAGCAGAACGTGCTTTAAAGACTACTTTTTTAGAAGCAAAGCTATTTCAAAGTAATTCTATTAATACAGCCCATTTGCTATTGTGTATTTTAAGAAATGAAAATGACCCTACTACAAAATTGCTTCATAAAATGAAAGTAGATTACGATGGGGTAAAAGATCAATTTAAATCTATGATTACAGAAGATAAAGATTATATAGAACCTACTTCTTCAGAATTCTCAAACGAAGATGATGACAATTCTGCTGCAGATAGTGATAAGGAAAACTTATTTGCCAGTGCTTCGGGTGCCAAAGGAACAAAGAAATCAAAAACACCTGTTCTAGACAATTTTGGGAGAGATTTAACCTCGCTTGCAGAAGATGGCAAACTTGACCCTGTCGTGGGAAGAGAAAATGAAATACAACGTGTGTCGCAGATTTTAAGCCGACGAAAGAAAAACAATCCATTGCTTATAGGTGAACCTGGTGTTGGTAAATCGGCTATTGCCGAAGGATTAGCGCTTAGAATCATTCAGAGAAAAGTATCAAGAATTTTATACGATAAGCGTGTCGTAACTCTTGATCTTGCAAGTTTAGTAGCAGGAACGAAGTATCGTGGACAGTTTGAAGAACGAATGAAGGCGGTTATGAACGAGCTAGAGAAAAATGATGATATCATTCTATTTATTGATGAAATTCATACCATTGTGGGTGCTGGAGGAGCTACGGGTTCTCTGGATGCATCTAATATGTTTAAACCTGCTTTAGCAAGAGGGGAAATTCAATGTATTGGAGCCACGACTCTAGATGAGTACCGACAATATATTGAAAAAGATGGTGCCTTAGAAAGACGTTTTCAAAAGGTTTTAGTTGAGCCTACTTCGGTAGAGGAAACTATTGAGATTCTTCAGAATATTAAGGACAAATACGAATCGCATCACAACGTAACCTATACAGATGATGCTTTAATTGCTTGTGTTAAATTAACTAATAGATATATGACCGAGCGTTTTCTTCCAGACAAAGCTATAGATGCTTTAGATGAAGCGGGTTCTCGTGTACATATTACAAATATCCACGTTCCAGAAAAGATTTTGGAAATTGAAGGAAAACTTGAGGAAGTTAGAGAACAGAAAAATTCTGTAGTCAAAAAACAAAAATATGAAGAGGCTGCCAAGCTAAGGGATGATGAGAAAAATCTTGAAAAAGAATTATTGAATGCGCAAGAAGCTTGGGAAACTGAATCAAAGTTACACCGTGAAAAAGTAGACGAAGAAAATGTAGCCGAAGTCGTTTCCATGATGACGGGTATACCCGTTAATAGAATTGCCCAAACGGAAAGCACAAAGCTTGCTGCCCTCCCCGATCGTATTAAAGGAAAGGTAATTGGTCAAGATGAAGCTGTTTCTAAAGTTGTAAAAGCCATACAGCGTAACAGAGCGGGATTAAAAGATCCTAACAAGCCAATTGGTTCTTTTATATTTTTAGGTCAAACAGGTGTTGGTAAAACCCAACTGGCCAAAGTATTAGCCAGAGAACTTTTTGACAGCGATAATGCTTTGGTGAGAATTGATATGAGTGAATATATGGAAAAATTCGCCGTGTCAAGACTTGTAGGAGCACCCCCAGGGTATGTGGGTTATGAGGAGGGCGGACAATTAACCGAAAAGATAAGAAGAAAACCTTATGCAGTCGTGCTTTTGGATGAGATAGAAAAAGCACATCCTGACGTTTTCAATATGTTATTACAGGTGCTTGATGATGGATATCTAACTGATAGTTTAGGCAGAAAGATTGACTTCAGAAACACCATCATTATCATGACTTCTAATATTGGTGCACGAAAACTTCAAGATTTTGGCCAAGGGGTTGGATTTGGCACTGCCGCTAAAGCAAGTCAGGTAGATTCTAATGCAAAAAGCGTTATTGAAAATGCGTTAAAGAAAACCTTTGCCCCTGAATTTTTAAATCGTGTTGATGATGTAATGGTATTTAATCCGCTAGAAAGAGAACATATTCATAAGATAATTGATATTGAACTAAATCAATTATTCAATAGAATTCTTGATCTTGGTTACACTTTAAATCTTACGGATAAAGCAAAAGATTATATTGCAAATAAAGGTTTTGACAAAGACTATGGTGCAAGGCCTTTAAAAAGAGCCATACAAAAATACATTGAAGATGCACTTGCCGAAGAAATTATCAATGCAACCTTAAAGGAAGGAGATACCATTACCATGGATCTCGATGAGAAAAAGGATGAATTGACCATTAAAATTAAGAAACAGAAAAAAGCTACGGAATCGTAGCTTTTTTTTTACTTTTTCATATCTTTAGTAGAATACAGTCATAATTTTGAAAAAGTTATATAAGCTAAAGTTTGGAGAAGTTCATATACATGACTTCTATGTTAAAGCAGTAATTGCTGAAGGAGCTATTATTGATAAAAAAAATAGTGACGCTATCATTGAACTTGCCGTAAAGCATTTTCCTAAAGATTCTTTTGGCTATATTACTCAAAGAATCCATTCTTATTCTGTTGATCCCACTGTTTACAAAGATGTTGCCGAAATTAAGAATCTTGTTGGATTTGCAATTGTTACAGGTAATAGCAAGCGATTAAAAAATTCAGATTTTGAACGATTTTTTATTAAAAAACCATCAAAAGCTTTTAAAGAATTGGATGAGGCGATACGCTGGGTAAAAGAGCTTATAGAAAATTAATTTTCGGTTTACAATTATTCAAAAGGCAACTCATTTTCAATAATAAAACTTTTTAAAAAAGATTGTGTCTTTTTTATATCAAGAGCTAACAATCGATCTTCAGAAACAAAAGGAACTTCTTTGCGATAACTTTCTAGAAATGTTTCAATAAATGAGGAAGATTTTTTTGGTCTTCGAAATTCTAATGCCTGAGAAGCATTCAATAATTCTATAGAAAGTATGGTTTCCAAATTCTCTAATACTTTATAACATTTCGTAGCTGCGTTAGCTCCCATACTTACATGGTCCTCTTGCCCATTAGAAGAAACAATAGAATCCACCGAAGCCGGAGTAGCTAATTGCTTATTCTGACTTACAATACTAGCTGCTGTATATTGTGGAATCATAAACCCACTATTGAGACCTGGGTTATCCACTAAGAAAGCTGGCAAATTTCTTAGTCCTGAAATTAATTGGTAGGTTCTTCTTTCAGAAATACTACCCAATTCCGCCAAGGCGATTGCCAAATAGTCTAAAGCCAATGCTAACGGTTGTCCATGAAAATTTCCGCCAGAAATAATCGTATCTTCTTTTATGAAAATATTAGGGTTATCTGTAACCGAATTCATTTCAGTTTTAAAGGTCCTATGCACAAAATGTAGGGTATCTTTACTAGCCCCGTGGACTTGCGGTACACAGCGAAACGAATAAGGATCTTGTACTTTTTTATCTTCCGAAGCTGCTATTTCGCTTCCATTTAAAAATTCTAAAATTTGTTCTGCCGTTTTTACTTGCCCACGGTGTGGTCGCACCATATGAACCAAGGCATTATAAGGGCTCATATTACAATTAAACGCATCAATAGAGATAGCTGCGATTAAATCGGTTAAATAAGATAATTTATATCCTTTCAAAAGGCAATAGACCCCATAGGCGCTCATAAACTGAGTACCATTTAATAATGCTAATCCTTCTTTTGCTTGCAACACAATTGGCTCCCACGTATTTTTTTTAAGGACTTTATCTGCCGCAACAATTTTATCTCCATTATAAACTTCTCCTTTCCCTAAAAGAGGCAAAGAAAGATGTGCCAATGGGGCTAGGTCTCCAGACGCACCAAGACTTCCTTGTTCAAAAATTACAGGCAACACATCATGATTGTAAAAATCTATTAAACGTGTTACGGTTTCCAATTGCACACCACTATACCCATAACTTAACGATTGAATCTTAAGTAAAAGCATCACTCTTACAATATCTTTAGGGACCAATTGCCCTGTACCACATGCATGCGACATGACAAGATTTTCTTGAAGCTTCGAAAGGTTTTCCGGAGATATTTTAACATCACAAAGCGAACCAAAACCAGTATTTATTCCATAAATCGGTGTATCGTTTTGTCTAATCTTTTTTTGAAGATATTCGTGCGATTTTTTAATGTTTAGAATAGCTTCTTCAGATAAATCGAGTTTTTTATTGGTATCTAAAATATCCTTAATAGTAGCAAGGGTAAGTAAGTCTGAACTTATATAATGGATTGTTTCCATAAAAAAAGGTTGTTCCGCAAAAGTACAATTTAATGTGAAGGTTTTTATAAAATTTGACTTTGCATTAAACAAAAAACTATTTTCGCAGTGTAAATCAAACAACTATGAAATATTCAATTTTAATTCTAGCTTCCATTTTATTAATTTCTTGCAATCAACCCATTGAAATGGATTACGTAAGTTTCTCAGGAAAAATTACAAAAAAGAATAGTGATTCTATAAAAATTAGAAGTGATGAATATTCAAAAACAATTCCTGTAAAAGAAGATGGGACTTTTAGTGATACGTTAAAACTAAAACCTGGGCTTTATTCGTTTAATGATGGTGTGGAAGGAACCCGTATGTTTTTGAAAAACGGTTATGATATTACGTTAACACTTGACACCGAAATGTTTGATGAAACTATAAAATATGAAGGAATTGGAGCCGAGAACAATAACTTTTTGGCTGAAAAATCCTTATTGGAAGAGAAACTTTTTGACATTGATGTAGACGATTACAACCAAGAAACATTAGATATGAAACTAGCTTCAATTGAAAGTGAATTATCTCAATTTGTCGATTCAAAACAAAACTTAGATACTATGGTTGTGAATAGTTCCAGAAAAAGCATTCAAGCTAGTATTAAGTCATATAAAGGATATTTAAGCGAGTTAATTGCACTAAGAGAAAACCTACCCGCAGGGACCCCCTCTCCTACCTTTGAAGGTTATGAAAATCACGCTGGAGGCACAACAAGTCTAGTAGACTTAAAAGGAAAATATGTATATGTAGATGTGTGGGCTACTTGGTGCGGCCCATGTAAAGTTGAAATTCCGCATCTAAAAGAAGTAGAAAAAGAATTTCACGATAAAAATATTGTTTTTGTAAGTATCTCTATCGATAAAGCAAAAGACCATGAGAAGTGGGTTGCTATGGTAAGTGAAAAAAAATTAAGCGGAATACAATTATTTGCAGACAACGATTGGAATTCCAAATTTGTAAAAGACTATTACATAAATGGTATTCCACGATTTATACTTATAGATCCTAACGGAAACATTGTAACACCAGATGCTCCAAGACCTTCAAATCCCAAGCTTAAGGAAATGCTTAATGGATTATTATAGATTTTTAAAATCCCCAGATATTAGGCTTTTACACCTCCTCCTCTGGTTCCCCTTGGGGCATTTCATCTTTTTGAAATAACATTAATAAAGCACTTCCTATATGTTCGATGATATCGCTGGCGATTAAGGCTTCAAAGCCTTTTTCCTGAGAAACCAAATTCCCAGCACTTCCATGTAAATAAACCCCAAAGACTGCTGCAAGTAACGGGTCATAGCCTTGAGACAATAACCCCGCAATCATTCCACTTAAAACATCGCCACTACCAGCCGTTGCCATACCAGGGTTTCCAGTGGTATTTATATAAAGATTGTCGCCATTTACCACAATCGTGTGAGCTCCTTTTAACACGATAACCACCTCAAACTTTTTTGAAAAATCTTTGGTTTTTTCGAGTTTATCGAAATCATTTTTCCATTCGCCCAAAAGTCTTTTTAGCTCTCCTTCGTGGGGAGTTAAAATACTTTGTTTCGGGAGCACTTTCAGTAAAGTTTCATCATTTGCAAGGCAGTTAATAGCATCGGCATCGATAACAAATGATGTTCCCTGTTTTTCAGAAAACAAATCCTTTAGAGCTTTACAACTCTCCGTATGCTGCCCCATTCCCATTCCTGCTACAATAGTTGTAGGCATAAAATCAAGAATAACTTTTGAAATATGAAATTCCGAAGAATCGGTCATAGTCATAACTTCCGGAACTGAAATTTGCAGAATATCATTCCCACATTTTGGAACAAATGCAGTAACTAACCCTGCTCCTACTCTCAATGCCGCTTTTGAAGTTAATGAAACTGCACCCATTTTTCCTTTACTTCCACCCACAACCAATGTATGACCGTAGACCCCTTTATGGGCAAATTTTTCTCGTTGTTTATAGAATTGTCGCGCTTGAGGTTTGTAAATAAGTTGTGCTAAAGGTTTTTCATTATAAAGATGTTCCGGGTCCAACCCAATGTCAAGAACTTCAAAATAGGGTACAAACACCCCAGTTTCGGGTAAAAAAAACGACAACTTAGGCGCTTGAAAGGTTAGCGTATGGTTAGCTTTAACTACAGCATCCGCCACTAATAAGGGTTCATTAGCCGAAATACCACTTGGGACATCTACAGATAATCGAAAGGCTTTTTGAGCATTTAAATACTGGATCAACGCCTTTACCCACCCTTCAGGCGCACGATTTAAACCTATTCCAAACAAACAATCCACGATAATATCATCTGGATGAATTTCTGGAAAATCTTCTTCAGATTTCATTAAAACCGGCCACTTTTTTGTGACACTTTTTACTCTATCATAATTGATTAAGAAACATTTCGATCGTTTGTCTGTAAAATTTGCGACATAGATATTAACGTTATAACCGCTCTCAATAAGCAATCTTCCCAATGCCAATCCATCTCCACCGTTGTTTCCAATACCACAAAATATATGAATGGGAACCTGAGCTCCTTGCATACGCTGATGTAGCCAATTAAATATTTGGGTTGCTGCTCGCTCCATTAAATCCACAGAGGAAATTCCTTGCCTTTCACAAGTAATCTCGTCGGCATTATAAAGCTGCTTTGAAGAAAATATTTTCATTCGCTCATTTTTTATGCAAGTTACTACCCTTGTTGAAAACAATCAAACAATTTGCACGTTCCCTTTTTGAAGATTAATTACATTTGCCAAAATTTTAGACAGATGAAGAATACTGCACTTACTCACCTTCACGAAAAATTGGGAGCCAAAATGGTGACTTTTGCAGGTTATAATATGCCTGTTTCTTATGAAGGAGTTGCCGCCGAACACGAAACCGTTCGTACCGGTGTTGGCGTTTTTGACGTGTCTCACATGGGCGAATTTTTAGTATCAGGACCCCATGCGCTTGAGCTAATCCAGAAAGTTACCAGTAACGATGCCTCAAAATTGGTAGATTACCAAGCACAGTATAGTTGTTTACCTAATGACACAGGAGGTATTGTTGATGATTTAATTATTTATAGAATCAATGCCGAAAAATGGGTGTTGGTGGTTAATGCTTCCAATATTGAAAAGGATTGGAATTGGATAAGCAAGCACAACACCATGGGGGCAGAGCTTCGTAATTTATCTGAAGATTTTTCATTGCTTGCTATTCAGGGCCCAAAGGCTGTTGAGGCGATGCAAACCTTAACAAGTGAAGATTTAAATGCCATAAAGTTTTATCATTTTAAAGTTGCCGATTTTGCTGGTATCGAAAATGTAATGATAAGTGCAACTGGCTATACAGGTAGTGGCGGATTCGAAATTTATTGCAAGAATAGTGAAGTTGAACAAGTTTGGAATAAAGTCTTTGAGGCAGGTGCTGCCTACGGAATCAAACCCATTGGTTTAGCGGCGCGCGATACGCTTCGTTTGGAGATGGGATATTGTCTCTATGGAAATGATATAGACGACACCACCTCACCTATTGAAGCCGGTTTAGGATGGATTACCAAATTCGCCAAAGATTTTATTAATGCCGAAAATCTTCAGAAAGAAAAAGAAAAAGGCCCTGAAAGAAGACTCGTTGCTTTTGAGTTAGACGAGCGTGGAATTCCTCGGCAAGGTTATGATATTGTAGATGGTAACGGTAAAGTAATTGGAAATGTTACGAGTGGCACCATGTCTCCTTCTCTAAACAAAGGAATTGGAATGGGATACGTTCCTACTATTTTTAAAGATCCAGGCACCCAAATTCATATACAAATTAGAAAAAATGCTGTTCCAGCTACCGTTGTAAAGCTGCCATTTTATAAAGGCTAATTAGATTCTATGTGTGATTTTCAAAAAATTTTAGAATCAATTAAAGAAAAGGCTGAAAACACTTCTGAAAAAGGAAAAGTACCAACGTATATTCCAGAATTAGCCAAAGTCGATAAAAATCATTTTGGTATTTACCTCAATATGCTAGAAGGTGATGATTATTGCGTGGGAGACTGGGATATAAAATTTTCTATACAAAGTATTTCTAAAGTGTTATCATTAGCTATGGCTTTTAATTGCCTTGGAGCTACTAAAATACTAAAACGAATGGATGTTGAACCTTCTGGAAATCCATTCAACTATTTATCGCTATTAGAGTTAGAAGAAGGAATTCCCAGAAACCCATTTATTAATAGCGGTGCTATTGTTATTGCAGACATTTTAATATCTGAATTAAAGAATCCAAAAGCAGATTTTTTACAATTTGTAAGAGATTTGGCCAATGACCAAAGTATTGATTTTAATTATGAAGTAGCAGCTTCTGAAGCTAAAACAGGCTATACAAATTTTGCCGCAGCCAACCTTTTAAAATCTTTTAATAATCTTGAGAATGACGTTGATGAAGTATTAGATTTCTATTTTCATCAATGCTCCATAGAAATGAACTGCAAGCAACTATCAAATGCCTTTTACTTGTTTGCCAATAAAGGAAAGTGCTTACATAATAAAACCTATTTAACTTCTAGCCAAGTAAAGCGAATTAACGCCATTATGCTTACTTGCGGCTTTTATGATGAAGCAGGAGAATTTGCTTTTGAGGTGGGTCTTCCTGGTAAAAGTGGCGTGGGCGGTGGAATTGTAGCACTTCTCCCTGGAACATTTATAATCACGTGTTGGTCCCCTGGGTTAAACCCAAAAGGAAACTCGAAGCTTGGTATGTTAGCTCTAGAATCCTTTACAACACAATCAAACCTTTCCATTTTTTAATTTTGATTAAACCCGTCACACATAATAGAATCCTTATTATAGGGGCGAGTGGCTTTATAGGTAATACTTTGTATAAGGAGCTTCTTCCCTACTATGATGTCTACGGAACTTACGCTTCACAAGAGGGGTTATTTTCTGAAAACCAGGTGTTTTTTAAGTTTATCGCTGAAGAAAATTCTATAATCGAAATTCTTAACGAAGTTCGACCTTCCATAATTATTTCAGCAATAAAAGGCGATACTAAAACGGTATTAAAAACACATGAACTTTTATGTAATTATGTAACGAAAGTAGATTGTAGGTTAATTTACATTTCGTGCGCTCATGTTTTTGATGCCAAAGGAGATTTTCCTTCATATGAGGATGATGCTCCCCTAGCTGAAAGTTTGGATGGTAAGTTGAAGCTTTCCGTTGAGAAACTCATTCGACAACTACCTAAAGAGAAATTTGTAATTGCCAGACTTCCATTTATTCTGGGAGTTACCTCACCCATTATAATTCAGTTAAAGCAAGCTATTAAACATCAAGCTGCTTTTGAGGTGTTTCCAAGCCTTATTGTAAGTGCTACGACACAAAGTAAAGTGGCGCAGCAAATTCACTATATTATAAATAAGGATTTAAACGGAATTTTTCACCTTTCCAGTGAAGATGTGATGCATCACGATGAACTTTTTAGGGATATCTCAGAAAAAATAAGTCACAAAAAACCTATCTTTAAAAATGTATTCAGTAGAAATGACGATCACTTTTTAGCCATTTTACCAAAAGTAAATTTGTTGCCAAAAAATTATCGGATTACATTAGAAGAAGTGATTGCAGACAGTACCCTTAAAGATGAAATTATTACATTAAAAGCAAAATAGTCATGAAACCACTTACCGAATTACAAATACGAGCCAAACTAAAAGAACTCAATGAATGGGAATATGCAAACAATGCGCTTCAAACCTCATTTGAGTTTAATAGTTTTAAAGATGCCTTTAGTTTAATGACCCGCATAGCATTTGAAGCAGAAAAACTAAATCATCACCCAAACTGGACTAATGTTTATAATTATCTAGAAATCAACCTCTCCACTCACGATGCCGATGGGGTAACCGAAAAGGATTTTGAGCTAGCAAAAATAATTGATGACTTAGCGGGGTAAGCCTTGGTCATAAAAGGCAATTTTTTAAATTTGTAGTCAAAATTATACTCTATGGGAAGAGCTTTTGAATTTAGAAAAGCAAGAAAAATGAAGCGTTGGTCTGCGATGTCCAAAGCATTCACTAGAATTGGAAAAGACATCGTGATGGCTGTTAAAGAAGGTGGTCCAGATCCAGATGCGAATTCCAGACTACGAGCAGTAATTCAAAATGCAAAGGCAGTTAATATGCCCAAAGACAATGTCGAGCGTGCTATAAAGCGTGCCACAGACAAAAGTCAGGGAGATTTCAAGGAAGTGCTTTTTGAAGGCTATGCTCCTCATGGAATTGCAATTTTGGTTGAAACTGCAACCGATAATAATACTCGTACCGTGGCAAACATTCGCTCTTACTTCAATAAATGCGATGGAAGTTTAGGCACTTCAGGTTCGGTATCTTTTATGTTTGATCACGTTTGTAATTTTAGAATTCAAGCAGAAGGAATGGATATGGAAGAGCTCGAATTAGAATTAATAGATTTTGGTGTTGAAGAAATTTTTGAAGACGAAGACGGTGTATTAATCTATGCTCCTTTTGAAAGCTTTGGAGCGATTCAAAATTATCTTGAGGAAAATACTATTGAAATCCTTTCTTCCGGATTTGAACGTATTCCTCAGGTTACAAAATCCCTAACTGAAGAGCAAGTTGCTGATGTAGAAAAGCTTTTAGAAAAAATTGAAGAAGATGATGACGTGCAAAACGTCTACCATACCATGGATGAAGGGGAATAAAGAATAAAACTATTTATAAAAAGGCGACATCAAAGTCGCCTTTATTATTTCTTTATAATTTTAAATATTTGCGTGGCGTTAACATTAACAAAGTAAAACCCACTGTTTAGTGCTTCTATCTCTATTTGTTCTATTAGGCTATCGTTAAAATAGTTTGAATAAACAGTCTTTCCTGTTAAATCAAAAATTTCAATACTTTGTATCTTGTTGTCAAAGGCTTTCACATATAAATTATTAGATACAGGGTTTGGAAGGACTGAAAATTTTTCAATAAATTCATCATTTAAGTCTAACACAACAGACGGCTTGACCAATAAAAATCCCTCTGCTCTATCACTAATCACAATATGTCCACTTTCAAAATAAGGATAAACATTCCACGAACCATTAAATCCAGCGGCATCATTTGAGGGGTAACTGTCAAAATATCCGTCTAATGCTACATTAGAATTATCAATGTCTGAAATATCTAATACTCGCAAGCCTGCTGCATTATTGGCTAAATAGAATTTATTTCCTTTTACATAACCATTATGGTCAGTTGCTGGTGTAGGCCAAAAAAAATCGAAATGAAATTGCGGGTTATCTAGGTCTTGAAAATCAAATATCATAGTTCTTGAATTGTTTCCAAAATCTATTTCATCTGTTTCATCTCCTAAGAGAAAATAACGCTGATTTTCTGTTAGCCACCCCTGATGTGTATAAGAAACATTAGTGTAATCAATTGTAGCAATAGTAATAGGGTTAGACTTATTTGTAACATCAACTATAGCAACTTCAGTTTCATTACTGGCAAACATAATCTCTTGTCCTTGATAATCTGTATCTGGGCCGTTATAGATTACTATTTGAGCATCGTGTGTATAACCATCATTTTCGTAGCCTCCCACTCCTATTGGATTAATTGGATCTGAAATATCGATAAAATGTGCTCCTCCTTGAAAGGTGGACGAACCAATTACATAAGCAAAACCCGTTTCCTCATTTATTGCAATATTATGAGAACTACCAAATCCTGAATACAATGCATCTGCGCTAAAAATTTCTGGGGGATTAGTCACATTTCTAAGTCGTGTGAGATCAAACACTTGCATACCGTGATTACTATCTTCACTTACAATAAAAACATAATTATTATAAGTTTTAGCATCTCTCCAAGTCATGTGATCTGGACTATTTCCAGGTAATTGTCCCAAGTATAATGGATTTAATGGATCTGAAATATCTATAAAAGCAGTTGCTTCATTTAGACAAATTATGGCATATTCCTTTCCATCAATTGGATCTGTCCAACCCCAAGAGTCATTGGCTTTAACTGAATTCATAACCGATAATGGAACTTGGGAAATTAAATCATAATTATCGCAAGGAAACGAACCTGCAAATCCATTCTCACAAGGAATTTGAGCTGAAAGATTAAAAAATACAACAAAGGCAATAATTGCAAAGAAAGTTTTCATGGGAAATCAAATTTCCTTAAAACTACAAATAATTATTCATAATGAAAGTTATCAGGTATATGCTGGGATTTTTCCCACTACACCGTCATAAAAACTGCGAAGTGCTTTCATATCACTTTCTATATCATTAGTGGCGTAAAATGGCTTCCCTACTTTCACGGTTTTAGTTCCGTAATCAAACGCAACTGGAATTATGGGAACTTTGGCTTCTTGGGCAATGTAATAAAATCCTGTTTTCCATTTATCGACCTTTTTACGTGTACCTTCAGGAGCCATCGCTAATCGAAATTCATCTTTTTTATGAAATATTTGAGCAATTGCTTCTACTTTATTCTGTCCTGAAGTCCGGTCTAAAGCTGCGCCACCTGTCCATTTAAAATAATACGAAAATGGCCAAGTAAACAACTCTTTTTTAGCTACATAATTAATTTGTGTTTTCAATATTCTTCTGGCATATAGACCTACGAAGAAATCGTGCCAACTTGTGTGAGGCACAACAATTACTACTGCCTTTTTAATAGAAGGGTCAAAACTACCTTCTATTTTCCAACCCAGAATCTTTTTAAAAATATAGCTTGGTAAACCCATACGGGCAATTTACTACATTTTAAGATATAAGTTGCGAAGTTTATCACGAGTTGCGATAGCTTCCCAATCATCACCAAGTGCATTCTCCCATAACGGAACCAAACTCAGTGCAATATCAATCATACTTTCCATTTGTGACTCGGTAAGATTGCTGCATATACCTTGTGGAATTTCTATGTTATGATTTTTTTTCATTTTCTTGAAAATCTTAACATCTTCTGGGTAAAATTCATCTAAGTGATCAAAAACAATGCAATTTCCAATTCCATGTTTGGTCCCCAAGACATAAGAAAGTCCATAACTCATGGCATGCGCTACTCCTACTTGAGAATAGGCGATGCTCATCCCTCCATGCCAAGAAGCCATCATCAATTTTTCTCGGGATTCTTGTTCAGTAAGATTGTCTTCTAAGAAAATTTGCATACATAAATCGTATGCTTTCTCACCGTAACTCTTACTGAATTCATTTAAAAAGGTACCATTTAATGATTCTACACAATGAATATAACAATCCATCCCGGTATAGAACCATTGATTTTTAGGCACTCCAATGGTGAGTTCTGGATCAAGAATTACCTGATCATAAGGTGTAAAATCACTATTTAATCCGAGCTTCTTTTCTGGACCCGTAAGAATTGCAGTTCTTGAAACTTCGGCACCTGTTCCAGAAATTGTAGGAATTCCAACGTGATAAATTCCTTTATTCTGAATTAAATCCCATCCTTGATAATCTGCAGCACTTCCTTTGTTAGTAAGCATTAATGAAACAGCTTTGGCTAAATCTAAAATGCTTCCACCTCCTATTCCTATAATTCCTGAAGGAGCATAGGTAAATTCGGCCTTAATATTTTTAACTATTGTATCAACTTGTTCAGTTTTTGGTTCTTGGACTGTAGAAACAAATAACAATTTATCATTAAACCTTAGATTCATCCTATTGATGAATTCTTGATTGTTTTTAAAAACATCATCTACAATAAAAATGAAAGGAGCTTTATCTTTCCGTTCTGGAGAAATGATGGAAGTTAATTGATCAAAGCTACCACTTCCAAAAACCACTTTGGGTACCATTGGGAAGTTTCGGTACTTATTATTAACTGAAACCTTCTTCGTTTCCTTAAGTACTTTATTTGCTCTTACAAGATCTTCTGGAGTATCAATTTCTATTCCTTGAGTATTTGAAATGGCCATTTTTATATTTTTTCCATATTCTAAATATCGAATACATTCTATTTTTTCAGCAGCTTCTGTACTGCGCATGGGGAGTCGATAAAAGTCCATCAACGCGTTTTTTCTAAATGCATAAATACCTTTATGCTTATAATACTGAACCGCTACATTTTTATCTCGCGGGTATGGTATGGGAGATCGTGAAAAGTATAACGCAAAATTATCTTTATCTACAATTACCTTTACCGCATTGGGATCACTAATCTCCTTCCAGTCATTTATTTCAGTCATTAAGGAAGCTAAATCTATTTTGTCTGCATCGGCTCCATTAAAAACTGAAAGCACTTGCTCCAATCCAGATTTACTTGTAAATGGCTCATCTCCCTGAACATTTACCACAATATCTACGTCCATATTCTCAACAGCCTCCGCAATTCTATCTGAACCACAATCGTGCTCCTTCCCACTCATAATTGCCTTTCCTCCAGCCTCTTCAATAACATTAAAGATGATTTCGCTATCTGTAACTACATACACTTCGTCAAAAAGTTCTGTCTCTTTTGCTGCTTCGTAGGTCCTTACAATGACGGGTTTTCCACCTAAGTCTTGCATTAATTTTCCGGGAAATCTAGATGCGCCGTAACGCGCTGGAATCATTGCAATTATCTTCATTCTTGAGGTTAGAGTATTAATGTTAAGATGTAATCTAATTGAAAAGGTTGCTTCAATTTAAAATGAAATAGAAGGACCTTTTTCGCCATCAAAAATAATAAGATTAAACTCTTGGAGTGTTTTTTTTCCGCAGCTTTTTATAAAATTTATACATCAAGTAGAAAATAAACAAGACCAACATAAAGGCTAACGGCGCCAAAATTATTGATACTAAAGACATTAGCATCGAGGTTCCTGTTTCTGCTGTTGCGACAACTGGGTTTGCTAAACCTCCTGTGGTTGCAGAAGATGTTAAACGAATTGCAGAGGTATTTCCTTTAATAGCAGCAGCTGTTCCGCCTCCAGCAATGATGGCCAATGACCACGTTATCAGCGGACTTAAATCACTCACAGTAGCCATCATAACAGTTGTTCCAGCAACAGCGGCAAGAGGCACTGCAATAGTATCAAGTATATTATCTACCCACGGAATATAATAACCAAAAATTTCAACAAGAGTTGCGACAGATAACGTAACAACCGCGGTTAAACTTCCTGCCCACATCCAATTTTCATTTAAAGGAATGTAGTCGAAATAGCCTGCTAGGCTAAGTACCAAAAGTGGTAGAAAAACACGAAACCCAACGGCTGAAGCTAACCCTATTCCTAAAAATACACTGAATAAAATATCAACTGAATCCATCACTCTAATCTACAAAAAAATCATCTTTAAAGCCTAATAAGTAAAGCTTCTCTTTTGCTCGGGTTACTGCTGTGTATAACCACCTAAGGTATTCTTTATCTATTCCGTTTGGTAAATAAGGTTGTTCAACAAATACTGTATTCCACTGTCCTCCTTGCGATTTATGACACGTGATGGCGTATGAAAACTTAACCTGCAATGCATTAAAATATTTATTGTTCTTAATGGAAAGAAACTTTTTATAATTCGATTTTACATCGGCAAAATCCTTTTTTACTTCTTCGTATAATTTATTTGAATCTTCATAGGAAAGCGAAGGTGTTTCCGAGGTTAGAGTATCTAAAAGCAAAACCGTTTCAAATGGTTTCATTTTTGGATAATCGACCATTTTTACTTCAACTTCCGCAAATTTAAATCCGTAAATTTCTTTAAAAGCGTTAATTCTTAAAACTTCAATGATATCGCCATTGGCAATAAAACCCGCTTCAGAATGTGGTTTTACCCAAAAATAATTATTCTTGACCACCATTAAATAATCCCCTGTGGAAAGCTCTTCCTCTTGAAAGAGAATACGATTTCTTATATTTTGATTGTATAAATTTGCTCGCTTGTTCGAACGAACAATAATAACCGTTTCTTCATTTCCATTTTCAGAATAACTGTCATTAATAGCATCCATCACTTCTTGACCATCCATAGGTCGAATAACTTCTGGGAAATTCTTATTTTCAAATTTAAACGATTCAAAAAAGCCAGAATCTATAGCTTCTCGCATTTTTGTGGCATTTATTAAAATGCCACTTTCCTTTTGCTGTCTCACCACTTCATCAAGCTCAATAGCCACAACATTTTTATTGTAATGATTATGAAGTGTTTCTTTATCCAAGGCTGGACTAATATCCAATTTTACTGGCGGAAGCTGTGCTGTATCACCAATAAGCAATAATTTACAATTAAATCCGCTATAGACATATTGCATTAAATCATCTAGTAGCGAACCATTTTCAAAAAGTTTGGAGTCCGCTGCAATATCGGGTATCATGGAGGCTTCATCTACAATAAAAATAGTGTTCCTATGCTTATTAGGTTGAAGCGTAAATGAAACCCCTCCTCCTTTTTCAGCCTTTGGATAGTATATTTTTTTATGAATGGTAAAAGCCTCCTTTTGACTATAATTACTAATAACTTTTGCAGCTCTTCCCGTGGGAGCCAATAAAACAGGAGATTTTTTAGCTTTCCAAAGATTTTTTACCAACGTACTTGTAAGTGTTGTTTTACCTGTACCTGCAAATCCCTTTAATAAAAAAAGAGAATTCTTAGATTCCTCAAGGCTGAATTTAGCTAGTAATTGCAAGGCTATATCTTGCTTGGGCGTTACGGTGTGCGGAAAATCGCTTTTCAGTAAACCATAAAATTGTGTAACGTCCATTATAAAATTGAAGAATTAAGAGGTAAAGATAGTTAGGTTTTTTTCGGAATATACTTTTACGATTAAAAAAAAATTGTAGATTTGCTTAGCTTGTAAATAATAAATAACTCTTCAACTATTCAATATGATTTTAATCATTGTTCTTAGCATCGTTGTAATGATAGGTTTTGCAATTCTAGTAGCAAAATTTGTGAACCCAAAATTCAATACTTTAATTTCAATAGTGTTACTAGTACTTTGTGCCTATTTGGGGTATCAACTATACCAATCTATCATTGGTCCTGTTCATTTTAATCAGGAAAAAGAAGAAAGATATAAAAAGGTTATTGCCAAACTAAAGGATATTAAAGCAGGGCAACTTGCCTACCAAGAATTGAATGGGAAATTTACTGGTGATTTTGATAGCTTGGTACAATTCCTTGACACGGCTAAGTTTGCAATTACATCAAGAAGAGATACAAGTTACGCAGATGTTGAAAAAAACAAAGCATTTGGACTTGACCCTTATAAAGGAGGTTATTATATCGAAGATATTATTATTGACACCCTTCGATTTACAAGTATTAAAGATTCTATCTACCAAAAAAGTGATCGTTATAAAACAATGATGAAAGTTCCTGGTACGGACGAGAATTTTAAATTAACTGCTAAAAAACTAAAAAAGAATGACGGTGTATATTCCGTTTTTGAAGCAATTGTAGATAAGGATATTGTACTTAAAGGACTCAATAAAGACTTGATAACTCAAGAAAAACAAGTTAACTCGGTTGACGGAGTAAATGGACCCTTTATAAAAGTAGGTTCGCTAAATGAAGTAAACACCAGCGGTAACTGGCCTAAACTATACGATTCTGTTAAAGACCAATAATATAAATACCAACCAAGTAAATCGATTGTCCGTTCAAGTAACTTTGTACGGACTTTCTTTTTTAGTCCTATCCTCAGAATCTAGGAAGGCTTCGCTTATTGAACGAACCTTTGAATCTGCAAGAACACCAGAGGAATTATTGGACGAATTAAAAAAAGCCTTTGTGGATGAGGAAATGCTTTCCGAAACCTTTTCGCAAGTAAGTGTCATTTTTGGCTCGCACTTTTATACCCTAGTCCCTTCCTCTCTTTTTGACGAATCGAAAGCAAGCGAATATTTAAAATTTAACACTAAGATTCTTACAAATGATTTTGTTAGTCACGATTTGGTTGAAAGTCAGGATATTCAAGTGGTTTATGTTCCCTTTGTAAATATAAATAACTACTTATTTGAGAAATTTGGAAACTTCCAATATTTCCATAGCGCGACAGTGCTACTAAAACATTTTTTAGGTAAAGAAAAATTCACAATCAAACCCAAAGTATTTTTAAATGTAGCAAAAGATTGGTTTGATTGTATTGTGTTATCTCAAGGAAAAGTTGAACTATGTAATAGTTACCCATTTAAATCCCCTGAAGATTTTATTTATTTTACGCTTTTCGTCTTTGAACAACTTCATTTAAATCCTGATCAAGTAGATGTAAAATTAACTGGAAACATAGATAAGGAAAGTCCATTATTTGAACTTCTATATACGTATGTAAGAAATATTTCATTTATAGAAGAAACTCCATTTTATGTTGAAAATGAAGAAAACCATAGAAACTTTATTTTAAAAGTTCATAGCTAATGCGCATAATTTCAGGCAAACATAAAAGCAGAAGAATTACCCCACCTAAGGGCTTACCAGTAAGACCTACTACAGATTTTGCTAAGGAAGGCTTATTTAATATTCTGAATAACAGAATTTCTTTTCAAGAAATTAAAGCTTTAGAACTTTTTGCTGGCACAGGAAATATTAGTTTTGAATTGGCTTCTAGAGGAGCAAAGGAAATTATAGCTGTGGATGCTGATATTGGTTGTGTTAACTTTATTAAAAAAACTTCGTTCGAATTAGACATGCCAATACAAACTTTTAAGGCAGATGTTTTCAAGTATTTAGATTTTCAAAATGGACCATTCGATCTAATCTTTGCAGACCCTCCCTATGCCTTTCCGAAAGAAAACCTTGAAGAGCTTGTTCATAAAATAATGCATAATAATTGGCTTGCTGAAGAAGGGGTTTTAATTCTTGAACATTCCAAAGAAATTGATTTGTCACAAGTGAATTACTTTCAAGAACACAGAAGATATGGTGGATCGGTTTTTAGCTTTTTTCAAAAATAACACCATCAAAATTTGAGTAAAGTAATTGGTTTTCAGTACTTTTATTGCTTTTCAAAATGAAAGCACTTCATATATTTCAACTTGATTTTGCCACAATTCAATTGTACGAAAACTATGTTATTTCGTCAATTCGGGAGGGGGTAACTCTTACCCAGCAACAATTAGATATATTTTTTGAAATATTTAATACCTATTACAACGAAAAACCGTTTGTTTCTATAGCAAATAGAGAAAATGACTATAGCCTAGACCCCAATCTTCTGAAATCAAAAAGGCATCCAAGCCTATTAGGTATAGGGGTCGTGTGCTACAACCAACGGAGCAGACAAACTGCCCAGTTTGAAAAAAATTTTTACAATGGCCCTTTTGAAATATTTGACTCTTTAGAGGATGCCATTAATTGGTCACAAAAGTTACTTGCTGAATAAAAAAGCAGGCCTATAAGCCGGATTCTGTATCACGCCTAATGACGCGACCCTTATCATTTATCTAGCCCCACTATTGCTAGTAGGATCCATCTGCCTACCCTCCTACATCGGGCGGGAACCCTCAAGCGTAGGTATACGTGACATTTCACCGCATAGAGTTTACATGATTTCACTACAGCATTACCTGTACATTCTTTCTGTTGCACTAGTCCTATTCCGCCAAGGCAGAACGACGGCCGTTAGCCGCTATGCTTCCCTATAGTGTCCGGACTTTCCTCTCCTGCATTGACGCGGGAGCGATAAGGCGGCCTGCGTTGGCAAAAGTACTTCAAAATGTTAATAACTAAGAGAAAATAGACTGCTAGTTTTTTAGAAAACTTCTCCTACCTTTTTATATTTGTTTCTCTTCTATGGAACATTTTATTGTATCAGCCAGAAAGTATCGCCCCTCCACTTTTGAAAGTGTCGTAGGGCAAAAAGCTATTACAAAGACTTTAGAAAATGCCATAGATAATAATCACCTTGCGCAAGCATTACTGTTTACTGGCCCTAGAGGTGTTGGAAAAACAACCTGTGCTAGAATCTTAGCGAAAAAGATTAATGCCGATGAAAACCACAAAGAGGATGAAGATTTTGCCTTCAATATTTTTGAACTAGATGCCGCTTCAAACAATTCGGTAGATGATATTCGGAATCTAATCGACCAGGTTCGAATTCCACCACAAGTTGGAAAATATAAAGTGTATATTATCGATGAGGTACATATGCTCTCTTCTGCTGCTTTTAATGCCTTTCTTAAAACATTAGAGGAACCCCCCAGACATGCTATTTTTATTTTAGCTACTACCGAAAAACACAAAATTATACCTACTATCCTTTCGCGATGTCAAATATTCGATTTTAAAAGAATCACTGTAAATGATATTAAACAACAATTAGCCGAAGTAGCTAAAGCTGAAGAAATAGATGCTGAAGATGATGCTCTTCATATCATTGCTCAAAAGGCAGACGGAGCCATGAGAGACGCACTTTCAATTTTTGACAGGGTAGTTAGCTTTTCTGGCAAAACACTTACGAGACAGGCTGTAACTGAGAATTTAAACGTACTCGACTACACCTATTACTTCGAAATGACTCAGTTGCTAATGGAAAACAAGATTCCATCGGCACTCATTCAGTTTGATGCCATTTTAGCAAAAGGATTCGATGGGCACCATTTTATCTCGGGGTTAGCGTCACATTTTAGGGATCTTTTGGTATGTAAAAACAAAGAAACTATCGATTTGTTAGAGGTGGGTGAACAGGTAAAAGAAATGTATTTAAAACAATCTGTTCAGGCATCACAAGCGTTTTTAATAGATGCCATTGAGTTAGCCAACAGTTGTGATTTAAAATATAAAAACAGCCGAAATCAACGACTATTAGTAGAATTATGCTTACTTCAATTAGGGTCTCTTACGCACGAGGCTGAAAAAAAAAATCCTAGCGACAAGCTAAAGGTAATTCCTCCCTCCTTTTTTAAAGTTTCTGAAAATCCAATTGAAAAATTAGCTTCAAAAGAAGAAGACGAAACTAAAGTTGAAGCAAGAACTGAAGAAGATTCAGAAAATGAAGTAGTAGTCAAGACTGTAAGGGAAGAAGAGAAAATTGTACTCAACCGACCACAAATTATAGCCGAGCGCAATGCGCAAAAAGTTTCAGCTTTTTCTTTAAAAAGCATTCAGAAAAAGCAAGCCATTAAAAAAGTGCTGGTATCACAGCAACCAGATCAAGATGCGCTTCCTACTGAAGATTTTTCGGAAGAAGATTTTATTAAAGTTTGGCAGAAATACACCCAAAAACTTGAAAAACAAGGACAATTTAACATGCATTCTCACCTAACCATGGGAGTTCCTAGGCTGGAAGGAAGTTTAATTCATCTGGTATTCCCAAATAGTACCATAAAAGTAGAAGTAGAAAGGGCAAAAACAAAATTGCTCACGTACTTGCGTTCTACCCTTCAAAATTATGAGATTGACCTTTCTATTGAAGTGGATGAAACCGAAATTAAACGATATGCATACACTCCTATAGAAAAATTTCAAAAGTTGAGTGAAAAGAATCCACTTATTGAAAATTTACGAAAAGAATTTGATCTAGATATTTAGAATGGAAAAGGAAAGTATTAAAATGTTAGGGCTTAAACTACCTACAGATCCGCGTTGGGTGAATATAGTAGAAAAAAATGTTCAAGAAATTTTAACAGACCATGCCTATTGTGAGCAAAAAGCTGCGTCCACAGCAATTTCCTTAATTATAGGATACCAAGAGTATAGTGACTTAATAACTGAAATGAGTTTACTTGCTCAGGAGGAAATGAGTCATTTTAAAATGGTTCACGATAAAATTATTGAACGTGGATGGCATTTAGGAAGAGAGCGAAAAGACATGTACGTTAATAAATTGATGACTTTCTTTCCTAAAAGCAGTGATAGAAATACCAAACTTATTCATAGGCTCCTGTACGCCGCGCTTATTGAAGCACGTAGTTGTGAACGTTTCAGGTTGTTGAGTGAGAAACTGGAAGATAAAAAATTAGCCAAGTTCTACAGAAAACTTATGATTAGTGAAGCTAGTCACTATACCATGTTTTTAAACTTTGCCTGGAAATACGGCAACCGAAAAGAGGTCGACAAAAAATGGCAAGATTTACTTGAATTTGAAGCCCAGATCATGAAGGATTTAGGAAAAGAAGAAACGGTTCACGGTTAATTCTGTTTCAGTTTTTGGTTATACAAGGTCTTAATAATTCCATCGGCAAGACCAATTTTAGGCACATAAATGTTCTTTGCCCTACTCCATTTCATAGCTGAAAGGTAAATACGAGTTGCCGGTATAATTACGTCTGCCCTATCTGCATTCATTTGTAATTCGTAAATACGTTCGTGATAGGTATAGGATTTTAGCTTCTCGTAATAATCTGAGAGGAAAAAATAGCTAAGAGGTTTGCCTAACTTTTTACCGCTAGATGAATAAATGCTGTTAATGTTTCCTCCAGAACCTATTAGACTCACTTTTTCATATTTATGGGTATTCGATTTAATCCAGCTTTCTACCTCGGCCCACATGGATTCTCGAACCATATCATTTAATATACGTACAGTTCCAAGTTGAAACGATTTTGAAGTAACGGTGTGGCCATTAGAAAAAATGGTAAACTCTGTACTTCCGCCACCTACATCGACATATAAAAATGTTTTTTCAGAATCTATTAAATCTTGCAAATCTGTTGAAGCAATTAATTCAGCTTCCACAGAACCATCAATAAGCTCAATAGCAATATCTGTTTCTTCCTTTATCTTTTTTACAATTTCTACTCCATTACTTGCCTCACGCATGGCTGAAGTTGCACAAGCTCTAAATCGTACCACACTATGGTTTTTCATTAGCAACTTAAAAGCTGTCATTGCATCTACCATGCGCAGGTAATTTCTATCAGAAATTTTTCCATCAAGAAATACATCTGCTCCCAATCGAATAGGCACTCTTACTAATGACGTTTTTTTAAAATGGGGAGGATTATTACCATATTCAGTAACGGTCATTATAAGTAATCGAATAGCATTGGAGCCAATGTCTATAGCAGCGTATTTTTCAATATTTAGCAAACTAGCTTAGTTTTTTAAGGTAATAGTTATATAATTCAATTTGAGAACGGAGTTTGTCTTTTTTATTTCTACGATACACATTGTTTTGCTTTTCGGTTATCACCCTCGCTTTTACATTATCATTCCAGCAAATTTCGAATGTTTCTAATAATTCTTCCTGTATATCGGTATCGTAAATAGGGCAAGAAATTTCTACTCTTGTATCGAGGTTTCTTGTCATAAAATCTGCCGAAGAAATATAGTATTTTGGTTTTCCTCCATTTTTAAAAATATACAATCGAGGATGTTCCAAAAACTTATCTACAATACTTATGGCTTCTATATTTTCACTTAAGCCTTTTTTCCCAGGAATAAGACAACAGATTCCGCGTACAATGATTTGAATCTTAACCCCTGCTTGGCTAGCTTTATAGAGCCTGTCTATCATATTAAAGTCGGACAAACTATTTAATTTAAGTTTGATTCCGCTAGGCAATCCTTTTTTATGATTTTCAATTTCGGTATCAATTAAATGATAAAAAGCGTTCCGCGTGTAATGCGGTGAAACAATTAAGTGTCTATATTTTTTTATTTGATAGTTGACTTCAAAAAAACTAAACACTTTATTAATTTCCTTTCCAATTTTTTCACTTGCGGTAAATAGGGTGTAATCTGTATAGATTCTGGCGGTAGATTCATTAAAATTCCCAGTACTAATAAAGGAGAATCTTTTCAATTTTCCTTCTTCCAATCGCTCCACCACACAGGCTTTACAATGCACTTTAAGTCCTTTAATACCAAAAATTAACTTCACACCTTCCTCTTGCATTTGTTCCGCATAAGTAATGTTTGCCGCCTCATCAAAACGAGCACGCAATTCTATTTGTACCGTTACATCTTTTCCGTTTTTGGCAGCATTAATTAATGCACTAGCGATATGAGAAACTTCCGCCAGTCTATAAATTGTAATTTTAATCGATTGCACTTTAGGATCTAGCGCCGCTTCCCTTAAAAACTTAACTACATATCTAAAGGTATGATATGGAGCGTATAATAAATAATCCTTTTTTGCAATTTTATCGAGTAGACTTCCTTGAATATTTAACCCTGCAATGGGTAATGGTTCATTAACTTCATACAACAAATCGGTACGCCCCAAACTGGGAAAACTCATATAATCTCTCCTATTGTGATACCGCCCTCCAGGAATAATACTATCCATAACGTCAATTCCCATTTTATCTAAGAGGTAATCCAAGGTATCTTTATCGATAGTACTGTCATAAACAAAACGTACAGGATCGCCAGAACTCCTTTTCGCGACACTTTTGGATATCTTTTCAAGAAAACTTCTACTTAAATCACTGTCGATATCCAATTCGGCATCACGAGTTATCTTTATCATATGCGCAGAAATACTTTCGTAGTAAAAAATGCTGAAAATATTTCCTAAACAATGACGAATTAAATCGTCCAGAATTATAATATACTTTTGCCCATTTTCTTCAGGAAGGACAACGAAACGATCGATACCACGAGGTATTTCTATTAAGGCATAATTAATTTTTGAAGGAAAGGTAGTGTCTTCATCTTGCATTACAAGTCGCACAGCGAGATATGCTGCACTATCTTTTAAGGATGGAAATTCTTCTAGCTCTGATAACATGATAGTGACTAAAGCAGGACTTACCACCCGCATATAATATTCTGAAATGAATTTACTTTGAGAAGGAGTAATTTCGGTTTCGTTAATAATATGAATGTCCTCTTTTTCTAGTTCGAGCTCTATCTCTCTAAGAATTTTAAGACTATGATTTTGTTGTTCAATTACTATCTGCGTAATTTCTTCAAGCAACTCGGTTGCCGAAATACCCCCTAACTCACTTCTTCCTCCTTTTCCAGCTTCAACAATATGCTTTATAGTAGCATAGCGCACTTTAAAAAATTCATCCAAATTATTTGAAAAAATCCCTAGAAAACGCAATCTCTCTAACAAAGGTACTTTCGGGTCTTCTGCCTCCTGAAGCACTCGAGCATTAAACTGAAGCCAGCTTAAATCTCTGTTTATAAACCTATCGTGAAGCTTCTTTGTTGACTTATTCTGATTCATTATTTTAAATCTCGAGGGAAAATGGTTTGTACTGTTGTTCCTGTAGAAATGGTATTCCACTGGGAATCATTAAATTGAATCTCAACAAACCCACACGTAGGAACGTTATCAATATACTTGTTTCCCAGCATATTTGCAACCGATGTGAAAGCATGGTTATGCCCAACAATCATAACTCGGTCAAGTGAGTTATCTAAGTTTTTAATAATGTCCATAACTTTATGCCCACTAAAATCATATAAAGTATGATTCACTTCAAAATTTTCATCAGCAATATTAAATGCCTTTTTAAAATACTGAGCCGTTGTCAAGGCACGCACGGCATCACTACTAATAATTTTTTTAGGTTTTTTGACTTCCTTTGAAACATAATTTGAGACTAAAATTGCATCATTATCTCCTCGTTTCTTTAAAGGTCTTTTGTGATCAATAACATCATGTTCCCAAGATGATTTTGCGTGGCGAACCATATAAAGTGTTTTCATATGCTTTTTTTATAATGTAGCTGTTAATTATGGTGCAAGGCGTTCAATAACCCAATCAATTCCTTCTAATCTGTATCGTATTCTGTCGTGTAATCTATTGGGTCTCCCCTGCCAAAATTCGAACTCTAGAGGTTTTACAACAAACCCTCCCCAATGTTTAGGCTTAGGCACTTCTATTCCCTCATACTTTTTTTCTAAATCTTTTAGTTCTTCCTCTAAAACTTTTCTATTTGCTACTACACTACTTTGGTCGCTTAAAAGTGCTCCTAATTGACTCCCTTTGGGACGAGAAGCAAAATAATTTCTAGCATCCTCTTCGCTAGTTTTTTCGGCAATCCCTTTAATAATGACTTGCCTTTCTACGTTTGGCCAAAAGAAGGAAAGTGAAACTTTATTGTTTTTTTCTATTGCCTTCCCTTTGTCACTAGTATAATTTGTATAAAAGTAAAAGCCATTTTCGTCATATTTTTTAAGAAGTACTACTCTACCGCGCGGAAAGCCATCCATGCCAATTGTTGTAAGAGTCATGGCATTTACTTCGTCTACTCCACCTGAATCTCGTACATTATAAAACCACGTGCGAAATTGCTGAAAAGGATTCTCATCTACCGATGTTTCATCCAATACTCCCTTTTTATAGTTTTTACGATAATCGTGAAGGTTGTCTCGCATACATTAATTAACTAGTTGCAATTTACGAGTTTTAGGAAGGATGCGAAATAGCTTTCTATTTAAATTTGGGTTAAATAAGTAAAATTTACTTTTCCTGATCTAAAAGAATTTTATTAATTAGTACAATTTGACCTAAATGATAGTAACAATGCTCAATCATTCCGTCAATATTTCGAAGGTAAGTCCCATACTTTTCTTTTACAAAGGGTTCAGAAAGCTGATCCTCTGGTATTTGCTCTACCAATACTGTAAATTCTTCTGCATCGCGCCAAAACGTAATCAAAAATAACTGCCATTGTTCTTGAGTTTCCATGGGAGGAAAATCGAAACTATAAGCATCTCTAATATCCAGTGTGCCAACCTCTAGCACTTTTTTTACACCAGCAATATAATAGTGAATATGCTGCGCTAATACAGCAATAGTTTTTAAAGTACCTACTTTCTTTATTGCTTGTTCTACAGGAAGGTTTTCTAGTTGGTCTTTAAAATTGGTGTTCGAAACCCATTCTCCCTCTAAAACGACTTCTCTAAATCTATTTGCAAGTAATTGTGAAGAATTCATTTTTTGAAAAAAAATTAATAATTACTGTTACGTATAGTAAAACTGCCTTGGCCTTTAGTTCCCTTCAAGGCGTCTCAATTTCTCTGTTAATGTTGCAATAAGTTCCTTTGCTATGGGAAAATTACTTTGTTTTAATGAAGCAATCGTACTACGCATCATTTCGGGGCTTTCATTATCTAAAGGCATAGGTCGAAAACTTTCTTCTGGAGCCATAGAAAAGAAAAGTGCATCAGACCATTCATTACGTTCAAAATCTAATACTAAATGTACACGATCTGTAGTTCCCATATTTGCTACAGAATGAATAAAGTTTACATTGGTGTACCAGCATTCACCAGGAAGCATTTTTAATGAATTATCGTTCAGAATAAAAGAAACATCCATATTTGTTGTAATAGGAATATGAATTCTAAAACAACCATTTTCATAACCCAACTGATAATCTCTATGAGGTTTAATAACAGCTTGCGGACTTAATTTCAATATTCTTGCTGAAAGTATTGGTGCTTTAAAAAAAGATATAACTTCTTTAAAATACAGACATTGTCCCAAAATTGGTGTTTCTTTAAGCACTGCATTTTCTGTGGAATGTGCAAAAATATTATTGGCTTCCCCATTTGGCGCATATAATGAGATTACCTTCCAATCGCCTTCATATCCCCCAGTGTTAAAATGTAAAATCCAAGTGTTTTTTGAAGCTATTGTTAAATCCTGAAGTAATTTTTCAGTATTAAATTGAAAAGAAAATTTAATATAACTAGTAATACTTGGTTTCATGTGTACAAAGTTGAACATTTTTTATTCAAACTCAAATACTTTTCCATCTTCAGCCAATTCAACAGTATCAAAATGTTGCTGAGCCTCTTCTTTAAAAGCATTTAAATCTGCATACCTGCCAGAATAATGCCCCAAAATAAGTGTGCCCACTTGTGCCGCCTTTGCAATAAGTCCAGCCTGAGCCGCTGTACTATGTTTGGTTTTTTCACAAAGGTCCTCGTGAGATTTCAAAAAAGTAGCTTCGTGATATAAAACAGTACTATTGGTAATTTGTGGTACAATTGCTGGGTAATACAAGGTATCACTACAGAAGGCATAGCTTTTTGGGCTTTCTGGAGGAAAAGTTACTTGGGCATTTTCAATGGTATCTCCCTCCCTGTTTTTAACATCAAACCCCTGTTTTAGCTTCGAAAAGTAGCTGTGGTCAATTTTTGCCTTTACAGCAGCCTCAATATTGAGTTTACGCTCCCCCTCCTTTTCCTGAAATAAAAATCCGTTGGTATAAACTCTATGATTTAAAGGAATGGTAGTTACAGTAAGGGTTTCATCTTCAAAAATTTGTTGAGACTCGCTACCTTCCAATTCGTGAAATAGTAATGGAAAATTTGTCCAACTGTTTCCAAGTTTTAATTGAAGCGTAATTGCTTCTTTAATTCCATTTGGTCCATAGACATGTAATTCGGCTTCTCTTCCAAGTAACCTAAAAGTTGAGATAAGCCCCACTAATCCAAAAAAATGATCTCCATGAAGATGTGATATAAAGATATGTTTAATGCGAGAGAATTTCACCTTATTTCGCCGTAACTGAATTTGGGTTCCTTCACCACAATCAATCAAAAACATATGACCTTTCATCTCTAAAACCTGAGAAGTAGGATTGTGATATGCACGAGGGGTTGCAGAATGACAGCCAAGAATGGTTAATTTCATAGTGGTATTTCTGAAAAAAGAAAATAGAATTTTAAAATCCTAAATCTCTTTCTATTTCTTCCATTTCAATAATATCTGCAGCTTCCTGAAGGGTAGGAACTACAATCATTTCGTCTGGAATATCATCTGGATTAATCGCATTATTGACAATGACAAAAGAATTCTTTGCTGCTCTTTGTTTGGTAGAAAGTACAACTAACTCAAGTAATTCTTCCAGAGTGATATGCGTATATTTTAAGAGATCAATTACAAGATTTTCACCTTTAAAATTTGTTTCAACCTGTTTAATTAAGAAGGGTACGAAGTCTGAAAATCCTCCTCGATCATCTGCTAAAACAACGTAATTATCATATTTATTAATCTTCATGATGCTTAATTTTTGAAGCTAAAAGATAAATAACCGCCATTCTAATCGCCACCCCATTCTGTACTTGATCCAAAATAATCGCCTGTTTACTATCGGCTACGTCACTGGTGATTTCAACTCCACGATTAATGGGTCCAGGGTGCATTACCACAATCTCTTTGTTTAAAGAATCTAATATCTTTTTAGTAAGTCCAAATTGTTGTGCATATTCGCGAGTGGTTGGAAAGTAACTTATGTCCATTCGTTCATTTTGAACCCGAAGCATATTGGCAACATCGCACCATTCTAGTGCATTAACTAAATTTCCCTCGACTTCTACACCCAACTTATCAATATATTTTGGAATAAGTGTTTTAGGGCCACATACCTTAACTTTTGCTCCAAGTTTTTGAAGGGCAAAAATATTGGATAATGCCACCCTGGAGTGAAGGATATCTCCCACAATTACTACTTTTTTTCCAGTTACGCTACCAAGCTTTTCTCGAATTGAAAAACAATCAAGTAGTGCCTGTGTAGGATGTTCATGAGCCCCGTCTCCCGCATTAATAATACTTGAATTAATATGTTTTGAAAGAAACACCCCTGCACCAGGGTTGGGATGTCGCATCACCACCATATCCACTTTCATTGAAAGTATATTATTTACTGTATCAATCAAGGTTTCTCCCTTTTTAACAGAAGAAGACGCCGCAGAGAAGTTGATAACATCTGCAGAGAGGCGTTTTTCGGCTAGTTCAAAAGAAAGTCGGGTTCGGGTGCTATTTTCAAAAAAGAGGTTAGCAATGGTAATGTCTCGAAGTGAAGGTACTTTTTTAATAGGCCGATTAATCACTTCCTTAAAATGATCTGCCGTTTCAAAGATGAGTTGTATATCCTCTTTGGTGATGTATTTAATTCCTAATAAGTGATTGACACTTAATTCCTTCATATTATTTTTCTATCAAATAAACTGCATCCTCCCCATCATTCTCCTTCCAGCATACTTTTACTTTTTCATTATTTATAGCGTCTACTTGTCTTCCTCTATAATCGGGCTGTATGGGTAAATGCCTACTAAATCGTCTATCGATCAAGGTTAAGAGTTCTATTTCAAGAGGACGACCAAACGATTGTATTGCTGTGAGTGCAGAGCGAATACTCCTTCCAGTATACAACACATCGTCTATAAAGACCACTTTTTTATCTTCTACTATAAAATCTATTTTGGTAGTATTGGCTTCTAAGGGCTTACCGCTTCTTCTAAAGTCATCACGATAGAACGTAATATCCAAATAACCCAGTTGCACATTTTTAATTTTATACTCTATTTGAAGCACATCTTTTAAACGTTCTGCTAAAAAGATTCCTCTAGGCTGAATGCCTATGAGTACTGTATTTTCAAAAGTATCGTGATTTTCAATTAATTGACAAGACAAACGGTGGAGCGCGATGTTAATTTCAGTGGCGTTGAGTAGCACTTTTTGGCTCATAGAAGTTTCTGAATCTTGTTCAGGGGTCAAATTTAAGTTTTTTTGTTGAATTATTATGCTTTCGCAACCTATTAATAAAAAAGCCCCTCATTTCTGAAGGGCTTTTGGTATGATTAAATAAAAGGAATTACTTCTTTTTCTTCCCCTCCATTTTGTCTTTAATCTCCTGAAGCTTAGCGTTCGCATCACCTAATGTTGGTTTTGACTCTTCAGCTTGTTTAGCAGCAGCTTTAGCAGCTTGCTTTACAATCTTAGCTTCTTCTTCCTTGTGAATTGACATATGAGATGCAACTACTTTCTTAAATTCTTTGTTGAATTCTATAATTACAAATTCTGCCTCTTCACCTTTTTTCAATTCGCTTCCGTCTTCTTTTTCTAAGTGACGTTTTGGTACAAAAGCACTAATATCTTCATTGAAGTTAATTACCGCTCCTTTATCAACCATTTCGTCGATAGTAGCAGTGTGCTTAGTTCCTACAGCAAAGTCATCTTCGTATTTATCCCAAGGGTTGTCCATGGTTTGTTTGTGACCTAAGCTTAACTTACGTCCTTCCACATCCAATTCTAATACAACCACTTCTAACGTATCACCAATATTGGTAAACTCACTTGGGTGCTTGATTTTCTTAGTCCAAGAAAGATCGCTTATATAAATAAGACCATCAATTCCTTCTTCTAATTCTACAAACACACCAAAGTTTGTGAAGTTACGTACAATACCATTGTGCTTAGAACCTACAGGATATTTTTTAGTAATATCGGTCCAAGGATCTGGCGTTAATTGTTTGATACCTAAGGACATTTTACGCTCTTCGCGATCTAATGTTAAGATAACTGCCTCCACTTCATCACCTACATTTACGAAATCTTGAGCGCTACGTAAGTGTGTAGACCAAGACATTTCACTAACATGGATAAGTCCCTCCACACCTTCTGCAACTTCAATAAACGCACCATAATCTGCAATAACAACTACTTTACCTTTTACTTTATCACCAACTTTCATCTCTTTTCCAAGAGCTTCCCATGGGTGAGGATTTAATTGTTTTAGACCTAATTGGATACGAGTTTTATCTTCATCAAAATCAAGAATAACAACGTTTAATTTTTGATCTAAATCAACAATCTCGTTAGGGTGGTTAATACGAGACCATGAAAGGTCTGTAATGTGCACTAATCCATCTACACCTCCAAGATCCACAAATACTCCATAAGAAGTAATGTTTTTTACAACACCTTCAAGCACTTGTCCTTTTTCAAGTTGTCCAATGATTTCTTTCTTCTGCTCTTCAATATCTGCTTCAATAAGCGCTTTGTGAGAAACAACAACGTTTTTAAATTCGTGATTGATTTTTACAATCTTGAACTCCATTGTTTTTCCAACATACACATCGTAGTCACGTATAGGTTTCACATCAATTTGTGATCCTGGTAAGAATGCTTCAATACCAAATACATCTACAATCATACCTCCTTTAGTTCTGCACTTCACAAAGCCATTAACTACGGTACCTTCATCGTGCGCTTTATTAACACGATCCCAAGCTTTGATGGTACGAGCCTTACGGTGAGAAAGAATTAATTGTCCAGTTGCATCTTCACGTACATCAATTAATACTTCAACTTTGTCTCCTACTTTTAAGTTTGGATTGTAACGGAACTCGTTTAACGAAATTACACCTTCACTTTTTGCGTTGATGTCAATAATCGCGTCACGGTCTGTTAAATAGACTACTTCACCTTCTACAACTTCGTCATCTAACGTGTCAACAAAGTTTTCGGCTACTAATTTTTCGAATTCTTCTAACTGTCCTTCGTCTACTTGGTCGATCCCTTCTTCGTAGTTGTGCCAGTTAAAATCTTTTAGGAATTTTTCAGGGTTTGCTTCTTTTGCAGAAACTTCCTGCTTAGGTTGTGCTACAGCTACTTCTTCAGCTACAGCTTCTTCTTTTTTTGCTTTATCAGCCATTTTAATTTAATATGCACGGTCTTAATTTATGTTAAGAAATCAAGCCTGTGCTTTGTATTCTATGTTCTTACTGAAAGAGTAGCGACCGTCCCATAGAAGGGTTTCGATTTTTTATCTTTTCCTTTTCGCTTTCAGATAATGTCGCCAAAAAGGGTGGCAAAAGTAATGCTTTAGTTTTGATTTTCAAAAGGTTTTGTCTTTCAAAACAATTTTTTTATAAAATATTCTATAAAATAAGGTGATAATGACCAAAACTGTCAAACATATTATAAACACTAGGCATAAGGGTTATTTATATTTCACTCTCCTCTACGAATAATAGTTAAAAAGTGTTAAATTACTACTTTGTTATACATAGTACTGTAACAAAATAATATTTGTGTCGTCTATCTAGTATCAATCATTAATCAAAAAACGAACAAACATTAAAAACAATTAATCATGAGAACATTAAACAGTAACACGTTAACAGAAAAACCAAAAACCTCTTTAGGATTTGTATGGAATAACAAAAGGAGATACAGATAACGATTATCTTTAAAAATCTAGCATTATGAACCCACTTTTAAGAAACCATAAAGTATTGAAGAGAGAACACAAACGGAGGGATATACACTTTCTTAAAAGAATTTGCTTCCCAAACGTAACGACAGGACCTAGCAAATACAATGAATTTTATGCAATGTAAGCTAGAATTAGAATAAAAAAGCCACTCCATTGAGTGGTTTTTTTATACCCTTCCGGCAATTCTATCTTTAGCGAGCTGCAATAACATATGAAATTGATCTTCTTGGTTGGTTTCGCTATTGTCAATAACAATAGCTCCCTCGGCAATTTTTAAAGGAGAATCTTTACGATTAGAATCAATTTGATCCCGTTCGGTTACATTTTCTAACACCTCTTCAAACGAAATGGCATCTCCTCGATCGAGTAGCTCTTTATAACGACGTTCTGCTCTTACTTGTGGTGAAGCCGTCATAAATATTTTTAATTCAGCATTAGGAAAAACCACCGACCCAATATCTCTACCGTCCATCACGATGCCTCCCTCCTTGCCCATTTCTTGTTGCTGTTCCACCAGTTTTTTACGCACTTCTGAAACCGTAGCAATGGGACTTACAAATTCCGATACCTCCAAGGTCCGAATCTGTTTTTCTACATTTTTATCATTCAAATACATTTCGGCTTTCTCTTCTTTATTTTTTTTGAATGCTAATTGAATTTCCCTCAAAGAACCAATCAGTTTTTCTTTATCGAAATGCGTTTCAGAAATAAATCCTTTTCGTAATGCAAAAAGAGTAACGGCTCTATACATCGCTCCAGAATCCACAAAAATATATCCCAAATAATCTGCTAGTTGTTTGGCTACCGTACTTTTGCCGGTGGAAGAATGTCCGTCAATAGCTATGGTAATTTTTCGCATTATTGTAGATTTATATTGAGTCCGAAAAAGCTTGTTGCAGCCGCCGAGTTATATTTTGAATAGGCATAACTCAGTCTGAGTTTATTCAATTTAATTGAAAAACCGGCACTTAGGCCAGCAAACGAACGCTGTTCTATAATTCGTAGTTCTTCTGCACGTCGTAAATTATATCCTAACCGTAAATTGAAACCACTCTCTGGGAATAATTCTATCCCAACAATCATATGTCGAAAAGCATTATCCACAAAAGTAATTTTTTCGGAAGTAGTGTTGCCTTCTAAGTCAATTTCATCTCGATTGGGATTTGAAAAAGCTACATTCCAGGTTTGCATGTTTTCCAGCGTAAAATGCCAGCGAATAGGAATATTTTGAAGGGTTTGAGAGATTCCTAAAACGACTTCAAAAGGTAATTTTTCAATGGTATTCTCGTATGGCTGAATTTGTGTCCCTAAGTTTCTGGCTACTGCCGTAATATGTAAATCCCAATCTTCATAAACATACATCACCGCGACATCCACAGCCACACCAAAAGAACTGTATTGCTCGAGCTTTGAAGAAATAAACTTGACATTCCCTCCAATATGAAAATTTGTGAACGCAATATTTCTAGCGTGCCCAAAAGAAAGTGCTACTTCGCCTCCTCCAAAGCTATTGGTAGCATTTCCTTGTTCGTCGTAGCCGTCAAATCTTCCGTAGTTAATGTAGGTTATCCCTGTATGCAATACTTGTGTTCGTCGATCCCATAAATAGGCATAGGAAGCTGTTCCGTAGTTTACATCTCCGATATAGTTATTGTAATTTAAGGAAAGTTGATTATCCATTTCTGGATTAATACTGGCCGGATTGTAAATAGCTTGTGTTGGATCATAGTCATAATTGGTTACTACTTTCCCTCCTAACGCTACTTGTCGTGGTGAAATACCCAAATTTAGAAATTGATAGGTTGCTCTACCTCCTACTTGAGCAAAAGATGCTGTAGCAATAAAAAGGCAACCTAATAAAGTGAGTTTTTGAACCATTAACCTAGCAAACGTTCCTTGGAGTTTAAACGACTACAATGATAATTTATTTTCGTCGAGTAAAAAAGGATTATCCTTTCATCATTTTTATGAATCTAAAGCTTTTTGGGGTTTTTCACCTTTTGCTTGGTAAGTGCTACTTCTAAAACCTCGCTCATTTCTTTCACATAATGAAAAGTCAACCCTTTAAGATATTCAGGTTTTATTTCCTCAATATCTCGCCGATTATCCTCACAAAGGACAATTTCTTTAATTCTAGCACGCTTTGCAGCTAGTATCTTTTCCTTAATTCCGCCCACAGGCAATACTTTACCGCGCAGGGTAATTTCACCCGTCATGGCGAGACTTTTCTTTACTTTTCGCTGAGTAAATAAAGACACTAAGGAGGTTAACATCGTAATTCCAGCACTAGGGCCATCCTTAGGGGTAGCACCTTCGGGAACGTGAATATGAATATTGTAATTTTCAAAAACATCTGGATTAATATCCAGTTTCTCGGCATTCGATTTAATATATTCTAGTGCAATGGTGGCAGATTCTTTCATCACAGTTCCCAAATTACCTGTCATGTTTAAGGTTCCTTTTCCTTTGGAAATTGCCGATTCAATAAATAAAATATCACCTCCCACTCTTGTCCAAGCCAGTCCAGTGACAACCCCAGCCACATCATTATTTTCATATTTATCACGCTCCATTTTTGGTGCTCCTAACACCTCACTAATCATTTTATTAGAAACACTTACCTGGTACTCTTCTTCCATGGCAATTTTCATTGCCGCATGACGGACCATTTTTGCAATTTGCTTCTCTAAAGTTCGCACACCGCTTTCTCGCGTATAGCCTTCCACAATTTTTTCTAATTGAGGTTTTCCTATTTTTAAATGTGCGGTTGAAAGTCCGTGTTCTTTTAATTGCTTAGGGAGCAAATGCCTTTTAGCAATTTCAACCTTTTCTTCAATGGTATATCCTGAAACATTGATAATTTCCATTCGGTCTAGTAACGCGGGCTGAATGGTACTTAAGCTATTGGATGTAGCAATAAACATCACTTTAGACAAATCATATCCCAACTCTAAAAAATTATCGTAAAAGGCACTGTTCTGTTCTGGATCGAGTACTTCCAACATCGCGGAAGAAGGATCTCCTTGACTCCCTACCGAAAGTTTATCGATTTCATCCAAAACAAATACAGGATTGCTTGTTCCTGCTTTTTTAATGCTTTGAACAATGCGTCCTGGCATAGCACCAATATACGTCTTACGGTGGCCTCTAATTTCGGCCTCGTCACGTAAGCCCCCTAAAGACATACGCACATATTTTCGACCTAATGCTTCGGCAATGGATTTTCCTAAAGAGGTTTTACCCACTCCTGGAGGTCCATACAAACAAAGTATGGGCGATTTCATATCATTCCGAAGTTTTAAAACGGCTAAATATTCTATAATACGTTGTTTTACATCATCCAATCCATAATGATCTCTATCTAGGATTTTTCTGGCGCGTTTTAAATCGAATTTATCTTTGCTAAATTCATTCCATGGCAGTTCTAGCAGTAAATCCAAATAATTTCTTTGAATGCTGAATTCTGCCACCTGCGGATTCATGCGCTGAAGCTTTGCAATCTCTTTTTCGAAATGTTTTTTTACATCTTCATTCCATTTTTTCGTCTTGCTTCTTGCCCGCATTTCTTCAATCTCAACCTCGTGAGAAGGACCTCCCAACTCCTCTTGAATGGTTTTCATTTGTTGCTGAAGGAAATACTCGCGCTGTTGTTTTGAAATATCACTTTCAACTTTCGATTGAATATCCATTCTAAGGGAAAGTTTTTGTAGTTCAATGTTAAGATATTTCAACGTTTCCATGGCCCGCTCTTGTAGGTCATTAATCTCTAGCAATTGTTGTTTTTCTTTTACTGAAATATTCAAATTGGAGCACACAAAATTGATTAAGAAAGGAACACTTTCAATATTTTTAATAGCAAAAGCCGCATCCGACGGAATGTTTGGGCTATCTTTAATAATGTCTATTGCAAGTTCTTTTATCGTGTCTATCACTGCGCCAAAATGTTTGTCATCTTTCGCAGGACGTGCTTCGGCAACTTCTTTAATTGTTGCAGTTAAATAAGGGTCTGTAGTGACTAATTGTGAAACTTCAAATCGTTTTTTACCTTGAATAATGACAGTTGTATTGCCATCTGGCATTTTTAATACCCTTAGAATTCGAGCAACAGTTCCTACCGTGTTTATATCTTCGAATCCAGGATTTTCTTTAGTTTCATCTTTTTGGGAAACTACTCCAATAACCTTACTTCCCTTGTTGGTTTCATTAATGAGCTTAATGGACTTATCTCTTCCAGCGGTAATAGGAATAACCACACCTGGGAAAAGTACCGTATTTTTTAAAGGTAAAATTGGAAGCGTTTCTGGCAAATCTTCTTTTGCCATGGCATCTTCATCTTCGGGCGTCATTAAAGGAATTAACTCTGCATCTTCATTCAAATCTTGAAATGACAAACTGTCTAAGGATATCAATTTTGTTTTCGTCATAATAATTTTTAAGACATTCTGTCGCAAAAATAGAATTTGCAACGGTCTTCTTTAGTAAATTAGTGTCTTTTATGCGCTGTAAAGGGTTGAATAATCAACTTTTAAGCTATTTTTTTCAATCCTATAATTCAATAGTTATGCCAGCTCATAAATTTTTCATTTTAAAGTGTAACATTTTTAATCCCTGTATATCTCTATACTAAACAATTGTTTTTTTGGCACTAACCGATCAAAAAATAGAATCATTACTCGCTCTTTGTCAAAAGGGAAATCAGTTGGCACAATTAGAAGTGTACAATCGTTACAGTAAGGCCATGTATAATACGGCATTACGCATTGTTAAAAACGAAGCCGAAGCCGAAGATGTTATGCAAGAATCTTTTATTGCTGCATTTAGCAAATTAGATTCATTTAAGGGTACAGCATCCTTTGGGTCCTGGTTAAAGCGAATAGTTATTAACAATAGTATTGTGCAATATCGAAAAGGGCAACGATTTACAGAATTACCCGAAAATGGAATAAAAGAAGAAGCCGAAGAAGATTTTGGAATTGAAAGTGAAGACTACGGCAATACAAAAATTGAGCAATTGCTACGCTGTATGGAAACCCTTCATGAAAATTATAAAACAATTCTAACGCTTCATTTTATAGAAGGGTATGATTATGAAGAAATATGTGACATTCTTCAAATTAGTTATGCAAATTGTAGAACTATGATATCCAGAGCCAAAGAAAGTTTAAGAACCAAATTAACCGTAAGCGTATGAAACAAAATGACGCCATAGAAAAATTATTTAACAGATTGCAAGATTCTTTCAATACTGAAGAGGTGCCCCTTGGACATCAACAACGTTTTTTAGAAAAACTACAAGAGCAACAACCCTCTAAAACTCAGATGTCATGGTGGAAGCCTATATCTATAGCGGCCTCTGTTCTATTAATGATAGGAATAGGTTTTTATAGCTTAGTTCAAAAGGAAGAAAATCAAGGTCTGGCTAGTATCTCGCCAGAGATGGAAAAAACGCAGTCCTTTTTTGTAACAACCATCAATCAAGAAATCGAAACACTTAAAAGCTTTCAGGATGAGGATACAAAACATCTCGTCCAAGATGCCCTAAAACGGCTTGAAGTCTTGGAAGAAAACTACGAAAAACTAAAAATAGATTTGGTGCAAAGTGGTAATGACAAACGAGTTGTCGCTGCAATGATTGCTAATTTTCAAAGCCGAATCGACATTTTAGAACACGTATTCACAACTATGGAAGAGGTAAAAACACTTAAAGCAAATAACAATGAAACAACTATTTAACATATGCCTATTGGCCTTACTAATCCCTGCATTGGTTTCAGCTACTAACGATCCTAAATTTAATGGGAAATACACCAAAGAAAAAAAACTTAAGAAAGAGTTCACTGTGAATGCTGAAGCAGGACTCACAGTGGATAATAGCTACGGTAATATTGATATTGTCACTTGGACTGAAAACCGTATTGTCATTGAAGTGCATATTCGCACCAATGGTAACGACGAAGAACGTGTTCAGGAAAAGTTAAACAATATCGATGTAGACTTTTCTGCTAACGCTTCAAAAGTAACCGCTAAGACCATTTTTAAAGATCGGAAAAGTTCTTCCTGGAGTTTATGGGGCAACAATAATAAAAATGTACATATGGAGATTAATTATACTATAAAAATGCCCATAACAAATAGTGTAGACTTAAATAATGACTACGGAAGCATCAACCTTAACGAATTAAAAGGGAATGCTAAAATTAATTGCGATTATGGCCAGATAAATATTGGTAAATTAATGGCAGATAATAATTATCTAAACTTTGACTATACCAAAAATTCTACCATCAACTATATGAAAAGCGGAAAAATCAATGCAGATTATTCAGGTTTTACATTAGACAAAGTAGAATCCCTTGAGCTAAATGCAGATTATACAGATTCTGAAGTAAATGAAGCAGGTAGTATTAACTACAATAACGATTATGGTAAAATACAGATTGGTAAGGTTGGCAAATTAGTAGGAAGTGGCGATTACATTCCGCTTAAAGTAAATATCCTTACTGGAAGTTTAAATGTTGATACAGATTACGGTTCTATAACTGTAGAAAGAATGACATCTTCTGTGAAAGAAGTAACCATTAATTCAGACTATGCTGGCGTTAAATTGTATTATGATAGTGGTGCTAGTTTCAATTTTTACGTAGATCTTTCTTATGCTAGTTTTAATGGTGAGGAAGATTTAGAAGTACTAAAATCATCCAAAGACCATACAAGTAAAACCTATAGTGGTTATTTCGGAAGAAAAGATTCAGGAAATTCAATAAATATTAATTCAGAATATGGGGGGGTAACTCTTAAAAAACTTTAAAACCAAAAACTATGCAAACTATTTTAAAATCAATTATTTGTGCTGGACTACTTCTATGTCTAGTAACCGAAAGCAAAGCTCAATGGGGGTATAATAAAGTGGTAGGTGACGGAAACGTAACTACAAAATCTGTGTCAACGGGAGACTACGACGAAATTAAAGTAGTGGGCTCCATGGACGTTCACTTAGAAAAGCGAACCGAAGGAAATATATCCGTAACTACCGATAGCAATTTACACGACTATATAGTGATAGAGGTAAAAGGAGATGAATTAGTTATCAAAACTAAAAATGGATATAATTTGAAAACCAAAAAAGGGATTCACATCACAGTACCCTTTCAGGATATTTCGGAAGTAAGTCTTACTGGTTCTGGGGATGTAGACACAAAGGACACTATAAAAGCGGATGAATTTGAAGTGTCTGTAACTGGCTCTGGAGACATTAACTTAACAATAGATGCCCAAAGCATTGAAACAAGTATTACAGGTTCTGGTGATGTTGTTTTAAAGGGTTCTACAAATAACCTTGCTGTAACGGTTTCAGGAAGTGGAGACTTTAAAGGATTCGATCTGCAATCTAACCATACCGAAGCGCGTGTAAGCGGGTCGGGTGATATACAAGTGGTGGCGAAACAAAGTATAAATGCACGGGTAAATGGATCTGGTGATATTGTTTATAAAGGAAATCCTGAAAGAAGTGACACTCAAACATCTGGTTCTGGTGATATTACTTCTTATTAAATTTAAAAAATCAATTCAATTAAAAAGCCACTCAATGAGTGGCTTTTTAATAATTTTATATTGCTATATTATTGTAGTGTAATTACAAAATACCCGTTGGTAACTTCATAAATTGTAGGATCATTCGCTAACGGATCTACGGCTGAAAAACTGAATGCTCCTTCCAAAACTCCACTACTGTATTCATAGCTAAAAATTGACAGAGTTCCTGGATTTGATTTAAAAAGAATGGAACTTCCAATATTAGGATTATGAATACCCACTACTTCGTCACCGTTGGTAAAGAATGGTGACATTTCATAGTTTCCTACTTCAATATCTATAGGGAAAGAAATAGTTAGACTTCTATTGGTAACGGAATCGATTGTTGTAATGTTAATTATGGTCTGTCCATTAAATGGATTTTGGGTAACTTCAATTGAATCATATGTGTATTCTTCTCCATCTATATCTGCCGTAAATGTGTCTTCTATTCCACCGCTATTTTCAATAAAATCGATGGTAAATTCCCCTTGTGTAATTTCTACAATTTCTCCTGCATCAATAGGATCTTGTCCCATAAAAGAAAATGTAGCTGTCATTTTACCTGTATTAGCTCCAAATTCTGTAAAGGTGATGGTTCCTGTTTCTGGGATAGCAGTTAAAGATTCTCCTCCTGCCGCATCATTATAGCTTGCAAAAAGAATGGCACCATTTGAGATTGGCATATCTGCTGGCGGAAATGTATACGTTCCAACACCTCCAATATTTTCAGGAATGTCTATTCTAATTTGCGCGCCATTTGCCGTGGTGGCAACAATATTTACCATTGGCGTGTCATAAACAGTTACTCGGGTTACCTCAATAGTTTCTTCTACAAACTCTAGCAAATCAACTTTAGCAAAAAAACTAGTTTCAGGATCTACATTTCCTCCTCCAGATGTTTCACATTCGTTAGGAAGAGCACTACCACTAACCAAATCAAAAACAACCCCCGTAAAAACGCCATTGGTTACAACAACAAATTCATTGGCACCATTTACTTGTCTTATTGCATTAAACTGAAAAGTTCCTGCAATTTTTAGGGCTTCAGATTCTAGAGCAATTATTCTCGCAGATCCAGATCCTCCCACGGAAGCCAAGGTAGAAAACGAATCATTATCATTCACTATTGCATATTCTGCAGAGCTACTCTGTAAAGATAAATCGTAAGTGCAAATTCCTACATTTTCAATTAATAAGGTAACCACATTTCCACCAGCATCGGTAGCTTTTAAATTTAAAACACCATCCGTGAGTTCAGCAGTTACAGCAGTAGCAACAAAATTTTCACCATCTATAGTTGCAGAAAATTCACCATTTCCTGTTCCTGTATTGTCCGTAATAAATTCTCCTTCTAAAGTCTCGTTGGTACAACTTGAAAAACTTAATGCAAATAGGGCAAGGAGCATCCAGTTTAAAATAATCGCTTTTTTCATAAAGTAAGTAAGTTAATTCGCATAGGTATGTAACGCAAACATAAGTAAAAATTGTTTAATCTAATTGTTTTCTTGGCACTCTAAACAATAAAATGATTCCTATTAAAAAGAAAATAAACAAAAATAAAATGGCATTTCGCATACTTCCAGTTAATTGATCGATAGAGGCAAAAATTCCCATTCCTATAACAATTCCTATTTTTTCAGCAACATCATAAAAGCTAAAATAAGATGTAGTATCTTCTGTTTCAGGTAAAAATTTTGAATAGGTCGAGCGCCCTAATGATTGTATTCCTCCCATCACAAAACCAACAATGGAAGCGGCAATATAAAACTGAATTGGACTTTCCATAAAGTATGCATAAAAGCATAAGCCCATCCAAATAAAATTAATAAAAATGAGCGTGTTAATATTTCCAAATTTGGCAGAGGCTCTAGAAGTTAAAACCGCACCAACTACGGCCACTATTTGTATTACTAAGATGCTTATAATTAATCCCATAGTCTTTGCATCATCACTCCCCCACGCTATTTCTTCTTCACCAAAATACACAGCAACAAGCATAATAGTTTGTACCGCCATGCTAAAGACAAAAAAAGCATTTAAATAGCGTCGTAATCTCAAATTGTTTTTTAATTGCTTCCAAACTTGCTGCAACTCTCGCAAGCCGTTAAAAACAACAGCTTTTGTCACTTTATGCCCCGAAGAAGTGCCTTTTGGTAAATAATAAAAAGAATACTGACTAAACAAAATCCACCACACTCCTACCGTGATAAAAGAATAACGCATCATTTCCATTTTAGCCGCACCGTCATCTTGACTCATTACCATGGCAAGATTTATGATAAGAAGAATAACACTTCCAAAATAGCCAAGTGAAAAACCTTTGGCGCTTACCCTATCTTGTTGCTCAGGAAAGGCAATATCGGGAAGATAAGAATTATAAAAAACCAAACTCCCCCAATACCCTATTAAACCCATAAAATAAAATAAGATACTTAAATAAATATGGTCCAAACTAAACCAATACAACCCTATACAACCTAACCCACCTACATAACAAAAGAACTTCATAAAATTCTTTTTATTACCCACATAATCTGCAATACCAGAAAGTATAGGAGAGGTAAAAGCTACAACCAAAAAAGTAAAAGCTGTAACAAATGTTATTAATGCGGTACTTTTTAACGTTAAGCCAAACGCATCAACGGTTTTAATTTCGGAAAGAAATAATGCAGAATAAAATATTGGAAAAATAGACGAAGCTATAGTAAGGGTATAAACTGAATTTGCCCAGTCGTAAAACGCCCAAGCATTGAGCAGTTTTTTACTTCCTTTTGGTAAGTTAGCCATATCGAATTAAAAAAGCCGCCAAAGGCGGCTTTTGTAAAGGTTAGTTATTTTTTGAAAGTGGTCACTCCGTATTTTTTTGCTTCAGCTTTTGCCGCAGGTGCCCATCCTTTTATATTATTGATACGGGTATCACTTGATGGGTGTGTACTTAAAAATTCCGGCGGAGCTTGTCCTCCTGCATTAGTTTTCATTCGTTCCCACAATTGAGCTGCTACCATAGGCTCGTAACCTGCAATTGCCATAAGATATAATCCTATTTGGTCTGCTTCACTTTCATGATTTCTACTAAAGGGTAACATCACTCCTACGGTGCTTCCAATTCCGTATGCTTGATTAAAAATTTCTTGATTTTTAGGATCTTTACTTAAAGCTATGTTTCCAGCTACCGCCCCTAAAGCCTGTAATTGTCCTGCACTCATACGCTGTTGACCGTGATTTGCCAAGGCATGGGCAACTTCGTGCCCCATAACAGCCGCTAATCCTGCTTCATTTTGCGTGATGGGTAAAATACCTGTATACACTACAATTTTTCCTCCAGGCATACACCAAGCATTTACATCTGGGCTATCTACCAAATTATACTCCCATTGATAATCCTGTAAATATCCCGCATAACCATTTGCATTTAAATAACGTTCTGCAGCAACGGCAATTTTTTGCCCTACACTTTTTACCATTTGTGCATCTTTTGTTCCCGAAACCACTTTATTTTCAGATAAAAAGCTACTGTATTCTTGAAAAGCCATAGGAAATAACTGAGAATTTGGTACTAGCGCCAACGTGCTTTTCCCAGTAAAAGGGTTTGTACTACAGGATAAAAAAAGTGCAATTGCAAAGAGAATAGTGAGCTTTTTCATTTTGAAATATTTAAATGAATATTTTAGACGTTAAATATAATGATATTTACAAATACGATGCCTAAGTGTATTTAAAAACTATATTTTTGAAAATGGAACGGCTTTTGCAATACCTTTTCAAACTAAAAAAATTACTATGAAAAAAATACTCATTCTTCCGCTTATTGCCATTTCCCTATTTTTAACTGCTTGTGAAGGTCCACAAGGCCCTCCAGGCCCTCCAGGCAATGATGGCATCAATATTTTAGGTCAAGTTTTTGAAGTTACAATTAACTTAAATGAAAATAATAGTTTTCAGAGAGTTGTAAATATCCCATCAGCAATTGAAGTTTATGAAAGTGATGTAATCCTCGTGTATCGCTGGGAAGGTACTTTTGATGGAGCTGATATTTGGACACCTCTTCCTGCCACCTACTTTTCTTTAGGAGATACTTTCTTATATACCTTCAACCATACCTTTTTTGATGTTAAATTCTTTTTAGATGGAAATTTTGATCTAACCGAGTTAGGTTCTGAATGGACAGACGACCAAAGTTTCCGCATAGCCATTGTTCCTGCTGAGTTTGGTCAAGCAGACCTTACCATGGAGCAACTAGAAAATTCTCCACAAGTGGAGTTTTTAGGAAACTAAATTGAAAAAAATATGAATAAAATAGCATTACTGCTTGTTGGGTTATTGCTACTAAGCTGTAATTCAAAAGCACAAAATGAAAAGAAAAAAGAATCCTTTCCTGTGACCAAATCGGAAGCCGAATGGAAAGCCCAATTAACCGAATTACAATACTATATCCTTCGTGAAGAAGGAACTGAAAGAGCCTTTACTAGCGAATTAAACTTTAATAAAGAAAAAGGAACGTACGTTTGTGCCGCCTGTGAAACTCCCCTGTTTTTAAGCAAGCATAAATTTGATAGTGGAACGGGCTGGCCCAGCTTCGATAGAGAAATTAAAGGGAATGTAGCCTTTTCTACCGATTATAACATTGGGTATGCACGAACCGAAGAACACTGTACCACTTGTGGTGGTCATCTAGGTCATGTATTTAATGATGGCCCAAGGGAAACGACTGGAAAAAGGCATTGTATTAATGGTGCGGCACTAAAATTTATACCTTCAGGAAAGTAGAATTTTTCAAAATTTATATACAAACCCTTCAGAATAGAATTTGAAGGGTTTTCCTTTTTAAAATGAAAGGGTATTCAAAAAGCAAACATTACTTCCTTGTTATAGATACATTTCGTAAATTCGCTACTTCAAAATCACGATAAATTTTCGAAATGAGTAAATACGATATCATTGTTCTTGGAAGTGGCCCCGGAGGCTATGTAGCAGCGATTAGAGCATCGCAATTAGGTTTTAAAACTGCCATTGTAGAAAAAGAAAGCTTAGGAGGCGTTTGCCTTAATTGGGGATGTATTCCTACCAAAGCCCTACTTAAAAGTGCGCAAGTTTTCGATTATTTAAAACACGCTGAAGACTACGGACTTACCGTAAAAGAATTTGATAAAGATTTTACCAAAGTGGTACAACGTAGCCGTGGAGTTGCCGATGGAATGAGTAAAGGTGTTCAATTTTTGATGAAAAAAAATAAAATTGATGTGATTAATGGATTAGGGAAAATAAAACCCGGAAAAAAAGTAGAAGTTGACGGAAAAGAATACAGTGCAGATCATATAGTCATCGCTACTGGAGCTCGTTCCCGTGAGCTTCCTAATTTGAAACAAGACGGGAAAAAAGTGATTGGCTATCGTGAAGCAATGTCGCTGAAAGAACAACCTAAAAAGATGATTGTTGTGGGGAGTGGCGCTATAGGTGTTGAGTTTTCAAATTTCTACAACAGTATGGGTACTGAAGTTACCATCGTAGAATTCTTGCCAAATCTCGTGCCTTTGGAAGATGAAGACGTTTCTAAACAATTTGAAAAAATATTTAAGAAGAATGGCATTAATGTAATGACCAACTCTTCTGTAGAAAGTGTAGATACTTCTGGTAAAGGCGTAAAAGCGAAAGTTAAAACTCAAAAAGGAGAAGAAATACTGGAGGCAGATATAGTGCTTTCTGCTGTGGGAATTGCAGCAAATATTGAAAATATTGGATTAGAAGATGTAGGAATAGTCACCGATAAAGGTAAAATTATGGTGAACGATTGGTACCAAACCAACATTCCAGGCTATTATGCCATTGGCGACGTAGTTCCTGGTCCTGCTCTGGCCCACGTTGCTTCTGCAGAAGGAATTACCTGTGTCGAAAAAATTGCAGGTATGCATGTAGAAGCCATTGATTACGGAAACATTCCTGGATGTACTTATACTTCACCAGAAATTGCCAGTGTTGGACTTACCGAAAAGCAAGCCAAGGAAAAAGGATACGAATTGAAAGTAGGTAAATTCCCCTTCTCTGCTAGCGGAAAAGCAAGTGCCTCTGGTGCCAAAGACGGATTCGTAAAAGTAATTTTTGATGCCAAATACGGTGAGTGGTTAGGATGCCATATGATAGGTGCTGGCGTAACCGATATGATTGCCGAAGCCGTGTTAGGACGTAAACTGGAAACTACGGGGCACGAAGTGCTAAAAGCCATTCACCCACACCCTACTATGAGTGAAGCAGTGATGGAGGCAGTAGCTGATGCCTACGGCGAAGTGATACATTTATAGAAAAAAATAGTAATAAAAAAAGCCCCAAATTGGGGCTTTTTTTATTTTAGAAAACTCTGCAATGCCAATTCATAACTTTGCAAACCAAAGCCAAGGATGACACCCCTTGCACCTGCAGAGATATGTGAATGATGTCTAAATTCTTCTCTGGCAAACGTGTTTGAAATATGCACTTCCACCACAGGGGTTTCAATGGCTTTAACAGCATCTCCTATCCCTACCGAAGTATGTGTATAAGCAGCAGCATTTAAAATAACGCCATCATATGAAAACCCAACTTCCTGAATTTTATTAATCAGTTCTCCTTCAACATTCGATTGGTAATGGAATAACTCTACTTGAGGATACTTTTCTTTCAAAGTTTGAAAAAACTCTTCAAAAGTTAAGTCACCATAGATGTTCTTTTCTCGCTTTCCAAGCAAGTTGAGATTAGGACCGTTGATGATGATAATCTTCACTTCAAAGAAAATTAATTATTCCCTAAAATAATAGGTAAACCACTATCGCCACCGCCAACAATCACAACTTTAGAATTAGGTGATTCAGCCAGCTTTAATGTGGCGTCTATTCCTTTGTCTTGTAAAATCTTATCTGTAAGTGAAGCACTTAAAATACGGTTAGCATCTGCCTTTCCTTGGGCTTCGATAATTACTTTTTCCGCCTCTTTGGCAGCCGTCACCAATCTAAATTCATATTCCAAGGATTCTTGCTCTTGCTTTAATTTACGCTCAATAGCGTCTTTAATAGTGTTAGGCAATGTAACATCACGCACTAACACTTCATTGAGTTGCACAAATTGATTGTCTAAAATCTTTTTGGTTTCTTCAAAAATTTCTTCTTGAATCACATCACGTTTACTACTATATAGCTGCTCTGGGGTGTAACGCCCCACAACACTACGAGCCGCACTTCTAATTGCTGGTTGAATAACTCTTTGTAAGTAATTTTCTCCAAGTGATTGATGTAAGTTTCCTAAATCATTATAAACAGGCAAGTACCAAGCAGATGCATCAATCTGAATTTCAAGCCCATTAGACGAAAGCACTTTCAATTGTTCAAATACTTCCTGCTGGCGCACCTCATAAATAATTACTTTGTTCCAGGGCGCTACCACATGAAATCCTTCCCCTAAAGGCGGTTCATCGGTTACAACACCTCCACCAAAGGTTTTGTACAAAACACCTGCTTCTCCAGAGCCAACGGTAACAGCAGACTTAGCTAGCACAATCACCAAAACAATAATAATGACGATACTAAAAATTCCTAATTTGGGTAATTTTTCCATAATATTTTATTTTTTATAATTTAAATTAGTCCGTTATATTTTCTTATAATCCACTCTGCGGAAAGAACAATAGCAATGAGTCCGAGCAAGTATTTCCAATCTATTAAAGGTACAACTTTTTGTTGGCTTCTTTCAACGGCTGTATAGTCTTCATTTTTTAGAAGAGAATCTATTAAAACTTCCACGCTATCTGAAAAATAGCTTGCTCCACCCGTATGGGTCGCAACACGTTGTAGTTTTGTTACATTAGCATTCAAAAATTGTTGCTCTACATTAAAATCTAAAATGGTAAAGTTTCCACTTCTCGAAACTGCTTCATCCTTTACAGAAACAGTAAAACTATAATCTCCTTGTGGTAATGAGTTTAAATCCACTTCAAAATAATTATTCTTTAGCAAGAGCGGAAAAACATCTCTTTTTTTGGTTTCAAAATGAACTACCGTTATTTCTAGTTGCGCCCGATTGTCGAACACAAAACTCTTATCAAAATATTGTGCCGAAACAACCACGGGATTGTTATTATAATAAAAGGTTTCGTTGTTGACTTCAAGTCTCGTTCTGATTTTATTGGAAGCCAAATACTGAACCATTTTACCCACAAATTCATCAAAATCCTGAAAGTTTTCAGCATTTAAATAGGCATTAGCACGCCATTTCCAAATACCTTCCCCATCCCAAATAGCGGTACGAACACCATTCACTTCCATGGAGGCAAACAAAGGACTTTCGGTTGAGAAACCATTTATTTGCTGTTGCAAAAGCACCTCATGAGGCACTTTAATTTCCAACTCCCCAAATAAAGTTTGCAAAGGTGGATATTCTGTAAAACCTAGGTCCTCCACTGCGTAGCTACCATAGTTTAAGTTAAGTACTCCTGAAACATCTTCTGAAACATTTGCGGCTTCCTTTCTGAAGTTATTTTGAACCGAATTCAGAAAATTCCAATCGGTTTTCAACCCTGTTATGGCTATGGTATTTTTTTTCAATTTATCTATTTCCAAAAAAACTGTTATGAAACTTCTATCGGGTTGAAAGAGAATCACCAACTGATAATCATTTAACACCGCTGAAGCCTTTTCGGGTTCCATAAAAGTAACTTTGCGTTGTTCGTTGCTTTCAATGGCCTTTTTTAAAGCACCTAAATCGGGATGCTTCAATTGACTCACGATTAGCACTTTAGTGGCTTGGTCAATTACTTCAACAGCAAAGACTTTGCTATTATTCGATTTATTTTTTTCTTCTTGAAGTGGTTCAATAGTCGCCGTATAACGCTGCAAGCCAACTTTTGTAGAAGGCAAAGACACCGAAATAGTCTGCGAGTTGTTATTTTGTGTAAAACTTACATTTTGCGAATGAACTATACTCCCACCCTGCCTAATGACAAATCTAGATGTAACGGCATCCTTCCCGTTATACACTAAAATGGCTTCTAAAGGAAATTCATTCTTTAAAAAGGAATACCGATTCGTATTTAATTGTTCTATTTTTAAATCGATATATTGGGTAGAATCCCCCACTATAATCGGGTAAATTGAGTTTGAAAAAGTCAAACTAGAGAATTCGTAATCGCTTCCAAAGGTTTGGTTTCCGTCACTAATCACTATAGTAGGAGCTATTTCGTTTTTAAATAGTTCGTTTGTAGTTTTAAACGCCTTGTTTATATTGGTTTGCTTATCTGAAAAGGAAACTGAATCTAATATGCCAAAATCATTTCCGAAGCCAAAATAACTAACATCAAACTTATCTTGTAATGACGCATCATTCTGAATCCTAGCTACTAACGCTCTCACATTTTCTTCTTGATTCAGTGAGGTTATAGAAGACGAAACATCTACTAAAACAGGGAGTTTAGGTTTTTCAACAGTGTAGGTTTCGCTTTTAAATTTCGGATTAATGAGAAGTAGAAACAAAGAAAAGAGTGTTATAAAACGTAAAATGCCAAAAAGCCAACTTAATGAGCGGTTGTACTTGGTTTTATAGCCATACATGAAAACCGCTAATGCAAAAGCAGTAACGCCAGCAATGACAATATAAAGTACAGTTTGTGCGGTCAAATTTTAAATTCTAGGTAAGCATTCCTCCATCTACGTTCAACGTTTGTCCAGTAACATAGGCAGACAAGTCACTAGCCAAGTACACACAGGCATTGGCAATATCTTCGGGGGTTCCCCCTCTTTTTAAGGGTATGGCATCACGCCATCCTTGTACGGTAGCTTCATCTAACTTGCCAGTCATTTCGGTTTCGATAAAACCAGGTGCAATTGCATTGCAACGAATATTTCGAGACCCTAATTCCAAAGCAACCGATTTGGTAAACCCTAAAATCCCTGCTTTTGAGGCAGCATAATTGGTTTGACCCGCATTTCCTTTTACCCCAACCACAGAACTCATATTAATAATGGAACCAGAACGTTGTTTTAACATGGCACGTTGCACGGCTTTGGTCATATTAAACACCGATTTTAGATTCACTTCAATAACTTTATCAAAATCTTCTTCAGAAATACGCATTAAAAGGTTATCCTTGGTAATTCCAGCGTTGTTAATAAGAATATCGATAGACCCAAAGTCTTCTAACACTTGCTCGGCTAGTTTTTGAGACTCTTCATAATTAGAGGCATCACTTTTATACGCTTTTGCTTTTACTCCTTGTTTTGAAACTTCAGCTGCTAGGGCTTCTGCGGCTTCTGCAGAAGAATTATATGTAAATGCTACATTGGCACCGTGTTGTGCAAATACTTCAACAATTCCTTTTCCAATTCCACGGCTACCCCCTGTAATTATGGCTGTTTTACCTTGCAATAATTTCATGATAAATTTGTTTTCTGTTGAATTTCAAATATAGGAAAACGCTTCGGCTTTCCCATAAAAAAAGCCTTGCTATTTGCAAGGCTTTTCAATTTTATAAAATAATGCTTACGCTAAAACTTCAGCCACTTTTTTTCCTATCTCGGCAGGAGAATCTACTACATGAATTCCGCAAGCTCTCATAATTTTCTTTTTGGCTTGTGCGGTGTCATCACTTCCGCCGACAATGGCACCAGCGTGCCCCATGGTACGTCCCGCAGGCGCTGTTTCACCAGCAATAAATCCTACGATTGGCTTTTTACTTCCACTATTTTTATACCAGTTGGCAGCATCAGCCTCTAATTGACCTCCAATTTCACCAATCATAACAACAGCCTCAGTTTCAGGATCATTGATTAATAATTCTACCGCTTCTTTGGTGGTGGTTCCAATAATGGGGTCTCCTCCAATTCCAATAGCTGTTGTAATTCCGAGTCCTTGTTTAACTACTTGATCTGCAGCTTCATAAGTTAATGTTCCCGATTTAGAAACAATACCCACTCTTCCTTTCTTGAACACAAAACCAGGCATAATACCTACTTTGGCTTCTTCGGGAGTAATAACTCCTGGGCAATTAGGACCTATTAAACGACAATCTCTATCTCTTACATAGGCAGCAGCTTTAATCATATCGGCCACAGGAATACCTTCGGTAATGGTAATAATCACTTTTATACCTGCTTCGGCGGCTTCCATAATAGCATCTGCCGCAAAGGCTGGTGGTACAAAAATAATACTGGTATCGGCACCTACTTTTTCAACTGCTTCTGCAACGGTATTAAATACGGGCTTGTCTAAATGTGTTTGGCCACCTTTCCCTGGGGTTACTCCTCCTACTACATTGGTTCCGTATTCTATCATTTGACCCGCATGGAAGGTTCCTTCGCTACCCGTAAATCCTTGAACTATAATTTTTGAATTTTTATTTACTAATACACTCATGGAGTATTTATCTTTTAAAATTTAGAAGTGCAAAGGTAGTTTTTTGTCCTTTTTTACAAAAGGAATTACACCTTTACTTTATGATATGATTCGTTGGTGTCGTCCTTGTCTGTTACTGGCTGACTTACTTGATATCCACGGTATAACTTTTCATCTTTTACCTCCCAAATGGCGATAAAATGCGCAATACCTAATTCTTCATCGGGGTTTTCGAATGTTCGAACGTAGTATTTATAGCGAATCGTTACGTGGGTATCATCCTGAAGCATATGACTCACTTCAACACGCAAACCGGTGTAAGTACGACGTATTTCTTCGAAAAATTGAACAATATCATCGTAATTTTTTATGGAAAGTCCATCACTGCTATTCCAAATGAGTACTAATTCTGGGTGAAAATATTTTTTTAAAACAGTTTTGTCTTTAAGAATATCTGAAAGGTAGAAATTACGAACAATTTCTTTGGCAGTTTTACTCATGATAGTTTGTCAAGTTTTTCAATAATATCTGGAATAAGTCTAATAGAGGCTATTTCTTTATATTTTTTTCTGAATTCATCTGCAGGAGTCCCAAAATACGATTTATTTGCTTCTAGCGATTTGCTAACCCCACTTTGCGCTGAGATAATTGCCTTTTCTCCAATAGTAATTCCACTAGTTAGACCCACCTGCCCCCAAATAGTCACAAAATCTTCAATTAAAACACAACCTGCAATACCTACTTGTGAGGCAATTAAACACCTTTTTCCAATAACTGTGTCGTGCCCAACATGTACTTGATTATCAATTTTAGTTCCTTCCCCAATAACCGTTGAAGCACTAACTCCTCTATCAATGGTACATAAGGCACCTAAATCTACACCATCTTTTATGACAACATTTCCTCCACTCACTAATTTATCAAACTTTTCGGGTCTATTCTTGTAGTAAAAAGCATCTGCTCCTAAAACTGTTCCTGCGTGTATTGTGACATTATTCCCAATTACGGTATGGTCGTAAATAATGACGTTGGGATGAATTAAACAATCATCGCCAATGGTAACATTATTTCCGATAAATACATTAGGCTGAATGACGGTATTTTTTCCAATCTTGGCGGTTTCAGAAATCACCGCACGTGCCATTTCGAAAGGGCGAAAATGATTTGTGAGTTTATTAAAATCACGGAAAGGGTCATCAGAAATTAACAAAGCCTTTCCTTTAGGACATTCCACTTCTTTATTTATAAGAATAATGGTCGCCAAGGATTGAAGCGCCTTATCATAATATTTAGGATGATCCACAAAAACAATATCTCCTGGTTGGACCACATGAATTTCGTTCATTCCTAATACAGGAAAATTAGCATCCCCTTTATAGTCGCAATCGATTATACTGGCAACGGCTTCGAGCGTTTGTGGTATTTGAAATTTCACCTAAAAAAATTTGAATACCAAATATAAAAAAATCCCATCGCAAAAAGGATTGAGATGGGATTTATATTTTATATGAGTTTGCACTATTCTTTCATCCGCTCTTGGTACTGCCCTTTTTCAGTGTCGATTCTAATTTTATCTCCTTCATTTATAAATAATGGAACATTTACCTGTGCCCCTGTTTCTACAGTGGCGGGTTTTGTAGCATTGGTAGCGGTATTCCCTTTAACACCAGGCTCTGTAGCAGTTACTTCGAGAATCACATGCGCAGGCATTTCTACAGACAATGGCATATTATCTTCCGAATTAATAATGACTGTTACCACCTCTCCTTCTTTTAGTAAATCGGGTCTATCGAGGGCACTTTCTTGTAGCTGGATTTGTGTGTAATCTTCAGTATTCATAAAATGATAGGTTACTCCTTCACTATATAAATATTGAAATTTATGTGTTTCTACTCGAACATCTTCAATTTTATGTCCTGCAGAAAACGTGTTATCAATTACCTTTCCTGTAGTGACACTCTTTAATTTCGTTCTTACAAAAGCAGGACCTTTCCCTGGTTTTACATGAAGAAATTCGATTATTTTAAAAATGTCATGATTGTATCTAATACACAATCCTTTTCTAATATCTGATGTACTCGCCATACTATTTTTAATGATTTTTAATTCTGAAAATATCCTTTCATAATACCCCGCTTTGAGTTTTTGATAAACTGAAGGATTTCATCGCGTTCTGGAGTCGCTTCCATTTCGGCTTCAATAATTTGTGATGCTTGGGTATTATTATAGTTTTTTTGGTAGAGGATTCTATAAATATTTTGAATCTCGCTTATTTTTTTAGGATCAAATCCTCTTCTTCGCAATCCAATAGAGTTTATCCCCACATAAGAAAGGGGTTCACGAGCAGCTTTTACATAGGGAGGAACATCTTTTCTTACTAAAGATCCACCTGTTACAAAAGCGTGATTACCAATCATACAAAACTGATGAACAGCTGTCATCCCAGCTAGGACAACATAATCACCAATAGTGATATGTCCTGCCAAAGTACTATTGTTTGAAAAAATACAATTATTACCCACAAAACAATCGTGAGCAATGTGGCAATAGGCCATAATAAGACAGTTATTACCCACTACTGTTTTTCCGCGATCTATAGTTCCTCTATTAATTGTAACATACTCTCTTATCGTGGTATTATCACCAATTTCTGCTGTAGTTTCTTCGTCTTGAAACTTTAAATCCTGCGGAATTGCTGAAATAACGGCTCCTGGAAAGATATTACAGTTTTTTCCTATACGCGCGCCTTCCATAATGGTCACATTAGAACCAATCCAAGTTCCTTCGCCAATAACAACGTTATTATGAATGGTGGTAAACGGCTCGATTACTACGTTTTTGGCAATTTTTGCCCCAGGATGAACATATGCTAACGGTTGATTCATTCAGTGTTTTTTGTTTTTACTATTTGAGCCATAAGCTCTGCTTCAGTAACTAATTTATCATTTGCATAAGCATTCCCTTGCATATGGACAATGCCTCTTCTTATTGGAGTTATTAACTCCAAATTAAATATTAAAGTATCTCCAGGGTTTACTTGTTGCTTAAATTTTACATTGTTTATTTTCATAAAAAATGTAAGATAGTTCTCTGGATCTGGAACCGTACTTAAAGCTAAAATCCCTCCTGTTTGTGCCATCGCCTCTACTATTAAAACACCAGGCATCACGGGTGCCCCAGGGAAATGCCCTACAAAGAATGGTTCGTTCATGGTCACATTCTTCAATCCAACCACATGATTACTAGATAGCTCTAAAATTTTATCTACCAATAAAAAAGGCGGTCTATGTGGCAACATAGCCATAATGGCATTGACATCCTTTACTGGAGTTTTGGTGATATCGAACTTTGGAATTTTATTACGCTTTTCAATTTTAATAATTTTCGAAAGCTTTTTCGCAAATTGAGTATTCACAAAATGACCCGGCTTATTGGCAATTACTTTTCCTCTAATTCGGGTTCCTACCAATGCTAAGTCGCCAATAACATCTAATAATTTATGACGAGCCGCTTCATTAGGATGATGGAGTGTTAAATTATCCAAAATCCCATTCGGTTTTACTGAAATTTTATCCTTTTTAAATGCCGCTCGAAGTTTCTCCATTGTTTTTTCTGAAAGTTCCTTATCTACATAAACAATGGCATTATTTAAATCACCTCCTTTTATAAGTCCGTGTTCCAATAACATTTCAATTTCATGAAGAAAACTAAACGTTCTGGAATCAGCAATTTCATCTTTAAACTCTGAAAGATGCTTTAAAGAAGCGTTTTGGGTTCCTAAAACCTTAGTTCCAAAATCTACCATGGCTGTAACTTGGTATTCTTCTGCAGGGATGATTGTAATTTCACTACCAGATTCTTCATCCAGAAACGAAATTACTTCTTCAACTACATATTCTTCACGCTCGGCGTCTTGTTCCACAATACCAGCTTTTTCAATGGCCTCTACAAAATATTTCGAAGATCCATCCATAATAGGAGGCTCTGAAGCATTTAATTCAATCATACAGTTATCCACCTCCATACCTACTAAAGCAGCTAGTACGTGCTCTGATGTTTGAATTTTAACACCTAACTTTTCAAGATTGGTCCCTCGCTGTGTATTTACCACATAATTGGCATCCGCTTCAATTACAGGGCTACCTTCAAGGTCTACTCTCACAAAGGCATAACCGTAATCTTCGGGAGCAGGTTTAAAAGTAATGGTCACTTCTTTTCCTGTGTGGAGTCCCACACCAGTTAATGAAATTTCTTTACTTATGGTTCGCTGTTTTGCCATACGGTTAGTTGTCTTTTAATTTTTTTTCAAAAGTATTAAAACGCTCCACAATTTTAGGAAGATTCTTAAAGTGAACATAGCTTTTATTGTAATCTCCATAATTAAGAGCCGGAGATCCTTGTACCACTTCATTGTCTTTTAAATTCCGCCCAATACCGCTTTGAGCTTGGATACGAACATTGTTACCAATGGTTAAATGCCCAACAATGCCTACTTGTCCGCCTATCATACAATTTTCTCCTATCTTAGTAGAACCTGCAATACCCGTTTGTGCTGCAATTACCGTGTTTTTACCAATTTCAACATTGTGTGCAATTTGAATTTGATTATCCAATTTCACACCTCTTCTAAGAATGGTTGAGCCTAATGTTGCTCTATCTATGGTTGTTCCTGCTCCAATATCAACATTGTCCTCAATAATCACATTTCCAGTTTGGGGCACTTTAATATACTCCCCATTTTCGTTGGGTGAAAAACCAAAACCATCGGCTCCAATAATAACTCCACTGTGAATAACGGAATGATTCCCAATAATAGTTTCAGAATAAATTTTTGCTCCAGCAAATACCACAACGTTATCTCCTATAGTTGTATTATCACCTATATATACATTTGGATAAATCTTTACATTTTCTCCAATTTTCACATTTTCTCCTATATAAGAAAACGCTCCTATATATATATTGTCTCCATAAGTAACACTTTCCGAAATAAATGTAGGCTTTTCAATTCCTGTCTTATTCATTTTTACTTGATTGTAATATTCCAGTAATTTTGAAAAAGACTTATAAGCATCTTCCACCCTAATTAAAGTAGTTTTAATAGGACTTTCAACTACGAATTCATTATCAACAATAGTAATCGAAGCTTCGGTGGTATATAAATAAGGTTTGTATTTAGGATTGGCCAAAAAAGTAAGACTCCCTTGAGTTCCCTCTTCAATCTTTGCAAGTCTTGAAACCTCTATCTCTCCATCTCCCTCCACGGTTCCTTCTAGAATGCCTGCTATCTGGTTGGCTGTAAAGTTCATTTTTACGTTTATGAATGCAAATATAAAAAAAGCAATGCTAATCTATCTTCAGATAGCATAGATAATGTTTTACCACTGTTTTTGACAGCGCTTTAATATTTAATTGATCACTGGCTTTAGCTACATCTACTAATTTTCCGTTCTTTTTTATGAGATAAATATTTTCTTTATCCATACGGTACGCCTGGTTCGAAATTTCACCAGTGAATACAAAATAAGATGCTTCTTCTTCCGAAAGGTTGTGCTTCTTTATAACTTGAATTCGTTTTTCATTTATTTTTTCTTCAGAAAAGGGTTCATATTTAACCTTAATTTTCAAAAGATTTCTATGTAAAAGCATCGAAGAAATCATCGATAACACGACATCTTTGTGACTTGCCCATGCTTTTATTGCTGCTAAAATATCTGTATCATCTAACTTTGAAAATATTTTTAGTGTTTCTAAAGAAAATTCTTCCTTCAGAATATTTTTATTTAAAAAGAAGGCTAAAGGCTCACTAGCCGGTAAAAATTCTCCCTTTAGTGTAAGATATTTTGCTCTTTTCAGTAGACCTAGCAACAATTGTTCTGCCACTAAGGATGTTTTATGTAAATAGACTTGCCAATACATAAACCGTCTAGCTACAATAAACTTTTCAACAGAATAAATTCCCTTCTCCTCTACCACCAACGCATCATTATGCACATCCAGCATAGCAATTAATCGCTGTGAACTTACATTTCCTTCAGCTACACCAGTATAAAAACTATCCCGACGTAAATAATCAAGCCTGTCCATGTCCAATTGTCCAGAAACTAATTGATGCATAAATCTTCTAGGACATTCATTTTTAAAAATAGCAATGGCGCCACTTAGTTTCCCTTCAAATTCCGTATTTAGAGCATCCATAAACATAAGGGAAAGCTCTTCGTGGCCTATTCCTTCAACAATGGAGTTTTCCATTGCATGCGAAAAAGGTCCATGTCCTATATCATGAAGTAAAATTGCGATATAAAGATCTTGCTCTTCATCTTTGGAAATTTCGACTCCTTTAGACTTAAGCACTTGCACGGCACGTTGCATTAAAAACATAGCTCCTAATGCGTGATGAAAACGAGTGTGGTGTGCACCAGGATATACTAAGTACGATAATCCCATTTGGGAAATCCTCCGTAACCTTTGAAAGAAAGGATGTTCAATAAGTTTAAAAACCAACTCACTGGGTATGGTTATAAAACCGTACACAGGGTCGTTTACAATTTTCAGTTTGGTAGTTCCAGTCAAACTTTAACTTTAAATTAATAGTGCTACTTTAGTATTGGAATACTACAAAGCTAATTTTGTTGTTATATACATAACTGAAAAAATTCAGTAAAAAACAAAACTTCACAAATATACATATATGAGCGAGATAAAAGTACTTTGGGTAGATGATGAAATCGACTTACTAAAACCACACATTATATTTCTTGAGAATAGAAATTACAAAGTAACTACCGCTCAAAGTGGTTCGGAAGCGCTTGAGGAAATCCATAAAGATGATTTCGATATTATTTTCTTGGATGAAAACATGCCTGGACTTACAGGACTTGAAACTTTGTCCGAAATAAAAGAACAGAAAGATTCGATTCCCGTAATTATGATTACCAAAAGTGAGGAAGAGTATATTATGGAAGAAGCAATTGGTTCTAAAATTGCAGATTACCTCATTAAGCCAGTTAATCCTAACCAAATATTATTAAGCTTAAAAAAGAATCTTGATCACTCTAGGCTTGTTTCACAAAAAACCACTTCTAACTATCAACAGGAATTTAGGAAAATTTCCATGGATATGTCTATGGTAAATTCCCCAAAAGAATGGGCAGAGTTATATCAAAAATTAGTGTATTGGGAACTGGAACTTGAAGATATTGAGGACAATAGTATGATTGAAATATTAGAAAGTCAAAAGACCGAGGCTAATATTCAGTTTTGCAAGTTTATCGAAAAAAATTATGCTTCCTGGTTTGACGGAGATGATGAAGCACCTGTTATGTCGCACACCTTGTTTAGAGAAAAGGTTATTCCTGAGATAAAAAGCACACCCACCTTATTAGTGGTTGTTGACAATTTAAGATATGACCAATGGAAAGCTTTTGAACCCATGCTTTCCAGTTTCTATAAAAAAACAAATGAGGAAATTTTTTATAGCATATTACCCACTGCAACTCAATATGCTCGTAATGCCATCTTTTCAGGTTTAATGCCAAGTGAAATGGAAAAATTATATCCTAATTTTTGGCTTAATGATACTGACGATGGAGGAAAAAATTTATATGAAGAAGATTTTTTGAAAGCGCAATTAAAGCGACTAGGGCTTAATCTTAATTGGAGCTACCATAAAATCTCAAGTTTACGACAAGGTAAAAAGCTTTCCGAAAACTTTAAATCTCATAAAAATGAAGACCTTACCGTTGTGGTTTACAATTTTGTGGATATGCTTTCCCATGCCAAAACCGAAATGGAAGTCATTAAAGAATTAGCTTCCACCGATAAATCATATAGATCTCTAACAAAAAGTTGGTTTAGAAACTCACCATTAATGGAAATTATCCAACAAGCAGCTCAATCTGGGTTCAAGTTAATTATTACAACAGATCACGGTACGATCAATGTTAAGAATCCATCAAAAGTAATTGGAGATAAAAATACAAGTTTAAACCTACGATACAAAACAGGTAGAAGTTTGTCTTACGAAGACAAAGATGTTTTAGCCATCAAGGACCCTAAAACTGTTCATTTACCTACTATTAATATGAGTAGTTCCTTTATCTTCGCCAAAGGGGATTTATTTTTTGCCTACCCAAATAATTATAACCACTATGTTAGTTATTTTAGAAATACCTACCAACATGGTGGTGTATCATTAGAGGAAATGCTTATACCTTTCACTACTTTGATTCCAAAGTAATCTATTTGTAGGATTTTACCTATTATTTTACTTTTTATCGGATTTTATGTACCATAATCGAAAATAATTCTATATTTGCTTCAGCCCTTGGATCATGAAACGTACATACACACTTGCAGAATTACCAGATATTGCTAGTATGATTCTTGAAAATATAAATTCCAAGACGCTATTGTTATATGGTGAAATGGGAGTTGGTAAAACAACATTGGTAAAAGAGTTGGCAAGCAAGCTTGGAATTAAGGATTCCATTAGTAGCCCTACCTTTTCCATAGTTAATGAGTACCATCTGGCAGAAGGCAAACTATATCATTTTGATTTCTATAGAATACATGATGAAACGGAATTATTAGATATTGGAATTGAAGATTACTTAGAAACAAATTATTGGAAACTGATAGAATGGCCTGAGAAAATTAGCGAAAAACTTTTACCTTATAATAGAACAACACTAAAATTGACTAAAAATACAGACGGAAGTAGAACAATACAAATAATGCCAATGAACTAAACAACGAGGGTACAACAATAAATAGTATGAAATAGATTCTTATTAAATTATAAATAAGAATGGCTTTATTTCACATTAGGGTAAACTATACAAAATACCACTAAACTATTTGAAATACTTGTTTTTTTTCGTGATAGGTTTGTAATATAAACCTCACAAAAAAACCTAGTATTATGAAACTTAAATACCTTTTAATCGTTGCATTGTTTGGAGCTGCATTATTTGTGTCTTGTACTCCAGAAAGCGTGAATGATGGACAAACAGACCAACAAGTCGATAAAACACTTAAACCACTCCAGAACGGCTAGTAAATCGCTAGCCTTTGGCGGGATTATCGTTTTATTAATTGCGGTCTCACCATTTTTATTTTATTCTTATAAAAGTTTCCCAGAATCTCAAGTCTGGGAGACTTCTCTATTTACCCTAAATACATCTTTTCCAGATTGGTATTCATTTGCTTGGTACTTTACGGGGAAGGCAATACCTCTTTATTTATTATTACTCTGGTTTTTTACTTGTAGAGATTGGTGGCATTGGATTATTTTAGTTCCTATAGCCATGTATTCTTTTCAATTATGGGGAGTAATTAATGAAAGTAATAATCTTGACGAATTAGAATTGTACTATTTGGTCCCACTAATGTTATTTTTAGTACCAGCCGTCTATTTAATCAGAGCAAAACTATTTAATAAAGTAAGAGGTAATGACCTAAAATCTTTTGAAGAAGAATTAAGTTCTCAAAAAACGTTCTGGCAACAAATCAAAGATTTATTCCAATAAATCCCATTCCTTTTTTTAAAATTTATTAGTAACTTGGCATAAGCAATATGTCTTTATTATGTCAAGCTCCTCCTCCCCATTTACAAAAGCACAACTCATTCCCCAGGAAGAAACTTTGGAGATTACCCGAAATAAAACTGAATTGTATATCGGGATTCCCAAAGAGACGCACTTTCAGGAAAAACGTATTTGTCTTACGCCAGATGCAGTGGCTGCTATTGTGGGCCAAGGAAATAAAGTCCTTATGGAAAAAGGTGCTGGAACCGAAGCTGGATTTCAAGATTCAGACTACAATGAAGCCGGTGCACAATTGACTCATGATACTGAAAAGGTATTTGGTTGTCCAATTATTTTAAAGGTGGAACCACCAACTTTGGAAGAAATTAAATGGATTCAACCCAAAACATTACTCATTTCGGCACTTCAATTAAAGACACAAAAGAAAGAATATTTCGAATTATTGTCTAAAAAAAAGATTACCGCCCTGGCCTTTGAATTTATTAAAGACGAAGATGGCACTTACCCCGCTGTCAAGGCTTTAAGCGAACTTGCAGGTACTGCATCAGTATTAATTGCTGCAGAACTTATGGCGTATGGAGACAATAGCAATGGACTTTTATTTGGAAACATTAGTGGCGTTCCTCCCTTAGAAGTTGTTATTATTGGAGCAGGGACGGTAGGGCAATTTGCTGCCAGATCTGCCATAGGACTAGGTGCCAGTGTTAAGGTTTTTGATAGTTCTATCCCAAGGCTTAGAAACCTTCAATTAGTAGCTGGACAATCCATTTTTACCTGTACCCTTCAACCTAAGTATCTTTTAAAAGCCCTACGTAGATGTGATGTGGCCATTGGAGCACTTCGAGGGAGCAATCGTTCACCCGTGGTTGTTACCGAATCCATGGTCGAAAACATGAAAAAAGGGGCTGTAATTATTGATGTAAGCATTGATATGGGTGGGTGCTTTGAAACTTCCGAAATGACTTCACATGACAGGCCTACACACGTAAAACATGGTGTGATTCATTATGGGGTACCCAATATTCCGGCCAAATATCCCAAAACCGCTTCCATAGCCATCAGTAATATATTCACCCCTTACCTCTTCGACATTGCCGAGTCTGGTGGAATTGAAAATGCACTACGTTTTGACAATGGTTTAAAAAATGGGTTGTATTTTTACCGTGGCATTTTAACCAATCAAGCCGTTGGAAATTGGTTTAGTTTGCCTCATAGCGATATTAATCTTCTAATTTTTTAGCATTGAGCCTTTTTAAACGATTTCTATACTATTTTGGAGGATTCTCCATAGGATTAGTCATTCTATTTTTCTTTTTGGGTGGAAAAAAAGCCTCTTGTGACTATGGTCCTAGCGCCCGTACCCTAAAGAATATTAGGACTAAAAACAGAATCATTAGTCCTGAAGTGCTTACACAGCTTCGAAACAAAGGGCTTGATACTTCTTCAATATCCAAGATACTAAGAGATGGCGATGTATTATTTTCTGAAAGCAATACCAAACTTGATTCCTGTAAGATTTATATTGTTGAAGGAGAAATTGAAAAAGTAATAATAAAACTCACCATCGAGAATTGTGAAAAAAGAGCCTCAATCAATGCGGTGAGTATGCAATAGAAAATTTTTATATATAATACGGATAAAGCTTTTAAAATGATTCGGTTTCTGATTTTAATCTTAATTACAATTTCAATTTCAGTAAATGCACAAACTGAAACAATCATTGCTTGGGATGTTTCATTGTCCATGAAAGAAAGAGATTTGGAAAAGGAATTTGATTTTATCACTAAATATTTTGATCGCTACCAAGACACACAAGTAACTGTTTTACAATTTAATAATGTTACTCTTTCAGAAACAAAATTTACTGTAACAGATGGCGATTGGTCTGCTATAAAAACACTTTTAGAATCCTCTCAATACAATGGGGCGACATCATATCATCTGCTAAATAATATTTCTTCAACAAGCACTACCCTGCTTTTTACAGATGGAAAAGAAAATATAGAAAGAGATTTACCATTAATTGAAGGAACACTGTATGTTGTAAATGGGAATAAGGATCACGACTTAAAAAACTTACAATTCTTAGCATTAGCCAATAAAGGTCGTTTTATCAATTTAATTAGCCCTCTGCCAACCTCAAGTAATTATATAACATACACCGGGACTGTTTTTTCTGAAAGTAATGAGGCTTCAGAAGTAGTTATCACTGTAAAAGGAACTAATAATTCAGTCATAGCAAATAAAGATGGAACTTATTCTATAGAAGCACAACCGGGTGATGTTTTAGTGTTCAGCTCTTTAGGACTGCCTCCCATAGAAAAAAAAGTAACAGAAGATAGGAACCTAAATGTTTGGGTGAAAAATGATGGAATTCAACTAGACCAAGTATTTATTAAAAACAAAAAAGCAGAAAAAGAATCTAATGTTGTGGTTAAAAAAGAAAGAGACCCAAAAACCATTGGCTATGCTGTTTCTACAGTTGAAGAAGAAGATCTCAATCAAGGAGTAAGTAATATTAGCGATGCCACAGAAGGAAAATTTAGTGGTGCTACAAAAGGAATAAACCAAGATGTGAGTCAATCATTGATTCGAGGGTTATCAACCATTTCAGGAAATAACTATCCACTAATTATTATCGATGGTGCTCCTATTGCTCGATCGTATTCAACTACTAATGGATTACTTCAACTTACCGACTTTATTGATCCAAAAAATGTTGCAGACGTTACCGTTTTAAAGGGCTTGGCAGCCACCAATCAATATGGATCGGAAGGATCTAATGGAGTGATTCTTATAAAAACCAAAATGGAAGCCGCTCGTGAAGAGGCTGAAAAAAGTGGGAGAGTAAAAAAGCCAGATAACTTTTACGAGGGTAAACCCAATTATACGTTACCTCCCACAGAGACGATGTATCTTGACGAGATAAAAAACATAAAAGACAGTAAGACGGCATATAATCTATTTTTAAATCAGCGGGAACGATTTTGGAATGAGCCGGCCTATATAATTGACTTATACAACCACTTTACCCCTTTAAATATAAAAATGGCACAGGCCATTGGCTATAATGTTTTGGAACGTGAAGAAAGTAAACTTTCTACGTTAAAAGGGCTTTTATATGCAACAACTCAAAATAAGCATTATGAGATGGCGTTAGATGTCGCAACACATTTATTAGAGCAATATCCTGAAGATGCTCAATCATATTTAGACCTTGCATTAGCTCAAAATAATGCAGGAAATAAACAAATTGCTTTAAATATGTTACTTGCTATTGATAACGGCACCATTAATCCTAGTATTAATTTTACACCTTTGCTTAAAACGGTAAACAATGAAATTAGAAACATAGCTGCTACTAAGGATGCCCAAGTTGATTTAAGTAAAATTGGTGTAAAACATCTTACAAAACCAAATTTAGATGCTAGAATAGTAATAGCATGGAATAACCCAAATGCCGAATTTGAATTGTTTTTCGTAAACCCATCTAATCTTTTTTATAAATGGGAACACACCAACAATAACCTAGAAAGACTGCAGCTAGAACAACTATTGGGGATTAATCAAGAGGAGTTTGAAATTGAAGGAAGCCCTAAGGGACAATGGCTCATTACAGTAAAATATATTGGGAACAGAATTTTTGAAGATATTGAACCTACCTTTTTAAAATGTACAGTTCAATATGATTATGGTAAACCTACCGAAAGAACAGAAGAAAAAGTACTTCGCCTCACTGAAAAAGGAAGCGAATATGTATTGTATAAAGTAAAAATCAATTAAATCCCTCTTCTACTTTTTTCTTTCTTAAGCAACTCCAATTCTCGACTTGTCTGCCCTGCCACCGAAGTATTTTCTTCGGCTCTGCGTATTAAATATGGCATCACATCTTTAACAGGACCAAAGGGAATGTATTTCGCTACATTATATCCCGCTTCAGCTAGATTATAACTTATATGATCACTCATACCATATAACTGCCCAAACCATACGCGAGAATCATTTTTTTCGATTCCCAATTCCTCCATAATTTCCATAGCTAAATAACTACTCTCTTCATTATGTGATCCTAAAAACAACGATATGTCTTCAATATTTTCTAAAATATACCGTACTACCTGATTAAAATGGATGTCAGTTGCTGACTTATTTACGCAAATAGGTGTTGGATACTCCTTCTCCTCTGCTCTGTCATTTTCTTTTTCCATATATGCACCTCGCACTACTTTAAATCCTAATTTGTAACCTTTTGCCTTAGCTCGTTGATGTATCTCTTTCAAATAATCCAATCGATCCCACCGATAGCACTGTAGCGTATTAAAAACAATCACATTCTCTTTATTATAGCGCTCCATCATTACTTCGCAGAGATCATCTGCCGCATCTTGCATCCAGGTTTCTTCGGCGTCGATAAGAAGCTGTATGTCTTTAGAATGAGCTTCACGGCAAACCGTTTCATATCGATTAATAATTCGGTCCCATTCTGCAGATTCTTCAGAAGTAAGTTCTTTGTCTTCAGTAACTTTTTGCCAAATCTTAAATCGTCCCAATCCTGTTGGTTTAAACACAGAAAATGGCATGGCAGGTTTTTTTTCAGCAAAACGTATCAATTCAATTACCTTTCCTAGTGTAGTATCAAACTGATTTTCCTCTTCTTTCCCTTCAACCGAATAATCCAAAACCGAATATACCCCTGCTTCCATTAAGTTATCCACTACGGGTAAACAATCCTTTTCATTAACTCCTCCACAAAAATGATCGAAAACCGTAGACCGAATAAGCCCTTCAACAGGTAAGTGTACTGTTAGTGCAAACTTGGTCACAGCAGAACCAATCTTCACTAAAGGTTCATTTGCAATCATTTTAAATAAAAAATAAGCACGCTCTAATTGCGCGTCGCTTTTAAGCTTAAAAGCAATTTCAGTATTATCGAATAAACGTTTTGTGGTCATTTAAAAATTTTATTATCACAAATATAGTTAGATTTGAAATCACAAAACCGAAGTTTTTCATCACACATGAAAAAAATAAAAAGAGAAAATAGTTCTGTTGTTTGCCATGATGGTTGCTGGGAATATTTAAACAATAGTATCTCAAGTTCAAATTATTCCAAAATTTTTGTACTTGTCGATACCGAAACAAAAAAACATTGCTTACCCATCTTCCTTGAAAAGACATCCCTTTATGAAATAGAGATTATTACCATTCCTGTAGGTGAGATATATAAAACAATCGAGACTAGCCTATTCGTATGGAATGCATTATCAAAAAAGGGAGCCGATAGGCAAAGTCTTATAATAAACTTAGGGGGTGGCGTCGTTACAGATTTAGGAGGCTTTGTGGCAAGCACCTACCAAAGAGGTATCTCATTTGTTAATATCCCCACTTCCCTATTAGCTATGGTGGATGCCTCTGTGGGCGGAAAAAATGGAGTAGATTTAGGGAGTTTAAAAAATCAAATTGGCGTTATAAAAGACCCAAAAGCTGTCATTGTGGATAGTCAATTTCTGAAAACTCTTCCTAAGGAACATATTACTTCTGGAATGGCCGAAATGATTAAGCATGGCTTAATATCATCAGAAAAATACTTAAACAAAACATGGGGTTTTACCATAGATAATATACCTGAAGCCGAAGATTTAATTTGGAGATCGGTTCGAATTAAAAATGATATTGTAACTCAAGACCCAACTGAAAAGGGCCTGCGAAAGACTCTAAACTATGGACATACATTGGGACATGCCATAGAATCTTATTGCTTAGAACATCCCAAAAAACCAACTCTTTTACATGGCGAGGCTATTGCCATTGGATTAATATTAGAAACTTATATTTCCTCAGAAATGTTTGGTTTTTCAAATGAAAAACTAAATGAGATCACAAATAAACTTTTAGCCATTTTCCCCAAAGTTTCTTTTAACGATTATGACATTGATGAGATTATTAAATTATTAATTTTCGATAAGAAGAACACACATGGTACCATTCAGTTTGTACTTTTAACAGATATTGGAAAATCCAAAACCAATTGTGTGGTATCTAATGACATATTAAAAAAAGCATTTAAATTTTATAAAAATTTTATTGCCAAATAAAAACTTATTATATATTTGAAACAGTACCAACCTCCCCAAAACTATGAGACGTATAATTGTTGATTACAAGAAGCTAACTCCAGAAATCCTCTCTCTTTTAGTAGAAAAATATCCAGATGGGTATGACGACAATCATATAATTAGCTTTAAAAATGCTAAAAATGAATGGGTTGAAGCTGTTGAAGTAAAAACCGAAGACACCATTTATCTTGTAAAAGTAAGTGCTCGATTAGAAGTGTCGATGGCAAATTTTGACGAAGATGATTATACTGAAGATGAATTTTCAGAACCCATCAGTGAGCTTCCAGAAAAAGAAGCTATTGACGATGATTTGGATGTTGAAGATATAGATCCAGAAATAGATCCTGAAGAAGATTAAAGGTATCTTTCTTTTAAAATAGTGGTGTGATGGATTTCGTGACCTAGAATAATTCTTCCTATCGCCCGAATTGATACATTAGAATCATTCGCTTTTCCCATTTTCGTCATTGTTTCATTACTAAAGCTTGAAAATAACGAGATACTGGATTTTCTCACAGTGATATATTCTTCCAACAAACCAATAATGTCTCTGGAATTTGCGTTGCTATTTTTCACAAATTCATCTTGATCAAATCCTTGAATTTCAACAGTTGTGGCCCGTGAAATAAATAAAGCTCTGTAGGCAAATACTCTTTCAGAATCAATTAGGTGCAATAAAATTTCTTTAGGTGTCCATTTCCCTTCTGCATAGCGGTACTCCAATTTTTGGATAGGAATGGACTCAAAAAAAGCTTCGGTTTTATATAAACCCATTTCCAAGCCATTTACAATTTCGATGCCTTTAGATTTATTTATATAGCCTTCATAAAAGGGGGCATATTCACTTGAGGTAATTTCAGAATACATTCTATTAAATATTTTTAAAAATAGTATGCATTAACCGCTTTTTGTCGTTTATGCTCTCCTCTAGCGAAATCATAGTCTCCGTCCTTGTAACACCTTCTATATCGTCTATGCTGTAAATTATTTCTTTGGCATGGCTTGTGTCCCTTGCTCTTATTTTACAGAAAATATTAAATTTTCCCGTGGTTACATGGGCCACAGTAACATATGGAATCTCATTAATGCGTTCTAGCACAAATTGGGTTTGTGATGTCTTTTGAAGAAATACACCCACATAAGCAATAAAAGCATATCCAAGTTTTTTATAATCCAATGTAAGGGATGAACCAATAATTATTCCCGATTCCTCCATTTTTTTTACACGAACGTGTACAGTTCCAGCCGAAATTTTAAGATTTTTAGCAATATCTGTAAATGGAGTTCTAGTATTCTCAATTAACATATCGAGAATTTTATGATCTGTTTCGTCTAATTTGAATTTTGCCATGGCTCTTAAATTTGAAGGGCAAAAATACAAATAAACTTTTCGGAATCTTTAATATTTTTTAAAGAATTATAGATTTTTTAGAATTTTTATAGCAAATTGTTGCTATTTCTTCATTAACGAAAACGTTTTCGTGAGAATTTATCAATAGTTCATTCCCTTCAACATCAATTTCCTTATGGCCAATTTTCATGGATTTTTTTGAAATATCTTCAATTCTCGGAACCAGAATTATAGTATCATTATGAAGTTTTTCTTCCAATTGAATAATGATATCCACAATTTCGTCGTTCACACTAACATTACGTAATACCACATCGTTAAAGTTCTTCTCATTTTCGGGAATTATAAAATAATCTTTAATAGTAAACAACTCCTTGTTGGACTCTAGTAATTTAAAAAAGCCCAAAAATGCATAAAAAACATACTCTCGAGTCTTTTCTCGTTGATAATCGTTAGGAAAATGGCCTGCCTCAAATAGGATTGTTGGAACTCCTTTGGCTTGAAAACTATCACCCACACAATTTAGATTAAAAGTATCATCGTATCGCCCTATTTTACCAGGAATGAAAGAATTCAATACATTGAACATTCTTGCTATAGCTTCCATAGCATTACGTCTAGCATCAGTAACCGTGCGATTGGAATCGGCAGAGGGCGCCAAAAAAGAAATGGTGGCAGGTTGCCCTTTTGGAAGACTATAAAGTGTGCGTTGATCGTGTAGATTAAAACAATAATTTGGTTTTATGGCATTAAAAGCCTTCCATAAAATTTTGCTTTCAGCTTGTGATACATTTTGAGCGTCTCTATTTAAATCAATTAGATTGGCATTTTCACGAGTATATACATGGGCTCCATCAGGATTTAAAATTGGAATAACATACAACGTCCATTGCTGTTTAAACGTATCTATTTCATTTTTGAAATCCTTTTCTTGTAATAAAAACTTTAAAAAGTCGAAAATGGACTTTGTAGTGGTCGACTCATTTCCATGCATTTGAGACCAAGCCAAAACTTTTTTAGATCCATGGCCAACTTTTATAAGGTGAATTTTTTCACCTTTTTCTGAATTTCCTAACACCTCAACTAGACCCAATTTTTGATACTCAAAAAGGATAGGGTTGATATGTTTTGAACCAATATAACGACCCGACAAACGAGTTTCAAAATGTTTTGAATACCAGTTCGTAATTTGTGAGTTTAAAATCATATTAACAAAGGTAAACAAAGCAATGTTTACTTTTGTAAACAATCAAATACACTAGAATTATGTATCATTGTAAACATTTAGCGGTCAGAAATCAAAAATAAATTAACAAATAAATATTTTAGAAGTTATATAATTATATTTCAGTGATTTAGAATATTAATATTAAAGTATAAGTTTATACTATTTAAAAAGAAAAGCAATGTATTCTCCTGCAAAATCGTTATAATAGTTACATTTGTAACATAATTAAATAACAACTTAGATTTACAATGGTAAACAGTGCAGATTTTGCCAAAAGGCTTCAAAATATATTAGATTATTACGGTCTATCTGCCACTGCTTTTTCAGAAAAAATAGACTTTAACAGGTCCACTATTTCACATTTATTATCGGGTAGAAATAAACCAAGTTTAGAATTTATTATGAAGGTGCTTCAAGAATTTCCTGAAGTAGAATTGTATTGGTTACTAAACGGAAAAGGAACATTCCCTACTTCCCCAATAATTGAAAAAGAAATAGCCCCAACAAAAGAGAAGGATGTTCCTTCTAAAGTTTCCGAAAATTTTAAAATTGAAAAAGTAAATGATTCGTCTATTGAAAGAATTGTCATCTTTTTTAAAGACGGTAGTTTTAAATCATATCAATAACTACAATTCGTTCAATTTTTCAGAACTTTGCTGAAAGATTTTCAAAATGTATAAATTTCTTGTTTTCATTTTATTTTTACCCCTTATTGCTTGTCAACAAAAAGAAAAAAACTGTACGAATTTTAAAACGGGTACTTTTACCTTTGAGGCCTTAGTAGGTACAGAACTTGAAACAACCACCTTCTTAAGGAATGATACTATAGAAATAGATTATTTTCGAGGGAAAGCCGATACCTCCAGTATACGATGGATTAACGATTGTGAGTATATTGTAAAAAAATTAAATCCTAAAAATATGGCAGAGGAAAAAGCAGTTCATATCCGAATTTTAAATAGCAATAACAATCAATATACGTTCGATTACGCTATTGTTGGACAAACTACAAGAAAAAAAGGAACTGCCACAAAGGTTAAGTAACTCCATGAAAGACACCCTTAAAACATTTAATGAAATTGCATCGCTTTTACTCGAAAAGGAAAAAAGTAACCCCGTAGCAGACTTTATTCCTTCCAAGGATGTGTTTAAAACCTTAGATATTTCGTTACAGGAGGAGCCTATTGTTGATGAAATATTCCTTAACTCTTTAAAAGAATTACTCCTTAACACCCCTAAAACTGCTACGAGTGCCTTTTTTAATCAGTTGTTTGGTGGAAGAAATGATAAAGCAGTTCTTGGTGATTTGCTAGCTGTTATATTAAATAACAGTATGTATACCTATAAAGCAGCTGGACCACAAATAGGAGTGGAAAAAGTGATTCTTGAAAAGGTATGTGCTATGATTGGATGGGATACTAATAGCGGTGGGTCGTTTGCTCCTGGGGGTTCCATGACAAATTTTATGGCCATGCTTATGGCTAGGGATTCTAAAAATAGCCATGTAAGAATGGATGGTGTTTCTGAAAGAATGACCGTATACACCTCAACCGAATCACATTACAGCATTCCAAAAAATGCCGCTTTTTCAGGAATAGGAAGAAATCAGGTGCGTTATATTCCAGTAGATTCTTTCGGAAAAATAATCCCTTCAAAATTAGTTGAAAGCATTGAAGAAGACATAAAGGAGGGGTATATACCAACCCTAGTCAATGCCACAGCTGGCACCACTGTTTTAGGTGCTTTTGATGATATTTTACCCCTTTCAGAAATCTGTAAAAAATATGATATTTGGCTTCATATAGATGGTGCTTATTGTGGATCTGTCTTATTTAGTAACAAATACAAACATCTCATTAAAGGAGTTGAAAAAGCTGACTCCTTTAGCTTTAATGCTCATAAAATGATAGGTACTCCTCTAACTTGTTCTTTACTTTTAGTGAAAAATAAAAAGTACTTAGATCAATCCTTTGCAAATGAAGCCGATTATCTCTATCAAACAGATGAAGATGATTTTAATCCTGGAAAAACATCTTTGCAATGTGGCAGAAGAAACGATGCACTTAAGCTTTGGACATTATGGAAAAGTGTAGGAACAAAAGGATTGGAAGCGATTGTGGATAAGCAATTTGAATTAGCCAATGTAGCACGAAATTATATTAAAAGTAACTCAGGTTACACTTTATTTAGCTTTAATGACTCTATCTCTGTATGCTTTAATTATAAAGATATTCCTGCCCGTGAATTATGTACGCTACTCTATGAAAAATCCCAATTATTGGTAGGTTATGGAACATTTGACGGCAATGAATTTATTCGATTGGTAACCATAAACGCACAAAACGATAAAGAAGATATTCAGAACTTCTTCAAAGTGATTGAAGTGTTTGTTTCTGAAAATGAAAAACAACTATCAAAAACTAGTTAAAACAATGTTATCTGCCCCTCTCCTCCATTTTGCGGGGTTGAATCATCGCTTTCATTTGAAGGTGTTGACTTTTCTTTCGTTTCCGAAGCGTTGTCATTAGTAACATTTTCTTCATCTACAACTTCCATTTCCTCCGCTTTTACTGGTTCTGGCGGAGTATATGGAAGAGGTTCTAGGGCATTAATTTCTAACACCTTTTCTTTGGTTAATTGATTCCCCATCGCGGTAATTCCTTTCACCGATATAAACTCTTCAAGACTAATTTCGAGGTTATCCTTTCGCTCTTTACCCCGCTCTTTTACAAACACGACTTCAGCCATAGGAAGGTAATCTGTAAAGACTTTTTCTAGATATGATTTAGGATGATCGGTAATAACTAATTCTTCTTTGTCTGGAGTATCAATTAAAAAACGTTTTACATAAAAAAGTTCTTTTTCCCCTTCCCAATAAATTACAGAGATTGGCTTTTTAGGCTCCCATTTTTCCAGAACGATCATATCGTTATCAAAATGCATGGTGACTTCTGGAATGACCGTTTTAACCATTCCATTCTGTTTAATAATCAATAGTCTGTCCTTGCTGGTAAATTCACCTAATAGCTCTCCTCTTCCGTCCACGTTGAGGCGTTGTACGGTATCATCGAACCAAATTTTACGAGGCTTTAAGGTGGATAGTCCCTTTTCTTTTAATTCAATTCTTTTTACCGAATACTTGGTAACAATATTCCCTTTTGAGGTTCTTCCTTTCACCAAAATATCGGCAAAATCAAGATCCCATTTTAGTTTTTTAATACTGCCCGATTGCCTTAATAATACGGTCACCACTTCAGCTTCACCGTTTGGGTTTGCGGTAAAATAAAGTACTTTTGAACCACTATTTCCAGCTGATAAATCGTATTCTTTGTCTCGAGTAACACCCGTAACAGCAAAACGTTTTACATAGGTTGCGCCCCGGGCTCCATCTTTATAAATCATATTGTAGATGGTGCGTTTGTCTTTTTTCTTGAAGACTGCCACGTGAATAATTCCCTTTCCAATAAAGGTTTTTTCGCTCACTTTGGTGACCATCATCATACCACTTTCGGTAAACACAATGATGTCGTCTATATCGCTACAATCGGTAACGTATTCATCACGTCTAAGGCTTGTTCCAATAAAGCCTTCTTCCCTATTTACATACAATTTAGTATTTCGGATAACAACCTTGGTCGCTTCAATATCATCAAATATTTTAATCTCGGCTTTGCGTTCTTTTCCTGCGCCATATTCCTTTTTAAGCCTTTTGAAGTAATCGATTGCATACGTAACCAAATTATCTAAGTGATGCTTTATTTGAGCAATGCTATCTTCCAAAGCATCAATCTTTTGCTGCGCCTTATCAATGTCGAATTTTGAAATTCGCTTGATTCGAATTTCTGTTAATCGAACGATATCCTCTTCGGTGACGGCTCGCTTTAAATGCTTAATATGCGGCTTCAGCCCTTTATCTATGGCCGCAATAACTCCTTCCCATGTTTCTTCCTCTTCAATATCACGATAAATTCTATTTTCAATAAAAATTCGTTCCAAAGAGGCAAAATGCCATTGCTCCTCCAATTCATCTAGCTGAAATTCAAGTTCCCGTTTTAATAACTGAACTGTTCTATCTGTAGAACGCGATAACATTTCGGTAACTCCAATAAACAGGGGTCTGTTATCTTCAATAACACAACCTAAAGGAGAAATGGAAGTTTCACAACTCGTAAATGCGTATAGAGCGTCAATGGTTTTATCGGGAGAAATTCCTGATGGCAAATGAATAAGAATCTCTACCTGAGCAGCAGTATTATCTTCAATCTTCTTTATTTTAATTTTTCCTTTATCGTTCGCTTTTAATATTGAATCGATTAGGCTTGAGGTATTTGTTCCGAAAGGAATTTCGGTAATTACCAAGGTATTTTTATCCTGCTGACTAATTAGTGCTCTGCTTCTAATCTTTCCACCTCGAAGACCATCATTATAGTTAGTTACATCCAAAGTTCCTCCGGTGGGGAAGTCTGGAAATAACTTGAATTTCTTACCTTCTAAATGCTTAATGGATGCATCAATTAATTCTATAAAATTATGTGGGAGAATTTTGGTAGATAACCCCACGGCAATCCCTTCGGCTCCTTGTGCTAATAACAGCGGAAACATGACGGGAAGATTGATAGGTTCTTTCTTTCTGCCGTCGTAGGAAGCTTGCCAATCTGTAATCTTAGGATTAAAAACTACATCTAGAGCAAATTTTGATAATCGCGCTTCTATATAACGAGAAGCAGCGGCACTATCACCGGTATAAATATTTCCCCAGTTTCCTTGGGTATCGATGAGTAAATCCTTTTGTCCTATTTGCACCATGGCATCACCAATACTCGCATCACCGTGAGGATGATACTGCATGGTATGTCCAACAATATTTGCTACTTTATTGTACCTTCCATCATCCAACTCTTTCATAGAGTGCATAATACGGCGCTGTACGGGTTTAAACCCATCTTCTATAGCAGGAACGGCACGTTCTAAGATGACATAGCTGGCATAGTCCAAAAACCATTCACGGTACATGCCCGTAACTTTGGTGATGGTATCGCCAGAGGTATCTTCGTTTTCACCAAGATAATCAGGGATTTGATTTTCTTCTTTGCTATTTTCTAGTTCATTACTCATTTAATCTCGTACTTCCAATACTTGAATTGATTTCTTAAATCGTTAAATATTTCTTTTACTTCTAAATTATATGAATGATATATAACTCCTGAAATATCAGATGGAATTTCCACATCTCCCTTTTTAATAATTATAATTTTTCTATTCCCTTTTTTCCAAATCCCTAAAAAATAACCAAACTCTAGTATAACATTTTGTCGTGCTCTAAATTTGTTATCTGATTTATCATCTGGTGTAGCTAAAATAATTGCAGCACTACATTGATTTGCTGATTTTTCAAATTTTGAAATTATAGTCTGCATTGTATCATTTGGCTGGTCTTGTATTATTATTGGTTCAAGACCAATATCCTTAATAAATTCCTTAATCTCCAATTTTGATACTTTATCATGCCCATGAACAATAAATATTTTCTTATTTATATTTTCTGCTTTTTTTGTATGTAAATCTTCAAAAAGTTGATTTGAAGCTTTTTGAAGATGTATCTCAGTTTCTTCTAAATCTTGCTTTTTAGAATTAATTTTACTCTTATAATTTGCGGTTGCAATTAAATCATCCGCTAAGCTACCAAACCATTCATTTAATGTTTTAACTAATCTAACACTATCAAAAGAATCTTGCTTCCAAATAATAAACTCTTTTACGAAATCTAAAAACATTTCGTCTTTTTTTTCATTTAAAATTTTATTAATAAACTGAAAAAATGCCTTTTCTAGATCATATGTAAAATAATTCCCTGTAATCTCAATTATTTCATCTGATTCTTTAATTTTAGAGAAATCTAAAAACATTTCCCAATCCTCCAAGAGAATATTTTCTATTAAAAAAAATCTAAATTCTTCAGTATTAAGAAATTTTAATACGTCTATTCTTAGTAAATTACCATAAAGTTTATAGAAACCAACACTATCCTCCATTCACTCCTCAACTTTATCCAATTCTACCTTCAAATTATTAATAATAAACTCCTGCCTATCTGGAGTGTTTTTACCCATATAAAAACTTAGTAATTCTTCAATACTCATTGCTTTATCCAGCATCACAGGTTCTAACCGAATATCCTCTCCAATAAAATGTCTAAATTCATCTGGAGATATTTCTCCCAATCCTTTAAATCGGGTGATTTCTGGTTTTGGTTTTAGCTTTTCTATGGCATTAATGCGTTCTTCATCTGTATAGCAATAAATCGTTTCCTTTTTATTTCTTACACGGAATAATGGCGTTTGTAAAATATACAGATGCCCTTCTTTTATTAACTCTGGAAAAAACTGAAGGAAAAACGTAATTAACAACAAACGAATATGCATTCCGTCAACATCCGCATCCGTAGCAATTACAATATTGTTATATCGAAGGTCTTCCATAGACTCTTCAATATTAAGAGCCGCTTGTAATAAATTAAACTCTTCGTTTTCATAGACTATTTTCTTTGTAAGACCATAGCTATTTAAAGGCTTTCCTTTTAAGCTAAAAACAGCCTGAGTATTCACATCTCTACTTTTGGTAATACTTCCACTGGCCGAATCTCCCTCAGTAATAAACAAGGTTGACTCAAGATTTCGCTCATTTTTCAAATCCCCTAAATGTACTCTACAATCACGCAATTTTTTATTGTGTAGACTAGCTTTTTTAGCACGGTCCTTAGCCAATTTTCGAATACCAGAGAGCTCTTTTCGTTCTCTTTCTGCCTGCATAATTTTGCGCTGTAATTGCTCGGCAGTTTCAGGATTTTTATGAAGAAAATTATCAAGATTTGTTTTTACAAAATCATTTACAAATGTACGTACCGTGGGTAGCTCCCCTCCCATATCTGTAGAACCTAATTTTGTTTTTGTCTGACTTTCAAAAACAGGCTCCATTACTTTTACGCTAACGGCCGAAACAATTGATTTTCGAACATCACTAGCCTCATAATTCTTTCCGAAGAACTCCCGAATGGTTTTTACCACACTTTCACGAAAAGCCGCTAAATGGGTTCCCCCTTGAGTGGTGTTTTGACCGTTTACAAAACTGTGATACTCTTCACTATATTGTGTTTTGCTATGAGTAATGGCAACTTCAATGTCATCGCCTCTAAGATGAATTATGGGGTACACCATGTCTTCTTCAGACATATTATCCTCTAATAAATCTTTCAGCCCATTTTCTGAAAAGTATTTTTCGCCATTAAAATCTATAGTTAATCCCGGATTGAGATACACATAGTTTTTAAGCATTTTGGCAACATACTCGGTTCTAAATTTATAGTTTTTAAAGATTTCTTCATCCGGAACAAAAATCACTTTAGTCCCTTTTCGTTTAGAAGATTCTTCAACTTTAGCATCCAATGTTAAATCACCTTTCGAAAACTCAGCAGCTTTCATTTGGTTATCACGAACCGATTCTACTTTAAAAAAGGAAGAAAGTGCATTTACCGCTTTAGTCCCTACACCATTTAGGCCTACCGATTTTTTAAAGGCTCGACTGTCGTATTTCCCCCCAGTGTTCATTCTAGACACAACATCTACCACCTTTCCTAGTGGAATTCCACGTCCAAAATCTCGAACTTTAACCTCTTTCTCTTTAATTCTAATTTCGATCGTTTTCCCTGCACCCATGACAAATTCATCGATACAGTTATCAATTACCTCCTTTAATAAAATATAGATACCATCATCTGGAGAGGAACCGTCACCAAGCTTCCCTATGTACATACCAGGGCGCATACGGATGTGCTCTTTCCAGTCGAGAGAGCGTATATTATCCTCGGTATATTGTGTTTCGGCCATTGGGGTAGATTCTGTGCTCGCTAATATAAAATTTCGCTATAAAAACTGAAACCTAAAGTAGGTAAAGTAATTAACAAAAAATGCTTGAAATTGTTAAGAAATATGGGGTTTTCGTTTTTATATCTTTCATTATTTCTATATCTTCAATTCTTAAATTTAACTAACTTTTTCATTATGAAAAAAATAACGCTTCCATTCATATTATTGGCAATAAGTATTACTCTTTCCTCTTGTTTAGGGAATAGTGATAAGAATAATTCTGATTACAAAGATTTTAGACCCGAATCTGCTCTAGGTTTATACGAAATACAAGTTCCAAAAAGCATGACTGCAACAAAAGGACTTAATAGTGATGCGTCCATGCAGTTTCAGAATATATATGAAGAAACTTATTTAGCTATCATTGAAGAATCTAAAGAAGAGTTTATTGAAACTTTTAAAGATCTAGGTGAATATGATGATACAAAATCTGCTGCTAGTAACTACCAATCCATCCAAATGAATTTCTTTTCTGAGGGAATGGAAGTAAGTCGAATGGGTTCTCCTAAAAAAATGAAGATTAATGGTTTAGATGCCGAACAAGTTGAGTTTGTGGGTAGAGTTCCTGAAATTGATTTCGATATTTACTACCTAATGACCTTTGTTGAGGGGAAAGAAACACTTTATATGGTAATGGAATGGACACTAAGTGATTACGAAGCGACCAACAAAGATACATTCAGGAAGATGGCAGCATCCTTTAAAGAAATTTAATACTTCTTGATGATATAATAAAAAAAAGCGGCGTGAAAGCCGCTTTTTTTATTTAGACATTAAATCTAAAATGCATTACATCCCCGTCTTGAACGATATATTCTTTTCCTTCTACCGAAAGTTTTCCTGCTTCTTTCACTTTTGCTTCACTTCCATACGTTACATAATCATCATATTTAATAACTTCAGCCCGGATAAATCCTTTTTCAAAATCTGTATGAATTACACCCGCAGCTTGTGGCGCAGTAGCTCCTACCGGAATAGTCCAAGCGCGTACTTCCTTTACTCCTGCTGTAAAATACGTTTGAAGGTCTAATAATTTATAAGCACCACGAATGAGTTTTGCAGATCCTGCTTCTTCCAATCCTAAATCTTCTAGAAATAGTTGTCGTTCTTCGTAAGTTTCCAATTCTGTGATATCGGCTTCAGTACCCACAGCAAGCACTAAAACTTCAGCATTTTCACTAGCAACCGCTGCCTTCACTTTATCCACATAAGCATTTCCGTTTACGGCAGACCCTTCATCAACATTGCAAACATACATAACTGGCTTATCGGTTATGAGTTGAGCCGGATTAATATATTCTTCTTTCTCTTCTTCAGTTAAATCAATCGCTCTTACAGAGATTCCAGCTTCTAATCCTTTTTTAACTTTTTCAAGAGCTTGTTGTTCCTTTTGCGCTTCTTTATTTCCTGTTCTAGCGGCTCTGGCAACTTTTTCAAGGCGCTTTTCTACGGTTTCAAGATCTTTTAATTGTAATTCAATATCAATGGTCTCTTTATCGCGAATAGGATTAATACTTCCGTCCACATGAACAATATTATCGTTGTCAAAACATCGAAGGACATGTAAAATGGCATCTGTTTCACGTATATTTCCTAAAAACTGGTTTCCAAGCCCTTCTCCTTTACTGGCTCCTTTTACTAAGCCAGCAATATCAACAATCTCTACAGTTGCTGGAATTACACGTTCAGGATTTACCAACTCCTCTAATTTCAATAGTCGCTTGTCTGGAACATTAACCACACCAATATTGGGTTCTATAGTACAGAAGGGGAAATTGGCACTTTGTGCCTTTGCATTGGACAAACAATTAAATAATGTTGATTTTCCAACATTGGGTAAACCTACAATTCCTGCTTTCATTTAGATGCTCTTGTTTTGTTTTAAGAAGCCGCAAAGATACATTTTTAGGAAAAGATTAAACATTTTTGGCAATTCTTTTAAGTAAAACCTGAGTTAAATGACTAAATTTATACAATAACCAAAACATATAATTATGAAAGCAAAAAATATAGCAATCTTCCTCACACTTTTAGCGTTTGTTTTTTCTGCTCAGGCTCAAGAAAATAAGGTGATAAAAAAGGAAACTACAGTAAAAAAGGTGATCACCAAAGAAGGAAGTAAAGTTGTTGTGAAGGAAGTAAAAGAAGTAGATAAAGAAACAGGGGCTGTAATTGTTGCAGATGACGAAAGTGAAAATCAAGAGTTTAATGAGGCCATTGAGAAAGACTCAGATAAAGAAGTGGTTACTGACCAAGAAACCATCGATGCGCAAAACGAAGCCTTAATTGCTGCTGAAAAGAAAAAGCAAGAAGAAGCTCTTAAAGCCTCTATTGAAGCCGAAAAGGCAAAAGCCGATGCTGAGAAAAAAATTCTTGAAGAACAGAAACAAGCTAGAATGAAAGCCTTGGAAGAAAATCGTAAAAAGTTAGAAAAAAGAAGTAAGGGAATTGCTCCTTTAAAGAAGGACAATTAAGTGAAGCCAAAAAATAATAAAGCCCCAAGTTGGGGCTTTTTAAGTATTTAAGACAAACTGTTTATTCATTGTGCATAAAGCGTTGTTTTCCTAATAGTACTTCTTCTGTTTCAACATGGTCATCATCTGGCACACAGCAGTCCACAGGGCAAACAGCAGCGCACTGAGGTTCCTCATGAAAGCCTTTACACTCGGTGCATTTATCGGGTACTATATAGTAAATTTCATCGCTAATAGGCTCTTGCGTTTCGTTGGCATCTACTTGCTTGCCATTAGGCAATACAACGGTCCCTTCTAAACTTGTCCCGTCTGCATATCGCCAGTCGTCTGCTCCTTCATAAATAGCTGTATTTGGGCATTCAGGCTCACAAGCACCACAGTTTATACATTCATCGGTTATTATAATAGCCATAGTAGGATTTCTTTTTCTAACTTTGCCGCAAATTTAATGCCTATTTAGGGCAACTCCAAACAAAGCATGCAATTACAACAAAGAATTAACGCTTTTCAAAAATTAGGGACTTTTCTTGCGGAATTATCCTTAGCAAATTCTCCACATTCTGAAATACTACAAACAGCTCAAGACCACAACAGGTGGTTTACTTTAGACAACATTAGATTTGCACTACACAGTTGGAGTGAAGCACTTTCTCAAGAAAATATTGAGAAGTGGCTATCTCCCTATCCCTTTTCAGAAAAAAACCCAAAAACGGTTGCCATTATTATGGCTGGAAATATCCCGCTTGTCGGGTTTCATGATTTTATTTCAGTTCTTATCTCTGGAAACAAAGTGCTAGGCAAATTATCTTCAAATGATAAGATTCTATTACCCTTTTTAACCCAAAAGTTAATTGAAATTAAGCCTGAGTTTAAAGAGTACATTCAATTTTCAGATAAAAAATTAGAAAACTTTGATGCTGTGATTGCCACCGGAAGCAATAACACTTCCCTTTATTTTGAACACTATTTTGGGAAGTACCCAAACATCATTCGGAAAAATAGGAATAGTGTTGCGGTCCTCTCTGGAGAAGAATCTCCTGCTCAATTAGAAGCGCTATCGAAAGATATATTTACCTATTTTGGATTGGGCTGTAGAAATGTATCAAAATTATACCTACCCAAAGAGTACGATTTTAAACCCTTTTTTAATGCCATGTACACGCAAAAGGACATAATACACAATGACAAGTACATGAACAATTACGATTATAACAAAGCCGTGTATTTAATGGGCGGAGTTAATTTATTGGATAATGAATTTATGTTGCTAAAGGAGGACACAGGCTACTCCTCTCCTATTTCGGTAGTTTTTTACGAATATTATAACTCTTTACACGAAGTTGAAAAATATCTAGCGGAAAACACTGGAAAAATACAATGTGTGGTTGCCGATAGCAATGTTGAAAATACAATTCCTTTTGGGAAAACTCAATCGCCAGAACTTTGGGATTATGCAGACGGGATTGATACTTTAGAGTTTTTATTGAAATTATAATTTCCGCAGACATTTATCGAAAAGGATTTCGAAGCAAATAGCGTCTAATTTGTTGAAATTCTCTTAATAAATTGTCGATAAAATACCCTTATTTGCATGTAGATTTCACATCTTTGCACTGTAAAATCTAAACTCGTGAAAAAACATAATTTTAGTGCCGGACCCTGCATTTTGCCGCAGGAGGTGATAAAAAAATCTGCTGAAGCCGTTCTCAATTTCAACAATTCAAACCTTTCTTTGATCGAAATTTCTCATCGTAGCAAAGACTTTGTGGCGGTTATGGATAATGCTTGTGAACTAGCATTGGAGCACCTTAACCTTCAAAACAAAGGCTATAAAGCATTGTTTTTGCAGGGAGGTGCTAGTACACAGTTTTTAATGACAGCTTATAATTTATTAGAAAAGAAAGCGGCCTATCTTAACACAGGAACTTGGTCTAGTAAAGCTCTAAAAGAAGCTAAACTTTTTGGCGAAGTCATTGAAGTTGCATCTTCTAAGGATAAAAATTTCAATTATATCCCTAAAAACTTCAATATTCCTTCAGATATTGATTACTTCCACTGCACAAGTAACAACACTATTTTTGGAACACAAATTAATTCATTTCCAAAGGTTAATGTACCCCTCGTATGTGATATGAGTAGTGACATTTTTTCTCGTGAATTGGATTTTTCAAAATTTGATTTAATCTATGCCGGTGCTCAGAAGAATATGGGTCCTGCTGGAACGACTCTAGTGGTTGTAAAAGAAGAAATTTTAGGGAAAGTAAGCAGAAATATCCCTTCTATGTTGGATTATAAAATTCATATTAATTCAGAGAGCATGTTTAATACACCGTCGGTTTTTGCGGTGTATGTTTCGATGCTCACCTTAGATTGGTTAAAAAATTTAGGAGGAATATCAGCAATAGAGAAGATCAACAACAAAAAAGCTGACACTATTTATACAGAAATTGATAGAAATCCCTTATTTAAAGGCTTCGCTCAAAAAGAAGATCGTTCAAAAATGAATGCTACTTTTACCTTGGTCGAAGGAGCAAATCAAGAACTTTTTGATGGCCTCTGGAAAGCAGCAGGAATAAGCGGTATTAATGGTCACCGAAGTGTTGGTGGCTACCGCGCCTCTATGTACAATGCACTGCCATTAGAAAGTGTACAAGTACTCGTTGAAGTAATGAAAGAATTTGAAAGAAAATCATAATTAGTAAGAATGAAAGTATTAGCAAACGACGGGATCTCTCAGACGGGGATCGACGCTTTAGAAGCGGCTGGTATAGAGGTAATAACTACAAAAGTAGCTCAAGAGCAATTAATTAATTACATCAACGAACATCAAATTAATGTCATCTTAGTTCGCAGTGCCACTAAGGTGAGGAAAGATATTATTGATGCCTGCCCAAGCATTAAAATTATTGGTCGTGGAGGCGTTGGAATGGACAATATTGATGTGGAATACGCAAGGCAAAAAGGATTGCATGTTATTAACACACCTGCAGCCTCCTCTGCATCTGTAGCCGAATTGGTTTTTGCACATCTCTTTGGAGGAGTTCGATTCTTATTTGATAGCAATCGAAACATGCCTTTAGAAGGTGATACCAAGTTTGGAGAGCTAAAGAAAAGTTATGCCAAAGGAAAAGAGCTTCGTGGAAAAACCATGGGGATTGTTGGTTTTGGTCGAATTGGTCGTGAAGTGGCAAAAATTGCTCTTGGCTGTGGAATGAAAGTAATTTATAGTGATAGCTTTGTGGAAAACGCTGCTATTTCCTTAGCTTTCTATGACGGACAAAAAGTAAATTTTTCATTTAAAACTCAGTCGTTAGAGAGTTTATTGAAAGAAAGTGATTTTATTTCTCTTCATGTTCCTGCACAAAAGGAGTATGTTATTGGAGCTTCCGAAATTTCTCAAATGAAGAATGGTGCGGCACTTATAAACGCTGCTCGTGGAGGTGTTATTGACGAAGTGGCTTTAATTGAAGCTTTGGAAAATAAAAAATTATCTTTTGCTGCACTAGACGTTTTTGAAAATGAGCCTACCCCAGAAATTAAGATTTTAATGAATACAAAAATTTCATTAAGTCCTCATATTGGTGCTGCTACATTAGAAGCACAAGATAGAATTGGAGAAGAGCTTGCTGAACAAATTATTTCGATATCGAAGGCCTAGTCAATTATGATTAATTCTTTTTAACCTTAAAAGAATGAAATTCAACGAAAACGTAAATAAAGGGCATACTTTACCTTGGCTTTATTTACTACTTTTAAACCAAACATTAAAATAACTTACAAATGTCAGGAATTCTAGATTTATTAAATAGTGAAGCAGGACGCCAAATAGTGATGGGTGTAAGCCAAGAAACTAAGCAACCAGCCGACAAAACAGCTTCTGTGCTTCAAATGGCACTACCCTTGTTAATGGGAGCAATGAAAAGAAATGCTTCTACTCCAGAGGGTGCGGCAGGCTTGTTAGGTGCCTTAAATAGTAAACACGATGGGAGTATCTTAGATAATTTAGGAGGCCTTTTTGGAGGAGGTGTAAATGAAGAAGTAAAGCAAGATGGAATGGGAATTCTTGGTCACGTTTTAGGTGGATCTCAAGGAAATGTGGCAAATGCGTTGTCCCAAAAATCTGGAATGGACTCTCAATCGGTAATGAATATTCTACAAATTGCAGCACCACTTATTTTAGGATATCTAGGTAAACAAAAACAGCAGCAAAATGTTCAATCCCCAGATGCACTTGGAGGTCTTTTAGGTGGATTATTAGGCGGTGGAAAAAAGCAACAAAAACAGCAAAGTTTAATTGAATCTATTCTAGACGGTGATAATGATGGCAGTATTGTAGATGATTTAGCTGGTATGGTATTTAATAGTGGTAAAAAGAAAAGTGGACTTGGAGGTTTACTTGGAGGACTATTTGGAAGAAGATAGTTATCTACAACGAATCTAAATGCCCTTTTTAAGGGCATTTTTTTTGTTAAACACCGTTAAAGTTAACAAGATAGCAACAGTAATTTTGTAATTTTGATAAAATACACTGCTATGAAACACGTAATAATTATACTAGTAACGATTATTGCTTTTGCTAGTTGTAAAAGCACCTATTCCAATGGTGATAGTGATTCCAATAAAATTTCTAACGATACAATTAAAATTAAAAATGATTCGCTGGAATATGAAATTATGATTATTGAGCCTGGCTTCAATAATTGGTTAGCAACCCAACCACCAAGGGGATATTATGGGCAAAGTTTTTTAGAGTCTAGAAATCAGCAGTTTGTACAACAATATAATTACAGAGTCCAGAATCCTCAACAATTTGATCCGCTACTCTATCAACAGGAAATTAATTATAGGATGGGAGTAGATTATGGATATGAAGTTAATTATATGCTCTACAATTACTTTATTTATTTTCAACGACAATACAAGCAAAATTTTATTGGTGGCAGGAGAAGAAACTAATTTTATAAAGCGACTAAAAACTAGATGGGGTGTTGATACAAACTGGCGAGTATTTGTCATTTTTACTGTATTTGCAATAACTGGGACAACATCGGCAAAGTTTGCAGGACCTTTAACAGAAGTCTTAGGCATTACAAAAGAATGGAACCCATTTATTTATTGGCCCATTAGAATTATCATCATTTTACCTATTTACAAGATATTGTTGCTTATTTTTGGATGGCTTTTTGGAGAGTATACTTTTTTTAAGCAATTTGTATTAAAAATGTTACGACGTTTAGGATTAGGATTTTTAATGAAATGATTTTATTAAAAAAACATACAAGTCTGTCCTTTGTCATAACATTTGTGCTATGCCTTACGTTGCTATTGCCTTCCGCAATACAATTCACGCACTTATTTGAGAATCATAAGCACATCTCTTGTGGTGATACTACGACTCATTTTCATGAAAAAGAATCGGATTGTTCAATCCAAAATTTTCATTTAAATACTTTTTCTTTCCAGTTATTTGAATATCCAGATTTTTCAAAAAAAATCATCTTTACCGAAAGGATTAATCATTATGTTAGTCTTTATCTAAATCAATATTCTTCTCATTATCGCCTAAGAGGACCTCCTCATATATCTTAATTTTTTAGATTAAATAAACTACTTTAACTTTTTTAAAATTAATACTATATGAAAAAAATATATAGCCTTTTTGGCCTGTTATTTATATACCAATTTACTTTTTCTCAAGCTACCTTGGAGGGTAGTATTATGGATGAAAACAATCAACCCATTTTAGCCACTGTTTATCTACCTCAAATTGAAAAAGGAGCCGTAAGTGATGAACTTGGAAAATATATCATTACCCAAATCCCGAATGGAAGCTATTCCATGATTATATCCGCATTGGGATACGAGACTTTATCGTTTAAACTAAGTTTTGTAAAAAATGAACCTATTACTAAAAATATTATTTTAAAAGAAAGCGCTGTGGAAATGGAGGAAGTTATCATTTCTACTCCCTTTCATAAACTACAAAGTGAAAATGTTATGAAAGTGGAACGAATCACCACAGATCAACTTACCAAAAATGGCGCGGTAAACCTTTCGCAAGGTATTTCAAATATGGCAGGAGTATCTACGGTAAGCACTGGTAATGGTATTGGCAAACCTGTAATACGCGGATTGAGCAGCAATAGAGTCCTTACCTATACACAAGGGGTTCGACTTGAGAATCAACAATTTGGAGATGAACACGGACTAGGAATTAGTGGCAATGGAATTGAAAGTGTAGAAGTTATAAAAGGTCCCGCCTCATTACTCTATGGGAGTGATGCTATTGGGGGAGTGCTTTATTTAAACCCTGAAGGATTTACTTCGGTAAATGAAACTGAAATAAATGGATTAGGAACCTACTTTTCCAACACAGAAGGATTTAACAGTAGTTTTGGCGTTAAAACTTCAGGAGATAAACTGAAGTTTCTAGTGAGAGGAAGTCGTTCATCATTTTCAGATTATGAAACAGGAAATAACTATCGAGTAACAAATACGCGCTATAATGAATATGATGTAAAAACGGGGGTTCGGTTTCAGGATAAAAATCTAAAGTCGACCCTTCGTTATAATTATAATCGCTCTAATATTGGAATCCCAGAAGAAATTGGTATTCAAAATTCGTCAAAGGAGTTACTACTCCCCTTTCAGGAAATTGATAATCACATACTAAGCTTAGACAACTCTTTGTTTTTTAACAACTCAAGTCTGGATATTAAAACGGGTTATCTCTTTAATGATCGTAGGGAATTTGAGGAATCTGTTAACGAAGCCGCACTAAGATTAAAACTAAAAACATTTACTTATGATGTGAAATACAACCTTCCGGAATGGGGTCAATTTACTACAATTGTAGGGGTGCAAGGAATGATTCAAGATAACAAAAATTTTGGGGAAGAGATTTTAATCCCAAATGCAAAAAAGACAGATGTTGGAATTTACACAACCACGCATTTGCATCTAGAAAATTGGGACTTACAAGGCGGACTTCGACTAGACACTAGAAAAATAAAAACAGAAGATGCCCGAAACTCTCAAGACGAAGATTTTATACCTTCTATAGATAAAGATTACACCAGTTTTAATGCAGCTTTAGGAGGTAAATATAATTTTTCAGAGACATTTACTGGGCGACTTAATTTGGCAAGTGGTTTTAGAGCACCTAATCTAGCTGAACTAACATCAAACGGGGTCCACGAAGGAACTGGTAGATATGAAATTGGAAACTCTGATTTAAATAACGAACAAAGCTTCCAAACAGATTTAGCCTTCGAATATCGCAGTGAACATTTTGAAGCTTTTGCCAATGGATTCTACAACTCCATAAACAATTATATCTATATTAACCCCACAGACGATTTTATTGAAGATGATCCTGTTTTTAATTATGTTCAAAATGGCGCAAAATTATTTGGAGGTGAAATCGGATTTCATTTACACCCACATCCTCTTGATTGGTTACATTGGGAAAGTAGTTTTGAAACAGTTATCGGGAAACTAAATGATGGTGGATATTTACCCCTTATCCCTGCTAACACTTTAAACAATACCATTAGAGTTGAATTGAATAATAAAGGCTTTTTTAAGTCTCCTTATGGTTTTATTACGCTTGAGAATATTTTTTCGCAGAATAATACAAGTGAATTTGAAACTACAACAAAAGGCTATAACTTATTAAGTCTTGGTTTTGGCGCTATTGTAAAATGGAATAATATTAAATTTAACTGGGGTTTATCTGCCACCAATATTACTAATGAAAGTTATATCAATCATTTATCTAGGCTAAAAGCAGACCATATTCTTAATCCGGGAAGGAGTATTAATTTTAATTTAGGTTTTACCCTTTAAAAAAAGCCCCAATTGGGGCTTTTTTTTATTCGTTTACCTTAACCTCAATGGTTTGCGGCGTTGTTTGTTGTTTTTCATTAGAAAAAACATAGGTATATAACCACATTAAAGTAAATGTGGGGATAAAGTCGAAGGGTAAAATCTCTTCAATAAAGACTACTGCTGCAGCAATTTTACCAGTAGTGCCTTCATACATATCACTCATTTTTTTAGCAGCAATAGGCGCCCAAATTAGGTCCAGAAAGGGACCCACTACTGGTATAAACATTGTAGCCATACCAACGAGATCATATAAGATACTTTTTCTAAGTAATTTGAATTTGGTATTTTTCATTTTCAATAATTTAATTGATTATAATAACGCAATAAACATGCCAAAATTAGGATAGTTCTGTTCCTATTAATTTTAGAAATTCATTTCGTGTTTCAATCTTTTCAAATTGTCCTCTAAAACCAGAGGTTGTGGTAACGCTATTCTGCTTTTGTACGCCACGCATCATCATACACATATGCGAAGCCTCTATTACTACCGCAACTCCTTTTGGTTTTAACGTATTATTGATACACTCTAGTATGTCATGCGTTAAACGTTCCTGTACTTGTAATCTACGGGCAAAAACATCCACTACCCTCGGTATTTTGCTTAAACCAACTATATATCCATTGGGTATGTAGGCGATATGTGCCTTTCCAAAGAATGGTAAAATATGGTGTTCACAAAGAGAATAAAGTTCTATGTCTTTTACAATTACCATATCGTTGTAACTTTCGGCAAACATAGCGCCGCGAAGTATTTCGGCTGGATCTTGACAATGTCCAGAAGTTAGAAATTGCATCGCTTTGGCAGCTCTTTCCGGTGTTTTTAAAATACCCTCCCTATCCACATCTTCTCCTATTCCTTTTAAAATTTCAGAAAAGTTGTTTTTTAAATCATCCGTTACACTTTCATTGTACTCTTCAAAATATTTATAGGATCCCATGTGTTTCAAATTATATTTTTGCAATCTTTTAATGCTCAATATGGCGATTAAATTTTACTAAATCGACAGCAATAACCCATTTTAACTTTTCGTTAGTAAACAATACTATTAGATAAACTTAGTTTTGTTTAACAATCAACTAACCAATCACTCCAACTGTCTAATGAAGTGATTTTGCAAATCAATCCGGTACAAACCTATTATGGGCTTGTAACAATTTAAAATAAAGCATGTCTTTATTAAACAAAATCATCAATCAATGAAATTTACGATTCTAATCATCACCCTTTGCATCTCATTTTTTACACTATCTCAAGAAAAAAAATCACTTACCATAAATCGAACAACAAATGCTCCAAGAATAGATGGTATCCTAGATGACGACGCTTGGCAAAATGCAGAGGAAGCCAAAGATTTTACGCAGTTTAGACCTGAAATGGGTCTTGCCGAAAAAAAACATCAAAAAAGCATTGTAAAAATGGTATATGATGACAATGCTATTTATGTAGGAGCCTATTTGTACGACAATCCAGGTGACATAATGAAGCAGTTTACCAGTAGGGATAACTTTGGGCAATCAGATTTTTTTGGCGTTGTTTTAAATCCAAATAATGATGCACAAAACGATACTGAATTTTTCGTTTTTAGCTCAGGAACTCAGGCAGATGCTATTGCCAACCCAAGCAACGGAGAGGATTTTGGATGGAATGGTGTTTGGGATAGTAGTGTACAAATTGTAGAAGATGGTTGGATTGTTGAAATGAAAATTCCTTATGCAAATTTACGATTTGCAAATCAAGAAATACAAACCTGGGGATTACAGTTTCATAGAAGGTTTAGAACCGATAATTCTCAATATTCTTGGAATCCCATCGATAGAACCAAAGGGAATATTGGTCTGTATCATGGCGTTCTTAACGGAATTGAAAATATCTCTCCTCCTACTCGATTGAGTTTTTATCCCTTTGCATCGACATTAATTCGCACTTTTGACGGCGAAACAACAGACGATTATAGTTTGGGGATGGATGTAAAATACGGACTTACAGAGAACTTTACACTAGATGCTACTTTAATTCCAGACTTTAGTCAGGCTGGGTTTGACAATGTACAGCTTAATTTAGGCCCGTTTGAACAAACCTTTTCTGAGCAACGACAGTTTTTTACCGAAGGTGTTGATCTTTTTAGTAAAGGAAATCTATTCTATTCACGTAGAATTGGTGGTCCCCCGTCAAGTTACCCTGAAATTGATGAGGATAATGAAGAATTAATTGGTCAACCTAATAAAGTGAAAGTGTTGAATGCGGTAAAAGTTTCTGGTCGTACAAAAAAAGGGCTTGGAATTGGTTTTTTTAACGCTATTACCGAAAAGACATCCGCAAAAATTAAAAATATTAATACGGGAGAAATACGCGAAGAAGTTGTGGAACCTTTTACCAACTATAATATAATGGTTGTGGATCAGCAATTCAATAAAAACTCTTCTGTTAGTTTAATTAACACAAGTGTTATTCGAAACGGTGGATTTAGAGATGGTAATGTGACAGCTGCGTTATTCGATATTACAGACAAAGCAAATAAATGGAATGTTGATGGCGCTGTAAAGATGAGTAATTTGAATCTTCCTGAAGATAATCAAACTGGTTTCAGTACATCTCTTGAGGTAGAAAAAGTAAGTGGAAAATATCGCTATGGTATTGAAAATGTAACCGCAGACACCAAATATAATATTAACGACTTAGGGGTTTTATTCAGAAATAATTATAACAATTTTCATGCCTTCGGATCCTATCGAATTTTTGAACCTACAGAAACGTTTAACAACATTAATGTGTATATATGGGCTCAATACGAGTCGCTATTTAAACCTAGTAAATATACTGGTAATGAAGTAGGTTTAGACATTTATACTCAATCTACAAAACTTTGGGAATACGGGATGAATGTTAATTACAAAATAGGAAAACAACACGACTATTTTGAACCTAGACGCGAAGGCTACTTTTTTACTTTTCAAAACGAAATGAATGTTTCTACCTATATGGGAACCAATTATGCTAAACGCCTAGCTAGTTTCGTTAATGCAGGTTTTGCAACTCAATTTGACCCAGAAAGAGATTTATTCTATTATTGGATTGGAGCAGAACCAAGAATGCGTTTTACAGATAAATTTTCCTTAAGCTATAGTATCAATTATCAAGGTGGCGGCGGGGGGCGGGGATTTGTCACAAATCTTGATGATGATATTATCTTTGGAGAACGAGATCAAAAAACTGTAACAAATAGCATTTCTGGAAGCTATAATTTTAATCCCTTTCATGCACTATCACTTTCTTTTCGAAATTATTGGGCCACCGTGACTTATGACAACCCTTTATTTGTGCTCCAAGAAGATGGTACGCTTTCCACAGAAGACAATATTTTAACAACCGATATTAGCGACCCTAATATCAATTTTAATACTTGGAATTTAGATTTTCGCTATACTTGGCAATTTGCTCCTGGAAGTCAATTAACAGCGCTTTACCGGAATTCTTTATTTAATTCAAATGCAGAGTCTTCTGCAACCTATTTTGAAAGTATTGAAAGGCTTTTCGAACAGCCCATAGAGCACGTTTTCTCACTTCGGGTAGTCTATTTTATTGATTACAACAACATCAAAAACGTTTTCAAGAAAAACTCCTAACTCACTTCCCTTGTGCATTCAATACGAATATGCTATTTTCACGAAGTAATTCTAGGAAATGATTTCAGCGAAGAATATTCATAAACATTTTGATACCCTCCATGTATTAAAAGGAGTCGATTTATCTATTGAAAAGGGAGAAATTGTTTCCATTGTAGGTGCTTCAGGCGCAGGGAAAACCACCTTATTGCAAATTATAGGGACTTTGGATAATTTTTCAGAAGGCGCTTTGGAAATTGACGGAATTTCCATTGAAAGTTTAAATAGAAAAGCCGTGGCAAAATTCCGAAATGAAAAGTTGGGATTTATTTTTCAGTTTCATCAATTATTACCAGAATTTACCGCCTTTGAAAATGTTTGTATTCCGGCATTCATTAAAAATACATCAAAGACCGAAGCCGAAAAAAGAGCCAAAGAATTACTCCACTTTTTAGGCTTATCACATCGCGAAAATCACAAACCTAACGAGCTCTCTGGGGGAGAACAACAACGGGTTGCAGTTGCGAGAGCATTAATGAATAATCCTGCCATTATTCTTGCGGATGAACCTAGTGGAAATCTTGATACAGAAAGTGCGGAAAACCTTCATAAACTTTTCTTCAAATTACGGGACGAATTTGGACAAACTTTTGTCATTGTAACTCATAATGAAGATTTAGCCGAAATGGCCGATAGAAAATTAGTCATGCAAGACGGGAAGATTATTTCGTAATATGAAGCATAGTAAGCTTAAAGAATTTCTAGACGAAAAAGCCGACTTATACAATCAGCCAAAATTTATTGAAAGTGATCCCATTCAAATTCCCCATCAATTTACAAGAAAAGAAGATATTGAAATAGCAGGGTTTTTAACGGCCACAATCGCATGGGGAAATCGTAAGAGCATTATTAATAATGCTCAAAAAATGATACAGTTGCTCGATAATGCTCCTTATGAGTTTATAATGAATCACTCTCATGAAGATTTAGCATCCCTCACCTCTTTTGTGCATCGTACCTTTAATGGAGTTGATTTTACTTTTTTTGTAAAAGGACTTCATAATATCTATGTAAATCATGAGGGCTTAGAAACTGTTTTCTTGAAACATGCAGAAAAGGATTCCCTTCAAAAATCTATTTCAGAATTTAAAAGAATATTTTTCAGTGTACCTCATTTTCCTAGAACGCAAAAGCATGTAAGTGATCCATTAAAAAATTCTGCTGCAAAACGAATTAATATGTTTTTGCGCTGGATGGTACGCAATGACAATAGAGGGGTTGATTTTGGAATTTGGAATAGTTTAAATCCCAGCCAGCTTTCCTGCCCACTAGATGTTCATAGTGGTTATATTGCCAGGAAACTAGGTCTTTTAAAACGGAAGCAAAACGATGCCAAAGCACTATTTGAACTTGACTCCAGACTTAGAAAACTTGATTCAAAAGATCCTGCAAAGTATGATTTTGCACTTTTTGGATTAGGCGTTTCCGAAAAGTTTTAATTATCATTCCTTTAACATAAATACATAACAATATGCAATAATTTTAATATTAAATTAAAGAGATATTTATAGGTGAAATCTTTTAATTAAGCAAAATATAATAAGTTTTTGTAAACAGTAAAATGATTATCCCCAAACTCCCCACTAACGAAGCCGAAAGACTTAACGAAGTAAAAAAATACCATCTTTTAGATACCTTACCAGAAGCGCAATATGACCAGATTACTTCCTTGGTTGCTTCTATATGTGACACACCCATTTCTTTGATAACCCTAATGGATTTTAATCGAATTTTTTTTAAATCACATTTTGGAGTTTCAATTACCGAGTCCCCAAGAGATTCCTCCTTTTGTGAATACACTATTATAAGCCAAGATGAAGTTTTTATAGTTGAAGATGCTAGAAAAGATATCCGTTTTAAAGGCAATCCATTAATTGAAGAAAAGGGAGTGGTGTTTTACGCAGGAGCTCCTTTAATAAATGAAAAGGGATTCCCATTAGGATCCTTATGTGTTTATGATGTTAAGCCAAGAGTTTTAACTGAAAAACAAATTAATATGCTTAAACTGATGGCTAAGCAAGTAGTTAATTTGTTCGAATTACATCTTAAAAATAAAAGGTTGTTAGAAATTCAGCAAGAGCAACGGTTACGAAACGAGCGGTTGCAAAGTTTTGCTAAGGTGGTTTCGCACGATTTAAAATCACCACTAGCAAATATTCCTTCCCTTTCTCAAATGTTGAAAGAAGAAAATAAAGACTCCTTGCCCGAAGAATCTTTATTATACTTAAATTATATTGAAGAATCCACCCTTACCCTAAAAAACTATATCGATGGGATGCTTCAATTTTATAAATCTACAGAGCTTCTTGACCAACAAAAGAATAGTATTTCGGTAGTTAGTCTTTTTGAAGAAATTAAAGAGATGCTTATTTTAAATAAAACTGAATTTGTTTTCCCTACAGCCCCAACAACCGTACACATAAATAAACCAGCAATTAGTCAAATTCTATTAAATTTAGTAGATAATGCATTTAAATTCAATGCTGGTGATGGCATAAAAGTGCAAGTTACATTTTTTGAAACCACTGGTTTTTACATTTTTACAGTGGGGGATAATGGAATGGGAATCCCAATAGATAAACAAGATGACATATTCGAAATTTTTAAAACAGGTGGAATTAAAGATCGAAATGGAAAAGAAGGTACTGGAATTGGATTGGCAACTGTAAAAAACTTAGTAAACAAATTAGGGGGAGAAATTACGCTAGAGTCTGAAATTGGTAAAGGCAGTATTTTTACATTTACAATAAAAAAATAAAAAGATTGTTGTATTTTATCGTAAAAAAGTGTCGCTTAGTCGATTATTTTTATATATTTGAATTCATAACCCCAAAATAACCGACTTATGAAATCAAAAATTACTTTATTTTTTTTAGCAACTTTAGTGATGTTAAGTTGTTCAAAAGACAATTCAATTGAGCAGGAAACCTTTACAGAAACCATAGATAGAAGATTGGAACCAGGTGATATCGATGATGGAACCAATGGTGATCCTAATGTCATCTACGAAGATTTTCTCCTTGCAGGACAAAATATGGATTCCGGTACGGTGACCGTGACCGTTGAAGGTGGTAATGTTGTAGTGAATTACTCAACAAATCAAGACTGGGTAATCACCGAAACCCATTTATTTGTAGGTGATATTAACGATTTACCAACAAATGGAGGTGGAAATCCCAGAATTGGTCATTTTCCCTTTTCAGGAGAGCATACCAACGGTACAACCGATGTAACTTATACTACATTAGGTATAGAAGAAGGTGATTGTGTTTACATTGCCGCTCATGCGGTTGTAACAAATATTATAACTGGTGAAACTGAAACCGCTTGGGCAAATGGTGACCCAATTGGAGGAAACAGTTGGGCCATGGGATTTGAAGCTTGTTATTAATAATAACCCACTAATAATTAAAAAGCCTTCTTAAATTAGGAGGCTTTTTTTATGCTTTAAAATCAGATAAGCATTTCTTATTAAAAATCTATGTTTATATTTGGCAAATAAAAATAGGAATGCAGTTTAAACACCCAGAAATTCTTTATGCCCTACTCCTACTGCTCATTCCCATTTTTGTTCATCTTTTTCAATTACGTAGGTTTCAAAAAGTAGATTTCACCAATGTAGCTTTCCTTAAAAAAGCCACTTTACAAACACGAAAAAGTTCGCGTCTTAAAAAATGGCTTACACTCCTTACTCGCCTATTGGCATTGGCTTGTATCATTTTTGCTTTCGCCCAGCCATTTTATGCTTCTAAAAAAGCTTTAAATACCGAAAAGGAAACGGTTCTTTATATCGACAACTCCTTTAGTATGGAGGCCAAAGGAAGTAATGGGCCTATGCTTAAAAAGGTCACGCAGGATATTTATGAAAATGTAAATGGTAAAGAGAAGCTTAGTTGGTTTACGAATGATGAGTCGAAAAAAAATGTTTCTCAAACCGACTTTAAAAACGAAGTCCTCTCTTTAGAGTATTCGCAAAATCAGATGGATTTGCAGGATGTTTTATTGAAAGCACAGCAATTATTTTCAAAAAGCACTACGGCAGATAAAAAATTAATCCTTGTTTCAGATTTTCAACAAAAAGGAAGTTTTCCAGCGGTGGATTCTACGTTTTCTATCAATGTCGTTCAAACGAAACCCGTGGTAACTGCCAATATAGCCATTGATACGGCCTATATTATTTCGAAAAATGCAAATAGTATACAATTACAAGTGACGGTTTCAAAAACGGGAGATCTTCCAGAAATAGCGTCCATATCGTTATTTAATGATGGTAAACTCATTGCAAAAACCGCAGTAGATTTTTCAGAAAGCACCAAAAACACAATTGTTTTTGACATAGAAAATACCGAAAGTTTTATTGGCGAAGTACGCATTGAAGATACCCAGCTTAGCTATGACAACTCACTGTTTTTCAGTATTAATTCAAAAGAAAAAATAAAGGTATTATCTATTAACCAATCCAATTCAGATTTCTTGCGAAAACTATTTGATAATGAAGGATACGATTATGTTCAGCAGGAATTTAATCAGTTAAACTATAGTGTCATTCCCTCGCAAAACTTTATCATTTTAAATGAATTAAAATCCATCCCAGCATCTTTAACAACCACGTTGAGAGAATTTAGCAATCAAGGAGGAAGTATCTTTAATATTCCTGCCAAGGATTTAGATATTGCCAGTTATAATCTTTTACTCAACACACTGCAAGTAGGGACAATTAATGGAGATGCTATTTCTGCAGAAAAGAAAATTGCAAAAATTAATTTCTCCCATCCATTGTATACTAATGTGTTTGAAAAAAGGGTTACTAACTTTCAGTTTCCCTCCGTACAATCATTTTTTCAAATGACATCTAACGCATCAAATGTCTTGTCCTTTGAAGATGATAAGCCCTTTTTACTTCAAACTGGAAATACCTTTGTTGCAACTGCCGCTTTTAACCAAGAAAATTCAAATTTTAAAACCTCTCCCCTTATTGTGCCTACGCTCATTAATATGGCGCAGCAAAGCTTGTCCCTCCCCAAATTATATTTTGAAGCAGGGAAATCAAACACATTTGCCATTCCTGTAAAGCTTACCCAGGATGAAATTGTGACCTTAAAGGATAGTATTTCCTCTTTTATTCCGCTGCAGCAAACCAAGGCCAACAGTGTTGAAATTACTACTGAAAATGAACCTGCCAAAGCTGGAAATTATGGAGTTTACCAAAATGAACAGCTGTTACAATACATTAGCTATAATTACCCAAGAACTGAAAGTAGGCTAACCTATGTAAATGCTGAAGATTGGGAGGGAGTAGAAAACTTCTCTTCGGTTTCTGATTTGTTTAATTCTATTGCCGAAGAAAATAATACTACGAGTTTCTGGAAATGGTTTGTTATTTTTGCAGTGTTGTTCCTTTTAGTTGAAATGTTTATCCTAAAATTCTTTAAATGAAGATTTTACTGAAATCCGCCACCATTGTTGACCCCACCAGCAAACATCACTTAAAGAAAAGAGATGTTCTCATTGAAAAAGGAATCATTAAAAAAATAGCTACTGCTATCACTGAAGCATCCGCAAATATTATTTCCCTCAAAAATTTACATATTTCACAGGGTTGGTTTGATAGTAGCGTGTCTTTTGGAGAACCTGGATATGAAGAACGCGAAACACTAGAAAACGGATTGCGAGTAGCGGCCAAAAGCGGATTTACGGCTGTAGCTGTAAATGCAAATACCAATCCCGTTACCGATTCGAAATCGGATATAAAATTTCTAAAATCAAAAATTCACAATAGCCCTGTAAATTTATATCCTACGGGCGCACTCACAACAGGAAGCCAAGGAGTGGATTTAGCAGAGCTTTTCGATATGCAAAATGAAGGCGCTGTGAGTTTCTATGACTATCAGAAGCCTATCACCAATGCTAACCTATTGAAAATTGCCTTGCAATATGTTCAAAATTTTAACGGATTGGTACAATCCTTTCCCTTAGAAGTTTCGGTTGCAAAAAACGGTATGGTCAACGAAGAAGTGAATGGAACAAAGCTTGGCCTTAAAGGAATTCCGGCCCTTTCAGAAGAGCTTCAAATAGCACGAGATTTATATTTACTCGAATACACCGGTGGTAGATTACACATCCCCACCATTTCTACAGCCGCTTCTGTCCAGCTCATTAAAGATGCCAAAAAGAAAGGACTACAAGTAACATGTAGCGTTTGTATAAATCATTTGTATTTAACAGACGATGTCCTTGAAAGTTTCGACACAGATTATAAAATACTTCCACCCCTTAGAACTGAAAAAGATAGAAAGGCATTGCTTAAAGGATTAAAAGATGGCACTATCGACGGAGTGACCAGCGACCACAACCCTATTGATGTGGAGCATAAACGTACCGAATTTGACCACGCTCTCTTTGGAAGTATAGGCCTAGAAAGTTGTTTAGGAGCTTTGTTAAAAGTAACCGATTTGGAAACGGCTATTGGCTCTCTTACAAGGCTAAAAAGTACATTTGGGATAGTTTCCTCAAGTATTACGGAAGGAGAGCCTGCAAACTTAAGCCTTTTCAACCCCAATATAGAATGGGTTTTTACAGAAGAATCTATCCTTTCAGCCTCCAAAAATGCAGCGCTAAAAAATCAAACCATGAAAGGGAATGTGTATGGGATTATTAATAACAATCAGTTGGTAATTAATGAATAATCCGTCTGCCAAAACAAAAGCCATTATTGCTTATATCACTTTTATTGGATTGCTTATTGCCATTTCCATGAATCAAGAGAAAAAGGAAGAATATACCATTTGGCATATCAAAAATATGTTTGGGTTGTTAATTATTCTTTTTATAGCAGTGGCGCTTCAAAATAGTTTTGTTGGTTTCTACATTTACTGGACGTGTGCTATATTTTGGTTATTTTCTTTAATCATGGCTATTGCTGGGAGAAAAAAAGGAATTCCTTTTCTAAGTGAAAAATTTCAACAATGGTTTACTTTTTTGGGTTAGAAAGTTTATCTTTAACTATTAACACTAACCTAAAATTTTTAAAATTATGTCAGAAACTGCTTCAGATAACGGAAAAACCGTTGCTATTGTCGCCTATTTAACATTAATAGGATGGATTGTTGCATATATAATGCACAACAATAATAAAACAGAACTTGGTGCCTATCATTTACGTCAAATGTTAGGAATTATACTTGTAGGAATTGCACTTAATGTTATAGGTGTTTTTTCTGGTATCTCAATTCTTTTTTGGATTTGTAGAATTGCTGCTATTGCGTTATGGGCCTTAGGAATAATTGGAGCGTTTAATGGTGAAAAAAAACCAGTACCTGTGCTTGGAGAACAATTCCAACAATGGTTTAAAGGAATAGGATAAAAATATTTTCCTTGTAGTATAGATGCCGTATTTTTGCGGCATCTTTTTTTATTTATGAAACATACACTCTCTTTAGAACACAATTACAAGCCAAGTTCTTTAACTGAAAATGCTCCGGTAATCATTATGCTTCACGGCTATGGAAGCGACGAAAACGATTTGTTTTCTTTTGCTTCCGAATTACCATCAGAATATGCGGTCATTGCCTTAAAAGCGCCTCATAGGCTTCAACCTTTTGGGAATGCTTGGTACCATATTTATTTTGACAATCCGAAAGGGAAATGGAGTGACGAAGAACAAGCTATTGCATCTAGAGAGCTAGTGGTAAAAGTAATTGACGAAATCATTGAGAAATATCCTGTGGATAAAGATAATGTAACGCTCTTAGGCTTCAGTCAGGGAACGATTCTAAGCTTTGCTGTTGCATTAAGTTATCCCAAAAAAGTAAAAAATGTAATTGGTTTAAGCGGTTATGTAAACGACGCTATTTTGAAGGAAAATTATTCTGAAAATGATTTTAGCAATTTAAACATTTACAGTTCTCATGGAAGTGTCGATCAAGTCATTCCAGTAGAATGGGCACGAAAAACGAAGCCATTTCTACAAGACCTAAATATAAATTGCCAATATTCTGAATTTCCAGTAGGACACGGAGTTGCCCCTCAAAATTTTTATGAATTTAAAGAATGGCTTAAAAACCATTCCTAATTTGGATACAATACCGAAGAAATTGGAGTTAGTTCCAATTCCATTTTATCATTATAAAAATATTCGATAATCATTTCTCCCCAGAATTTTCCGTCGCTAAAGTCGGCAAGAATCCAACGATGATTTAAAAACTTTACTTTATTCACGCGCATTTCCCCATACATGCCTTCTACTGGAATTAACGTATTTCCACCCTTTTCGAGATTTCTTTCATAAATCATTTCAGTCACTACTTTTTCTACTTCTGCTGCATCCAAGCCTAGATTTTCTAAATAGGTCATGGCGTTATCATTTCCTTGTAAAGTAAAATAGTTAAGATTTCCAATGTTATCTTGTAATACATTAATTGAATCATTTGCTGTTTTTACTTTTTCTGTAAGCGAATCAATTTTACTTTCTTGCGATTCAAAAATGGACTTTTCATTCATATATTGAAACAGGATGAATAAGACCGCAAAGAAAAATAGATACATAAAAATTTTAGACTTCATAACTATACAGTAATTTTTAAGGTGTCATACGCCAAATGAACATGTTTAGGAAGCTTGGCTTCTACTTCCTCATGGAAACCCATTAAATGACTTATATGTGTAAAATAGGTGGTTTCGGGTTGCAATTCTTCAATTAATTCCAAAGCTTCTTTTATATTTAAGTGTGACTCGTGATGTTTTTCACGAAGCGCATTAATCACCAATACTTTTAGACCTTTTAACTTTTGCTTTTCAGTATCGTCAATGGTTTTTACATCGGTCATATATGCAAAATCATCTATTCTAAAACCTAAAACAGGCAAATTTGCGTGCATTGCCTCCACGGGAATAACAATTTTTCCTCCTAACTCAAAAGAGTGCTCTTTGCTAATTTCAACTTCTTTAATGGTTGGAGCTCCAGGATATTTATTTACCGTTTCAAAAACATAACTAAATCGCTGTTTTAATGCTTCAAACACTCTCTTTTCAGCATAAAAAGCTAGTTCGCCTTGTCTAAAATTAAAAGGTCGAATGTCGTCAATTCCAGCTACATGATCATTGTGCTCGTGAGTTAACAAAACACCATTAATAAACGTAACGTTTTCTCGAAGCATTTGTTGTCGAAAATCGGGACCACAATCAATAACGTATTGGTAATCTCCCCAAGCAATCATTACCGAAACCCGCAATCTTTTATCTTTAAAATCGTTACTTAGACAAACAGGATGCGAGCTTCCAATAACAGGAATTCCTTGGGAAGTACCAGTTCCTAAAAACGTAATAGTTAGGGGTAAATTCATTGGCACAAAAATAACAGTATTTTTTTTGTTAGCCTATGGTATTTACTACCTTTGTAAAAGGGTACTTAATATAAAATTGCTATGCCAGAAATCATTCCAGGCGATAAGAATTTTGAGACCATTCCATCGATAAAGGATAAGGCTCTTAGAATTAATTTAAACGAAAATATTTACGGAACATTTGCAGAAATTGGGGCGGGTCAAGAGACTGTACGTAATTTCTTTAGAGCAGGAGGGGCTTCCGGGACCATTGCTAAGACTATGTCGGCTTACGACAAAGATTTTAGCGATGCCATTTATGGAGAAGAAGAGGACGGGCGTTATGTCACGGAGTCGCGATTAAAGAAAATGTTGTCGCATGAAATTCAACTAATTGAAGAACGAATTGTTAGGGAAAAGCATCCCAACAAAATGTTCTTTTCTTATGCCAACACGGTTACAACAATAGATTTTGCTAAACAATTTAAAGGGCATGGTTGGGTAGGAATACGTTTTCAAACCGATCCTAATGAAGATTATAGCGAAATAGTGCTTCATATTCGTTTTAAAGAAACCGAAGCCGTATTACAGCAACAAACCCTTGGAATTCTTGGTGTAAACCTTATATACGGTGCCTTTTATAAACACGATCAGCCTAAAAAGTTACTTCGTTATTTGTACGATCATATCGATAAAGATAAAATTGAAATTGATACTATTAATTTTGAAGGTCCAAAATTTAAAACAGTAGATAATCGATTGATGAGCCTTCAATTGATCAAAAATGAAATGACCGAGGCAGTTATCTTTGGCCCTGATGGAAATAATATATTACCTGCTCGTATTCTTTATAAAAAGAATGTTCTTGCCTTACGGGGAAGTTTTAGACCAGTGACAAAGGTCAATATGGATATGTATGAAAGGTCCCTTCAAATGTTCTTAAATGAAAAGAAAGTTGATCCAGAAAAAACATTAGTTATTTTTGAAATTACATTATCCAATTTAAGAGCCGAAGGAGAAATAGACGAACAAGATTTTATGGATCGTGCCAGATTGCTTTGTTCGTTAGGGCAAACAGTTATGATTTCTAACTTTAAGGAATATTACAAACTAGTTGAATACTTTTCAAATTATACACGCGCCAGAATGGGACTGACTATGGGTGTCAATAATCTAGTAGATATATTTGACGAAAAATACTACCGCCATTTAAGTGGAGGTATTCTAGAGGCTTTTGGAAAACTATTCTTCAAGGATTTAAAAGTGTACCTCTACCCTATGCTTGACCCAGAAACAGGTGAATTGATAAACAGTGACAATTTAAAAGTTCACCCACGTATGAAAGAATTATACAAATTCTTTAAATACAACGGAAAGCTAGTGGATATTCAAGATTACAATCCAGAAATATTAAGTGTATTCTCTCGAGAAGTGCTCAAAAAAATTGAAGATAACGACTCTGGATGGGAGAAAATGCTTCCCGAAGGTGTCGCCAATCTTATTAAAGAGAAAGAATTATTCAATTATCATAAGGACTCTAAAAAAGAAGTGACAAACTAGTCCAATATTTGGGCAGCATGTTCTTTACTTTTAACTTTATCGATTACTCGATCGATAATTCCTTTTTCGTTTATCACAAATGTAATACGGTGGATTCCATCAAACTCACGCCCCATAAACTTTTTGGGTCCCCAAACACCAAAGGCATTAATAACTTCCTTATCCACATCAGCTAATAAGGGATAAGGAAAACCAAATTTTTTCTTGAAATTCCCTTGTTTTCTTTGCGTATCTGCACTTACACCAAGAATCTCATAACCCGCTTTTTGAAGCTCACCATAGTGGTCACTCAAATTACAAGCCTCCACAGTACAAGTAGGTGTGCTTGCCGCAGGGTAGAAAAAAACAACTAGTTTTTTTCCTTTATAGTCTGACATAGAAATGGTATTTCCATCTTGATCTTTGGCCGTAAAATTTGGTGCTTTGTCTCCCGGTTTTAGTGTATTCATTTATGTATTTTTGTTGGATTAAATAGAAATAGTTGGCTTTACTAAAGCGAATGTAAATTTACTGAAAATGACTAAGAAGGAAAAGGTACAATTTGTTATATCTACGTTAAAAGACTTATATCCACAAATCCCTATTCCGTTAGACCATAAAGATCCTTATACGCTTCTTATTGCCGTGTTACTTTCAGCTCAAAGTACCGATGTACGGGTAAACCAAATTACCCCGCTCCTTTTTGAAATAGCAGACAACCCCTACGATATGGTAAAACTGACCGTGGAAGAAATACGAGAAATTATAAAACCTGTTGGGCTTTCTCCTATGAAAAGTAAAGGCATCCACGGACTTTCAAAAATATTAATTGAAAAACACAACGGAAAAGTACCTAAAAGTTTTGAAGCCTTGGAAGAACTTCCTGCTGTGGGGCATAAAACGGCGAGTGTGGTGATGTCGCAAGCATTTCATGTTCCAGCCTTCCCTGTAGATACCCATATCCACCGATTAATGTATCGATGGGGTTTAAGCAATGGTAAAAATGTAGTCCAAACCGAAAAAGACGCCAAACGCCTCTTCCCTAAAGACCTTTGGAATGAGTTACACTTACAAATAATTTGGTATGGTCGTCAATACTCACCAGCACGCGGTTGGGACTTAGAAAAGGATGTAATTACAAAAACAGTGGGGAGAAAGAGTGTTATTGATGAATATTTGAAAAAGAAAAAATAAAAGTTTCGGTTAACGTGTTTGTGTATGATTTCGTTGCGTGTTTAAGCAACTAATTTAGCAAATACAAACCGAATAGAAAATCCGCGAGACACGAGCACGAAGTGCGAACTGTGCGCTAGCAAATTTTCGTAAGTAAGCTTGCACTAGCAATGAATTATACACGTTGTTGCCCATAGTTATTTTTTCGAACTTACTTTTGATTCTAAATATATCCGTTCTCCAACTTCAAATACGACAATATTTGTCAATTCTAAATCAGAAAAGTTTTCGCAACATATTCCGTATTTTTCTTTATCAGCGTATATCGCAGAATAAGCTTTGTTAAGTTCGATTACCAAATCCTTTTTCTTAAAACCATTTTCGTTTTCAATTTCGTATCCAATAATTCTATCCAAAGGAAATTCAATAATTAATAATGCTTTCGCACTATCCGTTACGGTTTGTTCCGCTCCATTCAGTTTATCGAGTTCAGGATTTTTTAAGTTTATTCCACCTACGCCACCTTTTTCTCTAATATATCTTTTTCCGTTCTCGCCTTTAATTTGAAAAGGATTTGCGGATTTTATCATTCCGCCAAACATTAAGTCAGTTTTTTCAATTTCTAGAAACCGTTCTGAAATTGGCTTTATTCCACAACTAATGATTGAAAAAACGACGATAAATGTTATTAAACTGCTTTTTTTCATAATTGTGGGCAACTCGTTATATCCTAAGTTTTATCATGGTTATCCGGGTATTTAATGGGGATATCGCAAGTTTTTTGTCATGGTTATCCGGAAACCCTTTTATCAAATATAACAAATTCCACCTATCCACCCCTCACTCCCTTTTCGGAAATTCTTTTTTCCCCGTGACGATATCATATAATACGGCGACTTGGGCTTTGGCAAGGTTAAGTTCGCCCTTAAGGCGTTCTATTTCCTCATTTTCTGTAGTTTCTTTTACAGCGTTGGTACTAAAGTAACTTGGAAGTTATCATTTCAAAAATAAAAAACTTTTTTATGGGTTTCAAAATTTAACATTCGTGTATTGAATGCCACACTTGTTGGTAAAATAGCTACAGTTGTGGGTGTATTTGCTACAGCTGTGGTGTAAAATGCCAATCGAGTGGGGGAAATAGCCAATGCTGTGGGGGAAATTGCTACAAGTTGTGGGTGTAAATGCCAGTTGTGTGGGGGAAAATGCCAACTGTGTGGGTTAAAAAGCCAATGCTGTGGGTGTAATTGCCAATAGCTGTAACAGTCTATACACAGGTGTTGCTATTTGTGCCCTGCAATGCGCTTAAGGTCTCTTACTTTACGCAGGGCGGTGTTGAGTCTGCTCTCCATACCGTCTAACTGCTCAAACAACTGTAGGTCGTTGGCTAATAACTCAGATAAAAAACGTTTTAATGTTTGTTTATAGCCTGTTAAACCAAGTTAGGAGTTTTTGAGTATAAAATAATTGCGCTCTTACACTTAAAATAAGAAGAAATGGGTGTAAAAAGGGCATAAAAAAACCCCAGAAACAATCGGGTTCTGGGGTTTTCCAAAGTTTAGTTTAGAAGTGCTTCAAACTTCAATTTATTATAATCTATAACACTTAAAGCCTTCGAGTAATCCAGAAGGAACCTAATGGTTTCTTCTTTTGGAACTAAGTTTTTATTCACGCGTTCCGGACGTGAAGTTTCAGAGTACAAGTTTGCCATAGAGCGTTGTTTTGAGGTTAATGTTAAAAAATAACGCAGGCTTTTGTACTTTATTGTCTAATTGGTTAATATAATGTTGTGTTTATCAATTATTTTGCGCATATTAATGAGTGCGTAACGCATACGACCTAGCGCAGTGTTAATACTTACGCCTGTTTGCTCACTTATTTCCTTAAAACTCATATCGCGATACATACGCATCATTAAAACCTCTTTTTGATCATCTGGAAGCTCTTCAATTAACTTTCGTACGTCTTCTTCTACCTGTCCTTTAATAATTTGCTTTTCAGCATTTAAAGCACCATCACTTAATACTGAAAAAATATTAAAGTCCTCATTGTTTTCAAACTTAGGCATGCGGTTATTCTTTCTAAAGTGATCAATAACCAAATTATGCGCAATACGCATCACCCAGGGTAAAAATTTACCCTCTTCGTTATAGGCGCCTCGTTTGAGGGTTCTAATAACTTTAATAAAAGTGTCTTGAAAAATATCTTCAGCTACGTCTTTATCATACACTTTCGAGTAGATAAAACGAAATATTCTGTCTTTGTGGCGGGTGATTAATTCACACAGTGCAGCTTCGTTACCATTCATGTAATCGCTTACCAAAAGCGCATCACAACTTGTGCTTTGTTTCATATCCATACTTTTTTAATAAATAAACAACTATTGGTTTTTGGTTGTCTAGTAAATCTGTTTATTTAAAAGTAATGGTATGCTATAGGCAACGGTTTTTGTGTTACTGGAGGTAAATATAACAACAAAGATTTTACAAATACAAAAAAAAGTGCGTTTTTTCTGAAAAATATATCGTTAAACCTCCTATTCTATTGTTAAATTACCTTAATAAATACAATAGGTCGTAAAACACATCGTTACCATTTTCTTTATGAAGCAGTCGCTTATTTTTCTCCTTCTTATATAGTATCTTTGCAAAAATTGCCATAAGAAATTGATCGAAACTGCCGTAGATATTAAAAAAAATATCCTTATTCAAGGAGCTAAATTACACAACCTTAAAAATATTACGGTTGCTATTCCACGAAATAAACTTGTTGTAATAACTGGTCTTTCAGGTAGCGGAAAATCGAGTTTGGCGTTTGATACGTTATATGCCGAGGGCCAACGGCGTTATGTAGAAAGTCTATCTTCCTACGCACGACAATTTCTAGGAAGACTAGACAAACCCAAAGTAGATGCCATTAAAGGGATTGCGCCTGCCATTGCTATTGAACAAAAAGTTAATGCAACCAACCCACGATCTACAGTAGGAACTTCAACTGAAATTTACGACTACCTTAAACTCCTTTATACTAGAATTGGCACTACTTACTCACCTGTGTCAGGAAAGTTGGTGAAAAAGGATACCGTGACCGATGTCGTCACCTACATTAAAACACTTCCTGAAGGTGAAAAACTTCTTCTCCTCGCTCCTATCCATTTAGAGGAAGGAAGAACCATGGAGAATAAACTAAAAACACTGGCACAACAAGGATATGCGCGTGTAAAAATGGAAGGCCAAGTGGTTCGATTGGATGAATTAAAAGGAAAATCCTTTCCAAAGGAAATTCAATTGGTCATAGATCGAGTCATCACACAAAATGATGAAGACTTTTACAATAGACTTGCCGATGCCGTGCAAATTGCCTTTTTTGAAGGAAAGGGCGAATTATATATTGAACACCTTTCAGACGGTAAACAAAAAGAATTCAACAACCGTTTTGAAGCCGATGGGATTACTTTTATGGAGCCCAATGTGCATCTGTTCAGTTTTAATAATCCGTATGGGGCCTGCCCAACTTGTGAAGGCTATGGAGATGTTATTGGGATCGATGAGGATTTAGTAATACCCAATACGGGGCTTTCTATTTATGAAAACGCTATCTTCCCTTGGCGGGGCGAAAGTATGGGTTGGTATCGAGATACTTTGGTAAATAATGCCTATAAATTTGACTTCCCAATACACAAACCTTGGTTCGAACTTACTGAAGAACAACAAAAACTCGTTTGGGAAGGAAATCAGTATTTTGAAGGGCTCAACGATTTCTTTTCCTTTTTAGAATCGAAAAGCTATAAAATTCAAAATCGGGTGATGTTATCTCGCTATCGAGGTAAAACTAAATGCGTAACTTGTAAAGGGAAACGACTTCGCCCTGAAGCGGGATACGTTAAAATTAATGGTAAATCCCTTCAAGAATTGGTGGAACTTCCGCTCGATAAAGTCGCCGATTTCTTCAAAAACATAGAACTCAACGAGTATGAGCAAAAAGTAGCAAAACGTTTGCTTATAGAAATTAATAACCGTCTTCGTTTTTTAATGGACGTAGGACTAAGCTATCTCACCCTGAACAGGAAGAGTAATACGCTTTCGGGAGGGGAATCCCAACGAATTAATTTAGCCACTTCGTTGGGGAGTAGTTTAGTGGGATCTATGTATATACTCGATGAGCCTAGTATTGGATTACATCCAAAAGACACTGAAAGACTCATTGGCGTCTTAAAATCCCTACGAGATCTAGGAAACACTGTGATTGTTGTGGAACATGACGAAGAAATAATGAAAGCAGCCGATGCTATTATTGATATTGGCCCCGAGGCCGGAACCTTTGGTGGAGAAATAGTAGCCGAAGGAACTTTTGAAGATATTTTAAAAAGTGATTCTCTTACCGCAAAATATCTAAACGGCGAGATGCAAATTAAAGTACCCGTAAAACGTCGAACTTCAAAATCGGCTATAGAAATTATCGGAGCACGCCATAATAACCTGAAGAATATTAATGTTCGTTTTCCGTTGGGAGTTTTTACCGCTGTTACAGGAGTTTCGGGCAGCGGAAAGAGTACCTTGGTAAAAAAGATTGTATATCCTGCCTTGCTTCGGGAGATTGGAGGCTATGGGGAAAAGCCCGGACAGTTTAGTGAGTTAAAAGGAAACTTCAGTAGTATAAAAACAGTCGAGTTTATCGATCAAAACCCCATTGGTCGTTCTAGCCGATCCAATCCGGTGACCTATATAAAGGCGTATGATGATATTCGGAATTTATTTGCTTCACAAAAATTAAGCGATATACGTGGGTATCAAGCGAAGCATTTCAGTTTTAATGTTGATGGCGGACGTTGCGAAACTTGTAAAGGCGAAGGCGAGGTCACTATTGAAATGCAGTTTATGGCCGATGTACATTTGGAGTGTGATACGTGTAATGGAAGACGTTTCAAAAAAGAAGTGTTGGAAGTGCAATTCCACGAAAAAAACATACACGACGTACTTTCGATGACGGTGGATGATGCTATTGCATTCTTTTCATTACATAACGAAACTAAAATTACCAATAAACTGCAACCGCTTCAAGATGTGGGATTAGGGTATGTACAATTAGGACAGAGCTCCTCTACCCTCTCAGGCGGGGAAGCGCAACGGATTAAATTGGCGTCCTTTTTAATTAAAGGAAATACCAAAGACAAAGCACTGTTTATATTTGATGAGCCTACCACGGGACTCCATTTTCATGATATTCAAAAATTATTGGCTTCCTTTTATGCGCTTCTAGACAAAGGACACACCGTCATCGTGGTGGAACACAATCTCGATTTAATAAAATGCGCCGACCACATTATTGACTTAGGGTTAGAAGGCGGGGAAAAAGGTGGCGAGGTCATAGCCCAAGGGACTCCAGAAGAAGTGGCAAAAAACACAAAATCCTACACAGCCAGCTATTTAAAGGAAAAGATTTAGTATTTTTATAATAACCAATAACTGGGGAGTTATGAAAATTTTCTATTCTTTTATCGTTTTTTTTCTTTCAATTGCTGCTTTTTCGCAAGATGAGTTTATCTCCATGTTTCAAGAAGGAAATTTATGGAACATTGTAGGTCTTGATGGTTTTGGTGGCCCTCCAACAAACTACTCTCATCAAATAATTGGAACTACAGAAATAAATGGAAAAACTTATTATGATATTTCCCTTATGTATTGTCGTTTTAGAGAAGAGGATGGTAAGGTTTATTCTCAACAGGATGGCATAAGTGATGAATTAGTGATAATTGACTTCACCTTGGAGGTAGGAGACACTTATACCTTTGATTTAGAAGGAATATGGAATCCTTGCTATGCTACTAGTGATCCGTATTTAGAAGAAATGACTGTGGTAAGTAAAACTATTGAGTTTATCGCCGGAATGAATAGGATTGTAATTGAATTTGACGAAGGAGAATTGTGGATTGAAGGAATTGGAAGCACTCGAGCATTTGTGCCAGGAGGACAAGGAGTTGATTCTGGTGCTTTGTTATCTTGCTTTACTAAAAATGGCAATACATATTTTTTTAACGATTTTACAGAATGTATTTATCTAGATATAGAATCTTATATTGAAAATCAAATTATAATTTACCCCAACCCTGTAACCAAAACCTCAATTCTACAATTTCCAGAGGAAAGTGAGATTGATACTATTAAAATATTTGATGTTTCATGTAGATTAGTAACCGAAGAAATTATCTTAAAAGATTACTATACTATCGATGCGATGCAGTATTCATCGGGGTTGTATTTCTATCAAGTCCTTTCAGAAGGCAACGTTTTGAAGACTGATAGGTTTATTATTAAGTAACTTCTCTCCTTTATTTAAGAAAACTTTAATACGTACCAAAAACTTTGGCACGCCAATTGCTTTATATATATCAGTTGCAGTTTTAGTTAACGTTCACTGCAGCGACTTAAAAAATATAGTTTTTTGGTTGGTTAGTTTTTTAATTACCCGTCGATTGTTCTAAAACAACGGCGGGTTTTTATTTTTCACACTTACCTCAAAAAGTATCTTTTCAATATCCCCCCTTTCGAAACCCTTTCAAAATCAGATGTTTTCATTTTTGGCACGGTCGTTGGTTATTTATAAAATGTACACGGCAACCAAAAAAGAATGCAAGTACAAACCCTCCCTGTTGCAAAACAGGCTTTAAAAATTAAGATTATGAAAAAAGTAACAGCACTCGTACTCGGACTCTTCGCAGCGGTCTTTTCAGTAAACGCTGCTAGCGAAAATGCAAACCATTATTACGGAAGTTTTAACAACGGTCAATCCTACATTTTTGTGGAAGGCGGTGTAGAATTTTCAGTATTTCCAGATGGTCAATTCGACTTTGTTTACGTTGGACCTAATCAAGGAAGCAATGTAAACGTAAGTATTAATTCGCCCAACGTAAGTATCTCCTACAATTCAGGATATAATTATGATGCTTATGTACAGTACGATGATTATGGTGCTGTGATACAAGTTGAAGAAGTTCCTATTTATTATGACGAATACGGAAGGATTGTTCAAGCAGGTAGCGTAGAAATTCGATATACCAACAGACGTATTGTGCGTGTAGGTGGAATGCATATATACTATAACCACTATGGCTATTATTCACATTACACTGGCTTTATTAGTCCTTGGTACACAACCTATGTATATCGTCCTTGGCACGTGTATTATGCGAGACCTTTTTATAGTCACTGTATTGTTTATGATTACCCTTACCGTAGATATTATCGTCCTGTAAGATATTCGTATCACCATCACAGAGATTACTATAGAAGAGGATTTAAAAACTACAGAAACGGTCGGAGAGAATTTGCTCGTGTAGGAAGTAGAGTTCATTATAAAGACGGAAGAACTGTGGCTAACAGAGATTATAAGCCAAACCGTGAAAATACAGCGGCGCGTTATAACAAACGAAATGATAGAGATGGAATTGCTAGTAATTCAAGACCAAGTACTTATGGGAATACCTCCAAGGGAAGACCTGTAACAACAAACGCACGGCCTAAGTTTGATAAAGAAAACAAAGGTCGTCCAACGGTAAATCGTGGGAATCCTTCTAACGCTAGGCCAAAGTATGATGGCAATGTGTCAAGAGAAAAACCTAAAGTTGATAGCGCTAGACCTAGCTATAGTGGTAATTCCTCCAAAGGGAGACCTAATTCAAATACCACACGTCCAAAAGTAATAAAGGATTATGGTAAGAGTCGCCCAACTGTAAATAGAGGAAAACCTTCTACATATTCAAAACCAAAGGCAAGTAGAACAAAGCCTACAGTTACAAGTAGAAGCACAACGGTTAAACGTAGTACAAATAAAAGCACCCGATCTACTACAAGTAGTAGAAAGACCACTACTTCAAACTCAAAAAGTACCGTACAAAAAAGAGGTCGTGGATAAAGATTTTTTGGTTGGTTAGTGAGAAACCCTCGCCGAAGCGTAATAGCCTAGGTGGGGGTTTCGTTTTTTAAGTCCTTTATTAATGTAGCCATTTTCTGTGTGAGGGATTTTCGGCTATACCCATCAATACTCGATGTGGTCGCAGCAAGTTTTCCGCTTTTGTAACGATTGTATTTTTCTGCTATAGATTTTTTCAAAGCAACTTCATTAGTATAAGTGAAGTACTCCCCTGCTTTCGTTTCCTTTAAGATTCCTTCTATATCACTTTTTTCAGGTCCTATGGCTACAATAGGACGCTTGGAGCGAAGGTATTCAAACAACTTTCCGGGAATAATAGCACTGGTTTCTTCCTTGTTCATTTCAATTAACAACAAAACTTGGGCGCTATTCTGAAAGGAAATAGCCTCCTGGTGTGATACATATCCCGGTAATACAACATTTTCAGAAAGGTGAGATTTCTGAATTTCTTCTTTAACATCTTTTGAAACTAAACCCACCAATTTTAGTTCTAAATCATTTGAAAAACCGTTGACTTCATTTTTTAATTCTGAAAGTACTTTCCATAACAATTTTGGGTTTCGATTACTTAACAACGAACCGATGTGTACCAAACTAAATTTTGAATCCAATAGCACCTCTTTATTTTCCGAAGTGTCAAATCCGTTGGTAATCACTTCCACAGGTTTTGACGTGAGCTCCCTAAAATCTTGCTGTGTCGTTGGGCTAGTTACAACAACCAAATCTGCCGCTTGCAACACCTTTTTTTCTAGTTTTTCGTGTTTTTTTTGAGCCGATTTACTCAATCGAAGGGATTTATGGTAATGAATTGTTGTCCAGGGGTCTCTAAAATCGGCAATCCATTTGAGTTTTAATTGCTCTTTTAATTCCACCCCAATTAAATGAAGACTATGGGGTGGTCCGGTTGTTATAAGGGTATCAATATCTTTATTTTCCGAAAGGTACTTCGTTAAAATTTTCACTGAAGGGGCTACCCAGCCAATGCGTGCATCTGGGATAAAAAGGTTTCCACGAGCATATAAAAGGAGTTTTTCTATCACCGATGGCTTTTTTTCATCAATGATACCACTACTTATCTTTTTGGTTTTCTTTTTGGAAAGCAGTCGAGCGTATTTATAAGGTTCCTTAATGGGATGTCTTATAATTTCAAGATCTCTGGGAATCTCTGCCAACAGGCTTTCATCTATGATAGGATAATGCGGATTTTTTGGAATAAATAAAACAGGTTCGATCTCAAAATCCCGAAAATACTTCACAAATTTTAGCCAACGTTGTACTCCAGGTCCTCCAGCTGGCGGCCAGTAGTAGCAGATGATGAGCACACGTTTCATACTAAGTTTCTCTTACAGATTTAGATTTTCTCCACTGAAAAAAGAGACCACCTAAAAGTAGTAATAATAACAATACAAAACTTATCAAACTATAGGTGCTGCCTTTTGCTATTACTTCAGGTTCAAATTTAAATTCGATGGTGTGTATTCCTGCTGGAATCACCATCGCCCTTAGGACGTAATTCGCTCTAAAATGTTCCGCTGGCTCACCATCGATATAGGCATTCCATCCCTTGGGGTAGTACACTTCAGAAAATATGGCTAATTGATCTGATTCTGTTGCCGTTTCGTATACAAGTCGGTTGGGTTTGAATTCAGTAATATCAATTGTAGCTAATGTATCACGGGTAACTTCCTTCACAGGGATTTTATCCAAATAGTCTTTATGAATCACTGCAATTTTTTTGGTATCCAGACTATCCAAGTTTAAAATTTCTTCGTTGGTATTGTTGGCTGGCATCACCCCTTCTACAAACCAAGCAGGCCCGTTAGCATAAGGGTTTTGCTGTGCATCGATTCCTCCTTTATTATCGGGAACCAAAATGTATTTTACATTAAACATGCTCAAAATTTCGATATTTCCTCGATCGAGATAAAAATCGTACAAATCGCGCATTCTTCCCATTTTTGCCGCGTGATACCCACCTAAGGCATTGTAAAAGAAACTGGCGCGCCCACTATTAAATGCATCGGTAGTGGCGTCATATACTCTAAAGTAATCCGAATCCTTTTGGATTTTAGAATCTCCTTCCGTTACCTGAAACGGTTGTTCCATCACTCTTTTCGATACAAAATCTTCATTGTTTACATATCGTTTGTCCACTCCTACTAAGTCTATAACAACTAATAGCGCTAAAACTGCAACTGCAAGGGTTTCTTTTAGTTTTTTCTGAAGCAATAACCATAAAGTTCCTGCGGTAAGTAAAACAAAAACTAAGGAACGAATGGCGTCAGTTGTAAACAGACTCATCCTATCTGCTCTTATGGCATCGACAAACTCCATTCCCATTTCGTCAATGAAGAAAGAATCGTACGGACTAGAAAAACTGAATAACAACGATTTCCCAAGGAGAAAAATAATCCCTAATCCTCCTACAATATATGTGCTAAATAGTAACGCCTTCTTTTTCTTTTCTTTTGAGTTGACATCATTAAAAAATTGATGAAGCCCCACAACCGCAATAATTGGAACGACCAATTCTATAATCACTTGAATGGAAGAAACCGCTCGAAACTTATTGTATAATGGAATATAGTTGATAAAAAATTCGGTGAGAAATTTAAAATTATCCCCCCAGGAAAGGAACAAGCTTAACAATAACCCCGAAACTGCCCACCATTTTAACCTTCCTCTAATTAAAAACAATCCTATGACCGCTAAGAATATGACAACCGCTCCAATATAGGCAGGTGCAGCTACAATGGGTTGTTCGCCCCAGTACATAGGGATTTGATTTAAAATTTGATTGGCTTCCTGCAGGTTGGCACCCATTTTTAGGAGCTCGTTAATGGTTTCAGAATCTTCTGGAAATGCTTCCGAAGTTCCACCACCCATAAAACGAGGAATAAATAGATTAAAACTTTCTGCTATTCCGTAGCTATATTGAGTGATATATTCATAATCTAAACCGTCTGTAGAGACTTTTTGGGTACGGTCCGGATTTATAGTTAATTCACTTTTCCCACGGGTGGAAACATCTGCATATTCCTTAGTTGCCATTAAATTAGTGCTGTTTAATCCTAACGCGAGGATTACAGCTACCATCATTATTCCCACCGACTTGAAAAAATGTGGCAACATCTTCTTTTTGTAAGCATCTATTAAATAGGCAATCCCCAAGCATAGTACTAGTAGCAATAAATAGTAGGTCATTTGATAGTGATTCGCTACCAATTCTAGCCCCATGGCTATTGTAGTTAACAAAAATCCTTGCAAATACTTTCCTTTAAATGTGAGTATAATACCGCTTAAAACCAAAGGCATATAAGCGATGGCGTGCGCTTTTGCGTTGTGTCCAACGCCCAAAATAATAATGAGATAGGTAGAAAATCCGAAGGCCAAGGCACCTAAAAAAGCCAATTTATAATCAATTTTCATGACCATAAATAAAATATACATCCCAATAAAATAAAGGAAGAGATAGTCGGCAGGACGTGGTAAAAACCGAAGGGTTAAGTCCAGTTTTTTAATATAATTATGAGGGTATTGCGCTCCCAATTGGTAAGTGGGCATTCCCCCAAAGGCACTATTGGTCCAATATGTTTCTTCACCCGTCTGTTTTCGGAAGTCATTTTGCTGTTTCGCCATTCCTGTATATTGCACAATATCACTCTGGAAAATAGTTTTTCCTTTTAAAACAGGGCTGAAATAAGCTAGCGAAGCAATAATAAATAAGACGACAACAACTAAATGCGGAATAAATCGCTTGAAATTAAAAGCCATAAAGGGATTTTTAAGTACTTGGGGAAATTATAAAAAATATCGCGATGCCGATGAAAAAGTTAGTAGAAATTAGGTTTTATTCTACTTCTTCAAAATCGATGTACTCACCCACTACTTTTTTCGACTTTGGGTTATTGTTGGAAGTTTTAGTAAACGGTGTGCTTTCATCTGGATTGGTGTGGTTTGGTTGAAAGGGATTTTGCCCAAACGCACTTTCAAAACGTTGATTCATTTTTTTTGCCAAAAAACGAAGCAAATAGGGTTTTGCCAGCCTAAGGAGAAACTTAAGCCCGAGATATACCAAAAGGATGATTAAAACCGTTTTCAGAAAAGAAATCATAATACTACTCAATTATCAATAATCTAACACTTTTCAAAAGTACGCATTGTAATATAAAAAGTGTAATTTCAACTATTAAATAAATGATAAAATCTTATATCTTTGGCTTAAACCTAAACTGTATGCGTTTTCTTCTTGCTCTGCTTGTTTTCCTACCCCTTTCGGCAATTTCTCAATATACCGATATGATTAATACCAATCAGCCAGGAGGTTCTCAAGGGGCATTTGCAGTAGGTAAAAAAGTACTTCAGTTCGAAAGCGGTATTACCTTAGGACAAGAAAAACACAATTTATTATTTACCGAAACCAATCTTTTTAATTGGGATTATAGCATTCGATACGGGTTGTTTAAAGAAGAGCTTGAGGTAAGTTTAATGGGTTCTTTTCAAAGAAATAAAGTTACTTATTCGCAAGGATTTACAGGTGAAGATGCCTATTCTAACTTTAAAAGCAACACCTTAGGGGCAAAGTATTTACTGTACGATCCTTACCGAAAAAGAGATTTAGAAGGCCCCAATTTATACAGTTGGAAAGCTAATAATAGATTTCAATGGGAAGATCTAATTCCTGCGGTTTCTATTTATGCAGGAGCCAATTTTGATTTTGCAGACAATCCTTTTCTCCCTTACCAAGAGAGTACTATCTCTCCAAAAGTAGTTTTGTCTACTCAAAACAATTTTGTGGGAAGCTTGGTGCTAGTGACTAACATTTTTGCCGATAGAATCACTACCGATTTCCCAACCTACGGATACATTGTTACGTTAACACATGCCACAAACCGATACTTCTCCATTTTTGTAGAAAATCAAGGGTTTAAGAGTGATTTCTATTCAGATCAATTAATACGTGCAGGAGCCGCTGTGCTTATTTACGAGGATTTACACCTAGATGTGTCGCTAACCAAAGGATTTAAAGACACCCCTTCCGTTTTCTACGGAAGAGTGGGCGTCGCGTACCGATTTGATATGCACGGTGATGATGAATTCTTGGAAGAAAAAGGAAAAGCAGGTAGAGCATTAAAGCGTGCCGAAAAAGACAAAAACAAAGCCTTGAAAAAAGCTTTAAAAGAAAAGAAAAAGAATAAAAAGAAAAGAAAAGACAGTTTTGAAATTGATGACAACGAAGGAGATGATAATGGTGGAATATAGTTTGAATAGCTTATGATTGAAATTTTACCTGTAGAGACTAACAAACAACTGAAGCAATTTGTAACCTTTCCGTTTCAGTTATATAAAGACAGCAAATATTGGGTACCACCTTTAATTAAAGATGAGCTGGAAACCCTTGATAAATCCAAAAATCCCGTTTTTAAAAATGCGGAAGCCGACTATTTTTTAGCAAAAAAAAACGGTAACATTGTTGGTAGAATAGCAGTGATTATCAATCATTTGGAAGTCAATGAAATTGGCAAAAAGAAAGTTCGCTTTGGATGGTTTGATGTAATTGACGACATTAAAGTAACTGAAGCCCTATTAGACAAAGTTTTTGAAATTGGACGCGCTCACAACCTTGAATATGCCGAAGGTCCTGTGGGGTTCTCCAACATGGAGAAAGCTGGGATTTTAACCAAAGGTTTTGACGAAATGAATACCATGATTACCTGGTATCATCATCCCTACTATGCAGCGCATTTTGAAAAGCTTGGTTTTGAAAAACAAGCCACATGGGTAGAATTTAAATTAAGTATCCCAGAATCTATCAAAGATAAAGTAGCCAAATTTTCCAGCATTGTACGAGAACGATACGGACTTTCGGTGATACGCTTTAAAAACAAAAAGGAAATCCTGCCCTATGTAGATGAAATGTTCGATTTGCTGAATAAAACCTACAACACCCTACAAACTTTTGTGCCTATTCAGCAGTATCAAATAGATTATTACAAAGAGAAATACTTTAATTTTATTCATCCAGACTATATTACCTGCATTAAAGACAAGGAAGGAAAACTAATTGCTTTTTCTATTGTGATGCCTTCCTTTACCAAAGCCCTTAAAAAAGCCAACGGAAGCTTATTTCCCTTTGGGTGGTATCATTTATGGCAAGCGCAGCGTAAAAACGATCGTGCAGCATTTTATTTAATTGGGATAGACCCAAAATATCAAGGCAAAGGCGTTACTGCTATTATTTTTGAAGAAATGCAATACTTGTTTAACAGCAAGGGCATAGATAAAGTGGAAACCAACCCCGAGTTAAAAGAAAATACTGCGGTACAACAACTTTGGAAGGATTACAACCCTATTCAACATAAAGAAAGGAGTACGTTTAGGAAGTCTTTATAATAAGAATTTATTTTTTTACGAGTGTTGGAAACTGAATTCTTATTTAGAATCTAATTTCATGATGATTCTTGGGGAATTGTCAAAATAGTAGTTCAAATCTTCTGATACTTTTTTAAACCCTAATTTTTCGTATAAATTGATAGCGGAAGTATTGTCTGGAGTTGTTGTTAACTGGATTTCATTAATGTTTTTACTCTTGAAAGCCGATAACAATTCTAATGAGATACGCTGACCAATCTTTCTCTTTTGTTCTGGTTTTGTTACCGCTAAAACAAAGACCCAACCAATGTTTTTATCCATATCAATTCCACCGAAACAATACCCCTTTATTTGGTTAAGTTCATCGGCCGCCACAAAAAAAAGATCAGGTGCTATGTCATAAAATTGCCTTAGAACAAATAACGGATAATTCATGGGCTTGAAAGCTTCTTCTTCTAGTTGAAAAATGCTTACAAGGTCCTCTTTTATAGCTTTTCTAATTTTAATATTTGAATTCACGGTTTTCGAGAAATTATTATACTACTATTGAAATATTTACGGAATTTTTTGAAATCCTATATTATCAACAATATTGTCAAGTATATCAGTAAAGTTAATTAAAAAGAATATATACTATTTGCCAGATAGTTAACGATAAAAAAACCACCTTTAAAAGGTGGTTTTTATTATTTAGTTTTCGTTTGCCCTTCGACTAGCTCAGGGTGACAAAATAGAATGACACTTTTTACTCTCCCATTGCGGCCGCAACATGGGCAGAAAGGCGTTTATACGTTCCATTTTCTAATCGTTCTCTAATGGCTGAGAAGGCATTTAACGTCTCCTCAATATCTTCCATAGTATGTGACGCAGTTGGGATTAAACGCAATAAGATTAATCCTTTAGGAATTACAGGATACACTACAATCGAGCAGAAGATTCCGTGGTTTTCACGTAAATCTTTTACCAACGCCATGGCTTCTGGAATACTTCCTTTTAAATAGACCGGAGTTACACAACTTTGTGTAGTTCCTAAGTCAAATCCACGTTCGCGTAATCCACCTTGTAGTGCATTTACATTCTCCCAAAGCTTGTTTTTAAGCTCTGGCATGGTGCGTATCATATCCAAACGTTTCAAAGCACCTTCCACCAATTGCATTTGCAATGATTTGGCAAACATTTGAGAACGTAGGTTGTATTTTAAGTAATTGATGATTTCTTCGTCGGCAGCAATAAATGCACCTGTACTCGCCATAGACTTGGCAAAGGTGGCAAAATACACATCGATCTCGTCTTGCACCCCTTGCTCCTCACCTGCTCCGGCACCTGTTTTACCAAGGGTTCCAAAACCGTGGGCATCATCCACAAACAATCTAAAATTGAATTTTTTCTTCAGCGCAACGATTTCTTTTAGTTTTCCTTGCTCACCACGCATACCAAAAACACCTTCAGAAATTAAAAGAATCCCCCCGCCTGTTTTTTCTGCTACTTTTTCGGCACGCCTTAAGTTTTTCTCAATGCTTTCCATATCGTTGTGCTTATAGGTGAAACGCTGACCTAAATGCAAACGTACTCCGTCTATAATACATGCATGTGCATCTACATCATACACAATGACATCATCTTTAGATACCAAGGCATCGATGGTAGAAACCATTCCCTGATATCCAAAGTTTAACAGATAAGCTGCTTCTTTGTGAACAAATGCCGCTAACTCTCTTTGAAGTTTTTCGTGAAGGTCTGTGTGACCGCTCATCATTCTGGCTCCCATTGGGTATGCCGAACCATATTTTACGCCAGCTTCAGCATCTGCTTTACGTACTTCCGGGTGGTTTGCTAGCCCTAAGTAATCATTGATACTCCAAGTGATTACTTCTTTCCCTTGGAATTTCATTCGGTTAGAAATTTCACCCTCCAATTTTGGGAATACAAAGTAGCCTTCCGCTTGTTCGGCCCATTTTCCTAATGGTCCTTTGTCTTTATAAATTTTGTCGAATAAATCTTTCATCAACATCTATAGGTTAGAATAAGTTGCAAAAATAGTTATTTTCAAGATGATAGCCATATTCTTTTTCAGAAAGAAATAGGCATAAAAAAACCGCCACATTTCTGTAACGGTTTTTGATTATTTTCTGAAATGTTATTTTACATAGGTTATTGGCTTTTGCGCTTCCTTTTCGGCATCCATAAAGCCTTGTTGCTCCATCCACTCATCTTTGTAGATTTTGCTCATATATCGAGAGCCGTGATCTGGAAAGATAACCACTACCACACTCTCATCGGTAAACGTTTTTTCTTCATCAAACTGCTTTATTCCCTGCATCGCTGCACCACTCGTATAACCAAGAAATAATCCTTCTTTAGTGGCTAACTCCCGTGCTGTATGCGCACTATCCTCATCGGTTACTTTCATAAATCGATCAATACAGTCAAAATCTGTAGCCGAAGGAATTAAGTTTTTACCCAATCCTTCAATACGGTATGGATAAATTTCGTCTTTATCCAATTCACGAGTTTCGTGATATTTCTGAATTACAGAACCGTACGCATCGATTCCTAAAATTTGAATAGTAGGATTTTGCTCTTTTAAATACTTTGCAGTTCCTGAAATAGTACCACCCGTACCACTACAAGCTACTAAATGCGTTATTTGTCCACCGGTTTGTTCCCAAATTTCGGGACCTGTTGAGTGATAATGAGCATCTATATTTAATTGATTAAAATACTGATTGATATAAATAGAGCCTGGTGTTTCTTCGTGTATTCTTTTGGCTACTTCGTAATACGATCGATGATCATCTGCAGGAACGTGTGCAGGACACACATGTACCTCAGCTCCCATAGCTTTTAGCATATCTATTTTATCTGCAGAGGATTTTGAAGAAACCGCTAAAATACATTTGTACCCTTTTAAAATACTAACCATTGCAATACTGAAACCTGTGTTTCCACTGGTAGTTTCAATGATGGTATCGCCAGGGTTTAAAATTCCTTGCTTTTCAGCTTCGTTTATAATGTATAGTGCTATTCTATCTTTTGCAGAATGCCCGGGATTAAATGCCTCTACTTTAGCGTAGAAGTTCCCTTTCATTCCTGAAGTAATGTGGTTGAGTTTTATTAATGGGGTGTTCCCGATTAACTCCAACACACTCTCGTGGGCCTGAATGTTCTTCATATAGAAAGTTTAATTAGCTACGTGAGCGAACCCACGATTAAAACCGCACAAAGTTACGGCAAAAAATTTAATTACTCCTTAATTCCTTCCAAATCAAGTAAAAAAGCATAATCCATTGCAACTTCCTTAAGTGATTCAAATCGACCTGAAGCTCCCCCGTGACCAGCATCCATATTGGTTTGTAACAATAAAATAGTATCATCTGTCTTCATCTCACGAAGTTTTGCCACCCATTTTGCAGGTTCCCAATACTGAACTTGAGAATCGTGCAACCCTGTGGTCACTAACATATTTGGATAGGCCTTCGCTTCAACATTGTCGTAGGGTGAATACGATTTCATATAATCGTAATATATTTTTTCATTAGGATTTCCCCATTCGTCATATTCTCCGGTTGTTAGGGGAATACTATCATCTAGCATGGTCGTTACCACATCTACAAAAGGTACCGAAGCCACTACACCATTATATAATTCTGGTGCCATATTTACCACCGCTCCCATTAACAAGCCTCCAGCTGAACCTCCCATGGCGTATAAATGCTTTGGTGACGTGTATTTTTCTCCAATTAAATATTTTGAAGCATCCACAAAATCTGTAAAAGTGTTTTTCTTTTTAAGAAGCTTTCCATTTTCGTACCATGCTCTTCCCAAATATTCACTTCCACGAATATGGGCAATAGCAAAAACAAAACCTCTGTCCAATAAACTTAATCGAGTAGTTGAAAAGTACGGGTCTACAATGGCTCCATAAGACCCATAACCATAAAGCAACACTGGATTGTTACCATTTTGTTTCATCCCTTTTCGATACACCATCGAAATTGGAATTTTAGTCCCGTCTGCGGCTGTTGCCCACACTCTTTTCGATTCGTAATTCTCTTTTTTGAACTTTCCTCCCAATACTTCGGTTTCCTTCATCACCACCTTCTCTTTGGTTTCCATATTGAAATCGATGACCGAAGCCGGAGTGGTTAAGGAGTTATAACTATACCGAAGCGTTTTTGTATCGTACTCTATATTCTGTGAAGGATAAGCAGTATACGTTTCGCTATTAAAAGGCAAATAATAATCGTCTTTTCCATCCCAACGTTTAATTCGTATTTTATTTAAACCATTGTTGCGTTCACTTATAACCAAATATTCTTTAAAAATATCAATGTCTTCAAGAAGCACATCGCTACGGTGTCCAATCACCTCTTCCCAATTATCCATGGTGGTTTTGTTTTGAGAAGTTTTCATTAATTTGAAATTAGTGGCTTTGTCTTTATTTGTAACGATGTAAAAATCATTACCAAAGTGAAAAATATTGTACTCTAAGCCTTTGGTTCGTGGTTGAAATACTTTAAAAGTTCCTTCAGGCATATCGGCATCTAAAATTTGAAACTCAGACGTAAGCGTGCTATAACTTCCTATAACGATAAACTTATGCGATTTTGTTTTATACACATAGGTTCCAAAGGTTTCATCTTTTTCTTCAAAAACGAGTACATCTTTTTCTGGGTCTGTTCCTACCGTATGTCTATAAATTTTATCGGCTCGAAGGGTTTGTTCGTCTTTTAAAGTATAAAATAAGGTCTTGTTATCGTTTCCCCAAGTAGAGCTCCCAGTAGTGTTACTGATTTCGTCTTTAAGAATTTCGCCTGTTTCTAAATTTTTAATATAAATATTGTATTGCCTACGGCTTAGGGTATCTACTCCAAAAGCTGCCCATTTATTATCTGGACTTACATTTACACCTCGCAAACTGTAATAGGCATATTCTTCTGCCATTTCATTTACGTTAAACATAATTTCCTCTTCTGCGTCCAGCGATCCTTTTTTACGAGAATGTATAGGATAATCTTTTCCAGCTTCATAACGCGTGATATAATAGTACCCATTATAGAAATAAGGCACCGAGGCATCGTCCTCTTTAATACGGCCTTTCATTTCTTCGAATAAATCATTCTGAAAATCCTTTGTGTGAGCGGTCATCTTGTTATAGTAATCATTTTCACGCTCTAGATAATCTATCACTTCTTCATTTTCACGCTCGTTTAACCAATAATAATTATCAATACGAACATCGCCGTGAATTTCAAGATGTTTTTCCTTTTTGTCTGCTTTAGGGGGGATTATATTCATAGGTTTCTCTGAAGTTTCAGAATTTTTACACGAAGCCGCAAAAATAAGGCATATCAATAAAATAAAGGGATAAATTTTCATCATAAAAAGACTATGGTTTGCACTCGCAAAATACTAAATTTGCAGCGATTAATTTTAAACTGAAAAATATGTTTGGAGATTTAATGGGAATGATGGGAAAATTAAAGGAAACCCAAGCCAAAGTGGAAGCTACTAAAGAACGCCTTAATACTGTTTTGGTAGATGAAAAAAGTAGTGATGGCCTACTACAAATAACGATTACTGCGAATCGTGAAATTAAAAGCATTGCTATAGATAATGAACTATTAAAAGATAAAGAACAACTGGAAGATTATCTTATTCTCAATTTAAATAAAGCAATTGAAAAAGCTACTAAAATTAATGAAGCTGAAATTGCTGCCGTAGCAAAAGAAGGGATGCCAAATATTCCAGGAATGGATTTATTTAAGTAATTATTGAAGGATTTTATCAATAAAATGAAAATGATGGGTTGTGTCTCGCAACGGACTATACCCAGAAATGTAAGCTAGCTCTTTCCCTTTGTAATTGAGTGCAAGTAATTTTGGGAAAGTTTTTTCTTGATTATACTTCTCCATAATTTGTTTATTATATTCCATTTGGGCTTCGGAAATAATATCTATTCTGCGGGGATAGTCAATCATAACCAGGACTAAATTTTCTGCTTTCTGCTGGAATTCTTCAGAATTAAAGAAATCTTCCTTTAGCATTTTACAGGGGGCGCACCAGTCGCTTCCATTAAAATAGAGAAGAATATTTTTCTTTTCCTTTTTAGCAATCTTTTGGGCCTCTTCGAGATTAGTTAACCAAGTAAGGTTTTCTTCATCTTGTGCTAAAACAAAAGCTGAGGGAACAAACAGTATAAAAAAGAGGAAGGTTCGCATAAATCGGTTTTCTTGGGTATTCCACACAATTTGTGCCAAATATCATAAAAAAAAGAGATTCTCAAAAATATGAGAATCTCTTTTCAATTTAAAAATTAATAATTGAGGATAATTAATTATTAATTAATCTGAACTCTGTTCTACGGTTTACTGCATGCTCCCTCTCTGTACAAGATACACCGTCTGCACATCTATTTTTTAATCTAGACTCCCCGTATCCGTTTGCCACTAACAAACTTGAGTTAATTCCTTTTGTTTGAAGATATGCAACTACAGCCTGCGCACGTCTTTCTGAAAGGTCTTGATTTGAAGTGTTAGATCCTCTTGAATCTGTATGAGAAGCTATTTCTAATTTAACACCTGGATTTTGAGCTAAAACTGGCATTAAACGAGTATCAATTAGCCTTTTTGCTTCTGCTGTCAAGGTAGCACTACCTAAGTTCCAGTTAATTGGAAGCGCTTGGTACTCTACTAAAGCGCACTCTACTTCTTTCCAAGTTGTTAATCCCCCTTTAGATTGTAATACTTCTTTAGTCACTGATTTATATTCTGCAGGTACAGTTTCTTCAACCACTTGGGCATCTTTTACCATCACGGTACGAGTAATAGTAGCATACTCTGCTGGTACTTCTTCTTCTACCACACGAGCAGGTTCGGTTACAACTCTTTTCGTATAAGATCCAGATTGCTCTGCAACAGGAGAACGATTAAATGAAGCATCGTTAGCCAAACGAGTTACAGAAACAGTTGTGTACTCTGCTGGATACCCTTTGTAACACCAGTAGCGACAATCGTTTGGATTTCCAGAAGCACAATCAGGTGCAGGAGCTCCTAATTCCCATTGAGCATAAGCTGGCTTAATTTCAAGGGTTTCGTTATCACTTCTAAAAGAGGCTGGAGTAACACTTAAGGTAGAGGCTCCTTGTTTTTTTACATAAGAAACTGTTTCAGTTCCCCATTTTTCAGGAATTACTCTAAGTCTTTTTCCAGCTTCTTTCACCAATACTCTTTCCGTTACAGTTTCATATTCTGCTGGAATAGTACGAAGCTTTTTATACGCTGGACGGGTCATTACCTGTACAGTTTCATTTACATATACATCTGGAGTGGTACAACGTACATAACATTTTCCAGGTTCAGGGTTGGTAGGTAAATCTTGAGCAAATGCAAATGCAGAGATAAATAGCGCACATGCAAATAGGATAGTTTTTTTCATTTTTAATGAGGTTTTTGTGTTAATATTTAATTTGACGAGTCAAACTTATAACTAAATGAATGCCCTCTAAAATCTCAAACTTTGGTTTTCGCTCAATCGTTTTCTAAATTCGTTAAAGAACACTTTTTTTTAATTAATTGATAGTAAACAAATTACCCTACATTATTTTTTTTTCGGATATTTGCAATATCAAAATGTTTAACTCTAAATCATAAAAAATATGTTTGAATTAAAGAAAAGTGGTGATAAATTTCATTTCGTTTTAAAAGCAGGAAATGGACAAGTAATTTTAACTAGCCAAATGTACGCTTCAAAAGCTTCTGCCTTGAATGGTATTGAGTCTGTAAAGAAAAACTGTGGAGACGAGAAATGTTGGGAAACCAAAACAGCAAAAAATGGAAAATTCCATTTTAACTTAAAGTCTACTAACGGGCAAATTGTTGGAAGTAGCCAAATGTATAAGGACGAGAGTGGAATGAAAAACGGTATTGCTTCTGTTCAAAAGAATGCTCCCGGAGCCGATGTTAAAGAAGTAGAATAATTATCAGATAATTAGTATAAAAAAGCCTTTGTTTAAGGGCTTTTTTTATACGTTGTAGTTTTCAAGAATGCTCAAAAAAGTTTGGTGCATTTCCTCTGTATAATCGAGATGGGTAACAATGCGTAATTTCCCCTGCCCCATCGTACTAATTTTTACATTCTTTTTAAGCAAATTGTTTAGGAATAATTCATCGGAAATAGATTGGTTTAAATAGAAAATAACAATATTGGTTTCGGTGGGCTCCACCTTTTGTACATAGTCTTGTTTTACTAACGTTTCAGCAATTTCTGAAGCTCTTTTATGATCTTCTTTTAATCGTTCCAGGTTATTATCCAACGCAAACAATCCTGCCGCAGCAATATATCCTATCTGGCGCATCCCTCCTCCTAATACTTTGCGAACACGCATGGCGTTTTTCATAGCTTCTTTAGTCCCAACCAATACCGTTCCAAGGGGTGTCCCCAATCCTTTACTAAAACATAATGAAATAGTATCGAACATAGCACCATATTGCCTTGGATCTTCCTTTTTTTCAATAATCGCATTCCATAATCTTGCTCCGTCAAGATGATATTTTAATCCATGTTTTACGGCAACGTCTTTAATTTCTTGTAAGGTTTTAAAATCATAACAAGCACCACCCCCTTTATTGGTTGTGTTTTCCACACATACCAATGAGGTTAACGGACTGTGATAAAAATCGGGTGGATTGATGGCTTCTTCAACTAATTTGGCGTCTAGGATACCGCTTTTGCCTGGTAGCAACTTACAAGACACACCGCTATTAAACGACACACCGCCTCCTTCATAATTATAAACGTGCGCCCATTCGTGACAGATTAATTGTTCCCCTGGCTGTGTATGCAGCTTAATAGCCGCTTGATTTGCCATACTTCCCGTTGGAAAAAACAATGCTTCATCTGCACCAAACATTGCTGCAACGCGTTGTTCCAATTCATTTACCGTGGGGTCCTCTTTGTAAACATCATCCCCTACTTTGGCGTGAAGCATAGCCTCCAACATTCCTTTTGAAGGTTTGGTAACCGTATCACTTCGTAAATCAATCATCATAGAAATAAAAACAAAGGATTAGAGGTTATTGTCTTTGAAAGCCAGCAGCCGCAATAAATGCTTCTGCTTTATTATTGAGCCTAACAACGGCCAAAGATTGGTTGTACTCAAAATTTAGGTTATCCCCTTCAAACCTATTGGTTAAATGAAAGAGGTTAAAGTTTTTATCAAAACGTTCATCATCATTCCAAAAGGTAAAGCTTCTGTAGCAGGGTTGCACGGGAGCACTTAGTTCTGGCCCGTCAGACGGATTGGAAGGCTCATAGTTTTTAACTTCATTTTCTTTAAGCTCTTGAAAGTTGTTGGATACAAATTGAAATATGCTATCATTGGATAGCAATACTGTTCTAAACAATCCGCAATTATCAATTTTTTTCATTAACGGCCTACCATCTTCTTGCCAAAATATATAGACTTCGTAATACGTTTCTTTTGAAGTACACATTTTACCATCAATCATAAACATTTCAATAGTACCAGAACAATAATGCTTGGTTGAAAAAAATTGTGTTATGCCTCGTTCTTGAAGCTTCGTGGTAAATTCATTTGTTAATTCGGTAACATAGGCTTCATCGTTTTGAGAATAACTAGAAACAGCTATAAAGAAGTTTAAAAAAAGGAGTGTTGTTTTCATAAGTGAGGTGTTTTCTGAATTGCTAATTTACACAAAGAAGCTTTTAATATCCCATATCGCATTGAAAACTTCCAATTGGGCTTCCATCTGGGATTTTGGGAACTCCCACTTTTTTGAAATCGTCTGGATCTTCTTCAAAGGCATCAATTTCTAATAATAGTTGCTTTGCAAAAGGACTTTTATCTCTTTTTAATTCGGAGGCGATATCTTCAATAGCTTCCAAAGAGCTTCCTTTAACTTGCGGTAAAGCATCTTTATTTAATGAAAGTGCAAACAAATGCTGAAGCGTTTGATACTGGATGATATGTTGCACCTCTTTCTGATAAAGAGATTTTAAATCGTCTTCAAAAACGGTAGTAAGCAAATCTTCCAATACCTCATCAAACCCTAGATTATCTTGTTGCAAAGCTTTTTGTTGCACCAATCTATTGGCTCTTTCAGTATGTAAAAGTAATTCTAAAGTCATATCACTTGCTGTTGCCGCAGCTCCTAAAGCATCAAAAGCTACACCCATATCACTTTTGAAAGATTCGCGTGTTCTGCTATACCCATAAGCTCTTGGTGGAAATAATTTTAATTGTGTTTCTGGAATACTTAAATTTTTTGAAGTGAGGGTTTTTAAAACTGCATGTAGTGCCTTTTTTTGTTCAGGTTTTGGTAAATAATTGTGTTGTACTCCAGCATAATCTTTTACCAAATAATCATATTCCATTCCGCCAATTAACTTTACTGCAGCTTCGGTTTGGTACCGATGTAAAAAATATAGGGGTACAAAAACATCTTCTAACACAGAGTAAGCTTCTCCTGTTCGAATATTATCTTCAGAAAAATTATTGATAGCTACTTCTCTAATTTTTAATAAATTTTCCAATTCCTCCCAGGCGCTTTCACCATTATCCCAAAGATGAGCTTTCCCGTGAGCTCCTCCCTTTGCTCGTGCATCGCTGTCTGTGAGGTAACGTAACCCATTGGCAAAAGCGCCCTCCAACAATGCTTTTAAATAGGTTTTTTCATCGCCATTGGGAGCCACTCCATAACTATAAGCTACAGTTACTTTGTCCCAAGCTCCTATTCCTGTAGCGTAGGCATTGTTTAAATTAACTTCACCATTAATAAGTTGTAACGTAGGGTGTGGATAATCCATAACACTCGCTCTATTAGAAGTGCTCGCTGCAAAATTGTGTGCAAAACCTAGCGTATGTCCTACTTCGTGAGCAGACAATTGTCTAATTCTAGCCAATGCCATTTCTAACATAGGTCCATAATTATCGTCACTTACAGCAAAAGGTTTATTTAGTAAGGCTTGTGCAATCATAAAATCCTGACGAATTCTCAAGCTACCTAAGCTCACATGCCCTTTAATAATTTCACCGGTTCGTGGGTCATTGATTGTTGAACCATAACTCCATCCCCTTGTAGAGCGATGCACCCACTGAATCACATTATACCGAACATCCATAGGGTCTGCATTTTCGGGTAATATTTTTACTTGAAATGCATCCTTATATCCTATGGCTTCAAATGCTTGGTTCCACCAGCTAGCACCTTCCAATAGTGCCGAGCGAATAGGCTCCGGCGTTCCAGGATCTAAATAATAAACTATAGGCTCCTTTGCTTCACTCACCGCAGCGGTCGGATCTTTCTTTTCAAGTCGGTGACGAGTAATATAACGCTTGGTAATGGGTTCTTGAACTGGTGTTGCGAAATCCATATAGGTCATAGGATAGGATCCACTACGTGGGTCAAATTCACGTGGAATGTATCCAACTTCGGGTAACTCTACAAAACTATGATGTTGTATTACAGATACAGCTCTTGAATTAGGTGCCACACTACGTATATCCCAACCCGTTGAGTCCCCTACATACGTAAGCATAGCTTCAAACTCTACATTTTTTGGAAACGCTTTGGTACGTTCCATCCAAACAGTATTGCGGGTTTTATCTAGTTTATATGTACCTTGTTTATTCCGTTTAAGGGTTTGGGCCACATTGTGTGCATCTTCCATTAAAAATGGAGTTAAATCTACGAGGTATATCCCTTTTTTGTTTTCCTTTATTTCAAAACCAAATAAAACCGAACGTGCAAAAGCTTCTTCAATGGACTTCTTCTCTAATAAGTTATCAGTATTAGCACGATAATTCATATTGGGTTGCAACAATAATATCTTGTTACCGCTTTTTATAAACTTCACCAATTCTCCTCCTCCAAGCTGACCGCGATCCAAACCGATGTCGTTAGAACCTAACCCAGTTCTTAAAGAATGTACGTATAAAAATTCAGTATTGAGCGTTGCAGCAGGAATTTCGAGGTAGATATTTCCCTCATCTTCAACGTAATGAAAATTAAAAAACCCTTCAAAATGTTGAACGTTTTTCTTTCCGTCCAAAAACTGTGCATGAACGTAGGTCATTCCGAAGGTAAAAATTAAGGCAAGTAGTAAGTTTCTCATAAGATTGTCTCCCAAGGTTATATGGGATAAATCTATTAAAATTCTTTGAAAGTGTTTCGGCTTGTGTTCTTAAATTCTATTTTTGTATAAAATCCTATCTTAATTATGACAACCATAGATCAACTTAAAGATCTCAGAAATCGCCTGGATGCGTTAAGGAGGTATCTTTGACGTAGATGGCAAAAGAATAACCATCGCAAACGACGAAGAAAAAACCTTCGACCCTAATTTTTGGAACAATCCACAGGAGGCAGAAGCCTTTATGAAACAACTTCGTACTCTAAAAAAATGGGTTGAAGATTACGAAAAAGCAACTTCATTTACTGAAGAAGCCGAAATTCTGTTTGAATTTTTTAAAGAAGGTGAAGGCATACAGAACAATGTCGATACTGCCTTTTTAAAAGCCGAAGAAGCCATAGAAGCCCTCGAATTTAGAAATATGCTAAGTAGTGAGGGTGACGACCTCTCCGCGGTACTTCAAATAACCGCTGGTGCAGGCGGTACAGAAAGTTGTGATTGGGCAAGCATGCTCATGCGTATGTATATGATGTGGGCTCAAAAAAATGGCTATAAAGTAAAAGAACTCAACTTTCAAGCGGGAGATGTTGCTGGAGTAAAAACCGTAACGCTAGAAATTGATGGCGAATTTGCCTTTGGCTGGTTAAAAGGTGAAAATGGTGTGCATCGTTTGGTACGTATCTCCCCTTTTGATAGCAACGCGAAACGTCATACCAGTTTTGCAAGTGTATATGTTTATCCTTTAGCCGATGACAGTATTGAAATAGACATAAACCCTGCCGATATCTCTTGGGACTTTGCCCGTAGTAGTGGTGCAGGCGGTCAAAATGTGAATAAGGTGGAAACCAAAGCAATCCTTACCCACCACCCAAGTGGTATTGTGATACACAATAGCGAGACCCGATCGCAATTAGAGAATCGCGAAAAGGCCATGCAAATGTTAAAGTCTCAATTGTATGAAATCGAACTTCGTAAACAACAAGCTCAACGGGACGAAATTGAAGCCAGTAAAATGGCTATTGAATGGGGAAGTCAAATACGGAACTATGTGTTACATCCATATAAATTAATTAAAGATGTACGCTCATTACATGAAACAGGTAATACCGATGCGGTGCTGGATGGCGATTTAGATGGTTTCCTAAAAGCCTATCTCATGATGACTGGGCAAGGTGAGAAAAGTGAGGAATTATAAGATATAAAATGGAATTACCCTTAAATTGTAATGTTCAGTATTATGACGCTTTCTTAACAAAAGAAATTGCGCAAAAAGCCTTTGAGTATTTAATGAGTGATCCTGAACTAACACAAAACTTTTCCATAAAAACACCAACAGGAGAAATCTTTGAGGAACAATTTGGCAAAATAATGTACGTTACTCAAACTCTTTTTAATGAAAAGGTCTTTTCAGAAATTCAGTGGGGTAAAATAAAGGTTTGGCCAAAAGAACTTCTCTCCATTAAAAACAAAGTAGAAAGTTTAACTGGTAATAGATTTGAAACCTGTGTCTGCATCTATTACCCTAATGGAAACTCGGGTGTCGACTTTCATTCAGATTATGTTGCTTTTGGAGATACTTCCATTATACCTTCGCTTAGTTTAGGAGCAGAACGTAACTTTATATTTAGAGAAAATCAATCCCAAAAGGACTACTCAATAACACTAGCCCATGGAAGCTTATTAATTATGGGGAAACACAGTCAAGAGCGTTATGAACATTGTCTTCCTTTAGACCCAACCTGTATTAAAGGTCGTATTAATATCACTTTTCGAAAATATGGTTTTTATTAATAAAGGAATTACTAACCTTTCTTTTTACTAGTTCACTTTTTTTATGGTTTTAAATACTTATGAAGATTTACATATTTTCACACTTTTTTGACATCCATTTTACAGTATTGGAAAACGAACCTTCTACATTTGGTCATCATTAATCAAAAAACAAATAGTTATGAACATGAAAAATCAATTAGTAGGGCTCACTTTTATAGTTGCAATTCTTTTAAGCTGTCAGGATAAAAATGATATCAAAAGAGAGGAACTAGCAGCTGTAACAAATGACCAAGTAATAAAGGACACGAAAACCATAAGCAAATCGGAAATAAAAGTTTTTGACGATTTTATTTATGAGATAGGATCTCGATTTAGTTCCATTAAAAAAAGTGAGGTAGAAAACGCTAAAACTATGAACGCTTTTTTTAGTGAAGAAGAATTACAAAAGATGGAGACCATCACCTCCCTTAAAATAATTCGTGTTATTGATGATAAACTATCTGAAATTAGAGAGGTAGGAACCACCAAAGATTTAACAAAGGCACAATTAAATTTGCTGAAATACTTTGAATATGACGCTAATTTTGTGGTTAGAGCCGACTTTAAACAGAGAAATGAAATTACGGGAGAACTAGAGGATAACTATGCATCCCCCCACCTAACCATGGTTCCTGAAAAGCAAGCCACTTTTGTAGATGGTAAAGATGCATTAAAAGCATTCTTAAAAATGAGCACCGAAAAAGTTCGGAAGGATGCCGACCCTGAAAAATTTCAAGCTGCCAAATTGTACTTTACAGTTTCAAAGGATGGAACCATTAAAAATGTGCATCTAGACCGATCTTGTGGCTATCCCAAGATTGATGAGAAAATGAAGGAACTTATTTCACAAGTACCTGGTACTTGGTTACCTGCAGAAAATGAGAAAGGAGAAAAAGTTGACCAAGAATTGGTTGTCTCATTTGGGCTTTTGGGCTGCTAAAGACCATCCTAAATAATTAAAAAAGGCTTCTTCAAATTTTGAAGAGGCCTTTTTTAATATCTTTACAAAAAACAATAATGTCTCAATTTAAAACCATCATCTTCGACCTTGGCGGCGTGCTTATTGATTGGAATCCAGAATATGTCTTTCTCAAAGAATTCCGTGGAAACCGGGAAAAAATGGATTGGTTTCTTAATGAAATTTGTGCTTGGGAATGGAATATGAACCAAGACGCTGGATATCCACTAGCACAAGCCACCGAAGATCGTGTAGCCATGTTTCCAGAATACGAAGAACTTATAAGAATGTATTATGGTCGCTGGGAAGAAATGCTGGGCTATACACACGAGGATACCTTAGAAATTTTAGAAAGTGTCGTGCAAAATCCAAACTATAAAGTGTATGCATTAACCAATTGGAGCGGGGAAACGTTTCCTGTCGCCTTACAAAAATTTCCTTGGCTACAATGGTTCGAAGGAATTTTGGTGAGTGGTGATGAAGGCATGCGAAAACCCCATAAAGAAATTTACGAATTAATGCTTCACCGCTATAACATTAACCCCCAAGAGACCATATTTATTGATGACAGCCTTAAAAATGTAGAAGGAAGTGAAGCCGTAGGAATTAAGGGAATTCACTTTGTAAATGCATCCTCTCTTAAAAAAGAACTTATAGCTTTGGGTGTGGCACTATAATTTTGTAGCCACAACTCTTTCTATCTGCTACTTTTTTTGTAGTTTTCTGTTTTACTTCAACTGTTAGAAAAATATGACCCAATATAAAGTTGCCGTTTTAGGCCCTATTCCTAGAGACCACATTATTACTCATAATAACGAGGTAATTCAAAAATACGGTGGGGCTACCCATACAGCCATTGCTATTTCAAATTTACTAGAAAATAAAGGCACCGTGTATCCTGTGACTCATGTGCGCAAACAAGATGAAAAAGGAGTGAAAGACCTTTTTGCTCCTTATGCCAATATTAATACAGAGTGTATTTCTTCAGTAGCAGATCAAGGAGATGTCATTCAGTTGAAATTTGTTGACCAAAACAAACGCATTGAGACCCAAACAGCGTTTATGAAGCCTATTGGGCCCGAGGATGTTAAACCACTCCTCGATTGTGAGGTATTTGTTTGTGTTCCTGTTACCGATTTTGAAGTCCCTCTAGAAACGCTTATTTACATTAAAGAAAATAGCAACGCATCCATTGTTTTTGATGCGCACGGCCCTACTACGGCCCTTACGGTTCGAGGGCAACGAGTAACTAAGTTTTGGGTAGATCGCGATTTATGGCTTCCGTATATCGATGTCCTTAAAATGAATCTAGAGGAGGCTAATTGTAGTTGGTTTCAAAATGAGTATAGCTTAGAAGAATTAGAAAACAATGAAGAAATTGACCCGGAACAGCTTCCAAAATTTGCAGCATATTGCCTGCAACACGGACTCAAAGCTTTATACGTTACCTTGGACTCTCGCGGAACGATGGTATATACGCTTCAAAATGGGGTGTTGCATCAAGAATTGGTTCCTTCGGTTCCAGTTGAAAAAGTCATAGACACCACGGGTTGTGGGGACTCGTTTGCTGGTGGAATTGCCTTCAGTTTATTGGACAACCCAATGGATTTTATTAAAGCGGCTCAATTTGGAAATGCCATGGGCGCACAACGCACCCAAGGAAAAACATTTGAAGTGTTTAAATCACTTTCAGAAACTGAAAAAATTCTTGCCAATACTTATAAATCGTCCGTTTGAAAGCAGCTAGTTTAGCACAGTTACGAAAAGAATTAAAACTTCGTACTCACGAAGAATTGCAAGAGTTGTGTTTAAAATTGGTTCGATATAAAACCGAAAACAAAGAACTCCTCTCCTATTTACTTTTTGAAGTCGAGGATGAGGCTCATTATATTGCTGGAATTGAATCCTATATTACCGAAGCTTTTTCAGAAATAAACACTCAAAGCTATTTCTATATTCGAAAAAGTATTAGAAAAATACTTCGCGTTACAAAAAGGTTCATCCGTTATTCTTCCGAAAAGGAAACCGAAGTCATTCTCTTACTACATTTTTGCAAAACACTGGAAAACTTTACACCTTCCATCAAAGAAAGTGCTGCCATGATGAACCTTTATCACCGACAAGTTGCGCTTATTGAAAAGAAATTGGAAGGACTCCACGAAGACCTTCAGTACGACTATTCTCTAGTTTTACAACAATTGGCATTTCGAGATGAGTAGCCGTATCTTTGTATTTTTTAATACGTAAATATTCAAGCATTGATCACCATTTATCACAATCCACGTTGTTCCAAATCGAGAGAGGCACTTCAAATTTTAGAAGCCCATAATGAAGTCGTTAAAATAATCCATTATTTAGATACCCCTCCTACTTTGGAGGAACTTCAAAATATACTTCTACAACTCAATAAAAAGCCAATGGACATAGTCCGTAAAAATGAAACACTTTGGAAAGAGAAATATCGAGATAAGAAACTAAGTGGAAAAAGATTACTAAAAATCCTGTCCAAAAATCCTCAATTAATTGAGCGTCCAATCGTTATAAAAAAGGATAAGGCTATTGTGGCTAGACCTCCCGAAAGCGTTAAGGAAATTCTATAAAAAGTTTAACAGAATATTAGCATTCAAAGCTTAAACCTAAAGTTATTTTCGTAGTCGAACTGGAAAAATTCACTATGAAGAAAATCTTATTTGCCCTTTCCTTGTTGATTGGTTTTGGGTCTTGGTCACAAAATGGAGGAACAACCGAAGTTACAATCACAGGAAAAGTGCTTGAAGAAGGTTCAAATTTTCCCTTAGAATATGCAACCGTAGCTTTTTCTGATACCAATGGAAACATTATTGGTGGAGGAATAACAGACGCAAATGGAAATTACAGCATTGAAGTAAAAGCAGGTGTTTATAATGTTCAATTTGAGTTTATATCGTATAAAACCGAAACGTTAAGCAATCAGCGATTGTTTAAAAACACATCGTTGCCCACTATGGCACTAGCCCTAGACTCGGAGAGTCTGGAAGAGGTGGTGGTTAGAGCCGAAACGACTGAGGTTCAAATTCGATTGGATAAAAAAATATACAATATTGGGAAGGACCTAACTACAAGTGGTGCTACCGTAAGTGATGCCTTGAATAATGTCCCCTCTGTTACAGTAGATGTAGACGGTGCTATTGCACTTAGAGGAAATGAAAACGTGCGTATTTTAATCAATGGTAAACCCTCTGCCATTGCTGGATTTGGTGATACCGATGCCCTGCGCCAACTACCTGCCGAAGCTATAGAACGTGTGGAAGTAATTACGTCTCCTTCTGCTCGCTATGATGCCGAAGGAACCGCTGGAATTCTGAATATTATTCTTAGAAAGGAAAAAACTTTAGGACTTAATGGATCCATTCAAACCAACTTTAGCTATCCACTTGGTAGCAGTGCCACAGCGAACTTAAATATTAGAACAGATAAATTCAATATATTTAATACTACTGGAGTTCGTTACAATGAAAGCCCTGGAAACGCCACTTTTGAAAATGTATATTTTAGTGATGACATTGACAATCCCTTTGTTGATGAAACTCGTAAATACAACCGAAAAAGACAAGGTTTTAATACCAATCTAGGTATGGAGTATTTCATTACAGACCGCTCTTCTATTACTGCCTCGGGCTTTTATAGAATGAGTGACGATAATGATCTTACCACCAACCTTACCAGCGAATTTGATGCAGATAGGAATTTAGCAGTCTCTCGATCCAGAAATGAAGACGAAACTGAAGATGATGAAAACTTTCAATTTTCTTTAAATTATGTAAATGAGTTTAATACAGATGGACATAAACTTACGGCCGATTTCCAATGGGAAACAGGTTCAGAAACCCAAATAGGGTTAATTGAAGAATTTAATACCTTCCCTGCAAACGAAACACTTCCTTCTGAATATATTACTGAAGTTCAAGACGATACCGAATATTTATTCCAAGCAGATTACGTTTTACCCATTGGAGAAAGCGCTCAATTTGAAGCAGGTTTCCGAAGTACTTTAGAAAATACCATAACAGATTACACCTTAGAAGAACAATTAGTAGCGGGAGGTGCATTTGTAAGAAATGACAGCCTTTCCAACATCTTTGATTATACCGAAAATGTTCATGCAATATATAGTCAATATGGAAATAAATTTGGAGACTTTTCCTTTTTATTAGGCTTGCGAATGGAAAACACTGTTTTAAAAGGGGAAGTTACTGCAACCGATGTTACGGCAAACAATGCGGCTTTAAACATTAATTTCGACAAAAATTTTCTTGGGCTATTCCCCACAGTAAATTTGGTGTATGAGCTTTCAGAAAGAGAAAATGTTACCCTAGGTTATAACCGAAGAATTAACCGCCCCAGAAATTGGTTTGTAAACCCCTTCCCTTCGCGTTCCAGTGAAGCCAATGTATTTCAAGGAAATCCTGACTTGAATCCTGCCTATGCAAGCGCTTTCGATTTGGGCTATTTAAAACGTTGGAAGCAACTAACATTAACAACCTCTATTTACTATCAATACGAAACCGATTCTTTTGAAAGAGTTCAGGAAGAAACGGGATTGGTGACTCCTAATGGAATTCCTATTATTAGAACCATTCCTATTAACCTTTCTACTAATACACGTATAGGTTTTGAAGCGGGAGTACTATATAATCCTGCCAAGTGGTTGCGATTAAACGGAAGTTTTAATTTCTTTCAGTTTGAAACCGAAGGAGATTTTAACGGTGTAGATTATGGAGCAAAAAATACAAGTTGGTTTACACGAGGTAGTGCTAAGGTTACCCTACCTACAAAAATTGATTGGCAGACCAATGTCTTTTATCGCGGCCCTTATAATAATGCGCAAACAGAGTTTGATGGTATACTTTCGGTCGATTTAGCGTTCAGTAAAGACATTATTAATGACAATGCTACCATTGGATTTAATGTAAGTGATTTATTTAACAGCAGAAAACGTCGTTCTTTAACCGAAACGAGTAGCTTTACAAGTAATAGTGAATTTCAATGGAGAGAGCGCCAATTTAATTTATCGTTTACCTATCGTTTTAATCAGAAAAAAGAAAGACAACGAAATCGTGGTGGCGATGGAGATTTTGATGGTGAAGGATTTGAAGGATAATTTGTAGTTTTACATATGACCGAACATTATGTCCCTTGGGTAGTTTTAATAGTCTACGTGCTATTTCTTCTCCTTTTAGATTTCTTTGTTTTACACAAAAAAGGGACGACACCCACTTCCAAAAAGGCATTATACGAAACTTTATTCTTTGTAGCTAATGCACTGCTCTTTTCGGGAGTAGTGTTTTGGTTTTTTAAAGAGGGATTAGTGGACAACCCGAACAACTACACTCCCACAAAAGCTTGGCTTAGTTATCTCACGGGATATATCATAGAACTGTCCTTAAGTGTGGATAACCTATTTGTAATTGCTGTTATTTTTACTTCTTTTAAAATTCCAAGTAAATACCAGCATAGACTTTTATTTCTAGGGATTTTGGGAGCATTGGTATTTAGGGCTATTCTTATAAGTGTTGGTATTGTGCTCATTAACAAGTTTCACCAAATGAGTATCATTTTTGGATTATTCTTGTTATTTACTGCCTTCAAAATGCTCAAAAAAGAAGCCGAACACGAAGATCCCAAACAACCCAAAGGACTATCCAAGATTTTTCGTTTTACCAAGATTATCGATGGAGATAAATTTGTTACCCAAGTAGATGGTAAAAGAGTGTTTACGGCTCTATTTGGTGCTTTAGTTACCATAGAATTTACCGATCTACTCTTTGCGCTTGATAGCATTCCTGCCATTTTTGCTGTCACCACAGATCCTTTTATAGTCTTTAGCTCCAACATTTTTGCCATTATGGGACTGCGCTCGCTGTACTTCTTCCTTGCCAATATGCTTGAGAAATTTAAATATTTAAAATATAGCGTGTTTGCTATATTAATTTTCGTTTCCATTAAGCTTATGGCTGCCACGTTGGTGGAAATACCAGAATGGTTCTCCCTTACTTTTATCGTCCTTTCTTTAGCGGGAGGCGTGTATGTTTCATTATTGAATGCGAAGGAAGAGAGATAAACAGATTTTTTATTCAGTATTGGAAATACAGAAACTATTATACATTTTTACAATATCCACAATTTGGCGTCTTGTAAACTTTTTTTCTTCAATTAATTTGACTAATTGAGGACAATCACTAAAATATTCTGCAGCAATTCTTCTAAACTTTCTTTCCGAATAAAAGGCTCTAAATGAGGTAATAAACTTTACCTTTTCATTATTTCTTTGAAGATAGTAATCTTGATGGCTTTCCTCTATTTGTCCATAAAAGCAGATATGTGAATATAGCACCAACCTATCATTTATAATTCTACTAACAAAATGAGTTTCTGAATCAGTATTTAACAATTTGCCCAGAAAATTGGGTTTATAATGAATTTCATCTTCTGAAATATTAATATGAATCATTTTAACAGGGGAATTCTCCTTGTATTCAATTATAAGACTATCTACATCACTAGTCAAATATTTATTAACTTCAGACTTTTCGTTAGCTTTAAAACGGATATTAGGCTCATAAATTTGTCCAATTCCTTTTTTTACTTCTCCAGTTTTAAAATACAATTCACACTTATACCAATTTTGAGAAATACTATCTGTATTGACTAAAATTGAAATGAAAAAAAGATAATATATTTTGAGCATCATTCTTAAAAATAATTTATACAAATAAACAAAAAAACCCTCCAAAATGGGAGGGTTTTTATATCAATTAGTGTTTGTTCTAATTATTTAGCTTCTGCTACTACGTCAAAAGAGAAATCGGTTACCACATCTCTATGAAAACGAATTTTAGCATCGTATTTTCCAGTACGCTTAATTAAACCACCAGCGATGATAATAAACTTTTTCTCGATTTCCACACCTTCCTTAGCAAGGGCAGCTGCAAGGTCTGCATTACTTACAGAACCAAACAATTTATCCCCTTCACCAGCTTTAGCAGCAATCTTAATTTCTAAACCGTTTAACTTATCCGCTTCTTTTTGAGCGTCATCGATCATTTTCTTTTCCTTGTGCGCACGTTGTTTTAACGTTTCTGCCAACACTTTTTTAGCAGAAGGAGTCGCTAATACAGCGTATCCCTGAGGAATAAGAAAGTTTCTTCCGTAGCCATTTTTTACAGATACTAAATCGTCTGCAAAACCTACATTTTCAACGTCTTTTTTTAATATTAGTTCCATGTTCTTTCTGCTTTTATTTTAATAAATCGGCAACGTATGGCATTAAAGCCAAGTGACGGGCTCTTTTTACAGCTACTGCCACTTTACGTTGATATTTAAGAGACGTTCCTGTTAATCTACGAGGAAGGATTTTTCCTTGCTCGTTTACAAATTTCAATAAGAAATCTGGATCTTTATAATCGATATACTTAATACCCGATTTTTTGAATCGACAGTATTTTTTAGTCTTTGAAGTTTCGATATTTAACGGAGTAAGATATCTTATCTCTCCGTCTTTCTTTCCTTTAGCTTGTTGTTCTATTGTAGACATATCTTAAGCAGTTTGTTTTTTATCACGGTTTCTTCTCTTCTCAGCCCAAGCAATTGCATGCTTGTCTAACTTTACAGATAAGAAACGCATAATACGTTCGTCTCTTTTAAACTCAACTTCTAAATCGTTGATTGCTTCACCTGGAGCGGTGTACTCAAAAAGGTGATAAAAACCACTTTTTTTGTGTTGAATTGGATACGCTAATTTTTTTAGCCCCCAATTTTCTTTGGATATCATCTTTGCACCTTTAGAAATAAGAAAATCTTCAAATTTCTTAACTGTTTCCTTTATCTGGTCTTCAGATAAAACGGGATTCAAGATGAAAACAGTTTCGTAATGATTCATAAATATAATTTTATTACTTCTCAGCACCTTGCCAAGAGCGTGCAAAAATACTACTTTATTTAGAATTAACAAACATCCATTTCATTATTAAAGTTTTTCCTACACAAATAGTTAAAACGCTAAATTTTAGCGTTGAACGAGGAAAAAAGTTGCAGTTCATCGATTTTTTATCTATCATTGTACTGAGCTAAACCTTACACCCATGGAAAAACCTATGTTAAAATGTGCTATTGTTGATGACTCAACATTGCAAAGACTTTCCATAGTAAAACTAATAGAAAACCATCCCTCCCTTGACCTAATTGCAGAGTACAATAATGCTATTGAGGCCAAAATGGGCCTAGCCTCTACTGAGATTGACCTTATTTTCTTGGATATTGAAATGCCCATCCTTTCGGGATTCGATTTACTAGACGACCTTACCAATAAACCACAAATTATATTCGTTACTGGTAAAACGAAATACGCATTTAAAGCTTTTGATTATGATGCCGTGGATTATTTAAGAAAGCCTATCTCTAAAGAGCGTTTCTTGAATGCGGTTCACAAGGCGATTGTAAACTACAAAATGAAAAACGAAGAAGGCTTCGACGATGAAGACTTTATCTTCGTAAAAAGTAACCTTAAAAAGCGAAAAGTATTTCTAAATGAGCTTCGCTATATTGAAGCCTTAGGAGATTACGTAAAGCTTGTTACAGAACACGATGCGTTGGTAGTGTTATCCACTATGAAAGCTTTTGAAAATCTATTACCCAAAGAGCGTTTCTTACGGATTCACAAATCGTATATTGTGAACCTAGATAAAGTTGAAAAATACAATAGTAAAGTAATCGAGCTTGATAAGGAACAACTTCCGCTAAGTAGAAATCGTAAGGCCGAATTGGTAGAAGCATTGGCAGCTACCGCAAAGTAACCTAATAGTTATCTACATCTACTGTTAATTTCACCCTCGAAAATTCTTTTACAGCAAGAAAGCGTTGTTGCGCTTTTAAAATATATCCTTTTGTTTTGGAAAGGGAACTTTCTTTTGGGATCTTTACCAGAATATGGGTAATAAACTCATTGCGAATCCGTCCAACTGGCGGACTTACAGGCCCCAATACATGTTCTTTTAAAGGCATTTTTAACACTTCGGCAAACCATTTTGACGCTTTATCCATCGTAATAAAGTTTCTATGCTTTACGGTAATTTTTATAATTCGATAGTGCGGTGGATACTTAAACTGATACCGTTCTTCGGTTTGCTCTTTGTACATTCCTTCATAGTCATTGGTACTTACCTGACGTAAAATTTGATGATACGGATTATAACTCTGTATAATCACCTTGCCTCGTTTTTGCGTACGCCCTGCCCTTCCCGCTACTTGTTGCAAAAGCTGAAAACTGCGTTCATGGGCTCTAAAATCTGGGAAGTTTAAAAGATTATCTGCATTCATTACTCCCACCAAACTCACATCCCGAAAATCCAATCCTTTTGCAAGCATTTGCGTTCCCACTAAAATGTCAATGTCTTTATCCTCCATACGTTCAATAAGCTTGGCATAGGCATGTTTCCCTTTGGTGGTGTCTTGATCCATTCTGGCCACGGAATGGTTTGGGAATAATTCTTTTAATTCTTCTTCAATCTGTTCAGTTCCAAAGCCTTTGCTGTCCAAGGTTTCACTTCCACAAGCCAAACAAGAAATAAGCATCGCCATGCTATAACCACAATAATGACATCGCAATTGGTCTTTATGTTGGTGATAGGTCAAACTTACATCGCAATTAGGGCATTGCGGCGAAACACCACAGGTGGTACACTCTACTATGGGCGAATACCCTCTTCTATTCTGAAACAAAATCACCTGCTCTTTGTTTTGAAGGGCTTCCTCCATTTCTTCCAAAAGGCGATCGCTAAAATGGCCTGTCATTCTTTTCTTCTTCAGCTTATCCCGAATATCGACCAACTCCATTTCGGGCATTAGTACATTTCCGAAACGTTCCTTTAATATAACTAATCCATATTTTCCATCCTTGGCATTGTAATAACTTTCCAAAGAAGGCGTGGCAGAACCCATGAGCACCTTAGCCTTGTGCAATTGCGCCAAAACCAAAACCGCATCTCTTGCGTGATAACGTGGCGCTGGATTGTATTGCTTAAACGAAGGTTCGTGTTCCTCATCTACTATAACGAATCCTAAATTCTGAAAAGGCAAAAACAAAGCAGAACGAGCGCCAATGACAATTTGTGCTTTTTGCTTTTGCTGAAGGACCTGTTGCCAAACCTCCACGCGTTCGTTATTGGAATATTTACTGTGATACACTGCCACCTTTTTTCCAAAATAATGCTGAAGTCTGGATATAAGCTGCGTGGTTAAAGCAATCTCAGGCAGGATATACAGAATTTGTTTTCCCGTTTCAAGCATCTCTTCTATGAGTTTCACATAGATTTCTGTCTTTCCGCTGGAAGTGACACCGTGCAGGAGGGTAATATCTTTCTCTTTAAAAGAAGCCTCTATTTCCTGAAAAGCCACCTGCTGTGCGGGACTTAATCCCTTTACTTCGGAAGGTGCATCCCCTGTGTATTCCATGCGATCTTTTTGAAGGTAATATTCTTCTAAAATTCCTTTGTCAATCAATGTTTTAATCACCGAAGCGGTGCTATCTGCCTTCTTTTGAAGTAATACCGACTCTACATTCTTCTCGGTAGCTGAAAGCATAAAAAGAGTCATAAGGACATCACGCTGTTTGGGTGCGCGAGATAATTCATCTAATAACTCCCGAAGCGAAGCTTCCTCTTGATAGGGGGTTTTTAGTTTAAGATATCGCTTCAGTTTGGGTTTGTACTGTTCAAATAATGCTTCCTGAACCGTTACCACTCCTTTTTCAATTAAATTCTGAATCACCCCCACCACATGAGTCCTGTCCAAAATATTCCGAATGTCATTAATATGTAAAGATGACTGATTTTGCAAGGCTTCAAACACTACAAACTCTTCATCGTTTAAGGTGCTTTCATCAAATTCTACATCTTTCCGAAGCGTGATAATGGTTTCACTTTCCAACAAAAAAGCGCTGGGTAACGCGGCGCGAATCACTTCGCCTAAGGTGCACATATAATAGTTTGCCATCCATTCCCAATGCTTTAATTGGGTAGCTGTGATGATGGGTGTTTCGTCTAAAATCTGGTCAATAGATTTAGTTTCGTAGGCAGGAGGATCGTTTTGGTGAATGGCATAGACAATCCCTGTATAAATTTTCGATTTTCCAAAAGGTACCGCCACACGCATTCCCGGCTTAAGAAAGCCTGCTTCGTCTTTATTAACGTTATAGGTAAACGCTTGACGTAGCGGAATAGGTAAAATGACATCGATAAAATACACAGGCAAAAATTAAATACACTTTTCTTTTAAACGCTGTAGGGATATGTTCAATTCGAAGCCCAATAGCAACAGGTTCGAGTTAATCCAAATATACACCATCATAATCAACAACGCCCCAATGGAGCCGTATAATTCGTTATATTGAGAGAAATTATTAATGTACACCCCAAAGAAATAGGTAGTGAGTACAAAAAGCAGGGTTGTTACCAACGCTCCTATGGAGAAAAAGCTGGTCTCTCGTCCTTCTTTTACCCCAAAATGATATAAGGTCGCAACTACGATATAAAGCATCAATGCAAAGAGCCCAAACTGAAGCACATTAATCCAGAATATCTCATTTTGAATGTACTCATCTGCCGTTAAAAAGTTGATGAAGTATTCCCCATAAAGAATAGCACCTACCGTTATCAAGATAATTACCGCCAGAAAAATAGACACTAGAAAGGAAATAAAATACTGTCTAAAAAATCCGCGGTTAATAGTCACGTAGAATGAATATTCAAAGGCGCTAAAAATAGCATTTACCCCATTTGCCGTTAAAAACATGGTTAAAAAGAAAGTTACAGAAAGCAAACTACTGCGGGGGTTTAGCGCAATATCCTCAATCACAGGATAAAAGAAATCTTGCGTTTGTGGCGGTAATAATTCCTGAATAAAAATTAAAAATCGCGCTTGGAAATTTTCAATCCGGATATACGGTATCACGTTAAGAATAAACAGCAAAAATGGAAAAATAGCCATAAAGAAACTATAGGCAATAGAACTGGCACGCGAAGAGAAGGTCCCTTTAATAATTCCCAACGTATAGGTTTCTAACAAGTCGTAGAGAGAAAATCCACCAAATCCAGGAAGTTTGATAAGCTGCAACAACTTTACCACATTCCGTACAATGGGGATTTTATTAAGCTTTTCCTCTACTTCGGCACTCATTGGACGGCTTTTAAACTTAAGTCCATATTATACACCGAATGTGTCAACGCACCACTAGAAATATAGTTAACACCACATTCTGCATATTTTCTAGCGGTTTCCAAAGTAATACCACCACTCGATTCGGTAAGGCACTTGTCGCCAATCATTGCAACGGCTTTTTTGGTGTCTTCGTAATTAAAATTATCAATTAATATTCGGTATACGCCTTCACTCTCAAGGATTTCAGCGATTTCTTCCAGACTTCTTGCTTCAACTATAATCTTTAAATTCAGTTTGTTTTTCTTTAAATATGCCTTTGTTTGAGCAATGGCTTTGGTAATTCCACCACAAAAATCAATATGATTGTCCTTTAGCATGATCATATCGTAAAGGGCAAATCGGTGATTTTCCCCACCTCCTATTTTTACTGCCCATTTTTCTAAAGCACGAATCCCTGGCGTAGTTTTTCTTGTGTCGAGGATTTGGGTGTTGGTGCCTTCCAACAATTTTACATACTGATTGGTTTTGGTCGCAATCGCACTCATTCGCTGCATCGCATTAAGCACAAGTCTTTCAGCTTTCAAAATTGACTGACTTAATCCCGAAACATAAAACACTACATCTCCATATTTTACGGGTGTTCCGTCTTTTATTTTCACATCCACTTCCAAACCGTGGTCTACAAAATCGAATACCTGTTTCGCAAATTCTACCCCTGCAATGATGCCTTCGTCTTTTACTAATAATTTTGCAGTTCCCTCAGCTTCTTCAGGAATACAGGCCAGTGAACTATGATCCCCACTCCCAACGTCTTCTCGAATAGCGTTTGAAATAATGAGGTCTATTTCTTTCTGAAATTGTTTTTTGGAAATCATGAGATGTACAATTTATGCGAAGTTAGTAAATTTAGAAGGTAAGATTGTTGGTATCTTAGATTTTTGGTATTTTGGTTTTTTATAGGGACCAAAAGAGCCAAGATATTAAAAAAGCCCTTTAATTATCTTACAATGAAAATCACCTTACTCGCCATAGGTAAAACTGATAGCAAAAACCTTCAAAACTTGATGGATGATTATACCAAGCGGCTGTCGCATTATGTAAATTTTACTTTGGAAGTAATCCCCGATATTAAAAATGCTAAAAACTTGAGCGAGGCACAACAAAAAGATGCCGAAGGGGAAGAAATTTTAAAACGAGTCCAACCCAGTGATGCTTTGGTGCTATTGGACGAAAAAGGAAAACATCACAGCTCCGTAGCATTTTCTAACTACTTACAAAAGCATATGAATAGCGGACTTAAAAACTTAGTTTTTGTCATTGGCGGGCCTTATGGTTTTAGTGAAGCAGTGTATGCCAAGGCACAGGGGAAACTCTCCCTTTCTACTATGACCTTTAGCCACCAAATGGTACGTCTCTTTTTTATAGAACAACTATACCGTGGGTTTACCATTTTACGGAATGAGCCGTATCATCATCGTTAAGTGACGCCTTAATTTCCTTTTAACCAATCATCAAAATCGATTAACTTCTTCTCGTTTTCACCTAACCATGTATAAGAATCTTCATTACTATGCTGTGAGATATACTTGCAATACGTTTCTATATGGTCGCTTTTTGCTAGGTCATAAAAGAAGGGTACGTAAAATTCCCACCAAATCCCTGTATTTTTTTTCTTTTTAAGTTCTCCCAAAATTTTGAAAAAAGATTGGGTGTTTTCAACAAACATTTCATCTTCCGTTTTTCCTTCGTTTTTTTCTAATGACTTTGAGGCTTCTAGTAAAGACACCATTAAATTGGCTGCACCAAATTCATCATCATCATCACCCATAACAAGGGAAATATTTATAGTATTGGGCTTGTCTTTGTCTTTAGAAACATTTCCTCCAAAATTTTCTTGAAGCATTTGATAGGCTTCTAAAGATCTATTGGTGGTAGGCTCCAAAAACAAAAAATAATGAGTAGCTAATAGTGTTTGAACACTACTCCCTTTTTGATCATAAATATAGGCAAGCATTAAATGGCTACTAGAATGATTTGGGTTTTGCTCTATGGCTTTCACTACATTTGCTTCTGCATCATCAAAGTCATGTACTTTATAATGATTGAGCGCTAGGTTGTAAAACAAAAGATAATTGGGTTCTTCTTTTTTTATAGCTTTTTCAAACAGTTTAATAGACTCTTTTGTTTTCCCAATCATGTCTAATGCAGATCCTTTGGCTAAATAGGCCTCTACCATAAGATCGGAATTTTGATCTAGAACCACATCTGAATATTTAATAACCTGTTTGTAGTCTTCTAAAGAAAAGTAGCTTAACGCAATTTCATAATTTACAAGAGGAGATTTTGGGTCTAATGCCAGCGCTTTGTTGTACAACTCTATGGCTTTGTTAAAATCCCCTTGATCGTGAAATTGTATTCCTTCCTTTACATAATCTTCTACACTAGACTGTGCTATAATTGGGCATGTTATAAAAAACAACGCCAAAAAAAATCCTAAAAGTTTATTTTTCATATTTATTTTGGGTAAGGTGTTTATGTTAGTTGGTTGTTTACTTTCCTAATTTATAAATAAAAATCGAACCGCTGGTAGGCAGGCAAACAAATACTTATAGTTTTTGTTAGAGGCTGTTTTTTATTTTAAACATCACCAGCAAAAAAATAGCATAAGTAAGAACTGAATAGGTAACTGCAAAAATCTTCATTTGCTTGCTACTTCTTGCAGAAAGTATATCATTGGATTTTATAAAGGTAAAAATGAAGATTAATGGTACACAAAAAGAAATAATTATCGGATAAATAATATTGGGATCAATAAAAGTGAAAGTTCCTCTTAGGTGCAAAATCCCTAATATTGATAAAATATTTAAAGCTAATTCTGATGAGAAAATAAGTTTAGTTGAAAATATAGAATTCTCCTTACTCGATGAAAATTTATCATTAAATAAAAACTTACTTTTAAGAAAACTGTATATCATTTTAAAATAGTCTCTAAAGGATTTGCATATGGTTTGTGGCGTCTGCCTACTGGTTTGCAGCCTAGCAGGAATAATAGCTATTGCCAACCCATTTTATTCCGTTTTCATTATATATTTCATACCGTCATAAAAACTGGAATAGGGAACGTGCCCTGCATCTTCATAGGTCATATACTTAAAATCGACTCGCCCATTTAATTCAGAAGTTACCCTTTCGGAAAAATCAACTACAGATTGATGTATTTCTCCCTTAGGGTCTAAGGGGTCTGACAAAGAATTTGCGACAAATAGTTTTTTACCCTGATAGTCGCTCTTATTTTTAAAGGCTTTGTCTGCAAGTGTATTGAAATACGCATCCATATCTGCAAACCAACCCGCACAATTCCCTATGTAATTATCAAACAAGGTTGGCTTTGCTAAAAACGCATACATTACAAATAAGCCGCTTAAAGACCTACCTCGAATAGTTTTCAGTCCATTGGTGCGATAGTTATTATCAATATAGGGCACCAATTCCGTTTCTAGGAAGGAAATAAAGTTTTCTGCTTGGGGATTTTCCACTACATAAGAAGGTCTACTCAAGGGCATCATATCTCTGTCGCGATCGGTGTTTGCAATGGCTACAATAATCATTTCCATACGCAGATTATACGTCACTAACCTTCCATCTATAAGGTTATTTTCACTTCCGTCTAATAAATAAAGTACAGGATAAGCTTTGTTGGATACATCATAGTCTTTGGGAAGTGAGACTATTAGTTGTCTGGCTTCATTTACTATTTTTGAGTAGATGCTGTCTTTAACTCCTATTTTTACATTCACATCTTGTGAAAAAACACCTCCAGAGGTTAAAAATCCTAAAAGGAAAAAGAATATAATATAGTTTTTCATTTTGCTGTGATTCAAATTACTGCTAACAGTTCTAGCAATGGCTCCTTTACCACACCTACCACAAGCAGTTGGTTTCCCTAAAGATATTGTTTTTAATTGATTTTGTGCCGCAAAAAAAAGCAAGGGGTTGAGGGTTGGGAAGAACGAAGTAATTACCTATAGCCGTTGCTGTGTGCTTTTATTTTTTTAAACCGTCTAGAATTTCAACCAACTTGTACATTGTAGAACTTGGATTTTCATAAGCGTTTAAAGCTTTTGCTCTTTTAACAGCATCTTCTCGTTTGAGAATGAGTTTTTCCTTTAACTTTTTGTCAATTGCGCCTTTTTTGTAGGTTCTATTTCTGTTCTTCATTTCTCTACAACAATTTGCGTTGTTTGTGCTTGCTGTTTGATTTTTATAATGCAGTAAAAACCATAACTCAATGCATGGATTTGATACAAGTAATTCACAGCTTTTAATTTTCGAAAGTCGAGTTATCATTTCTGGAACGTCTAAATCATACACAAGATAATTCGAGTCTTTATCGTGTGTTGGCTTTCCTTGTTTATAATTTTCTATATACTCTTCAGTTATATTATTTCCACCAATTTTTGGGTGTATGTGTATGGATGGAATTCTATAAACAGATTTTAGCAAATTAATATATGCCTCTTCAGTCTCTCCTTCACAAAAAACAAACAGAGTTGGGTTAATTTTTTTCCCTTTCGGTTCTCTTCTCCTTCTAGCCATCTATTCATTAATAATT
>TARA_R110002074_G_scaffold145034_1_pt1 | contig 226572 bp, 232 predicted proteins | sample TARA_R110002074 | Tara Oceans TARA_R110002074 (sample SAMEA4397215) | marine metagenome | biome: Polar Biome; feature: [MIX] marine epipelagic wind mixed layer (ENVO:01000061); material: water (ENVO:00002006), including particulate matter (ENVO:01000060) such as... | depth...
CGCCGCGACAGGAACACCCAGGCTGTTATAAAGGAAAGCAAACACCAGGTTTTGTTTAATATTCCTCATCGTCGCCCTACTGAGTTGCTGTGCCCGTACGATACCCCGCAGGTCACCTTTAACCAGAATAATGCCGGTACTTTCTATCGCTACGTCCGAACCATTACCCATCGCGATCCCGACATCAGCCTGAGCTAAAGCAGGCGCGTCATTCACACCATCTCCAGCCATCGCTACTACTTTGCCCGCCGCTTGCAGCTCTTTGACCATTTTTGCTTTTTGCGCCGGCAATACACCAGCTCTAAATTCATCAATGCCTAGCTGTTTCGCTACGTACTCCGCCGCGCCTTGTTGATCGCCCGTTAGCATCACAATCTTAATACCGTTTTCGTGTAATTGACGAACCGCTTCAGGGGTAGATGCTTTAATTTCATCTTTTAAAAATAACACACCCGCTGCACGCTGGTTAAGCGCCATATAGAGTGGAGTAGCGCCTTGAAAGCTATCACCTACAAACACCTCTAACGCTTTTGCATCAACCTGATTATCCTTAAGAAACGTCAAGTTTCCCAGTAACACCTTCTGGCCATCAACCGTTCCAGCAACGCCTTTGCCGGGCGTCGATTCAAAGTCACTCACATCAAAAAGTTTTTGTTCCACCGCCGCTCTAACTACCGCCTCTGCTAACGGATGTTCGCTGGCTTTTTCCAAACTAGCGGCGAGCTTTAATATCACTTTATCGTCAAAGTCGCGCATTACTCTAATGCCTACCAGACTGGGTTTACCCGCGGTCAGGGTACCGGTTTTATCCACCACAAGGGTGTCCACCTTTTCCATTAACTCCAGCACTTCAGCATTTTTGATTAAGACACCCATTGTTGCGCCTCGCCCCATACCGACCATGATCGACATCGGCGTTGCCAGTCCCAGTGCGCAAGGACAAGCGATGATGAGCACCGCAACGGCATTCACAACCGCCATCGCCAACGCTTGCTCGGTTGATAAAAAATACCAGGCCAGAAAGGTGATGACCGAAATGCCCACCACAATAGGTACAAACCAGGACGCCACCACGTCCACTACTTTTTGAATGGGCGCGCGACTACGCTGTGCCTCGCTGACCATTTGAATAATTTGTGACAGCAGCGTTTCACCACCAACCCGTTCTGCGGTAAATAGAAAACTTCCGGTGCCATTTAGCGTGCCACCCACGACCGAATCATTAACAAGTTTTTCAACCGGTATCGGCTCGCCAGTCACCATCGACTCGTCAATCGAACTGTTGCCTTCCAGTAATTTACCATCTACCGGAATTTTTTCACCAGGGCGAACCCGCAACACGTCGCCAACACGAATATCTTGTAGAGGAACGTCTTCTTCCTCGCCCTGTTCGTTAACTCGTCGCGCCGTTGTTGGCGATAAACCCAGCAATAAATGAATCGCCTTATTGGTTTGCCCGCGAGCGCCTAATTCGAGCACCTGCCCTAATAACACCAGGGTAATAATAACCGCCGCCGCTTCAAAATAAACCGGGATAACGCCTTGCGAACTCAGCATCGACGCTGGAAATATACCGGGCGCAAGCACTGCCACTAAACTGTACGACCAGGCAACCGATACACCGAGCCCTATCAGGGTAAACATGTTTAAATTCCATGTTTTAATCGATTGTACGGCGCGTTCAAAGAAAGGCCAGCCCGCCCACATAACTACGGGCGCTGCCAATACTAACTGGACCCACAACATGGTTTTCGCTGAGGCCAGTCTGAGAAAAAGATCACCCACTAACATTTCTGACATCGCGATCAGGAAAAGTGGCAAGGTAAACAATAGGCTGACTTTAAAGCGCCGCGTCATATCGTCTAACTCGGGATTTTTTTCGTCTAAAACGACTGTACGAGGCTCCAGGCTCATGCCACATTTCGGACAGAGCCCCGGTTCATCTTCTACGACTTCAGGGTGCATCGGGCAGGTATACTCGGTACGAATAGCTGGTGGCACGAAGCTTTCTGGCTCCAGCGCCATTCCGCATTTTGGGCAAATCGCTGGCCCCTCACTTTCCACTCCAGGGCACATGGGGCAGATATAGGTAGCCCCTGCGATGGCGATGGATTCCGGCCGCGACGAGCCTGACAAATAGGCTCCTGGGTCTTTGTTGAACTTATTCAAGCATCCTTCACAACAAAAACCGTACCATTGCTGCTTATAGCTCGTATGATGCGGCGTGTCTTCGCTAACGACCATGCCACATACGGGGTCTTTTAATTGCACTTGACTCGCGGCGGCATCAGACGCGCCACAACAATCCATTTTTCCTTTCACTTAAACTCTCCGTACCATGTAAAAACGTAACCCATACCGATCGTATAAACAGGCTAAACTATAACGCCGGGCCGCCTCTTTCTACCCAGTGTTTCAAATCCCAGTACTCACGCCAGGCGCTGATCTTTCCATCGGCGTCGAACTCAAAAATACCGAGAACCGGTAACTCCTTCATGCTCGAGCCATCTTGCAGGTCAAACGTATCGAGTCGCTCAGTAACCACTCGCTGATCATCGGCGGTCAAATTTAACATCTCAAAGCGACAAGCCTTTGTTAACGTGAAAAAACCGCCAATAAAATTTTTAATCTGCTGTTGCCCAACAAGCGGATCTAAAGGCATATTATGGTAGATAGCATTTTCACTCATTAAGGCCAAAATACCCTCTAAATCCAGACTGTCCCAGGCAGAACAAAACTGCCTGACGGTCGCTTCATTTGTTTTTGCAGACATATTAGTTTTCTCCAGAATAGTAACCTGACGTTTATAGTATCAGTTCTTATGACGAGTTTTATTATTTCGTATTTTTAGTTAAAACCAAATTACTGTATTCATCAACCTTACAAGACCAACCTGGCGCCAGGTAAGTAGTAGCCACCTGTTCAACGATCAAGGCTTCACCCTCGATCACGTCATCTGGCAATAAATCCTGCCGTTGATAAATAGCCAAATTACCTTCCGAACTAACGTTTAAGGCCCTTTTTAATGACCGCGCGGATAGTTTAGTTAAGGCGGGTTTTGGCATATCAGCCGATAAAGACAGACGAAGATTGACCAGTTCTACGGCCAAATCTAAATCATGTCCATAACGACTCTTGTGCAGCTGATGAAAAGCATCTATCGCTGAGCGCTTATTTTCCCAGCTGACGGGTAAGGTATAAGACTGGCCGAGGTATCTTAAATCCAGCCAGTATTTTGTTTGTATTTTTTCTATCGCTACCCCTTCTGCCAACAACTGTACCTGACCCTCCTCTAACATCGTAGTGAAGCCGTGTTCGATATCGCTGATGGGCATTTGTGATAATTCGCCCAATAAGCTACGCGATAGTTCACGTGATCTTGGCGCTGCCAGCATGCCGAACGCCGATAACACGCCCGAATTGACTGGCACAATAGCCGTTCGCATCTCTAAGGCGTTCGCCAGTGCACACACATGCAAGCCGCCAGCACCACCAAAGGTCATTAGGGTATAAGGTCGAGGGTCTATGCCCCGTTGTATGGAAATAACGCGTAATGCGCGCGCCATATGTTCATTAGCCAGCTTAATGACGCCTTTGGCGGCCTGACGAGAGTCGCAGCCAAGCCGTTCGGCTAATTCGGCTATGGCCTTATTACTCGCCGATATATCCAGCGCCATATCACCGCCCAAAAAATGTTTAGAGCTCAACCGTGCTAAATACAAATTAGCATCTGTTACGGTGACCTTATGGCCACCTTTGCCGTAACAGGCAGGCCCGGGGAAAGCACCGGCCGATTCAGGCCCTACGCAGAGCATACCACCCGAGTCCACGCTAGCAATAGAACCGCCACCCGCGCCAATGGTGTGCATATCGACCATCGGTACGGCAACGGGATATCCGGCTATTTTACCTTCGTTGGTGAGTGCGATGGCAGCGTCCAGCAAGGCCACATCAGTTGATGTTCCACCCATATCCAGCGTTAACAGACGCTCATAGCCAGCTAATTTTCCGATATGTAAAGCCGCCATCAAGCCGCCGGCGGGGCCAGATAACAGCATACGAACCGCCTGCTCGCCCGCCTGTTCCGCTGCGATGGTGCCGCCAGAACTTTGCATCACCGAAATGGATTGCGCCTTAACGGATTGTGCCAAACTCGCTAAATAGCCTTTCACCAGGGGCCCAACGTAGGCGTTAAGCCAGGTGGCCATACCCCGTTCGTACTCTTTATATTCTGGTAATACCATGGATGAACGCGAGACAAAAATACCCTCTGGCATCGCCAGCTCAAGTCGTTTTTCGGCTTCGTCATTTAAAAATGAAAATAGCAAATTAATCGCTACCGACTGCGGCGCCATGGCTTTTATTTGTGTAACCAGTGATGTTATTTGCTCATCGCTCAATGGTTCTAATAACTCGCCTTGCGCCGATACCCGCCCAGCCGTTTCTAAACATAAATCAGCGGGCACGGGCGGGCTTCTAGGTGCTGGATTGAGGTTGTACAGCTCCTTTCTGGCCTGCCGCCCTATCGTTAACATATCGGCTAAACCGTAATTGGTGACAAAACAGCAGCGCACGCCTTTTTTCTCCAGCACCGCGTTGGTGGCAACGGTAGAGCCGTGAACTATCAATAGCTTATCGTGGTCAATCCCCAGCTCTTCTATGCCTTGTAAGATGGCCTTTTCCGGCGCTTCGGGCGTGGAAAGCACTTTATGTATCTGCAGGCCGGCGTCACTGATATAAACAAAATCGGTAAATGTACCGCCGGTATCTACGCCTAAAAGCATGGGTTTAATCTCACTATTTAATTGATTATATTTTTACACGCCTGAAGAATTTTCATACAATTAATTTAATGCGTTGTACTCGCATCAATGGAAGATCATCACGTATACTCAAACCCATGAGCACACTAATCGAAGTCAATAATTTAACGCGTCATTTTGGTGATCATTGCGCCGTTAATGACGTCAGCTTTTCCCTCGACAAGGGCGAAGTATTGGGGTTTTTAGGCCCCAATGGCGCGGGCAAATCCACCACAATGCGAATGATTTGTGGCAACTTAACGCCCACCGCTGGTGAAATTAAAATTCACGGTTACGACATTATTGAACAACCCAAGCTCGCCAAAGCAGAGCTGGGGTTTTTACCCGAGGTTCCACCGCTGTACCCCGATCTTACGGTCGATGAATTTTTAATTTATTGCGCCAAGCTGCACGGACTGAGAAAAGCTGCCGTTAAACAGGCGGTGGAAAGTGGTAAATCGAAATGTGGCCTGAGCGATATGGGCGGCCGCCTAATTACCAATTTATCTAAGGGCTATCAGCAACGCGTTGGCATTGCACAAGCCATTTTGCACAACCCGTCGGTGATTATTTTAGACGAACCGACGGTCGGTCTTGACCCCATTCAGATACTGGAAATTCGCCAGTTAATCCGCGAACTGGGTCAGCAACACAGCGTTATATTGTCGACCCATATTCTCCCCGAAGTGCAGCAGTCTTGCAGCCGAGTGCAAATTATTCATCACGGAAAACTGGTACTCAATGAAGGTATAGAGGGCTTATCGCGTCGCATGACCTCTTCCAGCTTAATGGTTCGTTTTAGAGATCAGCCCGATTTAAATAGCCTAAAAGGCATTCAGCACGTTGATGCCATTGAGCGCTTAGAAGAACTTGAAGGCCATCAATATCGAATTCACCACGATCAGTACATAAACCTGGCCGAGGCTGTCGCTGAGCTAACGGTTAATAGCGGCTGGGGCTTGCTTGAATTAGTACCGGAGAAACACGATATGGAGCACATCTTTTTATCCCTTACCAACGAGTCGAACGCCGATGAATAGCCTTGTTATTGCCGGACGCGAGTTGCGCAGCCTGTTTCTTTCACCACTCGCGTGGACCATGCTCGGCGTGACCCAGCTGATTCTCGCGTATATGTTTTTAACGCAAATTGATTACTACTTGACGATACAGGCCAAACTCATTGGCATAGAAGGCGCGCCCGGCGTCACCGATTTGGTCGTTGCGCCTTTGTTTGGCAACGCCGCCGTCATTCTATTGTTGATCACCCCCTTATTGACCATGCGCGTTATCAGCGATGAACGACGAAATAAAACCATCAGCCTGTTATTTTCTGCGCCGATAAGCATTACAGAAATTGTGTTAGGCAAGTTCCTCGCGATCTTTGTCTTCTTACTCATTATTCTCGCCTGCATTTCTTTGATGCCGCTGTCTTTATTGACGGTTGGTACATTGGACCTTGGCAAATTTTCAGCCTGTTTATTAGCCATGGCCTTGTTGATGGCGTCATTCAATGCGCTCGGCTTGTATATGTCGGCTATCTCTTCGCAACCGACCGTAGCAGCCGTTTCCAGCTTCGGCGCGTTACTGTTGTTATGGATTATTGATTGGGCGGGCAGCAACAGCGGAAATAGCAGCAGCTTGCTTGAATACATTTCGATTATGCGGCACTTTGAAAATCTACTACGCGGGCTGATAAACACCGCCGACCTGTTATATTTTGTTTTGTTTATCGCCGCGTTTTTAATCCTCAGCATTCGTCGGCTTGATAACGACCGATTACAAAAATGAAAATTTCACGCAAAATACATCAATTTATTCGGCTACAAAACATCGTCTTTACGTTGTTGTTTCTGGCCATCATTGGACTGCTCGGCTGGCTGAGTACGCAATATACTTTTCAGTCGGACTGGACGGCTAATAGCCGAAACTCGCTGTCCGACCCCAGCGTACAACTGCTAAAACAACTGGAATTGCCCGTTGAGGTCGTCGCATACGCCTCCGAAAACGAAATTCTTCGTCGACAGATTTCTGAGCTTATTGCCAAATATAGTCGTCATAAAGACAATATCTCGTTACAGATCATTAACCCCGATATGCGTCCCGATCAGGCGCGAGAAGAAGGTATAACTAACGACGGCGAACTGGTTATTCGCTACAACGACAGGCGCGAGTCCTTACAACGATTGGACGAGCAGTCCTTTACCAACGCGTTACAACGCTTAGCCAATAGCGAACAACGTTGGGTGGTTTTTCTAAGCGGCCACGGTGAGCGCAAACCCGATGGCCAGTCGAATTTCGACCTTGGACTGTTTAGCAAAGAACTAAAAAACAAAGGCATTAACAGCCAGAGCATCAACCTTATTAATACGCCCGCGATTCCCAGAAATACCTCTTTAGTGGTCATAGCCGATCCCAAAGTGGCGTTTTTAGACGGTGAGATAAAGCTACTGAACGACTACCTCGCCGAAGAGCGGCCTCTGTTACTGCTCACAGAGCCCAACCAGACCGAGCAGATTAAAGGCATCACAGACTTATTAGGCGTTTCGTTACTGCCCGGCACGGTGGTAGACGCCACGACACAAATGTTTGGCATCGACGACCCAACGTTCGCCCTGGTGACACAATATCCTAATCACCTGGCCACTCAACACTTGCAAACCATGAGCTTATTTCCCGGCGCCGCGGGACTAAGTATTAACAAGGAATCGCCTTACGCGGCTGAAGCTTTATTATCCACCCTCGAGCGCTCATGGACAGAAACCGGTGGTATCGAAGGGCAAGTTCAATTCAACGAAAATAGCGATGAACAACGAGGGCCTATCAATATTGGCTATGCATTGAGTCATAAGCAAAACATCAATCCAATCGACGATGAAGCTCTGAACCCACAACGCATCGCGGTAATCGGCGACGCGGACTTTCTATCCAACGCATTTCTCGGCAACGGCGCCAACCTGGATCTGGGCATTAGCCTGATTCAATGGCTAAACCACGACGATAGCCTGATCGATATCCCAGCGAAGACGGCCACCGACACCGCCTTAGATATTAACCAAACTTGGTCTATCGTATTCGGCATGGGATTTTTATTTATACTACCCGTGTTATTTATCGTCACCGGTCTGGTCATATGGCTAAAACGTAAAAAGCGTTGAACGAATGAAAGAACGCTTAATCATTAACCTGTTACTGGTGCTATTAGTGATCGCCTTAGGCCTGATCGCGTGGTTAAAGCCGGGGCAAGAAGAACCCCAGACGGTTGGGCTCACGACGCTTGATCTAGCCGCTATCAACTCGATAAGCATCGAACGCGAACAGGCAGAAACCATCCAGTTAAGGCGCGAAAAAAATCAATGGCTAATAACAAAACCGATTACGGCATTAGCGCTAGCTGGCAAAATAGAACGGCTCATTAAGATTTCTCAAATTACGCCACCCGTGCGCTATCCATTGGAGTCGGCATCACTAAAGGAGTTTGGCCTTAAGCCTCCGCGCGCGCGCATCCAGTTTAATGAGCAAGCACTGTCTATAGGAGGTACGGAGAGCGTTCATTCGCGCCGATACGTCAGTGACGATACGCAACTGTATTTAGTAGACGACACCTTCTTACACCACCTCACGGCTCCACTTAGCGCTTTTATTGACACGCGCTTATTGCCAGATGGCGCACAAATTACCAGCCTGCAAACACCGACTATTAAACTGCAGAAAAATAAAGACAATAGCTGGCAAAATAACCTGAGACCTGCTGAAAAACTGTCCGCTGACGCCGTGCAAATGTTATTTGATGAATGGCGTTTTGCGCGCGCTATTAGCGTTAGTACGCAATGGGAAAACGCGCTGGGTGAGGAGATTAGCCTCACTCTAAGTAATGATCAAACGTTGACCTTTACCCTGCTGCGACAGGCAAACGACGTACAGTTAATTTCCAGCGATAAAAAACTGGCCTATACCCTTAGCGCCGACAAATACCAAAAAATGACCACCCTGATGCCAATAGACGACAGCGATGCCTGAACTACCTGAAGTAGAAACCACTCGACGCGGTATTGCACCGCATATTGAAGGCCAGCAAGTAACGCAGGTGATAGTTCGACAGGGTAAATTACGCTGGCCGGTTAGCCCTGAGATTACGACTCAACTACCCGGCCAAATTGTTAACAACGTTAAACGCAGGGCAAAATACCTGCTTATCGAAACCGAAATAGGTACATTGATTATCCACCTCGGCATGTCGGGTAGTTTGCGCGTTATCGACCCCTCGATAGCAGCTGAAAAACACGAGCATATTGATATTATTTTCAATAACGGCCTTTGTCTGCGCTACAAAGACCCGCGCCGTTTTGGTTCATTCCTCTGGTCGTCACTACCCATTCACCAACACAAACTGATTCAACACCTGGGGCCTGAACCGCTATCAGACGCGTTTGATATTGATGATTTTTACGCCAAGGCAAAAAATAAAAAAACACCGATCAAAAGCTTCATTATGGACGGCCAGGTCGTGGTCGGTGTTGGCAATATTTATGCGAGCGAAGCGCTGTTTCGTTCTGGCATTCACCCCAAACGCGCAGCGAGTAATATTTCCAGGGCACGACTTAACAATCTACTATCGGCCATTAAAGTTATTTTGGCACAGGCGATTGAACAAGGCGGCACGACGCTGAAAGACTTCGTCAATAGCGAAGGGAAACCCGGCTATTTTCAACAAACACTGAATGTTTACGGGCGTTCCAAACAGGCCTGTACCAGCTGTGAGACACCCATTAAACAAGTCGTTATCGCGCAACGTTCGACCTTCTATTGCCCCCATTGCCAACATTAGGCTGAGTTGAACGGGTGTACCGTTCATGACGAAGCCTATCCTCTGTGTGGGTAAGTTGAGTTGAACAGCTGTATCGTTCATGACGAAAATTATCCCTTTCGGGGCACTAGTCCTCTATGGATATAAAAACCAAACTACATTAGAAATCAAAGCGTATTTCCTATAGAGTTATACCTTCAGGAGGAATCGCTTGTTTAATGTAAAAAATAAATTTGTAAGGCAAATAATTGGCAGTATTAAAGACCTACTTCCAATTTTTGCGGTTATTTTTATTTTTCAGATTTTTATCCTCCGCCAGCCCGTGCCTAATATTGGCGATATCGCGGTCGGCACCATTTTTGTTGTACTCGGCCTCACGCTGTTTATTCAAGGACTTGAAAAAAGCCTGTTCCCCATTGGCGACAATATGGCCTATGCCTTCGCGCAAAAAGGCAGTCTTTTTTGGTTGCTGGTTTTTGCCTTTGCCCTGGGTTTTGGCACGACCGCAGCCGAACCCGCCCTGATAGCCGTCGCTGCTGAAGCCGCACGCATTGCCGCTGAAGGTGGTATGATCGACGACTCCGACCCCGCCAAACTAAGCTACGCGCTGGGTTTACGCTTTACCGTAGCGACCTCCGTAGGGGTTGCCCTGCTAATTGGCGTACTTAAAATTATTCGTGGTTGGCCGCTGCATTACCTCATTATCCCTGGTTATATGAGCGTCGTTGTGATGACCTTTTTTGCGCCTGATGAGATTATCGGCATCGCTTATGACTCGGGTGGCGTAACCACAGGAACCATCACCGTTCCATTGGTGACCGCCTTGGGTGTCGGCCTTGCCTCGTCCATTCAAGGGCGTAACCCGATGACCGATGGCTTTGGCTTGATCGCCTTTGCGTCGTTGACGCCAATAATTTTCGTGATGGCTTACGGGATAATTATATGAGCGCCTGGTTGTACGAAATCCTGTCCGTTTTTGTTGCCACTTTACGAGACGTTGCGCCGATTTTTTTCGTTATCGTTTTTTTTCAACTGATCATCATACGCCGTCCTTTTAACCATCTGAAGAACCTGCTTACTGGCAGCATCTACGTCATAGTTGGGATCACTTTTTTCCTGGTTGGACTGGATAAAGCGCTTTTTCCGCTAGGCTCTCTGATGGCCGAACAGTTAACGAGTGATAGCTTTATTAGTCCCAGCACGGATCAATCCATATCCATCGCCTGGCAAGACTATATTTGGGTCTACGTCTTTGGCGCTTGCATTGGTTTTGCTACCACGCTGGCCGAACCGTCTTTAATCGCCGTGGCTATCAAGGCGCAACAAATATCAGCCGGTGCCATTAACGCCTGGTACCTACGATTCGCTGTTTCGTTGGGTGTGTCTATTGGTATCGCATTAGGTACGTATCGAATCGTTAGCGGTACCGAGTTATATCAGTTCATTATCGCTGGTTATGTCGTCGTTATCATCCAGACTTTGTTCGCGCCTAAACTTATTGTCGGCCTGGCCTACGATTCTGGCGGCGTTACCACTTCCACCGTCACCGTGCCATTAGTCACGGCTCTTGGCATAGGATTAGCCACCGCTATTCCTGGCCGAAACCCTTTATTAGATGGCTTTGGGCTGATTGCCTTCGCTAGTCTTTTCCCTATAATAACCGTACTTGCGTATGCCCAGTTAACTGAGTGGCTATCGCGACGGTCTCAACAAAACCGATCCAAAGAAGGAGATTAACCGTGCATTTCAAACTTATCCTAGTATTTGTTGATGACAATAAAACCGATATTGTACTCAAGGCGGCCCGAGAAGTTGGCGCCACGGGTGTGACTATTATTAATAACGCCCGAGGGGAGGGTATACGGCAGAAAAAAACCTTTCTTGGCCTAAACCTGGAAACCCAGCGCGATGTGATACTGTTTTTAGTAGAACAGCACCTCAGTAGAAAGATCATAGAAGAAATTGCCCGAGCGGGTCGTTTCGACGAAGAACCCGGCAGCGGCATCGCTTTGCAAGTTGATGTTGAAGACGCCATTGGTGTGCTTCATCAAGCTAAAGAAATTACACACGTCATTGAGGAAGAATTATGAGCGATAAAAAAACAATTCGCGTTCGCGATGTTATGAAAACTGAATTTCATATGATTGATGGCAAGTGCACCATCGCCGAAGCCGTAATGGAAATGAAAAAATACCAAACCTCTATTCTATTCGTAGAAAAGTTTCATGAGAACGATGAATACGGCGTTATCAATGCTGGCATTATCGCCAGACAAGTTCTCGCGAAAGACAAGGCACCTAATCGCATTAATGTATACGAAATTAATGAAAAACCATTAATATCCGTCACCGCGGATATGGATATTCGCTATTGTTCAAGGTTATTTGCGCGTTACAACTTAATGCGCGCACCGGTTATCGAAAATGGCAAAATTATTGGCGTAGTGAGCCCAATACAACTCGTTCTGGATGGCTTATGTGAATTATCGGGGATTTGTTAGTCACCATGTTGAAGGCTTAACAAACACCTATGTCCTGACGATCAATAATCTCTAGCGTAGCGGCGAGAATGTTTTTTTAGCAAAGGATCGGCTTGCAAAGCCGCTTTCACATCTTCTGGAATAGCAACCGAGTGGTGTTTTTTCGGGTTAAAGAAGACGTTCACGCTTTCTGATGTAGCCACGCAGTCATCACCCACAAATACCCCGTATCCCGTTGTGATTGATTTATTCCCTACGCGGATCACGCGCGTTCCCACGTCGACCGTACCGGGATAATAGGCTTCTTTTATATAATCAATTGTTACTTTGGCTAAAACAAAATCGATATCTGGGTGCTTGTCGGCGTCTAATAAGCCACCGATAAACATGGTGCGGCCCGCCTCAATATAAGCGGCATAAGCCACGTTATTAATATGCCCTAAGGGGTCTTGATCAGAAAAACGAATACTGACAGGCGTCCAGAAACAAAAACTATCTTTTGATTTTAAATCTATATCGGGGCTTGTTGATTCCATCATTTGAGCGTTCTTAAAAACTAATCGGTTATGCAGTATAACTTTACTTTGAAACCCAGCTTTTGAATAGCCACTAAGTCGGCCTTTACGCCCTATGAAAAATCAACGTTATGGTAAACCTGCTGCACGTCATCCAGCTCGTCCAGCATGGCTAAGAATTTTTCGAATAAAGCCACATCATCGCCACTCACCGTGGTGTAGTTATGCGCAATAAACTGTATTTCGTCCACCTCAAAATCTATCTCGCCACAACCCTCTAACAAAGCTTGTTTTGCTTTAAAGTATTCGGTGTTCGGTACAAAAACAGACACCTTACCGTCTTCATTTTCGATATCCGTCACGTCTACATCCGCCTCCATCAGCACCTCTAACACGGCGTCTTCATCAGCATGTTTAAAAACGAAAATAGCAAAATGGTCAAACATATGGCTAACGCTACCTTGCGTACCAATCTTACAATCGGTTTTGGTAAACGCCTGACGAACGTCGCCAAAGGTACGGTTTGGGTTATCGGTTAGGCAATCAATAATGGCCATGCTGCCACCGGGGCCGTAACCTTCATAACGCGCTGGCGAATAATCTTCACCGGCACCGCCTTTGGCTTTTTCAATCGCTTTATCAATCACGTGCGCGGGAACCTGGTCCTTCTTAGCGCGGTCGATCAAGCTGCGTAACGCCAGATTACCAGTCGGGTCAACTCCACCGGATTTTGCAACCACATAAAGTTCACGACCATAGCGGCTGTACACCTTAGCCTTCATATCAGAGGTTTTGGCCATTGATAGTTTACGATTCTGGTAGGCTCTGCCCATACGACTAATGCTCCGTAATAATGTTAAAAACAACGATTTTACTAGTAAGCGGGTGCTTAAGGAAACTTGATTAGTCCGCCAAAAGCCAATCACTTTTGCTGATCGCTAACTACCTCGGCATGTGCCCGGCATAGGCTAGCGTAAAAGCAGCTTCCTGAAAGACCTTTAAGCCAGTCTCTGAAAACGCAATCGGTAGCGGGTTTTCCGACAGCACAGACTTAATTTCCGCTGACGACAGCACAACCACATCTAAACCTTCAATCAGTTGAATGGCCGCCTCAAGCTTAAAGCTAATAGCGCCACCGGCGAATTTCCCTTTCGTCATACGCCCTTTTATAGCAACCTTATTAATCCCATAGTCACCCATCAGTTTTGCAAAATCAAATTGAAACCGCTGCAGATCTTCACATGTATGATCTTTTTTCAACGACAACTTACGCACCCTGCAATCGGGTATATTAAACTGCTGATTTTCAAGATAAAGTAAACAAATAACGGCATCATTAGCCGTTAATTCAACACCACAAGTTCTCATTTCTATTCCTTCGTCGAGATAGCTCGACCATCTTTTTGCTTCTTCTGTTCGCATAGGCAAAACAGAGGTAGGCAAGGTTAAAAGTTTTACCAATCTGGCTTTTTCAATCCAGGCTAGCTCTTATGTAAAAATCAATCTGCTTAAACACCATTAAAAACTAAATGAATAAACAGCCGAGGGTAAACGATCAGCTAAATAACATGAAAATAAAACATTAAATCAATGTAACGTTCGCTATTAATGTCGTCTAAGCAGCGATGACCATATTATTACCTAGCATACCTATACAAAACCCAAGTACTGCACCTAAAGGTGGTGACCAATGCTTCTTCATATGAGATTGGGGCGCTATATCCTGAAATATCAAATAAAGTATGCCGCCTGATGAAAACAACATTATTGCCCCCAAAAGGAATACATTCTCGCCAAAATAGGCCCATCCGATAACTGCTATAACCGGGCCTATAGGAACAAGAAGAGACATAAATCCTAATATATGTTTCACACTAGATTGCGGCATAGAGCGGAACTCACGATACGCGTTAAATCCCTCAGGTAAATTTTGTAAGCCAATAAAAACCGCCAATAATGGTGCAAACTGAGCTCCGAGTGCAAATGCACCGCCTAATGCCAACGATTCCGGTACAAAGTCCAGAAGCATTGCAATAAATTGTGGCTTTTCTCGACGACGCGCCCCTAAAAAGCGCTCCAAAATAAAAAAGCAAACACCACCACTCAATAAAATAATAACACTTAACGTTGAATGATTTACATATTCAGTGCCTTCTGGAACCAATACCAATGCAACTGCTGCAAGTAATACACCACCGCCGAAAGCGATGATAGCGTGTCGAAACTCATTCTCAAGCCATTGAGGTTTGATTTTTTCAATAGATGCGAGTAAGCCACCAAGAGGGATACAGGCACCCGCACAGAACGTATATAGAACTATTTTAGTTAACTCATCCATGGCGAAAACTTTTTGTTATTTAAATTGCTCTTATGGCTACACCGACCTCTTGTGTCCCATAGGTATAAGTTTCATTTAAGAGGCACCTCTATCTTAACTCAAGAAAAATATGCTCTATGAAATTAACGAGGTTGGTGTGATTAAATTTTGACCCGTTTAGGCCATCCTCGCCTCGCAAAACCCACTGGTCGTTGTAATGTCATATCAATCTTCTCACAAAATCGCTCGCTTCCTAAAGGGTTAGTATAATGTGCAGGGCTCCTGATTTCATGCACATCATATGGGCAAAAAAAAGAAATGAATGCCCTCGCGGCAGCGAAAACAACTTAATTTTAGCCACAATAAGGATGGATGAACAAAAAGCACTTAGTTGCAAGAGCGAAGCTTCCCAAGCCCTAACGTACAACTTCCACCAATGCCTCACCACTATGCCGTGAATCACTCGCTGCACTAACTTTATTTGTGCTTTTATCCCATAAAATCGCGTGCATATTACCGTACGTTCTACCAACCGATTTGAGCTGATGCCCTTTAGCTCTCAGTTGCGCCATTGTTTGCTCACTGAGAGCGTTTGGCTCGTGCTGAATAACGTCTGGCAGGTATTGATGGTGGTAACGCGGCAAACTGACCCACGATGAAGGCTCGTTGCCTCGTTCAGCGTCTAACAGGCCGAGTAACACCATGCTAATAATTCGGCTGCCACCGGGAGTGCCGAGTACGCCAATTTTATCGTTGGTTTCAAAAAACGTCGGCGACATACTGGACAACATGCGCTTGCCGGGTTCTATCGCGTTGGCTTCACCACCCACTAAGCCATACACATTCGGCACGCCGGGCTTGATGGAAAAGTCGTCCATTTCATCATTCAGTAAGACACCCGTTCCGGCGGCTACAAAGCCTGAGCCGAAGGGGTAATTAATAGACAGGGTCGCCGATACGCGATTGCCGTGTTTATCTAAGACTGAAAAGTGCGTGGTATCGTGCCCTTCCACTGGATTCATACCGCTGAGTTGTTGGCTGGGTGTGGCTTTATTTAGATCAATATCGGCCGATACTTTTTGCGCATAGGATTTTTTTGTTAGCTCGGCGATGGGTACTGTTACAAAGTCGCTATCGCCCATATATAAGGCGCGGTCCCGATAAGCGCGGCGCATCGCTTCCACCACTACGTGAATACGCGTGGCCTCATCCAGCGCGGCCAGGTCGTACTGTTCCAAACTATTCAGCGCAATGGATAGCACCAAACCGCCGGATGATGGTAATGCGGCGCTGGTCACTTTCATCCCGTTGTAATCGATGACCACTGGCTCGCGCTCTTTTATTCGATAATCTGCCAAATCCTGCAGCGTCCAAATTCCACCCGCCTGTTGCACGCCATTGACCAGTTGTTCTGCGATGTCACCCGCGTAAAAGCCATCAAAACCATGTTTAGCCAGTTGTTTTATGGTATTCGCTAACTCTTTTTGAATAATTCGCGCGCCCAGCTCGGGCACTTGCCCATGCGTTAGGAATATTGAATTTGCCGGTTCACTAGCCGCTAAAACGGGCTGGCGAAAGGAAGCGAGATTTTTATAATGCTCGTTGACGATAAAGCCATTTTCAGCCAGTTTAATCGCCGGGTTTAAACTACTTGATAGGGCTAGTTGACCATAGTGCTTTGACAGATGTACCAATGCGGCTGGCATACCGGGAATAGCCGCCGCTAAGGCACCATTAACCGAAGCGTTCTTAATCGGCTCGCCCGACTCATCCAGGTACATATCTCTATGCGCTTTTCCGGGTGCCACTTCGCGCCCATCGAGCATAATTTGCTTGCCGTCACTGGCGCGGTGCAATAGCCAGAAACCACCTCCACCTAGGCCCGAACCAAAGGGTTCGACTACGGCCAGGGCCGCACTCACGGCAACCGCCGCATCAAAGGCATTGCCACCCTGGTTTAATATACCAAGCCCCGCTTGCGTTGCCGCTGGGTGCGCACTGGCGACGGCTTGCGCTGGCGACGTTGTAAACTGATTACTGCACGCCGATAGAAAAAATAAAACCAGTAACACTACAGCAGTACGTTGCATCGCCTAGTCTCCGTTCGCCGCCATTAAGCGACTATATTTAAGTAATAGTTGGTCTTTCGATTCTTTGTGATTAGGGTCCTTCGGAATACACTCCACCGGACAAACCTCAACGCACTGCGGGGTGTCGAAATGACCCACGCATTCGGTGCATAAATCCGGGTTTATTTCGTAAATTTCTTCGCCCATATAAATAGCGTCATTCGGACATTCGGGCTCGCACACATCACAGTTGATGCATTCATCGGTAATGATTAAAGACATAGTTAAATTAGTTTTTGTAAAATGGCCTGTTCAACACTGGGTGGAACAAAGTTGGTAATTTGACCGCCGTGACGTGCGATATCCCGCACCAGGGTTGACGATAAATCGGCCCAGTCTGAATGCGTGGTAAGAAATATTGTTTCCAGTTCGGGCATCAGTTTTCTATTCATGCCGGCCATTTGGGTTTCGTATTCAAAATCGGCGATAGAGCGAACGCCTCGAACGATGATTTTCGACTGCTGTTGTTCAGCTAAATCAACCAGCAGGCCTTCAAACGATAAGACCTCGACGTTGGCGTAATGACTGAGCGCTTGCTGGGCCAGAACCACGCGTTCCTGTAAATCAAACAAGGGCGCTTTGCTTGAGCTCTTGGCGACCGCAACTACAACGGAGTCAAACAGCTCGCTGGCGCGTTGAATGATATTGATATGACCATTGGTGAGCGGGTCGAAGGTACCGGGGTAAATCGCTTTTTTTGTCATCAGCTTTCTCGATGGTATAAATAATAGGCCACCTGGCCCGTTGTTTTACTGCGGTGCTGAACCCATTTTTCAGGTAAGAAATCCAAATCCAGTTTACGTTCACATTCTAAATAGATAACGGCATCATCCGATAAATGCCCACTTTCCTCAAGCCGTTTTACACACGCTGGCAGACTATTGTTTTTAAAGGGCGGGTCTAGAAACACCACGTCAAAGGTCATATCATCTGGCTTGCGCTTATCATTTAAAAAGTCCGTCGCTTGTCGGTGCATTAACTGAACGGCCTCGGCTTTTAGTAGCTCTTTACTCGTGCGTAAGGCTTTTATGATAGTGATATCTTTCTCAACCATCAATACGTGCGCGGCGCCTCTTGAGGCCGCCTCAAAGCCAAGCGCGCCACTACCGGCGAATAAGTCCAGACAATTAGCCTCGGGCAAATACGGCTGCAACCAGTTGAATAGCGTTTCGCGAATCGGGTCGGTAGTCGGCCTTAAGCCGTCGATGCTGGGGAATTCAATTTTCCGACCTCGCCACTGCCCGCCGATAATGCGTACGCGATTTTCCTTACCCGCCATTAGTCTTTTTCATTCATTGTTTGTCCCACTGTTACCATCGTCATACTATCTACGATGAGCCGTCGCTGAAATGCATCGCGTATCTGTTCTGTCGTCACCGATTCAATTTTTTGTACATAAGTATTCAAATAATCTAGCGGCGCTCCACTGACAACAATGCTCACCACATTGCCTAACAGCTTTTTATTACTGTCGAGTTTTAACGCAAAACCGCCGCCGATGTTTTTCTTCGCGGCGATTACTTCTTCGTCACTTGGCCCTTGCAGTAAAAAGTTTTTAAGCAGTTGTTTTACCGCAGCCGACGCTTCTTTAACGCTTTCATTTTTTGTTTGCAGCCCCATTATAAAAGGGCCTTTTTGTAGCATCGGATGAAAATAACTGTAGGCGCTATACGCCAAGCCTCTTGCTTCACGAATGTCTTTAACGATACGCGAGCTAAAACCGCTGCCACCCAAAATATGGTTGCCGATATAGAGGGCAAAGTAGTCGGGATCATTATGCGCTAAAACCGGCATGCCATACAGCAAGTGCGTTTGTTGTGAAGGATAGTCCTGATGAATGAGTCCACCGTTAGTTGATATCTTCACTGCGGCTATCGCGGGCGCTTTTTTACCTGTTTTTAATTCGCCCACTAACTGTTCAACCAGCTCTTCTGCCCGTTGACGAGAAATACCACCCACCAGTACCATTGTTAATTTATTCGCCACATAATATTGACTATAAAAGTCTTTTAAATCCTTTATCGCGAGCTTAGTAACCGAGCTTTCTTCGCCCTGTATAGGGTTTGCGTAAGGGTGCCCCTGAAAAATTCGCTCATAAAGCGCTAACTGAGCCAATGTGCCGGGAGACTCTTGCCTTTGCTTAATGCCCAATAAGGTACGATCTTTTTCACGCTGAAAATCTATCGCTGGAAAAGTCGGTGAGGTGACTACTTTTTTGAGTACCGACCAGGCGGTAGTCAGTACCTGATCATCCGTTAAACTTCGAAATGAAATGGAAGTAAAGTCTCGTGACGTAGAGGTGCCTAATTGGGCGCCTACGCTTTCTAATTGTTCGGCAATTTGCTGTGCATTTAAATCGCCAGCGCCTTGCTCGAGCAATCCACTGGTCAACGAGGCCAGACCCAATTTTTCTCCATCGCGCGCGCTACCTGCATCAAACACTAATTGAGCGTCTAAAATAGGCAAGCCGTCGGTCGGTACAAAGTACACTTTCGTGCCGTTAGCTAGCTGCCAGTGCTGAATGGTCGGCACGGCCAGGCAAACTGAACTAATAAACATCAGCCATAGCCCCATCAACACCGTTAATTTACTGCGCATGACGCTTCTCCACCTTACTATCTATTTCCTGTGGTTCCATATATACCACCGTTAAATGATCTTCAATTAAGTACTTGTTTGCCGCCGCTTGAATTTGCGCCGCGGTAACGGCTTTCACCTTATCCACGTATTCGGCCTCTTTTTGCCAGCCAACCCCCACCGTTTCAAGCATGCCCAACTGCATCGCCTGGTAGAAATTTGAGTCTTTTTCATACACCGATGATGCGATAACCTGCGCCTTAATCCTGTCTAACTCGTGCTGTTGAACAGGGGTGTGCTTTAACGCGTTTATTTCTTCAACTATTGCTGCTTCCAGCGCTTGCACGCTATGACCTTCTGTTGGTATGCCATCGAATAAAAATAAAGTGTCGAGCCTTGCATTCATGTCATAACCCGCGCTGACATTGGACGCAAGCTGCTGGCCTCGAACTAAATTAGACGCTAAACGCGCACTGCTACCGCCACTTAAAATACCCGACAGCACCTCCAGCGCGTATACGTCTGTTTCATTATCTGCAGAGTTTAAAACGGGCGCTTTATATCCCATCAGCAAATAAGGCAGCTTCGCCGGTTGTTTGACGATACCGCGCCGTGCACCCAACTGTAAAACTTCTGTACGTTGCTTTACGGGCTTAAAAGACACCGGCGGGATGCTGCCAAAATACTGTTCGGCTAAGTTAAATACGTCGGCAGATTTAATATCACCCACCACCACGAGGGTCGCGTTATTCGGCGCGTACCATTGTTTATACCAGCCGGCCAAATCAGCCAGTTTCATATCTTCTAAATCCTGCATCCAGCCAATAATGGGGTTGCGGTAAGGGCTACTGGTATAAGCCATCGCCTTAAAGTATTCATACGTTTGGCCCTGCGGTTTGTCTTCGGTTCGCATTCGCCGCTCTTCCATCACCACCTGTAGTTCTTTGACGAACTCTTTTTCTTGCAAATTTAAATGCTGCATCCGTTCCGCTTCAAGACGCATACTCACCTCAAGGCGAGAAGCCTCCATGGTCTGAAAATAAGCCGTGTAATCAGCGCCGGTAAAGGCATTTTCGCTACCGCCATTGGCGGCGATAATTTTGGAAAACTCGCCTGGCTCAAGGTTTTTTGTGCCCTGGAACATCATATGTTCTAACACGTGCGACAAACCCGTAATGCCATCGTATTCGTAGCTAGCGCCCACCTTATACCAAACTTGTGACACCATAACAGGCGCACGATGATCTTCTTTTACCAGAATTTTTAAGCCATTTTTAAGTACTTTTTCATGTACTATATTAGGCGACAATTCTGGCGAGGCAAAAGCGGTTAATGAATATAAAATATTCAGTGCAAAAACCGTTAGGGGTAACTTTTTCATTTTGCTCTCACTTAACAATAACTGTATTTAAACGGGCATTTTACGATAGTGCCCTCGGAAAGACACGATATCATGTTTGGATTTGGTAAGAAAAAAAACGCCTTAAATGCTGAACAAGCACCTATTGAAGAGTCGCAAGAAGGCTTTTTTGGTCGGCTAAAAAATCAACTCTCTAAAACGCGATCTGGTTTAACCGGCGGATTAGGGGATTTATTCCTTGGCAAAAAACAAATCGATGATGAACTATTCGAAGAACTCGAAACGATTCTTCTTACTTCCGATGTTGGTATTGATGCCACTCAACACATTATCGATAAATTAACCCAGCGCGTAGCTAGAAAACAGCTGTCAGATCCGCAGGCTATGACCGCAGCACTTCAAGAAGAAATGCTGTTAATTTTAGAACCCAATCAACAACCACTCACCATTCCCGACAACGATACACCCTTTGTTATTTTGGTCGTCGGCGTCAATGGTATGGGTAAAACAACCACGATTGGTAAATTGGCAAAACGGCTAAAAGCCGAAGGCAAAAGCGTGATGCTGGCAGCGGGCGATACCTTCAGGGCGGCGGCGATTGAGCAATTACAGGAATGGGGCACGCGCAATGATATTGAGGTGGTGGCCCAACACACCGGTGCAGACTCGGCATCGGTGATCTACGACGCCTTTGAAAAAGCCCGCGCGCGTAAAGTTGATGTGCTGATAGCCGATACCGCCGGCCGTTTACATACGCAGGTCAACTTAATGAACGAACTGAGTAAGATAAACCGGGTTATCAAAAAACTCGACGACAGCGCGCCTCACGAGGTCATGCTAGTGGTCGACGCCGGCACCGGGCAAAACGCACTGGCTCAAGCGAAACATTTTAACGAGGCGACACCGCTAACCGGCATAACTCTAACGAAACTAGACGGCACCGCCAAAGGCGGCATTATTTTCGCTATCGCCAATCAATTCAATTTGCCGATCCGTTTTATCGGTATCGGTGAAGGCATCGACGATTTACGCGAATTTGATGCACAGGCCTTCACCAGTGCCTTATTTGATGCGCCCGACGAGACCGCATAACTTTTTCATGCTGCAATTCATTAACGTTAGCAAGCGATACCCCGGCGGCGTAGACGCGCTTAAAAACGTCAGTTTTGAAATAAAACAGGGCGAAATGGCCTTTTTAACCGGCCACTCAGGTGCCGGCAAAAGCACGCTGTTAAAACTAATCGCCATCCTTGAGCGTAGCACCCAGGGACAGGTGATGTTCGATAACCAAAACATTGGCCGACTTGCTAAACGCAATGTTCCCTATGCGCGGCGTAAAATTGGCATGATTTTCCAGGATCACCGTCTGCTACATAATCACACTGTTTTTGATAATGTTGCCCTGCCCCTCATTATCGCGGGGTTTCAGCACCATGAGATTAAACGACGCGTTCGCGCTGCGTTGGATAAAGTTGGCCTGTTGGGAAAAGAACAACGCTACCCGATCACCTTATCCGGCGGTGAACAACAACGGATAGGGATTGCCCGAGCGGTGGTTAGCAAACCGCCGATGATTTTAGCGGATGAACCGACGGGTAACCTTGACCCCGCGTTATCGCAAGAAATCATGCAATTATTTGAGCAGTTTAATCAGGTGGGCGTCACCGTTCTTATTGCCAGCCATGATCTCGCGTTGATTCAAAGAATGGGCTACCGAACCCTACAACTCTCACAGGGTGAGCTGGTGACAAATCATGGCTAGTCGTCGTAGTAACGTTCAACGCCCCTTGCAAAGATTCAATATGCAGGCTTACTTACGTATCCATTTACACACGTTTTTCGCTAGCCTCGGTCGCTTTTCAAGGGCACCGTTTAATTTCCTGATGACCGTTAGCGTAATTGCTATCACGCTGTCACTTCCTTCTGGCTTACTGGTCTCCGTTAATAACTTGAAGTCATTGAGCGGCCAAATTGATTTGAACAATAATATCTCACTGTTTTTAAATCAAACGGTCAGCTTACAGCAGGCGAACGAATTAACGGCCTCGTTAGAACTGGACGAAAAGGTCGGCGAGGCCATACTCATTTCCAAACAAGCCGCCTTAGAAGAGTTCCGCCAATACAGCGGCTTTGGATCTGTTATGAACGCGTTAACCGATAACCCCTTACCCCACGTTATTCAAATAACGCCTATCGACGGCGTAGAGAACCAGGACGCGCTTCAATTACTAGTGAACAAACTCCAGCAACAACCTAATATTGATTTCGTCCAAATGGATATGGGCTGGCTAGAACGATTACACGGTATTCTTAAGATAGCTCAACGCGGTGTTATTTTAATTACCATTTTATTAGGTTTTGCCGTGCTGTTAATTGTGAGCAATACCATTCGCTTAGAACTGCAAAATCGGCGCGATGAGATCGATATTACCCGTCTAGTTGGCGCCACTCGTTCGTTTATCATGCGGCCCTTTATTTATAGTGGTTTCTGGTATGGCTTTTTAGGCGGCATATTCGCCTGCATGCTGGTTAACTTGTCCGTCTGGCTTATTGATGGCCCATCAAGCTCATTGGCCGCATTATATAACAGCTCGTTTAGCCTTGAATTTATGCCCTTCTACCACGCTGTTTTATGGGTCTTGTTCTCCATTTTATTGGGCATCGTTGGCTCATGGATAGTCGTTAGTCGTTATTTATCCGAGCTTGAAAGCTAGCCTTGAAGCGCGCAACTACTGGATTATTGTCTTTAATTCTGAACTTTTGCTATAATTGGCACTCTTAAGCCGCGAGTGCTAAACTTAAACGAGACTGTACTACTTTAGGGAGGGACACTATGACACATGCGTTAGCAGTACCTACAAGCTTATCAGCTGGATCTTTAGACGCTTACATCGCGTCTGTTTCTTCTGCGCCTGCCTTAACTGCGGAACAGGAAAGAGAGCTGGCGTTTCGTTTACAAAATGAAAATGATTTGGAGGCCGCTCGCACACTTGTTCTATCCCATATGCGTTATGTGATACATATTGCTAGAAGCTACAGCGGTTATGGTTTAGCTTTACCTGATCTTATTCAGGAAGGCAGCATTGGTTTAATGAAGGCTGTAAAACGCTTCGACCCTGAAATGGGCGTTCGTCTGGTGTCGTATGCTGTGCACTGGATCAAGTCTGAGATTCACGAATTCGTGATTAAAAACTGGCGCATTGTAAAAATTGCCACGACTAAAAGTCAGCGTAAACTTTTCTTTAACCTCAGAAAACATAAGAAAGGCCTTACCTGGCTGAACGAATCTGAAGCTGACGCTATTGCGAATGACCTCGGCGTTGATAAATCGGCCGTTTATGAAATGGAAAAGCGTCTAAGCAATCATGATATGGCATTTGATGGCCACCAGGATGATTCTACAGATTCTGATGAATTGAACTACACGCCTGCAACATTCGTAACAAAAGAAGATCAGGATCCCGCAGGAATTGTCGAAACTCACAATGAAGAATCGCGCAACTCTCTTCAGCTGCAGACAGCTCTGGCTAATCTTGATGAACGCAGCCGCTCTATTTTAGCCGAGCGCTGGCTCAGTGAGAAAAAATCAACCTTGCATGAGCTCGCCGCAAAATATCAAGTGTCAGCGGAACGCATTCGCCAGCTAGAAAAAAACGCGATGAATAAAGTAAAACAGGAATTACTGGAATATAAGCCGGCTTAAGGTCAACAGCGTTAATTTAAAGGCTTGCGTTTTCCTTAAGACGCAAAGTTAACTGCTGGTCTTTTTGTAACATATCGACGTGCTTTAAAAAACTCATTCCCAATAACACTTCTTTACCCGCCATATGCGGGTTGATATGTGCGGGAATGTTTTTTAATTGAATTGAACCCAGTTTTACAGAATCAAGGGTGACACGATAAACGGTGATATCACCATTTGCCGTTCGAGTTCTTTGTGGAAAACCTTCTTTCAGCATTAGTTCCTTCGCCAGATCAGCTGGAATACTCAGGTTTGTAGCGCCAGTATCCAATATAAAGGTCGCCCAATGGCCATTAATCTTTCCGTCAGCAATGTAATGACCCTGACGGTTTTGAACCAGGGTCACCTCTGCAGAGCCATCTGCGGCGTATAGAATGTCAGGGCGTTCGTTGGGGTTAGATTGTTTTTCAAGATAACGATTAAAGCCGATAACGAGCATCGCGAGAAATCCCAGCCACGCCAGCGTTACCATCACTTGAGAAATTTTATTATTCGGCTCTATTCTTTTCACCTACGACCTTTTGAAAATCCCTTCGAATGCGCACTATTAACAAACTATGCAATTAAACTGAGGGAACAAAAGTGGGCCTATTCAAATCTTAATGTAATGATCAATTAATAAAACGGCAAATAACACCATCAAATAAACAATAGAGTACCTAAAGACCTTCATGGCTATAACGTCATCCGCGGTTTTCTTAAGCAAAATCGCGTAATAAAGAAAACCAAGCCCCAGGCCCACAGCGGTGACTAAATAGAGCAAGCCGCTCATACCGGTTAGATAGGGCAACAAAGTAACCAATAGTAATAGCACCGTATAAAACACGATATGCAGTCGGGTAAAATCTGCTCCATGCGTAACGGGTAACATCGGGATATCTGCCTTCGCGTATTCATCACGGCGAGCAACCGCGAGCGCCCAAAAATGCGGTGGCGTCCAGATAAAAATAATTAAAAACAATAATAAGGCGTGTGGGTCAATCGTGCCTGTCACCGCGCACCAGCCCAATACGGGTGGAGCCGCACCCGCAGCACCACCAATGACTATATTTTGCGGCGTAGCGTGCTTTAAATAGACCGTATACACCACCGCGTAGCCTATTAAAGAAAGAAACGTTAAGAAGGCCGTCAGCTCATTAACCAGAAAGATCAGGATCAGCATCGCGATAATTCCCAAACTAAAGGCGAAACTTAGCACCTGGGTACTATTTAAATCACCATGCGGTAGCGGTCTGCCTTTTGTGCGCGCCATTTTTGCATCATATTTCTGATCTAGAAAATGATTGATAGCCGCCGCAGACGATGCCGCCAGGCCAATGCCTATTGTGCCGAAAATTAAAGGTTGCCACGGCACCATACCCGGCACAGCCAAAAACATCCCGACCACCGCCGTAAAGACGATTAGCATCACGACTTTTGGCTTACAAAGCTCGTAGTAACTTTTCCAGATGAGACTAATAGACGAATGATTAATGGTTTGTTCTGTCAAAATTTAACCTTATTTATTGTGTATCTTTGTTCAGTCTAAAATTCACGTAAACCAAACTTAACAGCAGTAAAGCGGCGACTGCATTATGCGCTACCGCGAGGTGCAGTGGCAAACTTAGCTCGACATTTAAAATACCAAGAACTACCTGGCTGACTAATAAACCCAGTATTAATGAAGCCTCTTTTATCGCCCTTACTTTTATTAGTACGAACACTAAAAAACCCAGGGTTAGGGTGGTAACCAATGCGCCTATCCGGTGCACCCAATGAATAGCCGCTCTTGCTTCATTGGTGAGCACGCCAAATTCGTAATCAACGCCTAGCCCGCGCCACAAAACGAAACCTTCCTTATAATCAACGGTCGGACTCCATGAACCGCCAAAACAGGTGGGGAAATCCGAGCACGCTAGCGCAGCGTAATTTGTACTCGTCCAGCCACCTAGTGCGATTTGCACGATCAACACCAACATACCAATGGTCGCAATTTTTTTAATTACGTTACTTTTTTGCTCGACGGGCAATCGTTTGTTCCTGATACGTAATAAGAGCAGTAGCAATAGACTGAGTGTAGCCAAGCCTCCCAGCAAGTGACTCATCACAATGACCGGCTTCACCAACAAGGTCACCGTCCACATGCCCAAAGCCCCCTGAAACATGACCAATAAAGATAAGCCCGTCGCTAGCCCTCGCTGTCCAATTTCAGCGCGCTTCCAGGCCAAAAACGTTAGCGCTAAAATCACTAAACCCAATGTACTAGCGAAGTATCGGTGAATCATTTCTTTCCAGGCTTTTGATGCCTCAAAAGGACGCTCCGGGAATGCTTCGTTTGCTTGTGACACGCCTTCCGGCGCTTCATCGATGATTAGATTGCCATAACAACCCGGCCAGTCAGGACAACCAAGACCCGCGTCAGATAAACGAACGTAGGCACCTAATACGACGACCAACAGAGCCAGCAGAATCGCAATAATTGTTAAATTTCTAAACATCTTATTAGCCTATTTGCGATGCTTTCAATAGTAATTTCAAGTCTTTCTGTACGCCATACGGGTCGGCAGCCTGCTGATATTTCATCATAATATTACCTAGTGGATCTAACAACAAAATATCGCCATCGACAAAACCCGGTACGAGCCCTTGTAGTTTATCGATTTGCGGCTTAGCCCAGTTAAACACGTTTAAATCTTTATCCGTTGAAAAATCAGAACGGCTCTCTACGCCGGCGGCCTTAGACATATCAAGATAAACCCTTTTAAGTCTATCGGAATCTTTATTTAACAGCACATTCAACTGGCGCATAGTATGTACCGATTTAGCGCATTCATCATTACAGCGCCCATCTAAATCAATATGCAACATTAGCCAACGCCCTTTCAGGTGTTCTAACTGTTCTTGCTCTGGGTTGCTAATAAAATCTTCCAGCAAAGAAGGTACGGCTGGCGAAATCAATTCACCATAATTCTTTGTCTTCGCCCCCTCGAGGAGCTGAGGGTTTTTATAAACGAACCAGGCAGACATCACGGGCAGCGCGAATAATAGCGTAATAAAAACCAGCTTAAGTCTATTTTTTGTCAATGATTCCATTTTTCTTTACGCCTTTTTTTATAGTTAACAAAAAATAAATAACGACCCAGGTGAACGCCAACGCAAACCACTGGAACGCGTAACCATGGTGCTTTTCTGGACCCATTTGTAACACAACCCAGTTCCGTTCATAACCATTTGGCTGGTCGTTATTTAGTAACACCTGATATGGCATCACCCTATACCCTAAACGATCAGCCACTTTATTCAGGTCTATCGTTTGTGTCACAGCCGGCCAACCAACTGATAACACATCCGCACCCTCTAACTCAATACCGACGCTCGGAAAGTGATCTAATCGACCCATGGCAGAAACTTCTGTGACCGTAATTTTAACATCCGGTAATGTATTACGGTCAATGCCTAATGGAACCCATCCCCTGTTCAACAACACCGCTTTGTTATTATTTAATTTAACCGGCGTTAATACAAAATAACCGGCGCGACCCTGTTTTATTTGATTATCAATTAATATCTGTTGTTCTGAATCAACTCGGCCAGATAAAGTCACTCGTAAATAGCGCAGCTTATCATCCGGCATCGGAATAGACGCTATGTCCACCGGGTCCAGTTTTATTCTCTCAGCCTGTAAATCAAGCATATCCTGTTTTTGTTGTGCCCTTTCAAGTTGCCAAAAACCAAGGTTAAGAAGAAGCCCGAGTACTAAAATTGCTAGCAGCGTTAAAAAAAAGTGGGCTTTAAAATACATAAATTGACACACTCATTGCTTATTGGCCTCAGATTCAATGACAATACAGTAAATTAAATGAGACCTATATATGCCACCACTATTAAAATACCTTATCGTTTTCGCTTTATTTCTAATTATTTATAATTTGTTTAAAGCTTTTTTTCATCTATACAGTAGAAAATCAAGCCCCAAGGACGTCGTTAAATCCTTAGCCATAAGGATCGGCCTATCTTTAGTGTTGTTTATATCACTGATATTAGCGTCATATTTGGGTTACATTAAACCGCACGGTTTAATGCCAGTACAACAGCCGGCGCAACAAAACCTGTCGCATTAATACAATAAAAAAGGCGCTACCCAGTAGCGCCTTTTTTTAACAACTCTGGTTTGCTACAGCCAATACACGAAGATAAACAGGCCGAGCCAAACAACGTCGACAAAATGCCAGTACCAGGCCGCCGCTTCAAATGCGAAATGTTTTTCTGGGGTAAAGTGACCTTTCATACTACGTACCAGCATCACCGCTAACATAATCGCACCAACCGTTACGTGGAAACCGTGAAAACCAGTTAGCATATAAAACGTTGAACCGTAAACGCCAGACCCCATGGTTAGATTCAACTCGTTGTAACCGTGGCTATATTCTAGTACCTGTAAACCAACGAATACGAAGCCAAGTATAACCGTCGCCGCTAAACCTAAAATAAGCTGCTTACGCTTATTCGCAATTAAACCCCAATGTGCCCAGGTTACCGTGACACCACTAGTGAGAAGGATTAATGTATTGATGGCTGGTAACCCCCATGCGCCCATTTTTTCATATTCGCCACCAATAGCGGCTGGCCCATTTGTAGGCCATATGGCTTCAAAACCACTCCATATAAATTCATTGGTCGACGCTCCTGAGCCTTCACCGCCCAACCAGGGAACCGAGAAAACTCGAATATAATATAACGCACCAAAAAAGGCCGCGAAGAACATCACCTCAGAGAAGATGAACCAAATCATACCCATGCGGAACGAAACGTCTTCCACCTTGTTATAACTGCCTGACTCGCTCTCATTGATCACTTCTCCAAACCAGCCAAACATCATATAGACGAGGATTAAAAAGCCCACAATCATTATATTTGTAGCCATGCTCGAACCATTTAACTGGCCAGCAAAACCACCTAAAAATAAGCTTAGACCAACTGATCCAACGATCGGCCATTTAGCCTCATGAGGAATATAATACGCATTTTCTGAAGACATAAAGTTACCTATTTCAGTTTTGATTTTTGACCAGCAATTTCAAAATGAAGCCACTAGTTATTAGTTAAAAACACAAATGAACCTATATAAAATGCAGCCGCAATACAAACCAGAACGACGACTGCTATTATATTTTTTCTTTTTTGTTGGTTCATTTGTTAATCCTGGGCCTGGTGTTAACTAAGGCCCCGTTTAATTATTTAATCTCAGGCGCCGTTGTAAAACTATGATACGGCGGTGGTGAGGATAAGGTCCACTCGAGCCCTTCCGCGCCTTCCCAAACTTGATCAGTAGCTTTTTCGCCGCCTTTAATGGTTTTATAGACGATATAACAGAAGAAAACTTGTGATAACCCAAATACAAAACCACCTATGCTCGACCACATATTAAATTCAGCAAATTGAACTGAGTAGTCAGGAATACGACGAGGCATACCCGCTAGCCCTAAGAAGTGCTGTGGGAAAAATAATACGTTCACTGATACGGTCGATATCCAGAAATGCCATTGACCCATTTTCTCGTTATACATATTACCCGTCCACTTAGGCAACCAGTAATACGCCGCGGCCATTATTGAATAAATTGCGCCTGTTACCAGTACGTAATGGAAATGAGCCACTACAAAGTAGGTGTCGTGGTATTGGAAATCGGCTGGTGCAATCGCTAGCATCAACCCTGAGAAGCCGCCAATGGTAAACATGATCACAAAACCAATTGAGAATAACATCGGTGTTTCAAATGTCATTGAGCCTTTCCACATGGTAGAAATCCAGTTAAAGACTTTTACCCCGGTTGGCACGGCAATCAACATGGTGGCGTACATAAAGAACAGTTCGCCCTGTATCGGCATGCCCACGGTAAACATATGGTGAGCCCAAACGATAAATGACAAGAACGCAATAGAAGCCGTTGCATACACCATTGAGCTATAGCCGAATAAAGGCTTACGAGCGAAGGTCGGTATAATTGATGACACCACACCAAAAGCTGGCAAAATCAAAATATATACCTCTGGATGCCCAAAGAACCAGAAAATATGCTGGAACAATACGGGATCACCGCCACCGGCAGCATCAAAGAATGATGTATCGAAGAATCTGTCCGTCAGCAACATGGTCACAGCGCCAGCCAGAACTGGCATAACAGCTATTAGCAAGTAAGCAGTAATAAACCACGTCCATACAAACAATGGCATTTTCATCAACGTCATGCCTGGTGCGCGCATATTTAAAATAGTAACGATCACATTAATCGCACCCATAACTGACGAGACACCCATCATATGAATCGCAAAAATCATATATGGAAAGCCGTTACCACCTTGTAGCACTAGCGGAGGATAGATCGTCCAACCACCCGCTGGAGCACCACCATCCATAAAGAAAGTAGAGAGCAACATTGCAAAGGCAAACGGAAGAATCCAGAAACTCCAGTTATTCATTCTTGGTAGCGCCATATCAGGGCCACCCACCATAATCGGCAACATCCAGTTAGCCAGGCCAACAAAGGCTGGCATAACAGCACCGAAAATCATCACAAGCGCGTGCACAGTGGTCATTTGGTTGAAAAAGCCAGGGTCGACAAATTGTAAACCCGGTTGAAATAGTTCTAAGCGAATAACCATAGCCATGGCGCCGCCTACCATAAACATAACCAGAGAAAACAACAGGTAAAGCGTACCTATATCTTTATGGTTAGTCGTGGTCACCCAACGCATTAAGCCTTTAGCTGGGCCATGATCGTGATGATCGTCGTGTATATCTGCTGCAACAGTCGTCATTATCTCTATCTCCTAATTATCTTAAAGCTGCGATCGCAGATGGTTGCACCGAATCGCCTACTTTGTTGCCCAAGGCATTACGTTGATACGTAATCACCGCGGCTAGCTCTATATCCGTCAACTGGTCCTTAAATGCCGCCATGGCTGTTCCAGCTTTTCCGTTAATCACTCTATCAATATGCTGTTCAATAGGGCCTGTACTAATAACACCGCCAGTTATAGCTGGGAATACTCCAGCAATACCTTCGCCTTTAGCCTGGTGACACGCCACGCAATTCGACTGATAAACGGCTTCGCCTTTCTTCATCAAATCGTCTGTAGTAACCGCCTCGCTGATAGCCAATTCATTAGCCACCGCAGCGATAACTTCTTCACCTTTCTGAGCTGCTAACCACACTGCGTAATCAGCTTCTGATTTAACCTCTACAACAATCGGCATAAAGCCATGGTCACGTCCACACAACTCGGCGCATTGTCCACGGTACACGCCTGGCTCGTCTACTTTGACCCACGCTTCGTTGATAAAACCAGGGATGGCGTCTTTTTTCCAGCCGAAATCTGGCACCCACCAGGCATGAATAACGTCGCTGGCCGTCAGTAAAAACCGCACTTTTGTATTAACTGGAATAACCAATGGATGGTCAACATTTAACAAATAGTTATCAACCGTTGATGGATCAATATCTGAACCCACCTGGCGCGCTGCATTACTCGCCGCGTCTAATGAACTAAAGAAATCGACGTCTTCACCTATATATTCATAACGCCATTTCCACTGGTAGCCAGTGATCTTAATAGACATATCCGCTTCTGAAGCGTCGTGCATATCAATTAGAACCTTGGTCGCTGGAATTGCCATCACGATCAAAATGATAAATGGAACGACGGTCCATACCAACTCAGCCGTCATACTCTCGTGAAATTGTGCCGCTACGGCACCTTGCGATTTACGATGAAAGATCATCGACCAGATCATCGCACCAAACACAACCACACCGATCGCCACGCAGACCCATAAGATCAACATATGTAAATCATAAATCTGGCGACTCGTTTCAGTTACACCAACGGGCATGTTTAGCCCATACTCCGCGTGTGCAACGCTCGACATAAATGTCAACAAAGCGCCACTAGCAAATAGTTGCTTTAGTTTATTCACAGAACCAGTCTCCCTTATTTTTAACTTAATCTACTGTATGCCAGATATAGCTAACAAGGTCGTCGTCTACTCGGCAAATAAAGAAGCGATTCACTTCAATTTAAAGCACCGATGACCGACCTTCTTGTCGTTATATTCCGAAAATTATATCGCCTTTACAAACCAAAGGCATTTGAAGCGTGCAATTTAACGAAAATCTGCTAAATAATCAAGCATACTCAACATGTTTATTTGGCTCGACTCACACTCCTGGCTTTTATCTTCCTGGTATTTAAGGAGGCCTAAACAGGGGCTTGTCATTCCTTCTTTTAATGATTTCATATTTTCATCCAACTCGTTGAAATCAGGGTCGATATTATTTCCAACCCATCCTGCTAATCGACAACCTTTATTTATAATAGCCTCTTCGCTTAACAGGGCGTGATTAATACAACCGAGCTTTACTCCGACGACCAAAATAATCGGTATGTTTAATGAATGCGCCACGTCATCAAAACCAAGGTTTTTGCCTAGCGGAACTTTCCAGCCTCCCGCCCCTTCAACTATCACGACCTCCGAGCGCGCAAGGTGCCGCTCGTAGCTAGACTTAATTAATGCCATATCTATATTAACCTTAGCTTGCTTCGCGGCAATATGCGGGGCTATCGCGGGTTCAAAACAGTAGGGATTCACCGCTTCGTAAGGTAACGATACCGAAGCTTCAGCCATTAAACTGAGCGCGTCCTGATTGGCTAAATGCCCATTCAGCCGTTCAGCACCCGACGCGACGGGTTTAAACCCAGACACTCGAAACCCACGCTGACGATAGGCCTTAATTAGCCCTGCGGCCAGATAAGTTTTGCCTACATTCGTATCGGTACCCGTAATAAAAAAGCTATTAGCCATATTGTTCACTCAGATGAAAAGAGGATCATTTGTTTGCATAAGCGTACAACGCCTGAAACGTGGCTGGAATACCCTTATCTGTTCGCCGACTCTCGTACACATCTAACATGCTTTTAAATCCACGAACACCGGTCAAACCTGGCTTCCGACCCTTATTGATATTGTGAGCGCCCATTCCTTTCAGCTCTAACATCAATTCCTTTGGCGTCTGGTAGTATCTGACAATATCCTCCGACTGCACTGAAATATTGTTAAACCCCGCTGCTTGCAAATGGCCACTTATCGTTTCGGTATCAACAAAAGAGTTAACGTGTACGGCCTGATCAACACTTTTCCAGCAATCTTTTAATTCATATAAGGTTTTTTCGCCAAACGTGCTGAAGAAAAACGAGCCCCGTGGTTGCAGCACCCTATAAGACTCATCGAAAGCTCGCTGCAAATCAGAACACCATTGATAGGCTAAATTTGAACACACCATTCCAACAATTGAGCTATCTAAAGGTAGTCGCTCGGCATCCGCACACATAAGCCGCAAAGGCTTCAGTCCGCGCATATTCAACTGCGTTTGCTTTAACATCTGCGAACAGATATCCAGCGCATAGAGCTGATTCACACGATCCAGTTGATTTATTTTTTTTGTTAAATAGCCGGTTCCTGAACCAATATCAAGGGCGCTCATTAAGCGCTGATCAGTGCCAGCAATACAGGCAAATAAGCGGTCGCCTATCGTCCTTTGCAAGGAAGTAAACTGATTATAAGACTCCGCAGCCAAACCAAAAGATTGTCGCACCATGGCTTTATCAAACGCTTGCTTTTCGGCAGAATTAGCGCTCACTTTAACGCCCCATCACGCAGCATAAAGTGATCCACCGCTTGCAACACATCGTTCTGATGAGACAAAAAAGGCACGTGCGACGCCTGCCCTATCGTTAGCACATTGATATCCGGGTTAATATCCAGCGAATCTGCTGCGACCGCAGCGGGCACCAATTGATCTTTTTCGCCAAATATCATTAACAGCGTACAATGAATTGTTCTTAGCGACTCACGAAGGTCGGCTTTTTGTAAAACGTTCAAACCACTTTTCAGGCCATTATTCGATGCCTCGCCACCCACTTTAAGCGCGTCCCTTAGTAGTAGATTAAGCTTTTTAGGATGATCCAGACCTTGCGTTTGCAGCATTAAGAAACGCTTAATGGCTGCAAAAGGATTACCACTCAGGCCTTCAGAAAACAATCTTAAGGTCTCTATAGGCTGTGCGTTTTTCCAATCTTTGGATTGCACGAATTTAGCGGAACTGGCGAGCATAATGAGCTTCGCCACACGTGATGGGTATTTGTCCGCGTAGGCAAGCGCGATCATTCCGCCGAGCGACCAGCCCAAAATACTACACGTTGCTGGTAGGCTTTCGTCCATCGCTTGCAGCAATTCATCCAGTGTCCACGCATCGTAGTGTTGGCTGCTTCCATGCCCTGGCAATTCAACGCATGTGACTCGGTAAGACTTTTCCAACTCGCGTAACAACTCTTTCCAGATCAGGTTATTCATTGCCCAGCCGTGAATTAACACCAAATCCGGTCCTGCTCCCGACGTGTCTACGTTCAATTTAATCACGCACCGCTCCTTCCAGCGCCAGGAGTAAGCCTTCTACCTGAGACTCTGTGTGGTTCGCAGTAAAAGTAATGCGCAAGCGCTCAGTATTTTTGGCAACGGTTGGGTGGCGTATCGCACCGACCAGAATGCTTTTTTCTTTTAGCCGCTGACCGACCGACATAACGGCCTGGTTACTGCCCAGAATAAGCGCTTGAATCGGCGTACTGGACGGCATTACGTTTAAGCCTAACTGTTGCGCGCCTAGTCTAAATTGAGCCACCAGTGCGGCTAATTTTTCGCGTCGCCAATTTTCCAGCTGACATAATTGCAGGCTCGCACGCGTTGCCGCCATCATCGCCGATGGCATAGCCGTGGTGAAGATATACGTTCGTGCACCCTGAATTAAGGTCTCAATCAATTCTTCACTACCCGCCACGAAGGCACCGGCGGTACCCAAACTTTTACCCAATGTCGCCATTAAAATGGGCACTTGTTGTTGATTTAAGCCGTGCTTTTCTAACAATCCAGCGCCATTTTTACCCAGCACACCCACGCCGTGCGCGTCATCGATCATTAACATAGCATTGGTTTGCGCGGCGATCGACGCCAGCTTAGACACGTTGGCCTCATCGCCATCCATACTAAAAACGCCATCGCTGACGATGAGTTTTTTAGCACTAGATGATTGTTCAACGATTTGTTGCAGACGATTCAACTCCCCGTGTGGGTAACGCCTGAATCGAGCGCCGGATATCAATCCACCATCAATCAAAGAAGCGTGATTTAACTTATCTTGAAATACCTCATCGCCTTTTTTAACCAGCGCTGAAATAACCCCCAGATTGGCCATATAACCCGTTGAAAAAATTAGCGCTCGTTGACGCCCACTAAACTCGGCCAGCTCTTCTTCCAACGCGTGGTGCTCGCTGCTGTGGCCGCATATAAGGTGCGCTGAGCCGCTGCCCACGCCGTATTTTTCGGCCGCTTGTTGGAACGCCTTAATCACAGCCGGGTGATTAGCCAGGCCTAAATAATCATTACTCGAAAAATTATCGTACGAGGTAGCCGCTATCTGTACCCGAGCGCCCTGCGGTCCTTCAATTATTTGCCGCGAGCGATACAGCTGCTGACGTTTTAATTCATCAAGCTGGCCTGGTAGTCCCCAGTGGTCCATAAATAAATTTATGCCGTTGCAGGGTGCAGCCCTAAGCGTTTAAATAGTTGGTGATCTGCACTTTCCGTTGGATTTTCTGTAGTCAGTAACTGGTCGCCATAAAAAATTGAATTCGCACCCGCGAAAAAACACATCGCCTGCATCTCATCGCTCATATCGCTTCTGCCCGCGGACAGTCTAACTTGGGATTTAGGCATTAAAATTCGCGCCACTGCGATGGTTTTTATGAAATCTAGTGAATCTATCGACTCGACACCCTCTAAAGGCGTACCTTTCACCTGCACTAACTGATTAATTGGCACGCTTTCTGGCGGGTGTTCCATATTAGCCAGGGTCTGTAACATTTTTGCGCGATCGACTTTATCTTCACCCATACCGACAATACCGCCGCTGCAAACGTTAATGCCCGCATCCCTGACCGTATCGATCGTATCTAATCTATCCTGGTAGGTTCGTGTTGTGATCACTTCGCTATAGTAATCTTCCGAGGTATCAATATTATGGTTGTAATAATCCAGCCCCGCGTCTTTTAAACGTTTCGCCTGACTATCCCCTAGCATGCCAAGGGTGACACAGGTTTCCATACCCAGCGCCTTCACTTCTTCAACCATCTTCGTCACTTTATCTAGATCACGGTCTTTTGGGCTGCGCCAGGCCGCACCCATGCAAAAACGGCTCGCGCCATTTTCTTTAGCTGCTTTGGCCGCGTCAACCACCGCTTGAATTTCCATCAGCGCTTCTTTTTCAAGCCCGGTGTCGTAGCGAACACTTTGCGGGCAATAAGAACAGTCTTCTGGGCAAGCACCGGTTTTTATACTCAATAAGGTACTAATTTGCACCGCATTTGGGTCAAAATTTTCGCGGTGAAGCGTGTGCGCTTGAAACAACAAGTCATTAAACGGCAATTCAAAAAGAGCCTGGATTTTCTCTAAAGACCACTGATTTTTCATGATGCGTACTGGCGCTCTTTTTTGCTCAGTAAAGACTTCTGATGATATGCTCATGCTGAAAACACCTTATTCAATTCTAAAAAGAGTTTATGTTACATGAGGTCGCAAAGTTGTCAAAATTAATTTCTAAAAAACTGAACAACTGGTTTCTTTCTGCGCAATCCTGCGTTTACCCCTATACCTGTTTTATATGTAACCAGCCCGGGCATCATGGGATTGATTTATGCGACGCCTGCTTAGCAGAACTACCTCGCATTGAACAGGCGTGTACGATTTGCAATATAGTACTGACCACCGACTCCAGTATATGCGGACGCTGCCTTAAAAAAACGCCGTATTTTGACCGAATTACCACCCCGTATCGCTACCATGGAACGGCCCGGTTTTTAATACAGTCACTCAAATTCCAGGCCAAACACAGTTGTGCAAAAATTATGGGCGAGCTAATGGCGCGGCATATTAAGACGCTAGACAAAAAACCCGACGCACTGGTCTCCGCTCCTCTACACCCAAAACGATTAGCCGCCAGAGGCTTCAACCAATCTGACTTTATAAGCCAATGGTTACAACGAGAACTGCAAATCCCCCTCTTACACCAGCCGCTGAAACGGGTTATCAACACCAGCAGCCAGGCGTCGCTTAACGCTGCCGAAAGACGAAAAAATATACGCAACGCCTTTCGTTATCAAGCAAAGGGCGATTTTCGCTCTATTGCCATTATTGACGACGTAGTAACAACAGGTTCTACCGCCAATGAAATGGCTAAAACGCTTAAAAAGGCCGGCGTTGAACGCGTTGAAGTTTGGGCCTTTGCCAGAGCCTAGAGAAACATCTACCTCACTAGTGAGTCTATTACTATGGCGACAAAAATAACCAGACCCAGCCAGTTGTTATTTAAAAATGCCCGCATGCACATCGCTGGGTCACGATCTTTCATTAACCATTGGTGATAAAGAGCAAACAAAACCGCTACGCACACACCCACGTAATAAAACACGCCTAAATTAGCTTTTTGCCCGACGACGAACAGGGTAACGAAGAATAATAGTTGAAAAAACCCTATCAACACCTTATCTAACTCGCCAAATAAAATGGCCGTTGATTTAACGCCTATTTTTAAATCATCCTCACGATCCACTATCGCGTACATAGTGTCATATACCACTGCCCAGAGAACCGCCGCAATAAATAACAGCCAAACAATGGGCGGCAAGCTATTCGTTTGCGCAGCATAAACCATCGGAATCGCCCAACCAAAGGCCATACCCAAAAATACCTGCGGCAAATGGGTATAGCGCTTCATAAACGGGTACAGTACCGCTAAAAATACCGCGCCAGCCGATAGCCATATCGTTAAACTATTCATCAATAAAACCAGTAGAAACGACAACAGAACCAACACCGCAAACAGTTGCAGCGCTTCGCCCGGCGTCACCTGACCGGTCGCTATTGGCCGCAATTTAGTTCTTGAAACGTGTGGATCAACTCGTCTGTCGGCGTAATCATTAATAACGCAACCGGCCGAACGCATCAGTACAACGCCTAAGGTAAAGACGATAAAAACGAGTGCGTCAGGTTTGCCGTTACTGGCGATCCAAAGTGCCCAGTACATCGGCCACATTAGTAATAGAATACCAATCGGTTTATTCAAACGGGTCAACACCCAATAGTTTTTTAGGTTTTCTTTATTTAATTGAATAATCATCTCGCATACAAAACTGGTAAAAAGAACTCACTGACTATAAAGGTATGTTTGTTAATTTGATAGGTATTGCGTCGCCCCCAAATAGAGGTTTCGCCAACCAGTTTAGCTTGCATCGCTTTGCTTAACTGGGCGACGTTAATAACCGCAAGGTCTAGTTTAACTCGTCGTAAATCGGGGTAAGAAAAAATAACTTCGCCCAACGGTTTATTTCCCAGACGAGTCAGTTCTTGAAGTTCGTCGGCGACGTCTTTAGGCAGCGTCGTCCTCGCAAAAACATGCGCCTGACCGCCTACCTTCAATAGCACCTCGCGTATCAGTGCCGGGCAATCAACGGGTTGATTCAGACATTCCGCGTCCGCTAAAAAAGGGTTCGCCCATTGCTCTCCCTTGACGTTGACGCTAAAAGGCGCCTGAAATGTACTTTTTATTCTCTGCGTTAAGGAGTTTGGCTCTAATAACCAATTTAATTCGCGCTCGGGCACCTCGCCAGAACGCCACTGTTCCACGCTACGCCACACGGGCTTTGTTATAAAAAAATGATTAATGGTCTTCAACGCTACGGCACCCATTTAAACTTGCGCGTATTCTACTGAATTACCTAACCAACGGTGAATTAAAGGCTCGACCAGGTTTGAGTTTTTTTGCAAAATAGCCTCCGCATCACGCGCGACCTGTTCCAACATATGCGCATCGCGAAGTATATCGGCGACCTTGAAACGCATAAACCCGGCCTGACGCTTACCCAATAATTCTCCCGGCCCTCTCAACTGCATATCTTTTTCGGCAATTTTAAAACCATCGCTCGTCTCACGCATAATGCTTAAGCGTTCATTCGCGTTATCAGACAACGGCGACTGGTACATCAACACGCAGTGGCTATCGCGTTGACCCCGTCCGACCCTGCCGCGTAATTGATGCAATTGCGACAGCCCCAATCGCTCGGCATTTTCAATTACCATTAAGCTGGCGTTAGGTACATCCACACCCACTTCAATCACCGTTGTCGCTACCAAAATTTTCAGCTGTTGCTGCTTAAAGATTTCCATCACCTGCTGCTTTTCATCGGCCTTCATCCGGCCGTGCACCAGACCAATATTAATATCCGGCAAAAGACTGCGCAACAAATCCGCCGCTACTTCAGCCGCCTGACACTGCAGCGCTTCAGACTCTTCAATCAGGGTGCAAACCCAATACACCTGTCGGCCGTCTGCAACGCCCTGTTTTATGCGTTCGATAATCAACTCTCTTTTAGCCACCGATAACACCGTTGTCGTCACGGGTATACGGCCTGGCGGCAATTCATCAATTACCGATAAATCCAGATCTGCATAGCCGAGCAAGGCCAGCGTTCTGGGAATAGGCGTCGCGGTCATCACTAATTGATGCGGGTGCAACCCTCCCCGTACGCCTTTATCTCGTAAGGCAAGCCGCTGGTGCACACCAAAGCGGTGTTGTTCATCAATAATCACCAGTCCCAGCTTATGGAAATTGACTTTTTCCTGAAATAACGCCTGGGTACCGATAATAATATTTGACCGCCCTGTCTGAATATCGTCCGTTATTACCTGATAGGTTTTTCCTTTATGCCGACCCAGTAAACAATCGACCCTGACATTAACTTTTTCTAACCAGCCTTGGAAGTTTTTAAAATGCTGTTCCGCCAATAGCTCGGTGGGCGCCATCAAAGCGACTTGGTAGCCAGCTTCAACGGCGCTAAGTGCAGCGCAGGCAGCAACGACTGTTTTGCCCGAACCAACGTCACCTTGCAACAGGCGTTGCATCGGCTGCGTTGATTCCAGATCCAATGAAATTTCATTTACCACGCGCTGTTGAGCGTCGGTGAAATTAAACCCTAAGGCGTTTAGCAAATTTCGGCGTAAGCTACCGTTTGATTTAAAACTCGGTGCAGCATTTTGCTTCATGCCTTTTTTCAAACGGCTTAGGCTCAAATGATTTGCCAGCAGCTCCTCATAAATTAATCGTTTAAACCCAGGGATATGACTAACATCGGTCGGCGGAATCGATTTGGGGTAGTGCAGCTGGCGCAAACTGTCGATTAAATCAGGCCAGCCCTTATCTGCTGATAGCCCTTCCGGCAAACAATCGCGTACACCCATTCCCTGTTCAAGCATTCCAAACGCCTGTTTATTCAGCTTTCTAAATGACGCCTGATTAAGCCCTTCGGTCACCGGATAAACGGCCAACAAACCGTCGCCTACTTCGCCGCGCTGTTGCTCAGAAATAAACTGATATTCGGGGTGTACAACTTCTATAACGGCCGATTTTCCGTAACTTTTTATATCTCCAAAACAACGCAGCCATTGGCCCCTTTGCATGGCCTCTTTTTGGCTATTAGAAAAATGAAAAAAACGCAGCGTTATGAAGCCGGTATCATCACTTAGTCGCACCAACATTGAACGACGCCCCCGATAAACCACTTCAGCGAGCTCGACACGGCCTTCGAACAGGCAAGACGTTCCCGCCTGTAAAGCTCCAATCGGTACCACACTACTTCTATCTTCGTAACGAAATGGCAAATGAAACAAAACGTCGGCGACCGACACGATAGCCAGTCGATTTAATTTTTCGGCCACTTTTCCGCCGACACCTTTAAGCTCGGTTATCGGTAATTCGTCTAGATAGTTACAAACGTCCATGCTTATATAGTTGTAACGGGCGTATAAGAATTAATCGTTGCCTAACACCATTACCGCGTCCATTTCGACCGAACAGTTTTTCGGTAATGCCGCCACCCCAATAGCGGCTCTTGCCGGATAAGGCTGTGAAAAATAGTTCGCCATCACCTCATTTACCACGGGAAAATCGGCCATATCGGTAAGGTAAATATTGAGCTTTACCACGTCAGATAGATCACCACCCGCCGCCGAAGCCACCGCCTTTAGGTTATAGAAAACCTGATGAATTTGCTCGCTAATACCACCCTCAACGAGCTGCATAGTTTCAGCTACCAAAGGAATTTGTCCCGATAAATAAACCGCCTGATCTACCTTAATTGCCTGAGAATAAGTGCCAATTGCCTCGGGTGCCTGAGCTGAATGAATAACCGTTTTTTGCATGATATGGGTACCTTAATTTCTAACACGTGATATTTTTAAAACTGCCGGAATATTATGTAAACGTCGCATAACGCGCGCGAGGTGCTTCCTTCCACGCACGGTAATGGTGAACACATCGCTGGATGATTCTTCAGAGCGCGTCGTCATATTAATATTTTCAATATTACAACCGTAGGAGGAAAGTAAGGAGGCTATTTGCGCTAACACCCCGCGTTCATTTTTTAATTCCATACGAATGTCAGAAAAAAATTCGCCTTCGACGTTATCGGTCCAGTTTACGTTCAACCAACTCTTATGCTTCTTCTTGTACTCTCGCGTATTTCTGCAGTGAATGCGGTGCACCACAACACCACGGCCAGGGTTAAAAAAACCAATCACCTTATCGCCGGAGATAGGACGACAACAAACAGCCAAGTTAATTAACATACCCTCTGCGCCATGAATATTCAAGGTCGCGGTAGACTGCTTTCCTGTTCCTATATCTACAGCAATATCCTCAGATCCCACCGGTGCCATCAGGTTTTGCGCCACCAGTAACGGCAAACGATTACCAAAACCTAAGTCTATCAACAGGGCGTCAACCGAACTGAGTTGCTGCTCTTTTAAAAATTCATCCAATCGATCTTGATCGATATCGTCAAAACGTAGACCTGCAGTTCTCAGCTCTTCGTTTAACAATTGAGCACCTAAAGCTACCGCGTCACGTTCTTTAAATTCCTTCAAGTGATTTCTGATGGCGTTTCTTGCTTTAGAGGTCACCACAAAACTCAGCCAGTTGGGGTTACACACGGCAAAATCACTGGTCATAATTTCTACCGTTTGTCCATTTCTTAATATTGTATGCAAAGGCTCCATCTGCCGGTTAATTTTTGCACCCGCGCAGGCCATACCGATATCGGTATGCACCGCAAAAGCGAAATCTACCGCGGTCGAACCCTTCGGTAACTTGACGATCGTCCCTTTAGGTGAAAAAACAAAAATCTCCTGTGGAAACAAATCCACTTTTAAATTCTCAATAAATTCAAACGAGTCATCATTACCTTTTTGCATTTCCAGTAAGGTTCTCAACCACTCGTGCGCTCTTGCTTGTGTCTCATTTGCCACACCTTCAGTTTTATATAACCAGTGCGCGGCGATGCCCGACACGGCAACCTGATCCATCTGCTGCGAGCGAATTTGAATCTCAATGGGTATGCCGAAAGGACCTATTAAAACGGTATGCAGTGATTGATAGCCATTGCTTTTGGGCAGCGCGATATAGTCCTTAAATTTGCCTGGAACGGGCTTGTAAAGATTGTGTAACACGCCCAGCGCCTGATAGCATTGCTCGGTAGAATCGACTATCACCCTAAAAGCATAAACGTCGAATACTTCGCTAAACGTTATATGCTGTCGTTTCATCTTACGGTAGATACTATAGGTGTTTTTTTCACGACCACTAATCGATGCCGGAAACGCTGCCTTCTCAAACCGTTCTATCAGTGAAGAGGTGACCTTATCTATCACCTCTTTTCTATTACCCCGAGCTTTTTTTATACTCTTGAGTAAAATTTCTTTTCTACGCGGAAACATCGCCTTAAAACTTAAATCTTCCAGCTCCAGGCAGTACTCATGCATGCCAAGTCGATGCGCAATGGGCGCATAAATATCAAATGTTTCTTTAGCAATGCGGCGTCTGCTCACCGGTTTCATCACATCTATCGTGCGCATATTATGCAAACGATCTGCTAGCTTAATAATAATGACGCGTAAATCTTTCGCCATCGCGAGAAACATTTTGCGCATATTTTCAGCTTGCGCTTCTTCACGAGATTTAAAACTAATCTTGGTCAGTTTACTGACCGCATCAACTAAACCCGCTACGACGTCATTAAACGTGCTGGCTAACTCCTCAAAAGTGACCTCTGTGTCTTCTAAAACATCATGCATGATGGCCGCCATAATGCAGTCTGCATCCATTTTTATATCGCTGAGAATAAGCGCCACAGAAACAGGGTGACAAATATAATCTTCACCACTGAGCCGATACTGCCCAGCATGCGCCGTACTGGCTACCTGGTAGGCTAGTTCTATTTTGTTTACTTGTGCTTCTGGTAAATACGTTCGCACCACTGACAACAGTTCTGACATAAGCGTCTGTTGTGGTAAAACTTGCTCTTTTTTTAGACTCACTTTCATTAACAATACTTTTCTAGATCACATAAAAATGCCCATGACATCGTCATAGGCATTCGAGTCTATCACCAAAACTAAGTTAGCGAATAGGTACTACCAGAAATTAATTCCCACAGATTGAATTAGTCCTCACTAACTGGTAACTCAGTTGCATCATCTATCTCTACAAACAAATCTTCAATCGCTGGGTTATCCACGGCGTCTAAACTATCTACCGAAACATGGCCCGCAGCAATCTCTCGCAAGGCGACGACGGTTGGCTTATCATTTTCAATCTCGAGGGTTGATTCCGCACCGTCCATAATTTGGCGCGCGCGCCTGGACGCCAGCAAAACCAATTCAAAACGGTTATCCACTTTTTCAAGACAATCCGATACTGTTACACGTGCCATTTGAACCCCTTATAAAATATTAAATAATCTAATCAGCCTTGCATTGTACTCTATTTAATTATTTTAATTAAGTAACTGCTTGATCAAATTTGAATGTACCCGTTTACTTCGTTGAATGCTCAATCGTTGGCATTTAACTATCGCTATCAATTCCTGTAAAGCGGTGTCAAAGTCGTCGTTCACCACTAAATAGTCGTACTCATTATAATGCGACATTTCATCAACGGCTGTCTTCATGCGTTTTTCGATAACTTCTTCAGAATCCTGCCCTCTACCCCTCAACCTGTCTTCAAGAACTTCCTTCGATGGGGGTAAAACAAACACTGTACAACAATCAGCCATCGACTCACGCACTTGCAGCGCGCCTTGCCAATCAATCTCAAGAATAACATCCACGCCCTGAGCTAACTTTTCTTCAACCAGGGTGCGCGAGGTTCCATACGAATTACCAAAAACGGTTGCGTGTTCTAAAAAGCCATCGTTATCGATTATTTCCTGGAATCCTACGTCGTCGGTAAAGTGATAATCTGCCCCTGGCTTCTCACTATTACGCTGCGTTCTTGTTGTATAGGAAACCGACACCTCAATAACACGCAGCGTGTCTACCAATGCTTTCACCAAACTGGTTTTACCCGCCCCTGAAGGTGCGGATACAATAAATAACTGTCCTCTCGCCGTCACATTTTTACCTTTATTCTATGTTTTGAATTTGTTCACGCATCTGTTCGATGAGCACTTTTAACTCAACTGAAACATTGGTGGTTTGTATATCTGCAGATTTGGAACCTAATGTATTGGCCTCTCGATTTAACTCTTGCATCAAGAAATCTAAGCGCCTGCCTACGGGCTCTGTTTGCTTTAAAATTCGCCTTACTTCTTTGACGTGTGAATCGAGTCTATCAAGCTCCTCTTCAACGTCCATTTTTTGCAAGAAATAAACTAGTTCCTGTTCGAGCCTGGCTTGTTCTGGCTCTGCAATTAAGTCGTTAATCTTTTTTTGTAACTTCTCTCGCAGCTGTTGTTGAACTTCTGGCAGCCTATTTTTAGCCAATACCATCTGTTTATAGATCAGTTCGCAACGCGACTCCACCATCTCTGTAATATTAGCGCCTTCGCGTTCACGCATTTCTACCAGCTGCTCCAGGGCTTCATTAAGCAATGAGATGGCCCGTTCATGCGCAGGTTCTAGGTTTTCTCGAATTTCCGACTGAATACCTGGCCAGCGTAAAATATCTAGCGGCGAAATGGCCTGAAACTTATTCATACCACTTTCAATTTTAGAAGCCGCGTTTAACAGCTGGTTTAAGCGGCTTTCATTGATCTCAATGGGTTCCTCACCCTGCTTTTCTTTCCTGAAAAAAAGATTACAGTCGAGCTTTCCTCGCTTGAGGTGTTTTGCTACTGCCTCGCGTACCGGCGCTTCGATGGATCGAAAAGCTTCTGGTAAGCGCGGCGACACATCTAAATAGCGGTGATTAACGGATCTGAGTTCCCAGATTAGGGTGTAACCATCCACTTCTGCCTCGCAACTCGCGAAAGCTGTCATACTTCTTATCATTTTGTCGCCTATAATTTAACTCTAATCGTTAAATGTTAGGCTGTTTTCAAGAGGATTAATACCCTGAATATAAAAAACTCACCGCCGACCCCGATATCAAAGCCCGTAGTCAACGGCCATGCTTTACCTTCTGGCACGGTGCTCGACGACTATATTATTGAGCGCGTTCTTGCCCAGGGCGGCTTTAGCACTGTCTACCTTGCCAGACAAATCAAGGATCAGCAACAAGTTGCTATTAAGGAATATAAGCCGGATCAATTAACTTCCCGGCAAGGTGATATCGTAAAACCTGTCAATCAGGCATCAGCGATTCTTTTTCAACGCGGTCGAGCCTTATTTATGGAAGAGGCGAAGTTATTGAGCACATTAAAACACCCCAATATCGTCCGTGTTTTAAGCTTTTTCCTCGCTAACGACACCGCTTATTTGGTGATGAATTTTGACTATGGCACCACGCTTGGAAACTGGCTAAAAAACCCTGACAATCTGGTCGACGGCGCGTTTCTTTTAGATGTTTTTCAACCCGTGATGAGATGTATTAAAAATATGCATCACCGAGGTTTGCTACACCTCGATATCAAACCAGACAATATTCTATTAAGACCTTCAAACAACCCATTAATTTTAGATTTTGGCTCTGCTCTTCCGTACAAAAGCAAACATCCATTAAGCTCCCACAGCATGACGAAAGGTTATGCCGCACCAGAGCAGCAGCATAAACAACACGAATTGGGGCCTTGGAGTGATATTTACGCGATAGGGGCGAGCATGAGAACCTGCCTTGATAGAGCAGCTCCGCCCGCGTCGAATGAGCTGGAATTAAAAAACGAACTACAAGCCGCCCATCGGCTCTACAAAAAAACGATTAATCCAAAAATCCTTCATGCAATCGATTGGGCCATGCAAATTGATCCAGCAAAAAGGCCCCAAACCATGGATGAACTCATAAACTCTATTAACTACCTCTAAGATTTTCAATCTTCGTCAATCAACACCCCTATCTTGCCCTATAATGCGCGTTTATCAATTCAGGAAAAACTATGAGACCTAGTGGACGTAAGGCGGACGAACTTCGCGATATTAAAATAACAACTAATTTCACCATGCACGCAGAGGGCTCGGTGCTGATTGCCTGTGGAAACACACAAGTTTTATGTACGGCGTCAGTCGAACGCGGCGTACCACGTTTTTTGAAAGACAAAGGACAAGGCTGGGTCACCGCCGAATACGGCATGCTTCCACGCTCAACACATTCTCGAATGGGTCGCGAAGCCGCGCGTGGAAAACAGAGTGGTCGCACACAGGAAATCCAGCGTTTAATTGGCCGCTCGCTCCGCGCTGCCGTCAATCTAAATGCCTTAGATGGATATACCGTTACCATTGACTGTGACGTACTACAGGCCGACGGCGGAACTCGAACGGCCGCGATCACCGGTAGCTTTATTGCGCTGTCTATCGCTGTAGAGCAAATGCTAGTCGATAAAAAAATCAAGAAAAACCCTCTGCACGGACAAATTGCCGCTGTCTCTGTGGGTATTTTCAACGGTACACCGGTACTTGATCTTGATTACCCGGAAGACTCGGAAGCCGAAACAGATATGAATGTCATTATGAATGAAGCAGGTGCCTTCATAGAAATACAAGGTACCGCCGAAGGGCATGCGTTCCGTCGTGATGAGCTGGATAAATTACTTGATTTAGCGGGCAGCGGTATTGAGACTCTGATGCAACACCAACGAGACGCTCTGAAAAAATGATACGTAAGCTTGTTTTAGCGAGCAGCAATAAAGGCAAAATAGCTGAAATTCAAGCCATTCTTCGCGGTCAAAATATTCAAGTGCTGACACAATCGCAGTTGAATATTTTGGATGCCGATGAAACCGCTTCTACGTTTATCGAAAACGCCATTATTAAGGCTCGCCACGCCGCAAGTATCTCCCAATTGCCAGCCATTTCAGACGATTCCGGGCTAGAGGTAGACGCTCTTAATGGCGAGCCCGGCGTTTACTCTGCCCGTTACGCAGGTGAACCTTCTAACGATCAACGCAATACCGCGAAGCTGTTGCGCGAACTTGGAAACGTGCCGGATAATCTGCGCACTGCGCGTTTTCACTGCGTGATGGTTTTTATCGCGCACGCCAATGACCCCGCTCCGCTAATCGGTCACGGCGTATGGCAAGGGCAAATTAGCCTTAAGCAAACCGGCGAAAAAGGTTTTGGCTACGACCCCGTTTTTTATATTCCTGAGCAAAGCTGCACATCAGCTGAACTTGAACCTGGCATAAAAAATAAAATAAGTCACCGAGCTCAAGCATTAAGCCAGTTAATGCCGCAAATTTCAGCCTTCTTTGCCAACAAAATATGACGACCACTAGTAGCGACTATGGCCTCTATATCCATATTCCCTGGTGCGTTAAAAAATGCCCGTATTGCGATTTTAACTCGCATGAAAAGCGCGGCGATTACGACGAAGACAAGTACGTTGAAGCGCTGATTAAAGACTTAAACATCGAATCAGCCCGACTAAAAAATCGTCGTTTAAGCAGCATTTTTATCGGTGGCGGCACGCCCAGTTTATTTTCGGCTAGCAGTATTCAACGAATTCTAGCGGCTACACAGCAGCTATTGAACGTGAGCGATGAACTAGAAATCACCTTAGAAGCTAACCCTGGAACGGCTGAAGCCGATAAGTTTGCTGCCTTCCATCAAATTGGCATCAATCGCCTGTCGATTGGCGTACAAAGCTTTAACGATCAACATTTAATAAAACTAGGTCGCGTGCACGACGGCGAGCAGGCGCACCGCGCGATCAAAATGGCACAGGATGCTGGCTTTGAACGCATCAATCTCGACCTTATGTTTGGCCTTCCACAACAAAGTATTGAGCAGGCTGTTGAAGACATTGAGCTAGCGTTGAGTTATCAAACCGGGCACCTGTCGCACTACCAACTGACCCTTGAAAAGAATACGCTGTTCTATAACAATCCACCGGCTTTACCGCACGATGACCTTATCTGGCAAATGCAAACGGCCTGCCAGGAAATAATAGCCACTCAGCTACAACAATACGAGGTATCTGCTTATGCCGCAGCTCAGCAACAATCGCGACACAATCTGAATTATTGGCAGTTTGGTGACTATATTGGGATTGGCGCTGGCGCTCACGGCAAACTAACCGACGATAGCGGAGCAACCCACCGCTATTGGAAGAAAAAACAACCTCGTGAGTACATGGATCACGCGGGTACAGCGACCTGTTTGGGCGGCGAAAGCATTACCCCCGTGACTGAACTGCCGTTTGAATTTATGATGAATGCGCTGAGATTAAAAACTGGTTTTAGCCTCGAGCAGTATCGTCTAAGAACCCATCAAGACCCAGCTAGCGTTCAGCCGATACTGGATAAACTGATCGATAAAAATTTAATTCAGCTAGACTCGGCGACTTACCGTTGCACAACGCAAGGCTGGAATTTTCTGAATGACACCCTGGAATACTTTCTACCGCAATGAATGACGATCTTTTAGTCTGTAAAGAATATCAATGCCCTTATTGCGGTGAAACGATAGACGCGTGGGTAGACACTTCACAAGGTAGCCAGCAAACGATTGAAGATTGCAGCGTATGTTGCCGCCCTATTGAATTAAATATCGAGATCGACGAAAGTAATCGCCAACTTTATCTGACAGCTCGCTCCGACAGCGAATAAAATAAGCAGCTAAATTAAAAAACCTACTCATTATGAATAATTACAAACAAGACTTTATTGAATTCGCCATCGAATGTGACGCCTTACGTTTTGGCGAATTTACTCTTAAATCTGGCCGAGTCAGCCCCTACTTTTTCAATACCGGACTTTTTAACAGCGGCTATCGCCTGCGTAAACTAGGGCATTTTTACGCTCACGCACTCCTGGACTCCGGCATAGATTGCGATATTGTATACGGTCCAGCCTATAAGGGAATTCCCTTAGTATGCGCCGTTTCTATCGGTTTATCTGAATTGACTGAAAGGGATATTCCGTACGTCTTTAACCGTAAAGAAGTAAAAGATCACGGTGAAGGTGGCTTACTCGTGGGCTCTGAGTTGAAAGGCAAGGCGCTTATTATTGATGACGTGATTAGCGCAGGAACCTCAGTTAGAGAATCCGTCGATATTATCAATCAAGCTGGTGCGACGCCTGCGGGTGTATTGATCGCGTTGAATCGCCAGGAAAAAGGACGAGGTGAAACATCTGCCATAGACGACGTTGAAGGCAGCTATGGTTTTAAAGTAGCATCCATTATTTGCTTAACGGACATTATTACGTACCTTGAAACGACGGATAACGCCGAACACCTACGGGCCATTTTACGTTATCAAGAAACATACGGTACTCGCTAACCCCCTCCGCGGTGAAACTTGAGCAGGAATAATTCAATAAAGTGTTGTTGCTCAACGTCGCCCATCTCAGAAAAGTCAAAATTGACGTGCAACAGGGGCAACTGTATTGACGCTACCCGCCTCACCTCTTCATCACCCAGTGTGATCAAGGCGTGTTGAGTGGCGAAAATAAACTTAATAACATCGCCGTAGCGCTGATATATCAGCTTGTCTTGAGCCTCGAGTAGCTTAATAAATTCTTCTCTCGAAAAACCCATTTCAAGCGCAAACTGCTTTTGCTTAAATAGCTTCACTAGCCGCCCGCGACAGGTGGCCAAAAACCCAGCACATCACCAGCCTTTAACACCGTCTTATCGCGCGTCTCAGCGTTTAAATAAACCCCATTCAATAAAACAATATGAATAACATTGCGCGGCAATTTTAAATCATCGATTAAATATCCGACACTCGAATTGTCGCTGATGTCATACTCGAAGCCATGGGACTTGGTGCTATTGACCGGCAAATATTCCATTAAACCCGCAAAAAGCTTTACCGTTACTTTACTCATACTTACTTTACTTATCGTTATTTAAATAATTAAACGCGTACTCGCGAACCAAAATTAACCTGCATATTTTCAACATATCACGGCCCGCTTGAAATACATTATTGTAAGACCTGAGCCTCCCCAAATTAAACGGACGGATTAATTAAAAGATATTAGTCCACCGTCCATCCTCATTTTCCTAAGGTAGTCAGTGGGGGTTTTTCGACGAACACTTTATATTTCCGATGCTGACAAAAGTATCTGGATAACGTTGAGCGCCTAATATCCAACCAACTTCATCTTCATCCCAGGCATTAACGAAAGACCAAACTATCTCTCCATTAGGCAAGATTTCAAAGGCTCTCCCCGCATCGGTTTCAGCTATCAAAATATTACCGTTAGCCAAAACTTGATGTTTCCCACGATATGGCGTGAAAAAAACGTTGCGTTCGTTACTTATATATTGATTTTTAAATGTCCGAGTTTGAGGGTTTATACTTAATATTCGGCTTCCACCGGCATCCCCTAAAAACCCATTCTCTTTCCGGGGAACACCAATGGGACGATTATCTAATAAAGTGATAGTGCCATCAGCTTGGAAATCAGGATCGTGCTGGCCAAACATGGGGCCAGTTTGCCACCATTTGATTTTGTGGCTTTTGCTGTCGAGAATCCAGATCTGGTTAAAATGACGTGAACTCAGCATGATGTCTCCGGCTTCAAACAAAGGAAAGTTATCTGCCATCGATTTACTCAAAGTTTCAACATCGTTCAGATGCATCATATCAAAAGGCCTTATATTGCTACCCTGCACTAGGTCTTGTGCACTAGAATCGATCACTACTTGAACGAGATCAATCTCCATAATCATCTTACCCGTTTCAGGATCAAAACGACCAATTTGATCAAACTTAAACGGCTGATGAAAAATACTTTTTTCAGTATAGAGATCCTGTCTTGTTTTCGGTGCCCAAATATAGCCGTCGTCGTCAATGAAAATCGAGTGATGCGTTCGGTCATGGTTCCGCCAAAGGATTTTACCGCATGCAGAAACCCTTACCATTCCATGACCGTCAAAATTAGCAACAAAGTCGCCATTTGGATAGAGTACTGCACCATGGATTAAAGCATCGAATTTATATTTCATTACTTCAGTGTCAAGCTTGAAGAAGTCGACCGGCCATTCATGAAGCAATGTCCCGTCCAAGGCATACAGCCGTGCACTTAAGGTATTCCCGAACAGTCCTACAAGAAAAGTCACGCCAGGTTGAGCACGTTCGATATCTGCTACCACTATGCCCGTTTTTTTAAAACGGGAGTTACTCATATGGCGAGTGGGTTTTTCAAAATAATAAGACTTGCCATGTTCTGTTAAGTCTTTTATGGCATGTATAGTCAGAGCCAAAGTTGGCTGAGGGGGAAGCTTGAAATGCCCAAAAAGCATACCAACAAAAAATACCAGTAATGTGCCGGAAAAAATACTAACTACCATGGTGGTATTCTTTCTAAACATGGAAAAAATCGTCGACATTCACTTTTCTTTTGACTAAAATTTATAATATACACAATCTTATAATAAACTACCAATTATGCCGAATTGGATGCTCTTTAAGGTGGTCACGTTAAGTATTTTACACTTGATAAAATGCCAAACAGATTTACTATCACCGATTGATGGCTTATGGAAAATATACCAAATATTAATTTCAAGTAAAATTAATATTACTGAACACAGCCCCCTCTTTTCTAATTTAGTAACATCTTAGTTCGCGATATAAAAAGCAAATCACAGGATGCAAGTGTATGATTGCCCAGAGAATTAAAAAATCATAGTTCCATACATAACTTAAGTGGGAATTTTTAAACCTATGAGATCAAGAGTTTATACCCTGGACCATAGGGAAGCCATGGATTCATGGCAGCATTATTAACGCAATTACACTGTGTGGCTAGGATTGCTTAGAAAACGACTCAAAGCTCTCCTATACTCTAACAACCAAATTACAGTAAGATATTCATGACATACTTATTAGTAATTTTAAAAGGTTACTTACATTAATATGAATATACAAAACACGGCTATACTTTCCTTCTTCGGTTTTCTGTTAACTTTTACAGTCTCAATTGAAGCTTATGTCGGCCCGGGCTCTGGACTAAGCGCGATAGGTACCATTTTCGCATTTATTGGTGCGATTCTGTTGGCCATAATTGGTTTTGTCTGGTATCCGATTAAGCGGTTACTTAAAAAGAAAAAAAATAAAGGATCGGCGGCTAAATCTGAATGATTTATCTTGTTACAACCCTATCCATATTGCTGTTTATTCTTTTCTTCTTTTTATTAAACGTTGTAAAATCGTCCGTACAGGCATTAAGAACATGCAATATGGCGATGAGCACGATTACCAATCCTGATTTGGATGATGAAGAAAAAGAAAATATTGTTCAGCGTGCGTCTCTATCTCTGTTAAAAAGTTTTGCCTCCATTCTTTTTCGTAGTTTGCTTAGTCTTGGGGGTTCTGTCGCACCAATCTTAGCATTTGATTATTTTAATTATGTTCCTATGCAGGCGACCTATGATTTTATGTCAAGATTGGATGTTATCATTATTGCGACAGCCATTGTTACTCTGTTGTATTTGTTTGCTCGGCTCTTTCAATATACCCGAGCACGTTTGTGTCCTTCGAAATAAATTATTCTTTTTTGGATCGAGCCACGCATAAACTTGCCTTCAGTGTACCCAACATTCAGCTAATTGCCGCTGATATTGAGCGATCAATCTATGCATCCAGATATAAACATATCGAAATCAAAAATCCGGTTTTTATCACCTCATTACCAAGGGCGGGAACGACTTTATTACTTGAAGTGCTCAACACCTTTTCTATTGCCGCCACGCATACATACCGAGATATGCCGTTTGTTATGGCACCGCTGCTATTTTCTAAAGCCGGGAAACAGTTCCAGAAAAAATCCACGCTTAAAGAACGACTTCACGCTGATGGCGTAAAAATTGGCTACGATAGCGCGGAAGCATTTGAAGAAGTCATCTGGAAACAGTTTTGGCCAAAAAAATATCGTAGTAAAACATTACCTTTGTGGGAAGAAACAGATTACTATGATGAAGCGCTGGAATTTTTTTTCGAGCATATGAAAAAAATTATTTCACTTCGCACATCAACAGATACCAAATCTCCCCAATATATTTCTAAAAATAACGCCAACATTGGGCGTATCGATTTTATCAACAATAACTTCGATGGTGCCAAAATTGTTGTGCCAATCCGTGACCCCATTGCCCAAGCCTCCTCCATGTTGAATCAGCACAAGAAATTTTTAGACACTCATAAAAAAAATAAGTTTGCCTTAAGATATATGCGCGATATCGGCCATTATGAATTTGGCAAACTACACAGACCTATCGATTTTAATGGCGACTTGATTTCTACAGAGAAAGACGAAACTTTGTCAATTTCTTACTGGTTGAACTATGTAACTAAAGCTTTGGAGCATATTTCCAAAAAGAAAGATCAAATTATTCCTTTTTACTATGATGACGCCTGTCTGCATCCAAAAACCCAATTAATACAGTTACTAGATCGTATTCAACTTGATTATTCTAGAACTGAACTCGCAACTGCTGCCGAGATGTTCCATCAACCTAAAGCTTATGAAACTGAAAAATTGGATATTCCACAAGCATTACACGAAAAAGCTTATACGTTTTATAACAATATTCTCGATATTCCCAGCCCTGTATAAATAATCGCTAAAAATTTAATTCTCGAGGTCTTTTTCTATCGGAAATATATTATGCAAATTCCTATATTTCAGTGACGAATTCAATTCTCAAATTTAAACATTTGATAATGTAATCCCCCCCCATTAATAACTGAAGTTAAGCTGCATTCAGGTAATTGTCTGGGCGGTATACCTCCAATGGCTGTATGCGGGCGTTCATTATTGTAAGTCCAAATCCATTGAGTAGCCAATAGTTGAGCTTGCTCAATAGACTCAAACAGATGTAAATCGAGCCATTCATGTCGAGCTGTCCGATTAAATCGTTCGATATACGCATTTTGAGTTGGCTTACCAGATTGAATGTAAAGTAACGTTATTTGCTGTTTTATTATCCCGTCTTTAAGTATTTGACTAATGTATTCAGGACCATTGTCACAACGTAAAGACAAGGGCTTACCTCGCCATCTGTTCCAGTGAGCGTATAACGCGAGAGCTAGGCAATGAAAGATCAACATCAATACCTAAACCTTCACGGTTAAAGTACTTCTCTGCCTTCGGCATTCACCTTGTAATCCATGACATTGAACGTACGGATGCTGCGACCATCACTTATAACGTGTCACTCATAAAATCCATTGACCATACTTGGTTGGCTGCCTCAGGTTTGTCTCGTTTGATGCGTCGTTTCTGCTTGATTCGTAAATTCAACTCTAGCTCCCTGTAGATGCGGTACACGCGCTTATGGTTCCAGCCATAGCCTTTGATATTGCGAAGGTATAAAAGCACAGGCAATACCCCAGCGTTTATGAGTGCTGCTTAACCGTAGCAACCAATCAGCTATTTCTGCATTTTCGCTGGATAGCTTGGCTTGGTAGCGATAACAGGTTTCGCTGATAGAAAATATGGTGCATGAACTCCTGATCGTAGCCCGATTATCAATAACTGCTCTTTTCCCCATCTCTCGTCTTCGGGATGGTTTTACCACTTTTTTTCGATAGCCTCTCTAGCTATCTCAGCTTTACGTTTTACTTCGGCAACCACCTTTTTAAGGCGTCGGTTTTCATCTTCAAGCTCTTTCATTCGCTTCATCAGTGATGCATTCATACCGCCAAACTTCGATCGCCACTTATAGAACGTCGCATTGCTCATGCCGTGTTCGCGGCACAACTCTGGAACCGGTGTACTGGCCTCATTTTGTTTCAAGATCGACAGAATTTGACTGTCTGTATAACGTTATTGCTTCATAGAAAACTCCTTCATTTCATTATAAGAATTTTCTACTTAAAACTCCCTTGGTTTTTTGGGGGATTACAATATTGTGTGTCAGTATCTACCAAAAGGCTCTGACCTTTCCACATTTTCTCAACACAAGCTCGACGACTTCACATGGGGACTCAACACCAGACCTAGAAAATCGCTAAACTGGGCATGCTCAGCCGTACTTTTCTTTTCTAAAAGAGCTTTGAACTTCAAATTTTTCTAGGCTCATAAACTTAACATTGCCGCACTTAGGCTTTGAAACCGCCAAACATAAAAAAGGGGCGAAAACTAAAAAGCTTCGCCCCTCGTCTTACTTCCACAGCTGATTTACATTAAAGCCCTAATCGTGTTTTTGTTTCGCTGGTTACAATACCTTTAGCATCCCAACCACGTTCTGCGTAATACTCGGGAAGCATCACAGCCAGGCCGTTTACTTTCCCTGCAGCAGGACCTTCTGTTGGTGGTTCAGTAAGAAGCCTTGGTGGCAATGTATCTGCAACACCGCCCTGACCTGCAGCTTCGTTATAGAGACGTTCCATATTCCACACACGTTCACCAATTTCACCTAAACGTTCTGCGGTCCATTCGCCTTCACAGGCCGCATTTAATTGTGGCGCTACGTCTTCCAGTGACCAGGCAAACGAGGTAAACACACAAATCCCCGCTGAGTCAAAAGCTGCCGTTGCATTTTGAAAGCCAATTTGTAATCCGGCTTTACCTTCGGTTACCAATGGGTCAGTCTTAATGGGTATACCTAACACTTCAGATGCCACTGTATAACCACGCAAGTGACAGGCACCACGGTTAGAGGTTGCAAAACCCAGGCCCATACCTTGTATTCCACGAGGATCGTAAGCCGGGAACTCTTGTCCACGCACGGTCATAGACAATTCTGGGTGTCCGTGTTTTGCACAGAAACGCGCAGAGCCCTGACCCAATTCAGCACCAAAACCCTCGCCGATAGCGACCAGTTCAGTACACTTCATCATCGCTGCCGCATTACCGAAGTTTAGCTCGATACCACCAGTGTCTTCAGTAGTAAGCACACCCATCTCAAACATTTCCATCGCCGCAGCAATGGTCGAGCCTAAAGAAATTGGGTCGATGCCTTGTTCATTGCAAATAAACTGCGCATAGGTGAGTGCGTCTAAATCATCAACACCGGTATCACTACCGAGAGCCCAGGCTGCTTCATATTCTAGGCCACCTGAATTGCCGTGATACGTATGATGCAGATCTTCTTTATTTTGAATGCTAAAGTGCTGAGGATCGATCGTTGAAATACGTCCGCAAGAGATCGTACAGGCGAAGCAACCAGCATTTCTGGTGAGGTTTGCTTTACCATCTGATTCACGCGGCTCTACCATCGCTTCGCCAGATATTTTTGAGGCACCCGCAAACTGTGACTTTTTCCAGTTATGCGTTGGCATTGCGCCCATTTCGTTAATCACGTTCATTAACACCTGGGTTCCAAGTGCAGGTAAACCCTGTCCGGTCACCGGGTTTTCAGCAAGGATCACTTTAGCCGCATTGGTGGCCTCAAAGAAGGCTTTAGGGTCGTTAACCGCTACGCCTTTGCTACCACGGATAGCAACGGCCTTTACGTTCTTAGAGCCCATCACCGTACCGACACCAGAGCGACCAGCGGCGCGATGAAGGTCATTAATAATCGCTGAGTAAAGCACGCCCTTTTCACCCGAAACACCAATCGCTGCAATACGCAGTTGTGGATCTTGATGCTTGGCGTGTAACCACTCATCAGCTTCCCATACCGATTTACCCCAAATTTCATCGGCGGGTAAAATCTCTGCCTTGTCGTCATTGATACTGATGTAGACTGGGGTCGGCGATTTGCCTTCCAGAATAACCATATCCCAGCCGGCACATTTCATTTCATTGCCGAAGAAACCACCTGAGTTTGAACACGCCACCGAATTGGTCAATGGACTTTTGGTAACCACGGAATAACGACCCGCCGTGGACGCCATGGTGCCCGTTAAAGGCCCGGTAATCATATACATGGTGTTTTCAGCTGAAAGGGGGTCCGTCATTGGCGGCACCTCTTCGGTTAAATATTTTGTCGCCAGGCCGCGCTGACCTAAGTACAGCTCCACCCATTCCATGTTTAAAGGCTCGGGGGTGCAGGTCCCTTTGGTTAAGTTAATTCTTAATACTTTTTTTGTCCAGGACATGTGTTACTCCCTCAAAATTGTTACCACCAAAAAACTGAATAAAACTTAGTTCGATGGGATGGCTTTGGCCGCATAATCTTTCATTTTGTCGTAACCAGTCCAGTTCGCATCCTGATAGGTGATGGCATCTGTTGGGCAGGCTTTAGCACACTCTGGATCGCCGCCACAAAGGTCGCATTTGATAACTTTTCCGTTATCGGCGTTATAGTTAACTGTGCCGAAAGGACAAGCGATGGTACAGACTTTACAGCCCACGCATAAATCATTGACAATTTCTTTTGCCCCGGTTGTTTTATTTAATACGATCGCTTCCACTGGGCAAGCATGCATACACCAGGCTTCGTCACATTGCGTACACGTATAAGGCACAAAAATACCTTCTTCATGAAACGGGAAAATTTTAATGCGTGACTTAGTCGGGTTAAAAACGCCTTCGCCTTCATACGAACACGCCATTTCGCACTGCAAACAACCGGTACATTTATTTGCGTCTATTACTAATGACATTTGCATAACACCCTCCTCTGGGTTGTATTTTATTTTTAAATCGTTAACAAAAAAACTAACCGCCCGTTACGCTCATATGTCGAAAGATAACGGGTTTTTCGGTAATATCAAAATCATGCCCTTTGGGCTTGATCTCCATAGACTCGATCAGCGCCTGCTTGAGCTTATTTAAATCTGTCGGGTTTGCTCTTAACACGCGTTTTAAATCCATCGAGTGTTCCTGACCAAGGCAAAGTAATAATAAACCAGAAGCCGTTACTCGAACTCTGTTACAGGTGTCACAAAAATTATGACTGTGTGGCGAAATAAACCCCACCGAACTATCGTATCCGTTGACACTATAATAGCGCGCTGGCCCACCGGTTGTTTTAGTGCTTGAGAGCAAATCAAATTGCTGCTCAATATCTCGTTTAATCTCGTCACTAGAATAATAGGCCTCTTCACGCGAATGACTATCGATGGCACCCAGTGGCATCTCTTCAATAAAGCTAATATCCAGGCCTTCATTCATTGCGTATTGAACCAGGCTATTTACTTCATCGTGATTTCTGTTTTTAAGAATCACGGCATTTAACTTAATTTTTTCGAAGCCGGCTTTTTTTGCCGCCTGTATGCCTTTTAATACGGTATCAAGTTCACCCACACGCGTTATTTTTTTAAACTTATCAGCGTCCAGGCTGTCCAGACTGATGTTGACGCGCTTTACCCCTGCGTCTTTTAAAGGTTGCGCCAGTTTTTCAAGTTGCGAACCATTGGTCGTGATAACCAGCTCATCTAAGCCGTCCAATTTCGCAATATCCGCGAGCAGGCCTACAATGCCTTTTCGGACGAGTGGCTCGCCACCGGTAATACGAATTTTGGTCACACCCATTTCGACGAAGGCTTGTGATAAATGCGTTATTTCTTCCAGGGTTAAAACCTGTTCGCGAGGCAAAAAAACCATCTCTTCGCTCATACAATAGACACAACGGAAATCACAACGGTCTGTGACAGAAATTCTCACATAGGTCACCTGCCGACCAAATTTATCGATCAGTTTGTTATCGTTAATCGTTGGTAACACGTTAGACATTCTATTCGCCCAGCTTTTTTAAACTTTAATTCTAAGGTTTTTATGGAGTTAATTCGCAATTGATAATGACTATCAAAAAGCAATTATTCTCAATTGAGAATTGACTTACATCCATGCCATATTTGTTCACACACCTTACATCAATTCAATTTTACAGGTCAATATTTAGTCTTTATATGAATCTATTAATTTAACTTGGCGGCGTACACGAGTCCGCCATATTTAGGTTTCCATGTACCCAGATCAGATTTCATTTAAGATGGTGAAGTTACACTTAATTAATTCTTTTCAAATGTTTTATTCATCCATAAAAAATCTGCTTCTCCTTTATTTTTTTATTACTATCCTCAGCTTTTCTAGTGTTAGTTTTTCAACAGATAAACCAGCCATAAAGGTTTCCGTGCTTAAATTTGGTACGGTAAATTGGACCTTAGAAACCATAAAGCGAAACGGGCTGGATAAACAAAATGGCTTTGAACTAGTAATTCAACCATTAGCCAGCATTCAGGCCAGTAATATTGCACTGCAGGCCAATGCGGCTGATATTATTGTCTCCGACTGGAGCTGGGTTGCACGCCAACGCGGGGGCGTTTCTAATTATTCATTTGCGCCTTATTCTAGCGCGACTGGGGCGGTCATTGTGCCTGAGCACTCATCTATTCGATCCATACAAGATCTTGCTGGTAAAAGGCTCGGCATCGCCGGTGGTGGTCTAGATAAAAGCTGGCTACTACTTCGCGCTCTGGCTTTAAAGGAAGGAATGGACCTTGATAAGGATGTCGATAAAGTATTTGGCGCGCCGCCCTTACTGAATAATCTCGTTTTACGTGGTAAAATTGACGCTTTAATTAATTTTTGGCACTACAACGCCCACCTTAAATCGATTGGGTACCGCGAACTAATCACTACGCACGATATTATTCATCGACTTGGTATTAAAAGAACCGTGCCCATTTTGGGTTATGTTTTCAGCGAAGCCTGGGCAAAGAAAAACGCTATGACTTTAAATAAGTTTCTAGCTGCCAGTCGTCAAGCCAGCGAGCTTTTATGTCAATCAGACGATCAATGGACGGCGGTTTTGCCACTGACACGAACCGAGGACTCGGCCACTCAAATATTACTTAGAAAAAGTTATTGTGAAGGCCGTATCACGAACTTCACAGCAGCAGACCGGGATGCTATCAGTCGCATTTATTCAATTTTGGCTGAAATCGGCGGAAAAAAATTACTGGGTTCAATTAAACAATTAGATACCAATTTATTCTGGAACGACGATTTCGAATAATTTATTTTAAGCTCTTATATAAACATGACACGCTCATCACTTTTCAACTCGACACTGTCACTTGGGCTATTGCTCTTAATATGGCAATTAGCGGCCGTGCTTATAAACTCAGCCGTTCTACCCGCACCCGACTTAGTATTAAATGCCTTAATTGAAGCCATTAAGAGCGGGGAGTTGCCACACCATCTGGGCATCACTTTAAACCGTTTAATAATCAGTTTCTTTCTCGCCCTTTTTTTAGGCACCGCTATTGGCTTAATACTCGGTCGTTATAAAAAGATCGATCTTTTTTTTGATAGCTGGCTTATTATTTTGCTGAACATACCTGCGCTGGTAACAATTATTTTATGTTACGTCTGGTTTGGCCTCGTTGAAACGGCCGCTATTTTTGCAGTAGTTATTAACAAGCTGCCCAATGTCATCGTTACGATTAGAGAAGGCACGAAAAACCTTGACGAAGAGCTACTTGAAATGGCTAAAGCGTATAAATTTGGTCGCCTTAAAACCTTGCGACATGTAATTCTTCCTCAATTGTTTCCTTATATCATGGCGTCTGCTCGAACCGGCCTCGCTTTGATTTGGAAGATTGTTTTGGTTGTTGAGCTATTGGGAAGAAGCGACGGTATGGGGTATCAGATTCATTTGTTTTTCCAGTTATTTGATATTACCAGCATCCTTGCCTATACCGTTTCGTTTATCGTCGTCATCCAGTTCATCGAAATGGCTATCTTAAAGCCCCTGGACAAAAATGCTCAGCGCTGGAAATAATTTCATATGAAGCAATTATCTGTTGATATAAAAAACAAGCGCTTTCCTGCAGCCGATAGTCTCGTCGAAGTCAGCGTGTTAGAAAACTTACACTTTGAATTATCAGACAACGAATTTATTTGTATTGTTGGCCCATCGGGCTGTGGCAAAACGACCTTGCTGAACATCATTGCAGGACTCGAGGAGCACTTTGAAGGCTCGATCCATATCGCCGAAGATAACTCTATGATGAAAAGCAGTTATGTTTTTCAAACCCCGCGTTTACTGCCCTGGCGTACGGTCTTTGAGAATATACAACTGGCGACGAGCAGCGATGAGACTTCGAAAGCGACAATAGAAGCCCTCCTTGATAGCCTCGGTTTAAGCCATTGTTTAAATAGCTATCCCCATCACTTATCGCTAGGTATGCAGCGCCGAGTTGCGCTGGCTCGAGCGTTCTGCGTACAAAGTAAAATTTTACTTATGGATGAGCCCTTTGTATCCTTGGATAACCCCACGGCTAAAAGAGCACGAAAACTTCTTTTGAAGCTTTGGGCTGAACAACCCCGAGGCATTGTTTTTGTCACTCATGATTTAAACGAAGCCATCGAACTAGCCGATCGAATTTTATTTTTATCGGATTCCCCTGGCTGTATCGTTGCTGATGTTGCAGTGACCATAGCCAGAACTGAAAGAACGTCAGTCAACCTTAAAGCATTTAAAGATCAACTTAAGCTTTCCCACGCCGACATCGCTCATCTGATTTAGCGCCTGGAGCTTTAGTTTTGAGCATAAAAAAGCCGCTACCTTTAAAAGTAGCGGCTTTTCTTCGTACTAGCTTATCACCCCAACGAAGGGATTAATAAAGCTTTAAGCGGCTTTCTTGGCCGTTGCTTTCACTTCTTTCGTGATAACAGCGTTGCCTTCTTGCACAAGCTTGATCACTTCTTCGTTGTAGGCTTTGACGCCTTCAACCAATACTTTACTGTCTGAAACGGCTTTCTCGAAACCATTTTGAGCCAATTCAACCTGCTCTTTAACGAAAGTAGTAAATCCTTCTGCGTCTTTGATCGCTGTAGCCGCTTTAATGCGTGCTTCAGTTAAAGCTACGTATTCTTTAACAGCAGCTTGTTGCGTTTCAATCGCTTTTTCGATTTGAACTTTGTTAAATTCAGCCATTTTTTTAGCCGGAGCTAAGAATGCATCTAGATTCATCATAGTAATATCCTTTTGTTTAAGTTTAATTAACAAACTACGTTTTGTTGCAGCGCATTATATCGAGATTTTTATTGCAGTGCAATATTATTTCATATTGCTTTTTAGTATATATTGGTTATTTATTTTCTTTTTTATATCCATTTACTATAAAGGCCGGCCTGTCTTAAGCCATCCATCAATAAAATAATTAACTTAATGCATGACTCGCCTTACTCATTTTAAAAACGACAAACCATTTGAAGCCTTCCATTCGCTCCATAATATAAGCCTTACGAATTTAACGCTTCGTTTGAAAAATAGGTGTTTAGCGCTTTTAACGTCTGTACAACGGAATTCAGCAATTAAACATCGACTATTATGAGCACTCAGCCGAAGCAGGTACTTACAGTTCTAATTTTTGCGGTTTTTTCTGGCTCTTCTCTGTGGTTTTCTAGCAATGCTATTTTAAACGAACTGAGCCTGGCGATACCTGAGATGGATTACGGCGTTTCAGCAATTACCTCGGCCGTGCAGTTCGGCTTTATTGTTGGCACCCTTTTATTCTCATTGCTCAACGTCTCAGACCGCTTTCCTTCGGGCCGGGTTTTTTTCGTCTCGAGCCTATTAGGTAGCCTGTCAAATGCTCTTATCGTGATATTACCAGTGGATGGCGACACCCTGATCATATCGCGTTGTTTAACTGGGTTTTTCCTTGCTGGCATTTACCCCGTCGGCGTTAAAATAGCGGCGCTATGGTGTAACAATGATCTGGGCCGCGCCTTAGGGCATATCGTTGCCGCTCTGGTCCTTGGCACCGCCTTCCCCCACTTAATTAAGGCTCTAGATTTATCCTTAGACTGGCAATGGGTCATTATCAGCGCCTCGTGCCTGTCGATCTTTGGTGGATTGTTAGTCGCTTTTTTTATACCCGAAAAATCAAAGGGAATACGAACGCCACATCACGAAGGCTGGTCACTTTTAAAGATCTTTAAATCCAACGATTTCAAGTCGTCCGCATCGGGGTACTTTGGCCATATGTGGGAGCTATACACCTTTTGGGCATTTGTTCCAATAATTTTAACCGTATACACGCAACTATCAGCTGCAGAGTTGAATATTCCGCTTTGGAGCTTTTTAATTATTGCCGCCGGTGGCATAGGCTGTTCTGTCGGTGGATTATTATCTTTAAAGCTGGGTAGCGCACGGGTGGCGTTCTACCAATTAACCACCTCAGGAATTTGCTGCTTAATTTTTCCGTTAATGCTGAGTAGTCCAACTAGCATTTTCCTGTTTTATCTCGTTATATGGGGAATAAGCAGCGCCGGCGACTCGCCTCAGTTTTCGACCTTAAACGCTAAAACGGCACCCGTGGACGCGGTAGGCTCTGCCATCACACTCGTTATATGCCTTGGCTTTGGGCTAACCATATTAAGCTTACATGTATTTAACTTTTTAATGACCCAATTCAACCTTCAAATTGCCGTATCATTAATGTCCATAGGCCCTTTATGTGGGCTAATTGCTTTATACCCATTAAAGCAAAAAAATCCATTATTCAACTAAAGAGAACTCACTCATGTTTATCGCAATGAACCGATTTAAAATTGTACCCGGTAAAGAACAGGCTTTTGAAGATGTTTGGCGACAACGCGAATCGTACCTGGACTCGGTTCCTGGTTTTATTAATTTCAATCTATTACGCGGGCCAGCACTGGAAGAACACACCTTATTTGCATCTCATACAACCTGGCAAGACAAGGCTACTTTTGACGCATGGACGCACTCTGACGCTTTTAAAAAAGTACACGCTCAGGCCGGGCAAACAAAAGGTTTATATTTAGGTCACCCGAATTTTGAAGGCTTTGAGGTCGTGCTTTAAAAAAGAGCTTAGTCTTCTTTTTTTGGCTCGATGGGTTCGTCTTCGCGTTTAAATTCACCTTCGATAACATCAACGTCTGAATCGTATTGCCCAGTTGGTTTTTGAAAACCTCCAGCTCCCGGCTGGCTGATAAATTGGCTCTTTAAAATTGATAAGGCAAATTTTCGCCTTACCATTGGGATCAGACATATAAAACCGACTATATCTGTCACAAACCCCGGCGTCAGTAACAACGCAGCACTCACAAGTAATATCGCTCCTTCTATCATTTCTATCGCAGGTATTTCACCGCGCGACAAACTCGCTTGCACTCGTTGGAATGTCGTCATTCCTTGTAACCTAAATAAATATGCGCCCAATACCGCGGTAAAAATAATCAACACAACCGTTGAAAACGCGCCAATTACGCTACCGACTTGAATTAGAAAATAAATTTCTACGACGGGTACGATAATCAATAATAATAAAAAAGCAGAAAATGGATTCATAGTAAAGTAGCTTACACAGGATCGCTTGCGTTGTAAAAAAGCTTCTGCCAGTATTGGTTACATTTCGTTAGTTTTAAAAACGGCTAGCGTTGGCGAATCACGAGAATTCTTGGCTGGCAAAGATTCAATTTACAGCTCCTGAGTATTTAACTGGCCGTAAAAAGGAAAGATTCCACGCCGAGGGTGGGTCTTAACGGTATCTGATCAAAATCAACTTTTTCCCAATAACGACAAGGGCTATAATGAAACGACAAATAACTTAACTCACATAAACTATTGTTGCCTTTATCATTCAAAATTCACCCTACTAGCTAAAACGGATCACCCCATGCACAGAGCTGCACTTATCTCCTTTTTTATTATCTTGCTTCTCTGCCTGACGCTGCCCGTTAGCTTTGCAGCAGCGGGAAATGATGCTCCTGACAATAAGAACACTAGCTCGATATTAAGCGACACCCCGATTGATGCTCTTAGGGGGTTATTCGGTGGGGCTAACAACAATGCCTCTACGGACTCATTGCTCGAAGCAGACGAAGCGTTTGCTTTCTTTGCTGAGGTAAACGAATCACAAGAGATCAGCTTAAATTGGCGAATTGCCGACGGTTACTACTTGTACCAGGACAAGGTAAAGGTCGTTCTGAGCCAACCCTCAGATATTCAATTACAGGCACTGACATTTCCCGTCGGCGTACAGAAAACGGATGAGATTTTTGGTGATACCATCGTTTACTACGGCGACTTAGCGCTCACTCAGTTATTGGCCTCTCCCATTACAGAACCCACTACGGTAACGTTTGACGTTGGTTTTCAAGGCTGTGCAGATATCGGCGTTTGCTATCCGCCCATGAACAAAACAGTAACGCTAACTCTAAAACCAATCAGCACCAATAGTCATACCCCCTCGCCGGTTAACACCGCCGCAGTAATATCCGAGCAAGATCAAATTTCAAATTCTTTAGTCAGCGATGCCCTTTGGCTCACCTGCCTAACCTTCCTCGGCTTTGGCGTATTGCTTTCCTTTACCCCCTGCGTCTTTCCCATGATTCCTATCTTGTCGGGTATTATCATTGGACACGGAAAGGACCTCACTACTCGAAAAGCGTTTTACTTGTCATTCAGCTACGTATTTGCCTCGGCTTGCACCTACGCCTTATTCGGCGTATTAGCTGGTCTGTTTGGTAGTAACTTACAGGCTACTTTTCAAAACCCGTGGATACTCGGTTCGTTCAGCGTCATTTTTGTTTTATTGGCCTTATCGATGTTTGGCCTGTACACACTGCAATTACCCGCGGCGCTGCAAAGTAAATTATCCAATCTATCGCAACACCAGAAACACGGCTCTTTAGTAGGTAGCGCGGTAATGGGTATTTTATCCACACTGATAGTGGGGCCCTGCGTTGCTGCACCACTTGCTGGCGTACTGATCTATATCGGCCAAACAGGTGACGCGACTTTGGGCGGCTTTGCATTATTTTCACTCGGTATCGGCATGGGGGTTCCGCTGGTCATTATCGGCGTCTCAGCCGGCAAATTCCTACCCAAAGCCGGGCACTGGATGGAGCCGATAAAGTACTTCTTTGGCGTATTGTTGATCGCCGTGGCCATTTGGCTGGTGGAACGGATCTTACCGGCAGCGGTGACGTTGACATTATGGGCCGGCTTACTGATCGTCTGTGCTATTTACCTGAAAGCACTCGACCGATTGCCAGAACAGGCAACGGGCTGGCTAAAATTCACCAAAGGACTTGGGGTGATTTTTTTAATTTACGGCATTATTTTACTGCTAGGCGCGAGCGCAGGCGGAACAAACCCGCTAAAACCACTAGCTAATTTAAATATCGCAGAACAACGCAGTCCACATGCAACGCTCAGCTTCAAAAGAATAAAGACCCTCAGTGAACTAAATGCATCACTAAAAATTGCGGCTAAAAACGATCAACGCGTGATGCTCGATTTTTACGCTGACTGGTGCATTTCCTGTAAGGAAATGGAAGCATTTACGTTTACTGACCCTCGCGTACGGCTGGCATTAAAAAACACGGTATTATTACAAGCCGACGTGACAAAGAATGACGATGAAGACCGGGCTTTGTTGAATGCTTTTTCACTGATTGGTCCTCCAGCCATTCTCTTTTTCAAGCCGGACTCGATTGAATTACATCGATCTCGCGTAGTTGGCTATATGGAACCCGCTGTTTTTTTAAAACGAATACAAGAGCTTTAATTCATGAAAAAAAATAGATTACTGATCATCGCGGTCATTTCTGTTGCAGCGATTATCGCAGTAGCTTTGCTAACCGTTAACAGTATGTCGGGCGCTAACGCGGTTGATTCTTCCAACAACGGCATTTCATTGCGCCCTGATTTCTCTCTACCTGATCTTCAAGGCGATGTTCGTAACATTAAAGAATGGGACGGTAAGTTTATTGTGCTTAATTTTTGGGCCACCTGGTGCCCACCGTGCCGCGAAGAAATCCCTGAGTTTATCGCACTACAAAAGGAATACGCCGACCTCGGTCTGCAATTTGTCGGTGTAGCCATAGACGACCAGGAATCGGTTAGCCAATTTTCCATGGAAATGGATATCAATTACCCAAACCTGATTGCCGAAACGCAAGGAATTGATCTAGCTCAGCAATACGGCAACAGGCATGGTGCACTTCCATTTTCAGTCATCATTGACCCAAAAGGTCAGATATTAGCCCGCCAAATAGGTATTCTTAGCCGAGCAAAAATTCTTCAGGTCACCCATCTTTCAAAAGACTAACTCCGCCTAACTTGCTTATATTTGTCTTTATCTTTCACGAACTAACTATTTTTGTAGACTTTTAACTCAGGCTTTGGCAAAATCATCGTTACGCTTATTGCAACCATTTTTATTTATATACAGTTAACACGTTATGGCAATTATTTCAGTTATCAACGGCCCTAATCTAAATATGCTTGGCACGCGCGAACCCGAAATTTATGGCGAATTAACATTGGCTGACATTGAGGCAAGCCTAACTCGGATAGCCAAAAAACACGATCACCAAATACGTTTTTACCAGAGTAATGCTGAACACGATCTGGTCAATACAGTGCAACAAAGCAAACAAAATGACGTCGCCTTCATTCTATTAAACCCTGCCGCCTTTACCCATACCAGCGTGGCTTTGCGTGATGCTCTATTGGCCAGCGACACCCCCTTTATTGAGCTGCACTTATCTAATGTTCATGCTCGCGAATCGTTTCGTCAACAGTCTTATTTTTCAGATATTGCCGAGGGCGTAATCTGTGGCTTTGGTCCAAAAAGCTATGAATTAGCTCTGCTTGCCGCTATCACTTTAATAGAACAACCAATAAGAGATTAATTATGGATATAAGAAAAGTTAAAAAACTCATTGAGCTGATCGAAGAATCCGATATCGCTGAAATCGAAATTCACGAAGGTGAAGAGTCGGTACGTATCAATCGTTATTCATCCAGCCAGCCCGTAGTGGTTACGCAAGCTGCTGCTCCTGCCGTTACGGCTAGTGCCACACCTCAACCTGTTACACCTAAAGCACCTGCAGAGGTATCGGGCCACGTTGTAAAGTCGCCCATGGTGGGCACCTTTTACGCCTCACCCGCTCCAAGCGCACCGGCGTTTGTCAGCATCGGCCAAACGGTCCAAAAAGGTGACGTGTTATGCATCATCGAAGCGATGAAAATTCTAAATCAGATCGAATCTGATGCTTCCGGCGTCGTTAAATCAATCCTGTCTGAAAATGGCCAGGCTGTTGAATTCGACCAACCTTTATTCGTCATCGAATAATAGCGTTTTAAATTTTACCTTTCGACGAGAGATATATGTTCGATAAAATTCTTATTGCCAACCGCGGCGAAATTGCTTTACGTATTTTGCGCGCTTGCCGCGAGCTCGGCATTCAAACCGTTGCCGTACACTCCACAGCCGACAGGGACTTAAAGCACGTACTCCTGGCAGATGAATCCGTTTGTATTGGCGGCCCATCATCCACAGAAAGCTACCTTAACGTGCCGGCGCTTATCAGTGCTGCAGAGATTACAGACGCCGAAGCCATCCACCCCGGTTATGGCTTTTTGTCGGAAAACGCCGACTTTGCTGAACGCGTTGAACAAAGTGGTTTTACCTTTATTGGACCGCGTTCCGAAACGATTCGCCTAATGGGTGACAAAGTGTCCGCCATTGCGGCCATGAAAAAAGCCAATGTGCCTTGCGTACCGGGTTCTGATGGTCCTTTAACCTCAGACAAAGAAAGAAATATTCGAATTGCGCGAGAAATTGGCTATCCCATTATCATTAAAGCCGCCGGTGGTGGTGGTGGACGTGGCATGCGCGTCGTCCATACCGAAGCAGCCTTACTGAATGCTATTTCATTGACCAAAACCGAAGCGAATAATTTCTTTGGTAACGATATGGTGTACATGGAAAAATTCCTCGAAACACCTCGTCACATTGAATTCCAAGTACTCGCCGACAAACACGGCAATGCCATTCATCTAGGCGAACGTGATTGTTCTACCCAACGTAAACATCAAAAGGTCATTGAAGAGGCGCCAGCCATTGGTATAACGGAAGAAGTCCGGCAGGAAATTGGTTCTCGATGCGCTAGAGCTTGTGCTGATATCGGTTATTACGGCGCAGGCACATTTGAATTTTTATATGAAAAAGGCGAGTTCTATTTCATTGAAATGAATACCCGCGTTCAGGTAGAGCATCCCATTACTGAGATCGTTACGGGCGTTGATATTGTCGCAGAACAATTGAAAATTGCCGCCGGCGAGCCTCTTGGCTACAGCCAGGACGATATTAAAATCAGCGGGCACGCTATCGAGTGTCGGCTCAACGCAGAACACTCAAAAACGTTTATGCCATCACCGGGCAAGATCACCCAACTGCACATTCCAGGCGGCCCAGGTATTCGCTTCGACAGTCATATTTACAATGGCTATACCGTTCCACAGTACTATGATTCGATGATTGGAAAACTAATCGCTTCCGGTAATTCACGTGAGTCGGCGCTAGCTCGAACTAAAACCGCGCTTAACGAAACGGTCATTGACGGCATCCATACCAATATTGATTTATTGAAAGATATTGTCGTCGATAAAGATTTTACTTCTGGTACGTACAATATTCATTATTTAGAAAAAAAACTCGGGTTATAACACCAATGCCATGGCAACAGCTGAGTGTTGAAACCAGCCCCGTACTCGCACCATTAATTGAAACACTTCTACAAGAACTAGGATCACTGTCCGTCACTATGACGGATGGTGCTGACCAGCCCATCTACGAACCTCCTCTGGAAACGACACCTTTATGGCAACAAGTGGTGGTCACCGGTTTATTTGAGGAACAGCACGACCTCAGTCAGGCCGAGCAGTATTTTGATCAACGCATTAATCAGCCTAAAACCTGGCGATTAAAACTAGAGCGATTAGAAGATCAAGTTTGGGAGCGCGTTTGGCTCGATGACTTTAAGCCAATAAAATTTAGCGAACATTTTTGGGTCTGCTCAACGGAGCATGAGGCACCCGATCCCGCCGCGATTATTTTAAGATTAGACCCCGGCCTTGCATTTGGAACGGGCACCCATCCGACAACCGCCTTATGCCTTGAGTGGCTGGCTAACTACCCACTGAATGAAAGCCAGGTCATCGATTTTGGCTGTGGTTCAGGCATACTCGCGATTGCAGCCCTGCTGTTAGGCGCTAAACAGGCTATTGGTATCGATATCGACCCACAAGCACTCACCGCAACGATGAATAATGCCGAGCAAAATCAGGTCTGTGACAAAATTCAAGTCTACGACGCGCAACAATATCCTCGTCAGCCACAATCAGTGGTTATTGCAAACATCCTCGCTGAGCCTCTAATTACACTATCTACTGAGATATCAGCGCTTGTCGAGCCAGGCGGCCAGTTATTATTATCGGGTATTCTTAATGAACAAGTTGAGCAGGTGATGCAGGCATACCTGGATAATTTTATATTTGCTCCCGTCGCCATTAAAGATGGCTGGGCCTGTTTACACGCGCAAAAAATTTAAACGATGAAATACGCGCTTTGCCCCTCTTGTTTAAGCACGCTGCAAGTAACCGAGGAGCAATTAGCGCTAAAAGAGGGTCTGATTCGTTGCGGTCATTGCAATGACGTTTTTAATGGCCATCAACACCAATTAACGGCTTCTGACCAACCGCTGACTAACACTCAGGCAGAACAACCAGCAACAACAATGGAGTTGGAAACGAATACTAACAGTGACAACGAACCACCCATGTCTGCCGTTTGGGAATCTCCTTCGGCCCCAGTGCAAAACAGGCTTCCCTTTGGATTTCTCTCCTTTATCTTGCTAATTGTCATACTCGTCCAGATCAGCATGGTGCAATCTGAATTCTTAACCCAAAACACGCGCTTGCAGCCTATCTTTAAATATTTAAATAAGACCTTTGACTTAAATATCCCAGGCTATATCAATTTAGACGAAATCCGTATTGTAGATCGTGAAATTCGCCCGCACCCAGAATTACAAAATGCTTTAGAACTCCAGATCATCATGAAGAATCATGCCTTAGTAGAGCAGGCCTATCCCTCTATTAACGTGACGTTGACATCCCGCCTCGGCGAAAAAATTGCATTGGGGAAATTCACAAAATACGATTATCTTAATAAAGATGAGCTGAACGATTACTTTGCGCCGTCGGAGTTAAAGCAGATTAAACTGATTTTTAGCAAACCAAGGCAAAACCCATCTGGTTTCGAAATTACTTTCAGCGAATCACTCCCTTCCGTACAATAGTGCTTCAAATTTCACTCATTAACACATAACGTTGAAGCTAGACCTAACTTGTTCGCTTCTATATGAAAATCGGCCCATACACATTAAGCAACAACTTAATCCTGTCTCCCATGGCGGGCATTACCGATCGCCCTTTCCGGCAAATTTGTCGTGAATTAGGCGCGGGCATGGCCGTATCCGAAATGACCGCGTCAAACCCCGCCTTAAGACATCACCCACGAACGCAATTAAAACTCAATCATACCGGTGAGAACGAGCCACGTTCTGTGCAAATTGTCGGCACCAACCCTGAACAAATGGCCGAAGCCGCCCAATACAATCAGTCCAATGGCGCGCAGATTATTGACATTAATATGGGTTGCCCAGCAAAAAAGGTCTGTAATGTAGCGGCCGGCTCTGCCCTTTTACGTGACGAAGCCCTGGTAAAAAGCATTTTAGAAGCCGTTGTATCCGCTGTAGATATCCCGGTAACACTTAAAATAAGAACTGGTTGGGATCCTCAGAGCAGAAACGCCGTCACTATCGCAAGCATCGCTGAGCAAGCGGGTATACAGGCGCTGGCTATTCACGGCCGTACTAGAGAGTGTAAATATAAGGGCGAAGCAGAGTTTGACACCATTAGATCCGTTAAACGAGCCATCTCGATTCCTGTTTTTGCAAATGGCGACATTTGTTCCGTCGAAAAAGCGCAAGACGTACTTGATTATACCGGAGCCGACGGCCTGCTCATTGGCAGAGGGGCGCAGGGCCGCCCATGGATTTTTAGAGAAATTGATCACTTCTTAAAAACAGGGCACAAATTGGCACCACCCAGCACGGAGGAAGTAAATAGTATTATCACCCAGCATATTATCCAGCTACATCAGTTTTATGGTGATACCATGGGCGTTAAAATTGCCAGGAAACATATAGCCTGGTACTTTAATCACCTGGACGCCTCATTATTGCCGCGTGTTAAAGAGAGTTTTTTATTGCAAGAACCCCAACAGCAGCTAGATTTTATGGACAAAATTTTTTATGCTTTCACCAATAAAACATACCAGGCAGCATGAGCTTAGATAAGTTAGATAAACCCCTGTGTCAGCAAGTTAAGCACGCACTTGAAAACTACTTCAACCAACTCGACGGTCATGAAGTCGTTGATTTGCACGCTTTGGTGATCAGCGAAGTTGAAAAGCCGTTATTCGAAGCGGTCCTCAATCACACAAAATCCAATCAGTCTAAAGCCGCTAAAATTCTCGGCTTAAGCCGTGGTACATTAAGGAAAAAACTAGCGAGCTACCAGCTCGACCAGTAATTTTTAGTCCTCATTTAATAACACGTCAAAACACTGGGCTCCGTTAACGCCTCATCGACGCTAAAAAACCCAGCAAAAAAAAACTATTTTCGATAGAATACCCTGTTTTCGAGCAGGCCAAATTGGTCTGCTTCTAACCTTACGAACGGGTCATCACATGAGCAATAAAATCGCACGCGCTTTAGTCAGCGTTTCTGATAAAACTGGCATTGTCGAGTTTTGCCAACAGCTGAGCGACTTAGGCGTTGAAATTATATCCACTGGTGGCACCGCTAAATTACTGCAACAAAAAAACATTCCCGTAGTCGAAATTAGCGATTACACGGGCTTTCCTGAAATGATGGACGGTCGCGTCAAAACCTTACACCCAAAAGTACACGGCGGCATATTAGGCCGTCGCGATATAGACCAGGATGTGATGCATGAGCACGGGATTAATCCGATCGATTTAGTCGTCGTTAACCTGTATCCTTTTCAACAAACCGTTGCCGACCCAGACTGCGATCTTGCCACGGCGATTGAAAATATAGATATCGGCGGCCCTACGATGATAAGAGCCGCGGCTAAAAACCATAAAGACGTCACCATCATTGTTGATCCAACTGATTACCAGCCAACCATTGAGGCCATTAAAACGTCTGCTGGCGTTGATGATGCAACTCGATTTAAGCTCGCCGTGAAAACATTTGAACACACCGCGCACTATGATGGCGCTATTGCTAACTACCTGGGCAGCATTCAGCAAGATGGTAAAAAATCTGACTTTTCTCAGACCATCAACCTTCAATTCAAACAAAAACAGGTCATGCGTTACGGTGAAAACCCACATCAAAAAGCCGCTTTTTTTGTTGCAGATAATGTTGAAAAAGGCACTATTTCATCTGCCGTCCAGCGCCAGGGTAAAGAACTTTCGTATAACAACATAGCCGATACGGACGCCGCGTTAGAATGCGTTAAGCAGTTTGACGAGTCGCCCGCCTGCGTCATTGTAAAACACGCCAACCCTTGTGGCGTGGCGCTTGGCGACAATATCCTTGAGGCCTATAACCGCGCTTATGAAACCGACTCCGAATCTGCCTTTGGTGGCATCATTGCCTTTAACCGCCCATTAGACGCCGCCACTGCCGAAGCTATTATTGAACGCCAGTTTGTTGAAGTCATTATCGCCCCGGGGATTAATGAAGGCACGCTTAAGATCATCGCCAGCAAAAAGAACGTTCGTTTACTCGATAGCGGCCAATGGCCAGCTATGCGTACGTTCCAACATGACTTTAAGCGCGTTAACGGTGGTTTACTGGTTCAAACCGTTGATAACGAGCTCTATTCTGATTTAACCGTAGTGACAAAGCGTCAACCGAGCGAGCAGGAAATGCAGGACCTATTATTCAGCTGGAGAGTCGCTAAATTCGTTAAATCGAACGCGATTATTTACGCCAAAAACAAAATGACCATCGGCGTTGGCGCTGGTCAAATGAGCCGCGTTAATTCGGCTCGAATTGCTGCCATAAAAGCCGAGCAGGCAGGCCTGGATGTAGTCGGATCGGTGATGGCCTCAGATGCATTTTTCCCCTTTAGAGATGGCCTCGATAACGCCGCACAAGTTGGTATTCGAGCCGTTATTCAACCGGGTGGTTCCATGCGTGATGATGAAGTTATCCAGGCGGCTGATGAACACGATATAGCGATGGTCTTTACCGCCATGCGCCACTTTAGACACTAAACAGGGATTACACGATGAACGTACTGATCGTAGGTGGTGGTGGACGTGAACACGCACTGGCGTGGAAGGCTAAACAATCTAGCAAAGTAGAGACCGTTTATGTTGCGCCGGGAAATGCCGGAACGGCACATGAATCGGGCATTCAAAATATCGACATTAGCGCCGATGATATCGAGGGTTTAATAGCCTTTGCCAAAGAAAAACAGATTGGACTGACTATCATCGGCCCTGAGGCACCCTTAGTGGCTGGCATCGTTGATCAATTTTCCGCCCATCAACTGCGTTGTTTTGGCCCGACTCAATTAGCCGCTCAATTGGAAGGCTCTAAAGCCTACTGCAAAGATTTCCTCGCTCGTCATAACATTCCTACCGCTGACTACCAGAGCTTTACCGATATTGACGCGGCTTGCGATTACATCCGTTTAAAAGGCGCCCCTATCGTCGTTAAGGCCGATGGTTTAGCCGCTGGTAAAGGCGTTATTCTCGCGCAGAGCGAACGTGAAGCGATCAGCGCGGTGAACGATATGTTGGCTGGCAATGCCTTTGGCGAAGCAGGACACAGGGTCGTTATTGAGGAGTTTTTACACGGTGAGGAAGCCAGCTTCATCGTTATTGCCAACGGCCATCAGGCATTACCTATGGCCTCGTCACAAGACCATAAAGCGCGCGACAATGCTGACCTGGGTCCTAATACCGGCGGCATGGGCGCCTACTCTCCCGCGCCGGTTGTAACGCCCGATATGCATCAAAAAATTATGCGTACGATAATCCAGCCGACGCTTGATGGCATGATTAAAGACGGCATTCCTTATACCGGTTTTCTGTACGCCGGCGTGATGATAGACGCACACGGCACGCCGAAAGTGCTGGAGTATAACTGTCGCTTTGGCGACCCCGAAACACAACCCATTATGATGCGTCTGAAAAGTGATTTGACTGATCTTTGTAACGCCGCACTCGACAACCAGCTCGACAACATCAGCGCTGAATGGGACCCACGCACATCAATCGGCGTTGTGCTGGCTGCCGGTGGCTATCCATTTGATTACCATAAGGGGGACGTTATTAGCGGTATCCCCGCTGAAACCAGTGATGCAAAAGTATTTCACGCTGGCACTAAAATGCAGGGTAACGACATTGTCACCAATGGCGGTCGCGTCTTATGCGCTTGCGCCCTTGGTAACAATGCGCAGGATGCACAACGCAAAGCGTATGAAACGGTGAATGCGATCCATTGGGATAAGGTTTATTATCGTGATGATATAGGTTATCGCGCCATTGCACGCGAAATGAAAAGCTAAAGAAATACTTAACGAACAGGCAAAAAAAAGAGCTTCAATATGAAGCTCTTTTTTTGCCTTGTTAAACTAAGCTATCGCTTCATCGAGGCGAAAAACTCTTCATTCGTTTTTGTTTTCTTAAAGCGTTCCAATAAAAATTCAATAGCGCCCAACTCATCCATCGGGTTAAGAATCTTACGTAAAATCCAGGTTTTTTGCAGGGTATCCGGGTCAACCAGATATTCTTCTCGTCGTGTTCCTGAACGGTTCACGTTGATAGCCGGGTACACGCGTTTTTCTGCAATTTTTCGCTCCAGATGCAGCTCCATATTGCCGGTACCTTTAAACTCTTCGTAAATAACATCATCCATTCTTGAGCCGGTTTCAACTAAGGCGGTGGCAATAATCGTCAAACTGCCGCCTTCTTCAATTTTTCTAGCCGCACCAAAGAAGCGTTTAGGTCTCTCTAGCGCATTTGCATCCACACCACCGGTCAGAATCTTGCCCGAAGACGGCGCGACGGTATTGTATGCGCGCCCGAGACGAGTAATAGAATCCAGCAAAATAATAACGTCTTGCTTGTGCTCAACCATTCTTTTCGCTTTTTCGATAACCATTTCGGCCACTTGCACGTGTCGCGCAGCCGGTTCATCGAAGGTACTTGAAATAACTTCACCTTTTACTGTACGGGACATCTCTGTCACCTCTTCAGGCCGCTCATCGATCAGTAGAACGATCAAATAACTTTCTGGATTGTTTTCAGCAATCGAGTGCGCTAAGTTCTGAAGAATCATCGTTTTACCCGCTTTAGGCGGTGACACGATCAATCCACGCTGACCTTTACCAATCGGCGAAACTAGATCTATCACGCGAGAGGTTAAATCTTCGGTGGTGCCATTTCCTATTTCAAGCTTTAACCGTTCATTAGGGAAAAGTGGTGTTAAATTAGCGAATGCAATTTTGTTTTTTGCGTGCTCTGGCGTTTCATAATTAAGCGTCTCAACCTTCAATAACGCGAAGTATCGCTCGCCATCTTTCGGAGGACGAATTTTTCCGGAAATCGTGTCGCCTGTTCGCAAGCCAAAACGACGAATTTGACTCGGTGATACGTAGATATCATCGGGTCCTGCTAAGAATGATTCATCGGCCGATCTTAAAAAACCGAAACCATCTGATAAAACTTCAAGTACGCCGTCTCCATGAATATCATCACCTTTTTTTGCAACTTTCTTTAGGATTTGAAAAACGGTATTTTGTTTTAATGTACGTCCAGTGTTTTCAACACCAAGTTCTTTCGCAATTTCAAGGATTTCAGCTGCGGGTTTACGCTTAAGTTCGGTCAGATTCATAAGGGATTTACGTGATATTAATGGAGGGTATTAGCGTGCTTAATAAACACGGCTTATTATAAATACATTGTTTTTGATTGTTTGCACGGCAAGTCGCGTGCTTAGAGAATTTCTTCTCCTAGCAAGTTAACACTAAAAAACTCCTTCGTCTACAATTACTATAACGAAGGCGTTATATTTTAAATATTACTATCAATAAATGCTGATAACTGTGATTTTGAAACCGCTCCTACTTTAGTTGCTTCCACTTCACCAGCTTTGTAAATTATTAATGTAGGTATTCCCCTAACGCCAAAACGCCTGGGCATATCAGGGTTTGAATCAATATCAAGCTTTACCACTTTTAGCTTACCCGCATATTCATCCGCAATTTCATCGAGGATTGGCGCTATCATTTTACAAGGACCACACCACTCTGCCCAAAAGTCCACCAAAACAGGCTGTTCGGCGTTTAACACGTCCTGTTCAAAACTGTCATCACTGGTATGAACTAAATTTTCACTCACTATCTTATCTCCCTTCGGTTAATTCTATGCATCGGCACACCATAATAGAGTACGATGTATTATCTATATCTTAACATGAATGAACGCGCGCTAAAATCCATTTAATCCCCGCAGTCTTCTCCTAAATAAAAAATATCTATGTCCACGACGCACTTAACCGATACTAAATTTTCCTCTCTTGGATTAGCCGAGTCATTAATTGAAGGCTTAAATGAAGCTGATTTTATCAACTGTACGCCAATCCAGGAACAAACCTTGCCTCTCAGTCTATTGGGCCGCGACGTCGCAGGGCAAGCTCAAACAGGCACGGGTAAAACCATTGCTTTTTTATTGGCCACTTATCACAGCCTGTTGAGCAAACCAGCGCCAGATAATAAAACTGGCGTAAGGGCTCTCATTCTTGCTCCGACGCGAGAACTGGCCATTCAAATATACAACGACGCGATGATCATCGGTAAAAACACTCCTGTTCGTGTTGGCCTCGCGTATGGCGGCACAGATTATGAAAAACAGCGCAAAACCATTGAAGACGGCGTTGATATTTTAATTGGCACACCCGGTCGAACGATAGATTTTTTTAAACAAAAAGTATTTAACCTAAGAACGGCTGAAGTGCTCGTATTAGATGAGGCCGACAGAATGTTTGATCTTGGTTTTATAAATGACATCAGGTATTTATTACGCCGACTACCCGACCCAGAAAAGCGATTGAATTTGCTTTTCTCAGCGACACTATCTTTCAAGGTAACTGAGCTCGCTTATGAACACATGAACAACCCTGAAATGGTTCGTATTGAACCCGAACAGATTACCGCTAAAGACGTTGTAGAGTCCGTTTACTACCCCGCGGATAATGAAAAAATCTCTCTGCTGATCAAAATATTAAATGACGAGAAGCCAGAAAGGGGCATTATTTTCATTAACACCAAACACAACGCCGATCGATTAAACCGCTTTTTGGAGGGTAACGGTTTTGTTAACGAGGTACTGTCAGGCGACGTCCCACAGAAGAAACGCCAGCAAATACTCATTCGTTTCCAGGAGGGTAAACTGCCTTTATTAATTGCAACCGATGTGGCCGCTCGTGGTTTGCACATACCCGCCGTTAGTCACGTGTTTAACTTCGACTTACCGCAAGACGCTGAAGATTATGTGCATAGAATCGGACGAACTGCGCGTTCAGGTGCGAGTGGTATCGCTATTAGCTTCGCCTGCGAAACATTCGCTTACTCCTTGCCCGATATTGAAGCTTATATTGCGCATAAAATCCCTTTCATTAACATTGATGGCGCCTCACTACCCGAGGTAAAACCAGCGACGAAAAAAATATACAAAGCCCCCGCTAAGGGCCACGGCTCAAAACCTCGGTCGCAGCAAAAAACGCAACATCGCCGGAGCTAAAATCCCTTAAATAGGTTTTATTTTGCTCAAGTCTTCAACCGCCATATATTCGTGGACAAGACGAGGAGGCTCGGTGCTATCGGGGTGAGAAATGGCCACCAGGTATTTAATACCAAATGTATCCGCTGCCTTTAACACGCTTAAACTGTCATCGACCATAACAGTTGTCGACTTATCAAACCTCTCAAGTTTATAGAGTTCACGCCAAAAACCTTGCTGCTCCTTTGGGTGACCCAGATCATGCGCCGACACGATGGCGTCAAAAAACTCAACCAAACCGGTCTTTTGCATCTTTAAAATCAGACTATCCGCGTGCGCGTTGGTGACTAGAACGCAACGCTTACCTGTAATCTGAACGGCTTCCAGGAAGTCTCTGGTATGCGGTAATTCTTTGATATGTTGCTGGTTATCAACTTTTAATTGAGCGATATTCATACCCAGTTTCTCGCTCCAATAATCAAGGCAATACCAATTCAACAGCCCTTCTTGTTCTTTTAAGATAGGCGTCAAGTAGTCAATCGCTTCATCGATCGGCATATTTTCTTTTTTTGCGAAACTGTCTGGCACAACAGTCAGCCAGAAATAGTTATCGAAGCTTAAATCCAGCAATGTGCCGTCCATATCCAACAACACGGTTTCTATATTTGACCAATTAATCATTTACCCGCCTACGACCTGCTCTACAATAATCATTTATTTAATGACTTAGGAGCGCCCTATGTTAAACCATGTAGCTAAAGCGCTGATTGGTTTTATTAGCTGTTTTATCTTATCCGCCTGTCATAAACCAGCCGTTTTGGATGATTCATTAGCCCTCAACATTCTTAACCAGTCACAGCAAAAAATGGGCTATGCAGTCAATATTGTCAGCAACAGCCCTGCAGCGCGCGATAAAAAAATTAGCGGCTGGAGCTGCGCCGATAAAGTTGATTGGGTTGAAGCGGGCGTCGTTAAATGTAACAAATCAGGTCGCTCGGGCGTTTATTTGACCTTTACGACAAAAGGCAAACAATTGTTAATCGGCGAACCCTGGGGCAGCTCTGAAGTGCGTAATGCACGCGTACTCGCCGTTACCCGTCGAGTCCAATCTATCAACTCCATAACCTTAAGCGATAAAAATAGGGCCAAAGTAAGTTACAACTGGGTTTATGATACACACACACCCTTTTCTAACGATCATCTCAAAAAACTTATCCCCCTCAACGCACCCAAAACTGGCGGAGCTAATTTTATTTTGCGCGATAAACAATGGAAGATTGAAAATTAAGCGAGCAGTAAACCAAATATGAATAAAGCCAAACGTTTTGAAATTTTTCAACGACTAAGTGATGCGATCCCTAACCCAGAAACTGAGCTCAACTATAGCTCTCCGTTCGAACTACTCATTGCCGTTATTTTATCCGCTCAAGCCACCGATAAGGGCGTCAATAAAGCAACCGATAAGTTATACCCCATTGCTAACACTCCCAGCGCTATTTTCGCTCTCGGTGAAGATGGACTGAAGCAATACATTAAAACCATTGGGCTTTTTAACACCAAGGGCAGCAATATCATCAAAACCTGCAAACTTCTCATCGAAAAGCACAACAGCGAAGTCCCTAAAACACGTGATGAACTTGAATTGCTACCCGGTGTAGGACGAAAAACGGCCAATGTGGTTTTAAACACGGCTTTTGGTTTCCCAACCATTGCCGTTGACACGCACATATATAGGGTCAGTAACCGCACAAAAATTGCAGCGGGCAAAACAGTGCTGGAGGTCGAAAAAAAGTTAGAAAAACACGTGCCGCAGTCATTCATGCTAGATGCACATCACCTACTTATTTTACACGGACGATACACCTGCATTGCTCGAAAACCACGTTGTGGCTCATGTGTTATTGAGGACTTATGCGAATTCAACAAAAAATTAATTGACTAGTCCCTAGACATAGAAATCAAAGATATATCACCTTTATAGCAGTCAAGCTCGCGCGCTAATTAATCATAGCTTTGTTTTTTTGTGAAAGTTTTTTTAACTTTGCGTGGTCTATTAAATCGCATATAGTTAACCGATCAGCTCTTGTCGGTAATTTTTGCAGGATAACTGGATTTAAAATACTTTACTTAGACTAACCTCAAGGATACATTTATGAAAAATTCTATGAAGACCCCTCTAGCAGCTGCCTTAGGCGCAGCATTTGTAACGTCTATGGCTTTTGCTCCGATGGCAAGTGCTGACACAAATCCATTTGGCGCAACCGAACTTGAAACTGGCTACATGGTACTCGCTGAAGGTAAGTGTGGTGAAGGCAAGTGTGGCGCTGAAAAGGCTGCCGCTAAAGCCGAAGGAAAATGTGGCGAAGGCAAGTGTGGCGCTGAAATGGCATCTGATAAAGCCAAGGGCGAAGGCAAATGTGGCGCTGAAATGGCCTCCGATAAAGCCAAGGGTGAAGGCAAGTGTGGCGCTGATAAAGCCAAAGGTGAAGGTAAATGCGGTGCTGCTAAGTAAACCAACTTAGCAATATGACAAGTACCTTTCCCGTTAATGGGGCGGGTCTCGGATTAAGGCGGGCCTTTATCGGCCCGCTGTCTGAGCAGCCACCAGACAATGTAGATTTTTACGAAATAGTTCCTGAAAACTGGATTCGCTTTGGTGGGCAACACGGCAAACAGTTACGCGCATTAACCGAAAAATTTGCGTTCGTATCACACGGGCTGTCTCTCAGCATCGGTAGTCCAGATCCCTTAGATCTGGGGTTCGTACGCGACGTGCGTGATTTTCTAAAACAGCACCAAATCAAAATTTATACCGAACACCTCACCTACTGCAGTGATGGCGGTCACCTATACGACCTAATGCCGATACCTTTCACCGAAGAAGCGGTCGACTATGTCGCTGACCGAATTATTCAGGTACAAGATATTTTAGGAGAGCAAATCGCTATAGAAAATGCCTCGTACTACGCTGCACCAGGCAAAGAGATGGAAGAAATTGAGTTTATTAACGCCGTTATAAAAAAGGCCGACTGTAAGCTTCTTATCGATATTAATAATATTTATGTAAATAGCGTTAACCATCAATATGACGCCGTAGCCTTTCTAAAATCACTCCCAGGTGATCGGATTAGCTACGCGCACATGGCTGGGCATTATCACGAAAGCGAAGACATTATTATCGATTCTCATGGGGCTAAAGTGATTGATCCAGTATGGCGGCTGCTCGATACCGCCTACAAACATTTTGGTGTTTTCCCAACCTTATTAGAAAGAGATATTAATATCCCACCCCTCGCTGAATTACTCGAAGAAGTGGATCTCATTCATCAGGCGCAATCAAAGCACACCTCACGCGAAGGGAAAAAACTTGCAGCCGGATAACACGCCTTCTTTTATGCGAACGCAACACCAGTTCACGCAATATATTCGCAATCCTAAAACCGCTCCTGTACCTGGCGACATTGAGCAACGGCGGATGGATTTGTACTGCGACTTTCTGTTTACTAATATTTCAAATTTTCTTGCTGAGAACTTTCCCGTGCTCAAAAAAATAATGAGCGAGCAGCAATGGGAAGAATTATCACGCGACTTTTTCTCGCGTCACTCGAGCCACAGCCCTTATTTTTCACAAATATCCCAGGAGTTTCTGCGCTATTTGCAAAGTGAGCGACTTGAAAACCCACAATCAAAGCATGACTTGCCTTTTTTATTAGAACTCGCACACTACGAATGGACCGAGCTTGTTATGTCCATTGCCGAAGACGTAGACAGTGAAAGCAGCATTATCACCGATCCCCTTGCTCAAGCTCTTACCCTTAGCGATACGGCATTAGCACTTGCGTACCAATACCCCGTGCATAAAATCTCGCCGAGCTTCATACCCACCGAACCGCCAGCACAACCGAGCTACCTCGTCGTTTACCGTAACGTAGATGACCAAATCGTTTTTCTGGAAACCAATCCCATCACTCATGCTTTGCTTGAAACCTTGGCTGACAACACTGAACAAGCGACATTATCTGTGCTCAGCAAACTCGCAGACGACATGCAACATCCTAACCCTGATACCCTCATCCAGGGTGGACTCTCCATTCTTAACGACTTTATTTCCCGCGGCATTATCATTTCTGCGCAATAAGCCCTGTTAACTATTCGACTTCTAGTCATGTTCTAAAAAGTAAACATCAGCTGAAAACCTAACACCGCTTCATTTTACTAATCAGCAAGCGCTTGTATACGCTTATAATATTCATATCGAATTATTATATTTCTGACAATGAAAACAACTTCTTCTCTATTTCAACTAGCACAACGCAGCATTCCAGGCGGCGTCAACTCACCCGTTCGCGCCTTTAAAGGCGTTGGTGGCGAACCTATTTTTATTGATCACGCCAAGGGCGCCTACATTACCGATACCAATGGTAAGCAATATATTGACTACGTAGGCTCATGGGGGCCGATGGTGTTAGGACACAGCCACCCTGATGTGATTGAAGCGGTTAAAAAAGCCGCTGACAACGGCCTCAGCTTTGGTGCACCGACTATTATCGAAACGACTATGGCAGAGAAGGTTTGCAGCCTTATGCCCTCTATCGAAAAAATAAGGATGGTCAGCTCCGGTACCGAAGCAACCATGAGCGCTATTCGCTTAGCGCGTGGTTTTACTGGCCGCGACAATATCATCAAATTTGAAGGCTGTTATCACGGGCACTCTGACTCGCTATTGGTGAAGGCTGGTTCAGGCGCATTAACGTTTGGCGTCCCAAGTTCGCCTGGCGTGCCCAAAGCACTAGCCAACCATACCTTAACGCTTCCGTATAACGACGCAGACGCCATTACAAAACTGTTAAAAACAAAAGGCGACAGCGTCGCGTGTATTATCGTGGAGCCCGTGGCGGGCAATATGAACTGCATTCCACCGGAACCTGGTTTTTTAGAATGTTTACGAGAATTATCCGATCAATATGGCATCGTCTTAATTTTTGACGAGGTGATGAGTGGCTTTCGCGTCGCACTCGGCGGCGCGCAGCAACTATACGCAGTGACTCCCGATTTAACGACCTTGGGTAAGGTCATCGGCGGAGGTATGCCGGTCGGTGCTTTTGGCGGACGCGCAGACATTATGGCGCAGCTGGCACCTGATGGCCCGGTGTACCAGGCTGGTACCTTGTCGGGCAACCCTATCGCCATGTCCGCTGGGCTGGCAACCTTAGAACTCATCAGTCAGCCCAGTTTTTATGAGAACCTCAGCCAACGAACGCTGCAATTACTGACTGGTTTAAAACAACTCGCCAAAGCAGCAGACATTCCTTTTTCTACCAATCAAGTTGGCGGAATGTTTGGTTTGTTTTTCTCGAAAGATGAGCATATCAGCCGCTTTGATCAAATCATGAAGTGTGATCAGGACAGGTTTAAAAAATTCTTCCACCTGATGCTCGACGAAGGCGTTTACCTCGCTCCTTCCGCCTTTGAGGCTGGCTTTGTTTCGGCGGCGCATAACGAACAGGACATCAACCGTACCCTGACCGCTGCGCAAGCAGCCTTTGATAAGCTGAGATGATAAATACCGTTAAACCCGGCCAGGTTTACAAACTCACCCAATACGAGAAATTGGGTGGTGAGCAGGGCGTGCGCCAACTCGTTAAGTATTTTTATCAGACCATGGAATCATCGGTTGACGCTCGAACCATACGCGATATGCACGCAGCCGATTTATGCGAAGCTGAAGAAAAACTGTTTTTATTTCTCAGTGGCTGGCTCGGTGGCCCATCGTTATATATAGAAAAATATGGTCACCCTCGTTTACGCGCCCGCCACTTACCTTTTGCAATCGGCACCAAAGAACGCGATCAGTGGTTGAACTGTATGGATGTGGCTCTGACAAAAATGAACATAGAGAAACCGATGCACGACGAACTTATGCAAGCCTTTTTCAATACCGCCGATTTTATGCGCAACAAAACGGAATAACCGTTTTATTGACCATGTTTGTAGACGCCTTAAATTCAATTACGCAGTTAATCCAGCAGTATCCCACCTGGGCGGGGGTGATCGTTTTTTTAGTTGCCATGATAGAGTCGCTCGCCATTATTGGCTTTATCGTGCCAGGTGTCGCCATCATGTTCGCCATAGGAGCATTAATCAGTAACGGCACACTCGAGCTACTGAGCACCGTTATCTGGGCTGCCGCTGGCGCTTCTATTGGAGACGGCTTGAGTTTTGTCTTGGGCTGGCACTACAAAGAAAAGGTTTACCAACTTGCATGGTTAAAGAAGCATCAGGACTTACTCGACAACGGCCATCAGTTTTTCGAAAAGTATGGCGTGTTCAGTATTTTAATAGGTCGTTTTGTCGGCCCTATTCGCGCCATCATTCCGCTCATCGCTGGTATTTTTGGCATGCCTATTAAGCAATATATTCCCATTAATCTTATTGCTTCCGCTTTGTGGTCACCTGCATATTTATTCCCAGGATTGATTTTTGGTACCGTCGTATCAATGACACCCGAAGAATGGTTAGCTTATTGGCCCATTAGTGCGATAGTTGTTGTCATTATTTTAGTCATTGTTCGATTTAAAAAAAATCGCCGCTATACACCTTGAGACCAATGCTCGCTAGAACATTCATTTTATCGAAAGTTGATCAGTGTTTTAAAAACGACGCATGCTATAACCTCCAGGGGAAATATTGTTCCCTTATGTGCCGGTATCCCTTAATACATTGTTAACGTTTTCATCAAAAATTATTTTGATGAAACTAAAATTATCGTTCCGTAAAAAGCCCTAATAACATATGCAGTCTGTCTATTGGATCTTCCATTTGTAATAAACGCTGGCGTAATACATTTTCCATTGATAACACTTCGGCCAAACGGTACCCGACCCAGTTTGCGTCATTAAACTGCTCTTCTTTTAGCGCCTTATTGGGTTGATGCCTTTTAAATACATTCTTCAGCATAAGCGCCAAATTCATTAAGTCTTCTGGCACCGGTATTGCTGCTGGTTCAGGCAAAACTTGAATCGTCGCCGTTATTAACTCATTACTCGAAATATTGCTATGCAGGATTTTAAAACGCCGACTACCCATTACTTCGATCGTTAATACACCATCGTCTGACTGCCCCCATTCGACGATCTTCGCTAACGTGCCAAACTGATAGCTTCTAGCCGCTTTTCCGACTTCATGCCCATCAACGATCATGCAGACGCCGAAAGGCGTGTCCTGCTTTAAACACGAACTGACCATATCTAAATAACGCGCCTCAAAAATTCTTAGCGACAATACCCCTTCGGGGAAAAGCACCGTAGACAAAGGAAAAATAGGCACATTTTTTGTCAATACTGGCATATTAAATTTAATCCGCTAAAAGAGTCTCAACCGATTGATGTATTCCGCCAAACCCGCCGTTACTCATAAATACTATATGATCGCCTGGAGTTGCCACTAAAACAATCGCCTCAATAAGCGCTTGCATCGTTTTAAATAAGCGAATAGCCGGGTAGTTTTCTAAGTCCATTCGCCAATTTAGTTCATCTGGTAGGTAGATAAATGAACTATCCGCCGATACCAGTGAGGGTAGCAAGGCGTCTTTATGCACACCCATTTTCATCGTGTTAGAGCGAAGTTCTAGCACTGCGATAATACGTTGTTCGCTCACTTTCCCCCGCAAACCGGCCAAGGTGCTGGCAATAGCCGTAGGGTGGTGCGCAAAGTCATCGTACAAGGTAATGTGGTTTATCTCAGCAAGAACCTCCATCCGGCGTTTCACATTTTGAAAGCTCGCCAGTGCTTCAATAGCCAGCGATGGTTCAACCCCGACGTGATGTGCAGCCGCAATAGCGCCTAAGGCATTGGACACATTATGCTGTCCGCTTAAGGACCAACTTACACGGCCCGCTAAAGCACTCTGATAATAGACGTCAAACTCACCTTCGCCAGCAGCAGCACGGTCAGCACGCCACGCAGCATCAATTGAAGAACCCAGGTTAATTTTCTCTACAGGCGTCCAACAGCCCTGCGCGATCACTTCATTTAAATTTACATCGTCTACCGGACTAATCAATAAACCATTAGCAGGGACTGTACGTACTAAGTGATGAAATTGTCGCTTAATGGCGTCTAGGCTATCGAAGATATCGGCGTGATCAAATTCAAGATTATTTAGTACGCAGGTTTTAGGACGATAATGGACAAACTTCGACCGTTTATCAAAGAAGGCGGTGTCATATTCGTCCGCTTCTATTACAAAATAGTCTGATTCGCCTATACGGGCAGAAATATCAAAATTCAGCGGAACACCACCAATCAAAAACCCAGGCTTTAGCCCAGCGTAGTCCAAAATCCACGCCAACATCGAACTGCTCGTCGTTTTACCGTGCGTGCCCGCTACCGCCAATACCCATCTGTCTTTCAGCACGTGTTCGGCTAACCATTGCGCACCCGAGGTATACGGCAAAGCTAAATTCAACACCGCTTCTACTTCTTCATTGCCGCGTGATAAAGCATTACCAATGACGACTATATCCGGCTTTATTGCTAAATTTGCAGCGCTATAACCCTGCATTAACTCAACCCCTTCGGCTTCAAGCTGCACACTCATCGGCGGATAAACTCCCGCGTCTGAACCGGTTACGGTATGGCCCATGCGCTTTGCCATTACCGCTAACCCACCCATAAAGGTGCCACAAATACCTAAAATATGTACTCTCACGTCCTGTTTTCCTAGATAATATCGTCTACTACCATCTTACTGCAGATGGCTCAGACGTTTTAAATATTCTTTATTGTGACAGACCTATGACTAATCATAAACTTCAAGATATCCAGGTGAACGTTGCTACGACCTACATTGCCTCGTCTTCCGAGCCAGAAGCCGCGCGTTACGTTTTTGCCTATACCATCACTATCGAAAACAAAGGCGGAATTGAAGCTCAACTTCTCAGTCGTCATTGGATAATCAACGATGCCAATGGTAAAACGCAAGAGGTACATGGTGAAGGTGTGATTGGCGAACAACCGCATATTCAACCAGGGGAATCGTTTGAATACACCAGCGGCGCGGTGATTGAAACTTCAGTTGGTGCCATGCAGGGTAGCTACGATATGTTAGACGCCAATGGGGATAAATTCACCGCCATCATCCCGCCTTTTTCTTTATCCATTCCTCGAACGCTACATTAAGCAGTAAGCTCTATGGCCACCTACGCCATTGGTGATTTACAGGGCTGTTATGACCCTTTGCGCCGTTTACTGGACACGCTTAAATTCGACCCAGCGCATGATCAACTGTGGTTCGCTGGGGATCTTATTAATCGCGGCCCTAAATCCCTTCAAACCTTGCGCTTTATCATCTCGCTAGGCGATAGCGCGCGAACTGTTATGGGTAATCACGAATGCCACTTTTTAGCCGTCGCCTACGGACATAAAAACCCCCATAGAGCCGACACATTTGAACAACTGCTGGCCGCTGAGGACGCGAAAGATTTGGTCGACTGGGTGCGCAGCCAACCGTTTATGTATGAAGACCATTCTTTAGGTTACAGCATGATTCACGCAGGCTTACCGCCGCAGTGGTCACTCAGCGAAGCACGACAATACGCGCGTGAACTAGAAGCCACCTTTCAAAGTGATAATATCGAGCAATTTTTAGCCTCTATGTACGGCGACCAGCCAGGCCGCTGGGATACTAACTTAACGGGTAACGAGCGACTTCGTTTCGTTATCAACTGTTTTACCCGTTTACGCTATTGCGATGAGCAAGGGCGACTACACTTAAAAGAGAAAGGTGCCATCGGCACTCAGGCAGAAGGTTTACTACCGTGGTTTGAAGCTCCCAACAGAAAAACGCTGAACGATAGATTATTATTTGGCCATTGGTCTACGCTGGGCCTACATAAAAAAAATAATGCGATCTGTTTAGACAGTGGCTGTTTATGGGGCGGCAAACTCAGCGCGATAAAACTGGATGGTTCTGAGCAGGTTATCTCTCAGGATTGCGATGCATCGTTAGATCCGTTTTAGATTTTTTGATACTCAATAAATGAAAAACTGAAGGCGTGCCTTTCATCCGCGGCGTGTTCGGTTTGCTCAACCAGCCGCCATTGATCAGCGTCTATCTCGGGGAAAAACGTGTCCGCATCGAAATGATGATGAACCTGTGTCACGTATAACCTATCGGCCAGCGGCAACATTTGTTGATAAAAACTCGCGCCGCCGATCACCATCACTTCGGCGTCCTCTTTGGCCGCATCTAACGCCGCGTCAATGCTATTGACCACCAGCACACCGTCGGCTGTAAACGTTAGGTCCTTAGTAATAACAATGTTTTGTCTGCCAGGTAGCGGCTTACCAATCGACTGATACGTTTTCCGACCCATCAAAATAGGCTTCGCCATGGTCACCGATTTAAAGTGCTTAAAGTCATCGGGTAAATGCCATAACAACTGGTTATCTTTTCCGATGGCTCGATTGTCAGCCATCGCTACGATCATGGAAATCACCAAACCTTAACTCAGCACTTTTATCAGTCTATAAAGCATGCCAGCCTCCATTAACTTTCCCTCTTAAATCTCAACGCCATATTATGAGATTCACTTGCCTTAGCTAACAAGTCAGTAGACCTAACTCTCGACTCCTCAGAGCGCTGAGTGTTTTCTTCTGCTAAAACACTAATATTTTCCACACTCTTTTTTATCGTTTTAGAGACGAGGCTTTGCTGTTCAACAGCCGCCGCATTACCAATGGTCATATGATCAATTGACATTATCGACTTGACAACTGAACTTAGCCCGACAAAAGCCTCCTCTGCGCTTTTAGCCGTTTCATCAGACTGCTTCACCCCTGCCTGCATCATTCTCATTGCTTCTTGAGAGTTAGATTTAAGTTGTTCTACAATCCTCTGAATCTCGGCCGTTGAGTCTTCAGTACGTTGAGATAAGTTGCGGACCTCATCAGCGACCACGGCAAAGCCCCGGCCATGTTCACCAGCCCTTGCGGCCTCAATCGCCGCATTTAGCGCCAGCAAATTTGTTTGATTAGCAATTGCAACAATCACATCTAATACCTTGTTAATTTCCTCACTATCAGAGTCTAGCTTTGCAATGATTTCGTTTGCATCATTTATTGACCTAGCCAAAACAGTCATCGCATCAATTGTATTACTTAATTTAGTTTGCGCATCATTAAGTTCTTCTGAACCTTTAGTGGTTGCCTTAGAGGCATTTGACACATTATTCGAGACATCATCAACCGCTAAGCTCATCTCACTCATAGCAGTTAACACAGAGCTGGTCTCTTGCCGCTGTAAAACAATCCCATCAAGTATGCCCTTGGCCTTTTCATTTAGTTCCAGTGTAAAGCAGTAAAAGACTCGGTCATTCGTCCCACAATTGTTCTCAGCCGAGCTTCTAGCATATAACCACCAAAAATAATCTGGCCGAGATTATCAGTACGGCCAGTATACACATACTGACTGACTAGGTTTTCAGCGACCGCTTTGCTTTTTTCTGCCGCTTTATCTAATTGACCAAAAACAACACGGGCTACAGCAAACCCTATGGCTAGTAAAACACTGCTTGTAGCGATAATCGGCATAACTGCTGCTCCTGTTTTAATTGCCACCGCTCCTATCACAAGTGCGCTTAAAACATTAACCGAAAACAGAGCTGATTTGATACTAATGCTTTTACTAAATGGGCGAGACATCCCGGCGTTGATGTTTTTATATAGCCTTTCTGCACGTTGCCGTTCTTCGCTTTTAGGCTTGACACGCACTGACTCATAACCAACTACCTTAGCATTTTCTACTATTGGGGTAACGAAGGCATCCACCCAGTAAAAATCACCATTTTTACAGCGATTTTTCACTATGCCTAGCCAGTGTTTAGCTTCTTTCATATCATCCCAAAGATTCTGAAAAGCGGCAACAGGCATATCTGGGTGACGAACGATATTGTGATTTTTACCCAGTAACTCTTCTCGACTAAAACCCGATATTTTTACAAAAACATCATTCACACTAGTGATACAACCCTTTAAATCAGTAGTCGAAATAATTTCTTCACCCTCGGCTAAGAAAATCTCCTTATCTGTTATCGGTAGGTTCTTTTTCATTTGTTATTTAATGTCCTGTTTTAAAGTACACAATTGTAGTAGAGCGACTAAAACTATCTGACTATTTTACTAAAAAGAGAATGAATATTGATCCAGGTCAATTCACCAGTATGTAGTATCAATTAATAGCGAGCCTGTTAAAACGAATTGAACATAAAGCCCTTTGTTGTAACAAAAAATCAATCTTTTAAATAGCGACAGGGGCTTTTATAGCAGGGTGTGAGTTATATGAAATAATTTCAAAATCATCGTGATTATAATCAAACAAGTCATCCGGCTTACGGGCGATTCGAAGCTTCGGCAAGTCAAAGGTGTCCCTTGATAGCTGTAGTTTGGCCTGCTCAAAATGATTGTTGTACAAATGCACATCACCACCGGTCCAAACAAAATCCCCCACCTGTAAACCTGCTTGCTGTGCAACCATATGAGTAAGCAACGCATAACTGGCTATATTGAACGGCACGCCGAGGAAAAAGTCGGCAGAACGCTGATACAACTGACACGACAGACGGCCATTGGCGACATAAAATTGAAATAACAGATGACACGGCGGCAGAGCCATCTCGGGTATTTGCCCAACATTCCACGCGCTGACGATTAAACGACGCGAGTCTGGCGTCTGTTTAATTTGCTCTAATACGTTACTGATCTGGTCAATACTCTCGCCCGATGGGGTCGGCCACGAGCGCCATTGATGCCCATAAACGGGCCCCAGATCACCATTCTCGTCGGCCCACTCATCCCAGATACTGACACCCTGCTCTTTAAGGTAGGCCGTATTGGTGTCACCTTTTAAGAACCATAGTAACTCGTGAATAATAGAACGTAGGTGTAGTTTTTTGCTCGTAACAAGTGGAAAGCCCTGCGATAAGTCAAAGCGCATTTGCCGACCAAATACAGACCGCGTGCCGGTCCCTGTGCGGTCTTCTTTATCGCATCCATTTGCAAGAATATCCTGCATTAATTCTAAATATTGCTTCATTAACTACGCTCTTTTCTATAGGCTTTAAACATCAAATATGAACCCAATAATAACATCGGTACGGTCAGTAATTGGCCCATAGTTAGCCAGCCAAAGGCCAAATAGCCTAGTTGCACGTCTGGTAACCTTACAAACTCAACTGAAAATCTAAATACCCCATAGCCGATCAAAAATAGGCCCGAAACGGCCATCGTAGGCCGGGGTTTATTAGAATAGAACCAGAGAATCATAAACAGCGCAAGACCTTCCAGCGCCGCTTCGTATAGTTGCGAAGGGTGGCGCGGCAAAGCGCCCAGGCCAGGAACCAACATGCCAAAGGGCGAGTCTGTCGGCTTACCCCATAGTTCACCATTAATGTAATTGCCAATACGGCCCGCACCTAAACCAATCGGAACCAACGGCGCTATAAAATCGGTGACGGTAAAAAAACCATGCCGGTACTTACGACCAAACAGGTACATCGCCATCAGCACACCCAGTAAGCCGCCATGGAATGACATCCCACCTTGCCATATTTTAAACAAGATAATCGGGTCGGCGATAAACGCTGGAAAATTATAAAACAGCACATAACCGATACGGCCACCTACAACCACTCCCATCGCCGCATAAAAAATCAAATCATCAATTTGCTCGCCAGACCAACCTATGCTCTTTCCACGATAACGGCCTAACAACCAGGCACCAGCAAAGCCCACTAAATACATCAAACCGTACCAATGTACTTGAAGGGGGCCTAGTGTGACGGCAACGGGATCGATAGTTGGATAAGACAGCATAATATGACCAGTGTTTTAGTTTACATTCTATAGCGCAATACGTTTGATGAATAGTATTTAACGAACGTTATGTTTTCATGCCACCTTGATCAACGGTGATGACGTTTTTTTCAGTTAATTAAGCTAATTCATTAATGATTCAGCTTAATCTAAATATAATTCAATTGCTTACACAACAACTTGTCCACTGGTTTAAAAAAACAAGGTGAGCCTAGAGATGTTATCTCTATATTCTTTGAAACTAATTAAGTTAATAAAAAAGGGGATTTAAAAATGAGCATTATGTCTGAATTTAAAAGCTTTGCAGTAAAAGGTAACGCCATTGATATGGCCGTTGGTATCGTCGTGGGTGCAGCCTTTGGTAAAATTGTTTCATCATTTGTAGCCGATGTCATCATGCCACCCATCGGCCTTCTTTTGGGCGGCGTTGATTTCAAGGATTTGGTCGTGGTATTGCAGGAGGCGGCCTTGGATGCCCCTGCCGTAGTCATCAAATACGGCAGTTTTATTCAAACGCTGGTCGACTTTACTATAATTGCATTCGCCATTTTTATGGTGATAAGGGCGATTAACTCGATGAAGAAGAAAGAAGAGGCTGCGCCAGCCTCCGCACCAAAACCGACTAAAGAAGAACTGTTATTAGCTGAAATAAGAGACCTACTGAAGAACAAGTAGTCTTAAAACGCTATTACATTGTCACACAAGCTTAAATAAAAAAGGCGGCCCAAGCAGGCCGCCTTTTTTCATTCTATTTAATAAAACTTAGCCTAATAATGGCGCAATAACCAAGCTAACAATCGCCATTACGTTAATTAGAATATTCATTGATGGACCTGATGTGTCTTTGAATGGATCACCTACCGTATCGCCAACCACCACGGCAGAATGTGTAGTCGAACCTTTGCCGCCTAGATTACCCTTTTCAACGTACTTCTTAGCGTTATCCCAGGCACCCCCCGCATTAGCCATCATCAGCGCCATCAACACACAAGATAATAACGCACCAGATAACATCCCGCCGAGCGCTTGCGCACTAATGATAAAACCAACCAATGGCGGCGCACTCACCGCGATCACACCGGGCACAATCATCTTTTTAAGTGCCGCTGTGGTCGCTATATCAATACAGCGTGCGGTATCCGGTTCAGCGGTACCTTCGAGTAAGCCGGGGATTTCTTTAAACTGACGACGAATTTCCTTAATCATTTCAAAGGCCGCATCACCGACTGCGGTCATTGTTAATGATGCAATCACAAACGGGATAACACCCCCAATAAACAAGCCAATTAATACCTGTGGGTCATTGAGCTCCAAGGCAAAATCAGGAATATGGATTGAAACCGTTTCAATAAACGCAGTAATAATGGCTAAGGCTGCTAAAGCCGCCGCACCAATAGCAAAGCCTTTGCCAATCGCCGCTGTCGTATTGCCCAATTCATCTAACGAATCGGTTATTTTACGCGTTTCTTCGCCTAAACCGCCCATTTCAGCAATACCACCTGCATTATCTGCCACAGGCCCATAAGCATCAATCGCCATGGTAATACCCACCGTTGCTAGCATGCCCACTGCGGCAATACCTACACCATACAAACCGGCAAAATGACTGGCTACTGCAATCACCCCGCAAATAGTGAACACAGGAATCGCCACCGATTGCATACCCACCGCTAAACCAGCAATCATCACAGTAGCTGGACCGGTTTCGCCTGATTTTGCAATATGTTGCACTGGCGCACCCGCGGTATAGTATTCAGTCACTAGACCAATAATAATACCGCCAATGGCGCCGGCTAAAACTGCCATCCAGATATAATTACTGACGTCCATGATTGAAATAATCGCTAAAGCGGCGATGATAAACAATACTGACGCACCCATCGTACCCATTCTTAATGCTTTCTCTGGCGATTTTGCTGCGTTCATTTTAACGATCACGATACCGCCAATAGAACAAAGCAAACCAATCGAAGCCAAGGCCAGTGGTAAAAACATCAAACTTGCTTGTGCGCCAAATTCAGCTAAAACGACCGTTGACATGGTTGATGCAATGGCAATGGTCGCAATCATTGAACCACAATACGATTCAAAAATATCTGAACCCATACCCGCGACATCACCCACGTTGTCACCCACGTTGTCGGCAATAACGCCTGGGTTTCTTGGATCGTCTTCAGGAATACCTGCCTCTATTTTACCGACCAGGTCAGCACCAACGTCGGCACTTTTAGTGAAAATTCCGCCGCCGACACGTGAAAACAGCGCAACAACCGAAGCGCCCATCGCAAAACCATGAATCGCATGCGCTGACTCGGGGTCGTTACCGAAAAACAGGTACATAAGGCCAAGCCCTAACAGGCCTAATGAGGCCACGGCAAGTCCCATAATAGAACCACCAAAAAAAGCCACCGACAAAGCCGCTTCCGCACCTTCCGTATGCGCTGCGGTGGTCGTCCTAACATTAGCTCGAGTGGCTGTATTCATACCAATATAGCCCGCTGCACCTGATGCCAGCGCACCCACCAAAAAACACAAGGCGGTAGCCCAACCTAAAAAAATGAAGGTTAAAACGAATAAGACAGCGGCAAATATCGACAACATTTTGTATTCCCGCTTCATAAAAACCATCGCGCCTAAATGAATTTGCTCGGCAATTTTGGCAACCTTACCCTCTCCTTCCGGGTATTTCATCACCAGGCCATACACATACCTAGCTGCGTACAAGCCAAAACAACCAATGATAGGGGGGATTAAATAACTCAACTCCATGCTTTTCTCCTGATTATATTATTATTTATCAAATATTTAAAATCTACAAAAACAAAACAGCCCGTCTTTTTTACATCGCCCAAGCGAATGGTGCAAGTATAAAATTTAATTAATTCTATTCCCGCCTGTATAATGCAGCACAACATTTATCTGATATAAAAATAGGAAACGTAATGAGTCTTAATTTAGTACCCTCCGGAAAAGATCTTCCTCATGACATCAACGTCATCATTGAAATCCCATCGCACAGTGACCCCATTAAATACGAAGTCGATAAAGAATCTGGCGCTCTATTCGTCGATCGTTTTATGAATACCGCCATGTTCTACCCCTGTAACTACGGATATGTTCCACATACATTATCTGACGACGGCGACCCGGTTGACGTATTAGTGGTGTCACCGTTTCCTTTAATGAATGGTTCGGTGATTCGTTGTCGCCCCATTGGCGTATTGAAAATGACCGATGAAGCGGGTGAAGACGCAAAAGTGCTTGCCGTACCCGTGTCAAAATTATCAACGTTATATGATGACGTGAAATCCTATCAAGATATTCCGCAAATCACACTGAACCAAATTGCTCACTTTTTTGATCACTATAAAGATTTAGAGCCTGGAAAATGGGTAAAGATAGAAGGTTGGGAAGGTGTTGAAGGTGCCGCTAAAGAAATCATGGAAAGTGTCGCTCGTTACGACGCAGAAGTGAGCAAACCGCACTTCTAACGCTGAGTAAAACTTACTCCCTGTAGGTATAAACTGAAAAATTAATACCCGCTGGTGTTTTTGTCGACCCAGCGGTTTTTTTCTGCCTGTTGATCATCGCTGGTCAAACGCTCTTTTTTCCAAAAAGGCGCTTTGCTTTTAAGGTCTTCCATCATAAATCGGCAGGCCTCAAACGCATCTTTTCTGTGCACCGACCAAACGCCCACGAGCACAATAGGGTCATTAGGTAATAACTCACCCACGCGATGAATAATGAGCGTATCGATTAAACTCCATTTTTCTTTTGCCTGAGCCACTATTTTTTGCAAATGTTTTTCGGTCATCCCAGGGTAATGCTCCAGCTCCATCGCATTCACCGTATCACCCTCGTTGACGTCCCTCATCGTGCCAATAAACGTCACGCACGCTCCATACTGGCCTTCGCGTTGCATCTGCTGTTGATGCTGACTGATCGCTTTCCATGGATCAAATGCTGAGTGCAATATGGAAATCATTTAGCCGCCCGTCACCGGAGGAAAAAAGGCCACTTCATCGCCTGGCTTTACCGGTGTGGTTAATTCTGCGTACTCCTGATTAACCGAGTTCAATACCGATTGACTCACTTCAAAGCCCGAACTGACCTGCCGCCAAACATCCGCGACCGTCGAAATATTCGCACTATTTAGCTCTTCGCCAGAGCGTCCAAACAGCTCTTTCAAACTGCCGAAGTAGAGTACTTTGATCGACATACTATTTTCATTTTTTGAATGTGTCATAATTCGATATATTATCACGCTAACAAATAAGTTGAGTCACTAGATTATGCCAGAACTTACACATTTTAATGCCGCGGGTGAAGCGCATATGGTCGATATTAGCGAAAAGGCCGACACTGATCGCACCGCCGTAACAGAAGGTTTTATTGAAATGGATAGCGCAACATTAAAACGCGTTATCGATGGCGATAACAAAAAAGGAGATGTTTTAGGCATCGCTCGCATCGCTGGCATTATGGCCAGCAAAAAAACCGCCGAGCTCATTCCACTATGCCACCCGCTACCGATCACCCACGTTGATATAAAACTGCAGCCGGACACTCAAAATAATCGTATCTGTTGCCTAACCACCGTCAGCACTTCCGGTAAAACCGGCGTGGAAATGGAGGCTCTCACCGCCACACAAGTGGCCTTGCTCACCATCTATGATATGTGTAAAGCGGTTGATCGCGGCATGACGATCCAGGGCGTGCGCCTGCTCGAAAAAAAAGGTGGCAAGTCTGGCCACTGGCAACGTGACGTTGACTAAACGTGCTATTTGAACTGCATCCACAATTAGCCGCCGACTGCCATTATCTGGGAGATTTCCCCCTCTGTGCACTATTACTGAGTAAAGACGCCAACTACCCCTGGTATATTTTGGTGCCCAGGCGCGCCAACATCAGTGAAATTTTTCAGCTTCAGGCCAACGACCAACGGCAATTACAAGAGGAATCTCTAGCCTTAAGCGAACGTTTGCACGGCGCGTTTACAGCCGATAAAATGAATATCGCCGCGCTCGGCAATATGGTGCCTCAATTACATATTCACCATATCGTGCGTTACAAAACCGATGTGGCCTGGCCCAAACCCATTTGGGAAGTCGCTGAAGCCAAACAATATAGCGATTCATTATTAACTCAGCGCATCCTACTAACAAATCAACTATTAAACGGCAGCGCTTTCGTAGCGCGACCAACGTTATCAAAAGAGGCCTCTAGTGACTAATCAAGCAACAGCCATCTTATTGGCCGAGTGTCCTGACCAACCTGGCATTATCGCTAAGATCACCCAGTTTTTAGCGGCTCACCACGGCAATATCGTCGATCTGGAGCAACACGTAGATAGCGACGACCAGCACTTTTTTATGCGTGTGGAGTGGCAGCTCGATAACTTTAGCATCCATCGAGATACACTCAATACGACATTTGCCGAACAAGTGGGGTCACCGCTCAAGATGAATTGGCACATCGATTTTTCGGACATCAAACCCAAGATGGCCATATTTGTCTCGCAGCACGGGCATTGTTTATTTGACATGCTATCGCGCTTTCAATCAGGCGAGTGGCGCATTGATATCCCGCTTATTATTAGCAACCACGACAACTACCGATCCTTAGTAGAAAACACCGGCATACCGTTTTATCACCTGCCTATCGATGCCAGTAATAAACAACAACAAGAACAAGCGCAACTTGAGCTACTCAAACAATACGACGTAAACACCGTGGTGCTGGCGCGTTATATGCAAATTTTAAGCGCCGATTTTATCAACCATTATCCGCATCAAATTATCAATATTCATCATTCATTTTTACCTGCCTTTCCTGGCGCAAAACCCTATCATTCAGCGCACGAACGAGGTGTTAAGATAATTGGTGCCACCAGCCATTACGTAACAACAGAGCTTGACGCAGGCCCAATTATTGAACAAGATGTAGTGCATATTAGACACAATGACAGTGTCGATGATCTAAAACGCAAAGGGCAAGACAACGAAAAAATCGTACTGTCACGTGCTATAAGACGCCACTTGCAACACGAAGTATTGGTATATAAAAATCGCTGTATTGTTTTTGATTAATTTTTAACCTAAGGAGAACAACATGAATAATCAAACTGGTCAATGTTTGTGCGGATCCATGCACTATGAAATTAGTGCCGACCCTGTGATGCTGGCAAACTGTCACTGTACACATTGTCAAAAGGCAAGCGGTTCTGCATTTTCGAGCAACACCGTCGTTCCTGCAGAGGCGTTTAAAATAACTGGCGATACCTTAACGACATATCTTGATCACGGTGATAGCGGGCTTGAACTACGTCGTTACTTCTGTAGTCGCTGCGGCTCACCACTTTACACCGAGGCCGATGCAATGCCGGGGCTTACCATTGTTAAAGCAGGCACCCTAGACGATACCTCCAGCTATAAACCCACTGCCGACATTTGGTGTGCCTCAAAGATGGACTGGTTAAAACAAGGTGTCGAAACGGCCGAATTTGAACAGATGCCGCCTAGTAAGTAACGTACTAAGTTTTATCTGACAACATGGTCTGAAAGGTATCACTTAAATTTTGCAATACATCTAAAATACTGTCGAATTGTTCTCCATCACTCGTCTCGAATACTACCTTGTGTTTTGTTGACGATAAAACTGGCGACAATGTTTTCCTTTTTAGCGTAGCCCCATCTGAGGTCGTTAATGGAATGGTTACTGATAATGTCTCAGGTGAAAATTCAAACAAATCAGCTAATTGATAGTCGTTACCCTTTGCATCACTTACATTCCCAACTAAACTAATAAGCCTAAGTTTGAATGCTTGTACCGCATCAAACAGTATGATTTGCCCTTTCCTAATTAACACATCGACTTTTTCCGAATCACTACCAATTACAGCATTATCCGCCATATTAACGGCCACATTTTCTACTATAGAAGACGACAGGGTATCCACGCTGAATGTTTTTGCCAAAGAGGGATTTAAGTCTATATACAAAACACCATAACGAACCAATCCTTGTCCTTTTTCTATATGACAAATAACCGCACTGCCTTCTAATATTTTATGCCCAATCGATAATTGAATGTCTATTTTCTGCAATAAATCTAAAACCAAGGAATCACTCGAAAAAGCTAATCCATTAAAGCTTACATCTACAGGTATACAGTTTATGAATTTATCACTTTCAGTAATACCTTTTTTTTTTACTTTAATTTGTAAATCGGATAAATGTAAACGTTTATCTAGCCGGCGATTATCCATGTTAACACTCTAAATTTATTTTAAATAAACCTTCCAGCCAAAGGCAAGGAAGGTTTATTTCTAACTTAAGTTAAGAATCAACCCAAACTAGGCGGCTGTACACACCCAACTATCGCCTGCTGTCCCAGGGTAATCAACTTGGTTGTTTCTGCGCATTGCACCTGAAGCACCATCAGCATTGTCAACTTTACGATCAATTTCTCTGGCTACTTCATTTGGTACTGAAAAGCATGATATAGCACCAGAAAGGCCAGCATAATTAGTGCGAAAAAAAGTTTCTTTACCGTATTTATTCAAAAAACGTCCGTTAGCCGCGGGAGTATAACCTGCTAATAAATTGGCCGCTTCTAAATGCTCCCATACACGACGGTCGCCCTCTACACCAGAAATACTGCCGTTTCCATTCCCTGCTATTACACCCGCAACACCAGTATTTGCAGCTGCATTGGCATCGTCACCAGGAAGCACTCCAAACTTATCTTGATAGGTATTAAAGGCCGCAGATATACCATCAATTTGTTGCATTTGCGATTTAACTTTGGCACTTTTGATCATTTCTTGGCCTTTAAGTACGCCACCTAATAATAAACCAATAATTACAAGCACAATAGCTATCTCTACTAATGTAAAGCCTTGTTGTTTCATGTTATTTTGCATACCTTCACCCTCAATTTTTTGATTTTGTTAACCTTTAGTGGTTGTTTTAAGGATAGTTCAAGATTTCAAAATAACAAGTTTTTAAGGTAACTTATTAGCTGACACCATTTTGCCAATTAAATTATTAATATTTACCCAACCCACCAAATCATCATACCCTTGATTTACATGGTTTTTATCAACAAAATTAGCATCATTATCCAAGTTTTCTTGTTCATTAACATCACCTGCTGCCACCCAGTTTTCACCATGCGACACAATAATAACAGGCACATTAGTCGCCACTAAAGCACCTGCACTTGTTGCCCGAACGGTAATGTTGCCTGTCGAACACATTTCAAACGAAATACCCGCCACATTAGCATCAGGACACCCCGTCCCATCTATATTATCGGCAAAGGTAGTATCCACCCTGTATGTTAAAGGTTGCTTCCATGCATCAACGGCGTTAACACCTAAGGTGACCCAAGGAACAAAGCCACCAGCATTACTACAGTTACCCCCAGGGTTGTTCTCTTGACCGTCACCCGATGTATCAGGACATGGTACGCGCCCGTTTCTCAATGAAAACCCGACAACGGCTTCTTTAGTTGTTTCAATAATCTGTAATGTTTCGCGACGATCCATATTGTCCAACTGGATTTGTAATGGTCCCATAATACCACCTACAATCAGGCCAAAAATCAATAAAACTATCGCTATTTCTACGATGGTAAACCCCGTTTGTAGATTGATTTTTTCTAGTTTCATGGCATCCTCGCAAATACTTTTGCAAAATCTCGGGGGCTAACCCATATTAATACATCATTGAAATTGTTTTGTGAGTTAGCCTGCATAAAAACAGAAGGAATACTGGTTGGCAATGCAATACTCCCTGGCGTTCCTGAACCTGCGTAGGTCCCTGCTGCATTATTGACGTTATTTAAATTATCCAAAAGATTAGATGAGTTATTGACTTGAGCTACAACGCTGGTACTTCCACACGTTGTTCTAGCACCCCCACCTAGGCTTCTTGCTTGCCCCGTCACTATCTTATGTGGCGCAAAAATCACAGCCAACGCATATCCACCGGGTGTCGTACCGACTAACTCCCTATTTTTTTCATCATGTATAACGAAATGCCCTTGCGTTGGTGGTATTTTAGTAAGGACTGAAGATGGGTTTATCTTATAATTACCTGAAACGACATAACGCAAACACGTTTTGTCCCTATCGTAAAGTGTTTTCTCTCCGAGAGTTTGCCATGGCAACCAACCTTCTGCACTTTCTCCTGCCACGCCACAAGGTTCATTCGATACACCATCCCCAGTGTTATCTGGGCATGGCAAGTACCCTATGCCTGGTGAACCTAGCAACTTATCAGACAATAACGCATAATTAATAAGCGCTTCTTTTGCTTTAGCTAACGCTTTATTCGTTACTTTGTCTCGTGCAATATTAAGCGCGGTTTTATCTAATCCCGTTAACAACACGGATGAAATCATCAGTGCTAATATTGTCATTATTATTATTAATGCCGCGCCTTTCTGTTTTTTATTGGAACGCATCTCGGATTTCACCATTAACCGTATTTAGCGTTTGCCCTGCCTTAAACGGCATCTGAACATTGGGCTCTGTTACAGACAGCTCAACCAATTTTGTGGTTTCATTTAAACTTTGCATCACTACATTCATATTCGAAGATGCATTGTCTAACTGTTGCCCATTAACCCATACAGTTCCGTTATGTCGCCCATCTTTGCTTTTAAAATAAAAACCATTTAGCCTGATTTCTTTTGCAGGTTGTGAAATATCCAATCTAGGTTTAGCAACTTGAGATCGCATCAAGTCTATTCTTGCTCGTTGTTGTACAGTTAACATTAGATCACCTAAGGCAAAACTGGTTATCGGAAATATAATCAGAAAAAAACACATCACATAGTGGACTCTTATATTTATCTTCATATCCCATCCCCTATATCTTCAATTTCTGACTCTTCTTCAGATGCAATGACTGTATAAAAACTTAATTTACACGAAATGCCAACGTTCTTTGTTATTTCAAATATTGTTAGTGAGGGTTCTCGGACTAACTGACAAGATTGAACTATAAAAGATCCTGCAGCAAACGATTCAAGTTCATTTACTATGTGGACAAAGTCAACTTCATGCAGTAAATCCCCTTCAAAACTAACAATACTCTCTAATAAGGCAAGCTTTCTAGGAAATTCATAGCCTACATTTTCTATTCGTTGTTGCGGTGAAATCGCATACTTAAAACTTGGTAACATTAATTTATCAGCCGCCTTTTTTAATCTTTCAGTTAAGGCCAGCCTGTCTTCATCTCCGTAAAATCCTTGAGACTTTAAGTGTTCGAAGGATGCACCAACTTCTTTTAGTAACGATTCACCTTCAATGACATCACTCACATCAGCCTTCAATTGCTCGTACTGTTGGCTTACTACCAACTTTTTTTTATCAGCATTTTGGAAATCGACCCAAGAAGTCAGTAACACGGCAAGTGAAAAAATCAGTGCGCCAATAAAAAACCATAATTCTTTTTTATAATCATACCAGTTAATTTTATCTGCATTATTCATCATAGTTTCATTGTTACCATCAAAGTAAACTCGATGGGGTTTTCATCTTTGGATTTTGCACCTACCGTGCGTTCCATCAATCCACTACTTTTAATATTTATTGCCGCTGAAGTTTGAGAAACATCGATGACTTTTGCGTGGTCTAATAAAGACTTTGAAAAACTTTCCACACGCCCAACCACTTCCCTGTCACTCAATGTTTTGGCAAGACCCAGCTTCACGGTAAACTGCCTTGGTTTTTTTAACGTTTCTAAAAAAGCATCTTGTCGTTGCACTTCTTCTAAACCAACTTTTTCTGCCACCCAGTTAACTTGTAATATTGTAATATCAGAAAACCCTATATACGCCTCAGCCAACACATCGAACACATCGTTCGGCTTGTATTGGTTAGTGGATATTTTGTCGTACAACTGCACTGTACTCTTCATTAACTGTGGTGAGATTTCTTGCCCTGACATCTCCAAACCTGATATATTATGACGATCCTTCAAATCACTCATTTGGATGTTCAACTGATGCGCCTCTTCATAAGCAACCTGACTGCCCCACCATAATCCTATAGAAACTAATAACGATATTACCATCATTACAGCAGTGGCTTTCTTCAACAAACTCCCAATAAAATTTTGTTGGTACTTCGCACACAGTTCTTTAGGTTTAAAATGCGGCGCAATTTTTTTACTTATCGCTAAATTTGCTAATAATTCAGGTAAGCTTAAAATTGATTTAGGCCTTCGCAATTCTAATTTTGATGCTAACTGATAGAGATCTAAATATTTTATATTAATATTTAAGTGCGTACCTTTACTTAAAAGCTTACGGGTTTCTTTGTCCCCCAATGCAGTGATGACACTTAATGTATGGTTAGCATCTAAGTGTTTTGACCCATTTAAAAAATGATGCATACGTTCAATTTCTGATATTAAAGAGTCTAATGCCTCTTCAGTATCATCACCTTTAGCACGCGTAACCCTGCTGATAACTATTGCTTCATTCTTAATAAATGTTTGCCGATACGATCGATCTGATTTTTGCCGTCCTAACACCCTTGAAACCACCAAGTATTGATGAAAGCTAGACAACGCTTTCTGCAGCACTGTCTCCAAAATAGACATTGAATACACCCCAGAAACAGCGTATTTATTTTTTACAAGAAGACCAAAAACATCCTTAACCATTTTTGGTAGTTGGATGCCCATCATTAAATAGACATCATCTTTACGGCCTGTTTTTTCACGCTTAATGTGCTTTTTCCATACAAGATCTGAAGTTGGGAACAATGATTGTTGTTTACGATCTAGCAATATTTCTCTATCCTTGCCACTAACATGAGGTATAGATTCGTGCTTATACTCTTCACCAATTAAATCTAAAAAAATGGTCACTTCAACATTTTTGTATCTAGTAAAAAGCGATTCATACTTTTTTTTAAAATCTGGATTAGAACTGTATTCTTCAAACAATAATTCAACGCCTGAATTTGTCACCGCGAAAAATATAATTACAGAGTCACTTAAATAAATGGCATGTGTGTTTTTCATTATATTTCTAGGCCTCCAATTAAATCGTATATAGGCCCTAAAACAGACATCATCACCCAACCAAGAATAACACCTAATATAACAGTCATCGCTGGTTCTATCATGCTCTGTAGCTTCTCAATAGAATCTTCTACATCTCTATCAAAAAAGTAACTCACATTCACTAACGATTTATCTATCCCACCTGTCTGTTCGCCCACACGTATCATTCTCATCACAAGTGGTGGAAATAAGTCAGTACGCGAAAAGGCATCAGAAAGTCCCGCTCCTTCAGTTACTTGCGAATGAATAAAATCTATTTCACCTGCAACAAATACATTATCGACGACGCCTTCAGTGACTTTTAAAGCCTCCAAAACGCCAATCCCTGAGCGATACATCAAAGCAAAATTTGTTGCAAAACGAGCCAAAATAATTTTTTTCAGAATGAGTCCTAGCCAAGGTATTAGTAAAATATTTCTATCGAAAATCAATCTCGCTTCGTTATTTTTATTGATAAGAATCTTGGTTATAAGAACGATCAAAATTGGCATCATTAATATGAGATACCAATATTCAACGAAAAACTTTGACACCGCAATTAACACCAACGTATGAAACGGTAACTCTCCGCCCATTTCTGTAATAAACCCAACCATTTGGGGTACTAAATAAATCATCATAAAACACAACACACCAAATACAACCGTTCCCACAAACAATGGGTACATCATCAATTTTTTGGTCTTAACAATTAACTCATCTTGCCACATAAGCGACTTTTTAATCTCCCCGAAAATTGTTGCCAATTCACCAGTCATCTCACCAACTCGAACCAGCTCAACCATTAAATTACTGAACACATGATGATGCTCGAACATTGATTCTGATAATTTTTTGCCGCTTTCTATTTGATCGATTAATGAGCTTACAACTTGTTTAAATTGAGTTGGCTCTAAGACATCTCTAAAATCTACAAGCGACTCTATAACGGGGACACCTGCTTGAAACATTTGCTCCATATAAATATAGAAGTCAATAATATCTCGCCTTGTTATCTTCTTTCTTTTCGTGAATATAGTCGCCGTTCGCTCTTTGGCAGTAATAAGAACTGTTCCGTTTTTTTCAAGTTTTGACTCTAAATCATAGATATTTAACGCCTCTTGGCTGCCACTAATTCTTTTGCCGTCATGCCTAACAGCTTTGAAGCTAAAGGTAGCCATGCTAACTCGCTAATCTCGATGTAAAATCTACTACCCTAGATAATTCATCTATTGTTGTCCTTCCCTTAATAACTTGGGCAATCCCATCATCGGCTAACGTTCTATAACCTTTTTGTTTTGCTGCCGCTAATAATTCGCGTTGAGATACCTTTTTTACCACTAATTCATCTAAGTCAGCATCCATTCTTAAAATTTCTAATAGCGCTATGCGCCCTTTATACCCTGTGTAATTACAGTCTTTACATCCTTCAGCATGGAATGCGGTTGTTAAATCAAGTCCGTCATTGCCAAGCAACTTTTTTTCCAGCTCTGTAATAGGCTGTTCAGACTTACACGATTTACACAATCGCCTAATTAATCGCTGGCCAATCACACCGATAATATTACCCGACATTATGTCTGGTAAAACACCGATATCGAGTAACCTTGGAAATGCACCTATTGCAGAGTTTGTATGCAGCGTTGAAAATACTTGATGACCCGTCATAGCAGCTCTGAAACCCATTTCAGACGTTTCTAAATCACGCATTTCACCTACTAGGATAATATCGGGATCTTGTCGCATTAAAGATCGTATCCCTTCTGCAAAGTCCATCTTTGATGAATGACCAATTGATGATTGCCTAATCATTGGAATAGGGTATTCAACAGGATCTTCAAGGGTCATAATATTCACTGATTCATTATTCAAATAACTTAACATCGAATATAACGTAGTTGTTTTGCCGCTACCTGTTGGCCCAGTAACTAAAATAATCCCTTCTGGTCGGGCCATCATCAGTTTCAATAATTGGCGATTTTCTTCAGCTAAATCTAGTTTTTCTAAAGGAACAATAGATTTTTCTCTATCTAAAATCCTTAGGACAAAATTCTCACCGTGAATGGTGGGTTGTGCAGCCACACGAAAATCAATGGGATGCCCAGCAACTTTTAGATGAATCCGCCCATCTTGCGGCGCTCGAGTTTCTACCAAATCCATTGCTGACATGACTTTTAAACGAACTACAATTGATGACCAGTACTTGTTATGCAAACTCCTAACCTGATGCAATACCCCATCAATTCTATAACGGATCCTTAAAAAGCCTTCTTCCGGCTCAAAGTGGATATCAGATGCGCCGCGTTTCACTGCATCTGTTAGAAAAGCGTCTACTAGCCTTACTAGTGGATGGGTATATTCAGATGCTATTAAGCGCTGGCTAATAGCATCATACTCTCCCGTTTCAATCTCTCTTAAAATACCTTCTATAGATAATTCATAACCATAAAAGTGGTCAATGTTGCTTTGAATTTCTTTAATTCCAGCCAAAATTGGCATAACTGTAATATCGGCTGGAATAATAGACTTAACTTTGTCTAAGGCTATGATATTGAAGGTGTCAGCCATTGCGAGCTGCAATGTTTTATTTTCTTTATTGTAATTGCATGGCAAAACGTTTAATTGTTCTGCTAAAGATTTACTTATTAACGCTACAGCATCTTCATCCGGAACAACTTCTTCTAAATTAATCGATTCATCGCTAGCACCGTCACTTAATACTTCCTTTAACAGGGTTTCAGTTAAAAAACCCATATCTATAAGAACCTTTCCTATCTGGCTCCCAGAAATTTTCTGCTCTTGTAATGCAATTTTAAGCTGATCACCTGAAATAACACCTTTATCAACTAGCTGATCACCCATTCTTTTTTTTGTTTGGGGCTCGCTCATTTCACTTCTCGTAGTTCTTGCAACCTTTTCGTTATCGCACTCATATCTGTACGATTAGATACATTTCCATTCAAACTGAGCGCCTTTTCATAATAAGTAATCGCAACGGGTGTCTTTCCAAGTTGATCCAAACTAACAGCCAAGTTGTAGACAACTGAAACGTTGGTTGGCTGTAATGAAAAACCTTTAAAATAAACTTCTTGAGCCTTTAACCATTTTGACTGTTCGGAATAAGATTGCCCAAGGGCCATTAAAATATTTACATTATTAGGGTCTTTGCTAGATAGCTCTTCCAGCACTTGTTGTTTAGCCAAAGGCACTTTATCTGAATACGTTTGTAGCAATCCTAATTGTGCTATCGTGTTCGCCTGTTCTTGAACAAGTACTTTCTCATATAGAACTCTTGCGTTTTGTGCTGCCCCTATAATACTCTCTATATTAGCGAGCCCTAATAAAGCATCCACTTGATTGGGGTTTGATTTAATAATTTCGGAGTATTTCGATTTTGCTAACCCCAAGTTGCCTACTTCAAAGGCCTGGTATGCAGAGTCCAATTGTGAATAAATACCGGTTGAAATAACTCTTTTTTTAATTTTAATACCCGTCTCAACACTAATACTCGGCGACACTTCTTGCTCATCCGTTTTGAACACCATTTCTGTATTTTTGTTATTTGAGCTGGTAGTTTTTGTAACCCCTATAAGTGACTGTGAAGCTTCCACTTCTTTAGCTTTTTGTTGCTTTTGTTCTTTAAATTCCTCAAATAAAGGATCATCTTCTAGAATTTTGTCAGATATTTCATTTATTGATTCATTTTCTAAGTAATACCACATCCCAACCAACAGCAAAAAAAATGCAATAATAATTACTGATATGGCGGATGCCTTTTTATGAGGGGGTTTTCTAGGTTGCCCATTCCCTACAGCAAAAACATTTAAGCTAGTATCAAGGGTTATGTCAGCAGTTAACACTTCTTGGTGTTTTTTAGCCCTAGTAGCGACAGACGCAATAGACAGTGGTGGAATGATGCTTTCAAATTTAACCTCATCTACTTCTTCAAGTTGAATCTCATTGATGCTAGTTAAACTTTGTCTACTTACATCAACTTCATCGACAGGTTTTGTACTTTCTTCAAATGCTGGTTCATCAATAGATAGCTCTTCAAAATCAGTAGCTTGCCCTTGTTGCTCAATATCGTTGCTTTTTTCAGCATTTTTTTGTTTTTCAGCCTGTTTTAAGGCATCTAGCAACAAGCTCATTCTGCATTACCTGACCTTGAGCTCTCTACTGCATTTTCAATAAAGCGTTTATATTTTGCAAACTCACCACCTAACGATGGCTTATTCGCAACAATGGGTTTTAGAAATATAACCAATTCAGATTTAGACGCCTTATTATCTTTATAACTGAATAAATCACCCACAAACGGTAACTTTGACATTTGCGGAACTCCGTCCGTGCTATTGCTGCGGTTATCTTTCATTAAACCACCAATAACCGCTACATCACCATTTTTGACGCGTAAAATAGACTCCATTTCTCGAACGGTTACTTCAGGAACTAGACTCTCTTGGTCCCCTAAATCTGGGTTTGGGTCACGCACAAATCCTAGTATACGTGATATGGTCGGTCTTACATTTAGTGTTACTTCATTGCTAGCGGATATTTGTGGTGTCACACTCATTACCAAACCAATGGGGACTGTATGAATAACAGACTCAAATGTAGGGGGCGTCACTACGCCATCTGAAACAATTGCAGGCGTAACTTTCAATGTAAAATATACTCGGTTATCCACTACTTTCAACAAAGCTGTTTGGTTATTTAACGCCATTATCTTAGGTGATGATAATACTTTAGCATTACCAAATTGATTAAGTAACTTAACCGTCGCTGTCACATTAAACTTATCGCCTGTCGCAACATACTTGAGTGCCGTGGTCGGTGCGTCCAATAAATTGGTGCCCGTCAGCGATTGCTGAAAACTAAACCCGTCTCCTGTAGGGTTTGTTAATAACCGACTCCAATCAACACCAGCCTGGTAGTCATCATTTAGCTCAACTTCTACAATGGTTGCTTCAATAAAAACCTGACGCTGCACGCCTTCTAATGCTAGCTCAAGGTAGCTTTCAACCTCGCGATGCTGTCGCTGTGTTGCATTCACCGTAATCATGCCACTTTCTGGACTAGCCATTACATTTTGAACGCTTGCAGCAGAACCTCCTTCTTCCCCGGCTTCTCCATCAACTGGTTTTGTTTGCTCTACTTGACCAGACTCTGAAGTGCTTAAATCGCCAATTGCTCCTGAGGAGGCCGTCTCATTTTTTACTACTGCACTTTGTCTAACAATGTTTCTAATATTATTAACGACTGTGGTCCAGAACTGGTGTGTCGTGTTATTCGTAATACTGGTATTGGATGTATTGCCAAATGTAGATTCTGTTCCAGCGCCACCGCCAGTTGAAGATACTTCTGTCGCGATAGCAATAGTTGCTTTACTACTCCTATCCATATTCACATAACTAACTTCGTAGTGTTTTAGGTAGGCCGCATCTAATTCAACTCGAATAATGCCATTTACCTGAGCGTACCGGATATCTAATTGATTACTGACTCTTTCTAGAATTTCTTCAAATGTCTGATCAATAGCATTTAGCGTCACCTCGCCTGATACATCTTCAGCTATATCTATATTGACATTCGCATCACGCGCGATTGCGAACAATAGCTCTCGAACTGGCACGTCATTTACAACAACTGTAAATACTTCCATTTGTTTTTTCGAAGATGGTTCCTCAGGTAAGGGAGTGAATTGCAGTACCTGTGGTGGCTTGCCAACTTGCTTAGGTGTTTCCTGTATATGTTGGTCAGACGGTTTAAATGAAACTGTATTGCAAGCTGAAAGAGCCAGGGCCGTAAAAACCGAAAGAACTATTGAATGAATTTTCATAACAAGTTGTTTTATTACTTTCTTTGAAGTGTAGACGTTAAAATGGAAATTACTAGTTCACAAAAAATAATATTTACTCCTATTGTACTGATTTCACTAGCTAAAAGATAAATACAGAATCCAAATTGATCTTTTTTTATTTCTTAACATTAACAATATACGGTTTATATTTGAGCATTTCTGGCGATAGGTTACTCAACGCAACCTTAGCTTGATAATAATTACCAAACTCACCGTAATAAACAATGTAAATATTATTAGGTGTTTTACTAACATAAAATTTATTTTCAGCCTGCTGTAAGACGGCAGAATGCAGATAGTGCTCCACTCTTTGAGCTGACCCAGAAGTTTCAGTCATTAACCGTATAGTATAAACACTATTTGTAGTTTTAACCCATGCGTTAAAAGCACTGAGGCGAGATTGTACTAGGTTGGTTGATAAACCGAGCTGATTAACTTTTTCATTTTTTTCATCAACGTCGTCTTGGTTGCCGTCTTGGTTTAAGTTATGCACTAGATTTTTTAGTGTGTCATTAACAATAGTCGTATCGTTAACAGGTAACACAGTCTCAGCAAAGAGGCCTTGATTGTTAAGCGGCATTAAGAAATATGCAGCAGGAAACACGCAGGCTGCAAAAAACACTGTTAATACGGCAAAATGCCATGCTTGGGGGGGGGTATGTCCTTTTAAATTGTCTTTTAAAGCCAATTTAACATGCTTCGTTTCAACCACTGGGCTTTTTTGAAGAAATGCAGCCAATAGGGACTTATCTGCCAACACATTGAGCCGCCTTAAGGTTCCACCCGCATATTTTGTTAGTCTTTTTATTGCCTTTTTGTCAAAAATTGCTCGGCCTTGATGGCCCGCCTTCTCAAGGCGAAAACGCAAATACTTGTCGGTCATTTTCCAGTCTAAAGGACTTAAATAAAAGCTATAAGTGATTCTTTCTCGCAACTGTCTAACGCTAGGGCTATCAATGTGCTCATCAAGCTCTGGTTGCCCAAACAAGATAATCTGTAATAATTTTTCTGTTTCTGTTTCTAAATTGCTCAATAAGCGAATTTCTTCTAGTGTTTTAAGCGGCATTTGCTGCGCTTCATCAATCAGCAGCACAACTTTTCTACCCTCTTTGTACAGCTCTAACAACCTTTTTTGTAATAGATGCAGCAGTTGAATTGATTGTTTTTCAGGATCCACCTTTAGGCCTAAGTCATAAGCTATTGCGTAGAGCACTTGCTCAGCTTGAATATTCGGGTTTAATAAAAAAACAAAAACCGCGTTATTTGGCGCTTTTTTAATCAACATACGAGACAACATGGTTTTCCCACTGCCTACCTCGCCCACAACTTTCACAATACCTTCGCCAGCATTTAGCGCATACAAAATAGCTTGTAAAATTTCACCTCTTTCTGCGCCACTAAAAAACAATGACGTATCGGGTGTAATGCCAAACGGTTGTTTTTTTAGTCCAAAATAGTCTAGATACATAAGCCTAAGTCTAACAGGGTAACGAGTAATATACTAAGCCAGTTTAATCTCAACAGGGTCGCTAAAACTTTATGAAATCAACACCCAATTGATCGTCTTGAAAATGTACTTTAACCGTATAAATCGGTAGCTTAAATCAATTGAGTCTTGTATTTGACTCTTTTAATTCGGTGTTTAAATTATTGGCACCACTAGCCATTATGTAACGACTGAGTTGGACGCAGGGCCCATAATCGAGCAGGACATCGTGCGTATTAGGCATAATGACAGCGTAGATGACTTAAAACGCAAAGGTCAGGATAATGAAAAAATTGTACTATCGCGCGCGATAAGACGACATCTTCAACACGAAGTTTTAGTCTATAAAAACCGTTGTATTGTTTTTGATTAAAAAACTGTTATCGAAGAGACGACCATGAGTCGAAAAACTGGGCAATGTTTATATGGATCCATACTGTACGAAATTAGCGCAGACCCCGCGTTTTCAGCCAACTGTCATTGCACCCACTGCCAAAAAGCCACTGGATCAGCATTTTCGAGCAATATTGACATCCCGTTGGAGGCGTTTAAAATAACCGGTAACAGCTTAGGCGATTACGTTGACCAAGGCGACAGCGGACAACCATTACACCGCTACTTCTGCAATCAATGTGGTTCGCCTATATACACAGTAGCCGATAGCATCCTAGGTGTAGCCATTGTGAAAGTAGGTACGCTAAACGACACCTCTGGCTACCAGCCCGAGGTAAATATTTGGTGCGCCTCAAAAATGCAGTGGTTAAAACAAAATAAAGCGATAGTGGACTTTGATCAGACCCCGGACAAATAAACGTTAGCTGTTAATCAATCGGGCTGTCTATGGCCTGAATATTAGGCTCTATCTATTAACAAGCTGATATTAAATAAATCCGCGGCTGCTAACGAGGTGCGGGTTGGCTCAAATTGCATAATCCAGTACAGCACGCCTAAGCCCATCAATACGGCTATTATTGATAACACCAGCATAGCGTAGGTAAATATCCTTGTAGCTTTATTATTGTTCGACATGAGACGCGGTTAAGTGCAAATAATTAAGTAACGCGGGATAATCAAACGGCCAACCCAAATCATTTTTACCGTTAGGATCAGCGAGCACCGGAATACGTGTACCGTATTTCTCAATTAAAGACTCTGACTCGACGATATCGACTATTTCTATCTGATAGCACTCGGAGTATTGCGCTAACAATTGTTGTAACAAAGACTTCGCTTGTTCGCACAGATGGCAACCATCGGTAGTATAAAAAGTTAACTCAGTTATCGTCTGGGTCATAAGCGAGACTCGGCGCTAGCCAACGTTCAATATAGTCCAACGATTCACCTTTACGCTCGGCATAATCTTCCACCTGATCTTTTTTCAGCTTGCCCACATTAAAGTACTGCGCATCTGGGTGCGCAAAATACCAGCCGCTCACCGCGGCCGTTGGGTACATGGCAAAGCTTTCTGTTAACTCGATACCGACGGCTTGCGTTGCGTCTAATAACGAAAATAAAGAGGCTTTCTCAGTATGATCAGGACACGCGGGGTAACCCGGTGCGGGACGAATGCCTTTATATTTTTCACCAATTAAGTCTTCGTTAGCGAGTGTTTCCTCAGGCGCATAAGCCCAGTATTCTTTTCTGACCCGCTGGTGCAAACACTCCGCGAACGCCTCTGCTAAACGATCAGCCAGGGCTTTTAGCATGATCGACTGGTAGTCATCGTGCTCTGCCTCAAAACGTTTCAGGTGCTCCTCGATGCCAATACCCGAAGTGACTGCAAACGCGCCCAGGTAATCGTTAATACCCAATTTTTCAGGTGCGACGGTGTCTGACAGGCAGTAATTTTTACGCCCGGGTGGTTTAATATTTTGCTGCCGTAGATGATGTAATACAACGCGTTCTTTCGTGCGCGATTCGTCTTCGTAAAGCACCACGTCATCCACACGACTATTGGCTGGGAAAAAGCCAAACACCGCGCGCGCCGTTAACCACTTCTCGTCGAGAATTTTTTGCAACATTTGCTTGGCGTCGTCAAATAAATCGCGTGCTGTCTGGCCGACGACTTCGTCGTCTAAAATTTTCGGGTAACTACCACTCAATTCCCAGGTTTGGAAAAATGGCGACCAATCGATAAACGGGGCAATTTCGTCCAAGGGATAATCGTTAAGCACCTTGGTACCCAAAAAGCTCGGCGTTACAGGCGTATAACTACTCCAATCAATTTGCGCTGCGTTGTTACGCGCGTCGTCTATATTTAGCTGGCGTTTAGTAGATTGCCTGCCTTTGTGTCGCTCACGCACTTCGGCGTACTCTTCGCGAACTTTATGCTGGTAATCATTCGCTGCGTCTTTATCCATTAATTTACTGAGCACACCAACGGCTCTTGAGGCGTCGGTGACGTACACGCTCGCGCCCTTATATTGCGGCTCAATTTTAACCGCAGTATGCGCGCGCGAGGTCGTCGCCCCACCGATCATCAACGGTATTTTAAATTCCTGACGCTGCATCTCTTTCGCCATATGCACCATTTCATCGAGCGATGGCGTTATTAAACCACTCAGGCCGATAACATCGACATTGTGCTCACGCGCCTGCTTAAGAATCGTATCCGCAGCCACCATCACACCGAGGTCTAATACCTCAAAACCATTACACTGCAGCACGACACCGACGATATTTTTACCGATATCGTGCACATCGCCCTTCACGGTTGCCATTAAGACTTTACCGTTACTGGCGATTACATCGCCTTTTTCTTCTTCCATAAACGGCATTAAATACGCCACCGCTTTTTTCATCACGCGCGCTGATTTAACCACCTGCGGCAAGAACATTTTTCCAGCGCCAAACAGGTCGCCCACTACGTTCATACCATCCATCAAAGGGCCCTCAATCACGTGCAGGGGCCTTTCCGCCGCTTGTCGTGCGAGTTCGGTATCTTCATCGATAAATTCGGTAATGCCTTTAACCAGCGAGTGCTCTAAACGCTGATTAACCGGCCAAGAGCGCCATTCCTCGGCTTCTTTTATCGCTTCCTCTGAACCATCATCGAGATACTTAGCCGCCAGTTCCAATAAGTTTTCAGTTGCGCTAATACCCTTTTCTGGCGTACGGTTTAAAATCACGTCTTCAACGCACTCACGCAGCTCTTCAGGAATATCATCGTACACGGCCAACTGACCGGCATTAACGATGCCCATATCCATGCCTGCCTTTACCGCGTGATAGAGAAACACCGCGTGGATCGCTTCGCGAACTTTATCGTTACCGCGAAAAGAAAACGACACGTTTGACACACCACCAGATACCATCGCGTGCGGTAACGTTTGCTTAATAACTTGAGTGGCTTCGATAAAGTCGACCGCATAATTGTTATGTTCGTCGATACCGGTCGCTATGGCAAAAATATTTGGATCAAAAATAATGTCTTCGGCGGGGAAACCAACCCGTTCGGTGAGCACCTTGTAGGCACGCGTACAGATTTCGACTTTGCGCTCGAAGGTATCGGCCTGTCCGCTTTCATCGAACGCCATAACGATAACCGCGGCGCCGTAACGCATAATGGTTTGAGCTTGATCGATGAAGTTTTCTTCACCTTCTTTCAGGCTGATTGAGTTGACGATACCCTTGCCTTGTACGCACTTTAAACCGGCTTCCAGAATATCCCATTTGGACGAGTCAATCATTACTGGCACAACAGAAATATCAGGCTCTGCGGCGATTAAACTCAAAAAGCGAACCATCGCCTCTTTTGACTCCAGCATGCCCTCATCCATGTTGATATCGATGATTTGTGCGCCACTGTCCACCTGTTGACGAGCCACGTCTAATGCCGCTTCGTAGTCTTGCTCTTTGATTAAACGTTTAAAGCGCGCTGAACCGGTGACATTGGTTCGCTCGCCAATATTGACGAACAGGGAGTCTTGCGTAATGGTCATCGGCTCAAGGCCCGACAAACGGCACGCTATTTCTATTTGCGGGATTTCTCTAACCGCACAATCGTTCACCGCTTCTTTCATCGCGCTGATAAATTCTGGCGTGGTGCCACAACAACCACCAATAATATTTAAAAAACCGCTCTGCGCCCATTCTTTTATGTGCCCGGCCATATCTTCTGGCGTTTCGTCATAGCCACCAAATTCATTCGGCAAGCCCGCATTCGGGTGCGCGGACACGTAAGTATCGGCAATACGCGACAATTCTTCGATGTATTGACGCAATTCTGCCGCGCCTAAAGCACAGTTGAAACCAATACTAAGCGGCTTAATGTGGCGAACAGAATTCCAGAACGCTTCGGTCACCTGTCCAGACAGGGTTCTGCCAGAAGCATCGGTAATCGTGCCAGAAATCATCACCGGATAATGCACCTTGTTCGCGTCAAAGTATTGCGCAATCGCAAACAACGCGGCTTTCGCGTTGAGCGTGTCGAAAATTGTTTCTACCAGAATGATATCGGCGCCGCCTTTCAACAAAGCCTCTATCGATTCGGTGTACGAACCAACCAATTCATCAAAGCTGATATTTCTAAACGCGGGATCGTTCACGTCCGGTGAAATACTCGCGGTACGATTAGTTGGACCCAATATTCCCGCGACAAAGCAGGCGCGGCCCGGATACTTTGCCTCAATATCATCGGCCGCCTGACGAGCGATACGCGCTGATTGCTCGTTAATCTCGAATGATAGCTCCTGCATATCGTAGTCGGCCATCGCCACGCGCGTTGAATTAAACGTATTCGTCTCAATAATATCCGCGCCCGCTTCAAGGTACGCCAGGTGTATAGCTCGAATAGTCTCTGGCTGGGTCAGGGACAATAAATCATTATTGCCTTTAACGTCGCTTGGCCAGTCGGCAAATCGGTCGCCGCGATAATCTTTTTCGCTAAAGTCGTATGACTGGATCATCGTTCCCATCGCCCCATCGAGTATTAGAATTTTTTTCTGCAACAGGTCTAAAAGCTGGCTATGTTTTTTCGTCTGAGTCATCGGTCAAAAGTTTATTAAATTTTTTCTAATCGCCTATTTTACGCTTTTAGCCAGCATACTGGCACTTGTTGTTAACAATTTATTAATCTACCATCGCAACAACGATAATTAATAAGGCCTTTCTTTTGCCGAATTTCTCCAAATACCCTCCAACAAAGCCCATCGTGTTGACAATATCTGGGCACGACCCTACTGGCGGCGCTGGCATTCAGGCGGACATCGAGGTAATACACAGTCTGGGTTGCCATCCGTGTTCCATCATCAGCTGCTTAACCGTGCAAGACTCCAGCACCGTACACCGGCTAATGCCTCTAAATGCGGATGACTTAATTGAACAAGCAAACGTGTTATTTGAGGACCTGCCCATCGTGGCGATTAAAATTGGTCTCACCGGTTCTATCGTTTGCGTTGATGCCATTGCGCATATTCTGCAGCAACAACCAACAATTCCTGTGGTATTCGATCCGGTTCTGGCTAGCGGCGATGGAACCCCTCTGGCCAGCACACAGTTGATTAATGCGATAAAAAACACGCTGTTGCCATTAACCACCGTGCTAACGCCGAACTCAATAGAGGCCTGTCAATTAACTGGATTAGCTATAAATTCACCTATTGATGAAGTCGGACTGGCGTTATTAGACCTAGGGGTTAGCTACGCTTTAATCACCGGTGGCCATGAAACCGGCGCTACTACTATTAGCAATCGCCTCTTTCAGCGTAACAAACCGACTGAGGTGTCTAAATGGCCGCGACAAGCTGGTGAATTTCACGGCTCCGGCTGCACGCTTGCCTCGGCGATAGCGGCTTTTATTGCCAAAGGGCAACCGATAAACAGCGCTATCGAACTAGCCCAGCGCTATACAGATAAGGCGATAAAAGAAGCTTTAAAACTGGGCAAGGGGCAGCTTTTTCCAAATCATTTCAGCGTATGAAAACGCCGCTTCTGAATAAAGGGCTTTATGCCATTACACCCGACATAAGTGACGCTGAGGTATTACTCAAAAAGGTCGAACAAGCGCTGCAAGGTGGCGTGTCGTTACTACAGTATCGCGACAAAATCAGTTCTGCTGATGAGAAGTTGGACAGAGCGATGGCTCTACAAGTTCTTTGTTTAAAGTACCGCATTCCACTGATTATTAACGACGACGCTGAACTTGCCTTGGAATGTGGGGCTGAAGGCGTGCACCTGGGGCAATCCGACGGTTCCATAAAAGAAGCCAGAGAATTACTGGGTAAAAAAGCTATCATTGGAGCGACCTGCCATCATCAGCTCGAACTCGCTATAACAGCAGAACGGCAAGGCGCCGATTATGTCGCTTTCGGCCGGTTTTTTAATTCTCGAACTAAACCCAGCGCGCCGTTGGCCAGTGTTGAAACATTGATTGCGGCAAAGAATAGTGTATCTATCCCGCTGGTCGCTATCGGCGGTATTAATCACGCTAATGCGGGCTCGCTCATCAACGCTGGCGTAGACTATATTGCCGTCGTAGAAAAAATATTCTTAGCTGACGACGTTACCCTGAGTTGCCAACGTTTTTGCCGCCTATTTTAGTGTTAAAGCGGCCACGTCCAGGCTACGTGCAAGGCATTAACATGTGGCTTAACAGATTCAGTGGCGCCTGGGAAAATAGCAGACGGCCCACTGTATGTTTCTCTAACAAAACGCTCATAACCCACGTGAAGCTCATTACCTGACTGGGTTTTCCAGCTAAGGCCAAGGGTAAACTGCTGAACCGGATTTGGCGTTAACACACTCAAACTCGTTGCTTCTATGTCTTCGTCATGCGCTCTTTTACCATAAGCGTAGCCCGCTCTTAGCGTGAGTTTTGGCGAAGCGAAGTAGGTCAATCCTAATCTATAGTTCGTTTGATTACGATTCCATCCAAACGCGCTACCCGAGGCGCTACCAATCGGTGGATCACCTGCCGGTAGCGAATTCAGCACACTATTAGCGAGTGCTTTTACTTCATCAAATTCAATACGCTGCACATCCAGTGCAATAATCCAGTCATCATTGGGTTTTATTGCCGCGCCGATGCTGTAATTGGCGGGTATATCAAAACTGCCTTCGGCAAATAAGCCTTTATATTTATCAAACTCTTGCATATAAACTTTTGAGGAATACGCCGCGCCTAACGATAACCAGGGCGTCATTTCACCGTACCAGCCCACGCGAACACCTGCGCCTAGAGCAACGTCATGTCCATTATTAGTGAATTTAGTTAAATACTTAGATAAAGGTGCTAAACCTTGTAAACCAAACGCCTCAAAACGCTGTATTGCAAATAAGGGTGACACACCAATGCTATGCCCCGGGGCCACTTTCCAGGCGATGGTCGGCGCGATAATGAGCTGGGCCAAATCAAACCCCGCAGCATCACAACCTAAGAAAAAATTACCGGGTTTTGTGCCGCACTCAGCTGGATTTCCATTACTTTCCGGAATACCGGTTGTTCCCGTGTATTCACTATTCAAACCACCATTCGCATACGCGGTAACGCCCACCGTCACATCACTACTGAGCTGATGCGCGTAGGCAAAATCTGGAATAATAAAAAAAGAATTTCTACTGTCATCGGCAAAGTTGTATGCGGCGCCAGGTCCGGTGGCACCCTTTCTTTCTACTGTTCTAGTCGGATTAAAAAACTCTGCGCCAATTTCAATTTGATTGCCCGCAGCGGTTAGCTTTCCGGGGTTTGAGGCGCCTGCATAAGCATCCTCAGCCACCGCCGTTACCGCCCCAGCGGTCTGCTTAGCCACGTGACCGTAACCGATAGAGAAATAGCCACCACCTGCAAAAGCATTACTTGATAACACAAGCGCTAAAAAAGTAACGCCAATTGATAAACGTCGTGAAAAACCGTGTGCTGAACGCATAAACTCTCCAAAAGGATCTTATTATTTACTAACCATATTAACAGAAACATCAACCACCAATACATTCATTCCTTAATCAGCAATTTATCGCAAAAAGACTTACTTACCTATTAAATGGCTATCGCTTATCGTCTCAAATTTAAAACAAAAAAACCGAAGCCATAACGACTCCGGTTGCTCTTAAAAATTAAAATTTATTACTTAGGTAAACGCATAATCGCTTTCAGCGTTGTTCCCTTTTCTGAATCAGCTGCCGCTTCATTGATTTGATCAAGGTCATAGAACTTAACCAATTTATCAAACGGAAATTTGCCCTGTTGATAAAGGCTAATCAACCTTGGAATAAAGATATCAGAATTGGATTCACCTTCCACGATACCGCGCAATTTACGATTAAATAGCAAGTGGTTAATATCTAGCGGAATAGTCGTACCCATTGCTGGCGCACCAATAATACCAATTTCACCGCCGACACAAGATGACAAAATCGCCTGACTTAAAACCGGCGCGACACCACTGGTTTCAAGAACGTAAGCGATACCCAAGCCACCAGTTATTTTTTGGATTTCTTCAACCGGATCAACTTCTGCGGCATTAATGGTATGCGTTGCACCTAGTTCTTTAGCCAACTCTAAACGGTTTTCTTTAACGTCAATTGAAATGATCGTCGTGCAGTTTGCCACCGCCGCACCCATAACGGCTGAAAGACCTACCGCTCCCGCACCATAAATTGCAATCGCACTACCCGCTGGTGGGTTAAGCGCATTGAGTACTGAACCCGCGCCTGTTTGTACGCCACAACCTAATGGGCCAAGCAATTCAAGTGGTGCTGTTTTATCAACTTTAATCGTGTTGCGCTCATAAGCCAGTGCGTGAGTAGCAAACGAAGATTGTCCAAAGAAACTACAACCGACTTCTTCACCTGCTTGATCATGAATAGTACAACTACCATCAACCGCACGCCCCATAAAATTAGGAACAAAAGAATTAGCACAACTGGTTGGGTCACCACTGATACAGGCATCGCATTTTCCGCAGGTATAGAAGGTTAAAACCACGTGATCACCTGGCACCACTTTAGTCACATTGGCGCCCACTTTTTCTACCACACCTGAACCCTCATGACCGAATACCATAGGGAGAGGAACCGGGTAATTTTGGTCGCGACAGGTAAGGTCAGTATGGCATAAGCCAGCACCAACGATTTTAACTAAAACCTGATCAGCAGATGGTTCTGCCAATTCCATGGTTTCAATTTTGAAATCACCTTTACCTTCCCGAACTACCGCTGCTTCAATCTTCATACGCTCACTCCTAAGTTACTTTTATATTATAAAAACAGGGCCTCTATATAACCCTGTACTGAGCCATATAAAAGCATCATCTTTTTCTATCGTCAAACTAAAATTTGATTAATGGAGACAAATATCATTTCAAACCGGCGACCCCCTGTTTCACACCCTCACAAAAAAGCCCAGGCTTTCACCTGGGCTTTTTTATCGAACCTTTAAATCAGCGTTGCTTATTTACCATTCATAGCTAGCCGTTAGGTATAGGTTTCGGCCTTGCCCCGGCACTTTGTCGCCTATGGCAATATCCGATCCCATCGCTCTATTAATAGCGGAGGTATGGTCTGCATAATTTTTATCTAGTATGTTTTCTATACCCAAACCGAGGTTAAAGCCTTGCGCAGGCTGAATTTCTCCGCGTATATGAAGCAAGCCATACCCCGCTGATTTCATCTCGCCGTTATACTCAGAAACATCATTTTGCGCCGTATACGCCTCAACTTCTGCTGCTATGGACCAGTTGTCCTGATCAAAAGTTAGTTGAGCACGTGTATTAAGCGGCGCTATACGATAAAGATTATCTCCGCCACCATCGCGGCGGCGACCACGAACATAACTGACCGTACCATCTAAACGCCAGCTTTCCGCTAGTTCATAACCCCACTCTACATCCATACCGTAAAGTTCAGCATCGACATTGGCAAACTGCAATACGGTCATATTGCCATTATTCATCATCCCTGCCACCATATTTGCCGCAGTCCCGCTTATTTCCTCGCCCTGAATATAGTCATTCACCCTGTGATAAAAGGCCCTCGGTGCAACATAAAGTCCGTTAGATGAATACTCGACACCCGCTTCAAATTGATACGCCACTTCAGGGTCGAGATTAACTTCACCAATATAAACGCGGTTATCGGCTAAACCGCCCGTTGCCTCTAATGGAATCCATAAATAACGTTCCTGATACGATGGTGAACGTGTTTTGCGTGCGAATCCAATCTCAACCGTTAACTCATCAGAAATGGACTGCCTTACAATCGCGTCAAAGTCCCAATTATGGTCTGTTTGCGATAAGCTAGAGCCATTAAACGTATCGCGTAATGTCGCAACCGCTAGCATCATTCCTGCCATACTGCTATCCACTTTATCCGAGTCCATCTCGACCTGCGTATAACGCACACCCAGCTCTAACTCTAAGCCTTCAACAATATCGCCAATCCATTCACTGAATACGCTATAACGATTACGTTGTGCACCGTTAAAGTTATCCACGTAAAACATCGCGTTAGTTGGATCGGTAATTAAACCATCGTGAGTAGATTGGTCCCCCTCTAGACCTAAACTTAGGCTTCCTGAAGAAACCGGCATTTTATAAACCATAGACAAGCCACCACCATCAACCGTAGTTAGGTTCTGACGATACTTATTGGCCATCGAACCATTTTGGCGCAGGGTAAAATTATTCATCAAATGGCGCATATCCTGGTAGTAATACGATGTTTTTAATGAACGCCCTTCACCCAATTTCACACTATAATCTGTTGAGAAAATACCACCTCTTACCCAAATAATATCCATTGGTAATGAGGGCGATCCAGTATGACCCGTATCATTATTGCTGTAGTTAAACGCTAATTCGTGCGCACCGAATTTTGTACCGTACCCAACGGTATATGCATCACGATCATATTGGCTTGGGTCAACGGATTTGCTGCCGTCAAATTCATAGTCATCACCCTGTTCTTTACTAAGGCTCGTATGAAATCGGTGGCTATCATTGGCATAAGTGCCCAATACACTACTGGTTAAACCGTTATCAGCTTCGCTATAACCGAGCGATGCCATGCCATGAAATTCAAATACATCGCTATCAGTGAAATGCGCTTTACGAGATTCCGCAGACATTGAACCACCTATCGTTTCGATACCACTACTAACTGGTGCTATACCTCTGTAAACCGTTAGGTTCTCAGTTAATGATGCAGGAATATGACTCAACGGAGGATCCATACTATTCGGCCCTACCTCTTTCCAGGACATGCCATCGACAACTGAATTAACTCGGCTACCAAATAAACCGCGGTAAGAAGCGATGCCTGTAAGAGGTCCATTGCGGTTAACATTTGCACCCGGCACCCTTTTTAATAGTGAGGCGGTGTCCTTCAACACCGTTGAATCTGGCGCAATACCAAATTCACCAGGACGCATACGACTACCCTCGACCACAATGGTTTGATTATAGTCATCCGCTGCATAAACCGAAGCTGCTAACACAGCTGTTGATAATAGGCTTAACTTGGCTCGTTTCATAACACCCTTCTTTGATTTTTCGACAAAGTAAATTTTACCGACTCAGGGAATTATTGGAATGTGGCAAATTGTCGCACCCCTCCATACAAATAAAGCCAAATGCTATTGTTGCTACAGATTCTTGAGGGAGATGGGTATCAAAATGGCATGCGACAATTTGAGACTCTCCCAAAATAACTAATGGGTAAATAACGTAGTGTTCGCTGCCGCGAGGGGCACTAGTGCCCTATGGGTGCTGAGCCTGCTTTGTGGCGAGTTCCGCAGCGGTTGGAAAAAGCATCTATTCTGAGGGCACCTTTAGGTGAGGTAGTGGGATGGCATTTTTCTGGTTACTCTTTTGCACCCGAGGGCACAAGTTATCGCACAAATGATAAAACTGTGTTTGGCTCAGCTATGTTGCTATAGACAAAAGAGTAACTCGCCCAACAGGGTGAAACCCAATGTTGAGTAATGAGGCAAAGCAAATTGTTTTCGCTACCGATCAACGTTTAAGGTGCTAGCCAATTTGACTTTAAAAAAACATAACGCCCTTTTTTATAGATCAAAGGGCATTGCTTATATTTTAAGACCGCTTCCTGGCCGCAATACGCATCCGCAAAGCATTCAACTTAATAAATCCCTCTGCATCTTTTTGATTATACGCACCACCGTCATCTTCAAAGGTAGCGATATTCTCATCAAACAGGCTATCCGTTAAGGACTCTCTACCAACGACAATGACATTCCCTTTGTACAGCTTTAAGCGAATACGTCCATTCACCGTTACTTGCGACGCATTGATCATCGTTTGTAACATTTCACGTTCAGGGCTCCACCAGTAACCGTTATAAATAAGGCTAGCGTAACGCGGCATAAGCTCGTCCTTCAAGTGCGCGACTTCCCGGTCAAGGGTCATGGATTCTATCGCGCGATGCGCTTTTAGCATGATGGTGCCGCCTGGTGTTTCATAACAGCCTCGCGCCTTCATGCCAACGTAACGGTTTTCCACGATATCGGCACGGCCGATACCGTTAGCGCCGCCTACTTTGTTCAGCTCGGCTAACACAGTTGCTGGCGACATCGCCTGGCCGTTAATGGCGGTAATATCACCTGCTTTATATTCAAGTTCAATGTATGTCGGCGTTTCAGGCGCTGCTTCCGGCGATACGGACCAACGCCACATATCTTCTTCAGGCTCGTTCCATGGGTCTTCCAAAATATCGCCTTCATAAGAAATATGCAGTAAGTTCGCGTCCATTGAATACGGTGATTTTGTACCGCGCTTCATTTCAACCGCGATGCCCGCTTTTTCGGCGTAAGCCAACAGCGAATCGCGCGAGGTTAAATCCCATTCACGCCACGGCGCGATGATTTTCACATCCGGTTTTAACGCATAAGCGCCGAGTTCGAAACGCACCTGATCGTTACCCTTGCCCGTCGCGCCATGCGAAATGGCGTCGGCGCCAGTTTCATTGGCGATTTCGATGAGTCGTTTTGAGATCAGGGGACGAGCGATGGACGTGCCTAATAGGTATTCGCCTTCATAAATAGTATTGGCACGAAACATTGGAAACACGAAATCACGGACGAACTCTTCTTTAAGGTCATCGATATATATTTCTTTGATGCCATAGGATGCGGCTTTAGCGCGAGCCGGTTCGACCTCTTCGCCCTGGCCCAGATCAGCGGTGAAGGTAACGACTTCGCATTCGTAAACGTCTTCTAGCCATTTTAAAATAACCGAGGTATCTAAACCTCCTGAATAGGCAAGAACTACTTTATTAACTGCTTGTTTTGACATAGTGAGTGGCTCGCGTCTTAAAAATGATAATGCGAGAATTATACCCGATTGAGAACCGCTTGCGCCCTAGAGGGTATAACTTTGTTAATGCCGTTTAACTCAGCGCTATCCTGTAATTGAAATATCCACTCGTCTATTCAATTGTCGGCCGCCAGGGTACCTGTTTGTTGTTGTAGGTTTGCTTTCACCATAAGCCTTGCTAACAATCCTGTCTGCTTTAACGCCTTTCGAGAGTAAATATTTTTTAATCACGTCCACGCGTTTTTTTGACATTAATAAATTGATCTGGCGCGGGCCTTTACTGTCTGAGTGACCCTCTAACACCAGTTTGGCATCAGGTTTCTGTTGCCGTATATATTCCAGCATATAGTTCAGCTTTGCCTGATCTCGTTCGTTTAAACTCAGCGAACCCGAATTGAAATAAATGTGTCTGAACGGCTCTGCTCCAGCTATTTTCAAACGAACACTACCTTCTCGTTCGTCCAGGGCTTCAGGGTCTGATAACGCTACCACCTGCTTTTCGGGCATTCCACTCTCAATTAAAAATTCACGAACTTTACTTACCCGCTTATCGTGCATCCCTCGCCCATCTTTAACCGAAAATCCATCAGTACCATCTATTAAATCAATTCTTTCAGTTTCGCCTGCTTCTTTCACATACGTTACAGCTTTAGTTAATAAGCGCCTATTTTTATGCGTAATATCGCTACTTAAGTTATTAAACAATGACAATTGATGATTAACATCGTTTCTACTAAACGGTAATAAGCTTTGTCGGCAAGATTCAAACTGCCCTAGAGCGCCGAGAAAATTTACCGATGAAATTGCCACGCTAACGGGTGTATTGCCCTGTTTCGCCTGATAACTGAATTGCGGGAAGCGACCATTGGATAACTCTTGTAGCATACGCTCCGACAGGTCGCTATTAACCACAAGCTGGTGCGCAGACGCTTTAACCGAAGCCAGTTTAGTAGGTGACGCGTCGTGCATCCACACGGGCGGCACAGCAGCCAGCATCGCGGTTTGAATTGGCGGCACATAGGACTCGGCGCTAAGAGTGAAATTTACTCGCTCACCTGATTTTTGTTCGAAAACACCCTTACCGTACTGCGGCACGGTATGGCTTAAACGACAGACCACTCGGTTCCCCGTAAACTGCCATTGAGAATCGGTTACCGACGCCTGATATTGTTGCGCATTCGCCTGGGCCGCGAACGCAGTCAGAATTATCGCAAAAAGAATCGTGTTAATTAGCTTCATACCAGTGGTATCGGCCAATTACGGCAGAACTTTACTGCTTTTTAAGCACTTAAAAATTTATCCAGGCATGCCATAAAATCAATGGGGGACTCGATATGCGGCCAGTGCCCCGTATTCGCTATCGTTTGCCATTCAGCCTCTGGAAATCGCTCGTCGATCAACGCCTTATAACGAGGAGCTAAATAGCTAGAATTAGCCCCTTTAATAAACAGACTGGCCTTGTTAAAAGTGCTATACAGCCGCTGATCAGGAAAGCCCATAATCGTATCCATATTGGCTTCAATACTTGCTAAATTTACTCGCCACTGATAGCCACCCGAGGCGTTATTGATTAAATTTTGTAACAAAAATTGGCGCAAACTCACGCTGTTAATTTTTTCTGCCAAATAGCTATCGGCTTCTTTTCTAGATTTAATACTATCCAGCGGTACGTGAGAAAACCCGAGTAAAACCTCGTCGAAGTTATGCGTATACCTGACCGGCGCAATATCGACGACAATGAGTTTACTCAATTTATCCGGCTCAGATAGCGCCAACTGCATGGCGACCTTACCTCCCAGGCTATGCCCTAAAACGATGGGGTTTTGCAGCTTATGTTGGTCGATAAACTCGATAACGTCCGCCGACATAGCGGGGTAGTCCATCACCTTATCGTGCGGTGAAGAACCATGATTACGCAAATCGAGTGCGTAGACCGTGTAGCGATCGGACAACTGCCTGGCTATACTCTGCCAATTACGCGCACTGCCAAATAAACCGTGTAATATTATTAGCGGCGGTAGGCCTTCAGCCGTTTGAGAGAAATTTAACCGCATCTACAAACCAAGCATCGACTCCTTCAAGGATTTTTCTGCTGGATCTTCCGATAACCAGATGCCAAATAGTGCTTTTTTAAACGCCAATGATGCTATCGTTTCTTTAATAATACTATTTTTTTTAATGATCACACCCTTACGTGGCTGGTGTATAAACTCAAAGACGTCACCTTCAATAATTTCTTCATTGAAGGCCGATAAAAACCTGTCTACCTGCGGTTTTATTACAGACATATCGCCTTTGGTAGATTTTTCAAAACCTTCGAGTGTGGCAGCACGCATTTTTTCAGACGTAATCATTGAGGAAGTAATATCCAGTCGAATAGCCATTAGCTCGTCTGCTTGAATGATGGCCGCAGCGTCCTCACTGTTTTTTTGCAAATACAAGGTCCCCACGTATAAGTCAAAAAACCATTTACTTCGAGTACCCGCACCGTTTAGCAGCAACTCATTATTCTCAAACTGTATTTTATCCGACAGCGTTATACCTCCAATTTGCAAAGCATAAGACGGTAATGACAGCAGCAAAATACACCCCATTATTAATAACTGACGCATAAATTTCTCCTTTTAAAATTCACTTCTAATTCTAAATCTGGACGTTCTGGTTATTTTTTCTTAATGTATAAATCTGTGATACTACCGGCTTGCATTTCTGCCGCAAAACCTAAGGTTTCCGATAGCGTAGGATGCGGGTGAATTGTTAGACTCATATCCTCAACATCAGCGCCCATTTCCAGGGCCAGTACGGCTTCAGCAATTAATTCACCTGCGTTTGTTCCAACGATACCAGCGCCTAAAATACGCTTTGTTTCAGGATGCCACAAAATTTTGGTCATCCCTTCATCACGACCAATACTTAACGCACGGCCACTGGCCGCCCATGGGAATACCGATTTTTCGTATTTAATGCCTTCGGCTTTAGCTGCCGTTTCGGTTAATCCCATCCAGGATATTTCTGGATCGGTATACGCGACCGATGGAATCGTCATCGGCTCAAAGGCTACTTTCTCTCCCGCAATTACTTCAGCGGCCACCTTACCCTCATGCACAGCTTTGTGCGCTAGCATCGGGGTGCCGACGACGTCGCCAATGGCAAAAATATGCGCCACATTAGTACGCATTTGTTTATCCACCGAAATAAAGCCGCGTTCATCGACTATAACGCCTGCTTTATCTGCGCCAATCAAGGTGCCATTTGGACGGCGGCCTACTGATAATAAAACGCGATCATAAACCGCTGAATCTGGAACCCCTTCGCCTTCAAAACTAACTTTAAGACCCGAATCTGTTGATTCAATAGCCGTTACTTTTGCTTTCAGATAAATATTCTCGAGCTGTTTAGATAAGCGCTTATGCAACGGTTTAACGAGGTCTTTATCGCAACCAGCTACCAATTGATCCATTAGTTCGATAACGCTTATTTTTGAACCTAATGCGTGATACACCGTGGCCATTTCAAGCCCTATAATGCCGCCGCCAATCACCAGCATGGTGCCTGGAATTTCGGCCAGCGCCAGCGCTCCTGTTGAGTCCATCAGGCGCTGATCTTCATACGGAAAGCCAGGAATTTTTACAGCTTGCGAGCCCGCAGCAATAACCGCATTATCAAACGATATCGTTTGACTGTGACCCTCGTTTTCAACGACCACTGAATGACTCGATGCAAAATTCGCATAGCCCGTTATAACCGTTACATTTCGCTGTTTGGCCAAGCCCGCCAGACCGCCGGTTAGTCGTTGAATAATGTTTTCTTTATTAGCGCGAATGCCATCAATATCTAACTTTGGTGCTTTGAATGTCACGCCATGGGCCGACATCTCTGCCGCTTCATGAATCACCTGAGCTTGATGTAGCAAGGCTTTCGACGGGATACAACCCACATTCAAACAAACCCCACCCAATGATGGATAACGTTCAATCAATACGACTTTTTTACCCAAATCTGCTGCGCGAAAAGCCACCGTATAACCACCAGGGCCAGCACCCATCACCAACACTTCTGCGTGCAAATCAGCACCCTTGATAACAGCAACAGCCTCAGGAATATCTTCTGTCACCGGCTTGCTTTGCGTTGGCGCAGACTCTGCGCTTTCCAGCCTTATTAATAAATCACCCTCGTTGACCTTATCGCCCAGTGCAACCAAAATTTCTTTAACAACACCCACCGCTGAACTTGGAATATCCATCGACGCTTTGTCGCTTTCCAGCGTTACAATACTGTCTTCAAGCGCAATGCTATCGCCCACGGCTACACTGATATCAATCACTTCAACGCCGTCGTCAGACTCGCCAATATCAGGAACTTTTATATCTATTAAATTAGCCATTACGTTTCCTACAGCAAAACACGTCGAATATCATTCAGATAACCAGACATCGCGACCATAAAGGCCGCCGCATCTGCGCCATCGATAACTCGGTGATCGTAAGTCATATCCAACGGCAGCATTAAGCGCGGAACAAATTCTTTGCCATTCCACACTGGCTGCATATCCGCACGCGTTGCGCCGAGTATCGCTACCTCAGGTGCATTAACTATCGGCGTAAACGCGGTTCCACCGATGCCGCCCAGGCTCGATATGGTCATGCAGGCGCCCTGCATTTCTTTCGGCGATAATTTACCGTCTCGCGCTTTTTTACTGACCTCGCCCATTTGTTCTGCTAAATCAAAAATATGCGTTTTATCGACGTCTTTGAACACAGGAACCACCAATCCGTTAGGCGTCGCAACTGCTATGCCAATGTTGTAATACTTTTTATAAATAAGGCTTTGCCCATCGGGTGATAAAGACGTATTAAACTGAGGAAACTCTTTTAACGCTGCCACCAGAGCTTTCATGATAAACGCCAGGAAAGTCACTTTAACGCCGCGTTTTTCCGCCTCCGCTTTTAGTGATTGTCGAAACGCTTCCATTTCGGTGATATCGGCTATCTCATGGTGTGTGACCATCGGCACATTCAACCAGGCTCTAGTTAGATTAGTACCCGTTAGGCGTTTGATTTTGCTGAGTGGCTTTTCTTCAATTTCGCCATATTTTGAAAAATCAATCGTAGGAATAGGCGGTATGCCCGTCCCAACGACGGTAGATGTTACAGCCGCACCACTTAAAATTTTCTTTACGTGGTTTTGAATATCTTCTTTTAAAAGTCGACCTTTAGGCCCAGAAGCCGTCGTTACCGTGGATAAATCCACACCGAGTTCTCGGGCAAACTTTCTTATTGAAGGACTCGCGTGAATATGACCCGCTGGACTAGACGGCAAACTCTTTTCAGCTGTCGCCGGGGCAACGGTTTTTTTAGCTTCAGACGCGCCTTTGGCTGTAGTGGTTTTAGCATCTGGTTTCGCCTGCGGGGCCTGTGCTGCCTCACTGGCTTGCCCAGACAGCACCACGATCAATCCGCCTTCTGCAACTTTATCACCCACCTTCACGTTAATTGCTTTAACGGTACCTGATGCAGTGGATGGTATTTCCATACTGGCTTTATCGCTTTCCAGCGTCACTAACGACTGTTCTTTTTCAACCGCGTCACCCACGGCGACGTTCACTTCAATCACCTCGACCGATTCAAAATCACCAATATCAGGCACATAAATTTCTACGTCCTGGGTCGTTACAGCCGCGCTTTTCTCGGTCACTGAAACTACGTCTGGGGAAATATCTTCTTTGTTCTCCTGATCGTTCGTTGCACCATCGCTTAGCTTTATTCGCATAACAACAGAACCTTTTGACACTGAGTCGCCGACTTTAACCAGAATTTCTTCCACGCTGCCGGCTACTGACGAAGGAATTTCCATGCTGGCCTTATCGCTTTCGAGCGTTAATAAAGCCTGTTCTAACTCAACAACGTCGCCTACTGCTACCAATACCTCTATAACTTCTACTGCATCAAAGTCGCCAATATCGGGGACCGCTACGTCTACCAAACTACCCATTAAAATTCTCCTCTACTCGACATGCCAACTTACACTAACCATGGCGCAGGCTTTGAAGCAGCCAGGTCGTACTTTTCTAACGCTTGTTGCACAATCGTCGCCTCAATTTGTCCCGTATCCGCCAACGCGTTTAACGCAGCGACCGTTACGTAATACCGATCCACTTCGAAGAATCGACGAAGATTTTCACGCGTATCGGAACGGCCGAATCCATCCGTGCCGAGCACGGTGCAATGCTTACGAATAAATGGACGAATTGAATCTGCCAATAAACGCACGTAATCTGTTGAAACAACAACGGGGCCGGGGTGGTCGTTTAAGCACTGCGAAACATAAGGGATTTTCTTTTCCTGCGTCGGCTGCAAACGGTTTTCTCGTTCACAGGCCTGGCCTTCTCTGGCAAGTTCGGTAAAGCTCGTACAACTCCATAAATCCGACTCAACCCCCCAGTCGTCTGCCAGCAGTTTAGACGCAGCGATCACTTCATTAAAGATAGTGCCAGAACCCAGTAATTGCACGCGCAAAGCGCCTTTTGCCGCGCTCTGTTTGAATAAGTACATGCCCTTAATGATGCCTTCTTCTGCACCCTCTGGTATGGCTGGGTGCGCGTAGTTTTCGTTCATTACCGTCAGGTAATAAAAAACGTCTTCCTGATTCGCGAACATACGCTTCAGGCCATCGTGCATAATCACCGCCAGTTCATAATTAAAGGTCGGATCATAAGAAATACAATTGGGCACCGAAGAGGCCCACAATAGACTGTGCCCATCTTCGTGTTGAAGCCCTTCGCCATTTAGTGTCGTTCGCCCCGCAGTCCCGCCTAGTAAGAAACCGCGTGTTCGTTGATCTGCTGCTGCCCAAATTAAGTCGCCGACGCGCTGAAAACCAAACATCGAATAGAAAATATAGAACGGAATCATCGGCACGTTATGCGTCGAATAGGAGGTACCCGCCGCGATCCAGTCACACAAACCACCGGCTTCATTAATGCCTTCCTGGAGCACCTGGCCATTTTTATCTTCTTTGTAAAACATCAGTTGTTCTGAATCCTGCGGCGTATAAAGCTGGCCCACTTGAGACCAAATACCGAGCTGACGAAATAAGCCTTCCATGCCAAAGGTTCGCGATTCGTCGGGAACAATGGGCACAATACGTTTACCGATCTCCTTATCTTTTAACAGGATATTTAACAACCGAACAAACGCCATCGTGGTTGATATTTCACGCCCTTCAGATGTTCCTTTCATCATCGGTTCAAACACTGATAGCTCAGGAATTTTCAGAGCGTCTGATTTTTCACGACGAGCGGGCAGATAGCCACCCAGGTCATCGCGTTTCTTTTTCATATACTCCTGTTCAGGCGAGCCTTCTTCAAAAGTTAAATACGCCAGGCTGTCTACGTCTTCATTCGAAATCGGCAATTCAAACTTATCTCTAAAGTGAAGCAAGGCGTCATGGCTCATTTTCTTTTGTTGATGCGTCGTGTTTTGCGCCTCACCAGACACCCCCATGCCATAGCCTTTAATTGTTTTGGCTAGAATGACGGTTGGTTTTTCAGTTTCTTTACACGCAGCGTCGTAAGCGGCAAAAATCTTGGCCGGATCGTGCCCGCCCCTATTTAAATCCCAAATATCTTTATCGGACCAGTCTGCAACCATCGCCTTTAGTTCGGGGGTGTTGAAAAAGTGCTTGCGAACGTAGGCACCGTCTTTCGCTTTCATGGTTTGATAATCACCGTCGACACACGCCATCATGCGCCTACGTAGGTGCCCTTCGGTATCTCTCGCCAACAGTACGTCCCAGTGACGCCCCCAAATAACTTTTATAACGTTCCAGCCTGCGCCTCTGAATTCGGACTCAAGTTCTTGAATAATTTTGCCGTTACCCCGAACAGGCCCATCAAGTCGCTGCAAATTACAATTAACGACGAAGACTAAATTGCCGAGTTTTTCGCGGCCAGCCATACCAATGGCTCCTAACGACTCTGGCTCGTCCGTTTCACCATCACCCAAAAAGGCCCAAACGTTTCTACCTTCTGTTTTGGCAAATCCGCGGTCTTCGACATATTTCATAAAGCGCGCCTGATAGATAGCCATAATCGGCCCCAGACCCATCGAAACGGTCGGAAACTGCCAAAAGTCTGGCATCAACCAGGGGTGCGGGTAAGAAGACAGACCACCACCATCAACTTCCTGACGAAAACCATCCATTTGCTGCTCGCTTAAACGCCCCAGCATAAACGCTCTTGCATAAATTCCAGTGGCAACGTGACCTTGCACGTACACCAGGTCACCACCGTGCGTTTCACTAGCGGCGTGCCAAAAATGGTTATAACCCACGTCATATAAGGTGGCAGAAGAAGCAAAACTTGCAATATGCCCACCGACGTTGGTATTTTTATTTGCTCGAAGCACCATCACCATCGCATTCCAACGAACATAAGATCGGATCTTATGCTCCAACGACGTATCGCCTATATATTGCGCCTGTTGCGGAATCGAGATAGTGTTGATGTAGGCCGTTTCTGCGCTAAATGGAATTTCCGCGCCCGCCATCCGCGCTTTTTCAATCAACGTTTCGAGCAAATAATGCGCCCGCTCCCCACCTTCGTGCTGAATCACTGATTCGAGGGCATCAAGCCACTCCTGGGTTTCTTGTGGGTCAACGTCATCGGCACTATAAACGGACGGGGATTTGTTACTCATGAAACTCACTCCAAAACTCTAATTTTTATTAAACAATATCTCTCGGTAGTCAAGTTGACTGCTTTGAATTTATTCTGCCTCTCACCCAAAACATTTTTCTCGACTATACTTAACAGCAATTCATATGCCAAATGCTATATGACTAACACGGAGGAGTAGTTCACCCCGTGACGATAACCAGACTTTCAGCATTTGCTATAAATTGATATTAGCACTTTACTCTTTTAATGAAAAAGCATATCCCTTACCCATATGACAAAAAACACTTTCTTAATACTAATTATAGCCGTACTAACTCTTTCAAACGCTGCCTATGCTGGCAAACTTTACCGCTGGGTTGACGCAAATGGCAAAGTCTCCTTCTCTGATAAGGTGCCCCCAAAAGAGTCGAAACGTGAACGCGATTTATTGAATGAAAAAGGGCGCGTCATCGCCACCAAAGACGCGGCGAAAACTCCAGAACAAATCCAGCAATTAAAAAAAATTAATGATTTACAGGCCGTTAAAGAAAAGCTTTTGCAAGAACAGTTGGCGCACGACTCTGCTTTATTAAACACTTTCCAAAGCGAAGCCGATATAGAGGCTTTGGCGAAAAGTAAATTCGCCATGCTTGACTCACATATCACTATTGCGATGGGGCAGTCTGAAACGCTTAAAAACCAGCTTATTTCTCATCAGCAAGCCGCGGCAAATTTTGAGCGACACGGGAAAAAAATACCAGAAAAGACCGTCTCTAACATCCAGTCTGCGCAAGGTCAGTTCGATAAAAATAAAAATGAAATAACTAGCTTTAAATTACAAAAAAAAATATTAGAAGAACAACTGTCGAAGGATACATTACGTTTTAAAACTCTTACGACGTTGTCTAAAGAAACGCCCAAAATTAACTCGGAAACGATACCGAATTTAGTACTCGGAGAACTCGTTTGCAAAGATATTAATTGTCAGGATTTATGGCAAAAAGCGTGTGATTTCGTGGCCCAGCAAGAAAATACCAATATCGCCTTCATTTCAGACAATTTGCTCTTAACAACTACACCGACGTTTAGCAACGCCATGGGCTTGTCTTTAACTAAAATTAATGACGGTAAGCATACAAAAATTCTGTTTGATGTTCGCTGCGCCAATTCAAAGGGTGGCAAAGAAACCTGTCAGAGCGAAAAAACGACGAGGTTAATAGAGGAATTTGACCGCTTAGACGATTAACTTCTGACCAGTAAAGTACCCATACCATTATCGGTTAGTAACTCCAACAGCACGACGTGTGGCACCCGCCCATCGATAATATGCGCGCTGTTAACGCCGGCATTTAAAGCGTCCATCGCACATTTTATTTTTGGAAGCATACCGCCATAAATGGTTCCGTTTTCGATTAACCGATTGACTTCAGCGATGGATAAGCCCGTTAATAACTCACCCTCTTTGCTCAGCAGGCCTGTCGTATTGGTCAACAATAAAAGCTTTTCTGCACACAACACCTCAGCCATTTTACCGGCGACCAAATCAGCGTTTATGTTATAAGAAGCGCCATCACTTCCCACGCCAATAGGCGCTATCACGGGAATAAAATCACCTTGCACCAATAAATTAACCACCGATGGGTCAATGCTTTCGACGTGGCCCACGTGACCCATATCGATTAACTCAGAAGCCTTCTCAGAAGACGCTTGCTGTGATGAAATCTTTTTAGCCCGAATCAAATCACCGTCTTTACCCGTCAAACCAACGGCAGAACCACCGTGTCGATTTATAAGATTGACGATTTCTTTATTGACCAGACCACCTAACACCATTTCGACAACGTCCATCGTTTCACTATCGGTTACGCGAATTCCATCAACAAACCGGCTTTTCATACCCAGCTTTTCCAGGTGCTTGCCGATTTGCGGCCCACCGCCGTGTACCACCACTGGGTTTAAACCCACTTGTTTCAATAGCACAATATCACGAGCGAAACCGCTTTTTAGCTCATTATCAACCATCGCGTTACCGCCGTATTTAATGACTATGGTTTTACCGGAAAACTTCTGTATATAGGGCAACGCCTCGCTTAATACGAGCGCGGTTTGTATGGGATCAATTTTTTTATTTTTCATCATTTTTTTATCTGCTTTTACACGCTGATTAAACCACAAGATAGCTACTAAAAAGGCAAGTTCAAGCCGCTATTAATGTTCAACATTTGTTCTCTAAAAATTTGTTTAATTCGCTCTAACGCGGGCTCATCATCAGCTTCAAACCGCAGTACGAGTGACGGCGTGGTGTTTGAAGCCCTGACCAAACCCCAGCCATCCCTAAACTCCACTCTCAGCCCATCAATGGTGATGACGTTGGCGTCTTCAAATTGCGCCCGCGCCTGCAACTGATCTATAAAAGAAAAATTTTCACCTTCACTCAGGCTGATATTGAGCTCTGGCGTACTAATACTATCGGGTAAATCAGCAAAAATTTCCGCCGTTGATCTAAATTCAGCCGTTACAATTTCTAATAAACGTGATGCGGTATATAACGCATCATCAAAACCATACCACCGTTCTTTAAAGAAAATATGCCCGCTCATTTCACCCGCCAGCTCTGCATTCGTTTCTTTCATTTTTGCCTTGATCAGAGAATGTCCAGTTTTAGACATAATGGGCTTGCCACCATGTTTTGCAATTACTTTAGCCAAATTTCGCGTGCACTTCACGTCATAAATGATATCCGCTCCGGCTTGTCGCGATAACACGTCTATCGCGTACAACATCATCTGTCGATCGGGCCAGATGATATTACCTTCTGAATCCACAACCCCTAAACGGTCACCGTCGCCGTCAAAAGCCAGACCTAACTCCGCCCCCTCTTCGCACACTTTTTCTATTAACTCTTTTAGATTTTCGGGCTTACTGGGGTCAGGGTGGTGATTGGGGAAATTACCATCAACTTCACAGTACAAAGGCACCACTTCACAACCCAAGGTTGATAGTAGCATCGGCGCAGCCTCGCCCGCGACGCCATTACCGCAATCGACAACGACTTTTATCATTCGACCGAGGCGGACATCTCTAGTGATGGTTCCGATATATTCTGGCAACATCATTTGCTCTTGATAAGTCCCCTCGCCGCTTTCAAATTCGCCTCTTTCAATGCGCCGATACAAGTTCTGAATGGCTTCACCAGACAAGGTATTACCTGCAATGACAATTTTCAGACCATTATAATTTGCCGGGTTATGACTCCCAGTAATCATCACCCCAGACTGGGTGTCCAGTTGGTGTGTCGCAAAATACAATACCGGCGTAGGTACTTGCCCAATATCAATCACATTACAAGCTGTCGATTGTATGCCTTTCGCAAGGGCTTCGCTTAGCCTTGGGCTATGCAAGCGCCCATCACGTGCGATAACGATTGTTTTCTGACCCGTATTTAATGCCTCGCTCGCGATCGCCTGGCCAATTAAATAAACGCCTTGTTCAGTTAAGGTTTCGTCTACAATACCTCGAATATCGTAGGCTCTGAAGATCGATTGAGACACATCCTGATCATTGCTCACCTCAACACCATCTTTCTCCATAAAAATTAGGTTAGCCGATTGCTCAACTTGTTTTACGACTGGTTCACTTCCGGTCTCTTCAGATTGAAGGTTTTCGGCTATATCTGCATCGTCAAACATCCCTTTTTTTCGACTAGCTGCTAATTTTCCACGGCCCTTTCTGGCGATTACCGCCTTCTTTACAGACGCACTAATTTTTTGGCGTTTATCTTTATCAGACAAAATATTCCCGAGCAAACCAATTAGCACGATAAGCAGCATCAAAAAAGCAACATAGCCCAGCACTTCATTTTGTCTAAAAAGCGCTTCTGGCTGCTGTTTATTAATGGTGATGTTCCAACGCGTAGCGGGCACTATAATAGTACCTAATAGTGCTCCTTTTTGCTCCGAGCGATCACCACTAGTAGCTAATGCCAGCCCTCCTTGCTTTAAGGTAAACCAGGCGGATTCAACCGCTAGTGCAGACTCGAAGCTCTTTTGCATTGCGCCTAATTCTAAACTGCTTAAAATCACGGCCAGGACCCGATCGTCCTTTATCACGGGCACAGTCATGGCAATGTGGCGCGCATCACTGCCCATCATGTGGACTTCTGGCATTTGTATTTTTTTCGAGGCGCTTGCTTTTCTAATCAAATCCAAACCCGCGTAGTCAAGAGGAGGAGAGTCAGTCATATCCGTCTGCATGATACCAGGGTGAATCACTCGTAACTTCGTCATATCGTCTAGCGACGCACGGTGCTCGGCAATCCAGTCACCGACAGCCACATCGCCAGCGTTCAAAGCCGTTATTAAAGCCTGGTCTTGCGCCAACACACCAAGTCCTTCATGCCACCTTTTCACTTGGGATGATAGAACGCTAGCCGCTTTATTTGCTCGTTGGTTTAATTGCTCAGTATCCTCAGTTTCCTGTTGTTCAATCTGCCCAAGGTACACATAAGCCGCAATTCCAGCGACACCTACCAGCAACAAAAGCGCAAGAACGATTTTTTTCATCGTTGAACTACCCTTTCCCCGTATGCCCAAAGCCGCCTTCCCCGCGGTGACTATCATCAAAAACATCAACCTGCTCGAACTCAACTTGCTCTACCGGCACAAAAACCAATTGGGCAATGCGGTCGCCTATGTCGATGGTAAATTCGGTGTTTCCACGATTCCAACATGAAACAAATAACTGCCCCTGGTAATCAGAATCTATCAGACCCACCAAATTGCCCAATACGATGCCATGTTTATGCCCGAGGCCTGACCTCGGTAAAATAACCGCTGCCAAGTTTACATCGCTGATATGAATAGCCATCCCCGTTGGGATAAGTTTCGTCTCCCCCGGTTTTAGTAACAGTGACTCATCTAAACAGGCGCGCAGATCCAGGCCGGCGGATCCAGTGGTGGCATATTCAGGTAAGGGAATAGATTGGCCTAAACGGTCATCCAGTAATTTTAGCTGTATTTTTTTCATGGTACCTTTTTGCTATTAATGTGACTAATTCACGGGCCAACTCGGGTTTTGGCATACTGCCTAATTGTTTTTCACCCTGATCCCAGTACACCGATAATGCATTGAGCTCGCTATTAAAACCGCTGTCTTTTCGACCTACCCAGTTAGCCGCAATCATATCTAAAGATTTATACTTCAATTTAGCTTTTGCATACGCTTCTAAGTCATCGGTTTCTGCCGCAAAGCCGACACAAAATGGAGCATTATATTGACTGGCTACAGTAGCCAGAATATCCGTTGTTTTGACTAAGTTTAGCTGCATTTGGGGTGCGTCTTTCTTGATCTTGTTCTCAATTTTTTCCTCGGGCGCGTAATCCACCACGGCGGCAGCCGCAATAAATATATCGGCAGCGCCTGATCTTGACAGTATCGCTTCTGCCATCTCGCTCGCGCTGACAACATCAATTCGAGCAACACCCGAGGGTGTTTGCAGCTGAACTGGCCCGGCCACCAAGGTAACGTGCGCACCAGCGTCCACACAGGCCTGCGCTAGGGCAAACCCCATTTTTCCAGAGCTATGGTTGCTAATGTAGCGAACCGGGTCTATGGCCTCTCTCGTCGGCCCTGCGTTTAATAATACGTTTAAACCCGCCAGCGCTCCGGTGTGGAAATGCTCGGTAACCGATTGAACCAAAGATTCCGGCTCTAACATGCGGCCAAAACCAACCTCACCGCAGGCTTGCACGCCTTCGCCCGGACCAAGAATAATAACGCCTCGGCTTTCCAATTTTTTTAGATTTTTTTGTGTCGCCTGATCGTCATACATGGCACGATTCATCGCCGGCGCGAGCATGACCGTTTTTTCTGTCGCTAATAAAATCGTTGTTAGCAAATCGTTCGCCATGCCAGATGCGAAACGAGCAATAAAGTCTGCACTGGCGGGCGCCACTAAAATCACATCAGGCCAGCGAGCAAGGTTGATATGCCCCATTCCCGCCTCTTCCTCAGCATCTAGCAGCTGGGTATGCACAGGCAAGCCCGATAAGGCCTGGAAAGTTAACGGCGTAATAAACTCCGTTGCCGCTGGCGTCATGACTACACGGACTTCAGCGCCTAAGGTTTGGCATTGGCGCAATACCTCCGCTGCTTTGTACGCCGCTATACCGCCGGTCACACCGAGCAATACACGTCTATGCTGAAGTTTATTCACGAGGTTTATTTAATAATTAATCAACTAAAGTTCTATTATGCCACACAACATTATATAAACTATGCGGTAACGGAATTAACAATATCAAGGATATGATTATGTCTATTACCGACTGGCCAGAACAGGACAGGCCGCGCGAAAAACTGCTCAGTAAAGGTGCCGCTGCACTGTCTGACGCTGAACTACTGGCTATTTTCTTACGTACCGGCACAAAAGGTGTTACCGCGGTTGATTTATCGCGTTTATTATTAAATCAATTCGGTTCGTTACATGCGCTAATGCACGCGAATCAGGTTGAATTTTGCAAAGGACACGGCCTGGGCAGCGCGAAGTACGTCCAATTACAGGCGGTGCTGGAAATGGCTCGTCGTTATTTGCGCGAATCGCTGGAAAGTAAGAGTGTTATTAATAACCCCGATGACACCAGACAGTTTTTAAAAAGCCAGCTCGCTCACCATCAACGAGAAGTATTCGCCTGCCTGTACTTAGATAATAAGCATCAAATTATTGCCTTTGAAGAGTTGTTTTTTGGCACTATTGATGGTGCCAGCGTACACCCTAGGGAGGTCGTCAAAAACACCTTGAAACACAATGCTGCTGCCGTTATTTTTGCCCACAATCATCCGTCTGGAAACCCGCAGCCTAGTCAATCTGATATTGATATCACCCGCCAGCTCATAAAGGCGCTACAACTCATTGATGTTAGAGTTCTAGACCACCTCATTATAGGAAGTGGCGATGCAACGTCTCTTACCGAACTAGGTCACATTTAGGCCATTTCAATGCGTCGATTTATCGCCAAAAACCAGGTTTTACTTTACTAAAGCAGCTCATTCTGGTATAAATTCGCACCGTTTCGCTGCAAACTACTAATCAATCAATTTTAATAGAGGTTTTATCATGTCAAAAGTATGCCAAGTTACTGGCAAGAGTCCAATAACGGGAAACAACGTTTCTCACGCGAAAAACAGAACGCGTCGTCGTTTTGAGCCTAACCTTCACCAACATCGTTTTTGGGTTGAAAGTGAAAATCGCTGGGTTCGTCTTCGCGTATCTGCGAACGGCATCCGTACCATTGACAAAAAAGGCATCGACGCTATTTTGGTTGACATTCGCTCACGCGGCGAAAAAGTTTAAGGATTAAAAAATGAGAGATAAAATTAAATTAGTTTCAAGCGCCAATACTGGTCATTTTTATACTACGACTAAAAACAAACGCAATATGCCGGAAAAAATGGAAATCAAAAAGTTTGATCCAACCATCAGGCAGCACGTTATGTACAAAGAAGCTAAAATCAAATAGTTTCCAGTCAAGCATACTTAAAAAAGCCCGCTATTTTAGCGGGCTTTTTTGTATCTCCGGCAAGGCGATATAAGCCATTCCATTCCTCTCAATAAGCCTTAACGCTTTTAAAAACTTACCCGCACACGGCCCTGCAAAACACTCGCCCGTATCCGCTTTAAACATGGCACCGTGGATTGAACACTGAACATATCGACCAGAGGTCGTTAAAAATTGATTGGGCGTCCAATTTAACGGCGCGCCAGTATGCGGGCAGCTATTTTTATACGCTCGTAAGGCTCCATCTTCTTCTCGCACGAAAAATCCTTCACAAGTGCCTTTATCAGCTAGCCCAATGCTAAAAGATTTTGAGCTCATGCAAATTAACGAAGCCACCTCGCCCGCCTCTAAATAGCGAACGCTATCAAGCTCTATTATTTTTTCCACCAACCTTTCTTTTTCTTTTCTAGAGTGTCTTCTAACGTAACATCCTGGTTCGCTATAGTTTGCATCGACAAGATCTTTTTCTTTAATGCCATGTTCATTTTCTCACTATTTTCTATCTTCACCTGCATGGCCTTAATGTCTTTCTCAGTTTGCTCGCGGACTAAATTAAGTTCGGACTTAACGATCTCCAGCGCATTTTTTTCTTCTTTATTTTCCGGCTCATCACCCTCAATAGTGGATGATGTTTCTAATTTAATTTCTAAATCAAGCAGGTAAGTCGCCGCTTCATCCAATTGTTTTTCTAATTCTTTAATACGGCTTTCAGCGCCTACGTTGTCACTAGCAGCGGAAGATTTTTTGACCACCTCTTCTATGCGTTGTTGTATATCTTCTTTTTCTTTATTAGATTCCGCCAACTTCTCTTCAAGCGCCGCCTTGTCTTTTTCGCCAGCATCCATTTTCTGCATCAATTCATCTATTTTAAGCGACGACAGCTCTGCTTCTTTTTGCACCGCCAATAATTGTTTTGCAAGCTCTGTGGTTTTGTCATCTTCATCATTAACAGCGCCAATTAAAATCTGTTCTTTTTCTTGCTCAACGCGCCGCAGAGACGATTCTAACTGTTTGATTTTTTGCTGTAGCTCCTTCGACTCTTCTTGCTCTATTGTTCGTTCTTGCTTTAATGATTCTAATTCGTCCTTAGTTTTTGTTACCGATTCAGACTCTGAAGAGCGCTCGCTTTCTATGCTCTGAAGGCTTAACTTTAATGCTGACTTTTCTTCTTCGGAGGCCTCAAATTTATTCGTCAACTCTATCAGTTGTTGCTTAAGTTCGCTTTCATCGGATTTGATGCCGGCTGACAATCTAGTTAGCTCTTTAGAGACTTCCTGATAACGCTGCTGCTCAAGCTGAAGGTCGTTTTGAGATTTATCAACCGCGTCGTTCAGTGCCACTATCTGTTGCTTAAGTTCGGCGCTAAACGCCTCATAAGAATCAACCGATGAGCGCTCTTTATCCTTATAGTCATTGACTTCACTTCGAGCCTTCTCTAATTGCTCTAACAAGACCTGCTGGCCGCCTGTCGAATCAGACAGCACCGCTTCCGCATCGATCAGCTTCTTTTGCAGCGTATCATTGTCTTCATTTAAAGACGCTAGTTTTGCATCAAGAGTTGACACCTGATCTCGGGAAAGTTTTAACTCGGCCTCAATTGTTGAAAATTTCTCGGACAACGCATCCTCAGTCTGTTCAAAATTTTTCGCCTGCTCATTCAAGGCAAACTCTGCAGCTTCATAACGCGACTGAGCATGCTGCAATAAGTCAGCTGATTCAAGGCGCCCAGCCTCTCCAGCTTGCGCCACCTCTTCGAGTTCATGAGTGAGAAGCTCCAAACGTTCTGTTAATTGTTGTTGGCCGTCCAAACCAGCAGATAGTTCATCCTGTAAAGTTGATAACTGTTGCTCAAGCTGTTCTTTTTCAGTCACCGTGGTTTGTAATTGTCGCTCTATATCCACTTTACTTTGCGAGCTCTCAGCCAGGCTTTTTTCCATATCAGACAAGCGTTGCCTTAGCTCACTTTCCAGGCTATTGTTGCCGTCTGTAACGGCGCTTAAAGATGCCTCAGCGCTATCCAGTTGCTGACGCATTTTTTCGGTTTCTTCCTCTAAGTTCAGTGCCTTTGTTTTAGCTATTTCTAACTCAGACCGAGCGCCTTCGAATTCTTTTTGCAGCTGGGCATTAGATTCTTTCAGTTCATCCATAACTGTTTCGCCGTTCTTCTCAGTTTCTCGAAGCGAATCTATTTCTTGCAAAGCTTGTTTGAGCTGTTCTTTTAATTGCTCTTGCGCATCCAGGGCATTCGTTAGACTGGCTTCCTGGCCCTGTAAGTTTTCTTGTAATGCATCTCGTACCACAACAACATCTGCCAGCTGCTGGGCCGAATCTCCTATCAACGATTCTTTTTCCGATAAACTTAGCTCTAACTCAACTTGTCGTTGGTTTGTTTCGATCAGCTGAGTTTTTGCCTCGTTTAATTGATGAGTGAGTAATTCAATTTCTGCCTGTCTATCGTGAAGCATAGAATCATTTTTAGTGCTCACTTCATCAAGAGAACTGAGCGTCGCCTCTAAATCACCAAGCTGCGCGCTTCGCTTTTCTAGCTCGCTCTCTTTTTCATCTAATTGTTTGCGTAAAGCACTCAGTTCGGCCTCAAATTCAACCGACTTAGATTCCGCATCGGCCTTGTGTTGCTGCAAAACTTCTAAATCATTTGCCCTGAGTTGCTCCAGTTCGTTCAAAGCCTCTTTTAATAAAGCATCCGATTCAGTCTTTGACTCTTCAATCGCGGCAAGATTAAAACTGACGTCAGTTAATTGTTCATTTAATGCTTGAATTTTTTCATCTTTTGCTACAAGACCCGACGTAGAGTCTAAGCTTAATTGCTCGACTTGCCGCTCCAATTGTGCCCTTGCTTCCAATAGTTCCCCGGCGCTGAACTCAGCCTCTTCGGCCAGCTTTTCCAGCTCAGCTTGACGAACGGTTAACTCGGAGTTCAGTTGTTCAGCATCCGATAGTTTTTGATCTAACTCTTGAACCTTCTCGGCACCTTGCTCTTGAGTATTATCTAATGTTTCTTTTAATCGGCCCAACTCAATAGCTTGAGCCGCCGCAAGCTCACCCTTTTCGGACAGTTTAGCGACAAGGTCATCGAGTTTTTGCTGACCTTCAACCATCAATTGGCTCGAACTTTCTACTTCCTGCAATGCGAGTTCAAGTTCGGTTCTTAGCTCCTCGCTTCGTTCTCGCTCTCCCAACAGCGCTTCATTTAGCTCAGCGTCACGACTAGACTCTGTCGCTTGTTTGGCTTCAAGTTGCTCTTCAACTACTTTTGTGGCGGCTCGTAAATCATCAACTGCTGTCGCTTGTTGCTCAACGTGTTGTTGCAATTTATTGCGTTCAAGCTCTAGCGCGTTGAGTTTTTCATTTGATTGCGCGCAGAGTTTTTTCAGTTCTAGAATTTTGTTTTCAGCTTCTTTTAATAATTTTTTATCTTCTGATGAATCCGTTTTTGAAAGGATGCTGATTTCACTTACTACCTCAACGGTTTCAGCTTTAACAACAGGCTCAGGCACTTCCTCGGCTAGAGGAATATCAATGCTATCGTGCATGCCCTGCATGCCTTCTTTTAAAATCAGCGCATTGAAACCAAACTTCAACAGTAAAAAGGCAGCCGCCTCACTGGTTCTGCCGTTTTCGCACACTAGCACTTGCAGCTGATCATGCCGTAATTCGGCAATTTTCATTCTAAGCGAGAAAAATGGGATGTTGACACTGCCTTCGATATGATCTTCTTCGAAGGCATCTGTGCCTCTAACATCCAGCCAATTGGAACCTTCGGCGACTTTGTTCTTACCCTCTTCAAAATCCACATACTTCAGAACGGGTTCTTTCACCAGGCTAATGAAGTTTTTCTTTGAAAGCCTGAGCATCTGGCCTTTACCCTTCATGCGAACGGTTACGTTCCTGGGGCTTCCAGAGAGCAACGCGTCCTCACCAAAAGCGTCGCAGCTGTGTAACTCTGCTAATTTGACCGGTCTTGCGGTGTCAGAAGCCTGACGGATCAACTCACAATCGCCGGATTTAATGATGTAATAAAAGTCGGCATCATCGCCCTGTTTCACCACCACGTCACCTGCCTCAAATGCAACTTCCTCCATCTGCATCATCACTTTTTGTAAGTTTGACGCTGGCAATCGCTGAAATACTGGGGACTGCAGCATGGTTGTCATCCAGTCGCCACCTTGAGCATCCACCTCATCAACTAAGTACGTTTGTCCCTCATCCTTTGGACTAGCCATATCAAGTTTATGAGTGGCAATACGCACAATACGCGTTCTAGATTTGGTCACCGCCTTAACTTTTCGAGGAATATGATGCGCGATAGCAAAACGGGCCGATTCGGATCCCGTGACGATGGTTTCCATTTCCATTTCGCCCGCATACAAACTGATCATTCCGCTTATTAAATAGATAAACTCTTTGGCTTCATCGCCCTGCTCAAAAAGAACCGTACCTTTCGCGCACTCTTCTATATCAACGCTGTTGCAAATTTCATCAAATCGCGCTTTAGGCAAGCTATTTAAAGGAATAAAATGCCTTAAAATATCGTTATTTTTTTGATTTGCTAGTGCGTTCATATGATCTATTTAGGGTAAATGACAACCGTCGTGCATTTATACAGTGTAGTGCATGCGATAAAAATGGTAGCGTTTGAACGGCAAAATTTAACTTTTTGCCAAGTTGATCACGCTCCATTCTTTGGTAATATAAATATGAGAATGAACGTCCACTAAGAGTTCATATTTTTCGGTTAGAATAACTCTAAAATACAAACCATTTAACTACAGGTAGTGCTTTGAAAGAAAATCAGTTCACATGGGTCAGTTTTTTCAATCGTTTTTGCTTCGCGGCGGTCTTAGTGTTTGCAAGCTATAACCCCGCGGGCTTATCGTATTATCACTGGGCGTTTAAAGACATACTTAATATTACACCCATTATGGCATTAACTGGTCTTGTTTTATTAATCGGCTGGACTGTCTTTATCCGCGCGACCATTCGTTCATTGGGCATTATTGGCATTACTCTGGCCTTTGCGCTTTTTGGCGTGTTATTTTGGATGATTATCGATTGGGGAGTCATTCCTGCGGATAGCGCTAAAGCCATGACTTATGTCACGCAAATTATTTTGTGTTTCATCCTCGCTACCGGTATGTCCTGGTCGCACGTGCGCCGTCGGATTAGCGGTCAGGTTGACGCAGATGATATAGATAATTAATTTTACGGAGAGTTAATCATGTCGACTTTCAGACCCTTTTTTTTACTTCGTGTAATACTTGTCTTTTTTAGCCTCCAGGCTCATGCAGCATTCCCAAGTTTTATGGCTGAAGGCCCATTACCTAGCCTGGCCCCTATTCTGGACAAAGTGACCCCAGCGGTCGTTAACATCGCCACCAAAAACTTCGTACAACAACGCGAAAACCCTCTGCTACAAGACCCCTTTTTTCGTCGCTTTTTTCAAATTCCAAACACACCAGCAAAGCGCTCTTCACAAAGTTTAGGATCTGGGGTTATTGTGGATGCTCAGAAGGGGCTGATCATTACTAATCACCACGTTATTGGTAAGGCCGATGAAATTACGGTCACCCTACGCGACGGACGCTCTTTTAACGCAACCGTTGTGGGTAGTGATCCTGAATCTGACGTCGCGGTGATAAAAATTAAAGCAGAAGGTTTAACTAAACTTAAAATTGCTGACTCTGATAACTTACGCGTGGGCGACTTTGTCGTCGCCATTGGCAACCCATTTGGGCTTGGGCAAACCGTCACCTCCGGCATCGTCAGTGCGTTGGGGCGATCTGGCCTGGGAATAGAAGGCTACGAGGATTTCATTCAAACCGATGCCTCTATTAATCCCGGCAATTCAGGTGGCGCACTCATTAACTTAAGGGGCGAGTTAATCGGCATCAATACCGCCATCATTGCTCCTAATGGAGGCAACGTAGGGATAGGCTTTGCGATTCCCAGCAATATGGCCATCAGTCTAAAAGACCAACTCGTTAAATTTGGTAAAACCAACCGCGGTCAACTCGGCATTAGTGTACAAGATTTAACCCCGGACCTCGCTCAAGCTTTTAACTTATCGATAAGACGTGGTGTTATCATCAGCCAAATTGAAAATGGCTCGCCGGCCGAAAAATCTGGCTTACATACCGGCGATATCATACTCAGCGTAAACGGTAAAAAAACAAAAAATAGCTCTAGCCTTAAAAATAGCCTCGGCTTATTAAGCGTTGGTGACCAGGCGACACTACAAATTTTGCGCAATAAAAAGCAGCAACGCGTCACGATCAAAATCGGTAAAAAGAAAACTGTCAAGGTCGACGGTCAGCGTCTCCATAGCCAACTCGAAGGGGCAACACTTTCAAACTTAAATAATGCTGATAAACAACATAACGTGAAAGAAGGCGTCAAGCTAACCGAGGTGACTCCCTATTCTAAAGCATGGAATAATGGCTTGCGCAAAAACGATATCATTACCCAGGCTAACCGCGTTCCTGTGCGCGATATCATTGCACTCATCAAAGCCTCCAAAGGCCATCAGTCTTTGTTATTAAACGTTCAGCGCGGCAATAGCGCCTTTTTCTTAATCATTCGGTAATCAATATGTCAGACAATCTTCGTCAATTTATCCCGCTTAATATCGCCATTATGGTGGTATCCGATTCGCGTACCGAAGCAACCGACACCTCTGGCAAAACACTGGTTGATAGACTCACTGAAGCCGGCCACCGCTGTGCCGAAAAGGCCATTGTGGCCGATGATATTTACCTGATTCGCGCGAAAATGTCCGCCTGGGTTGCCGACCCAGCGATTAACGCAATTATTTCGACTGGCGGAACCGGTGTTACCGGGCGCGATGGTACACCGGAGGCCATTCAACCCTTGTTAGATAAAGAACTGAATGGATTTGGCGAAGTATTTCGCGCCATTTCTTATGATGAAATCGGCACCTCGACCATACAGTCTCGCGCCATAGCAGGTGTCGCTAACGGCCACTATATCTTTTGTGTACCCGGATCATCTGGCGCCTGCAGGACCGCCTGGGATAAACTGATCAGCGCTCAACTCGACTACCGGACGCGCCCGTGTAACCTCGTGGAAGTGATGCCTCGCTTACTTGAAAAGTAAGCCAATTATGCAAAAATCACCATTTATTACGCTGGGTGCAACCTTAGCCTTTTTGGCGGTTATGCTCGGTGCGTTCGGCGCGCACGGGCTGAAAAACACCTTAAGCCCTGAGTTATTGGCTGTTTATCAGACCGCGGTTGACTATCAAATGTGGCATGCCATCGGCTTGCTTATTATTGGCCTTATTCAACTACATAAACCATCCGTATTATTAACCACGGCCGGCTGGTTTATGTTCACGGGCATTGTAATTTTTTCTGGCAGCCTATACGCCTTGAGCCTAACGGGCATTAAATTACTCGGAGCGATTACGCCCATTGGCGGCGCTTCATTTCTAATCGCCTGGTTACTACTCGCCTACACATCCATTAAATCTGAATAATTTTATTTCTATGTCTAGCGCTGAACAAAAAACGATTTACTTAAAAGATTACACCGTCCCTGAGTTTCTAATCAGCCATACCGAACTGCACTTTGAGCTGTCGGCCGACGACACCTACGTTCGTTCTCGCCTGAATATTCACAGGAACCCAGCTTGCAAGAAAGAGCAACCTGACCTGGTACTAATGGGGGAGGAACTCACCCTGGTATCCATTGTATTAGACGGCGAGGAGCTAAGCGAAGAGCGCTACAAACTTGAGGCAGAAACGCTCACTATCCAGCAACCTGGCGATGCGTTTATTGTAGAAATAACAAACCGTATTCAACCCGCCAACAATACCTCGCTCAGCGGTTTGTACCAGTCCAAAACAATGCTCTGCACACAATGCGAGGCCGAGGGCTTTAGGCGAATGACCTGGTTTTTAGATCGGCCAGATGTCATGTCTACTTATAGTGTCACACTTATTGCAGACAAAGACCTTTACCCGGTTTTATTATCCAACGGTAACCGCACCGATCAGGGACAGTTAGCAAACAACAAACACTGGGCGAGTTGGCATGACCCATTCCCAAAATCCAGCTACCTGTTTGCCCTCGTGGCGGGTAATTTAGCCTGCCTTAAAGACAATTTTACGACCTGCTCGGGGCGTGATATTGCGCTTGAAATTTATGTAGAAGAGCATGATTTAGGTAAAACCCAGCACGCCATGCAATCACTAAAAAATTCAATGCTGTGGGATGAGCAGGCCTTTGGCCGTGAATACGATCTTGATTTATATATGATCGTAGCGGTTAGCCACTTCAATATGGGGGCGATGGAAAACAAAGGCCTCAACGTCTTCAATACTAAATTTGTGTTAGCCAGTGAAGCAACGGCAACCGATACCGATTATGAAAATATAGAAGCGGTAATCGGCCATGAATACTTTCATAATTGGTCGGGTAACCGCGTTACCTGCCGCGACTGGTTTCAGCTCAGTTTAAAGGAAGGTTTCACCGTATTTCGCGATCAGCAATTTACCGCGCACCAAACCTCCGACGCGGTTAAGCGCATTAAAGACGTAAATATGCTTCGTACGCACCAATTTGCCGAAGACGCTGGGCCACTCGCCCACCCGATACGCCCTGATTCATTTGTAGAGATCAATAATTTCTACACCCTGACCATCTATGAAAAAGGCGCAGAAGTCGTGCGTATGCTGCACACACTATTAGGCGAAGACGGCTTTAGAAAAGGCTGTGATTTGTATTTTGATCGCCACGACGGACAAGCGGTGACTACCGACGATTTCGTAAAAGCCTTAGAAGACGCGAACGACGCTAATTTTGAGCAATTTAAGCGTTGGTACAGCCAGGCCGGGACACCCGTGGTGGACGTCAACAGCCAATACAACGCCGCAGAAAAACAGTTCACTCTGACATTCAAGCAAAGTTGCCCGAGCACGCCCAATCAGGAGACAAAAGAACCGTTTCACATTCCCATTCGAGTCGGTTTATTGAATAGCGCCGGACACCCTTGCCATTTAGGCGACATGCAAGGCAACTTATCAAATACCCGCGTGCTTGAATTAACCGAACATGAGCAGACTTTTGTCTTCACTCAATTTGAAAGCGAACCCATTCCGTCCATTCTTCGTGGCTTTTCAGCGCCCATTAAATTGATTCAGCAGCAAACTCTCGATACGCAATTATTCCTGTTTAAACACGACACCGACTCCTTCAACCGCTGTGAAGCAGGGCAAAACTGTTTAAGCCAACTGGTTTTTAATGCGGTCAAAGAAATACAAAACCAAACTACCCTATCCGAATTGCCAGAACCGTTAATTGATGCCTTTCGCCTCGTTTTACAACAACCATTAGACGACCTCGCGTATCAATCATTACTATTAAGCTTGCCAACAAAAGCCTATCTCGCTGAACAAATGGACGTTGTTGACGTTGATGCGCTATATCAGGCCCACCGTCATATTAAACAGGCTTTGGCCGGCTCGCTTAAAGACTTATGGCTGGCTAACTATCAGACTAACCACCTGATAAGCGCCGGTATTAGCCAAACAGAGGTCGCGCAGCGTAGCTTTAAAAACCTGTGCCTGGATTTTTTAATGACGCTGAACGATGAACCCCTTACCGAGCTGTGTACCCAGCAGTTCGCCCAAGCGCAAAATATGACCGACCAAATCGCCGCATTGGGCCAACTCAGTCACCTCGGCAGTGCGCAAAATGCAGCCTACTTTAACTCTTTTTATCAGCAGTGGAAGGACGAAGATTTAGTCATCGACAAATGGTTTACCCTGCAAGCCTGCTCAGAAAAAGCAGGCGCTCTGGATGGCGTAAAACAACTACTCGAACACCCCGACTTTGATATTAAAACACCAAACCGAGTCCGCAGTCTTATCGGCGCATTCGCCTCGGCAAACCCGCTACACTTTAACGCCGCCGACGGTTCGGGCTACACCTTTATAGCCGATAGCATCATCACCTTAGACGCCATCAACCCACAAGTCGCCGCGCGTTTAGCAAACTCACTTAGTCGCTGGAAAAAATTCGATACCCAACGTCAACAACTGATCAAACAGCAACTCACGCGCATTCAATCACACACGCCCTTATCCCAAGACGTATTGGAAATTGTTACGCGTAGCTTAAAAGCCTGAGTCGGTACTAATAAAGGAACTGTACTTTAATATTAAAAAAGAAATATATTTCCACACGCAGCTGAATTAAGAAGAACGCTTTATTCTTCATAGTAAAATTTGTAATCTGTGGCAATATCTACTCAGCGTCAGCTTGTGCCAGCAGGTTCGGTAAAACACCTAACAATATACTCAAGTACAACAATATCGCTCGAAAGCGCCTAAAAATGCTATTCTTCGCGTTAAAGCACGACCTCTTTTTAGCCAACTCATCCGGCCGTTCGTCAATATGACGCGATGGCCGCTTAATTTAGGATTTTTTTGTGACCAATAACGATGTTTTACGCCGCCTACGCTATACCTTTGATTTTAGCGATTCAAAAATGATCAAGCTATTTAAGCTGATGGATGTCGAGGTTGATCGCGAGCAAATTAGTAATTGGCTTAAAAAAGATGACGACGAGTCTTACGTTAATTGCACAGATAAACAGTTCGCTACTTTTTTAAATGGCTTAATTATTGATAAGCGCGGCAAACAAGAAGGGCCTTTACCCGAGATCGAAAATAAATTGAATAACAATATTGTATTGCGCAAGCTAAAAATTGCGCTCAATTTGCAGAATGATGAGGTATTAAATTTATTAACTCAGGCTGGTTTGTCATTGAGCAAACATGAATTGAGTGCTTTTTTCCGTCGCGCCGATCATAAACATTATCGTGCGTGCAAGGATCAGGTATTACGTAACTTTTTACAGGCGATTCAACTGAAATATCGATCCGATACGGACGAGCCTGCATTCGAGTGGCCAACGCCATAATATTTTACATTTCAGCTACTTTATTCTCGAAAGCACAAAAAAACGTTAATTTTTAACCGTTAAATCGTCATTCTTTTCCTAGTTTATTGCTTGATTCAGGCATTGTTTTTAACAAAAGCACTGATAAATCCCCCCAATAATCACTAATTTGTAAAAAAGATAGCCTTCGCACCTTAGCCACAAGCCTTATATCTACAGGCTTCTGTCGTTTCAGAAACTTTAAATTAACCTATATTTCTGTGTTTGCGTATTTAAGGGCACTAAACAGCTATAATGCCTAGGCAGAATTCTGCGATCAATGAAGACAATTAAAGTAGAGAGAAGAATATGAGTAAAGGTACAGTTAAGTGGTTCAATGCAGACAAAGGTTTCGGTTTCATCACTCCTGAAGATGGTGGTAAAGATTTGTTTGTACACCATTCAGAAATTAAAAGTGGCGACAACTATGCGACTCTTAATGACGGACAAGCAGTAGAATTTGAAGTAGGCCAAGGCCAAAAAGGTCCTTGCGCAAACAACGTTGTGCCTGTTTAATTTTACAGGCTGCTTTTTATAAGCAGCAACTTATAACATAAGCGCGACATCCGTAGCGCTTGGCCCCACACTTTCTTATCTTTCTTTAGTTGGTGTTCGTGTCGTTATGCTTACTTATACCGGCGGTTTAACAGCTGCCGGTGTATTTTGGTACCTGCTCGAAAAAAATACCCCTCTGTCTTTCTTGAGATAGTATCTTCATTCTGCGCTTTAGAAGCGTATGATGATTTGATGGGTAACATTCTAATCCAACATTACAAAGCTCCCCAGGGCGACTTACTTCTAGGTGCCTATGATGAACGTTTGTGCCTGTGTGACTGGAACACTAGAACGATGCGAGAGCGCATTGATCTTCGCATTCAAACGGCTTTAAACGCCGACTATGTTGAAGCAAACTGTGATGTGCTGGATGAAACAGCACGACAACTTGATAGTTACTTTGCGCTCAAGCGCCAGCAATTCGATTTACCCTTAATGATGAGCGGCTCTGCTTTTCAACAAACTGTCTGGCAAGCGTTATTACTGATCCCCTATGGAACCACGACGTCTTACCTTGACCTTGCAGAAAAACTGGGCAATAAGCAGGCCGTTCGCGCCGTAGCCAGCGCTAATGGAGCTAACGCGATAAGTATTATTATTCCATGCCACCGAGTGATTGCAAATAATGGTCAGTTGAGTGGCTATGCAGGCGGTACCGATGCGAAAGAAAGCCTGATTAGGCTTGAGCAACAAAAAACCTTACGTTAAAACCCTTGCTTTTGTAAACGCCTGCTCAACGCATACAACATGGCGGCCGTTGCACCCCAAATTCTTTGGTCTTGGTACGTTAATTCCCAATACTCACGCCATTGTTCCTGCCAGAACGTTTCTTTACGTTGGTATTTTGAAGGGTCAGCCAAACTGGAAAGCGGCACTTCAAATGCGTCGGCAACTTCAAAGGGATCTATATTGAGGGTAAACCCAGGGTCTACGAACCCAACAATCGGTACAACACTGAAACTGGTTACAGTTAAATAGGGTTCGATAAGTCCCGCAATATCGATAAAGCTTTCGTCAATACCGACTTCTTCATGGGTTTCTCTTAAAGCCGTTTGCACCGGCGTTTGATCAATGCTATCCGCTCGCCCGCCTGGAAAACTGATTTGACCTGGGTGGTGATGCAAATGATCGGTTCGCGTAGTGAGCAATACATGCCATTCATCGCGCTCTATCAAAGGCACCAACACCGCCGCATCTCTTAAACCGTCGTCGCGCTTTTGTCGGGGCCAGTCTTGCATGCTCGACAAAGGTTCCAGACTCTGAATGATGTGTTCGCGTTTCATAAGCCACTAGTTTACAACACTGGAGCGCTGCTATCGTAGTGTAGGTCCTACAATATCTGCCGATCTAAAAGTGAAAGTTCCATCTGCTCTATCCTTAAAGTAAAACTCTAGTGATAGCCGCATGGTTTCGAAGGCGAGTTCGTCCCATGGAATTTCGTGTTCTGCAAACAGGCGTGTGTCTAAACTTTCTATACCGCTTGAGAACTCTGGTTTTAACAACGCTGAACGGTACATCATATAAACCTGATTGATATGTGGCAGGTTAAATACAGCATACAGCTCGTCGGTTTTAACAACCGCTTGCGCCTCTTCCAGGGTTTCGCGCAAAGCAGCTTGCTCGGTAGTTTCGCCCAGTTCCATAAAACCCGCCGGCAAGGTCCAATAACCTTTCCGAGGGTTTATCGCGCGTTTGCACAGTAAAATTTTATCTTCCCAAACTGGGATACAACCCGCGATGATACGAGGATTTTGATAATGGATAATATCGCAGGAGTCACATACATCCCGATAACGGTTATCACCATCTGGAATGGTCGACTGGGTTTGATTGCCGCATTGGGGGCAATACTTCATAACCACTCTAGGCAAGCATTTCGTCTAACAGCTGATCTTCCAGTTCAATTCGATTAGCCAGCTGCTCACCTAGCTCAGATAGGTCATTCGCCAAATCATTCAAAATCATTTTTGGTGTTAGTGTTTGATATTTATCATTAAAATCTAATACCACTTCGGTTGCCTTAGAAATTTTAGGATAAAGGCGTTCAGCGGCATTGATAATCGCTTTACGCCTTTCACTACCATCAAGAATTCTTTGATACACGCCAAAATGACCGAGTGAAATATAATCGACCAACAATTGGCAAAAGTCTTCAATCAAGACTTCCATAGATTTGTTAGTCTTCGTTTCGTTCAGGCCCGCCACTACACAATACAGCGACCAAACTTGTTTACGTTCTTCTAATAATGCGTTAATCAAACTATTCGTTTGATTACGTTCCTTCAGCTGGACTACATTATCGTTTGACATACCATCCCCTTTTAAAAAATATATAGCTCTCTGTCACACTTTATGCCATTGCGCGCTATTCGACAATAAGTAATCGCTTATTCCCTTTTAATCTCTTGCAGGCAATTCTATACTCACCGCATCGCCCACGGTCATATTCAGGCCGGTTTCGGAGCGAGATATCCGCGTATTAACGCCCAGTCGATACCAATGGTCGAAACACGCTGCATCCGTCCAGCCAGGTCGAGTTTGCTCTCGCATACTAAGAAACGTTTCATAAAATTCGCTATATGGCTCTCCTGATTCGGGGTTTTTCATCGGAACCGCACAGCGTGCACATGGGTTGGATGCATGAATTTTCACTCGTCCAATTCGAACTTCTTTTGGCGCCTGTTCGCTGTGGAATAATTGATCTTCCCAAAAAGTTGGCGCAGGCGATACTTCTAAGTTCATCCGAAAGCGCGCCCGAACATCGTCCAGGGAAAGCGCTGGATACCAGGAAGCAACGGCTTTTAATGACGCCGTAGATACCATCGTTGGGCCAGAGGCGTTGATATCATCAGGAAAGCCCTGCTGCTTATCTTCTTTTAAGAAAACGGGCTGGCCTAGCTTTGCCGTAAAATAGTTTGACAATCCCTCTGCATCGTCTAATTGATACGTCTGGTTCTGTTCTGTATTTTCAATAAAACTCACCTCTCCCAACACCAGGTCAAAAATGGGTTTGAGCAAAAAGACTCGATTATTATTTTTAGCATTAATCAAGCGGCCTTTTCTATCGGCTATCGCCCAACGTCGGTCGTTACAAAGCGAACCGCCGTGCGTTATTGCCACTTCGTTCACCTGAACGCCCGGCAATGCTTTTATCGGGTAGACAAAAATCTTACTCAGAATTGTCACCAGGCAGTCCTCCCTCTCAATTATGATGTGTCCTTCGTACGCTTAAATACTTTTCACATGGGTTTAACTTTTCATTAATCTTATCACTATGGACATAACGTTTCTGCACAGCATTAATGACATTTTGCCAACCCAATGGCAGGAAATTTTTGCCTATAATTATCCGTTTACTCAGCACGCTTTTTTAGCGTCATTAGAAACCAGTGGTTGCGTTCAACAGTCAACCGGATGGCAAGCCCAGCATATTTTAGCCCACGAAGGCGGCAAACTAATCGCCGCGATGCCTTGCTATATAAAAACTCACTCCTATGGTGAATACGTTTTTGACTGGGCCTGGGCAGATGCCTATCATCAACACGGTTTAAATTATTACCCCAAATTACTGTCAGCTATCCCTTTTACACCAGCCACTGGCCCGCGCTTAATGTTTGACCAAAGCATACAATCCGATGAGCAAAAAATCAGCGTCATTAAAACCATCGGCCAGGCTCTACATGATAAGTTTGGACCGCAGGGGCTATCTAGCTGGCACCTGTTATTTCCAACAGCCGAGGTATCATCTCTGCTGGTCAAGTGCGGATGGCAACAGCGCGTTGGCATTCAATACCACTGGTTCAATAAAGACTACGCCTCTTTTGATGAGTTTTTAGCGCGTTTTAAATCGCGCAAACGCAAAACACTTCGCAAGGAGCGCGAAGCCATCGTCAGGCAGGGTATTTCTATGCAAGTGATCGTTGGGGCGGATATAAACGATGAAATGATGACTGAATTTTATCGCTTCTACCATTTGACCTACTTAAAACGTAGCGGGCAACACGGTTATCTTAATCTTAAGTTTTTCCACTTACTTCTCGCCAAAATGCAAGACAACCTGGTCATGATCAGCGCTACAAAAAATGGCAGCCTGATCGGTGCTGCCTTATGTTTTAAAGATGACAGCACTTTATACGGCCGTTATTGGGGCTGTGAACGGGAATATGAGTTTTTACATTTCGAAGCCTGTTATTATCAAGGCATTGAGTTTTGCATTAAAACGGGGTTGCGGCGATTTGACCCCGGCGCCCAGGGCGAGCACAAAATTGCACGCGGCTTTGAACCCGTTAAAACGCTGTCAAACCACGTCATCATGCAAGCAGATTTTAGTCATGCGATTGAGCAGTTTATCAACGCTGAAAAAACCCAGGTCGATGCGCAACTGGCGTATTTGAAAACCTTATTGCCTTTTAAAACGGAAACAGTATGAACCAAACTATCAGCGATATTATTGCGGACATTAGAGATCTTGAAGATAAGCTCGAACAACTTATCGCCGAGCAGCAACGCGATTTTTTATATCACTTCGAAGGCGCCAAAATAAAATTCGAAGCGTCTATTGTTGCTCAACAAAAAGCGATGAAGGTAGGCCTTATCGAGTGGCTCGCATCCAGCAAATTGCGTTCGATATTATCAATCCCTTTTATATATAGCATGATCGTTCCTATAGTTCTTCTACATATCAGCATCGAAATATTTCATATTATTTGTTTTAGCTTATATAAAATTCCTAAAGTAAAACGCGCTGATTATTTTGTCGCCGACAGGCATCTACTACCCTATCTAAATATCATCGAAAAACTCAATTGTGCGTATTGTAGTTATGGAAATGGCGTCATCGCCTACACGAGGGAAATTATTGGCCGAATTGAGTTGTACTGGTGCCCCATTAAACACGCTAAAAAAGTTATTGGAACGCATAAACACTACCAAAAGTTTCTAAACTTTGGCGAGTTTGAAGAGTTTCACGCAAAAACAAAGTCGATACGAACGCAAATGTCCAAGCTCGATAAGTAGCGCTCTAATCTAATTTAAACTCGGGCATATCGCTATCTAAAAACCATTGTTTAGCCTCTTCATCAAACCACCATACCTGAGTGTGTTTCAGCTGATAAACGCGCCCGGTACTGTCTTGTATATAACTAAATAAAGCCTGCGCCACCACCGAACCATCTTCCGCATTCGGTAGCGAGCCGATTAAGTCATACGACGTAACGGTTATATTATTCAAGCCATCAATGGCGGCTAATCGACGGGCGGGGTTTCTGAAACGGATAACGCTCGCAGCCATATCATAACTTTTCCAGCGCAAGGCTTTCATAAACAATGTCTGTTTCGCCTCCAAATGCTCTTGTTTTTTTTGCTCTGATAAATGCGCGCAAGAGGACAGCATGATGAACGCAACAAGACCAAGCCATTTAATGTTTTTCATATTTTATCCATCTACCTGTGTAGTACGTAGTCTATTACGCTTAATCGTCTATTGCTATTCTAGTTTTAAGTGCTTGAACGACTCGGCGGCAAGTTAATATTAAACGTTTGAGTCTGCATGCTAATCATCATACAATGCAGCTCATCACATTAGTAAACACTACTTTACGGAGACTCTTTTGAGTAAAAAAATAGTACTACTGCTCATTGTTATTGTATTAATTTTTGGCGGCTTATTTGGCACTAAATTTTTGCAGATCAACAAGGCTATGTCTTCGCGCCAAGCACCGCCACCACCGTTAGTAACCACAGTTAATGTTGCGCAAGAAAAATGGCAACAAATGCTGCCGACGATAGGCAGCTTGAATCCCGTTGCCGGCATATTTGTCAGCAATGAAGTAGCGGGCATTGTCTCAGCCATTCAATTTCAATCAGGACAAGCCGTTTCTAAAGGTGACTTACTGTTCGAGCTAGACACATCAACCGATCAGGCACAATTAGATGGCCTCAAGGCCGCTGCCAAATTAGCCCAGCTAAAGTTTAACCGACAAGCGTCTCTTCTCAAGAGCAAAGCGACTTCACGTTCAAGCCACGATGAAGCGCGCGCCGAATTAGACCTAGCGGATGCAGCGGTTATTGCTCAACAAAGCATTCTAGATAAAAAAAGGATACGCGCGCCTTTCGACGGTGTCGTCGGCATTCGTCAAATTAGTCTGGGGCAATACTTAGATAAAGGCTACCAGGTCGCGCCGTTGGTTTCGTTAACCCCCATTCTTGCTGACTTTACCCTCGCAGAGCGATATGTTGCAGACTTAGCGGTCAACCAAACCGTACAGCTCCAAGTTCAAGCTTACCCAGATGAGATTTTTGAAGGCCGCATTCAGGCCATCAACCCCAATTTAGACACTAACACTCGAACACTTTCTATTCGTGCCTTAATTGATAATGCGGAACTCAAATTAAAGCCCGGCATGTTCGCTAACATCAATATTTTCGTATCGCAGCCAAAAACCGTTTTAACCCTTCCTGATGCCACCATTACTCACAATACATACGGCGAGAACGTTTTTATAGTCATCGACAAGGACAACAAAAAGATTGTCGAGCACCGTCCGGTAAAGATAGGACAAAGCCGTCACGGGCGGGTTGAAATTTTGCAAGGCTTATCCCTTAACGACACGGTTGTGGACGAGGGCCACGTTAAGTTAAGAAATGGTATTGCGGTTACTATTGCTAATACGCCAACCGCACCGGCAAAATAGGTATTCCTTTTGAAATTTACAGATATTTTCGTCACTCGCCCGGTTTTAGCTAGCGTTATTAGCTTACTCATTTTAGTTCTCGGATTGCGCTCATTAAGCTCTTTAGAAATTCGCGAATACCCAGAAACTAAAGATACCGTCATTTCAGTCAGCACCTCATACCCAGGTGCCAGCAGCCAATTAGTGAAAGGTTTTATCACCTCGCCTCTGCAACAAGCTATAGCACAAGCAGAAGGTATCGACTATCTGTCGTCAACTAGCCAACAAGGTCGTTCACTTATCGAAGCCCATATGCGGTTGAACTACGACGCCAATGCAGCCATTGCTGATATCCAGGCCAAAGTAGCCAGTCAACGGAGTGTTTTACCCACCGAGGCGCTGGAGCCCGTCATTACTTCCCAAACCGGCTCTACTACATCATTAATGTATCTGGCTTTTTTTAGCGATAAAATGGTGCCGACGCAAATTGCCGATTATCTCCTGCGCGTCATTCAACCTCGGCTTCAATCCATTGAGGGTGTCGGACAGGCGAAGCTTTTAGGCAATAGCACATACGCCATGCGTATTTGGCTAAAACCTAAAAGAATGGCTGCGCTGGGCGTTACCGCTACAGACGTTAGTAGAGTGCTACGTAGCAACAACTATCTGTCGAGCGTCGGCAGCACAAAAGGTGAATACGTTAGCATCGACCTGGGCGCGACAACCGATATCTCAAAACAGCAGGAGTTTTATAATTTAGTTATCAGCAAACAGGGCAATACCCTTATTCGTCTATCCGATATTGCTGATGCCGAGTTGGGTGCTGAAGGTTACGACAGCGAAAATTTATTTAACGGCAAACCCGCTATTTTTATAGCCGTCGATCAGGCGCCGGGTTCAAACCCACTGGAAGTCGCTAAAAAAGTACAAAGTGCCTTGTTAGAAATTAGGCAAAACCTACCCGAGGGTTTAAATTTCTATTTACCTTATGACGCAAGTAAGTTCATTGAGGAGTCTATCAATGAAGTCGGCATTACCTTAGTTGAAGCCTTGAGCATTGTTATTATCGTTATTTTTCTTTCATTAGGTTCGTTCCGCGCCGCCATCATTCCTGCTATCACCGTCCCGTTGTCGTTAATCGGCGGTGCGTTTATTATGTTATTGCTGGGTTTCTCGTTAAATTTACTCACCTTATTAGCGATGATCTTAGCGATAGGGCTAGTGGTAGATGACGCCATCGTTATGGTTGAGAACATCCACCGACACATTGAGATGGGGAAAACGCGACTTCAGGCGGCACTGGACGGCGCAAAAGAATTGGGCTTACCGATTATTGCGATGACGACGACGCTGATAGCCGTCTACTTCCCTATTGGATTTATGGACGGCCTGGTCGGCACACTATTCACCGAGTTTGCATTTTCATTAGCTGCGGCTGTGTTTATATCCGGTGTTGTCGCCTTAACACTAGCACCCATGCTGAGCTCTCTGATCTTAAAACCCGCCGGTGATATAGGGCCATTTGAAAAGTCGGTCGAACATTTTTTTGAACGCTTAGCGCTTAACTATAAAAAACTATTGCACCCACTTTTATCGACGCCATCCATTCCCATTGCCTTTTCGTTAGCCGTTGTACTCAGCCTGTACCCGATGTACTTATTGTCAAAAAAAGAACTGGCTCCAACTGAAGACAGGGGGTTCCTCATTGCCTTTGGTTCTGCACCTCAAACGGCCACATTAGATTTTTTAAAAAAACAAACTAAACACATCGTCAATATTTTCGAAAGCATTCCTGAGTACGATCACACTTTTATTTTATTAGGTTTCGGTGGCGACAGTAACAAAATGCTCGGCGGCTTCAAAATGGGCCCCGCTTCCGAAAGAGAGCGCACCCAGATGGACATAAAGCCCGAACTTCAACAAAAGTTGGCGGCGGTTACTGGCCTAAGAATGGCCGTTGTAGAGAGTCCAGGGCTGCCCGGTGCAGGAGGCGGTTTACCCGTACAGTTTGTCGTTCTTTCAGACGCAGGTTATGAGCAACTCAGTGATGCCGCGGGTGAATTAATTGGCAAAGCGATGCAAAGTGGCTTATTTATTTTCTTACAAAAAAGCATTGAGTTTGACCGTCCCAGGGCAAACTTATTGATTGATAAAGATCGCGCGGCCGACCTCGGCATCAGCATGGAAGAGATAGCTCGAAACCTGTCGGGCTACTTTGGTGAAGGCTACACGAATCAATTTAGCATGCAGGGTCGCAGTTATAAAGTCATCCCGCAGGTCGCTGATGCAGACCGTTTTGATACCACTAAGTTCGACAATATTTATCTTAGAACCTCATTGGGTCACCAGGTGCCTTTGAGCTCGCTCGTCACATTATCTACGTCTGTAGAGCCGAGTATGCGAACGCAATTTCAGCAACTCAATAATTTAACCGTTGAAGGAATCTTACGGCCTGGCGTCACCCTGGGAGACGGTTTGGACTTTCTTGAAGAAGAGGCAAAAAGCACCTTCCCGCGTGGCTTTAAATGGGATTACACGGGTAGTTCTCGCCAGTACAAACAACAAGGTAGTGCATTAGTGCTTACCTTCTTCATGTCATTATTAGTCATTTATTTAGTACTTGCCGCGCAATTTGAAAGCTGGCGCGACCCGCTTATCATCTTAATTTCTGTGCCCCTTTCGCTGGCCAGCGCAATGGCGTTTTTAATGCTCGGTGCCGCGACGATGAATATCTATACCCAGGTTGGCCTGATCACCCTGATCGGCCTTATTGCCAAAAATGGCATTTTGATCGTTGAGTTTGCAAACCAATTGCAAATAACCGAGAAACTGTCACTAAGAGACGCCGTAGAAAAGGCCGCGACCGTGCGTCTAAGGCCTATCTTAATGACCACGGTATCGATGATAGTAGCTATGATTCCTCTGCTGTTTGCAACCGGGCCTGGGGCCGTTAGTCGCTTTGATATTGGGCTCATGATTGCCACGGGCTTAGGCATAGGTACTTTGTTTACCTTATTTATCGTTCCTGCTTTTTACTTGTTATTGGCCAAAGATCATTCGACTCAGGAGCGCTAAAGCCACTCAATCACTTCTTTAGTAAACTCTTCTTTTGGCAGCTCGACCGTAGAGCCACCCAACACCGCCAGCGAACCTTTTTTAAGTGGCTTAACCCAACCTTTTAAGCCAGCGTAATTAAATGGCAGGGTTCGATCCAGGCTGATTTCCGGCATATAAATCACCGTCACAGGCTGGTTATTATATTGATACACCATATGTAAGCCATAACTATCACCAATCGGGCACTTTTCTGCAAAACTGATATCACTGGCCAGTTTAATGCGCACTCCAAACTGCTCACTGACCCGAGCCAATAACTGGGAACTAACTTGATGAGACGTTTTCATCGAGTTAGCGCCATCGTGTTCAAAGTGTTGCACAACGAGCTGATCTATCGGTAAACCGCCATCTGGTGACGGGGAATTAAGGCTAACGATACCGACGGCCAATGCTAATGAAGCCGCTAACGCAACAGAAGCTTTTGATACATTCCAAAAACCAGGCTTGTTGGTTACGACGTATTCGCGCAATGAATGCCGTAGACCATCAGGCACCGGGCAATTTATAACGCCCGCTAGATGCTGCTCAAAAGCGCCATGAGACTGGGTAAATTTTTGACAAGCAGCACATGATTGCAAATGTTGACAGGCCTCGCCCGCTATCTCGTTAGGCGCTACTGTATATTCAAATTCAAAGTCTTCACATTTCATCGCGCACCTTTGGCCCTTCTTCTGGCCGTAATATGTCTCTAAGTTTCTGTTTCGCCCTAAACAACCTGGTCATGGTCGCACTTTTTGTAATATTGCAGACCGACGCAATTTCCTCACAACTAAGCCCACCGATCACCTGAAGCAATAACGGCTCTTTATACTCGTTAGCCAGCTCGTTAAGCGCCTGTTTGAGCGCAAAAGCTTCGGCACTGGTATCATTAGCGGTATCACTCAGGCTCAGCGTATCGAGATCTAAATCGGACATGCTCGGCCTGTACCGTGCATATTGGCGGGCGTGCTCATTACGCAAGATGGTCATCAACCAGGCCTTACTAGAGGCCGTTTCTCGCAACTTATCTAATGATTTCCAGGCCCTCATGCAAGACTCCTGAACCAAATCTTCGGCCATACTCTTATCACGGCACAACCACATCGCATAACGAAAAAGATCGTCGCTATACACTAAAACTAAGCGTTCATACTCGAGTTGTTTTTGCTTGTTCTGCAAGACTAGACCTTGATAGCATTCGCTATCTTACAAAGTTAATAAAACATTAAATGCACCAAACAACTATCGCACTATGGATAACCGTTTAATTTGAAATTTTGCAGCTTCATTCTGTTATACCTATAAAAATAATACAAGCGTGTTTATATAGGGACCACAATAAAGCGCGCTAACCGGACAAAATACTGCTCTCAATAGCATTTATTTGAAACGGCAGCAACGTTGTAAATAATGAATAATATAAACAATTTATGTTAGCCTTAGATTTAGCTTTTTTACATAATATAAAACTCAAACGCACCCATTTAAAGCAAACAAAAAATAAACCAAAAAAAGCTTGTTTTTTAAAAAAATTGCGCAAAGTCATATAAATAAAGGCTTCTTATGCACATCCATAAAAACAAAGAGAACCGGGAGACAAAATTATTGCTGCGCACAAAAAGCATTCTTTTATTAAGAACTAACTATTTGATTTTTATTAATAATTTTAAATTGGAGTAAATTGTTACAATTTGAAGACAGGCCTTTTTGAACAAGCACTTAGCGCATATTTAAAAAGATAATCCACAAAGTTATCCACAGAAATTGTGGATAACAAAAAAACATAATGAAGCCATGAAGTTAGCGATTATTTGTAGAATTATTCCATTTTTTTGAGCTAACTTAAGCAATCATTATTTGCACCAAAAAAATGCAGCCATTTTATTTAAAAATTGCCATCGACACGCCCTTAAGACGGCTTTTTGATTACTTGCCCATTAAGCAAACGCTAGCCCAACAATACGAACCGGGGCAGCGCGTTATCGCCTCATTTGGTCGTAGTCAAAAAATGGGGGTTATCGTCAGTATTTCCAGTACCACTGAGCTCAACGAAAAGCAGCTTAAACCCATTAATGAGCTATTGGATGATGCACCCTTATTTTCAACTCACGATATTAAGTTACTCAAATGGACCGCTGACTATTATCACCAGCCTATCGGCGAAGTGTTCTGTCAGGCGCTGCCGAAAAAATTACGCTCGGGCCATTTGCCGGACGAGTCTTTTGAAAAAACATTTGCACTAACAGCAGCTGGCCTGTCGATAGAAACCGACGCGCTACAACGGGCTCCGCGGCAAGCCGCTTTACAGCAACTTTTACTTAAACAAACAGGCCCGTCGACAGAAGACGTATTCTCAGGACTGGACTGGAATTGGCGGACAAGCTTAGCAGCGCTCGTTAAAAAAGACCTGGTCAGCGTAAGCAACTCACCCACCATTCATTTCAGCGATATTGTTAAGCCTGCTTTTTTACCTAATGCCGCGCAACAAACCGCCCTCGATACGATTTTAGAATCAATAGATTGTTTTAAAGCCTTTTTATTGGATGGAGTAACCGGTAGCGGAAAAACCGAGGTCTACCTACAGCTGATCCAGCAAGTTCTTTCATCAGGTAAGCAGGTACTGGTGATGTTGCCTGAAATCAACCTGACACCGCAGCTAGCCAACCGGTTTCGGCAACGCCTCGCCGCGTACATAGCGGTGTATCATTCGGGATTATCAGACACTCAACGCGCTCAATCCTGGCTAAAATGCCGAAGCGGTAGCGCCAGTATATTACTCGGCACGCGATCTTCCGTTTTTACTCCAATGAAAAACCTAGCGTTGATCATTTTAGACGAAGAGCACGATAGTTCCTTTAAACAACAAGAAGGCACTCGATATTCTGCTCGCGACGTGGCCATTATGCGCGCAAGAAATTTAAACATACCCATCGTTATGGGTAGCGCAACACCCTCATTAGAAGGGCTCTACAATGTTCAGCAAAAACGTTTCGAACACCTGCTATTGCCAGAACGCACGGGGCACGCGATAGCGCCTGATATCCGTTTGATTGATTGCCGCAATAAAAAAATAGACCATCATTTATCCAGTCCCTTGCTCAGCGCCGTGGACGATTGCTTAGGCCGCGACGAACAAGTGATTTTATTCGTTAATCGCCGCGGTTTTGCGCCAGTTTTAATGTGCCGAAGCTGCGGCTGGGTTGCCCAGTGTAAACAGTGCGACAGCCGTTTAGTCCTCCATCAAAAAAACCGTCAGCTTAAATGCCACCATTGTGGTGGCGAACAATCCAGTCCGCGCATTTGCCCCGACTGTCAGCAGACAGAGCTTTTTCCACTCGGCACCGGTACGGAGCGCATTGAAGACGCCTTAAACGAACGTTACCCCAATATACCGATCACTCGTATCGACCGAGATAGCACAAGAGGCAAAGACTCTATGCAATTGGTGATAGATAAAGTCCAGCTCGGCGGCGCGCAAATTTTAGTCGGTACACAAATGCTCGCCAAAGGCCATCATTTCCCCAACGTCACCTTGGTGGGGATTATCGATATGGACGCGGGATTATTCAGCATAGATTTTCGTTCTGCCGAGCGCATGGCTCAACTGCTTATTCAAGTAGCGGGGCGTGCTGGGCGGGAGAGTAAACCCGGCAAAGTTCTGGTGCAAACTTATCACCCGGAACATCCCTTATTGCAGACACTCATACACCGTGATTACGCGGCGTTCGCCAAAGATGCGCTTAAGGAAAGACAACAGGCGATGCTGCCGCCTTATCAATACCAGGCCCTATTGCGCGTTAACGCAACAGAAGAACACGCAGTTCTACAATTTTTACACGACCTAAAACCTCATATCAAGGCGATCAACTTGCAACAAATAAGCGTTTTAGGCCCCGTACCTTCTCCGATGCTCAAACGCGCGGGGCGCTATCGATATCAATTACTGTTTGAAACAGCGCATCGAAAATCACGCAACCAATTTTTACAGCAATTATTACTGTGCATAGACAGCGTCAAGTCTGCCAGAAAAATACGCTGGTCTATAGACGTTGACCCGATTGATCTGTATTAAATAGATAGAAAAAAACTTTGATAATGCCGCATTAAACTTGCAACTTTTAACCCACAAGCGATAATACTCAGCTATTGACGCAGCATGCCCGCATCGCGCTCCAGCTATCTAATACACTAACTATTTATGAAAACACGCTTAGCGCTTTTACTCCAACAAGCGATAACGGCTCTGAAAGATCAAGGTGTTTTGGCGGCCGACTTAGCCACCAACATCCAAATTGACCACACACGCGACTCATCACACGGCGATTTTGCTTGCAATATCGCGTTAACCCTGGCGAAAACTGCAAAAAAGAATCCACGGCAAATAGCCGAATCGATAATTGAAGCGCTACCCAATGATCAAATCGTTGCACGGGTAGAAATTGCCGGCCCCGGTTTTATTAACTTTTTTCTAGACCCACTCAGTCGGCATAGCGTCGTTGCTAGCATTATTGAGCAGGGCGAAGCCTTTGGCCTAAGCCAAATAGGCGCGGGTAAAAAAATTCAACTGGAATTTGTCTCTGCCAACCCGACGGGGCCACTACACGTAGGACATGGACGAGGCGCGGCTTACGGCGCGACGGTAGCTAATTTATTAAGCGCAATTGGCTATACCGTGCACCGTGAATATTACGTCAATGACGCCGGTCGGCAAATGGACATTTTGGCCGCCAGTGTTTGGCTTCGATACCTTGAAGCCTGCGGTGAAACGCTCACTTTTCCGAGCAATGCCTATAAAGGCGATTATATTAGCGCTATCGCCCAGGCTATTATGGCTGAGCATGGCGACATTTTCAGTCGTAAGGCCAGTGACGTTTTTGATCAAATACCCGACGATGAACCCTTAGGCGGGGATAAAGATAAGCATATCGACGCGCTTATTTCACGAGCAAAAAGTTTGCTGGGTAACGAGCATTACCGTGTAATTTTGGATACCGCGCTCAACTCCATTTTAAGTGACATACGCGAAGACCTTGAAGGCTTTGGCGTTCAGTATGACGACTGGTTCTCCGAACGCTCCTTGATGGATAACGGCGCTATTGATAACGCAATAGCAAAACTAAAAGCCTCGGGCCATATGTATCAAAAAGATGGCGCGTGGTGGTTTAAATCAACCGATTTTGGCGACGAAAAAGACCGCGTGGTGATTCGTGATAACGGTCAAACGACTTATTTTGCCTCCGATATCGCGTACCACTTACAAACACTCGATCGTGGCTTCGACATTATCGATATATGGGGTTCTGATCACCACGGTTACGTAGCGCGCGTTAAAGCGGCGCTACAAGCGATGGGCGCCGACCCCAAACGTATGCACGTGCTACTGGTGCAATTTGCCGTACTGTATAAAAACGGCCAAAAAATGCAAATGTCCACCCGTTCAGGCCAGTTCGTCACCCTACGAGAGCTACGCGAAGAAATCGGTTCCGACGCCGCACGTTATTTTTACGTGACGCGAAAATCGGAACAGCATATGGATTTTGACCTCGATTTAGCCACCTCACAGTCTAACGAAAACCCCTTGTTTTATGTGCAATACGCCCACGCTCGCGTGTGTAGTGTGATGAGGCAACTCGCGGAAAAAAACTTGAGCTACTCCGCAGCACTGGGCTTAGAAAACATTAACAAACTCACTGAATCACACGAACTCAGCTTAATCGACAGCTTAAATCGTTACCCCGAAAAACTACTACAGGCCGCGCAACAATACGAACCTCACCAGTTGAGCCATTACCTGCGCGAACTGGCCACCGAGTTCCACAGCTATTACAATACGCATAAATTCATCATCGAAGACAACGAACTTATGCAAGCCAGGCTCGTCCTCATTAACGCCGTCAAGCAAGTCATTCATAATGGCTTGAGCTTACTGGGTGTAAAAGCGCCGGAGACAATGTAATGTCGAAAGACTACAAAAATCGCGTTAATAATCATAGCAGCCGAAAAAAAAAGACGCCTATCGCTGGCTGGTGGTGGCTGTTAACCGGCTTATTAGTCGGTGGCTTTATAATGTTTTTATCGAACCTGCAAGAAACCACCAATACGACGACCAACAACAGTAAAAAAACCATCATTAAACAGGATGTGAGAGACGTAAAGAAGCCCGCTCCTATTGCTGCTAAAACCATAGACAGCCAGCAACCGCGCTTCGATTTTTATCAGATTTTGCCGGAAATGGAAATCGTTATCCCGCAGCATGAAATTGAAGAAAGAAGGCGTATGGAGGGCACTGGAAAAAGCAATCCGGGCACCTTTATTATTCAAGTAGGCTCATTTAGAAACCCCGAACAGGCCGATACGCTAAAAGCCCAAATTGCCATGCTGGGTGTCGAATCAAGCGTGCAAAAGGTCGATCAAAGCGGTAGCGTCTGGTATCGAGTTAAATCGGGGCCTTACACGTCATTCCAAAAGGTCGATAAAATTCAGAACCGCCTGCACCAGAATCATATAGATAGCATCGCTATCAAGTTAAAATAAGCCCTTGGCTCGTATCAAGCAGATAGTAGCCACGATTATCCCACGACTCAACACTGTATTAATCCGTTTCTTGCTCGGATTAAGCCTGTTACTGACGGGGCTTTTTATTGCAGCGTGGTCGACTACATTTCACCCAGCCAAAGTGCTGCAGGAACCCGTCTTTTGTCCACAAAACGCACCCAGGCTGTCGGCCGGCCAATCGGTCAAGCTATACAACCAGAACGTGCAGTTTATGGCCGGCAAAAATTACGTTTTTTTCTTCGATTTAGCCGGCAATACTGGTCCTGACGAGCGTCCATCTAAGGCCGATATAGGGCAAACGCTAACAGGCTTAGCCCAGCTGATAACGCAGCAGAACCCGGATATTATTTTGCTGCAAGAGGTGGACGACGGCGCTAAACGCACCGATTATGCCGACCAATTGGCGCAATTACTCAGCTTATTGCCTGCCGACTACCTGTGTCACACCAGCAGCGTATATTGGCAAGCCGGCTACCTGCCGCACCCTCGCATTATGGGCGCCGTGGGGATGAAGCTGAGTATCATCTCGAAATATAAAATAAGCTCCGCCACTCGCCTTCAATTGAGTCTTATTCCTGAGGACCCAATCAGCCAGTTGTTTAACCTCAAACGCGCCCTGCAGGACGTGCGTCTACCGGTTGATGGTGCGAACGAACTGGCTATTTTAAATACCCATCTATCGGCGTTTGCCAAAAACACCGGCACGTCTAAACGGCAGACCAGTCAGATTGACACACATTTGCAATCACTTAATAAAAACAAAATACCCTGGGTGATTGGCGGTGATTTCAACTTACTGCCACCCGGCGCTTACCCACTATTAGCCGAAGATCAGCGCGTCCATCACGAAACCGAATCCGCCATGACGACGCTATTTCAGCGCTATGCAGCCGTACCGAGCCTCGAATTAACTCAATCGGATCAGCGACAGCAATGGTTTACTTTTTTCCCCAACGACCCTCGCGTTCAACGCCCCGACAGGACCATCGATTACTATTTTTATAGTCCTCAGCTAAGGCTGCAAAGCGCACACGTCGAAACTGAAAGGTCGCTCACCTTATCGGACCATATGCCGCTTATCGCTAATTTCAGCTTGCCCTGAATGTATTAGCGCGTCCAAAAGTCCTTGCTGCAAAAAGAATAGCCGACATAGGCTAGCGAAAACGACTAAAATGACCTCTTTAGCCAGGCCACGCTTCTACAGGCAAAGCCTTATCATCGGCCCACCCAAATAAATAGAAAACGTCTCCAGTGCAGCTACAGAGACATAAAGGAAATATAATGTCACAGACCACCACCTACTTCGCCAGCACCGCAAAAGGCATGGAGCTGATCCTCGCCGACGAACTTAGGGATATAGGCGCTGCTAATGTCAAAGACGCCCTCGGCGGCGTCTATTTCGATGGCGACATGGAAATGGCTTTGCGCGCCTGTCTTTGGTCAAGGCTGGCTAATCGCATCCTTATGCCGATAGCCAAATACGCCGCGCAAACACCCGAGCAACTTTACGCCGGCGCCGCAAAAACAGACTGGTTTAAACATTTCGATATAAGCAAAACGTTTGCCATCGACGCGTCTATCCGGCGCTCAAAAATAAACCATTCTCGCTACGCCGAACAAGTCGTAAAAGACGCCATTGTCGATCAATTTAAAGACAAACTCGACGACCGCCCTAACGTTCAACGCGAACACCCCGATATTCGGGTTAACGCGTATATCAATGAAGATAAAGTAACCCTGAGCATAGACCTCTCTGGCGACAGCTTACACCGCCGGAACTATCGCGCAGAGTCGGTCGAAGCACCCTTAAAGGAAAACCTCGCCGCGGCCATTTTAATCCGCGCCGGTTGGCCAAAAATTGCTGCCGAAGGCGGTGCTTTATACGACCCTATGTGTGGCTCAGGAACACTGTTAACCGAAGCGGCGATGATTGCGGGTGATATTGCACCAGGGCTATTGCGCGACTATTACGGCTTTTTAGCCTGGGCGCAATTCAGCCCAGATATTTGGCAGCGACTCCTTAAAGAAGCGGAATATCGACGCGAACAAGGGCTTGAAAAAATACCGCCTATTATGGGCTCCGACATCAGCATTAAACACGCAGGCATTGCAAAGGCTAACGTTAAGGCTGCGCATTTATCGCAGCAAATTAAGGTTATCAGCGCGCCGTTGTCTAAAGTCGAGCCCGATGAACAATGGAAAACTGGTTTATTCGTCGTTAACCCGCCCTACGGCGAGCGTTTAGGCGAAGCTAAACTACTCGAGCCGCTGTATCAGGAAATTGGCACTGTTTTAAAGTCACGTTTTGACGGCTGGCAAGCGAGCGTTTTTACCGCTGACACCGCGCTGGCGTTTAATATTCCGCTTAAGTCACACAAATCTTACCAGTTGTATAACGGCGCCATTGCCTGCAAAGTGTTTAACTTTTCGGTGCAAGCCGAGCGTCATTTTAGCGGACAATCAGTTGAGAAAAATCTCGACGATGGTGACAAAAAAGCCTTACTAGCTACGCCAGGCGACTGGTCTGAAGGCGCTACCATGCTGGCTAATCGCTTACGCAAAAACATTAAAAAACTCAAACCCTGGGTAAAAAAGAACGACATCCATTGTTACCGTTTATACGACGCCGACCTACCGGAATACGCGATCGCGATAGACGTCTACGAAGGTGAAAAAAAATGGCTGCACGTACAAGAATACGCGGCGCCAAAAACCGTCGACGAGGAAAAATCTATTCAGCGTTTGCGCGATGCACTGGCGGTGATACCCGAGGTGTTAGACGTGCCGCAAAACCAGCTGTTTTTAAAAATACGCCGCCGACAAAAGGGCAGCGCTCAATATGAAAAACAAAATAGCGAAGGCGGCTTTCATACCGTACAAGAAGGCAAGGCTCGTTTTTTAGTTAACTTTAAAGACTACCTCGATACTGGCTTGTTTTTAGACCACCGCCCTATTCGGCAGTGGCTGGGGGAGCAGGCGAGCGGCAAACAACTATTGAACTTGTTCGCCTATACCGGCACAGCGACGGTTCACGCCGCGCTCGGTGGCGCTACTGCATCAACCACCGTTGATATGTCGCAAACCTACCTCGACTGGGCAAAAAATAATTTCGAATTAAACGGCCTTGATCTCGGCAAACACCAACTCGTTAGAGCCAATTGCATGGAATGGCTCGATAAAGCGATCAGCGAACAGCAGAAGTACGAATTGATCTTTATCGACCCGCCGACCTTTTCAAACTCAAAACGAATGGATAATGACTTTGATATTCAGCGCGATTACGTCGAATTGATTACCAAGGCGTCTCAATTACTGACTAAAAAGGGCGCGCTCATATTTTCTACCAATTTTAGAAAGTTTAAGTTTGATGAAAGTACGTTCGCCTACCTGTCGATTGAAAATATCACCCCACAAACACTACCGAAAGACTTTGAACGCAATCCAAAAATCCATTATTGTTGGAAACTAACACTGACAAAGTAATGACATAGGACGCTCTAAATGGCCGCATCTACGACCACCTTCTACATTTCTCAATTATTGCGACATTTAGTCTAAACGCATATACTCATTAATCCAGTTATTTGATAACTTAAAAAAAAGAAAAGGAGAACGATATGTCTGTCGATGTAATTTTAGATTTACAAGTTTCGCTAGAAAACCGTGAAGAACTACTGAGTGTTTTTGCCGCAATTTTACCCGATACCCGAGCTTACCAGGGTTGCCAAAGCGTGGTCGTTACCAGTAATGACGATGACCTTAATAATATCGTTCTGCTAGAAAAATGGGACAACCGTTCTGACCATGAAAGCTATATGGGCTGGCGTACAGAACGCGGCGATATCGACAAACTCGTGGCGCTTTTATCTGCACCGCCCGCGATTAAATATTTAGCGACCGTTCCTGCATAAATGACTATCGATGTCCGCAGGGTTAGCGGACTTCAGATAATTTCAAACATCTATAACTTTAGAGTTTTTAGCATTAAGAAATGATCAGTGTGTTTATTTTAAATGCCCTGGTGGTGGCGATAGCGGTCATTATTCATTATGAGTTTCTGTACCGCATATCCCTATTTATACCTAAGATGAAGGTGAGACATCGGCTTAGAATTCTTGTTGGCGTTTTCGCCGCCCTCATCGCACACATTATTGAGATTTGGGTTTTCGCTGTAGCCTTCTATTTCATGCATCACGCTGAAGGCTGGGGGCATTTAGAAGGAAACTTTGATGGCAGCTTACTCGACTGTAGTTACTTATCATTCACTACGTTCACCACCCTGGGCTTCGGCGATATTCAACCGTTTGGTGATTTGCGACACTTAACCGGGGTAGAGTCTTTAACGGGCCTGGTGCTCATCACCTGGACGGCTTCATTTTTGTACTATGAAATGCAACGATATTGGGATAACCGATGAATAAACTGATGATTTTTTTCACCGCTGGCTGCATAGGCGCTTTAGCCAATAGTCTGGTCGTATGGCAATTTGGCCAACTTGGTATCACCTCAATGTTTGACGTGGCGATTGCGCCGTCCTTTACGCCCAACTGGTTATACCCAAGAATTGTTTGGGGTGGCCTATGGGGTCTGCTTTTCATGCTACCTATGTTGCAATCGAAACTCTTGTTGAAAGGAACCATTCTCAGCATCTTCCCAACGATCATTCAGTTATTTGTCATTTTCCCAATGAAGGCCGATAAAGGCATGGCGGGATTAGATTTAGGGCTTTATACACCGCTTTTTGTTCTATTCTTTAACTGGATTTGGGGTATTACCGCGGCCATTAGCATAAAAGTAAGCCGCTAAAATTTTCAAAACCCTTAAGCCCCTTCGTCAGCTAGATATCTAGCTTGATATCTTATGTACCCCGCTCGCCTGTATAATGCCAACTATTAAGGCAATCATATTTGAGAAAAAATGGTCAAGGTAGGTAGTACATATCAATTAGAGGTCATAAAGGCGTTAGAATTTGGCTTTTATTTAAACGCTAAAGAACTTGGCGACGTCTTGCTGCCCATTAAACACGCACCGCGTGATTTAAAGATCGGCGATTTATTGTATGTCTTCCTCTATCTCGACTTAGAAGACCGACCGATAGCCACCACTCAAAAGCCTAAAGTTCAAGTCGGCGAGTTTGCTTACCTTAAAGCCGTTGCGAGCACCCACGTAGGTGCCTTTCTGGATTGGGGCTTGGACAAAGACGTTCTAGTACCTTTCGCCGAACAGCATCGACCAATGGAGGTGGATAAATCGTATTTGATTCACCTCTACCTCGATAAAAACGACGGCCGAATCGTTGCTTCTTCCAAAATTGATAAGTTTCTTGATGATGAGAAACCACACGACTTTAGCCCGCAACAACAGGTGGACCTTATTATCGCCAATAGCACCGATTTAGGTTTTAAAGCGATTATCAATAACAGCCACTGGGGCGTTTTGTACAAAAATGACGTGTTCCAGGAGTTGAGCTTTGGGCAATCTAAAAAAGGCTTTATTAAACGAATTCGCCCCGATGGAAAAATAGACCTGAGCTTACAGGGCGGCAAAGAAACCCGCGATAAGTACGCCAAAATTATTCTTAACTACTTAGAAAAGAAAGACGGCTTTGCACCCGTACACGACAAATCGAGCCCTGACATCATTTCTGACACCTTTGGCATGAGTAAAGGCGCGTTCAAAAAAGCCATTGGCGGCCTCTATAAAGAACGCCTTATCAGCATTGAAAAAGACGGCATTCGTTTGCTTAATAAATAACCCCTCACAGAAGAAAATTTAACATGAAAAAACAAAGTAAAAAATACGACTTCCGCACCACGCAAGATAAAGATACTTGGAACGCTGAGATTCTTCGCCGTGCCAGCGTGGAAAAAACCGTCGTTTCAAAAACGCAGACTGGATTTAAAACTGAGGCCGAAGCTAAAGCCTGGGCAGAACAAGAACTCGTTTTATTCACTAGCAAACAAAGCGCTCGCAATAAGCGTCGCGCGGAAAAGCGTTCGTAAAACACCGCATCGAATAGCAGCAATCCACCCATAAAATGGATCCATCTATTCAAACAATTCCGTTAACAAATTTAGCCGTTTCTTTTGTTCCCGTGTTATTTGCTTTAATCATTCTGTTTAAGTGGTCGTTAAACTCTAGTAATGCCTTGTATGCTATCGCGAGAATGCTCATTCAACTTCTGTTGATTGGTTATTGCCTAAGCTATATTTTTGAATCTGATAACGCGGCGATTGTAATAAGCGTATTGGCCGTGATGGTTTTTGCCTCTAGCTGGATAGCGCTCGGCACCATCTCGTCGAAACGTCGTATTTTGTATAAACACGCGTTATTATCGATTGTTGCAGGCGGAGGCGTGACCCTGCTAGTTGTTACTCAGGGCGTGCTGAACCTGGACCCGTGGTATTTACCCCAATTTATGGTTCCACTCGCCGGCATGATCTTCGCTAATTCAATGAATAGCGTTAGCCTCGCCGCAGAACGATTAAATGCCGAAATTGAAAGAAGCGTCTCGTATCTGGAAGCTCGTCATATTGCAATGCAAGCCGCGCTTATACCCATTATCAACTCGCTGTTTGCGGTGGGGCTTGTATCCCTACCCGGCATGATGACCGGGCAAATTCTTTCTGGCGTTTCACCACTTATCGCCGTGCGTTATCAAATTATGGTGATGTGCATGATCTTCGCCTCATCGGTTTTATCGACCGCCTGCTTTCTGGTATTGGCTAAGCCATTTTTTCAGACCAACCTTGCGAAGAAACCTTAAAAATAACCGGCCTTGTTAAAGATTACGCAACATACCAGTATCCCAGACGATGAGATAGAACTCTCAGCCATCCGCGCGCAGGGATCAGGCGGGCAGAATGTTAATAAAGTATCGACGGCCATCCATCTGCGTTTCGATATTAAAGCCTCTTCCTTATCTGATTTTTACAAACAGCGCCTGCTATCGCTGAATGACCAACGAATCAATAAAGACGGCGTCGTTATCATCAAGGCCCAACAATTTCGCACACAAGAAAAGAACCGCACCGCCGCACTCGAACGATTGATGGAGATCATTAAAAGTGCAACGATCGTGCAAAAACCACGACGCGCCACCAAGCCCAGTAAAAGCGCTAAAAACAAGCGAATGGATAGCAAGACACTACGTGGTAAACTCAAACGACTGCGCAATAAGACGGATGATTAAGCCATTGAATCATTCGCTCCCCGCCCAACCCTAATTTAACTAACACATAAAAAAACCATGAGTGACTTACCGCATTGCCCCAAATGTAATTCAGAATACAGCTACGAAGACGGCAACATGCTTATTTGCCCAGAATGCGCACATGAATGGTCTAGCGACACATCAGCCGACAACAGCGATGACGGCCCTGTCGTTAAAGATTCTAATGGAAATTTATTACAAGACGGTGATACCGTTTCGGTCATCAAAGACTTGAAAATAAAAGGAAGCTCATCGGTCGTTAAAGTCGGGACTAAAGTTAAAAATATCCGCCTGGTTGAAGGCGACCACGATATTGATTGTAAGATCACAGGCATTGGGCCAATGAAATTGAAGTCTATTTTTGTAAAGAAGGTTTAGCCTCACTTGGCGATTATTTATTGAACCGTTTAATTAGACTTATACCTTTCGTTATTAGCAACGCTAAGAAACAAGCAAATTCCTGATGCTCTGTTTTGCCAATAAGCGGTTTGTGGTGCATGCCGTTGCTTTAGGTTAGACTCGGAGTGGAAAGACAAAAAAATTCCCTGTTTGGTCTTTATTATCGTATTAACAGGAATTATTGTCCGTGCTAGTGCCCGCTTTGTACTTGGGGTGTAAGTAAAGAAATTACAGGGAATTTTTATTCCCCCTTAACAACTAGTTATGTGTAAAAGTTAGTAAGCAGATTTCAGTTTCAAGTTATTTACAAAGGGTACAAAATCCTTATCTGTGAACAACAAAGGTATTTTATTTTCAATACAGTATGTCGCAATAATCACATCTGCTGTTTTCCTGATAGTAATTCCTTTTTTTCTCAGCGCTCTAAAATTATTGGCACTTTTGATTGCTAATTCCTTCCCTAGTAAATTATGTGTAGTTAAAGATGTTAAAACATTCTTAGCGGCTTTATAGTCTGTATCGCTTCTAAATCCTTGTAATACTTCGGCCAGTATTAAATCACCAATTACAACTTCCTCAAGACCAAGTATTTCATTCAATTTATCTGTTTCAGCGCATACATTGCCATTAAAAAAATCTATCCAAACACTTGAGTCAACTAAGATCATTATTTAGTTCTCATTTTGTCCAGACTACCTTCCCATTTAAGCTTGCCTCTAAGATCTCTGATAGATGCTTGTTTATTTAATCTAATCAATGCTTTAAGACCTAATTCAACTGCTTCTTTCTTAGTGGTTAAACCAGTTGCTTTTAAAGCATCAGCCATTAAACTGTCATCAATTTCAATATTTGTACGCATTGCAGCCCCTCGTGTGTATCATTAATATGATGTGTACACATGATAGCAATGAAGCACATAACAAGTCAATCAACGACGATCGCAAAAAGCGCGGGGAATTTCTAACGTTAGAGCAAATGAGAAGTTGAGCGATAGTTAGCACCATAAACCTCAAAAAATATTGATAAGCTAATGATTTTAATGTTTTCTATTTCATAACAAGGATTACAGCATGGAGTTTTTCGGTGGTTTAGGGTTTATTTACTCAAGAGTATCTTTTAATGAGAATGATTTGCCATTTGAAATATCCAAAAATTTAATATTACGGCAAGCCACAAAAGGTGAAGCGGATAATTTTATTGACCATGTAATAAAAACTTACGGCTCTTACGGGTTCATTGCTCTTGGTACGATAGGAAACTTTGATAGGATAAAATCCTCCGGTGAAAAACCAAAAAAGTTTTGGCTAGTGGAGTTTAAAGGAAACAACCATGAGCTTTGTGATCTGGGGAATGTTTCTGTCCTCATGAAACCTAAATTACTATTTGGTGATACTGCTATTTTTCATGACAACAAAGGAACAAAAGGTAAGTATGGTTATATTTTTGGAGGGTATCGTAATGAAAATATTATTGCGGAACTTTCTAGAAATAATGAAGGACTCATTGAACAAAATGAGTTAAACCAACTTAAATTTTTTCTTGCTGAATTAAAGAAACTACCAGCTCTTGAGCGCTATTTAATGATGTATATTTCAAGTCAGTGTTTGAGTTCAGGCTCAGATCTACTTACTCTTTCTTTATTTTCAATAATAGAATCATTGGTTGTACATAAACCTACACATATTGAAAATCTAGATTCAATAACCTCCCAAGTCAAAAATAAGATTAATCTTATTTCTAAAATGTTTGATAATGCGTTAGATTATAATTCATATTTTCACGACCTTACACCAGATAAGGCATGGTCAAAAGTGTATGCGCTAAGAAGCAATATTGCTCACGGGGAAAGTTATGATTTTTCAGGCAAAAACTCTTGCTTAAAGAACATGGATAATGTCAACCAATTCCTCGATGAAGTAGTAAGGCAGTTATTAAGGTTAACCTTCAAAAACATGGAACTGATTAAGGACCTTCAAGCTTGCTAAGCTTACCTAAAAGATGAAATTCAAGCTTTATATTCTGAAAATGGAAATGTTACGCTTTTGCTTACAAAAAGCTCTAACAAAAACATTAAGTCCGTTCGCTGTGCTCACTGGGACGCGCAAAAAGACGCGCGCCCCCTTATTTAAAACGTTAGCTGCCAAAATTATATAGTGTGATGACCACTTACTCTGATAAAAACATAGTTGATTCGTGGCTACAAAATGCAAAACCATGGATTGTTGCTATTCGTGATAATGAAATAGAAAGCAGGTCTCTAGTTACAAATAAAGCAATAATCGACACCATTTTACAAAAAGCCCCCCAAACTGTACTTGACATAGGATGCGGCGAGGGCTGGCTAGCCAGGGAGCTAAACCATTCGGGAATTAGCACACTCGGCATAGATGTTGTGCCCGAACTAGTAGATGCAGCTAACAGACTAGGTGGCGGTATATTTAAGTTGGTATCGTATGAGCAGTTAACCCAAGGTGTTATTAAAGAAAAATTCGATGTGATTGTTTGTAATTTTTCACTATTAGGTAATGAATCTGTTATTAACCTATTTAAATACATACCACATATGCTAAATGACCAAGGTTATTTTATTATTCAAACTATCCATCCTGTTACGGGCTGTGGAAATTTTAAATATGAGGATGGATGGAGAAAAGGCACATGGGCTAGTTTCAGTAAGAACTTCACAAAGCCACCACCGTGGTACTTTAGAACATTAGAAACATGGAAAGCGCTGTTTAAACTTAGTGGTATTGAACTTATTGAAATACTTGAGCCTATAAACTCACAAATTGAAAAATCGATTTCTATCATCTTTATTAGTAAGTTGGCAGCTAACAAATCGTCCAGTTTAACTGTTAGGCTAAAAAAATGAGTATCATTGAAATTATTACACTATTCGGCATAATGGTTGCCCTTGCAGCTTTACCCAGTACAAGCGTTGCTTTAGTTATTACGCGATCAGCTACATTAGGTGTAGCTAACGGTGTTGCGGTAACTGCCGGTATCATACTAGGTGATTTGGCATTTATACTGCTTGCTATTTTTGGTTTATCGGTTGTAGCTGAAGCAATGGGCAGTTTATTTATGATTGTTAAGTGTCTCGGAGCCACATATCTTCTTTGGTTGGGCTATACACTAATCACCTCCAAAAGCACGACCACAATAACAGTAGATAAAACTGTAAAAAAACAAAATTTAGTCACAAGTTTCAGTGCAGGCTTTATTTTGACTCTCGGCGATATTAAGGCAATTATCTTTTACGCAAGTTTATTACCAGTATTTGTTAACCTTTCTACACTCCAAGCGTCAGATGTTCTAATTATAATATCTGTTATGGTTGTCAGTCTTGGTAGCGTAAAAATTCTATATGCATTTTCAGCAGCTAAAATAGTTGCCTTAGCAACAGATAAAAAGCTTGATAACATAGCTAGAAAAACAGCTGGTGGTTTTATGTTGGCCGCTGGGAGTTATTTAATTGTTAAGACCTAATAAACACATAAACACGGACAATTTTCTACGCTGTACCTCGAAAATTAACGATTATGCGAGGCGTTGTACATAGAAAATCCATGAGGCTCACTGCAATATCTGAAAAATTTGCTTCACTTGGGGTCATCGTTTCAGCGATGGGCTGCGCATCGTGTTTTCCGCTACTGGGTTTTTTTGGTGCGACTATCGGCCTCGGCTTCCTTGCCCAATTTGAAGGTCTTTTCATCAACACCCTTCTGCCCATATTTGCTGTTATTGCATTAGTCTCCGTCTCGTTGTCCTAGTGGTCACATGGGCAACATATCAGGGGTGTTCTTGGCCTTGTGGGTCCATCAATGGTACTTGCCACGCTATATTTGTTCTGGACAGATAACTGGAGCACGTATATGTTTTATTTCGCATTGGCGCTTATGTTTGCAGTTGGTGTCTGGGATGTTGTGTCGCCGCCCAATTAAAAATCCGCTGTTCCAAGTAAAAACAACGAGGCTTAGTTATGGAAATCATTTTAGAATCGACTCTCACTTGCCCAGAGTGCGGCCATAAATAGGCAACGACCATGCCCGCAGATTCTTGCCAATGGTTCTATGAATGCAAAGGCTGCGGCGTATTACTCAAACCAAAGAAAGGCGATTGTTGTGTTTTCTGTTCATACGGTTCTGTTCCATGCCCAACCATTCAGCAAGACTCAGGTAGTTACCGTTCGTCGTAGTAAAAAACGCGTAGCGAGGCGCAACGATCAGACAGACAGCTTGATAGATAAAGCCAACTAAACGAGTATCTCATGAATATGAAACATTCAAAGATCAAGCTGGCTGCAGGCTATCGTCTGTGAAATAATCAAAAAAACATCAAGGGATTTTGATGGCAAAAAATCTAAAACGTATCGGGAGGCTAAGCTGAAAACGAATACCAACGAACCTGACCCATTGATACGTAAAGTTCCAGTGCTAATTATCGGCGGCGGCCCTGTGGGTTTAACCTTGGGTATGGACTTAGCTTCTCGCGGTGTAGAAACCCTAATTGTTGAGCAACGAGCCGCGTTTGAAGCGCCCGACCCCCGTTGCAATCACGTTGCTGCGCGTTCTATGGAAGTGTTTAGACGCCTTGGCGTTGCCGAAGACGTTCGCAACACCGGCCTACCCGCTGATTATCCGCATGACGTTTCTTATACCACCAGCTTGTTTGGCTACGAACTTGGGCGTGTGCGCATTCCATCCCGTGCAAATCGTTTTAACGACGAAGGTTATGCTGATGGCGGTTGGCCAACACCCGAACCACCACATCGAATAAATCAATTTTATCTTGAACCCGTTTTGTTTAAACACGCGACAAGCTTCGAAAAACTAACGATAATTTCTAACTTTCACGCCGATAACATTATCGAAATGGACGGTTTTACTCGCGTCAGTGGGACCGACTTAAAGTCAGGTGTAAAACTAGAATTTGACGCCAAATATGTAGCCGGTTGTGACGGCGCGAGCAGTATGGTGCGAAAAAGCTTGGGTATTAAATTACAGGGCGACGACAATTTGATGCACGCGATGATGGCTACCATTACAGCACCCAATTTACTGGATAAAATACAGAGTAAACCCGCCTGGATGTATTGGGTAATCAGCCCGCGCCAGCCCGGCATGGTCGTAGCCTTAGATGGCAAAGACGAGTGGATCGTGCATTCGGTTTTTTCAACAAAACCTGATGAGGATACCTTCAACTGGGACAAGGCCGTTCGGGAATGTATCGGTGGCGACATCGACTTTACTATCCATACTAAAAAACCCTGGGGTGGTCGTCGCTTATTGGCCGATAAATTTTCTGTTGGCAATATTTTCATTCTGGGCGACGCGGCTCATAACTGGATACCTATGGCTGGCTACGGCATGAATGCTGGGATAGCCGATGCTGTAAATTTGGCTTGGAAATTAGCGGCTGTCATCAATGGTTGGGCAGATGAAAATATACTGCGATCCTTTGAGTCTGAGCGCCGCCCTATTCTGGATCAAGTATCTTCAATTGCAATGAATGTTCGAAAAAATAATGATTTATCTATCCCTGCCGCCATTGAAGAAGCCACCGAAGAAGGCCAGGCGCTGCGTAAGAAGATAGGCCAATATATGATGCAAACCGATGCGCCTCAGTTCGCCTGTATCGGTTTAAACTTCGGCTATTTTTACGAAGGCTCCCCCATCATAGCCTACGACGATGGAACACCACCCACCTACACGATAGGAACGTATACGCCATCAACCTGTCCGGGCTGTCGGGTACCACATAGTTGGTTAGACGATGGCCGCTCTCTTTTTGACGCCTTAGGGCAAGACTACACCTTGCTTAACTTTGACCGTTCTATTGATACTTCGGGTCTCACGCAAGCCGCCGAAGCGATGAAACTTCCACTAACGATTATTGATTTGGCTGGTCAAACTAGCGCCTCCCTTTATGATGTTCCGCTGCTGCTCGTTCGCCCAGATCACCACATCGCATGGCGCGGAAAATCACTGCCTGAAAACCCGATGGAACTGATTGAAGTAATTCGTGGTACAAACTAAATACAATACGCCCTGTTTCTATATAATCCCGATTTTTGTAAACAAAGGATATTTATGTACACCAATGAAGACCTAAATAACGCTATAACTAAAGGCATTTTCACCGAACAGTCCGTGAATAAATTTCGCTCACTCGTAGCAGGAAAAAATAACCTATCCGCCGCTGATGAAGAGAACTTCAGGTTGATCTCGGGCTTTAATGATATTTTTGTAGTGATCGCCTGCCTATTGCTTTTAGCTTCATCTGCCTGGGTTACACATAGTATTCACCCTGTTTTTTCCATCGGCGTGGCGGCTGCTTTGTCCTGGGGGTTGGCAGAGTTTTTTGTACTAAAACGTAGAATGGCGCTACCAGCCATTGTGTTACTGATTTCATTTGTCGGCAGTGTTTTTGCCCTGGTGATCTATGCTTACGCGAGCTACTACGAGAACCCCTTTAGCTTTGTTAGCTCATCGGCAAGCGCTTTTATGCTGGCCGCTTCGATATCAACGCTGGCCGCGTGGCTTCACTGGAGACGCTTCGCCATACCAATAACCATAGCCGCAGGAATGGCCGCGGCTGCAACCTTCGTCATATCACTATTAGTGTATATCATGCCAAGCCTAAAAGAGTTCACCATGTCCTTAGCTTTTTTAGCCGGCGTGGTTACCTTTGGCATCGCCATGATTTGGGATGCTGCCGACCGTAAGCGCGTCACACAAAAATCCGATATCGCTTTTTGGCTTCACTTGCTATCGGCTCCTTTAATCGTCCACCCTATTTTTGCCGGCCTGGGTATTTTTGATGATAGCCAAAGTTCCGCCAGCCTAGTTATTATCGTGGGGCTTTATATCGTCTTATCGACCATTTCTTTGGCGATTGATAGGCGGGCTTTTATGGTGTCATCCCTGGTCTATATTTTATATGCCTTAACGACCCTGTTAAAAACCTATGGCTTAGCGGGCGATAGCTTTGCATTTGCCGGAGTATTAATTGGTTTTTCTCTGTTAGTTTTATCAGGTTTTTGGCATAAGGCACGTTATCAATTGGTGCATCGTTTACCTCCTTCTATTCAACAGAAGATTCCTTTTACGAGTTAAAGCCCGCTAAGCATAAAATCAAGGGATAGCCAGAATCTCGCCCTAAGTTTAACCAATACTTTAAACAGGCAATGCGTCAAAGTAAGTAAGAAGGATTGGCATACGTCTTGAAACGTATCACTAAACTGCCCACTTCTTTTGAAAAAGCAAAAGAAATGAACACCCTCGCGGCAGCAAACACTACCCTATTTGTCCCTTATCGTTATTTGAGAATTAAATTCAATTTCATGAAAAAACCTTAAACAATAGATTATTTCTGCCCTGTATAATTTCATGATCAATTTACTCGTAATACAAGCAATTCGGTTTAACCATTTTATGAATTTCCTCCGACGCACATTTTCCACTGTAACCCTGTGTTTACTTTTTTCGGTATCGGCTGAGAGCGCTGATGAGTCAAAACCTACGCAGATACTGAATGAGTTGTTTCTTAGCGATACGACTTACCCGCAAGAAAAGGGAGAGTGGCAGTTGACCCTTTCTCCCGAATATGAAGATAACGATGAGGAAAGTCGCTTCTCAATTCCTCTTTCGCTAGAATTTGGCATCACGGATCAGTTACAAGTTGAACTTGAATACACGCCTTATATTGATATTAGTAGCGACGATGATGACCAGCAAGGACAGGGGAATATTGAGTTAGGCTTACAATATAGCTGGGTAGATATTAACGAATCTGGTTTAAATATCGCTCTTTCGTACAGCCACGAATTTGCTAATGGTGATCGCGCAATTATTAGTGAAGCGGGCGAAAAACCAGAGGATGAGGACAATATCTACGTTGTTTTTTCGAAAGACATTGGTGCAAACTCCAACACTCAAGCATTTTTACAGCTAGGCCGTGAGCTCCAGGGTAACGAGCATGAAGACTACGCTAATACGGGCATTTATTCTTCAATGGGCAATTACGCCTTAAGTATGGAGCTTAACTGGACGCAGGAACAATCTTTTATAACGCCAGGTATCACATGGGCATTGGATAATGGCTGGGAGTTTGGGCTTGGTACGCCAATTGGCATTGATGGAAACGCCAACTTTAAACTTGTTTCCCATATTCTATTTGAATGGGAATAAGTGGCTCAGTTTGTAATCAGAACTACCTTTATAAAGGATAAAAAGCGTCCTTAAAACGACCCAGCAAATTGTTCCGTATATTGCGTTTTTATATCGGCTAAGCTTAGCGAGTGATTTTGCGTGCCCGCGTGAGCAATTTTAATCGCGCCCATTAGGCCCGCTATTCTACCCGTTACTTCCCAGTCTAAATCATTCAACAAACCATACAACAGACCGCCACGGAACGCGTCGCCACAACCCGTGGGGTCTACGATGGCTTTGGGCTTTGCTGGCGGAATATCGAAGCGTTTATCTTTAGTATAAATTAAGGAGCCTTCAGCGCCTTTGGTAATAATCAACGCTTCTACTTGCTCAGCAATTTCATGTGGAGATAAGCCTGTTGTTTCTTGTAACATCGCGGCTTCGTAGTCGTTTAACGTGATCCACGTTGCTTGCGCAATAAACGTTTTAAGTTCCTCAGCATCAAACATTGGCATTCCTTGACCGGGGTCGAAAACAAAAGGAATACCCGCCGCAATAAATTGTTCTGCGTGTTCTATCATGCCCATTTTTCCATCTGGCGATACAATGCCGATTTTAATACCTGCACTAGCCGGCACGCGATTCAGCTCAGACCGACCCATTGCTCCGGGGTGGAAAGCGGTAATTTGGTTATCGTCCATATCGGTGGTGATATAGGCCTGACCAGTATAATCGTCATCCAGGGTTTTTAAGTATTCTCGGCTAACGCCGGTTTTATCCATCCAATCTGCATAGGGCCCAAAGTCTTTACCAACGGTGGCCATTGGTAACGCTTTTTCACCGAGCAAGTGTAAGTTATAGGCAATATTACCGGCGCAGCCACCGAACTCACGGCGTAGTTCTGGCACCAGAAAGGACACATTCAACATATGTACTTTATCCGGCAAGATGTGGTTTTTAAATTTATCCTGAAACAGCATGATGGTGTCAAAGGCCATCGATCCACATATGAGTGCACTCATCTCTATTTTCCTTCTGTTGCCCAAACTACATCGAGCTGTTTAACTGCTTTAACGTCGTCTAATCGTCTGACTGGCAGCGTGTAAGGCGCTTGTTTGAGCATCGCACCATCGGCTTTCGCTTCGTCTAATATTTTCGCCATCGCATCAATAAAGCCATCCAGCGTTTCTTTCGCTTCTGTTTCCGTTGGCTCTATCAGCAAACATTCCGCAATCAGCATCGGGAAATAAGTAGTGGGCGCGTGGTAGTCGTAATCCAGCAATCGTTTCGCGACGTCCATCGCCGTTACGTTGAGTTCTTTCGCCTGTTTTTTTAGCGTTAAGATAAATTCATGCGTCGCGCGTCTATCTGGATACGCCGCGTCGTAGCCCACCGCTATCAGTCTTTTCATTAGATAGTTGGCATTCAAGGTGGCAAAGTCAGCAACCCGAGACATCCCTTCACGACCCAGCATTTTGGCGTAGATATAAGCGCGCAGTAAAACACCCGCGTTGCCTGCGAAGGCCGACATTCTGCCGATGCTTTGCGGGCAATCGTTTTCATCTAACAACACAAACTGGTCGTCTTTTTTGCCGACCATAGGTACCGGCAGATAGGGGCGCAAGCGCTCGCTCACGCCAACCGGCCCTGCACCGGGGCCACCGCCACCGTGCGGCGTTGAAAAGGTTTTGTGTAAGTTCATATGAATCACATCAAAACCCATATCGCCTGGCCGTACTTTACCTAAAATGGCGTTTAAATTAGCACCATCGTAATACAGCAAACCACCCGCTTGATGAACGGTATCGGCAATCTCTTTAATCTTACGATCAAATACGCCCAGGGTACTTGGGTTGGTGAGCATAATACCGGCGGTCTGAGGGCCAACGGCTTCTTTTAACGCGGTTAAATCCACGTCACCATCTTTACCGGTTGGAATTTCGCGCACTTTATAGCCGCACATCACGGCAGACGCCGGATTGGTTCCATGCGCCGCGTCGGGTACTAATATTTCGCAACGAGCGTCATCGCCACGCGCGTCGTGATAGGCCTTTATCATCGCCACTCCGGCGAATTCGCCCTGCGCACCCGCCGCTGGTGATAAGGATACCGCTTTCATCCCAGTGACTTCTTTCAAGATGCCTTGAAGCTCGTACATGCACGCCAAAAAACCCTGCCCGTGAAGGCTTGGCCCCAGTGGATGCCGACCGGTAAATTCAGGCAAACTAGCCAATGTATTACAAGCCCGTGGGTTGTACTTCATGGTGCACGAACCCAATGGATAGAAATGCGTATCGATTGAAAAGTTCTTTTGTGACAGCCGCGTAAAGTGCCGCACTACTTGCATTTCAGATACTTCAGGCAACACTGGCTTTGTGGTTCTTAAAGCGCTGGCTGGCAAACTGGCTGGCACGGGTATATCCGATGAAAGCTGAGCGTTAGACGCTCGGCCTTTATGGGATTGCTCAAATATTAGCATGTAGATGTTTCTCTTTAGTTTAGTGCGGCGAGTGCTGCGTCGTAATTTGGCTCATCGGCGATTTCAGAAACCAGCTCTGAACTGATCACCTTATTATTTTCGTCCAACACCATTAATGCGCGGCAGGTAATGCCTTTTAAAGGGCCATCGACGATCAACACACCGTAGTCTTTTGCGAAGTTACGATCACGCATAATGGAAAGCGGGACGACGTTCTCCAGACCTTCGTCGCCGCAAAAACGAGACATCGCGAAAGGCAGGTCGGCGGCAACGATTAAAATAACCGTATCGGCGTGTTGCTTTGCGTAGTCGTTGAATTTTTTCGTCGATAACTGGCAAACAGGCGTATCGAGACTAGGCACGATACTGATGATTTTTTTCTTACCGGCGTAATCGGCCAGCGTCACATCGGCCAATTCTTTAGTGGTCAGACTGAAGTCTGGTGCCTGTGTGCCAACGGCTGGTAATTCGCCATTTGTGTGAATTTCGTTGCCCTGTAGTGTAATAGTAGCCATGTTAATTCTCCTGTGAGTTAATTAATTTATCCAATACCACTGCGTACTTCTCTATATCATCTTCTGTGCGCGTTTCGGTCGCGCAAACCAATAAGCTGTTGGCCAATTCGGGGTAATTCGCCGACAGGTTAAAACCACCCAAAATATGGTGCTGCTGCGCTAGTTTTTCAATTAACTGCTCCGCGTCAGCATCGACCCGAATAACGCACTCGTGGAAGGTAGGCGCGCTAAATACAGCACTTACTCCTTTAATTTTAGTCAGCCTTTGCAGCAGTAATTGGGTGTTTTGATGCGAGTTTAGAGCCGCTCTTTTTAAACCTTCTGGCCCCAATAAAGACATATGGATTGTAGCCGCGGTGACTAAAAGGCCTTGGTTGGTGCAAATATTAGACGTTGCTTTAGAGCGCCTGATATGCTGCTCTCTTGCTTGTAAGGTTAGCGTAAAGCCCTGCTTGCCTTCGAGGTCTGTTGTGCGGCCAATAATACGGCCGGGCATTTGCCGAACGTGCACCTGTTTACAACACATAAAGCCGAAATACGGCCCGCCTGAAGCTAGTGGAACGCCTAAAGGCTGCCCTTCGCCACAAACAATATCGACGCCCACACCAGCCCATTCGCCAGGTGGTTTTAGCAAGCTCATCGCCAGTGGATTAACCACCGCTATAGATAATACTTTGTTTTCAGCTGCCCACTTTGTTAGTGCCTCTACGTCTTCCAGCACACCAAAAAAGTTGGGTTGCGGAATAACTAGCGCCGCATAATCATCGCTCGCGTATTGTTCAAGCGCCGATAAATCAGTCTGTCCAGTAGCTGGATCAAACGGTACGTCAATTAATTCAATCGCCTGATTTTTAACGATCGCCTCGGTCACCGAACGGTACACGGGGTTAACCGTGCGTGGCATTAAAATTCTGCGAGAGGTCGACTTTCGGTTAGCGCGAACCGCCATTAATACCGCTTCTGCCAACGCAGATGCGCCGTCGTAAAGTGACGCATTCGACACGTCCATCGCCATTAAACTGGCCATCATCGACTGATATTCGTACAACAGCTGTAAGGTACCTTGCGAGGCTTCGGCCTGGTAGGGCGTATAGGCGCTATAAAACTCACCACGGGTGGTGATTTCCCAAACGGCAGCGGGGATATGGTGCTCATACGCGCCAGCACCCAGGAAACACAAGGGTAAACCGTCTTGCGCTGCGCGCTCACGCAGCAATCGCGTGACCTGCATTTCGTTCATTCCAGGCGGAATTTTTTCTAATTCACCACAGCGTAAGTGCTTTGGTATTTCGTCAAACAGGTCTTCAATACTGTCGGCACCAATGGCCGATAGCATTTGCTCAACGTCTTGCTCAGAGTGCGGGATAAAAGGCATAGCGGTCTCTATTCTTTTTCAATTAAAGCCTGATAGCCTTCGTCGTCTAATAATTCGTCTAATTCATCAGGATCCACCGGTTGAATAACAAACAGCCAACCATCGTCGTATGGCGCGTGGTTAATCATCTCTGGCTCGTCTTCCAGGCTGTCATTAACCGCGATAATTTCGCCCGACACGGGGCTATAAATATCTGAAGCGGCTTTAACTGATTCGACCACGCTACATTCTTCACCTTTGCCAACGCTTCGACCAACTTGCGGCAATTCCACAAAAACCAGGTCGCCGAGTAACTCTTGCGCGTGATCAGTAATACCCACACGAATAGTGCCGTCATCGTCTAAAAAGGCCCATTCATGGGAGTCTGCATATTTTCTATCATCAGGTGTGTTGGACATTATCTTCTCCCTTTAAATTTCAATTTGTACATTGCCCTGGCGAACAAAGCAGGGTTTTACCACGCGCGCGTCTTTTAATTTACCGCGAATATCGATTTTACATGTTTTGCCGATGCTTGCGGGTACTCGCGCAAACGCGATTGAGCGTTCCATCGTGGGTGAGTATCCGCCACTGGTAATCTCCCCTGTTGCGCCATTATCTAGCACGACGGTCTGGTGCCCTCGCAACACGCCTTTATCTTCAAGAATAAGGCCGACAAATTTATCGCTTTCGCCCAGGTTCTTTAACTCGCTGAGGACTTTTTTGCCAATAAAATCTCGTTCTTCTGGCTGCCAGGCAATCGTCCAGCCCAGCCCGGATTCTAAAGGATGTTTCGTTTCATCCATATCCTGGCCGTATAAATTCATCCCCGCTTCGAGTCTTAGCGTATCGCGCGCGCCCAAACCGCAGGGCTTAACGCCCGCCTCCATCAACTGATTCCAAAAAGCGGCGGCTTTGTCTTCTGGCAACATGATTTCAAAACCATCTTCGCCGGTGTAGCCGGTTCTACCGACGAACCATTCACCAAACCAGCACGCGCTGAAGGGTTTTATTTCAGCCGCTGAAAGGCCTAACCTTTCTGGCAACAACGGACAGGTTTTTTGCCGCGCTTTGGGGCCTTGAACGGCAATCATCGCGAGCTTCGGGCGTTCATCCACACTCACCTCGTATGATTCTGCTTGCCGAGCGATCCATGCTAAATCTTTATCCCGTGTCGAGGCATTCACCACTAAACGGTAATTTTCATCATCCAGATAATAAACGATCAAATCGTCAATCACCCCTGCGTCGTCGTTCAGCATGCAACTATATAATGCTTTGCCCTGCCGCGTTAATTTCGCTACGTCATTCGCCAACAAATACTGTAAGAACGGTTTAGCTTGCGCACCACTAACATCGACGACCGTCATATGCGAGACGTCAAACATACCGGCTGACTGCCTTACGTCGTGGTGCTCATCAATCTGCGAACCGTAGTTTACCGGCATATCCCAGCCGCCAAAATCGACCATACGGGCGCCGAGTGCGCGATGCGTTTCATTTAATATCGTTTTTTTAATCATACGTCTCTTCAACACAAAAAAAGGGGCGGCACGCGAAAACATCCCGTGCCGCCCCTCTGTCCAAAACCTGAAAGTTTAAGGGTTAGTCGAACCCTCTTTCCTCTTCGGTGGGTTTTTCAACCGCTCTCCAGAGCTAACTGATCATCTAGACTACTCAATGATCTCTCTTATGGTCCATTTGCCTGAGCGATTCCGGACGGATTGCGCCTTCGGCGTCGGCCTAAGCCGATCTCTCCCAAAAGAGGTAAATTAGTGCGTCACTATACCTCGATATCGTATTTTTATCCATCAACAAAAGTTCGCTTTATACGTTAATGGGCGAACGATAATGCCGTGCCATTCTGGCTCAATTCGAAGCTCGACGAACACCACATTTCAAGCGACCACAATCAAATTGCGCGCGGGCCTGTTTGGCGTTATGCTGAAGCTCAAGTTTCTATTTATAGGTCAGCCAAATGAAATTTAATCAGGACAGCATTAATGAACTTAACATTCTACTTCAATATGATCTATCGAATATTGAGCAAGGCATAAAAATTCACCACGACGCAGACCCCGCCATCGTTGCCGCCGCTGCACGTTTATTTAAAAAAAACTTAATCAATAAAATGGATGGCGGTTATTTAACCTCTATTGGCATTACCGCCGCCGAACACGCGCAAGCCACAGCGGGCTTGTTAAATATCAAGTTATCGCCGTAGACCCATCGCGTATTGACAGATTTGGTTTTTCAACAGCATTGAGCTATTAATCCAGCTCATTCCAGAACTTCTGGCCAGTTGAAGCAATGAGTCATTTGTACCAAACAGGCGTTTAAAGCCATCCATCATCGCCATCATCAACAGGTTGTCGCCCTTGCGTTGGCGCTCATAGCGTCTTAGCACCTGATGGCTCGCGATATCGCGTCCTTTATTGGCCGCCTGTAATACCACCTCGGATAAAGTCACCGCATCTTGCAAGCCTAAATTCGCGCCTTGCCCAGCTAGCGGGTGTATCGCGTGAATGGCATCGCCAATCAGCACTAATCGTTGCTGACTATAATCGGTGGAAAATTGCATTTTCAAGGGAAACGCAGCGCGCTCGCTGAGCACCTCAAAACTGCCTAACTGTTGCTCAGATGCTTCAGATAAAGCGTGACAAAACTCCTTGTCGGATAGCTTCAGATTAGCCTCCGTCATAGCGGTACTTGAGGTCCAAACGATAGAAATCAAACCATCGCGCAACGGCAGCAGGGCCAAAGGACCTTCCGGCAGGAACCGCTGCCAGGCGGTACTTTGATGCGGCTTTTCGGGCCTAACGGTCGCTACCAACGCTTTTTGCTGGTAATCCCAGCCATAATCTTCAATACCGCTAAGCCGTCTTATTTTTGAATTTGTTCCATCTGCACCGACTAATAATAAGGCCTTTATTTGCCGCTTATTGGATAGCTGAATGTCGACGCTGTCTCCGTTTATCGTAAAATCATCTAACTGCGACGATTTAAACAATTCGCAATATTCAAGGCTCTGTAGCTTGTTCCAAAGCGCCAGGACTGTAACGCGATTTTCCACCACGAAGCCCATTTCCGCTTCTCCGGCATCAGCTGAGTCTATGTCCAGTTCACCGCTTCCAAAGTGATCCCACACAAACATTTTTTGCATGGATTGGACGCCCAACCTTTTCATCTCTTCCCATATACCCAGAGATTTAAAGATATTAATAGATCCCAGGGTTAGTGCCGAAACGCGCAAATCATAACTGTCTTCTGGCCACTGTATTATTGGGTCTACCGAATCAATCAACGCAACTGAAACACCTTTTTCAGCTAATAAACAGGCCAGGGTTGCGCCGTTTATGCCGCCACCGACAATGGCTACTTGATACATTTTGTTTTCCATCAGTTTGCTTTCAGCCTCGCCAGGCGTGAACCCAGACCCATGGTTTGACGCGCAAACTGATTTTTTAATAGCGGTACTTTATCTAATAATAAAAGACCGCTGTTACGCATAAAACTTAATAGCGCATTATTATTTGAAAATAGCCTGACAACGCTATCGGTAAAGCCCGTTATCAGGCGCTGATCGGTTTTTCTTTGTAGCGCATAGTGCGCCAGCACGTCTTCAGTGCCCACGTCAGTAACGGCGGACCTCAACGCTACGGCCAACATCGCCGCGTCGCGCAAACCTAAGTTAAAGCCCTGTCCAGCCACCGGGTGTAACTGATGGGCCGCGTTGCCAATTAATACCACACGAGTCGATACGTTTTGCGGCACATGCGACAAGCTCAGGGGGAAGGTTTGGCAAGCGCCAACCAGGCTTAGTTCGCCCAACCATTGACCGAACTGAGATTGCAGCCTGGCAATGAACGCTTCTTGCGGCATCTGCATAACCTCTTGCGCGACTTCTGACGGCATGGTCCAGACCAGAGAGTACAAATTATCGAAATGCGGTAGCATCGCGATCGGTCCTTCGGAGGTAAATCGCTCGTATGCGATATCACCTTGTTCAGATTCAACCTTGAGCAAACCCGTAATTGCCTGCTGGTGGTAAACGTGTTCTTGCAACTCAAAATCGCCTCGCTGACGGACTTTAGAGGTAGCACCATCGGCACCGACTAACAACTTACACGATAAGGTCTTTTCTTCGCCATTGAGTAAAATCGTCACACTCGTCTGGTCTTCTTCGGCGCTGTAATCCAGCAGCTCCGCCGGGCATAAATTATCAATTGACGTAGCCGCTAAACTAGACCCGACGACGGCTTCAATTTGAGCCGCCTCTGCCACGTAGCCCAAAGCATCAACCCCCTGGGTTTCTGCCGATAAACGCACTTTGCCAACATGACCTTTATCGGACACGTGAATTCGCCTTATTGGCATGACTGAGTCGGCCAGTGCTGGCCATATATTCAACTGCTCAAGCAAGCCACGGCTTCCCCAGGATAAAGCGATAGCTCGTTTACCGGCTGCATCGATTTGCTTATCCGCAAACGGCGTCGCTTCAACGATAGCAATGCGTAGTGATGTCTCGCTTAACGCCAGGCCCAGGCAGCCACCCACCATGCCGCCACCGATGATGATGACATCGTAATCAGTCAACTCTAGACTTCCTCATTAAGGCTTCGATATCTTTAATTTTTTTTGGTGCAGCGGCGGTTAACACCTCGTGCCCGCTCTTGCTAACCAGCACGTCATCTTCTATACGAATTCCGATGCCACGCCACTTTTGCTCCACTTCTATTGCATCCGGCTGAATATACAGACCGGGCTCAACGGTCAGCACCATTCCAGGCTCTAACAAACGCCATTGCTTATCTATTTTATAGTCGCCTACGTCGTGCACATCCATCCCCAGCCAATGTCCCGTGCGGTGCATATAATAGGGCTTATACGCCTCACTTTTAATTAAGCTGGCGACCTTACCTTTTAAGATGCCTAATTTAACCAGGCCACTCGTTAAAACCTTTACCGCCGCCTCGTGTGGGTCATTCCAGTGATTGCCTGGTTTTACTTGCTCGATAGCTGCATATTGAGCGTCTAAAACTAGTTGATACAACGCCTTTTGTTCGGCGCTGAATATTCCATTAACGGGAAAGGTCCTGGTGATATCAGAGGCGTATTTTTGCCATTCACAGCCCGCGTCAATTAATAGGAGGTCGCCATCATTCAGCTTCGCATTATTTGCTGTGTAATGCAGAATACAGCCATTTTTACCGCCACCGACTATCGCTGGGTAGGCTTCAAATTGAGCACCATGAGTCATAAAATGATGTTTAATATCGGCCTCTACCTGATATTCAAATCTATCGGGGCGGGTAGATTGCATCGCTTTTATATGCGCCGCAACCGATATTTTTGCCGCAGTTTTCATCAGCTTTATTTCTTCAGCTGATTTTATAAGTCGCATTTCATGCAACAAATGATCCGATGAAATAAACTCTGCCGGGGCAAAAACACCCGCTCTGGATCGGGATCGAACTTCCTGCGCCCAGTCCATTAATTGTTGATCAAAACTTGGGTGCGCGCCCATTGGGAAATACAAGCGACTTTTATTTTCCATCAGACCCGGCAAAATATCGTCAATATCATCCATCGGAAAAGCATCATCCGCGGCAAAATCTTTAATCGCCCCATCAAGGCCCGCATTGGCACCCACCCACAACGCCGTCTTCTCATCGAACTCGCGACAAAATAAAATATATTCGCCTTGTTTCCGTCCCGGCACAAATACGAGCACCGACTCCGGCTCATCAAAGCCACTTAAATAGAAAAAATCGCTATCTTGACGAAAAGCAAACTCAACGTCGCCGTTACGATGAACAATGGATGCGCTTGCAAAAACCGCTATATTGTCAACACCCACCATGCGGAGAAAGTGTTTTCTACGCCGCGCGAACTCTTTTTGATCTTTCAACACTTGCACCACTTGTTTTCCTTTTGCTTGATTTTAATGAACCGTAGGATCATCATCCTGGTCTTCGTCACCGTCTTGGCCTTCATCCTGTTCTCCATTGGACAATTGCAAATCATGTAATAGCAATTGAACGGCCGCCCGCACATATTCTTGTAGTTCCATGAACGCTTGTTCATCAGAATCATCTGAATCGTCTGAATCCAGACGTGATATTTCCAATAAATCCCGCAACACGCTTCTACTTTCTTCACCCCAATCTTTATCATCACCGGCACCCATATAGGCGACTCCATATAAGAAGCCCTGGCACCATTCACTTAATGCCTGAGCGCGAACCCCAATGCGTTCGTCATCATCGGGTAATAACAGATTAAAAATAAAATCCCTATTTTTTAATAATTCGACAGTTCCTTCAAAAAGACCGCTGAGGTATTGCTGATCATCGTCACTTAAACTATTAAGGTGATCGTCCGTATCGAATATGGCCGTTAGCCAACGTTTAAAATCTGCGTCAAATTGCACGCACAGCATTCCAGAGGCGAGGCCGTGCGCTTCTGCTACACTCATTTGCGCGTCATTCGCCTCTAACAAAGACTCCAACTCCTTATAATTACCTAGTCGTTTCACTTAAAGCTCCATTCGATATTTTTATATACCGGCTATGCTATCATTCTGCGACCTGACTCCAAAGTTTACCGTCAAAATTTGACTTGGTATTGACCTAAAAGATAATCCATCCTACTATCTACCCTGTGAATACAGAACAGAACCCAGAGATAGCTCTACAAGACCTCGAGCAGAGAATTGATGCGCTCGTACAGGTATGCCAAAGATTGCATGAGGATAATCAGCACCTTAAAAAACAGCAAACCGATCTTATTCAGCAGCGCAGTCTATTGATGGAAAAAACTGAAAAAGCAAAATCACGCGTTGAGTCGATGATTTCTCGGCTTAAATTAATGGAAATCTAAGCATGTCTACACAAAACACTATTTCAGTGACTATTTTAGACAAAGAATACCGTGTGAGCTGTACCGACGAAGAGCGCACCGGTTTAGAAGAATCCGCCCGATTCCTGGACGAAAAAATGCAATCAATTAAACAATCAGGCCGCATCATTGGTCTAGATAGAATTGCGGTTATGGCTGGCTTAAATATTACCCACGACCTACTCGTTGAAGATCAGAAAAAAAGCGGTCTTTCTTTAGACGTTATGCAAAAAATAAATGCGTTACAAAACAAATTAGATTTTGCAATAAACACTTTTGGTAAATAGCCTTTTATCCTAAAAGCGCTTATCTATATGTTTTTAAGTCGTATAAACAGGCTGTTTATTTTTTCGCATAGGTATAGACTAGTAGATGCGTTCCCTGCGGTGTTCGAAAGAAGGCGAAAAGCCCTTGGACCTAACTACTACTCGGGAAGACAGATCATTTTGTTGGTGTGCATGCTCTTATCTTAGAGAAGCCTAATGCAAGAATCTAGCTCCCACTTGAACCTCTCGGTTCAAGGTAGAAACCTGACTGCGGCGCTAGCGGGGAACGTCTTTTCAATGGCTCAATCACTCACTTCATTACGACGCACTTTACGTCGGTTAAGAAATAATCTCCCTCCGGCTACGAGACGACGCTTTGATTTTTTAATTCATCAAAACTTACTCAACTCTGGCATTCTACTTCGCTCAACCAGGTTGGCGGGCTATCTTGCAAATGACGGCGAACCTTCTATCGACCTGCTACTCGACACCTGCACAAAAAGAAATAACCCATACTGCTTACCCGTCCTTCATGGGCAAAAACTCATTTTTAAGCCCTATGTATTGGGTAACACTCTGAAGAACAACGCCTTCCGTATTCCCGAGCCTTCCTGCAGGCAGTCTTTTATGGCCAGGTACTTATCAGTCATACTAATGCCCTTAGTCGGCTTCGATAAGCATGGCAGTCGATTAGGTATGGGCGGCGGCTATTACGACCGTACACTTAACTTTATGCGCCAACCAATTTGCAAAAAAGCGCCACTACTAATCGGCATAGCTTATGGCCTGCAGGCGGTGGAAAAACTTCATCGCCAAGCCTGGGATATTCCTTTGGATGCCGTTGTAACTGAACAGGGTTTGACCTGCTTTTCTGCGAAAGCCCGGTTGTTATTACGCTCCACTTAAGCAAAATTTGACTGCTAAATGCATTAAATTATTTTGCTTTGATGCTCATGCGATATCATATTGCCAATACATAAAATAAGCTGCTCAAAAATATGTCTGATGAATTAAAAAAACAGGCGGCTGAAGCCGCCATTCAGTACGTCCGAAACTGCCGTATTTTAGGTATTGGAACGGGCTCTACTGTTAATTACTTTATTGACCTTCTCGCCCCTATTAAGCAACAATTTGAAGGTGCTGTTTCAAGTTCTGAAGCGAGCACGAAAAAATTATTAGCCTTAGGCATCCCTGTTGTGGACTTAAATTCAGTAGGCACATTAGACGTGTATATAGATGGTGCCGACGAGATTAACTCCAATTTACAGCTTATTAAAGGCGGTGGCGGTGCCCTGACGCGCGAAAAAATTATTGCCGCAGCCAGTCAATCATTTATCTGTATCGCCGACCAAAGCAAGCTGGTTCCTTACCTGGGAAAATTCCCCTTACCTATTGAAGTAATTCCGATGGCTCGCAGTTATGTCGCTCGCGAATTAACTTCCCTCGGTGGCCAGCCCGTGTGGCGAGAAGACTTCATCACCGATAACGGTAACGTTATTCTGGACGTTCACCAATTGGACATTATGGAACCATCAAGGCTTGAGCGAATTGTTAACGATATAGCTGGTGTTGTTACTTGCGGCCTATTTGCAAAACGCTCCGCCGATGTTGTTCTACTAGCCAGTAAAAACGGCATTCAAACCTTATCTTTAAAATAGGCCTAATACTTTTCTAGCTTGCAAAAAAAAGGGACTAAAAGTCCCAAAGTTTTTTTATTTTTATTATTATTTTTTATTGCAGACTATTTATATATAAATTATCTGCTCCCCCCTCTCCTTGCTCTGTTGTTAATAATACGTATTTTTTGCACATATGCAACAAAAAATTTAATTAACTGTTTGATTTTGCAGTATTTTTGCTGCATCGCAACAAGTTGTTATGATAAAAACAACAAAATCATCAACTTCTACGTTCCTCATATTAATTGAATAAGCTTATAATTTTTTGCTATATTAGATAAACTTAAATCGTTTTCTCTGTTTCAATATGGGCACGCTAAACCAGCGCCCTAAAATGACACCTAAATGTCTCGACTCCTATAAAATAAAACAACCTAATAAGGTTTTACCTAATGTTTCTACCCGATTGGTTAAGGCACTATAAAAAAGAACAGCTGAATGGTGATATTATCGCCGGCGTTATCGTGGCTATTGTTCTGGTTCCCCAGTCAATGGCCTACGGTATGCTCGCAGGCCTACCCCCAGAAGTCGCTTTATACTCCTCAGTATTACCGCTTATTTTATATGCCGCTTTCGGCAGCAGCAGAACCTTAGCCGTGGGCCCTGTCGGTTTAATGTCTCTTATGACGGGTGCGACTCTCATTGAGCTGAATATTAGCAATGTCAGCGATATGATTAGTGCCGCGCATACACTGGCGCTATTAGTAGGTGTGATCTTATTATTGATGAGAATCGCGAGACTAGGCGCCGTTATCAACTTCTTAAGCCACCCAGTCATTTCTGGCTTTGTCAGCGCTTCTGCGATCATTATCGCCCTTAGCCAGATGAAACACGTTTTAGGCTTAGATATACCTCGAGACCTGCCTGCTCATGAGACGCTATACCTTATCACCTCGCAATTAACTCAAAGCAATGTCGCAACCAGCATCATTGGTATAACCAGCCTCGTTCTCCTATGGTTTTTCAAAACACCGTTAGTTAACTTCTTAAGTAAAAAAAGCGCACCGGATTCTATTATCCAATTCGCATCTCGATCTGGCCCACTGGTAGCGATAGCTATCGCTACATTTAGCGTCTATTATTTGAGTCTGGACGTTCAACAACACGTCGCTATCATTGGCAGTATACCTCCAGGGCTTCCTGATATTTTATTGCCGAACATCGACCCTCAGTTGGTTACAAGGCTGTTGCCGAATGCTTTATTGATTGCATTAATTGGCTATCTCGAAAGCGTTTCTATAGCGAAGTCTATGGCCAATCAAAAACGACAAAAAATAAATTCCAATAAAGAACTCCTTGGTTTAGGTGCCGCAAATATTGCATCTGCTATAAGTGGCGGCTACCCAGTGGCCGGCGGCTTTGGTCGCTCAATGGTTAACTTTTCAGCCGGAGCAAACTCCCCTTTTGCCTCCGTTATTACCGCTTGCCTGGTTGGATTAACATTAGCCGTTCTTACACCGCTTTTCTTTTTTCTTCCGAAGGCAGCGTTGGGCGCCATTATCATCCTTGCCGTGTTGCCGCTTATTGACACACATACACTTAAACACGCCTGGGCATATGATCGTACAGATGCATTGTCGATGCTAGTGACGTTTATTACCGTACTTGCTGTAGATGTGGAAACCGGCATTATTTCTGGCGTTATTCTTTCTATTGCGCTTTACCTTCACCGAAGTAGTCAGCCACATATAGCTATTGTTGGGCAGGTAGGGGACACTGAGCATTACAGAAACATTGATCGCCATCAAGTAAAAACCGATGAGCACATTCTTGCTCTTCGGGTTGATGAAAATCTCTATTTTGCGAACACTAACTACCTGGAAGACACCATTATGCAGTTAGTGGCCGATAATAAAGAGATCAATCACGTGGTCTTAATTTGCAGCTCAATTAGCGTGATAGACAGTAGCGCTTTAGAGTCTTTGGATAATATTCTTTATGGCCTTAACAAGGCAAATATCACTCTCCAGCTGGCTGAAATAAAAGGCCCCGTTATGGATAAGTTAAGTAAAACCGAGTTTTTAAAAAAAATTGGCGAAAAAAATATTTACCTGAGTACTCACCAGGCAATAGAGTCCTTAAAGAAACTGCCAACTTGATTCAGCGGGCTTGCAGGTTAGATATCTCGCTCACTGAGGCACTTATTTCTTCCTGTTTTTTTAGCTTTTAACAAGGCTAAATCGGCCCTTTCGTACACTATATCCGGAGTTTCATCGTCATTAAATAACGCACAACCGACAGACATCGTGATCATTACCCGCTTACCCTTTAAGCCGAATTTACAGCTCTCAACGCTTTTTCTAAATTGCTCTAATCTCTTTAAGGCGTTATCCAAATCGCTACCGATAAAGATAATAGCGAATTCTTCTCCGCCCACGCGGCCAAAGAAATCACTTTCACGCACTTTTTTATCAATCAACTGACATATTGTACGCAATACTTTATCGCCTACGGGGTGGCCATAAGTATCATTAATGCTTTTAAAGTGATCGATATCTAATACCGCGAGAGCAAGCGGTTCTTTATGTCGCTTCCACCGCTCAAATTCGAGCTTAATTCGCTCATCGAACGCCCGTCTATTCGCTACACCCGTCAGCGGGTCGATAAAGGCTTGTTCGTGCGCCTGATAGAGCGATGACTTAAGCTCTAACACTTCGGACTCCACTTTATTTAGTTTATTTACGATGCTTTTAGCGTGTTCTTCTGCTTGTTTAGCTCGCTCGCCTTCAAGCTCTACAAAACTGGACACCGTATGGTTTAGACCGACCAAACGTTCTGAAAGCAACGATTTTATTTTACTTAAGCTATCGGTCTGCAAGACAGACTCACGAATAGTTTTGATTTGACCGCCCATTAGTTCTGTCAAACGCCAGCGGTCCTTCCTTGCTGCTTTATTTATAGCGCCTTCTTGTTTTAAATCTTGCGAAAGCTCAGTCAGCTGATGCATAACCGTTTCAATTAAACCTGACAGCTCTACAATAAAATCATCTTTTTTATGAATTCGCTGCCCTAAACCTTCGAAAACTTGTTTATAAAAAAACTCCAGGTCCTGCATACTAGTTACCTTACCGAGGCTTTTCTTTAGACCGGTAATATCAATAGACTTCGCTAACTCTCTATCAGCTTTTCTTATTTGCTCCAGTTGATTCAAAATGCTTTGTTTAATGAGCTCTATCGATTCACCCTGCGAGGAGGATTCATTTATTGCCACCGGGCTTTTAAGTACTACAGTAGCCAATTTTTTAGTAATTGCCATATAGTCTTTTGAGCTACTCGCCTGGTTTAGCTCTTGTTGCAGACCCTCAATACCTTCATGCAAATCATCCGACACCCTTAAGTTGGACATTAATACGTCAAGCAGACGTGGCGCTAAATCAGCCGTTTCGCTCTTCTTCACATAGCTAATAATGAGTTCTTTTAGCTGACCCAGTTCTTTAATGGGCAGGGGTGCGCCGAGTGATATTTTTTTCGGCAAGCCTGCTATCACTTTATCAATCTCTTTATGATGGCCTTTCAGTTCCCTCAAAACACCTAACAGCGCCCGATATAAATCTTGTAGATTATCAGCACTTTCAGTTTCTGTTTCGTTTAGTGCTTTAACGGCACGTAAATACTTGTCTTTATAATCCGCCATTAGTCCGCACCTCGTTAGTGTATTTTTTTATTAAACTAACCACTTTTATTAAACCTATGAAGAAACTTTAACCCATGCTTTTTTTATCGCAAAAAAAAGCCCATTAAATAACGGGCTTTTTTGTATTTGAAAACAGAAAGTAAGACTTTTAGCCTTAATTTCTGAATCGATATTAACGCTTTGAGTACTGTGGACTTTTTCTTGCTTTATGACGGCCAACTTTCTTACGCTCCACTTCACGTGAATCACGAGTTACAAAACCCGCTTTACGTAATGCTGGTCGTAATTCGCCATCAAATTCCATCAATGCGCGAGTAATACCTAATCTAATAGCACCAGCTTGACCTGAAGTGCCGCCACCTTTAACGGTGATTAAAAAATCAAACTTTTCATTCGCTTCTGCTAACTCTAATGGTTGGCGAACGATCATACGGTCGGTTTCGCGACCAAAGTAAGAATCTAATGATAAGTTGTTAACTTTAATAGCGCCTTTGCCAGGACGTGCAAAAACACGTGCAACTGAACTTTTACGACGACCGGTTCCGTAATATTGGGTTTGTGCCATGATAATAAACTCTGGTTAAATATCTAACGTTTTAGGTTGCTGCGCTTGATGCGTATGCTCGGCGCCAACAAATACTTTCATTTTTTTGTACATATTTCTGCCCAGCGTATTCTTAGGTAACATACCTTTCACAGCTGATTCGATAATACGTTCAGGGTGGGTTGCACGAAGCCTTCCTAAAGGAATAGACTTCAGGCTACCAATATACCCTGTGTGATGATGATACATCTTATCTTTTTCTTTATTACCAGTAACGCCAATTTTCTCAGCGTTAATCACTACGATGTAATCACCTGTATCAACATGCGGCGTGTATTCTGGTTTATGTTTGCCACGTAAGCGCAATGCTATTTGTGAAGCCAAGCGACCTAACGCTTTACCTTCTGCATCAACTACGTACCAATCGTGTTCTACTTCTTCTGCTTTTGCACTAAATGTTTTCATTTCTTAATTCCACTCACTATGGATGCGTGTCTATCAAAGAGCCGCATATTCTATCTATCTTTTCACTTAATCACAATGCTAAGTTGTAACTCTTTATCAAGCGATCTTTAACTAATGGCTATATCTTTAATTCAGGACATTAACCACCCCGCATTGAGGCTTATAGCCAGACACTGCTTCCGTTAAAACAAGCCGTATCGCATCGTCATCATTTTCCTCAATGGCTTGTTGCAACCTACCCAGTAATAACGACAAGTCCTTCCAGTTTAACAACGCCTCATTTGCCCGCATAATTTTGACGTGCTCGGTATTCGTCACATTATCGCCTATTAGTAACTCTTCATACAGCTTTTCACCCGACCGCAAGCCGGTGAACTCTATCGCTACATCGCCATGCGGCGTATTTTCATCTTTCACCTCAAAGCCGCTCAAATGAATCATACGCCGAGCTAACTGGGTAATATTAACCGGTTCACCCATATCTAAAACGAACACATCACCGCCGTTAGACATGGCTCCAGCTTGTATCACTAGCTGAGCGGCTTCTGGTATCGTCATAAAATAGCGAACCACCTTTGAGTCTGTCACGGTCACCGGGCCGCCTTGCTTTATTTGTTGCTTAAACAACGGAATCACCGAACCTGAAGAACCCAGTACATTGCCGAAACGTACCATCGAAAACTGTGTTGTACCCGCGCCTGAAGGCTTATCATTTAGCGCTTGCAATACGAGCTCAGCCATCCTCTTTGAGGCACCCATCGTATTCGTCGGCCTCACCGCCTTATCCGTTGAGATGAGTATGAACTTCTCTACTCCCGCCTCTATCGCTGCTTCCGCTGTATGTAGCGTGCCGAATATATTGTTTTTAATCCCTTCCCTTGGATTTTGCTCCACTAAAGGCACGTGCTTATAAGCCGCCGCGTGATATAGCACCTGTACCTTGGCTATTTTGCACGCCTGTAAAATTCTTTCTTTATCGACGACTGAGCCTAGCACCGGTCGAATTATTATTTCATCACCTGAGCTATATGCCTTCAACTCTCGCTCTATTGTGTAAAGTGCGAACTCACTGTGCTCGAATAAAATCAGCTCTGCCGGTTTCAAACGCACTATTTGTCGACATAACTCAGCGCCGATTGAGCCGCCCGCCCCAGTAACCATAACGACTTTACCGCTGATATCTTTTTTCATAAGCGCCTCATCGGGAGCCACTTGATCTCGACCTAACAGATCTTCAATTTCAACATCACGAATATCATCCACCTTAACCACACCTTCGGCTATTTCAGCCAAGGTTGGCAAAGTTTTTACCTTCACGGAATAGGGTTCTAAAAGGCTGATAATTTGATTACGACGTGACCTGGAAACCGAAGGTATTGCGAGCAATACATCCGTCACACCTTCATGTTCAATGAGTCGACTCAGGTGAGAAAAAGGATGAACAGGAATATTTCTTATTTGCCTGCGGTGCAGCGACAACTCATCATCAATAAACCCAACGATGTGCATACCTTTTTTAGTACTCAGCTGATCAAGCACTTGCACGCCAGAAGCTCCCGCCCCATAGATAACAACTTTATATGTAGCATTCGCCTTATCGGCCGTAAACCGAGGCTCTGCAAGCCACCAACGCACGATCATTCGGCTTCCCCCTACCATCAACAACGCCGTCAACCAGTTGATTATATGTACCGAGCGCGGGACTAATTCTATACGCGCCAGTAACACAAAAGACGCCAGCAGTAGTGCGTATAAAGACACCGCTTTCAGCACAACCCATAGTGAATGAAAACCCAGGTAACGGATAATGGCGCGGTACAGGCCCAGCTTAATAAAAATGGGGCTAGCTATAAAAGGGGCTACAGCAAACAACCAAACCGTTCCCTGTGTTGGCCAATAAAACTCCCCAAGGCGTAAAGAAAAGGCCAGCCACAACGACAACGTAATAATCACAAAATCAAACAGCAGTGTCATGCTGCGCTTCACGTATCGACTTCTACTCACAAACCACGCAGGGAATGAAGATATATCCACTAAGTTACCCTTTAACATAAAAACATGCCTCTACCGCTTCACAGCGAACTGCCCACATTAACAACCTTCATTGAAAGAAAAAATGCATTTTTTAGCGCCCCACACCCAAGTAATCGAACCCGTGTAACGCCATCATTTCTTTATCAAACACATTCCGGCCATCAATAATCAACGGCTGACGCATTTTCCCAGCGAGTTTTTCATAATTAGGAGACCAATATAACGGCCACTCTGTCACCAGTAACAACGCGTCAATACCGTCTAACATTTCCATATGGTCGTCGTAGTAACTGATAAAAGATTCGCCCATATAATAATTTTTAAGGTTATCCAATGCCTCTGGGTCATGCACTCGCACGTTCACTCCCTGGGAAATAAGCGCATTTATTATCTTTAAACTCGGCGCATTATCAATGCTAGCGGTACCCGGCTTAAATGATACTCCCCACAACGCCACCACTTTATCTGAAACATTTCCTTGGTAATACTGCCAAAACTTTCTAAACAACAACTCTTTTTGAACTTCATTTTCTTCAACAACCGTCTTAAGTAGAGATTGCTGGCGTTGTTTTTGTAAAATTCCTGAAAACGTTGAGACATACGCATGAAAATTTTGCCCACCAAAACCACAGCCTGGAGATAAGTAATGTCTCCCTATTCTTGGATCGGCACTCATACCATCTTGAACCACGCTAATGTCTACACCTAACTGATCCGCTAAATTAGCTAATTCATTCACGTAACCCAGACGAATAGCCAACATGCCCGTGATAGCAAATTTAGTGAACTCTGCTTCACGCGTACTCATGATTTGAAGATCTTGTAGTTCGCTACTAAATGGTCTTAATACCGCCTTTATTTTTGTTAATGCTTTATCATCATCCAACCCCACAATTAAGCTGTTAGGTCGACTGAAACCTTCCAGTGCTCTACCTTCTTGTAAATTATCCGGAATATAGACAACCGCATCACCCTCTCTGTGCAACTGAGATTGAAGGGCTGAAGTAGCCCCCACCGAAAAATTACATTGATTAACAACTAAAACGCTTCTTGCGTGGGCGCTTTGCAGCTTATCAACCACATTCTCAGCCAACTCTTGCTCCGTGGATTGCAACGCTAACCAATGAATGTCTGCTGCAAATATTGATTCTTGGCCTTGCAAAACTAGCCTTCCCGCATCAATTTGTTGCTGTAACGCATTTAATAAGCCAGGCTCATCTCTTATAACCGAAGCCTTCTCCAGCTCATTTTCTGAACTGCTAGTCATTTCATGAAGAACAACATCATTACCCGCTTTAGCTAAACAAGCCCCTGCAACCCAGGCAGCCAGGCTTGAACCATAGACATTAATTTTCACTACTAGTCACCTTGCACTGGCTTTGCGCGTAACGCAGCAGTCCCTTAGTGGACGAATCTAAATCTTCATTGCTCACTTGATTTAGTTCGCTAAGCAGCGACATTGCCACTTGCTTTCCTTTCTCAACCCCCCATTGATCAAAGGGGTTAATCTCCCAAATGACGGATTGCACGAATACCTTATGCTCATACAGCGCAATCAAACCGCCAAATGTTTCGGGCGTTAATTCATCCATAATAATGCTCGTACTGGGTTGATTACCGTCATAGTGCTGATAATCTTTAGCATCGCCATTGCCCTGTAATGCACCGCTACCTAAGGCCAATAACCTTGATTGGGCAAAACAATTGGCTAATGACAATCGCTGCTGCGCCTGCAATTCTTTCCCTTCATTTTCATAGCGTATCGCTGGTGCTATAAAATCACACATGACCGGCTCAGTGCCCTGATGGAGTAATTGATAAAAAGCATGCTGCGCATTAGAGCCCACCTCACCCCATAATACTGGGCAGGTTCTATAAGCAATACGTTTGTTCTCACGATTAATACTTTTACCATTACTTTCCATTTCCAACTGCTCAAGGTATGAGGGCAATTGAGCAAGCCGTCCATCGTATGGCAGTATCGCGTGCGCATGAATATTGAGAAAATTAATATTCCATACGCCAACAAGTCCTAACAGTACGGGCAAGTTGTTTTCAAATGGTGATGTTCTAAAATGCGTATCCATATCGTGCGCGCCTTTCAACAGGGCCCGAAAATTATCCATACCGATTTTCAATGCGATAGGCATTCCAATCACAGACCAGAGTGAATATCGACCACCCACCCAGTCCCAAAATAGTAGTTGATTTTTTTCCGGCACACCCCATGCTTCAGCCGCCGCAGAATTCCCGGTTGCAACAATAAAATGATGCTGGTTAACACGCTCGACATTGCATCCATTAGCTTTTAGCAACCATTCACGCGCTGTGTTAGCGTTTGCCAACGTATCTATCGTAGAGAATGTTTTTGAAGAAATAATAAATAGTGTTGTTGCGGGGTCAAGAGTCGGCAGTAGCTTTTCAAGCTCACTTCCATCCATCGACGCGACAAAATGCACATCAAGACGCCGCATATCATCAGGCGCGTATTGTTCCAGCGCATCACAAGCCATCAACGGGCCCAGGTTAGAACCACCCACGCCAATATTAACAATACTTTGAATGGGACGACCGTCGCACCCACGCCACTGGGCCTTTTGAATTTTTTGAACCAGGCGCTCCATTTTAGCCAACGACTCGTGAACATCGGCCGTTACATTTTGCCCGTCAACACACAACGACTCGGTCTTAGGTAAACGCAATGCTGTATGTAAGGCCGAGCGGTTTTCAGAAACATTAACCTTCTCACCTAAAAACAACTTTTCAATCCATGAGCCAAGTTCTTGCTGACGGGCCAAATCAAGTAATTTGCCCAACGTTTCCGTTGTCATGCGTTGCTTTGATAGGTCCATCAAAAAATGTTCGGTAGCAACGCTCAGTGCATCAAATCGGTCGGCATCAGACTGGAATAAATCTTTAAGGTGGACGTCTTTCAACTCATCAGCATGCAGTTGCAGGTCAACCCAGGCCTTTATATCGTGTTTACTCATTAGTCACTAAAGCTTTTGATAAAAGATCTCAATCCATCGGCTGTTTCTTTGTGCTGCAAGCCATAAGCTATATTTGCTTTTAAATAACCCAGCTTTTCACCGCAATCATAAGTTTCCCCCGTCATTTTATAGGCCATCACTGATTGTTCTTTTAACAACTCATCAATCGCATCGGTGAGTTGAATTTCACCACCGGCACCGGGCTTACCTTTCGCTAATAGACTCATCACCCGAGCAGGTAATACGTAACGACCGATAACAGCAAGATTAGAAGGCGCATCAGCTTGTGACGGCTTTTCTACCACACCTTTCATAGCAACCGAGCAACCCAACGTAGGGTTGATGCCATTACAGTCAGCAACACCGTATAAATGAACCTTATCGACTGGCACTTCGCCCACCATAATCTGAGCCGCACGACTTGCTTCAAACTCAGCGATCATTTTTGCTAAATCATTGATTTTTTCACCGCCATTATTGACCAAAACATCAGGTAAAATCACGGCAAAAGGCTCATCATTCACCACGCTCGCAGCGCAAAAGATCGCGTGCCCTAATCCTTTAGCTTCTGGCTGACGAATAGAAACAATCGACACATCAGAGGGCACAATTTGCTGAATAGCGTCCAATAATGCTGTTTTACCTTTTTTAGCCAGCTCTGTTTCTAGTTCGTAGTGTCGATCAAAATGATCTTCAATCGCAGATTTACCACTGCGTGTGACTAAAATAATTTCTTTAATACCCGCGGCAACAGCCTCTTCAACAACGTGCTGAATGACCGGTTTATCCACCACTGGCATCATTTCTTTAGGAATCGCCTTACTAGCAGGAAGCACTCTCGTACCCAGGCCAGCAACTGGAATCACTACTTTACGAACTTTCAACATCCCTGCTCCACATCTTTTTAGTTTAAATAATACGTTTGATTCTAGCAAAGAAATTTGACGTTACTATTAAAAGATTAAGAATTAATTTTTTAGCTACCTTGCCGCCTCTTAAAAGGCGAAGCACATCCTATTATGGCCTTTCATTTACGATGAAATTTAATACGAAACCCCTGAACGCTTAATCACCTTAAAGCTGAATTAAACGGAAACGCATTACCTTCCGTTTCAATGAAACTTATGCCCTTTGGGTATAATAAACGTTAACCAAAGAATACAAATATCAAAGCAAAAGGACTGTCGCTCAAGATACTCAGCATCTAAGTCTACTTTTTGAGGTATTGGCAACTCATCACGGCCATTTACTTGCGCCCAACCGGTTAAGCCCGGCATTAACTTATGCACCCCTTTATCAGTCCGAAGAACAATCAAATCGTCTTGGTTAAACAACGCGGGGCGGGGGCCTACAAAACTCATGTCACCTTTTAAAATACACCATAGTTGTGGTAGCTCATCTAAACTGGATTTTCGCAAAAAACTACCAATCGGGGTCAACACGCTTTTCGGGTCTTTTAATAAATGCGTAGCAACTGCAGGCGTATTAACTTACATCCTGCGGAATTTCGGCATTTTGAAAATAGCATTAGTAACCTCAACACGATCAGACCAATATAACGCCTTTAGAGGTAAGCCTTACCGAAATAGCCACCAAACAAATCGGCAGCAAAAACCGCCACAAGAAAATCAAGCTGTCGTTTCATTTTGAAACCATGCGAGCTGGCCTCATGATTTACCTAACAATTTGCTATTCAGCAGCTCTGCCTCTAGCTGCAAACTAGGTTCAAGCTCATTAAGTCGTTCTAGTAGATCCATTTGGCAGTGCTTTATAGTTAGCACAATCACATTATCTTTTACACGCGTACAAATAAGGTGGTGCTTGCGAACAGGGTAAAACTGAAAAAACTTAGACGCATCCTTTTTTGATATGAGCAATTTAGGTTGCTCCCTTATCAGCAATAATGCAGCCTCGATATCGTCTAGATATTTTTCTGCTATTTTTTGTCCAAATTTCTGAATAGAGTATTCATTAATCTCAATGAGATCGAGCATCGCTCGATGAGTAAGCTCCACCTTAATCATTATTTATAATTGGTTTTTCTGAAACGCTTTCATGTCCTTTCTTAAGTCACCAGAAAACTCATGAACATTATCTGATAAGGCATCACGATAACCACTAATAATCGATTGCCGTAATTCAGCCGCCTCAAGTTTCTCTTTTTTCTGCCTAATTAAACTCCTCAAAAACTCACTTGGGGTCGCATATAGTGAACCTTCCCCAGTATTGCGGTCAACAAACTCCCTAAGTTCATCAGTCAAAGATAAATTAATGCTCCTGGACATACATTTTCCTCGTTAATATTCAATATCTTAAGTGTGAATGCCGTGGCGTTATTTGTCAATATTCGACATCGCGCTTCTCTTTACGACTCACCGTTATTACTGAATGAACAAAACTCGCAGCAACCTTAGTAAATCAGTGCGAAACGCCGTCTCTTTTAAGCACTTTGAGAAACGTTAACCAAAGAATATAAATATCGAATAAAAAAGAGCGGCGCTGAATATACCAACATCCAACTCTACTTTTTACGGAATAGGCAACTCATCCCGACCATGAAATTGCGCCCAACCCGTTAAGCCTGGCATTAACTCGTTAACGCCTTTTTCAGTCCGCAGCAACATTAATAATCAAAAATAAATCAAGCTAACGGCTTTTTTCTCTTACTTACTTTCGAGCTCTGAGTTTCTAAACTGCATCATTTGATGCATTCTGTCATGCAGAATGGTGACAATCCCCACTTCACCGCCTTCCAAATACTTCCAGTAAACAAAATGCTTTTTATACTTAACATAAAACCCATTAACATTAAACTCAGCAGGCACGGGATGTGACAAAATTTGTTTTTTGACTATTTTATCAAACACGTCAAACAAACCATTAACATACATTTCAGCTTGGTTTTCACCCCATTCTTGCAATGTATATTGATAAATCTCATCTAACCTAAATGACGCAGCGTTTTCAATTTTAAACATCATAAGAAGCTATCTATTCCTATCAAATATCTCTTGTGCGCTTAATTCCAGGTAGGAAGATTCAGGTTTAGAAAAAGAGTGCGTTAACTCAGCTTTTAGCCTCTCAAAAGCAGCTCGCTCAGACTGCTCTTTATCATTCCGAATAAGGCTACGAACATATTCACTTATATTCTCATAAGAACCACTTTTAACATTTTCCGAGACAAAATCACTCAGCTCACCACTCAATCGAACTGTCATCGTCATTTGAGACATCACACCCTCCTTAATTAAAACTATTTGTATTCATCCTAATCAATATTGATTACAGAGACAAATTAAACAGTCTTTTCATGTTAGCTGAATAATCTGATTCAACCGCTCACAAACTTTCACAAACAATGTGTTCTTTAAAGCACCTAAAGGATGAGGTTTAGCTGAACGGACTCGCCAGTCAAAAGACTTAGGCTGATGACAAAGTACATAACTTTTTTTATTTGCCTTTTTACCAGACCCGTTACCTACGGAAACTGCAAATGGGTTATCAGCGTTATATTCGGCTGTCGTGATTGGCAAACCGATTACCAATGAGGTTTTATCATTAAAATTCTTCGGGCTTAACACTAAAAAAGGATGGATATCTCACATCTCCTGTCCTGCTTGGGAATTACAATCAATCCAGATTATATCTTGGCGCGCAGGTATCCATGCGGTCCTTTTTACCATTTTTCTGAGCCTAATGGCTCTGTTATCACCATACTTTCACCACCATGGCGCTTAGGATCGAACTTCGCCAACCGGTCTTCCAATGACAAGGGCTTTTCCAAAACAGGGCTTAGAATAATCTGGTGGTCGACAATGGATAACTTCACTTTCTGATCTATGTGTAAGTGTGCTTCTCGCGCAATGGCAGAAGGCAATCGAACACCCAAACTATTACCCCACCGCTTAATATCTAATGTCACCTCAGTCATTTTTAGCTCCAAACACTAATGTTTAAACATAAATATAAACATTTTTTACCCCGCCATCAATCATCCTTTTCAGCTAAAAACGAACGACGTTGCACGTATTCAACATCCAGCTCTACTTTTTGAGGTATCGACAGCTCATCACATCCATTAACTAGCGCCCAGCCCGGTAATAATTTATCCACGTATTTTCTGTTCGCAAATCGATCAGATCATCCTGATTAAATTAGCCAAGTTGCAGTTAAAATCTTAAATGAACCAAAATGTGGCAATGCAAGACCCAACCCCATTCTTTGCATTCTTCTCAAATCTGCAAAAAAAAACAGATTTCACCTAGGGACACCTTGAGGTTAAAATCTCCGGTTATTTTTACATTTACTAACTGCGAAGAACCATTCTTTGCTCATAATCATTTACTAACGGCTCTAGTGTCCGGTAAATATCCTTCAAGGTTATATCTAAATTTATCGATTCAAAGCCCGAATCGTCTTTATCAACAGGTATATTGCCGACTAGAATTTCAAGTGCTGTTTCAGATTCAACTTCATCACGCTCATCAATGGTAATGAGCGTATCAATAATATCGTCAATGGTATAGTTGTACTGCGTTAGCAAGATCATTAGATCAAATAGGTCTCTAGACTTTACTCTATCCATTAACACAACCGCTTTGGACTTAAACAGTGGCTCAAGCGCCAACATACCGAACTGACCGAAACGTTCTACACGCTCAGCAGTTAACAGGTAGTCACGTCTTGACGGTGAACCTTTGGCCATCACAGCAAAGCTAACCTTTACTCCATCAATAGCGTATTCCTGAATGCATTCATCCAGAAAAAACCCATTAATTCTTGCTTGGGATATACGTGAAGGATCCATTATGTTGCTCACACTGAAACCGGCAGTCTTAAGATCGTATACCAATGATTTAATAGCTTGCTTTGGCAATTCTTTTTCAAAATAAAAGAAATCTAGATCCTCACTTAATCTATGACCGATTAATAATGCTAATGCTGTACCTCCCATTAATGTTGCTTTATGCATAGCAGGCCCGTCATATTGAACTAAATAGTCAAATACATGCCTTGTCTTTGCCGGCAAGTTATCAAGCTTCAGCATCGGCTCTATCGATAGCAATCACGGTATTACGCACCTTTCTCTCGGCAACACGATGTAACAAAGGATCCGCAACATCATTTAAACGAGCAGTGACTTGGCGGCTTCCAAAATGGCGAACACATTTAGCAATATCTTTAAGGTGCCCCCCACTCAACACGCTAACGATGAACGCTTTTGAAGGCATATTACGATTACTCCAATCATAAGGCTTTGCCATGCCCAATAACTCGGACAACGATGTGTCACCACGTTTTGTCCGTGCTTTAGTGCGTTGATATTTTGCTTTTTGTCGGCAGGATTCTGAGCAATAAACCGCTATTTTAAGCCCGTTAAATGGGCGGTGACAGCACTCACATTCCTTTAAAACCCGTGTGCGCGACAAGGATAATTGTTGTCCGGTATTCTTCATACAAGCTATTTTACACGAATACGCTTCTGTGTAAATTTTTGTTATTCAAGAGGTAGAGTTCCCAGCAACCATCATACTTCCCGCATAGCCAAACTCACAGACACTGTTTTCTTCAATTCTCCATCCATCGTACTCACCAGTTTCCAGCAAAGACATTCACTAGTGTCACGATCTAATAAAAGTGAGCCACATCCTTCACCATACAATATTTTCACGACCGATGCGATTTGTACCTCACCATATCCTACAGACCGCGGTCAACATAATGACGGGGTTGATTTTCGTTACCCCCCCTTTGATTGACCCATAAGGCTCGCCAAATGGGTTAGGAGCTGATGCTTGTCACTATCTAATTCAAACTCAAGGCGCTTTAGTATTTCTTTATACACCGAATCTAAAGCCGCTTCACACTCTCCATATAAAGCACGAGCCTGTTTATTCGTTAAATCACAACTCTCGATACCAAATCGAATTAAAAACTCATGGCCCCACCATTTTTTACTGCCCAATAAAGTCAAGGCTGCAATATCGCTTGTGATATAAGCCGTGGTACACACCACATCATAAGCAGGCGATAAACGGATAGAATCCATGTCCTCATAAATTAATCCGAAGTTCTTTAAGTGGGCGTCGCCATTTTGTAAGGCATTATTAAGCACCACCATTTTAAAAAACTGCTGCAAAGAAGCCGTTCGAAAATCTGCCGACGTAAACAACTTAATCGTTTTCGCCACTTGTTCATAACTGCCGGTATATTTATCATCACGTTGCTTGGCTTGCAAGACACACATATCTTCAAAACCCAAACTATCACCCTCTTCGGCAATATCAAATCGCTTCATCACAAAAAGGCTTTCATCATCCGACAAATAAAACTCTGGAACGGCTATGCCCGCCTGTTTCACCACCGACATACAAAAAAACTCATTCAAGGCCAATTGCGGATAATCTTGCCCCCAAGCTTTTACAATATAATCATCCAGCTTTAAGGTAGCTTTATTCTCGACCTGTACCAACACCTTGGGTTGCACACCACTCAACGGAGACTTTAAAGCAAAACGAGTTACCAGTTCATTAAAAAGTTCAGGTTGCTCGGAGTGCAATATATCATCCAAGACTAAAGGCGATGCAATATCTGCTGAATGAGCATAATTGACTCGCCCACGAATGCTAGATGAAAGTAGACGTAACAAACCAAAATCATCGGTTTGCGTTAACTTAGAAAATTGTTTTTTAATCAGTGATAACAAATAGCCCTCTGGCAAATGCATCTCAAAAATAGGAGGCAAATGTGAATGGACATAACCCTTGGCACGCACAGGCATAGTAAGTGAAACAAAGCCATCTGAGGTGGTCAACGGTTCATAATTGAAGAGAAAGGCACCCTCCTCTTTAATCAAAAGCCCAACAGAATTCTGATTCACACGCACAACAAGCTGCTCAATCACCTCTCAATTCCTCAAGCGTTGGAAAACGACCTTTTTCTTTAATGCGAATTTCATAACCTAAGTAATCCAGAATTTTAAGAATCTTACGCACACCAACATCCCCAGCCCGCCCCGTTTCCAACGCATTAATGGTGGCTCTAGAAACCCCAATCGCATCCGCCATATATTGCTGTGATATTTTCTTTAAACCTCTCAACTCAGCAATCTGTCCGCCCAATTCTTTAAAATCCACTATAAAACCTAATTTCTGCATGTAATACTTTACACAATAAAATAAAAGCATTAAGTAGTAAAGTATTTTATACCGAATATGCCCTTGGTGGAGAAGTTGACAGTGACCTTGCGAGCATAGCGAAGTGATTCCGGGTTAATGTCTAAAACAAAACGGAGCTACTCTTACATTCACTATTTCTCTTTTACCTGGATTTTCTATGTACGACATGGTGAACAAAATGAACGCATCCTACAGACTAACTCGCTTGCGCCATAACTTGCTCAATAGCTTTACACGTTTGGCCAACTTCCTCGGTAGTTAACGTTGGGTGAACCAAAAACATTAACGATGTTTCACCTAGCTCTATGGCATTAGGCAAACATTCCTCAGGCCTAAAATTTGTATTATCAAAGGCTTTTTCTAAATAAACCTCAGAACAAGAACCAGAAATTTATAATTAGTTACGTAGCAGAGGTTCCAGCTTCAGGCTACGCAAATCAAGTAATCAACACAATCTTCTTTAACAAGCCGTCTCAAGTGAAAGCTTCAAACCCAACGCTTTAGAAACTTTCAAAATTGTTGCAAATGTTGGGTTTCCCTCAGACGAAAACGCTTTATACAACCCCTCTCTGCTTAACCCCGTGTCTCTCGCAAGCTGACTCATGTTCTTTGCTTTAGCAATAACACCCAATGCATGAATAATAAATGCAGGATCATCACCCGCTTCTTCAATACAGGCGTCGAGATACAATTGAATATCTTCGTCCGTTTTTAAATATTGCGCAGACTCCCAGCGAGTCGTTTTAATAAGCATATTCATTCAACCTCCAATTGCTTAGCAAGTTCCTTTGCTTTAACAATATCTGACTTTTGGGTGCTTTATCTCCGCCTGATAAAAGAATAACAACAACCGAAGCTCTCTTAACAAAATAAACCCTATAACCAGGGCCATAGAAAATACGTAACTCACTAACACCCTCGCCAACAGGTGCAACGTCACCAAAATTTCCAACTTCCACTCTATCAATTCTTACCTGAATACGAGCCTTAGCCCTTTTGTCTTTCAAGCTATCAAACCAATCAGAAAAAACTGTCGTTTTGCGAACCTCAATCACGTGTCAACTATAGTTAGCATATTCACTCGCGTCAACTAAATAGCCCATTTACGTTATTCGCCTTTCCACGCCTGCACTAATGCGAAACACCCGAACGCTTAATCACTTTAATAAAGGTTAGCCAAAGAATATAAATATCAAAGCAAAAAGAACGACGCTGTACGTATTCAACATCCAACTCAACTTTTTGCGGTATGGGCAATTCATCACGGCCATTCACCTGCGCCCAACCCGTCAAACCAGGCAATAAATGGTGCACGTCTTTTTCTGTTCGTAAGGCAATCAAATCATCTTGGTTATACAAAGCAGGGCGAGGGCCGACAAAGCTCATATCACCCTTCAAAATACACCACAATTGAGGCAGCTCATCTAAACTGGATTTCCTTAAAAAATCTCCAATGGGCGTCAGCACACTTTTTGGATCTTGCAATAAATGCGTCGCCACTGCTGGCGTATCCACTTTCATACTCCTAAATTTCGGCATTCTAAAAATATGGTTATTTTTACCCACCCTATCCGACCAATACAAGACAGGGCCTTTGGACGTTAAACGTACAAATATGGCAACTACAACTATAGGAACAAACAAAATACTGGCAGCCATCAGGGCCAATATAAAATCAAAGAGTCTTTTCATGTTCCAAATAGGCATCCGCTGTTTTTTTCAATTGTTCATCCATAGTAATCACCGGCTTCCACCCAAGTAATTCTCGTGCTTTAGAACTGTCGACCTGTAATGAACCAAACAAGCGATTCGCCACATCGCCTTTACCGACAAGTTTTGCTACAGACGTCATCAACCAAACCGGAATAGGCAATAACATTGGCTTCTTACCAAAAGCATTAGCCACTTTACGCAATAATTTAGTTGTTGAAACATCCTCATCATCAGAAATCAAAAACACTTCGTTGGCAGCTTTGGGGTGGCCAATACAGTGAATAATAAAATCAATTAGATTATCTAATGCCACTAAAGAGCGTTGGTTGTGAATAGAACCAAAAGGCAAAGGAATCCCTTTATTAATCCATTTAATTAAACTGCCGAAATTACCCGGCGCATTTGGCCCGTATACTAATGGAGGTCGAATTATCACCATTTCGATACCCGTCTCTTCAGCCAAAGCAAACAAACCTAACTCTGCTTCCCATTTTGAAATGGCATAGCTCTCTTGTGGGTTTGGCGTATCTGTTTCACTAAAAGGCTTTAGATTATTATTCCCATTCACCCCAATCGAACTCAAAAACACAAACCGCTTAACTCCGCTCTCCGCCGCCTTTCGTGCCAAAGTCAAAGTCGCATCACGATTTAGTTGTCTAAACTCACTCAAAGGGTCCGCCGAATTATCCTGCAGTATATGCACCCGAGCGGCGCAGTGAATCACAACATCCACACCCGAAAAAAACTCTAACGATAACAATTTAACATTGGTTAAATCGGCAACAACTTGTTCTATCGTAACAGGTAGCGCGTCTGATTTCTGTCGCACTAAAGCACGTATTTTATTCCCCGCACTGACTAAGTGGCTCCCTAGCGCTCCACCAACAAAACCAGTCGCTCCGGTCATTAAAATCTGATTGGTAAACATATCAGTGCCTTTTTGCTTGACACAAGAGTCGGACGTATTCATCAACTACTTGCTGGTTGATTAGTTGTGATGAAAAATCTACAACAGCTCTTTTTTGAGCATTTTGGCCCAATGCTTTACGCAAATCACTATCATTAATAATTTGCAACAATGCATTCGCTAACTGGTCAATATTTTTTGGCTCAACTAAAAGACCTGTTTCTCCATCAACAATAGCATCTGATAAACCGTAAATATTGGTTCCAACAGCAGGCAAACCCATTGCAGCAGCTTCAATAACAACTGTACCAAAACCTTCTCTGTAACTGGGAATACAAAGCACATCGGATGCTGCCATATACTGTTCAGGCAGATCGGTATAACCAGTAAACTTAACTCTCTGCTCCAACATTGAACCCGTTGTAATGCCCAATTCCGATAAGGTAAGTTCTTGTGGCCCAACAAAAAGCAAATAAGCGTTTAAATTACTGGCTACCACCTCATGAAAGGCTTTTACCAACTCAATAACCCCCTTATCAGCAACAATTCTTCCTACAAAAAGGATAACAACAGCACTTTGAGGAATACCTAAACCTACTTTAATCGCATTACGATCTTCTGTAGTATACCGATGTGAGTTAAATCGATTGATATCAACCCCAGCCAAGCTACCGGGCCCCAACACAGATAATTTATTTTTAGAAACTAAACCTTGATCAATCAAAAACTGTCTTTGAGAGCAGCTATCTGTATAACAAGATGTATTTAACATACCAATTACTCTATCGGCAGTCATTGCAATAAAACGCTTAACCCCACTTAATGTAAGCCATGGCTGTCCAGTAAAAGTATGTAACCGAACAGGAACTCCTGCAAGCCTCCCAGCAATAGCACAAAGTAAACCTGCTTTCGGCGTCGTTGAGTGCACGATATGAAACTTTTGATTTCTAAAAAGCTTCCAAAGCTTTAGCAAAGCCCAAAGATCTGTTATCGGTTGTATGTTACGAGGAATAGTAATAGAAAAGTATTTACAGCCCTCAATAGGGCGATTCAAAGCAGTCTCACTCGCAATCACAGAGACATCAGCTCCAGAATCTATTGTCTCTTTTATTTGTGCATGAAGCTGAGTATCAATAAAAAAAGCCACCGTTGACACTCGCGCTAACTTCACTCCCTTCAAAGAACAATTTTTATGAGTCATTAACGCTCAACCTTATTATTTTGCAACACTTCACTGATTGTTTTAGTCACATCACGAGAAGGTACAAAGTCTAACAATTTATGAATTTTATCATTGGGATAATGTGTACGATTCACCAACGCATCTACACGTGATTTTTTTAGCGGAAACCACTTAAGCCAAGAGAATAGAAACACAAAGCACCTTACCAGCTGTTCATTCACTCTAACTTTAGGTTCTGAACGACCTAATGCGGTTGCCATGGCACCTAATACATTTTCTTGAGGAACAATCATTGGACAAATTAAAAACCTCATTCTTAGCGCGCTCATCAAAGCCAGAACCACCAGTAACCAAAATTTTCATAAATCCACCATTCCCTTCTACTTCCCATATACCAAGAGCTAATAAGCTTTAGCTCCAGTGTTAGTTTAAAACCCATAACCGCCTTTTAAAATAGCTCGCCTATCATTTTATAAGGAAGAAAAGGACTTTTCCCTTGCCCCGCCTCAATCAAAAAACCTCGATACAAGAAAGCAGCAGAGGTAAACCCCGCCAGAATAAATGATAACTTTATTTTCCAATTTAAAAGCTGCTTAACTTCAAAATGGGCCATAAGAATGATTATTGCCAGAGCAAAACTAATTAAATCAAGGATGCGCAAACCAGCATAACTATATGAAGCTACCGTAAAAGCTAACCCTGTAAACAATATCGTCAAAAAAATAATTTTATTCCGCATACTAGAAGGTAAGTTCGAAAACATTACCCCGGAAATCAAAATAATAACAACTATAACTTTACTCAAACCAGACAACGGATTTGGACTTTCAAAGTCAAGGTAAAGGTTGATTTTCAATAAAATATGCTCTTGGGCCACGTAAAATACCACTAAAGACGTTACCCCTAAAAAAAGTAAGTACTTCCACTTAATGTTCTTTAAGTGATTAATAGCTATATATGCAATAGAAAATACAATAGTGTAGTGACATAACACTGAGACTAGCGCCGTCACGCCACTTTTTGATGCACAACCTCTACGTAGCGACTGCACCGCAAGCAATAATAAAATTGAAGCAATTCCTATGCGTAAGCCATTCATACTATAGATATAAAAAAAAGCGGGTGCCAGGTAGGCCAACAAAACAAACGCCTCATTTCTATCAGATCGGTAATAATAAAAGCCGACTAATATATAAAACAACACTGACACCGCGCGTACACCCAGCTGGGCAGACCCTAATAGTTCGGTAAGAAAAAAACCTAAAAGTCCAAAGGCCGGCTCCACCACACTTGAAAAGTTTTCCAAAAATAAATTTTCGAAGATCAACTCATAATTTGCAGTATCGGTGCCCGTAGCACCACGGAAAATGGCAATAAATGCAAAAAACAATATAGTGAAAAAACCAAAAGCACGGCCCCGATACCTATTAATAGCACTAGTCAAAAGAGTAAAGTAGACAAGGCTCCAACCGGCTAGATAGACCATCTACGTTACTTTCTTAATATTCAAAAGCACAATACGCCTTAAACACTTTGCCAAAGAAAAACCAAGCAGAAAGAGCAATGTGCCCATTTTAATATTATTCTTCTTAAACAACGAAACATAAGCATCAAGCTCACCTTGTTCCATCTTCCACAAAGCTGAACTTAATCCTGACTCACCGTAAGCTGCCTTATACAAGCAAGCCAGTGGTAGCTCAGAACGGTAACATTGCAAGCCAGCACAGCATATCTCCAACCATAAGTGATAGTCTTCAGCATAACGCTTGCCATCTGGAAAGCGCTGTTCAATATCACGGCGTAACATTACTGAAGGGGTAGAAAGGCTATTGGATAATAACAGTTTGTTTTTTTTAAGAGGGTAAAAGCAAGCTGTCATGGAAATAAAATTTTCTGTCTGGTTAACTGTTGTTTCATTATTAACCTGTTGACAGGTGTGGCCTGTCAATGCTGCCTCGGGGTTCTTGCTCATCCAGCCATACTGAATTGCTATTTTTTGCCGATGCCAGCTATCATCGGCATCCAGAAAGGCAATATAAGCTTGCGTTGCCGCTTCCCACCCAAGATTACGCGCAGTACCTGGCCCTGCATTTTTAGGCGACTCAATTACCTTAACCCAGCCTTGTGGGTAATGTGCTTGGAGTTCATAAAGTGTAGCTAAGGTGTCGTCACCACTACAATCATCGACTAAGATAACCTCCGCTGGTTGCGAGGTTTGCTCAGCAATTGATGTTACCGCGCGAGCTATCGTATCAGCACAACGATAGCAAGGGATAACAGCACTCACATTACTCATACTTGAGGCGCACACATTCTGACAACAGGCACCATCGCTTTTTTTATAAAGCGTCGCCCCCATATCATATGGCCTAAAGCAGCGAGGTTCGGCTCATGAAAAGGCAATTCGGCACCTCTCCATAAGGCCCCATAGGAAATATATCCAACATTTATTTCGTCGATGAATTTTCTTAGGCACAAAATTTCATCTACAAGTTCAGGAGAATATTCTGCTAAACCCTCTTCTGTACAAACGAAAGCGGGGAAACAAGATATGACCTCAACATCGTTAGTGTTGAGCATATGGAAATTAACGCGTATCCAGGCAGCCAACCTATTTATACATAGTGATACAAGCCGAGAAGCATTCTGCTTTAAAAGGTTCATTGATTGTTGATTTACTACGCCATCTCCTAAACATTTTCTCACAACATTAAGCTCACGCTCATATTCAACAATCTCATTATCAAAATTATCGTTTTTATCAAAAAAAATAGAACAATCACGCATGGTATGAAGTACGCTTTTAAGAACCAATCCTACTTGCCGATCACCTCGCCTCATAAAAAGAATACGACTAAAATGTAAAAGCGAACGAGACTGCCTTGCGGCAATCACGAGCCGCATTCTCAATGAACTGAGTATCGGCTCATCCCTATAATTGGAATCATTCATCGGGCGTAGTGTTGTATATTTCATCAAATCAAGAAGGGATTCATGTGGACAAACAAAAGGGCCATGAGTAAATAGTGGTGAGATAACTTCTGGGTTTAATAATTTCCATGAGTTCCTGACAACAGCCCAATTCTCTACGAGAAGAATACAGTCAATATCTGAAATACCCGGATCTCGGACACTTCCACATTGAATAACATCCTTTGCCCCCATACTAATTGCCATTTTTCGATATTTCGTAATGGCCTCTTCGTAATCAGATAATGTTATTTTTTGCATACGATAATACCTCCTCTGCAAAAATTTTAGTACACTCAAGAAAATCGCCAACATCAAAATCTCCATTGGCAGGTAACGCGCCCGACAACCTTTGCAGCCAAAGCGGGGAGTAACTATGTGATTCAAATGGAATCAGAGCCGACCTAATTAATTTCGTCATCCTAGGAACTTGCCATAGTTCACGGATATAAGTCGCACGCTCTATAGCCTCAAAGGAAAACTGGGCACCATACTCCAACCTCGCTATACTTAAGGATTCTTTCTTATCTCTAAAGTCCCGACCATCAGCTTGAAGGAGTAGAACGGGCACCAGTAACACCATAGATACTAGGCACTTTAATTTATATTGCGACCTATTAACTGGAGAATTTTTAAGGCACATAATTGCCTCACAGGTTTTCAGCAATTTTTCTTTTGCACCTTTTCTAGCTGCAACTTCATCAGGTGAAAATGACATTTCCGAACTACCGAAAAGCAAAACAGACTTCTTTAATGTATCTATGGGCAAAGCGGATTCATCGTAAAAACCTAACGAGTTTTGATCTATAACATCCACTGCGTGATGCATTAGAGGGTCACGCCTATGAATATAAAAGGTGATCCTACTCAAAATCCTCAAAATTTCTTTCCGCCTTCTTTTATCTAAAGAGAAAGGATAAAAAGCCAGAAGATCTATGTCGCTGTAAGGTGTTATTTCACCCGTTGCATAACTACCATGAAGTACGATTGTCACACTTTTGTTTTCAGCGCTAGCGGCCACAAATCTTTTCAAATGATTAAAAAAAAGCTGTCGCTCTTCATAACACTCAGTATTTTGGTTTAAAATTGATTTATTGAACTTAACACTCACCATCCCCGTCACACTTTGCCTCCGACAATCATAGTATTTGCATAAATTGCATACGATATAAAAAGGAAAACCTCAGTTAAACACGTAGCCACAGCAGCCCCAATAGCACCGTAAACAGGTATAAGAAATATATTCAGAGTAACATTAATAGTAGCAGCAATAGCCATAAGAGCCGCCTTCTTTCGTATGTAACCATTCGCCATAAGAAATGCCCCCGTGCTTAAGGAGACAAAACGTAAAGGGACACCTAAAGCCAATACCATGACTATGAAAACGGCTTCCTCATAACCCCCCCCGAAAATCCAAGGCAAAACAAAATTGGCCGTAAGCCAGAGTATAACCATGGATATAAACCCTAAAATCAGCATGATCAAATTTCCAGTACGGTAGACCTGACTTACTTTGGCACGATCGTGTCTTGCCCATCGGTGTATTTTAGGCAATAAAAATTTTTGATAAACCACCCCAGGCAACATATAAACAGTCGCGATAACAACAAAAGCAACATTGTAAATCCCTGCCACGTCATCACCCATGATGTATTTGAGCAGAATGATGTCGCTCTGAAAATAAATTAGATAAAAAACACCTGCCAAACCAAATGGCCAAGATTGAACGGCTACTTGCTTCATACCAATTAATAACGTCGCAGGCTCTGTTTTTCTGGGCGCTTCGCCATGCCCTTTTAACGCCAAGTGCCCGCCATACATGCGCCACATAAGAAACGCTCCAAACAAGAACACAAGCAAGGAAATCAAACCATAGGCATAAGCGACGTTGTGCAATGTCATCAGCTTATTGATGACTAAGGCCAACATAGCAACCAACATAAGACGCATTAGATGCGGCAGGAATTGCCATAAAGCCAAGCCGAGATAACGCTCTTCCAATTGAAGCTTAGCACTAACTAGCTCCACTGCGACCTGCCCCAGCAAATAAACGGAAAGCACCATCAGTAGTTCACGAGTGCTTACATCATGCGGCCCGAACATTGCCCAACAAAATAAACATGTAAGCATCAGAAAGGTAGTTAGCAGGGTGTATTTAAGTGAACCACGCAACCAACGCACTGCCTGCCAACCTTCTTCCCCAAACGCTTTAAGCCAAAAGCCTCCCACACCAAAACTTGCTAATGGCGCTACTAACATGACCATAGCAAGCGCAGCAGCAAACGCACCAAAGGGCGCTGGCCCAAGTTCACGCGCTAAAAGAACCTGAGTTAGAAATGCACAGCCAGCCCCCATTATCGAACCCACCCACAATAAGGAGATTGTTTTTACTGCTTGCTTCTTACTCATTAACGTCGTTTACCCCTCGCAATAAATACCAAGGGTATCAGCCAAATTGATAGATTAACGCAGCCCAGGCCGATAATACCAAGACTTACATCATTATTTTTTAATTTTTCAAGCAATTGTTCTTCCCTGCTAGTTCAAGCTGAGTGACTGATAATTGAGGCACTATCAACCCTATGGTCTTTATTACTTCATCATTTGAAAAAAAGGTCGCGCATTAACGCAACCGTCCTTGTTTAGTCTGTTAGCTAACTTACAGCACCAACTCTCTACGGCGTTTTATCGCCCCCACAATCAGGGCTACGAAAATAGCGATAAAGCCACTCAACACTGCGCCTACGGCAACAATTAGGGCTCTTTTGGGTTTTTCGGCTTTGCCGTCTACGGCGGCTTGCTTATCTAGCTTGTACAACTGCACACCTGTGAAATCGAAACTGAGGTTTTCTAGCTCGTCTATTCTTTTAAGCATTTCAGGTAATTCTACAATGTATGCATCATCATTCTTTTTGCCGCGAAGTATATTTATTTCTGCCTCTAAATATTCTGTTCCCATTAGAAACACATTAGCGTCAGCTTTATCTGATAATGATGTCAAACCATTCAATGAGCGTTGATCTGATTGAGAGAATAAGCGAATAGAGTCCGGTTTTTTAACACCCACTTTGCTGGCTGTCACCAAAGCATCCTGTAGCTTGATGATTCGTGCTTCACGTTTCTTTTTAGCTTCGAACCTCAACGCATTAATGTCATTATTTATTTTTTCAGTTTCGGCTTTTGCCATTGCCTCACCACTAGCCACTAGCTCTAGCAATAGTGCTTTATTCGTATAATCGACATACCCAGTTATAAAATCAGCAGTTACCCCTTCATCACGCCCCATCAGTGATATTGAAACAACCCGCGGAGGTGAGCTCGGCCCTTTTTTAGATTGCTTTGGACTTAATATTTCAACCTGAAAATCTTTTTTAAGCTCGGCCTGTAAAAAATTCTCTCTTCCATTTATATCTTCTTTAGAATAAATCTTTTCGAGCCATGCATTTTCTTTCAAATAACTATTAAAATGCATGGGCGAAAGCAACTCCTCATAATAGCGTTGAAACAGCTTGCTTGCCTTCCGTTCTGAACTACTGTCTGAACTACTGTCTGAACTACTGTCTGAACTA